>Ga0115549_1000001_pt1 | contig 445789 bp, 387 predicted proteins | sample COGITO_mtgs_1004_2_FD_87176 | JGI IMG/M metagenome (GOLD analysis project Ga0115549, IMG submission 87176) | Pelagic marine microbial communities from North Sea - COGITO_mtgs_100430 | ecosystem: Environmental > Aquatic > Marine > Epipelagic | place: Germany:Helgoland, sampling site Kabeltonne...
GTTACTGCAACATTTAATATGCCTATGGATCCGTTAACCATTGACAACACAACTTTCACGCTAAAACAAGGTGTTACATCAATAGGAGGAGCCGTTTCATACATTGGTACTAAAGCCTCTTTTAATCCTACAAGTGATTTATTACCTAGTACAACTTATACCGCAACCATAACTACAGGAGCTAAAAATTTGGCAGGTACTCCATTAGCAAATGATTATGTTTGGACTTTTACTACCATGGGGCCTTCAGGACCAATGGCTGTTAATTTGGATTGTGCGGCAGACTTTGCAGTCTTAGCAGGTTCTACGGTTGTTAATACAGGTCCAACAGTTGTAGATGGTGACCTTGGATTAAGTCCAGGTACTTCAGTAACTGGATTTCCACCTGGATCAGTTATTAACGGTTCCATCCTAATAAATACTACAAAGTCAAACGATGCAAAACTTTGTCTAACCACAGCTTATAATGATGCTGCAGGTAGATCACTAAATGTAATCAATGTGCCTAGTGGACAATTGGGTGGTCTTACTTTAGCTCCAGGGCTTTATCGCTCAGGAATTAGTTCTTTTGAGATTACTGGTTCTGACCTTACACTTGATGCACAAGGAAATGCAAATGCTGTTTGGATTTTTCAAATGCCTTCATCAACACTCACAGTAGGTAACGGCATTAAGGTGACTTTAACAAATGGTGCTTCAGCAGCTAATATCATTTGGCAAGTAGGATCTTCTGCTACCATTGGAACTACTGCTGAAATGAAAGGAAATATTTTAGCCGACCAATCCATTACCTTGCAAACAGGTGCTATTCTTTTAGGAAGAGCTTTAACCAGAATTGCAGCAGTTACTTTAGATGATAATGCTGTCACTAAACCTTAAACTAAACAATTAAATTTAGTCACAATTAACCAATTTAAAAATATGAAATCAATTATAAAAACATATAAGGAATCATGTAATGCATGGTCCCCTTTTAACCTAAGTGTAAAAAGTCTGCTATTAAGCATTTTGATTATAACAGGTATCCAAGCGCCACTTAAAGCGCAGAAACAGGACTCAATAACAGCGCCATCATGGTGGTTTGGAGCAGCAGTAGGTGCAAATTTTAACTTCTACCGTGGCAGCACGCATGAATTAAATGAAAACTTTACTCCTCCTGTAGCTTTTCACAATGGATTTGGGTTAGGACTTTATGTTGCACCTACCATTGAATATTATCGCCCAAATTCAGTGTTTGGATTTATATTACAAGCTGGATACGATAGTCGTAAAGCAAAATTTGATCAGACGCTTACTCCATGTAATTGTCCGCAAGATTTATCTACCAATTTGAGTTACATCACGATTGAACCAAGTTTGCGCATCGCTCCTTTTAGATCAAATTTTTATTTGTATGCTGGTCCTCGTTTTGCATTCAATATGAACAAATCATTTAATTATCAGCTTCAACCAAACCCCGACTTTCCAAATCAAGTTGCTGGACAGGAAATAAAAGGTGATTTTAGCAATATGAATGACATGCTTATTTCAATGCAGGTTGGTGCAGGATATGATATTTTCTTAAGTGGCGTTCAAAGAAGAACACAATTTGTACTGTCTCCTTTTGTTTCATTCCAACCATATTTTGGTCAAAATCCACGCTCCATTGAAACTTGGAATGTTACTACTATAAGAGCAGGTGCTGCACTTAAATTTGGAGTTGGTAAAAAGATTTCAAGTAAACAAGAAAAGGAGAAAAAAGTTGAAGAGAAAATAGTTGTAGAGGAAAAAGTTGAAACACCTAAAGTTGACTTTGCTGTAAATGCACCAGGGAAATTGGTTGCTCAAAATATAGTAACAGAAACGTATCCAATTATTAACTATGTATTTTTTGATTTGGGATCAACAGAAATTCCAAACCGCTATGTTTTGTTAAAGAAAAATGAAGTAGCAAAGTTTAAAGAAGAAAATGTTTCCCTCTTCACTCCCGCTAATTATTCAGGCCGCTCAGACAGACAAATGGTTGTGTATTATAATCTGTTAAATATATTGGGTGATAGAATGGTAAAAAATCCAAGTTCAACAATTAAGTTAGTTGGTTCATCTGAACTAAGTCTGGCTGATGCACGTGAAATGGCAGAATCCATTAAAACGTATTTGGTAACTATTTTTGAAATTAGTCCTTCAAGAATTACAACAGAAAGTCGTGACAAACCAAAAATTCCTTCTGAACAACCTGGTGCAACCAATGACCTTGTTTTACTTCGTCAAGGAGATCGCAGAGTTTCAATTGAAAGTAATTCACCTGCATTACTCTTAGCATTCAAAAGTGGGCCTGATGTTGCTCTTAAACCAGTTGTAATTGTTAATGAGCCAGCACCAGTTGAAAGTTATATTTCGTTTAACAATACTGGCGCATCTAAAGCATTCACTTCATGGTCATTAGAAATCAAAGACGAACAAGGAAAGGTTCAAAATTTCGGGCCTTATACCACGGATACAGTTGCCATACCTGGAGAATCAATTTTAGGTACTCGTCCAGAAGGCGATTATAATGTGAAAATGATTGGTACTACAAAAGATGGTAAAAAAGTAGAAAAAGAAACAAATGTGCATATGGTACTTTGGACTGCAACGAAATCAGAAGAAGTTTTGCGCTTTAGTGTTCCTTTCAATTTCAATGAATCTCAATCAATTGCAATGTATAATAAATACCTTACAGAAGTTGTCATGCCTAAGATTCCTAAAGGATCCAAAGTAATTATTCAAGGTTATACTGATATAGTTGGAGATGCGGAACACAATCAAAAATTGTCAACTGCCAGAGCAAACGATGTGAAAAATATTCTTCAGAAAGCATTGTCAAATGCTGGTAGGACTGATGTAACTTTTGAAGTAAATGGATCAGGGGAAGATGCAAACCTTGCACCATTTGATAATAAATATCCTGAACAACGGTTTTATAACAGAACAGTTATTATTGATGTAATTCCTGCCAAATAAGTTTTCTAAGCTCATAAGCTCAATTATAATATTGTGTTAACAAAAACTGCCTGATTAATCAGGCAGTTTTTGTTTTATAAAAAAAATCTAATCTGCAATTGATAATCATGGTTTTAAGCAAAGTAATTTTTGTGCACACCATTGATTTAAATTTTTTTTAAACCTAAAACCTGGGTAAAATAATTTCAACACATCATTACCAAATTCAAAAGGACTATGGAAAGAGCATGTATAGTTCATATTCCCAAATGCATAATTATCAAAACTCAACGAATCATGTATTTTTTTCGATAAAACTAAGGAAACTTTTATTGGTTGAATAGTTTCCTAAGTTTTTTTGCACTTTATTTGCAACCTGTTTCTGAACAGTAAACGAAATTTGAGCTTCAAAGAAAAAATATTAGAAACCGCTGAAAATATGTTCACGCGCTTTGGTTTGCGCAGTGTTACCATGGATGATATAGCCAGAGATTTAAGTATTTCTAAGAAAACATTGTATGGTTGTATCAGGGATAAAAAGGAGTTGGTTTTGCTTTCTATTACCAAAAATGTTTTGGATCATAAAAAGGAAAGTGAAGAGATTTTCTCCAATATCAAGCACCCGATTGATCAAATGTCTGCCATTTTTGATAGTATGTACAAAAGGGTTTCTCAGATTAATCCATCGGTTTTCATGGATTTGAAAAAATCGTACCCCAAAGCATTTGAGCAATTCAATAGTTTTAGAGAAGAATTTATTTACAATAAAATAAGAGAAAACTTATTGGCAGGAATAGAAATGGGTGTGTACAGAGACGATATCGATGTAAATTTGATTGCTAAGTTTTACATTACTTCTGTTGAATTTATTTTGACGCCTAAAAAAGAAGAAGAAATGAATATAATTCATTCGCAATACGAACTAATCAATTACCATCTTAGGGGAATTGCAACCGATAAGGGACTTAAATATTTAAAGGAAAAACCCATCAATAATGGAACAAAAATATAAACTAATTTTAACTATCGCATGCAGCATTTTATGGTCTGTTAATGTTAAAGGACAGCAGGATTCAACGCTTAAGTTTTCATTACAACAATGTATAGACTATGCCAAAGTGAACAACCCACAAATTAGGGCAGGGTTTTCTGATATCAATATTGCCAAAGCGGATGTTAAAGAAATTACTGCCATCGGTTTACCGCAAATTAATGGAGGAATTAGTTTTACGCACAATCTTAAAATTGCTACCCAAGTTTTACCTGACTTTATTTCTCCGAGTGTATATGGTGTTTTGTATCGCGAGCAAGTTTTAAATCCAGCGCAGAACCCTATTCCGCAATCAGGAGTGAACCCTGTGCAGTTTGGTGTGCCTTACTCTTTGAATGCCAATGCATCCTTAAGCCAAATGATCTTTGATGGTAGTTTTTTTGTTGGACTTAAAGCCGCCAATGAATATGTGAACATGAGTAAATTACAAACTGAAAAAACGGAGGTTGCTGTTATAGAAAATGTTACCAAAAGCTATTTGTTGATTCTTACCTCCTTGGAGAATAAAAAATTAGCAGAGGATAATTTATTAGTGACCAACAGAACAATTAAAGAAATGAAAGCATTGTATGAAAATGGATTTGCCGAAAAATTGGATGTGGAACGCATTGAATTGTCTAAATCTTCATTAGAAATTAGATTGAAAAGTATAGACAACCAGGTATCAATCTTAAAACAGTCATTGCAGCTTTCTATGGGCATGGATGTCAATCAAAAAATAGAAATTACAGATTCCCTAAAAGGACTTATGGCAACTGGATTACAAGCTAATACTGCCACTTTTGATGTTAAACAGTTGCCAGATTACAAAATATTAGACAAAAATCAGACTTTACAAGAAATCAATTTGAAAAGGTACAAGGTGGGTCGTTACCCAAGTATAAGGCTTAATGCCAATTATGGTCAACAAAGCTTTGCAGCTAAAGGTAATTTGGGAGATTTAGGCAAAACATGGTTTCCAGCCTCAAATTATACCATTGCAGTAAATATTCCAATTTGGGATGGAAATGCGAGAAGGTCACAAATTACCAAGGTACATGAGAATTTAAACAAAAATAAAATCCAAATGTCAAATGTAGTTAATGCATCTACATTGCAATACAACAGTGCTTTGAATACATACAATACCAATTTAGAGTTATTAGACTTGCAAAAGCAAAATTTAAAAATTGCTGAAGAAATCTATAAGAAGGCTGCATTAAAGTTAAAAGAGGGGTTGGGTAGTAGTTTAGAATTGGTACAGGCAGAAAATGATTACAAAAGCGCACAGGTAGGATATTTAAATTCAGTATATGATTTACTTATCTCAAATTTAGAATTAAAAAAATCCATAGGTCAACTAAAATAAACAAATGAAATTAAACAAAACAAATTTTGTAGCAGCAATGTCAATACTAGCAGTATTGTCTGCTTGCGGAGGTAAATCAAAAGATTTATTGGAAACAAAGAAAGCTGAATTGTCCAAAATTCAAAAAGAAATGGCAGCATTATCTGTTAAAGCAGATAAATTAGAGAGTGAAATTCAGAAGCTTGACAGTAGTGGAGTGGCATATTTTGTTGATGTAAATGTGGATACATTACAAGTAAAAACATTCAAAAACAAAGTAGAATTACAAGGGATTGTTGAATCAAAAAATACCGTTGACCTTACAGCAGAGGCAGGAGGTATTGTTACCAGTATCAATGTAAAACAAGGTTCATCTGTTAGGGCTGGTCAGGTAATTGCCACGTTGGATAACAGCACGTTAACGAGCCAGATTGCAGAATTGCGCAATGCTTTGAGTTTGGCTCAAACCACTTATGACAGACAAGCCAGTCTTTTTAAGCAAAATATTGGCACCGAAATGCAGGTGCTGCAAGCAAAGAATAGGGTAGATGATTTGAAGCAAAAAATTGCAACTACACAAACGATGGCTTCAAAATATGTTGTTACAGCTCCTTACTCAGGAACAATTGATGAGGTTTATATAAGTAAAGGAGAAATGACAGGTCCAGGAATGCCAGTGGCTAAATTGGTAAATCAAGGTGACAATGTTATAAAAATTCAGGCATCAGAAAAATTTATTGGGGCATTTAAAAAAGGAGATAAGGTTATTGTAAGTTATCCAGTACTTGGTATTAAATCTGAAGAGCGGATTGAAACAGTAGGTCAATCCATTGACCCAGGCAATCGCTCATTTTCAATTTTTATCAAACCTACAAAAAACCTTAACTTGATTAAACCAAACTTACTAAGCATTGTTGAGGTAAATGACTTTGAAGCACCTGGTGCAATTACAATTCCAACAAAAATAATATATAAGTTGGGGGATAAACGTTATGTTTATATTGTTGGGGTCAATGATAAAGGTCAAGCGATTGCAAAAAAACAAGAAATCGAAATAGAACGCTCATTTATCAACCAAACAATTGTAAGGAGTGGGTTGAAAGCATCGGATATTATTATTGTAACAGGCTTTCAAAATGTTAGTGAGGGCGATTTGTTAAACATCGTTGAATAAAAAAGCATGACGAAAAAAAATAAAATCATCAAGTCTTTTGGGCTTTCCAATTTAGCCTTAAAAAATAGTATTAGTGTGTATGTAATTCTTGTAATTATAATACTTGCTGGAATAACAGCATATACCAGTATGCCTAAAGAAAGTTTTCCTGAGATTAAACAATCTATCATCTATGTTAATACCGCCTATCCTGGCAACTCTCCTGTAGATATAGAAAACTTAATTTCTCGACCTTTGGAGAAAGAAATCAATTCCATTTCGGGGGTGAAAAAGTTAAAATCGCAGTCCGTACAAGATTTTTCTATCATCGTAGTTGAGTTTAATGTTGATGTGCCAGTTGAAGAAGCTTTGGCAGATGTTAAAGATGCTGTAGATAAGGCAAAAAAGGATTTACCATCAGATTTACCTGCCGACCCCGGTGTAGTTGAACTTGATTTTAGTGAAATGCCTGTAATGAATATTAATCTTTACGGAAATTTACCCTATGAGGATTTAAAAGAACATGCAGAATACTTAGAAGATAAGATTGAAGATTTACAGGAAATATCTGCCGTAGATATTGCTGGATTGCAAGACAAAGAGGTGAAAATAATGGTGAATTTGCCTCAACTTGAAGCATTGCAGCTAAGTTTAAATGATATTGTTAGGGCGGTGCAGTCTGAAAATGCTACAATTTCTGGTGGTGATATTAAAATGATTGATGGCGACAATGTTAGCCGCAGGTCAATAAGAATAGATGGCGAATTTAAGGACTATAATAAAATCAATGATATCGTTGTAAAAAATGAAGATCAAAAGGTAGTTTATTTAAGGGATATTGCTGAAATAAGGTTTGGAGAAGTAGAACCAACAAGTTTTGCTAGACTGTGGGGGAAACCGGTACTTACCTTGGATATTAAAAAGAAATCTGGTTCTAATTTGATTGTGGCTTCACAAGAAATTCAAAAAATATTATTGGATGCCAAAACCAATCGTTTCCCAAATGAGTTGAATACCGTAATAACCAATGACCAAAGTAAAATAACCCTTAATATGGTTTCCAATTTGGAGAGTAGCATATATATGGGGATTATTCTAGTGGTGTTAGTGTTAATGTTCTTTTTAGGATTGCGCAGTGCCCTATTTGTTGGTATAGCCATTCCATTGAGTATGCTTTTGGGTTTTATTTTCTTAAACATGGGTGGCAATACCCTCAACATGATGGTGCTTTTTTCATTGATATTATCTTTAGGGATGTTGGTGGATAATGGTATTGTGGTTGTAGAGAATATTTATCGATTAAGAAGTGAGGGATATAGTAAAGCTCAGGCAGCAAAGCTTGGGGTAGGAGAGGTTGCAGTGCCTATTATTTCGTCTACTGCAACAACCATTGCTGCATTTTTTCCGCTCTTATTCTGGAAATCTTTGGTCGGTGAGTTCATGAAATTTTTACCCATTACAGTAATCATCGTATTGAGTGCATCGCTTTTTGTAGGCTTAGTTATCAATCCTGTTGTTACTAAAAGCTTTATGAAGACAGAGGCAGAAGAGGCAAAGAAAAAACTACATTTTTGGCGCAATACCATTATTGTTTTTGTAGCCGGTCTGATATTCTTTTTTGTAAAACCTGTCTTAGGTGGATTGCTGATAGCCATTGCTTTGTTTTTGATTTTAAATAAATTTTTGCTGCAGCCAGCCTCGGTTAAATTTATGAAAAACTTTTTGCCAAGGCTAGAAAGAGGGTATGCTAAAGTGCTAAGGTATTGTTTATCGCACAGGGGTATTTTAATGTTTGTAACGGTATTTTTATTGTTTTTTAGCATTATCGGGTTTTTTATGAGCAAACCTAAAATATTGTTTTTTCCAGACAACGAACCAAGGATGGCACTTATTTATATTGAAACGCCTTTAGGCACTGATATAGAAACTACCAACAGAATTACAAAAGAGTTAGAAGAAAAGGTAGATAAAGCCATAGAACCTTATAGAAATATTGTTGAGGCTCAACTAGCGCAAGTAGGAGAGCGTACAGGAGACCCTAGAGAAGGTCCACAAAGTGGTAATTCACCTCACAAAGCTAAAATTACAGTCTCCTTTATAGAGTATAAAGATAGACAAGCTATTTCTGATGTTTCTACCTCTAAAATATTGGAGGCTGTTCGTGGAGCTGTTGCAAACTATCCAGAGGCAAATATTACCGTTGATAAGGACAGAAATGGGCCACCAGTTGGTAAAGCCATAAATGTTGAAGTTAAAGGCGAAGACTTTTTAAAATTGATTAGTTACACTGAAAAGTTGAAGAAAATGATGGAAGATGCCAATATTGAAGGTGTCGACAAGATAAAAACTGATTTGGAGACCGGTAAACCAGAGTTGATATTTTCTGTCAACAGGGATGCTGCAGGAAGATTTGGTGTGAGTACCCAACAGTTGGCAATGGCAATCAGAGATGCGCTATTTGGAAGAGAAGCCAGTAAATACAAAGAAGGAGAGGATGATTATAAAATACAAGTACGACTTTCCGATGAGTATAGATACAGTTTGAGTGCACTAGAAAATATGAAAGTTACTTTCAGAAACAATAAAGGAAGAATGGTGCAGATACCAATTTCTTCTGTTGCCACAATAGAGTTTAGCAGCACCTATGGTTCAATTAAAAGACAGGATATGGAAAGGGTAATCAGCATTTTTAGCAATGTTAAGGAGGGATATAATCCTACCGAGATAGTTGGAAAGTTTAAAGCAATTTTGGCTAAGGATGCCCCAAAAGTTGAAGGCATTACATGGAAGTTTGCCGGTGAACAAGAAGAACAAGATGCTTCTTCTTCGTTTTTGGGGAATGCCATGTTAATGGCACTGTTTGTCGTGTTCTTAATTATTGTCACCCAATTTAATAGCATTTTAAATCCATTGATTATCATGGTCAGTATTTTGTTTAGTACCATTGGTGTTTTCTTAGGATTATGGATATTTAATATGCCATTTGTAATCTTAATGTGTGGTATTGGTATTATTTCTTTGGCAGGAGTAGTTGTAAACAATGCCATTGTACTCATTGATTATATCAATCAATTGAGATCCAGAAAAAAGGATGATTTGGGAATAGACCAAGAAAAATTGTTAAACAAAGAAGATGTAGACCAACTTATTGTTCAAGCAGGCTCAACCCGTCTGCGTCCTGTTTTATTAACAGCCATAACAACAGTTTTAGGATTAATTCCACTTGCCACAGGTCTCAACTTTGATTTTGAAGGCTTATTAACACGCTTTAACCCAAATATCTATTGGGGTGGAGACAATGCAGAGTTTTGGGGACCAATGAGTTGGACCATCATATTTGGTTTGTCATTTGCAACATTTTTGACTTTAATTTTGGTTCCTGTGATGTATTCTTTAATGGAGCAGTTGCAAAGATGGATTAGTGGTAAAAAGGCCATTGAAGAAACTTTGCTTGAAAGTAAATTGGAAAAATAACTTTGTTCCGTAAAGTTTAATTTAAAAAGAAGTTTCATTTTGATCGCTATGGTCAGGATGATATTAATGGCAATAATTTTCTACTTTTATTCCGCACTATTTTTGGGGGAGCTTACACAATTTGTAATTAGAAATATTCACTTTGATAACTTTGCATTTAAAGAAAATCGTGTCTTTGAAAATAAATATGATCAACAAGTTCCATTATATGATTTTATACAATCGAATTTTGATATGCCAAAAGCGGCTATGGAATTAGCTATTTCAGGATTAATTTATATTGATATTATTATTGATGAATTTGGAAATCCAATAGAAATAAAATCTCATGCTAAAGAAAGTGAAATATTAGGTCACGGTTTAGAGGAAGAATGTATCCGAGTTTTAAAATCTTATAATAGAAAATGGAGTCCAGAATTCTTGTATGGCGTTCCTAAAAAGAGTTTTATAAGATTTCCCTTTCAAATTGACAATAGCGGTGGTTTTTAACCCTCAATCGCTGCTATACCTGGCAATTTTTTTCCCTCAAAATACTCTAGTAAAGCTCCACCACCCGTAGAAACATAGCTAACTTTATCAGTATAATTAAATTTAACAACCGCAGCGGCACTATCGCCACCCCCAATTAAACTAAACGCACCTTTACTTGTTGCTGCTGCCACTGCATCTGCCACTGCTTTTGTGCCTGCCTCAAATGCCTTCATTTCAAAAACTCCCATAGGGCCATTCCATAGGATGGTATTACTTTCGGCCAGCACTTCCTTACAATCATTTTGTGCAATAGTACCAATATCCAAGCCCATCCAACCTTCTGGTATATTATCACTTTCGACAATTTTTGTTTGGGCATCAGCCGCAAATTTATCCGCAATTACACTGTCTTTAGGCAGTAAAATGTTTACTCCTTTAGCCTTAGCTTTTGCAAGTATCTCTAAGGTTAAGGGCATTCTTTCATCCTCGCAAAGAGAGTTTCCTATATTTCCGCCCTGCGCTTTCATAAAGGTATAAGCCATTCCACCACCAATAATAATGTTATCCGCAAAATTGATGAGGTTGTCAATAATCAAAATTTTGTCTGAAACCTTTGCACCACCAACAATAGCAGTCATTGGTCTTTGTGGGTCTTTGAGAATTTTATTGGCATTGGCAATTTCTGCCGCCATAATGTATCCAAAGCATTTGTCAGTACCAAAATATTGTGCCATCACTGCCGTACTAGCATGTGCACGGTGAGCAGTGCCAAAAGCGTCATTCACATAAAAATTACCTAAGTCTGCTAACTTTTTTGCGAAACTTAAATCGCCTTTTTCTTCCTCGGCATAAAACCTTAAATTTTCTAATAACAAAACTTCTCCTGGCTTTAAAGCATTTGCCTTGTTTTGTGCCTCTTCAGCAATACAATCAGCAGCAAATTGAACAGGAACACCAAGCAATTTAGCGGTTTCATCAACAATGTATTTTAAACTGTATTTTTCATTTACCACACCCTTAGGTCTGCCTAAATGGGACATTAAAATTACAGCACCACCATCTTTTAAAATCTTTTTAATGGTGTCAACAGACTTGGCAATTCTGCTATTGTCTGTAATGTTAAAATGCTCGTCTAAAGGAACGTTGTAATCAACCCTTACGCAGGCTTTTTTATCTTTAAAGTTAATTTGGTCAACTGTTTTCATTGGGAGGGCAAAAATAGCACAAATCAAATGCTATTCAAACTCCTCTATCAACACCCCCATTTTGCCCATTTGGGCATCTCTAACAGCTTGCATTACTTCAGTTTGGCTATTCATCACAAAAGGACCGTAGCTTTCAACAGGCTCATTCAAAGGTTCACCAGAAAGAACAATGTAGCGGGTTTTTTCAGTTGCAAACAATTCAATACACGCTCCATCTGTGTTGAAAATTGCCATGTCTTTGGCTTCCAAAGTTTTTTCATCTACCTCCACTTTTCCATCTAAAATATACAAAATGGTATTGAAAGTTTGCGGTATATCAATTTTTACTTTTCCAGATGCCGCTAACTCACCACGCAATAATAATTGGGGGCTGTTGCTAGGTGCAATACCTTCAACATTATTAAGTGTGCCACTTACCACCCATATTTTTGATTGATTTGTTGCTATAACCGGAGTTTCTTCTAAGCTAATGGGTAAATAAAAAGGCTTGTCCATTTTGTTTTTAGCAGGCGCATTGACCCAAAACTGAATAAATTCTACCGCTCCACCGTTTTCAGTTAAGTTTTTATCTTGACGTTCACTGTGCGTAATACCGCGGCCTGCAAACATCCACTGTGTGCCACCTTCATGCACCACTGCGTAATTGCCTAAGGAGTCCCTATGTGCTACATTCCCCTTAAATACAAAAGTTACAGGCGAAAAGCCACGATGAGGGTGTGGACCAACTCCAACTTCATTTTGTTTTTGTCCTCCTTTCAGTTCACTTTTCCAATGATGAATAAGCAAAAATGGATCTACATAATCAATTTGACGCGTGGGTAAAGGCTGGTCTAAAATATGCCCTCCCATGTTTACCTTTTGTGCTGCTTGCACTAGTTTAATTGTTTTTAATGTCGTACTCATGATTTTATTTTTGTTAAAAGTTGATGTAATTGTTCAAATTCTGGTGGGGATAATTGTTGACTAAAATAGTTGTTTAAGTCCTCTATTGCTGGGTCTACAATGTTTAGTAGCCCTAAACCAGCTGCAGTTATTACGATGTCCATTTTTCTTCGATTGGTGCTGCATTCCTTTCTTTTTACCAAATCTCTCTCTAATAACTTGTCAATTAATCGGGTAACATTGCTATTTTTGGTAATCATTCTTGCACCTATATCTTGCACGGATAAGGGACCTTTATTTGCACCCCTTAATATTCTTAGCACATTGAATTGTTGCTCAGAAAGTCCATGAATCTTTAAAACTTCATTCATTTTATCGCTGATCCATTGAGCTGTTTTAATAGTCTCTATAATTGTTTGAGTGGTCTTGTTCATGATTCTAAAACTGCTTGAAATGCTTCAATTTTCGCTTCAAATTCCTTTTTCAAATCTTCATCTTTAATGCCTTTTGCTGAATCAAAATTTTCATCAAATTTGGGCAATGAAAAATGAATAATGGTATTGCTGTTCATGCGTTGAAACTTATTGACCGCTATTTCTAGCACACTACTACCTCCTCTTGCTCCAGGAGATGTGGCTAATAAAAGCATGGGTTTATTGTACCATACATCTTTTTCAATTCTTGATATCCAATCAAAAATATTTTTAAATGCTGTGCTATAGGCTCCGTTGTGTTCGGCAAATGAAATAACAATACCATCACTTTCTTTTAGATGCTTCTTAAACTGATATGCCAATTCAGGATATTTGCCATCTTCTTCTAACATTATTTTTTCCTTATCAACACTAAAGATGGGCATTTCATAGTCATTCAGATCCATTAAATCAATGGTAACATTTTTTAACTGCTGTGCGGCATAAGAAGCAAATTTTTTATTAATGGAATGAATGCTACTACTAGCGCCAAAGGTGGTTATTTTTTTTGTAATCATTTTAATATATTTATATACAACAATTGTATATACAAATGTAATATTAAATTGATGATATTTCCAAATTTACTTTTCTTTCAACAATGATTTAAGGTTGGTCTGCGTATTGATCTCTCAATCTATCTACGCTTCTGGCACTTGCCAAACGGATGCTAAAAAACTCTGAGTCCGCTTTTTCTGCTAGCATTGGAATACTTTGATTAAATGCAGCATCACTGCTAACCACATAAAGAACACCTCTTATAAAGTTAAGGTACATCCAATTGTTGTTATCAAATTCAATATAAAGAGAAAAATTATCTCCACTGCGTTTTTTCTCAATTTCATACAAGCAATCAAATGACCTATTAATCATGTTGTCACCTACTTGATACAAGTCAATTTTCCCTTTGCTAAATAATGCTCTTTGTTGAGGTGAATGTCTTAATCCATCTACTCTAAATGCAATTAATCTAGGAACAGTTTTTTTCAATAGTTTATCTGTAATATCTTTAACATCTTTTAAAATGCCCGTATTTATTCCAGATGAATCTTGAACTGTACCCTTAAATTTTTTCTCTGCTTCAAGCTTGGCAATTGCTTTTATAACATCTTCTCCTTCTGGTAACATGGCAGCATAAGCTTTCTTTACAAATGGATCCGTAATAGAAACAGCAGTGCCACCTGCCTCTGTTGCCATCTTTGTTATTTGATCTACCAATTCTTTGGGGAAAGGCATTTCAATTAAATTTAAAAGGTTAAAAGTCATCGAGCTATCACCTTCAACAAAAGTAGCTTCACCAGCAAATTTGATATCCGTTTGTTTGTAATCAAAACCCATTTCCATTTTCCCTTCTGCCTTTAATGAACTCTTTTCTGGATCAACGCGCATTACGTTGCCACGCAAAGCATTTTTAAAGATTTTTGCCTCGCTACCCATAACCAATTCTTTTCTGGTATAATCATAATAAAGGATACCAGTATCTAAATGAATATCATCATCACTATACCTTGATTTCCAACCATAAAAGGAAGGGTAATATCCAGTGCCACTGGTGTAGGCATAAATTCCTATCGGTAAATTTCTTCCATCTTCATCTTGTGGAATTCCAAAGGTCAATACCACATTGTTTCTGTCAACACTGTCCCTAATCCTTGTCCATTTACTGGCAAATGAATCAAAGCCATGCAAAGGCATTGCAAAACCAAATAAATGAGGGTCGGGTGAGTTTCCTCTAACACGCATGATACCTTTATAGGCAATTTTTCTGTCCAACTCAAATTTATCACCTTCTTCAATATAAGCATCAGCATAAACCACTTTATCTCTTGCATATATGCTATCAAACTGCACTTGCTGTTTGCCATTGCGGTTTTCATATTTAAAAAGACCCACAGATTTTAAGGTGTTTTTTCCGGTTATATAAGTTTGACAGTTAAAAAACTGGTGGTATTTATCCACTCTGTTGGCATCAATTCTAGAAGAATCCAATCTATCCATGTATGCATTTTCGCGTATTGTTGCTTTCCCATCCCACAAGAAAACCCTGCTGTCTGCCACATCAATATACGGTATTTGGTCAATTGCAAGAATTCCTGTTTTGATGTTAAACAAGGCATGCTTTGCTTCAAATTTAAGAGAATCTTGGGTTGCTAAAGTGGATACAAAATAGGGTTTTGCTCCAGCCATATTCCCCAAGTTGATATCAATGGTAGACGCATCCATATTCCATTTGTAATCATTCAGGTTTGATGCATATTGGTTAAAAGGCAAATTGATTAAAGAACCTGGTATATTGGAAGTAAATTTACCTTCTCTTTTGTCAAAATCAATATTGCTTTTTAAATTCACAGATTGAAAGGCAACTTTGGCGGGGTCTGCTGCATAAATTTTAATTCCAGAAGTATCTGCTTTAACACTATTTTTACCATAAATCATGTTTTGTGAGGTAAATTCTGCCTCATCCCAGGCTAACATTCCATTTCCTTTCAAGGCTGTCGGTGTAACTTTCAACTCACCTGTAAAGTCATAGCCCATTTTAAATACTTTCATAGTAGATGACTCATTGGTGGCCACTTTTAAGTTGTCACTATACGGAGACCATTCTGTCTGTAACTTAGCGCCATTTACCACCGGGTATTTTGCGCTCTCCGGAACTGTAAATTTATCCGCTATGGCCAAAGTCTTGTCAGGTAGCAATAGAAAGCTCTCAGACTCTACCGTACTTCCGCTGTAATCAATTTTACCGGTTCCAAATAAGCCTTTGTTGCTTAAACTTATAAGCATTTCTCCGTTGCCTTTACCTTTATACATGGGCAGTCCGCCAGCAGGAGTATATTTCTTAAATCCTAATGAAAAATCTTCTTGAATACTTGCTTGATACCTAAAATCAGGAAAAATGTCTGCTGACACAAATGTTCCATCAAACTGCAATCCTTCTACTGTAAAATTGTCCATGCTGTCGATGGTAAAAGGATCTACAATAAATTTAAAATTATCTGCTTTGTACTGGCTGTTTTGCGTTTCAGGTCGCTCATAAGTAATCTCAGAACCTTTTGTTGTGGTAAATCTTGGGTATTCTGGAAAATCGGTCAAGCCCGATTTGTTGGTAGGTTTATCAATCTCTAAGGTGCCATATAGGTTGGTGAGTACACTGTTTACTTTGGTCATTTTTCCTTCCTTATCTGGAAAGTATAAACGCAAAGAATCAATGGCAGTGGGTTGAATTGCAAATTGATCGTAATTAAAAACAAACTTTTTAGCAAACAAATCAAACCTTCCAGCACGCATCATCCCTCCAAATTCCAAAGTTCTATTCCCCTTGATTACTACAACTTGTTCAGTAGGTACAGCAATCACATTTTGAGAATCAGAGAAATTAAATCTTCTAATTCCTTCCAATGTGATGTCATTATTTAGCAAATTTAAAGAGGCATTGCTCTTTGCACCAATCACACTTGAAAAGCGCAATACATCATAATCCTTTACTTTTTTATCCGCAAAATAATAATTGTACAGTTTTGGTTGAGCATAAATAGAATCTGTTTTAGGATTGTATTGTATGAAACCATCATCTGCCAAATCATAAATTTGTTGCATCAAGTTTTCTTTGGTATTTTTTCTGTATGCTGCATAATCGGGTAGATAAAAAGTTTTGGATCTGTTTTCAATTAAATACTTAGTCATTAAGCTTACAGGATTATATGCCAGCATGCCTTGTATCTTCTCATATCTGAATTGTTTATAAAAGTTACTAGATTCAAAAGAAGCAGCTTTATCATTGCTTAAATTATCAAAATCAATCCAACTTTCTTCAAGTTTCCATTTGGCATTGTCCACTTCTAACTCAATGTTGTGAAAATTATCTACAAAATTTGCCCTCGTAAGTCCTTCTTCACCACGACTAACAATCAAAATATCACTACCGAAATTAAAGTTAAAAATTGCCCTTGGGTGATAAATAGTACCTGTATCCATCAGTATGGTAACTTCTGTTCTTAAACTTTTGATGGTTTTGTCAACAATTTTAAAGGAAGCAGATTTGGCAATTAATTTCGTTTTCCCTTTAAAGAGCAATTCAATCGTGGCAGGCTTATCACCATAGCTTTGCGAAAAAATATCCTCTCCCTTAATTGTCAATCCACCAAAGTATCTCGCATTTTTGCCAATCAAATTTTTAATCTCAACATTAGATTCATACGTGCTGAACTCAGGAAAAGATGAATTATTGATTGAGGCTGTATCCGTTGTGTAAGAAACTTTGTCCGTAAACACTCCTTTTACCTGGCCTCCAAAAAATTCAGTATTGGTGTATTGTGCATTTTCCACTTTTATTTCGCTATTATTCAGGTCCAAAGTATACTCCTGAAACTCAACATAGGCATTCGGGTTATCATGTCTGCGCCATGTAACTTTTCCTTTATTGCCAACCCAAAGATTTTTTTCTGGATAAAAAACGCCAGATGTTTTTTCTATTACCATATAATCAACAGGCGCTTTGCAGATTAAATCAGAGGTTTTAAAAGTTATAGAAAAGTCGCCTTTTTGACTCAATTCAAAATCTTTCTCTTTTGTAAACCATTGTCTTTGAGGGTTTTGTACTATAATATTGTCTTTGAAAAGGGGGTAGCATGTAGCCATAAATGAAGTGAAACCCGTTTTATTGACGGCTACATTTTTTTCACAAATATTGATAAAATCTATCAACAATTTTTGTGGATGTTTGGCATAAACCCATGCGTTAACACATTGTGTAAACAGTAAAAAATTGGGTTCAGCCTTTAACTCATTGAGTAACATTGTATTGGCAAAACTATTTATTTTGGTTTGCATGGCTTTATCAAATATACCTGTCGACCAATACTCTTTAAATGTTTTTGCTTGATTATTTGCCTCATCTGAATTAGCATTATTTAGGTAACCTGTATACTCGTCAATGAATTTAGCCGAATCTCTTGAGAAACTTCTTTGACCATAAACCGCAAACGCTGTTAGAAAGAACAAAGTAATAAGGGCGAATTGTTTCATAAATTTTTGAGTTTGATTGAATGGTTTAAAGTGTGCTTACCAATATATTATAACGCAATAAAAATGCCAATATTGAGTGCTCTTTTTAATTTGCCTGTTTAATAATTTCAATAAAGCTACGGGTATCTAAAGCCGCCCCTCCAATTAGACCTCCATCAATATCCGATTGGGCAAATAATTCTTGGGCATTGTTAGGTTTAACAGAGCCCCCATATAAAATTCTGCTTTGAACAGCAATAGCATTGCCATATTTATTTTCAATTTGCGCACGCACCATTTTATGAATGTCATTGGCTTGAGCGGGACTTGCAGTTTCACCTGTACCAATGGCCCAAACAGGCTCATAAGCTAAAATTATTTTTGAAAATTCTTGTGCGGATAAATGAAAAAGTGCTTCTGATACTTGGTCTGGAATCACCTTTGTATATTCTCCACTCTTGCGTTCAACCTGTGTTTCACCAAAACAAAAAATAGGGATAAGGTTGTTTTTTAACACAACATTTATTTTTTCAGCAAGCATTTCATTGTTTTCATGAGAAAACTGTCTTCTTTCTGAATGCCCAATAATTACATATTGAGCACCTGTATCGGCAATCATATTTGCAGCAATGGATCCAGTAAAAGCGCCACTTTCTGCTTGGTGGCAATTTTGTGCACCAACGAAAATTTGATTGTTGCCTTTCAATAGTTTAGAAATTGCGGCCAAACTTATAAATGGAGGGCATAATATTATTTCAGCATCATTGTGGACTTCGTCCTTACACATTCCAGCAATTTCTACTGCCAAGGCCAATCCTTCGGTCAAATTGGTGTTCATTTTCCAATTACCAGCTACTATTTTTTTTCTTTTCATTAATTATTTTTTTGTTTCCCAATAACGGTTGGTTGATTCTAAATTAAATATTTGCTCTAAAGTGTTTTCGTCATCCAAAGAGAGTTGTTTGTTTCTACGCTGATAAACAATTTTGGCTGTTTCTAAGGCTTTGTTAATTTGATATGTGCTAAAGCCTGATGCGCCACCCCAAGCAAACGAAGGGACGAAATTTCTTGGAAAACCACTGCCAAATATATTGCAGGACACACCAATAACAGTACCCGTATTGAGCATGGTGTTGATACCCGTTTTACTATGGTCACCCATTATAAGTCCACAAAATTGAAGCCCTGTTTTTTCAAAACTGTGCTGACGATAATTCCACAGTTTTACTTCATCATAATTATTCTTAAGGTTGGAGTTGTTGGTGTCGGCTCCTAAATTGCACCATTCTCCTAAAACACTGTTGCCTAAAAATCCATCATGGCCTTTGTTTGAATAGCCAAATACCACACTGTTATTTACCTCTCCTCCAATTTTGCAAAAGGGACCTATCGCAGTATTTTCATAAATTTTTGCACCCATTTTTATAGTGCTTCCCTCACCCAACGTAAATGGACCTCTAATCATTGAGCCTTCCATTATTTCACTGTTTTTATCCAAGTAAATAGGGCCGTTGGTGGCATTTAAAACGGTCGCTTCTACTTTTGCTCCTTTTTCCAAAAAAATGGGGAATTTCCCGATAATGGTATTGCTTTCTGAAATTGTTTCAGACTTGCGCTTGTTGGTTATCAATTCAAAATCTTTCATAATTTCTTCGCCACAAAAGCTAAAAAGCTGATGCGCTCTGTTAATTATGCCATAAGTTTCGGTGTATTTTTTGGATTGCTGCTGTGTAGTATGGTATGCCAAAACCGCATCACCAACTGTTAAATATTCACCTTCTGTTAAGGAGCTAATAGCTTTGCATAACTTTGGGTCAGGAAGGAGTCTACCATTGATAAAAAGTGGGGCTTGAACTGCGGGAAATTGATTTGTTAAATAGGGTACGGTTTTAAAACCGTACTTGGTTAGATTTAAGTGTAATTTCCATTTTTCTGCGATGTTTGTTATCCCACATCTAAGCAGCGCAGTAGGTCTTGTAAAGGTTAAAGGGAATAAGTCTTCTCTTACCGCATCATCAAAAAAGTTTACCTGCATCATTTAAAGTTAAGCCAACAAAAGTAAAATATTTTTAGGGGGTTTCTATTAGTTGTGGATATTAAATAGGGAAGAGGGGAGTAAAGAGTTATGAGTGATGTTTGTTAGAAAAACCACCCAACTACAAAACCACTCACCCAACTTATTCTTTATTTTAATTAAATTTGCAATGCAACTATTTAACTTTCACTATGAAAACATCATCAATAAAAACGCTGTTGGCAATTATTTTTTTTAGTTTGGCATTTATTTTCCCGGTTATTGGAGAACAAACTAATAAGACAACAATTATAACTAGTTTAGTGGTTTTTGTTATTGGGATTTTGATGCCACCACTCTTTTTATACAACGCACTTCATAATAAACTCAATATTATTAAACCAATTTGGACAGATAAAATAGAAATTCACAAGCCCTTATCTTATGTTCAATTTATTGCAGTTCTGCTAATTGCCATCGGATTTGGAGGACTAATCAGTGGTTTATTAAGGTGGCAGTCTTTAAACTTTTTAGGTTTGGTCTTTACTTTTGGCGGATTAGGAATGCTTTTGGCTATCTATTTGATTTTAAAGCAAGCTGTTTTAAACAAGGACCAGCGATAATTTAACTTTAAAATTAAGACTTCACTTCGTTAGTCAAACCTTTACAAAAATAACCTTATTTCAAACTCTTCAGCAGTTCGCTTAATTTGGGTGTCAGTATAATTTCAGTTCTCCTGTTGGCTTGTCTAGCCTCTGGGCTGCTGCCCAATTCTAATGGAAAATATTCTCCTCTACCAGATGCAATAACTCTTTTGGGGTCAACTTTTCCTTCATCTACCAAAACTTTAACAATGGTAGTAGCACGCAAAACACTCAACTCCCAATTGTCTTTTATAACACCTTTTCCACTCAATGGAACATTGTCCGTATGTCCTTCTATCATTATAGTAACATCAGGGTTGTCATTAAGGGCTTGCGCTAAAGTGAGCAATACTTTTTTGCCTTTTTCATCTATCGCATAAGAACCAGATTTGAACAACAATTTTTCCTCTAAGCTCACATATACTTTTCCATTTTTTTCTGTCACTGTTAATCCCAAATCCTTGTAGCCTGTAAGCGCATTTGTTATTGTTTTATTTAGTGCTTTTACAGCAGAATCCTTCTGCCTTAGTGCATTTTCTAGCTCAACTATTCTCTGCTCTCGTTCTTTTAAACCCATATTTAAACCTTTGTTTTTGCTTTGGGCTTCAATAATTTCTGCTTCTTTGTTAGCCAAATCAAGTTCTTTCTTTTTCAACTCTTCTGAACGTTTGTTGAGTTCTGCCAGCATTTTGGCATTCTCAGATTCATTATTCGAAATCACTTTTTGCTGTACCTTAGATAAATTTTCATAAGCACCAATTTGAATATCCAATGCTTTGTGCGTAGCAAGGCTGTCTCTGCGCAAAGTTTCTAAGTTTTGTTCCTGTTTTAAATTAAAAGCGATCAACCTTTGTTTTTCAGCTTGCATAGAGTCAATAGAAATTTGAATAGCACTTAGTTTTGATTCCAAGGCCGCAACTCTGTTTTCTGATTCTAATAATTTTCTTTGAGGCACACATGAAGTTAACAATAGTAGGCCTATAATGAATTGTGCAATGATTAATTTACGCATGATACAAAAGTAACAAAAACTCCAAAATAAAGTTTTGCTAAATTGTAAACCACAAGTGGCTTATGTATGGTAAACTGAACGGCTTCAAAGAATTTCATTATGTTACATATTTTATAACGCATTGCTCTCAACCCTAAAAATAAATTATCTTTGTTGCTGTAAATGAATCAAGAGTCAACGGAAGAAACCGACATAAACTTAAGAAAAAAGGATCATATAGACCTTGCATTTAAATCACAAATTAATGAGCAAGAAGGTCGCTTTTATTATGAACCTGCTTTGGCAGGGCATCCTTCTGAAACTGGTAAAATGCCAATTACCATTGCTGAGAAAGCTATGGATTTTCCTATTTGGATTTCTAGTATGACTGGGGGTGCGGCAATTGCCAAGGAAATTAATACCAATCTTGCAAAAGTTGCAGCACGTTTTAGGTTGGGTATGGGTTTAGGTTCTTCTCGTGTAATTTTGAATGATAACCAATATTTACAAGATTTTGCCTTACGTAAATACATAGATAATCAGCCACTTTTTGTAAACCTTGGCATTGCCCAAATAAACTTTCTAATCAGGGATAATCAGCTAAATAAGATTGTAGATTTGATAAAAAAAACGGAAGCGGATGGTTTAATTGTACACATAAACCCTTTACAAGAGTGGCTACAACCCAATGGAGACCGTTATTATGATAATCCGATAGCAATGATAGAAAAAGTATTGGACACCGTTGATTTTCCTATCATGGTTAAAGAGGTTGGGCAGGGATTTGGTCCTAAGAGCATAGCCGCTTTATTAAAACTGCCACTAGAAGCTTTGGATTATGGTGCATTGGGTGGTACAAATTTTAGCCAAGTTGAACTTTTAAGAAATGAAAACCCCAAGATGGATGCACTGGCAAAGACCAAATTCATTGGTCATAAGGCTATAGAAATGACAGACTTTGTAAATTCTATCTATGCAAATGAAAAGGCTATCGTCAAAACTAAAAGAATTATCGTTTCAGGTGGAATTTCGTCTTTTTTAGATGGGTATTATCATTTAGAGAAATTAGCTTTGCCTTCGTTGTACGGTCAAGCATCTGCTTTGTTAAAATATGCACAAATGGGTTATGAGCCATTAGAGCAATTTGTGGCAGGGCAAATTGAGGGACTACAACTGGCCAAACAATTTTTAACATTGAAAAAGTAAATGAGAAATAAACAAACGGAAATAATAAAAGGCTTTAGCAAACTGAGCAAAGCTGGAAAGCAAGAATGGTTAATCAATAATTATTGTGAAAATCCAGAAAAATCCTTGTCATTACTACTCAGCTACAACCATGATAATGAGCAAATTCAGAAATTGCACGATGAGTTTATTGAAAATACGGTAAGTAATTTTTTTATGCCATTTGGGGTTGCTCCAAATTTTGTTATCAATGGTAAAATAAAATGTATTCCACTGGCTATCGAGGAGAGTAGTGTAGTAGCGGCCGCTGCAAAAGCAGCTTCTTTTTGGGCTGAAAGGGGAGGGTTTAAATGCAAGATTTTAGGGAAAGAAAAAATTGGTCATGTTCATTTTATATGGAGAGGTGCCAACCCGCAAGATTTGCTCGATTTATTTGAAAAGAAAAAACATAAATTTATACAGGAAACGGAAAAACTTACCGCCAATATGCGCAAAAGGGGTGGTGGAATGTTGTCTTTAGAAATGATTGACAAAACCGCTTGGGAACCTAACTACTATCAGCTTGAAGCAAAGTTTGATACTTGCGATAGCATGGGCGCCAATTTTATCAACAGCGTTTTGGAAGAACTGTCAAAGGTGCTGCAACAAGAGGTAATGGAAACCCAAGTTTTGGCAGAAAGTGAAAGAAAGGTAGAAGTAATTATGTGTATTCTATCCAATTTTACACCTAATTGCTTGGTGCGTTCAGAGGTAAGTTGTCCGGTTGAAGAATTAGCAATGGAAGGTATCAGTGGGGATGTTTTTGCTGAAAAGTTTATCAACGCCATTCATGTGGCTGAAGTAGAGCCCTATCGTGCAGTTACGCATAACAAGGGAATCATGAATGGAGTAGATTCTGTAATCATTGCAACTGGCAATGATTTTAGAGCTGTTGAGGCATGTGTACATGCTTACGCAGCCAAGGATGGTAGGTACCGCTCTTTGACCCACGCAACGGTTGCCAATGGAGTTTTCCGTTTTTGGATTGATATTCCACTTTCTTTAGGAACGGTAGGGGGTATTACTAAATTACACCCAATGGTAAAATTTGCGCATGAAATATTGGGAAATCCCAATGCAAATGAGTTGATGGAAATTGTTGCAGTGGCTGGATTAGCCCAAAATTTTTCTGCATTGCGTTCGCTGGTGACTACGGGCATACAAAAGGGACACATGAAAATGCACCTAATGAATATCTTAAATCAGCTAGAAGCTACCGATGAAGAAAAAGTGTCAATTGTTAATTATTTTAAGGATAAAATAGTGAGTCATGCCGCTGCTACTGAGGTTTTTTGCAAAATGCGTGGAATAGAAATCCCTGTTAACCAGTCAAAAAAATAAATGGATACATTCCATGCCAATGGAAAACTTTTGTTAAGTGCGGAGTATGCGATTATGCATGGTGCTGTAGGTTTGGCAATACCTTTAAAATATGGTCAAAAGTTAATGGTGAAAAATGCACCCAAAATAGCCCAAAAAGCAAAGATATTTTGGAAGGCTATAGATAAACACAATGACGTTTGGTTTTCTTGTACCTTACAAATAAAAGGTTTAGCATTGATTGAATTTACGAATCAACAGAAAGCAGAAACCATAAAAGTATTATTTCAGCATTGTTCAAAGTCGTACTTTGATGAAAATAGGGATTATTATTTTGAAACCGTTTTAGAGTTTGATGTTGCTTGGGGATGGGGCACGAGTTCTACGTTGGTTTCATTAATTGCCCAGGCGTTCAAAGCAAATCCATATGAATTATACAAGACAACCTTCAAAGGAAGTGGTTATGATTTGGCGTGTGCAACGGCTAATCAACCTATTTTATATCATTTAATCAATGGTAATGCAGTTATTCATAATGTTGATTTTAACCCTTCTTTTAAAAAGAATATTTATTTTGTGTATTTGGGACAAAAGCAAAATAGCTTAGGCGCTATTCAAAATTTGCCAGTTCCAACTGCCAGTTTTATTGCTGAAATTAATAGTTTTACAGAACAAATGTTGGTCCTTCAAAATAATGAAAAGCAGTTTTGTGATGTTTTGGAAAAGCATGAAATTACGATGTCCCAATATTTAGGGCAACCCACTGTTAAACAGCGGTTATTCAAGGATCTGGATTTGACTTTTAAATCTTTGGGTGCCTGGGGTGGTGATTTTGTGATGGTAGTGGGAGCGGTTAACGAAATAGAAAAGATAAAGAGACTTGGATACGCTACCCTATTTTCTTGGGATGAGATTGTTTTATAAAGAAATGGCTGTTCAGTAAAACTGAACAGCCATTTCTTTAAGATTAAATAAAATTATTTAGGCATAACTACTGCATCAATTGAGTGAATTACTCCGTTTGATTGCATTACGTCATAAACATTAATGTTGGCTGTACCACCAGTTTCATCTGTAATAAGTATATTTACAGAACCGTTCATGGTAAAAGTTAATTTTCCTCCACTAACAGTAGGCAAAGTAGCTTTACCTTTACCTGCAGCTATAAGTTTTATTATATCAGCATGGGTGTATTTTCCTGCAACCACGTGGTAAGTCAAAACTTTAGTCAAAGTAGTTTTGTTTTCTGGTTTCAATAGATTTTCTACCGTTCCAGCTGGCAAATTTTCAAAAGCATCATTTGTTGGTGCAAATACTGTAAAAGGACCTGCTGTTTTTAATGTAGCAACAAGGTCTGCGGCTTTAACTGCAGCAACCAAAGTTGTGTGGGCTTTTGAATTCACTGCATTGTCAATAATGTCTTTTTTTGCTTTCATTGGCTCTCCACCAACTTGTACATCTTGAGCACTTACGCTAACTGCTGCGGTTATCATCATGATAAATGCTGCTAAGGTTAATTTTAATTGTTTCATGTTTTTATGTGTTTTTTTTGTTTGTACCCTTATATACGGAGCAGATTTTATTTTGGATTTTTTAAAATGAAAAAAAATAGAATAGCACAAAGTCCCTTTGGTAAAACCAATGGGTACATTGGTATAACAAGACGTTGTTGCATGAAATAAATTTCACTTTTCAGCGTAGTTTAAGTACAAACAGTCATAAAATTTATGAAAAGAGATGAAGTAATTGGTAAAAGCACCGGATTTTTAATTGGTTTAAACGTTGCATTGGTTTTGGTGCTTTTGGTTTTTAATTTCAAAGTAAAAAAAGTCACGGCAAGCATATTAGCACATACACCTCATTTTGATAGCGTTTTTGTATTACCACCAATAACTCAGTTCAAGAAACAGCCACCAGAAAAAATATTGAAAAATGATAAAATTGACTCTGAAAATGAGGAGATAAAAATTAGTGAAACAGACACAAAACCTGTTACCAAAACGGAGTTCATTGTGAAATCTGATAGTTTATTATGGATTCCGAGTATTGTGGATGGTAAGAAGGCGGAAATAATTGAAACACCAAACACCATTGCGGACAATTTGGATGAAGAAGCCTTTTTTAATGGAGGTACTTCTTTGCTGCATCAATTTTTTCAACGTCAATTTAATAAACCACGTGTTGCTCAAGAAATGGGTGTTAATGGCACGGTGCTGCTCATTTTCATCGTTGAAAAGGATGGAGCAATTAGTAATATTGGCTTTTTAGACGGTAAAGGAAGACAGTTGGGGTATGGTATTGAACAAGAAGTAGAGCGTGTAATAAAACTAACTTCAGGTAGTTGGACACCTGGAAAAATAAATGGCAAAGCGGTAAGAAGTTATTGGAGATTTCCTATTGAGATTCGTTCAAATGATGGGTGGTAGTCTCCTTTAAAGCATTGCTGCCATTTTTCGGCTAAGCACTGACGAGAGGGCAACACCCATACCACCCAAACGATAGCAAAGCCACAAATCTGGTTTTTCTTCTCTAATAATTGGCAGTCCACCTTTGCTAGGAGACATGGCCATGATACAATTCCAATGGTGTGCAATTTTAGTTTCCTCATCGTTTAGTAAGTTTTTGTTTACAAAATCCAATAGTGCGGCAGTAATTTTCTTGTTTTCAGCAAAATCATGTGTATTTTCTGTTTCGAAATCTAAATTTCTTGCTCCGCCAATTAAAATCCGGTTTTCTAAAGGGCGTGCATAAATATACCCCATATCAGCATGAAAAATACCTGTAAGTGGCTGTTTTTGAAGCGGTTCTGTAACAATTATTTGGCCACGGGCAGGTTTTACATCAGCATTTTCAATTAATAAAGGGGTATAGGCATTGATACAAGAAATTGCCACTTTTGCCTTAATTTCTCTGTTGTATTTACTTTTAATAAGCCAATGATTATTAACACGATTGAAAGAATCTACTTCAAAATTGCTGACCCAAAAAATATTAGCAGCAATTACTTGTTTTTGCATTTCATGGTATAATTTCCCTGTATGCAAGTATCCCTCTAGCTCATTAACAATAGATTGGGGCATAAAGCTTTTTTCATTCACAAATGTTTTTGAGCGATTAATGGCTTTATACGTATTGCTTAAACCCGTAATGGGTTTCATTTTTTTATTCACTTCATTAATGTTATCCAAGCACTTCTCATATTGCTCTTTTTCAACAGATAGAAACACCTCTTGAGCATTACCAGTGTGGTAGTCAATGGACTTTTTTCCAAAGTCATTTTCAAGGTTTTTTAAGCCTTGAAAGCGCATTTTTACTAGATCATAAACTGTTTTTTCATCCTGTGCCTTTAAATCATCAATTATTTCACTCACGCTGCCAAAACAGGCGAAGCCTGCATTGCGCATAGAGGCACCATCACTAATATATCCTTTATCTATAATGGCTATGGTTGCGCTGTGATACTTTTTGCGAATTTGCAAGGCTACCTGCATACCCGTAAAACCATTGCCAATAATGGCAAAATCAAAATGTTGTAAATAAGTTTCTCTTTCCCATATACTGATAGGTGATTTATTTTGCATGGCTTGGGCAAAATTAGGTTAATAAATGCTTATTTAGCGGAGAAAATAAGCGATGAAAAAAAAAGTTAAAAAATATTTGTAGTATATAGATTTGATATATTACATTTGCAGACCATTTGCGAGAGTAGCTCAGCTGGTAGAGCGCAACCTTGCCAAGGTTGAGGTCGCGAGTTCGAACCTCGTCTCTTGCTCCAAAAAAGAAAGTCCGGATGTAAATTACGGACTTTCTTTTTGAGTAAAGCTCATAAAAAATGGATTGAAACACAAATCACCTGCCCTGGTGGTGAAATTGGTAGACACGCAGGACTTAAAATCCTGTTCGCCTTAAAGCGAGTGCGGGTTCAAGTCCCGCCTGGGGCACAAAGAGCTAACTTTTAAAAGTTAGCTCTTTTTTGTGGAAAGGCTATGGGTATAATTCAAAAAACTTCTAAATAATTTTATTGTATCTTTGCATCACTAATTAATAGCCTATGATGATTCCAAAATTTGTAAAGGCCAAAGGTTCTTTCCATGCCGAACTAAAAACAAGAGTTAATGCGTACTTTGATAAGGTGAAAACAATAAGAACGGGTAATTTCAAGCTTTATTCAAAAGCATTGTTTATTACCATCAGTTTTTTAATGGTTTATGCACATTTAATTTTTTTCGCTAATGATTTATTAGCATTGCACAATATATGGATTAACATTATGCTTATTGCGGAGTGTATTGTTTTGGCAGGGCTAACCTCGGCCATTGGTTTTAATATAATGCATGATGGGGCGCATGGCAGTTTTAGCAGTAAAAAATGGGTGAATGACTTGGCTGGTGTCTCCTTAAATTTTTTAGGTGGAAATGTTTTTATGTGGAAAGCAAAGCACAATGTTGTGCATCATACTTTCACAAACATTGCGGATGTAGATGATGATATAGACGCTAAACCTTTTTTACGCCTATGTGAAGATCAAAAACGATACAAAATGCATCGTTATCAGCATTATTACTTTTTATTTGCTTATTCACTATTATACCTTTATTGGATTGTGGTTACTGATTATAAAAAATATTTTACCGGAAAAGTGGGTCAAGTAAAGTTTCAAAAAATGCCCATTCCACAGCATTTTTCCTTTTGGAGTTTTAAAGCAGTACATATTTTGCTTTTTGCTATCTTACCGATTTTTATGATTGGATTTTTACCTTGGTTGGTTGGATTTTTAATCTATGTGGCATTTACAGGAATTATTTTAAGTGTAGTTTTTCAACTAGCGCATACCGTAAAAGAAACCCAGTTTCCAAAGCAGGATGCTTTAACAGGTATGGTAGAAGATGAATGGGCCATTCATCAGCTAAAAACAACGGCTAATTTTGCAACAAAAAGTAGATTTTGGATATGGTTCACAGGTGGCTTAAACTTTCAAGTAGAGCATCATTTGTTTCCTAATATTTCTCATGTGCATTATCCTGCTATAAGTAAGATTGTAAAATCTGTTTGTGAAGAATACAATATTCCTTATCTGGAACATGCTAAAACAAGGTTTGCGCTTGCCTCTCATGTTTCTCATTTGAGAGCGATGGGTAGGAAATAAATAAATTTTGGTTTTGTGCACATGAATGGCCTACGACTATTTTACATTCTGGGCATAAAGTCTAAGTTAATTGTATTTCTTTTCCGTTTTCCGTCTTTGTGAGTGTAGCGAAACAATCTCAAAGGAATCATTTGTCTATTTTTGAGTTTGCTTCGTCATTCCTCTGCACTTCATTCCTTGCAAGGACGGTTTTTGTTGGCATAGTGGTAGATGGTAGCATAGCTTTTTTTGGTTAATATATAACTGCAAAAAATAGTGGTTGGTAGTCTGAAGTAGTATTTCTAAAGTATTTGTAATGCGTTCTCGTTTTCCGTCTTTGTGAGCGTAGCGAAACAATCTCAGAGGGAATCATTTGTCTAGTTTTGAGTTTGCTTCGTCATTCCGCTGTACTTCATTTATCGCATGGACGGTGTTTTGAGCGCAAGCGGCACTTAAAAAAAGTACCTTAATAACCTAATTCAATAATAGAACAGAGCCATAGTAACTGTGATATTCACCATCCAAACCAACGGCATTCATGCGCCATAGATATGAACCAGGCATGCATTTTTTACCTAGATAGGTTCCATCCCAACCCCCTCTTACATCATCTGTTTTATATACCATTTCTCCCCATCTATTGAATATCTCAAAGGTATAACCGTATAAATTATTGGTTTTGTCATTGTGTAGAAACAGGCTTACAGGTTTAAAAACATCATTTTTGCCATCTCCATTTGGAGAGAATGCGGTTGGTACATAAACCCTTGATTTAGGTGCAATACAGCGGGTATTGCTATAACTAGAGTCAGCAACGGTACTGTCTTCTATCGCTATTACTCTTAAACATAGGCTATCGGCAACATCCAATGATAAACTTGGCACATTATAGGTAGTTTGACTGGCATTTGTTGTGCCTAATGGCTGAAAAATACCATTTTTATCCTTCATTTCAATTAGGTATTTGGCAACACCTTTTTTCCAATTGATATAAGGATTCCATGTAAGTTTTATGGTATCTTTATCATTGATGCCATCTAAAAATATGCTATTGGCAGGCAAACTGAAACCGCTGTAGTTTCCACATATATCTTTTACTCTTATACTATAAGTATATGGATTTATTTGTGTTTTTACTTTAAAATCAAAGTATGGGGAGGCACTTGCATTATCCACTTTGTTCATATTCAGACCTCCCAATCCAGTTGATCGATATATTTCAAAATTTGATAACAACGCATTGGTAGGGGGTAGGTGCCATTTTAATTTTGCTTCAGCATCACTTTGTACGGTAACAACGTCAATAATTGGAACATCTTTTAATGCTCCAACTTTAGGGGTATTGCAGGCATTGTTACTTCTAGATTTCCAAACTCCATTGGGGTGAATACAAACTACATAATAGCAATATTCTACATCACACAATGAATCATCAATATATACATTTACATCTCCTTTTAAAGTAGCAATACGCTTAAATGTATCGTTTGGAGCTTTTCTGTAAACTTCATAAGCTGCTCTTTGCGGCCATCCTTCATAATGAGTCCATCGGAGTTGCGTTGCTCCCAAAAAGGTATCTAGTACGCGCAAAAATATATTGCAATGCGCATCTGTTCTTGCACCCGTTCTTAAGCATGTATCCGTAATTTTAGAAACATAACAATACCTTCTTGCATTGACATCAATATTGGTATTGACCAAGAAATTGGTGTCACTAATATTTTTGCTATTGTATAAATTGGTTAAAACATTGGCTTCATCTTGGTAAATATGGTATTCTCTAAAAATTGATAATTGAGATTTACGCCAGTTAAGGCTAATGTCCTTATTGTTTTCTACACTGATGTAACTAAAACCATTATTCAAAGGGTCAATTGTATCTCTGATATAAACCACTTTTTTAACAGAGTCCTTGCAGCCATTGGCATTGGTTACACTGAAGTTGATGACATTGCCATACAAAGTGGTGTATATGTTACTGGCATTTGGAAAAGTAGAGGTATCAGTCAGTTTAAATTCTTCTCCAAAATCATAATACCACTTGACGTTTTTTGCCGAGTCTTTACTTTTTAAACTTTTGTCATACACATAGATTGGAAAATTATAGCATGTAGAGTCTGGAAAAGTTTCAAAAATGGCTTTTGGTTTGGGATGTACAAATATTTGTTTGCTGCTTTTCAACGTATCATGGCAGCCCGTTGCATTTTTTGCAATAAGGGTGGGAAAATAACTGCCAGCATTGTAAAAATGAAAAGGATTGATATCGGTATTGTCGGTTAGTCCGTCTGCATTAAAATCCCATTCAAAAGCATTGGATCTTTCAGATTTATTAATGAATTTAGCTTTAAAAAGTTCGCAACCAGTATCTTTTTCCATTTCAAATTTTGCAATTGCATTTTGAATAACAAAAATACTGTCCTTGGGTATAAACTGGACAAAACAGCCCAATTTATCATAGAGTATAAGTTGAGGTTTAAAAAATTGACTCAACTTATTGAGGTCAGTAAGTTGATAGATATGGTTTGAAAAACTTGTAGAGTCTAAAACAGAGCCATCTCCGAAATCTAAATAAAAACGAGAGTAGGCACTACTTTTGTTAATGAAGGTAACATCCAGCTTCTCACAGCCTTTAATGTTTTTCATTTCCATATCTGCAATGGGGCCAATAATCTTTATGTAATTTGGTTTGTAGAGCGTATCTATACATCCATAATTGTTCTTAACAATCAATCGTGTATCAAAACCAGATGCCGGACTATTTTTGAAATAAACATGGCTAGCCTTTCCAGTATTGGTCACAGCACTATCTCCATCTCCAAATTTCCAATTCCAAGATGTTACATTGGCACTGGTAGACTCAAAATCTACCAATACTGGTGCGCAAAATGAGTTGGAATCTTTTGAGCTGTATTCGGCTACAACCTTTACAGATGTAACATTGGTTGTCATTGTATCCGAACAACCTTTTTTATACGCCACCATTGTTACGGGAAACCTGCCTAATCTGTTGATGACCAAAAAGGGGTTTTTACTGGTATCATTGGGGGTAAAACTAATGCCAGTACTATCAGAAAACCATTTGTATTTGGTGGGGCTTAGCGTTGAAACATTGATCAATGTCGTTTTTTTATCCAAACATGCCAAGGGAGCTACAGAAAAACTAGCTACTATACCCGCGTCATGATAAATAATATTTGAAGAGTCTTTACATCCAGCTCCATTTGTATAAACCAATTGAACTCCTCTTCTACCAGTTGTTGTAATGGTACATGCCGTGTTTGCCGCTGTTGCCGAGGTGAAACTAGTGGAGGGTTTGTCCAATGCTTTCCAACTATAGGTAATGGAACTGTTACTATTTTTATAGTTGTTATTTCTTAAAATATTTGATGTTAACTGCGTTTGTAATGGTAAACAATCATCAACATTACTTGAAGCAATACTAATACTTGTTCCACTTACTTTTATTTTTGCTTTGCCAATGAAAGTATCTTTGCAAGCAGGACCTAATTTGGCGTAGTAGGTATAATTGAAATCATAAATACCCGGTTCTGATAGAAATATGTCACCACTATCAGTTAATAGTGATGCATTAAATAAAGGGTTTGTATAACTTGTATTGGTTAATACCCAATAGGGTACAATGCCACTTAATTTGGGGATTTGCTCTGCCCAAATGGTAACTTTTTCTCCAGCGCAGGGAGTGCTGTCTGAAATATGAAAAATAACTTTTGGCTTCAATATCAAAACGCTATCTTTTTTGTACAAACTATCATAACAACCCTGCTGATTGGACACCACTAAACTCACTGAAAATTTTCCTGTATCAGCAAAGTTGCTGAGAAAGCTATCTTTTGTAGAGCTTCCAATTTGATTGTTGTTTTTGTCATAAATCCGCCAACTATATTTGTTAGGGCTTAAACTTGATCCTGCACGAGTTCTGTTAACAAATGTCACGTTTTGGGAGATACATGCTGGTTTTGATGCAAAATCAAAGTTGACATTCAACTTATTTAGTTCAACGTAATCTTTCATTAACAAGGTGTCCACACAACCACCTGTATTTGATTTGGCTATTAACCTTACACTATAAAGGCCATAGTTCTTAAAGGTATAAGTATGATTTTTAGTTGTTGCTGAATCCAGTCCATTCCCATTTTGGTCATAGATATTCCAACGGTAGGTGATAGTTTCCCCTACTGGTTCGATACTCGTATTTGTAAAGACAATGGTATCTGTAGAAAAGCAACTTTTTACCTTGTTGGCAGTTAACTTTGCCTCAGGTCCAACCACGTTCACCTTTCCTCTAATGTCCGTGGTTGAAAGACATCCTTTATAGTTTTGCGTAACCCTTGAAACTTTGCTTCCAGCAGTCCTATGCTCACCAGTTATGCCGTAGTTAGAGGAAGCATGTTTGACAAAATCATCAGGAAAAAAATTCCAAGTAAGGTCGGTCGATTGCGCGTTGGTTACTTCATAAGTGATATATTCTCCAACGCATGGACTTTGTTTAGTAACATTTACTTGCAAAGCAATAGGATCTTCCAAAGTCATGAATTTTGATTTTTTTAGCTCATAGGTACAACCCTCGTTTGTAGTAACTTTTAAGGTGACATCCGAAGAATCTTTTTTGGTATAAAAAATATTTTTAGCGACACTGTCTGATTCATTGGTAGGGGAAGCATTCTGAAAAGTCCATAGAAAACTTGAGGGAGTTTGGCCTGTATCAATACTTTTGAATCTAAAATTGGCGTACCTGTTGGTACATCCGTTCATGCTATCCGTTGTAAAATCGAAACTAAAAAGAGCAGGAATTGTTACAATATTTTTAAATTCATCTATCGCTTCACAACCCAAAGTATCTTTGATAATTACCGAAATATTTCTTGTGCCCACATTGCTAGAAAACTGATGTTTATAAGCGGCTGGTAAATTGTCGTATTTTACACCTTCAATAATGTAGGTACGTGTCTTACTTTTTAGCGTTTTATCTGTTATTAAAACCGTATCATTTGGAATGCATATAATAGCTTTATCAGTAACAATGTCGGCTTTGGGTCTAAAACCTGCCTCAATAAAGCCTTTTTTAGTAATAACACATTTGGTGGCATTAGGGAATGACAATTCCACAGTAACATCAAATTTACCTGAATTGGAATACAAAAAAATTGCTGAGTCAGTTCCAGTATTATAACCTGAGCCAAAATCCCACCGATAGGTAGTGCCAGCTGGAGGAGAACCTGTTACCTTAAATTTAATTACTTGGGGAATACAGGCGGTAGAATCGTTGGCATAAAAGTCAAAACTACCGCATTGTCCAAAGCTACTAGTATTGTTTAACAATAGTAACAAAAATGCAACAATACATAGGTATTGTTTTCCTGTTTTGTTTAAAAAAACCATTTTATAATATGCAAAAGTACAACAAAAATATTGTACTTTTGTAATTACATAGACACTTTTTAGTGTTAAAACGTTGCCTTAGCCTGCAATATTTTTTGTTTTATCGCAATTTTAAAATTAGGTTTGCGCCACAAATGAGGAAAAATAAGATAGTTTTATTATGTACAGTTGCCGTTGCAGTTTTTGCCGTAGCCTGTCAGAGCAAGGATAAAACAAAAGCAGATTTGATTAAAAAATATGAAAAAATGATTGATTTAAATGATTATCAGTCGGCATGTTTTTATTTACAAGAATATTTGTTTTTGGACAGCAATAATATAGGATATATGGACAGCTTGTCGAGGCATTATATTGCATTAAATAACCTTTTAGCAGCTGAAGCAATGGCTAAAAAAGTTGTTGCTAAACAACCCAACAATGAAGATATGCAGGGAGTTTTAGCGACCGTTGCCATGCAAAGAGGTGATGTGCCGACCGCTCTTGGGATTTATGAAAAATTGTATAGCAATACCAAAGATTATAAATATTTGTACGCTCAAGGAATTACCTATGTTGAAGGTGGTGCAAATGAGAGGGGATTGGCTATTGCAGAGGAATTATTGGCGGTTCCAGATGCTGATATAAAGACATTAGAAGTAAATAAACTTAGTTCAGATGGCAAGCAGCAGATAAAATTAAAAGCTGCCGCATTATTGATTAAAGGTGCTGTTCAGTTGCAGACAGAAAACCCAAATACTGCGAAAGCGTATGAATATTTGAAAGAATGCTTAGCCATACAGCCAGATTTTGAAGTAGCTCAGAATCTTGTTAATCAAGTTTTTAAGGGAGGTAAGTAATTGTCTTAAAGCTGTTTTGGGGATTAGCTTGGTTTCCAAACTATTTCTTCACTTCCTGTTTTGAAAGTTATCCATCTTGAAAGTGTAAACAGGTAATCTGAAAGCCTATTCAGGTATTGAATAATTAGCGGGTCAACCATATCCATGTGATTCAAGGCAACACATAAACGCTCAGCTCTGCGGCACATGCAACGTGCTAAATGGCACTGCGCATTGGCAATATCGCTACCGGGTAAAACGAAATTTTTCAGTTCTGGCAGTTCTGTTGTCATGGCATCAATTTCATTTTCCAAAATTGTAATCCAATTATTATCCATCGCAGGTAATTTAAAGTTACTCTTTTCACCGGTTGCAAGATGAGAACCAATATTGAACAACTGATCTTGAATAGATTTCAAAAATCTCGCCTTTTCAGTAAATAGACATAAAACAACGCCAAGTTGGGCATTTAGTTCATCAACAGTTCCGTAACACTCTATTCTAATATGGTTTTTGGCCACTCTTTGCCCACCTATTAATGAGGTTTCTCCTGTATCTCCTTTTTTGGTGTAAATTTTCATAAGTTTAATGTGTTAAATGCAAGTTGGGTTTATCGCTGCTTATTTGACCATCCAGGAGTCTTACTATCCTCTTAGCATTTTGAGCAATATCCTCTTCATGTGTTACCAAAACTATGGTATTCCCTTTTTGGTGTAATTCATTAAATAGCAGCATGATTTCTTCTGAGGTGGTAGTATCTAGATTTCCTGTTGGCTCATCAGCAAGTAAAAGTGAGGGATTATTTACCAAAGAGCGCGCTACAGCAACACGTTGTCTTTGTCCTCCTGATAACTCATTGGGTTTATGCTTCATGCGATCTTTCAATCCCACATTTTCTAGTGCCTTTTCAGCTCTAGCTATACGCTCTTTTAATGAAACCCCGGCATAAATTAAGGGTAAAGCTACATTTTCCAAAGCGGTCATTCTTGGCATTAGGTTAAAATTTTGAAAGATAAAGCCGATAGAAACATTTCTAACCTTTGCCAAATCATCATCTTTTAATTTACTAACATCTTTGTCTTGTAAAAAGTATGACCCAAAGGTGGGTGTATCCAGGCAACCAATAATATTCATTAATGTAGATTTTCCAGAACCAGATGGGCCCATTAAAGCAACAAATTCACCAGATTTTACGGTCAAATTTACCTCATTCAAAACCCGCAATTTTTCTGTTCCTAGTTTATATTCTTTTACTATATTTTTTAGCTGAATAACGTCCATTAACCTCTATTGGTTTTAATAACTTTTGGCACTCTAAAAAAATCTGTGTCTGCTTTGGGTGCATTTTTTAAAGCTTGCTCCTTAGTGAAATTGCTCGTTACATCATCTTCTCTCATGGTGTTTACATTGTCTGTTAAATAGATTAATGGTTCTACATTCGTGGTATCCAATTCCTTTAACTTTTCGCAAAAACCAGTAATCTTTTCTAAATCAGTTTTAATGGCTTCCATTTCCTCTCCTGCAAATTCTAGTCGAGATAGGTGAGATAGTTCCATGATTGTTTGTTGATTTATTTTCATATTTCAATGTTTTAAACGGGGTAATATTCTTTTAACTTGTTTTCAATTATACAATAAACTTCTTTCATAAGTTTAGGTGCATCTTCTGCTTTTAGATTTTCGGTATAAATAGGACGATGAATGAAAACACGCAATTTTCCAGGAGTAGCGGTCAACGGTTTTTTATCTGGAAATCTTTTGCAATTATCTATCATGGTTACGGGTACGATTGGTACTTTTCTTTCAATAGCCAATTTAAAAGCACCAATTTTAAAGTCTCCTAAATTTGGTGCATTTTTAGGAATTGTGCCTTCAGGAAAGATTAATGGAATTTGATGACCGCTATCAAGCCTATTGCCTGCCTCCACAAACGCGTTGTAAGCATTAACGGCACTTCCTCTATTTACAGAAATATCAATGGTTTTAAAAAAATAACCGAAAACTGGCACTTTGGCCAATTCAACCTTAGCCATAAAACATAAAACCCCTGGCAATGCTAGGGTTGTGGCTGGAATATCAATATATGAGCTATGATTTGGGGTATATATCCATTTTTTTAACCCTTTTAGGTTTTCTTTACCATGTACTTTCAGCATCATACGATTTGGAATAAAGATAAAAACAGCCCAAATTTTACGCAAAAAATGTGCAATGGGGTAGGTTTTTTTGAAAGAAAGAAAAATTAAATTTAATGGCATGGTAATCAAGAAACCAGTTAATACCCAAAATACTGCCCAAACTAAATAAAGTTTTTTCAACATTTAAGCTTGTGTAGGAGGATCTTTTTGCAGCATCATACCAAAAGAAATAGACATTACCAATCCTATGCCAAGGTATCCTACCATATCTCCTTTCATATGGTTTTTAATGGTATAAGTTCCATCGATGGCTTTGTACCTTTTCCCTAAATAGTCTTCTTCCAATTTGTTGGCATTTTCTGGTTTATTAGCAAAGTTAAGGGTTCTAGCTTTGATGCTGTCTTTTAGTTGTTCCATAGCCATTGGGTTGCGGTTGACATAACTGTAAAAAAATACATTGGCAACAATTGCCATTACTACAGAAGTGATAATTCCGCTAAAAACCGCTCTGCCAACATGAATATATCCTTCATTGGCTTTTCGTATCGCTTTTATGACAAGCCAAATACCAGCAACTTGAATTATTACAGGTAGCAGCCTAATTAAAATGGTTTCTGCAACAACATCGTTAAACATCTGCCTTTCAAAATAAATGAAAGTTGTTAAGGCAATAAGACTGCCGAAAGCAAATCCATACATTAAAATCCTCTTGGTCATATTGCCGCAAAGGTAAACAAAATTGGTTTATTGATTATGTGGTCATATCCCAATACCTTTTACTTAACCACCAAATGAATAAAAGTATTGAGAGCACGAAAATAAGAAAGGTAGCGCAAACCACCCATAAGCAGTACCAATCACTATTCGTAAACTATTCGCTAAAAAAAACTACCTTTGCAACCATGAAAATTATTTCTAATTCATTGCTTTTAATGATTTTAATGCTTTCACTCTCTAGCATAAAAGCGCAAAATGGAACAGATAAACCCCCGGGCCCTGTAAAAGTTAGTGATGACAATTATTACACATTGGCATTGAATGAGTATCAAAGTGAAAAAAATAAATTTTATTGGAAGTACAGAAAGCCTTTTGTTGGCTATTGGCAGCAAGATGTCAGTTACCAAATTGAAGCTGAGTTGGATGATGTTAAAGAAACAATTGTAGGTGTTGAAAATTTAACTTACAGTAACAATAGCCCTGATACATTGTTCGAGCTTTATTTTCATTTATATCAAAATGCATTTCAACCCGGATCCTATTATGATAAGTTGGGTAAAGCGAACCATGTAAAATATAAATATGGTAACTATGAATCTCAAAAATTAGGTACAACCATTGAGTCTTTTAAAATTGATGATATCGAAGTAGTTTATGAAATTGACAATACCATTATGAAAGTGAAGCTGGCAAAACCACTTTTACCAGGAACTAACCTGACGATGACCATAAAATTTACGACTTATTTTGATAATAAGGGTACCATGCGCAGAAGGATGAAGACTTTTGAGCACGATGGAGTAAAACAATTTGATGGTGTTCATTGGTATCCGAGGATAAGTGTTTATGACCGTAAGTTTGGTTGGACAACAGACCAACATTTAGGACATGAGTTTTATGGAGACTTTGGTCAGTTTGATATCAATTTAACTATCCCTGGCAATTATATAATGGAGGCAACAGGCGTTTTGACCAACGAAAGCGAAGTATTGCCCGAAAGTTTAAAAAAATCTATCGATATCTCTAATTATGCAATTCCCAAATCGGATGAGTCATCAAAAGTAAAGACCAATACCTATAAATTTGTTGTACCCAACAATGGAAAAAAAACATGGAAATACCATGCAATCAATGTACATGATTTTGCATTTACTTGTGATCCAAGTTATCGCAGAATGGTAACTGTTATTCCTGAACCGCAAAACCCATTTGGTAAAATTGAGTGTATCGCACTTTGTCAAGAGGTTAGTGCACCCTATTGGCAACCTACCAGTTCTTTTATAGCCAATGTTGTAAAAACATATAATAATGATTTTGGGGTATATTTATACAATAAAATAGTGGCAGCTGATGCAAGAGATGGTATGGAGTATCCGATGATTACTTTGGATGGGGGAAGTTGGCCAAGCCATCAGTATCTTATCGCTCATGAAGTTGGTCACAATTGGTTTTTTGGACATGTAGGTAATAATGAAACCTACCGTGCCTCATTGGATGAGGGCTTTACACAGTTTTTAACCGCATGGAGCATTAAAAATTACAGAAAAGATAAAAGTTCACCAAACATCACAGATTATGAAATGGTTTACAGGGGATATTTGGGAGATGCACAGGATTTTGAACACACTTGTCTCAATACACACAGTGATGATTTTGAGTCGGCTTTAGGCCATGGCGGAGGCTACAGGCAAGTTTATTACAAAACGGCAACCATGCTGTACAATTTGCAGTATGTTTTAGGTGATGAGCTGTTTACTTTGGCAATGCAAAATTACTTTGATGAATGGAAACTGGCACATCCATATTTTGAGGATTTTAGAAATAGCATAATCCACTATACCAAAACTGATTTGAATTGGTTTTTTGATCAATGGTTGGAAACGCAAAAGGATTTGGATTATAAAATAAAGTCTGTAAAAAAGAAAAAGAACGGGAGTAGCAGTTATATTTATAGCATACAGATAAAGAGAAATGGAGCGATGACCATGCCCATTGATTTAACTTTAACTGATGCTAATGGATCTGTTCAAGAATATATTATACCAAATAGTAATTTTGCTAAAAAAAGCACAGCAACTGTATTGCCACAATGGTTGGGATGGGGTAAGTTGGAACAAACTTATACGGCTAAAATTATTACTACTGAAAAAATTGTTCAAGTAGAAATTGATAAGACACAAAGACTAGCAGATTTTAACCCTAGAAATAATCAATGGAAAAAGAACCCCGTATGGTATTTAGACAAAGGTAAATATCCTACTGCCGATATCAGAAAGGTTACTTTAGGGATAAGGCCTGATGTTTGGTACGGAGTAGTTGATGGTGTAAAAATTGGGGCAAATTTAGAACGCAATTATGGTAAACTAAGCAATCTTAACATTGCTGCTTGGTATGCAACTGGCTTTGGAGGGTATCCTGAAGAAAATATACAAAGAGTGCAAGCTCAACTAGATTATAGACGTTTGTTGGGGAAGGGGCTTTTTTTTAACACCAATTTGAGGTATAAAGAGGGCTTGCAGCATTATAAAGTGGGTATTGCAAAACAACACGGCAACAGTACCTATGCCGCTACATTAAAAGCCATGTACAGAGATGGGCAATTTAGTAAATTATATGCCCCTTTTGATTCTGCATGGTTGGCTAATAAATGGAATAACTCTTTGTTGCTGAGTATTGAACGGAGGTTCAATTATGTTGGGGGTTTTGCCTTGGCTAAATTACATACCAAAAGTAATTTGTTGTTTTCTGATTATGATATGTCAGAAGTAGGATTAGAAATAAAAAATTACCTGAGCAGTGCAAGTTTTCCCTTAAGGTTGAGGGCTTATGGTGCATATCAAACAGGGAAAAATATACCACTTGAATCTAGGATTTATTTACAAGGAGCAAATCCAGAAGCATTGATGGATAATAAGTACACTAGCACGCCATTTTTTTGGAATCAAACAGGTTTCGGTAGTAACATTGGTCAGTACCAGTGGATGTCTGGTGGGATGAATATAAGGGGGTTGTCTAATTATGCTGCTCCTGTTGCGGATTCTGGTTTTGGAACTCCCTTGTTTGCAGGAAATAAAGGGGTATCAGTAAGTGGAGAGCTAGATTTCGACCAATTTATTGGATTTAGACCGCCTTGGTTTAAAAAGTGGCTCCATGTTGATGCCTATTTGTTTTCAGATGCTGGGGTTTTGTTAGGGCCTGGATTAATTGCAGAGCAGCTTAGCAGTGGTTTATCTATTGATGCTGGAATTGGAACAGCATTTACGGTAAAAAGTTGGGGGAGGTTTAGCAAGGCAAAGCCATTTACTTTCAGGATTGATTTCCCACTTTTTATCAACAGACTTCCTGCTACTAGCACTAAGGATTACATAGATTTTAGAATGGTTTTTGGAATCAATCGATCCTTTTAGACCATAAAGTTAAACAATTTTTATTTTTGTGGATTGTTTGATGTGAAAGAATCGTATGTTTGCATCATTAGACTTTGAAATGTCATGCGTACATATTATTGTTTCTATCGTTTGTATCACAATCAGTTTGGTGCAATGATTCGTTAAACAAAGTTGGTATTGATGTAGATAAGAGGCAACAAGGTGCCGATATTGTCTCTAGATTGATAGAAGAAAACCAAAAAACTTTGTCGGATGAAGAAGTGGAAGCCGCCCAGAAATTGGTCAATAATGCCAGTTATCCTGTAATTCAAAACCCTGAAAATTATGAAATTGCTGTAGCCCACAGAAATAAAATTGTCTCGAGATACTTAAGAGAAGGCGATGTGGATAAAGCGAAAAATTTTTTATTAACAGACCAAGATTCAGGTACCTTAAGTAAAAATTTAGTGAATTTTTTATGGACAGATGCACTGGATGGTATTACTGATAAGAACAATGGAGAAGCGGTATCCTATTATTATTCTGCATGGATTTTGGCATTGGAGAATAAACTTAAACCATCTTTAATTGCTGCTGAAAATGCCTTGCATTCGGCCCAAGCAGAAGGCAATGCACTTATAGAAATGCGATCGCATTTACTTTTATCAAAGGTTTACGCTGAATTAGGCATAGCTAGTTTGGCAATTTATCATACAGAGGAATTGTCCAAGTTATTGCAGCAAAAAAATGGGGGCTTTTCTATTGGTAATTTTTGGAGTAAAAATTTACCCTTGCTAGGTTCAGTTTTGTTTGGTATGTTAACTTTAGTTGTTTTGGGGTATTTCTTTGTTTTCAAGGGTGCCAAAGTTAAACGCCAAAGGGAAGACAGCGAAAAAGGCATGTTGAACCAAGAATTGGTAAAAAGTAATCGAATTAAAGATAAATTGTTTGCAGTTTTGGCTCATGATTTAAAGGCCCCAGTAAATTCTTTAACTGGCTTGTTGGATATAATCAATAGTGATTTTGTGGATGAAAATAGAAAAAAGGAATTGTTTAAGAAACTGAATGTGGAACTTGCCAATAGCACCACTTTACTCAATAATCTTTTAGGATGGGCAAAAGGTCAATTGTTAAACCCCGAACCCAAAATTGAAGCAATTGATATACGAGAGTTGATTGATGGTAATATAACCTTGTTAAAATCTTTTGCAGATACCAAAGGAGTTTCCTTAAAAAGTAGTTTGACCTCTGCCATTACTGCAAAGGGAGATAAGGAAATGATGAATATCATTGTAAGAAACCTAGTTCAAAATGCTATCAAATTTACCGATAATGGCGACAAAATTACCTTAGACTCAGAGTATGACGAAAAGTCTAAGGAGATAAGAATCAAAATTATGGATACGGGTAAAGGAATGAGCGAGGAGAAACTCAGAAAATTATTTGATCTTGAGAGTTACAGTGAGCCTGGAACACGCAATGAAACGGGCAGTGGTTTAGGCCTAATTTTGTGCAAAGAGTTTGCCGAAGCTCAAGGAGGTAGAATCTGGGCAGAAAGCAAAGAGGGGTATGGCTCTGTATTTGTTGTGGCTTTGAAAGCAGCGTAAAGAAGGAGGATAAAAATAGTAATATTTAGACTGGTTTTAGTCCAATATTTTTGGTTATCATCACCTTTTCAACACCAAGAGTTGCTTGCAAACCGAGAAGCTAAAAGTCTCATTGGGATGGTTTTCATAAGCAATGACCATACTCTTATCAAAAGTTTCAATTTTCTTAATCGTCAATAGCAGTCCTAAACTTAATGTTCTGCTATTTAGGAAGTTTAGAAAATCAGTACCACTTTGTTTCAATGCGCAAAATTCTACAACATCTCCTTCTAAACAATCACTTAGCTGTTTATAATTGGGCTCAATAATTTTTCCTTGCCTGTCTGGTATGGGAGAGCCATGTGGATCAACTGTTGGGTAACCAAGAAGTTCATCCATTTTATCAAAGAAAAGAGGCGATTGTATATGTTCCATTTGTTCGGCAATTTCATGCACAAACTCCCACCCAAATCCCATTTTTTCAACTAAATACATCTCTGTTAATCGATGTTTGCGCACAATAAATGCCGCTTGAATCAATCCAGCTTTACTTAAAATTATGGGTTTGTACTTTTCGTAAACGACCAAATCTTTATCATGTAAATTCTTTACCATGCTGTTGGCCGTTGGCGTACTTACAGATAATTTTTTACTCAATTCAGAAACATTGACCTCAAAATTTTCATTTGCCAAAATGTACATTGCTTTTAAATAATTCTCTTCGGTTTGACTGAGCGCCATAAATATTTGCAAATATATAAAAGATTTATCTAATTTAATTTGTTAGATTAGTCTAACAAATTATCTTTGTACGCTCTAATTTACAATATTGATGACAAAATTCATTTTATTTTCGGTTTTAATAATATGCTTTGCTAAGGTCAATGGACAAATAGATGTTAATGGGTATGACGGGAGAACAGCTGCGGTAAAGGGAGTTGTTTCATTTGAAAGTAAGCCGCTTCAAATGGTGAAAGTGCAATTGAATGGCAAAACAAAATATACGGATAGTTCGGGCTTTTTTTTGTTTTCCGGGATTGATTCAGGTAATTATCGGTTGGATATTACCTTTTTAGGTTACGATAAGCAGCGCAAAATTTTTAGACTTGAGCAAAATGATTCAATACATTTTGAAATTGAAATGGAGAAGAATGCTTCGGTAATAGAGGCGGTTGTTATTTCTGGAACGTTAAAAGAGGTTTCAAAATCAAACAGTCCGGTTCCTATCGAGGTTTATGCTCAGGCATTTTTCAAATCCAACCCTGTGGTATCTTTGTTTGAGTCTTTGCAAAATATCAATGGTGTTCGTCCACAAAATAATTGTAATGTATGCAATACTGGCGATATACACATTAATGGATTAGAAGGACCCTATACCATGGTATTAATTGATGGTATGCCAATAGTGAGCGGACTTGCTGGGGTTTATGGACTTTCTGGTATTCCACAAAGTTTGATTGAGCGATTGGAGGTTGTCAAGGGCCCCGCATCTACTTTGTATGGATCAGAAGCAGTGGGGGGCTTGTTAAACGTTATTACAAAAAAATCATATTATAAACCATTTATTAGTGTCGAAACCCAGACAACTTCATGGAGCGAAAATAATTTGGACATTGGTATTCAAAGGAATTTTTCAAAGAAGATAAGTTTATTGACGGGCATTAATTATTTTAAATTTAACAAAGCCATCGATAAAAATGGTGATAGCTTTACTGACTTAACACTGCAGCATCGCATTTCGATATTTAATAAATTAAGTGTGGAACGCAAAAGTAAAAAACAATTTAACATTGCTGGTAGATATCTTTATGAGGATAGATGGGGAGGACAAACTAATTGGGAGCGAAAGTTTAGAGGAGGGGATAGCGTTTATGGAGAAAGTATTTTTACCAAAAGATGGGAGATTTTTGGCTTGTATGCTTTGCCCACGAAAGAGGAAATTACTTTTCAATTCAGTTTAAACAAGCACCATCAAAACTCAGTTTATGGAACAACAATTTTTAATGCCAATCAGGCTATTGGTTTTGGTCAGTTATTGTGGAATAAAAAACTGAACTCTAAAAATCATTTGCTTTCAGGAATGGCATATAGGTATACTTATTTTGACGATAATACTGTGGTTACTTCCAAGATGCTTGGTTCAGAAAGGGTCAATGCACCTTCTATAATTAATCTTCCAGGTACTTTTATGCAATGGACACATGATTTTACGAGCTTAAAAACTGTTCTGTTGGGTATGCGGTATGATTACAATTCTATTCATGGCTCAATTGTTACACCGCGTATCAACTATAAATGGACATCAAAGAGTAGAAGGAATACCTATAGATGGGGTGCTGGAAATGGTTATCGGGTTGCCAATGTTTTTACTGAAGATCATGCAGCTTTAACGGGAGCAAGAACGGTGGAATTTAAAGAGAAATTGAAACCGGAAAAATCTTGGAACACAAATATTAACTGGGTTCATAAAAAATTTACCAAAATGAACAGGTTTATTGGACTTGATGCATCTACTTGGTTTACTTATTTTACCAATAGAATTATACCAGATTATCAAAGCAATGTCAACAAAATAATTTACAGCAACTTAAATGGTTATGCACTATCTAAAGGTGCTTCATTAAATATAAGCTTTAATTACAGCAGTCAATTCTCCGGGAATTTGGGTATGACTTTAATGGATGTTTCATTTATTGAAAATAACATTAAACAAAGGCAGCTGTTGACTGAAAAATTTTCTGGTGTTTGGAATATTGGATACTCATTTATTAAAAGTAACATTAAATTAGATTACACAGGAAACCTTTATTCACCAATGTTGCTCCCATTGCTTGGTGCTTTGGATGAACGCGCTGCAACTTCTCCCTGGTATAGTATTCAAAACTTTCAAATTACGAAAGGTTACAAGCGTTTTGAGTTTTTTACTGGAGTGAAGAATTTTTTAAACTTTACCCCACCAGCCAACAGTATTGCTAGGGCTAAAGATCCTTTTGACAAGGATGTAATATTTGATGCGAATGGAAATGCTCTTCCAACTGTCAATAATCCTCAAGCCTTAACCTTTGACCCAACTTATGTATTTGCATCCAACCAAGGTAGAAGGTTATTTTTAGGTTTGCGATATAGATTGGAAAACTAAAAATGGGATATAAAAAATCTATATTTGCCGAGCATGTTAAGCGCATCTCCAAAAATATTAATCATTAGACTAAGTTCTATTGGGGATATTGTTTTAACTACGCCAGTAATGCGCTGTTTAAAGCAAGATTTGACAGGGGTAAAAGTTCATTATTTAACAAAACCAGCATTCAAAAGTGTTTTAGATAGCAATCCCTTTATTGATAAAATTTGGTATTGGGAAGGCAATAAAACTTTAAAAAAGCTGAAATTAGAAGAGTTTGATTGTGTAATTGACTTGCACAATAATATAAGAACACGTAAGATTAAGTGGTATTTTCGTATAAACCATGTTTTGAAAAAGTGGGTAAGTTTTAATAAAATAAATATTTTAAAAATGCTTGCTGTTCTAACAAAGTCACCCCGTGTTTTGCCGAAAAAACATATTGTAGATCGCTATATGGAAACGGTTTTGTCTTTGGGTGTAAAATATGATAACAAAGGATTGGATTTTTTTATCTCAGCCGAGAATAGAATTGACATCCAAGATTATTTCAGCAACTTAAATCCCTTTAATTACTATGTTTATGCTATAGGCGGTCAGCATAATACAAAGAAATTACCTTTTCATAAGAAAAAGGAGCTTTTAAAGAAGTTGAAAATGCCAGTTATATTGTTGGGTGGTCCTGATGATATAAATGAGGGAAACTTAATAGCCAGTGCTATTCCAAACTGTTACAATGCTTGTGGAGATTTTAATTTGCAGCAAACGGCTAGCATTATAGAGCAAAGTAGAAAGGTTTTTACGCATGATACTGGATTAATGCACATAGCGGCAGCATTGTTGAAACCGATTGTAGTTATTTGGGGCAATACCATTCCTGAGTTTGGAATGTATCCTTATTACCCCAAAGGGTTTCATGATTATGAAAATCAAAGTTTAGAAGTAAAAGTTTATTGCAGACCTTGTAGTAAAATTGGCTTTAAGCAATGTCCTTGGGGGCATTTTAAGTGTATGGAGAATCAAAATTTTACTTTGATTAAGTAAATAATTATTTTAATAATTGCCCTAGCGTTTTTCATTTCCTGTTTAACTCCTATTTTCGAAATTTCAATTTTTTATTTTGCCAGCTATTTTTAATGAATGTTTTGTTTAACGGTTATATTTAAACAAAATAATTTAGTTGTTTAAACCAATTATATGGATTTAGTATCTCTATGATTCCCTTTGATACTCATTTTTTAGTTTATTTTTGGTATTTTTGTTCAAAATTATTCTCACCAAAGGGGCATGTTCTTCAACAAAATATACTTCAAAATCAACAAAAGCTATTGTTTTATTCTTTTTTTTGTTTAAATTTGCATTGTATATTTTAACTTTAGGTCAATAAGTTGATGCTGGCAAAGGATTTTCCTTTAAAAAACTTATTGAACTTTTGTTTATATTTATAGCTAAAAGGTAAAACAAAACATTATGCCAAAAGTATTAGACGAAACAAAAACAGAAGAAAGTGTTATATCAAAGCACGATGTAAAAAATAAATTTTTTATAAAGGATATTGAAAATATAACTGGTATCAAGGCTCATACTATTAGAATCTGGGAGCAGCGATATAATATTTTGAAACCTAAGCGAACTGATACAGCTGTTAGATATTATGAAGAGGATGATTTGAGGTTCATGCTTAATGTTGCTATTTTAAATAAAAATGGCTACAAAATTTCAAAACTGGCACAACTTTCTAGATTAGAAATAGCGAAGAAATGTTTAAGTGTTTCTGAAACGAGCCCTGAATTTGAAAGTCAAATAAATGCTTTGACCGCAGCGATGCTGGAGTTTAATGAACGTGAGTTTAACAAGGTTATGTCTATCAATATGCTTAAATTGGGTATTGATGACTGTATGGTTAAAATTATTTTTCCTTTTTTGGCACATGTTGGAATTTTATGGAGTGCTGGAAGTATACACCCTGCGCATGAACATTTTGTTATAAACTTGGTTAGACAAAAATTATATGTTGGTGTAGAAAGCCTAAGTGCTGTGCAGCCTACTAGAACGAAGAAGTTTTTACTTTTTGTTCCTACAGGTGAAACGCATGACTTGGGGCTATTGTTTGCGAATCATGTTTTGAGGTCTCAAGGAATGGAGGTAATTTTCTTGGGTTCAGGATTACCAATTGAAGATTTACACAATATTTTTAAAGCTCAGGAGCCTGATTATATTTTTACATCTTTAACAAGTATGAACTCTCAATTGCCTACTCAAATATTTATTACGGCAATCTCAAAAAGTTGGCCTAAAAAAACAATATTTATTTCGGGTCCGCAAATTACGAAGCGGAATGACCTAAAATTTCCAGAAAATGTTATAAAAGTTGAAAGTCCAGCTGATTTTATTAACATTGTAAGGGATATTAAAGTAGCATTGGACTAGTTTTAATCTCGCTTTTACCTATATTTGGCACTTGTGAAATCGAGTGTTCTAAGCATTGAAAATTTATCTGTTTCTTTTAAGCAAGATGACACTTGGTTAGAAGTTATTCATAACATTAGTCTTGAGATTGAATCAGGAAAATGTACAGGTGTTGTTGGAGAGTCGGGTTCGGGCAAGTCTATTACTTTCTTAACAGCCATTGGTTTACTATCTTCTAATGGACGCATATCAAGCGGAACAATTTCATTTTATAATCAAGAAAAATTGCAAACCATCAACAAGGACAGCAAAAATTGTCCGTGGCTTGGTACGGGTGTTGCTATAATTTTTCAAGAACCACTAACTGCATTAAATCCTACTATGCGGTGTAGTAAGCAAATTGCTGAAAATTTACCAAAATCAAAAAGAAGCAAAGAATCAGTAATTGATTTGCTTAAATTGGTTAAAATCGACAATCCTGAAAAGGCCTATAATGCGTATCCACATGAACTGAGCGGAGGTCAAAGACAACGCATAATGATTGCATTGGCTATTGCTGCCAGTCCGCAACTGTTAATTGCCGATGAACCTACCACAGCTTTAGATCCAAAAATACAAAAAGATATTTTAAGCCTTTTAAAGTCAATATGCGTTCAACACAACATTGCATTAGTGTTGATCAGTCATGATTTAATGGCGATTGAGTCGTATGCGGATAATTTGTATGTTTTTAATCAGGGAAAAGTAATGGAGGGAGGTCTGGCCGAGGAAGTTTTAAACAATCCTAAAAACCGTTATACCAAGGCACTTCTAAAAGGAAGGTCTGCTTTTTTAAACAGAGATTTGATGTTGCCTGAAATGCAGGATTTGTTGCAGGGTAATACTGACAATCAGCCAAGACCCAAGGTGGAAATAGGGGAGGAAATACTTCAAATCAATGGTTTGTCTAAACTTTACAATCAAAAAGAAGGTTTATTTCCCATTCATATTTCAGTAGCTAAAGGAGAAGTTTTGGCAATTGTTGGACACTCAGGTTCAGGGAAAAGTACCTTTGCCAAGTTATTGTTGCAAATAGAAAAAGCGGATAAGGGTATAGTTCAATACAGCGGCACGGATATTTTGAACAATCCGCAGCGTTATCGATGGATGCAAATGGTTTTTCAAGACCCTTATTCCAGTTTACACCCATCAAAATCCGCCAAGTCCATTATTGCTGAGGTAATTGCTTTTCATAAACTTAGGAAAACAAAAAAAGAAATTGATAAAAGAACAACAGGATTATTGGAATTGGTCGGAATACCGATAGAACAACAAGATAAATTTCCGCATCAATTCAGTGGCGGTCAAAGGCAGCGTATTGCTATCGCTAGGGCCTTGGCGGTGGAACCTCAAATTATTGTTTTAGATGAAGCTGTGGCGGCCTTGGATTTATCGATACAAGCAAAAATTTTGAACTTGTTAACGGAACTGCGTGTTAATTTTGGATTAACTTTTATTTTCATAACGCATGATATGCATGTTGTGGAGTATTTTTCAGACCGAATAGCTTGGCTAGACAAAGGTAAATTAATAAAAATTGGGAATAAGGATGAAATAATGCCTTTAATTGAATAATAGTATATTGAAAAAACAAGAAACAATACTTTCAGAGGTTATTGCAACTTTTGAACAAGGAATGGGAATACTGAACCCTAAGCAAATAAATAGTCGTTTGGTTGCCAAGGGATTTAACATAGACATTACAACCTTGGAAAAGATGTTAAATAAACTGGTAAAGCAGGAAAGACTTATTAAAATGGGTAGAGCGCGTTATAAAATGGCATTTAAGGATGTTCCGCTTACTGGTGTAATGGATTTTACAAGAAGTGGTAGTGCATATTTAATCAATGAAGTGGGGGACGACATTTTTATAAAAAAGGAATATGTTTACAATGCGCTGAGCGGTGATACGGTGGCGGCAAAGTTAGTTCAAGGTAGAGGTAAGAAAAAGGAGGGTCGTGTATTGCGGGTAATTAAAAGAGCCAATCCGGAATTTACAGCAATGATTACTGTTAAGAATGAAAGGGCAAAAGTTACACCTAGAGGCAATGGCTTTTTCCCTAATCATCAATTACAAGTAGATTTAAAAGATTACAAGCCCAAGGATGGAGATTTGGTTATTTTAAGGATAGATGATTCACAATCTGGAAACAGAATTTTTGCAGAAATAAAGGAGGTTTTAGGTAAAGCGGGACAAAATAATGCAGAAATGCACGCAATCATCGCGGAGTATGGGTTTGCTACTAAATTTAGTGATCAAGTAGAGGTGGCAGCCAATAAAATAGACCATAATATAAGTGCAGCTGAAATCAAACAAAGGTTGGATTTAAGAAATCATTTGACATTTACAATAGACCCTTTAACTGCCAAGGATTTTGACGATGCACTTTCGTATAATGAAACGAAAGATGGTTATGAAATTGGAGTACACATTGCGGATGTTTCTCATTATGTGCAAGAAGACTCTGCAATTGACCAAGAAGCTGCCCAAAGAGCCACCAGCGTGTATTTGGTGGATAGAACAATACCCATGTTACCCGAAGTTTTATCCAATGACTTGTGTTCTTTAAAAGCCCATGTGGATAGGTTGGCTTACGGTGTAATTTTTAAGTATAGTAAGCAGGAGCATTTGATTGACTATAAGATTTCTAAAGTAATTATCCATTCTGATAGAAGGTTTACCTATGAAGAAGCCCAAGAAATTATTGAAGGGAAAGCAGATGATAAATTTTCAAGGGCGATTTTACAATGCAATAAAATGGCCAAAACAATGAAAGTAGCGCGCTTTGAAAATGGAGCAATCAATTTTGAAACACCCGAAGTAAGGTTTGTGTTGGATGAAACAGGCAAACCAATTGGTCTTGAAACCAAAGTGAGAAAGGACGCGCATAAAATGATTGAAGAGTGGATGCTGCTTGCCAACAGAACAGTTGCTAGGTATATGCATGAAAAGGGAAAAAGTAAAAATGCTCCTTTTGTTTATCGTGTACATGATGAACCCGCTTATGAAAAATTGGTAGATTTGAAGGATTTTGCTAAGAAATTTGGCTATTCTCTGCAAATTGACAACATTAAAAATGTTCCCAAAGAAATTAATAAATTAATGGAAGCGGTTGCAGGTAAACCAGAAGAAAGCTTATTGAGTACTTTGGCTATTAGAAGCATGGCAAAAGCGGTTTACACCACAGAAAAAACTTCGCATTTTGGTTTAGCATTTGATCATTACGCGCATTTTACATCACCCATCAGAAGATATCCTGATTTATTGTGTCATCGTTGGCTATTTAAGTTTATGCAAACAACGCCAGTGATAGCGGACAAAAATAAACTAGAGGCTTTGGCTAAGCACAGCAGCATGATGGAACAAAAGGCATCTGATGCGGAAAGAGCCTCTGTTAAATACAAGCAAGCAGAGTTTTTGCAAGACCATGTTGGAGAGGTATTTACCGCTATTGTTACTGGACTAACGGACTGGGGAATTTACGCTGAAATACCGCAGTTTAAAGCCGAGGGAATGATCCGTTTATCCAATGTAGAACACGGTAACTACTATTACAATGAAAAAACTAAAACAGTTTTTAGCAGAAAAGGTGAACAGGTTTTACAATTGGGAGAGTCGCTCAATGTGCTTGTGGTGAGTGCCAATCCTTTTGAAAGAAAGATTGATTTGGAATGGGTTAAATAGTACTTAACAATACACTTCTTTAAATGCTTAAAGGCTATTCATTTTGATAGTAATGATTTATACCGATTGAGGCCATTTCTTTTTCTCCCCTTATGATGGCTTCAACCTCCAGTATAACTTCTTTTGATAAAAACTCCAATAAGGGTTGCTTCAATGTAGTTATCCGATTGAATACTGAAAGAAGTTTTGCATCCCAAACCTTGGCGTAATTTAATAAATCATCTGGATAAACAATTTTTCTCTCCGTCCCTTCATCCATGGCCCTAAAAGGTTCCTGTATATTTAAATACCCATAATCATCCGTTAGCTGCTCGCCAATTTGAATATCTCTAATGGCAATTTCAAAATCGTAAGCAGTGCTGATACAATTTGAATTAAAACTGTGGTTAACATATCTGCCAAAATCCCAGCATAAAATTAAATTACCTTTGTTGTTTCGATAACAATAGGTGTCCAAAATTTTTTTATATGCATCACCCATGGCGGCTACTTGCTGTGGAGTAAATTCTCTATCAAGGTCATCCAAAGCCCAGGTTATGGTACCGGCAGGAATAAATTCCGTTGCCACCACACCATATCCGATTTGTGGTGATATAAATTTTAATGCTGTTTTTGGGTGGATCATTGACTTTAATTTTGTTTCAAATTTATAAATGTTGAGACAATTATTTAAAAGTATTTTTTGTTATCATAGAGGCATTGTAGATGCAGGGTATAGCGTTTTGTTTGACAATTAAAGATTCATTTTGAGCTAATCAATTGGCATGTTATAAAATGCACAATAAACTTTTTCATCAGCCTAAGTGTTCATTTTACACAAAGTCCCAATCCTTTTGAAAGTATAACCAAAACAAGGTTCCTAATTTTTTAAGTCATAACGATCTGCATTCATAACTTTTGCCCATGCTTTTACAAAATCCTTGACAAATTTTTCATTGTTGTCGTCTTGTGCATATACTTCAGCATAAGAGCGCAATACGGAATTTGATCCAAAGAGCAAATCTACTCTTGTAGCGGTCCATTTAGCAGTGCCACTTTTTCTATCGATGATTTGATATAAATTTTCAGCGATGGGTTTCCACGAATATTTCATATCTGTAATGTTCACAAAAAAGTCATTGCTTAGTACGCCCTCTTTATCTGTAAGCACACCATGTTTGGTACCACCATAATTTGTCCCTAAAACGCGCATACCACCCATTAAAACAGTCATTTCTGGAGCGGTTAGACCCATAAGTTGCGTCCTGTCCAAAAGTAATTCTTCAGGTTTTGCCGCATAATCCTTTTTAAGCCAATTTCTGTAACCATCATGAATCGGTTCAAGATCTTTAAATGATTCTGCATCTGTCATTTCCTGACTGGCATCGCCCCGCCCTGCGTAAAACGGAACTTTAATGGTTACTCCGGCATCTGCCGCTGCTTTTTCAATGGCAGCGCTTCCTCCTAAAACTATTAAATCAGCAATGCTTACTTTCTTCTCCAATGCCGCCTGAATTTCTTTTAATTTAGCAAGCACTTTATCTAAACGTTTGGGTTCATTGCCTTCCCATGTATTTTGTGGGTTCAAGCGTATTCTTGCACCATTTGCGCCCCCTCTGTAATCAGAGCTGCGAAATGTTCTTGCACTGTCCCATGCTGTATTGATCAGTTCCGTTTGTGTCAAACCGCTTTGCAAAATTTTTCCTTTTAATGCTTCAATTTCAGATTCGGATAACATATAATTAACAGCAGGTATAGGGTCTTGCCAAATTAAATCTTCTTTGGGGGCATCAGCGCCCAAATATCGGCTTTTAGGACCTAAATCGCGGTGCGTTAATTTAAACCATGCTCTGGCAAAAACATCCTCAAAGTAGGCTGGGTCTTTATAAAAACGTTCCGCTATTTTGCGATACGCAGGATCCATTTTTATTGCCATATCCGCATCTGTCATTATTGGATTTCTGCGAACACCAGGGATATGAGCATCAAATGGTTTGTCAGTTTCTTGAATGTTGATAGGTTCCCATTGAGAGGCGCCTGCGGGACTTTTTTTAGACTCCCATTCATGATTTAACAATATGTGAAAATAGGTGTGATTCCACTTGTTGGGTGTAGTTGTCCATGCTCCTTCCAATCCACTTGAAACCGTGTCTTCTGCATTGCCTTTCCCTGTAGGATTCATCCATCCAAAACCTTGGGTTTCAACATCAGTACCTTCTGGGCTTTGTCCTAAAATGGAAGCGTCACCATTTCCATGCGCTTTACCTACGGTATGCCCTCCTGCAGTTAGGGCTACCGTTTCCTCATCATTCATTGCCATGCGCTTAAAGGTTGTTCTTACGTCCTTTGCAGTTTTTAAAGGGTCAGGTATTCCACCCACCCCTTCTGGGTTTACATATATCAATCCCATTTGAACGGCAGCCAATGGATTTTCAAGCGATTCGCTATCTTCACTATCGGCATAACGTGATTTGGCAAGCCACTCTTTTTCCGCACCCCAATAGATGTCCTTTTCAGGATGCCATATATCTTCTCTGCCTCCCGCAAAACCAAATGTTTTAAAACCCATTGATTCATAAGCCATATTTCCAGCCAAAATGAACAAATCAGCCCATGAAATTTTGTTGCCGTATTTTTTCTTTATCGGCCATAATAGTCTTCGCGCTTTATCAAGATTTACATTGTCTGGCCAGCTGTTAAGTGGAGCAAATCTTTGGTTTCCTGTATTACTCCCACCGCGTCCATCAGCTATCCGGTATGTCCCAGCACTGTGCCAAGCCATGCGAATCATCAATCCACCATAATGATCCCAATCTGCAGGCCACCAATCTTGACTTTCGGTCATTAGTTTTTTAAGATCACTTTTTAATGCTTCAAGGTCAAGTTTTTTAAATTCTTCGGAATAGTTAAAATTGGATTCATAGGGATTCGTTTTTGTATCGTGTTGATGCAGAATATCAAGATTGAGGGCATTGGGCCACCAACTGGTTACTGAATTATTTGTTTGTGTATTTGCTCCGTGCATTACTGGGCATTTTCCTTTTTTTGTAGTATCCATCGTCATTATTTTTTTAAGTTTGTTGTATTAGGCTATACAGCTAGTTCCATAAAATTGAAACTAAGCAAATATAGGTTACCCAAATAGAATGGTCAATGTAAATTTGAATTTTATTTTTCCGCCAACTTTTAGATCATCCGATTGACCTTTCAAGTTTTTTTTTTGAAAAAATTGGCTTCAATACTAAGGGGTATCTATATAAAAGTTATTGTCTATTAACCTATTATGATGTATTTGAATGAATGATAAAAGTTTTCTAAGCATTAACTTTCTCATGGCATACTCTTCTGGAAACAAATCATAATGTCTATCTGTAGATTCTTTATATTGTTTGAAAAAGATAAACTTTCCATTGTGTTTCATTTGTGCAACATACGGATATGAAATGACTTGGTAAACGCTACCATTTTTTTGATATGCAAATCCAATGTTGGTATCCAATACACTTTGCCCTAATGCAAAATAGGGGTGAGGAAAATTTACAAGGTCAAGCACAGTGGGCAAGATATCAATTTGATTGACCGTTTTGGGTATGGTTTTGGGTTTTACATATTTTTTGCCGGGGTCATAAATAATCAAAGGAATTTCATATTTACCTGATGCCGTATAAAAATATTCTTCCTTACTGTGGCTAGAGTGATCAGCAGTAATAATAAAAATAGTATTTGTAAACCAAGGTTCAAGTGCTATCTGCTTAAAAAATAAACGCAAGGCATTGTCTGTATATTGGATGGTGGGGTGAATTGGGAGTGTACCCGTTTTAAAAATGCCATTGTATTCTTTTGGCAGGGGATAGGGGTCATGTGAGGTTAAGGTAAACAAACCAGCCACAAATGGTTTTTTTGTATTTTTAAGACTGTTTGCCACGTATTGCAAATAGGGTTCATCAAAAATACCCCAACTGTTATCAAAATCTTTTTTGCTGTTGGGGTACTCTGTTATGCCATAATAATTATCCCAACCAGATATTTTTAAAAAGTTTCTGAAGCCCATGGTTCCGTTATCTGCTCCATGATAAAATGAACTTTCATAACCCACAGCACCCAAAAGCTTTCCAATATTTTTGATTTTATTATTTTGGTAGGAACTATTGATGTAAGGAACTTCCATAAAACTGGGTATTCCTGCCATAATAGCTGGCAAGCCTTCCATAGAGATACTTCCATTGGCATATGCATTAGAAAAGTTTAAACTCAATTGGCTAAGAGAGTCTAAAAATGGGGTGTAAAGTTCCTGACCGCGCAACCAACCACAATAATCACGAGAAAAACTTTCTAAAATGATAATAACAATGTTAGGGCTGTTGGGTGGTTTTTTTGTGGAATCATTAATTTTTTCTGCACAGACAATGCTATTTGCAAAACTGTCTTCAAAATAACGGATTCTATCCAACTTGCTGCCTTGAAGGGTACTGATGATATTAAAAGGAGTGTTGACCGTAACGGGCACATACTCAGAACTGACAAATCTGGCTGCATCAAAAGTTTTTAGCGGTTTTAGTCCGATACTGCCGCGCGCTGCCAGGGCAACACCTAACAAAACCACTGCATAAAACCACCATTTCTTTATGGATTTTTTAATATCTGGATAACCAAATACATACAGATAGAACGTTAATCCAACAATAGCGAAAATGACCAGCAACCAAGGCCAATAAGTGGCTGCATAATTCCCTACAGGATTTCCCTCGTCTGTAAGCATGGTTAGTGCTTCAATACCAGAGCGTTTTCTCGCAAACTTAAAGTAAATGGCATCTGCTAAATTTGCCGTTACAGCAAGGGTGATTGTTGACAGAAAAAGGATGCGCAAAACCTGCTGATACCAATTGCTTTTTTGCCATTTTATGGGCAAGATAGAAAGCAAAGTAAATGGAAGGAACAGGTAGGCTATTGTTGAGGCATCGAACAATATTCCGAAAATAAGAGACTTTGGAATTTGCCAAAAATCATCCGGAAAATAATTCGCATTGTAAAAGTAATAAATGATACGACAAACCGTGAATACACCAAAGGCAAGCCCTATTCTCTTTAAAAGTAAGGTAAATAGGGTATAATTTCTTTTAGTTTGCAATGTTTACAAATGGAATAGTTTTAAGTGCCAAATAACATACAATAATAAGGTAAAGTGCAATAAGGGCTGTTACCAAAAAATCAAATTTGATTAAAATTTATATCCAATAGACTAAAATTGCCTTATTGGTTATACCACAGGAGCTATTTTTTACAAATGGATACACTCGCCATAGGCTTGTGCAACCGCTTCCATTATAGCCTCACTCATTGTAGGATGTGGATGAACAGCTTTTAGTATTTCGTGTCCTGTGGTTTCTAACTTTCTAGCAACAACTGCTTCTGCAATCATATCTGTAACCCCAGCACCAATGAAATGTGCACCTAACCATTCGCCATATTTTGCATCAAAAATTACTTTAACAAAACCTTCTTTTGCGCCACTTGCAGCAGCTTTTCCACTTGCTGAAAATGGGAATTTACCAACTTTTAGTTCATACCCTTTTTCTTTGGCTTGTTCTTCTGTTAAGCCTACAGAAGCAATTTCTGGACTGCAATAGGTACAGCCAGGAATGTTGTTGTAATCCAATGGCTCTGTATGCTCTCCTGCAATTTTTTCAACACAAATAATGCCTTCTGCTGATGCAACGTGTGCCAAAGCAGGTCCAGGAGTAATATCTCCAATGGCAAAAATACCTGCTACATTGGTTTGGTAAAACTCATCTACCATTACTTTCCCCTTTTCGGTTTTAATACCCAAAGCTTCCAAGCCTAAGTTTTCTAAATTGGTTTGAACACCTGCTGCTGAAAGCACAATATCACACTCAATTTTTTCTACCCCTTTGGCGGTTTTTACGTGTGCAACACATCCTTTTCCGCTGGTGTCAACAGACTCTACAGATGAATCGGTCATTATTTTGATGCCTTTCTTCTTGTATATTTTGGTTAGTTCTTTAGAAACATCAATATCCTCAACAGGCAAAATTCTTGGCATAAACTCTATCACCGTAACCTCTGTGCCAATGGCTGCATAAAAATAGGCAAATTCAATACCGATGGCCCCAGAACCAATGATAACCATCGATTTTGGTTGTTTATCCAAAACCATCGCTTCTCTGTAACCAATTATTTTTTTACCATCCAATTTTATACCCGGTAGTTCTCTGCTTCTAGCACCTGTTGCTAAAATAATGTTATCTGCCTCTACTGTTTCTTTTTTACCATCATTATCAACCTCTACTTTTCCTTTTGCCAATATTTTTGCATGACCTTTGATAACGGTAATTTTGTTTTTCTTCATTAAAAACTCAACGCCCTTACTCATCCCACCTGCAACTCCTCTACTTCTGTCAACCATTGCGCTAAAATCTGCTTTTGGCTCTCCAATAGTAATACCATAATCTTTGGCATGTTGGGTATATTCAAAAACTTGTGCTGATTTAAGCAACGCTTTGGTAGGTATACAGCCCCAATTAAGACAAATACCACCTAACTCTGCTTTTTCTACAATGGCAACATTTTTTCCTAATTGAGAAGCTCTGATTGCAGCAACATATCCTCCAGGACCGCTACCAATGATTAAGATATCGTATTTCATATTTTTTAAAATTCTGTTATTTAATGGCTCATTGAGCGGGGCAAAAATAAACCTTTTTAGGGTAACCCCAAATTAAAATACTGCGGAGTTGAAAAGTGATTGGTTGGTAGTTTTGAGTTTGTGTTCAGTCCGCTCCACGCATGATAATGGTTTACCGTTAGGGTTTTTATGTGTCAAAATAGCCTTAATCAGCTGGTCTTTATACTACGCTATAAAACATTTACCGAATGCACAACCCTTTAAAACAAGTTGGTTAAAAACATTAATGCCTAATTATTTGGTACTATTTAATTTTTGGTGCAACTTGCGTATATATATGTATATATATGTTACACATCATAAATTAAAAAGATAATGAAATATTTTATTGCACTAATCGTCTTAACGATTTCGACACAATTAATTAAAGCTCAAAGCAAATTTGAAATTAGTCTAACAACAGGAATTGGGTATGATTTCCAAACAAGGTCTAATGATTATAATTTAACAGGACCGCTGTATATCCCAGCCTTAAATGGAAATTCAATTTTGCATATTGAAAAACCATATCAATACACTATAAAAACTGCGTACAGAATTAAGGATAATTTTGGTGTTCTATTGGGTTTAGGAACAACAAATAGGGCATTGAGATATTGGAGTTTAGACCAACAAATAGAGCCTTATACTTATATTAATGACAAAATAAAATTAGGAATTAGAACATACAATATAGAGCCCGGAGTGAGATTTCAAAGTCAACTAGACCGTAAGATAAACATATTTTGGGATCAAACTTTTGGAATTGGTTTTGGGAAATCTAGTCCGCGTTTTGGATTAACAAAAGATCATTCACAAGCTGAATTAATATATTTAAACGATAAGCAAGTTGGTGCATTAGTTAATGTGAGCTTTGAAAACCCTATCATCTCCATTAATAGTAATTTTGGCATAGAATACAAACTGTTCAAAAATATTTTTTTAACAATCGGATTAAAATATATTAACGAAATCAGCAATGGAAACGATTTGATAATTTGGCAGTATGACCTAATTGAAGACAGGAAAACGGAATCCTATTCTCCTTATGATTTAGAATTTAAAACTATATTAACTGAAATTGGCATTAGATATAGACTTTAGAATATTACGAGGTGTAACATCACCTTTACGCAAGCAGGGGTTTCGTGCTTCGTTTGAAAGGAAAGGGGTAAATTTAAAGTTCAGTTCTTCACAAGAAGTTCAGTGGTTAAAATCCCTGCCTGCGTATAGCTAAATACCGTTAGCGGACATGCTATAACGACCGTGCGAACTATTAACAACTAAGAAATTGAGTAGATTATTTTACATATTATTTTGCTTATTGACACCGACAATTTTGTTCGGACAATATCTCACTCCTGACAATTCAGTTTTACGGACAAACAAGGTGAAAAAGTTGACTGTAATTAACTGCCTTGATTCATCCTTTTGCTTCACAGACGAGTTTGAATTCAACAAGAAGGGACTAATGACAAAAGAAGCTCCTGGCATTGTTGGAGTTTATTCAACTTGGGACTATTACGACAACGGAAAACTTAAAACATATTACTCCAAAATTCATGCACCGAGCAATGGCGACTCCATTTTTATAGCCGACCATTATCAGTATGACAAGAATTGGAAATTTAAGTGGATTATTTCCGACCATTACGAAAACGCAAAAGTTATTTCTTCCGACACAATATACAAGCCCCGACCGACTAAAAAATTAGAAGGTAAACGAAATCAAAAAGGACAAATTGTTGAGCAAGAGTTGGGTGACTTGTATTTCCCTTGTACAATAATTTTCAAAGGCAAACACAAAATTCATTATGTGTATTTTGACAATGGACTTCTGAAAAATGCAAAAGTTTTTGACGACAATGAGAAACTAATTATAAACTTCGCATACAACTACGACTATTATTAGTATGATATTAATTATGCGACATATTGACCAGAGAAAAGCACGAACCGCTAACAAGGGGTTTGCAATAGCGGGTGTTCAGTGCTTCGCAGACACATTTGTGGATAATCAAACATTGGTACTCCGAATCAACATTTATGCTGAAAAGCCCACCCATCGCAAACCTGCAAACCGTTATAGGCAAGCATTACATACCCGATACAGATAGAAAACAGAATGAAATTAACAAGACTTTTCAACGATTTTTTTGACAGCGAAAAGACAGGCGCACTAATTTTAATTTTGGTGACAGCTCTTTCACTTTTTCTTGCAAATACTGCCTGGCAGACAGACTATATTAACTTTTGGCATTTTAACTTGGGTGGGCACAGCATTGTTCATTGGATTAATGACGGACTAATGACCCTCTTTTTTCTACTCATTGGTTTGGAATTAGAACGAGAAATTTATAACGGAGAACTTTCTGACATAAAAAATGCTTCATTACCAATCTTTGGTGCTATTGGCGGTATGCTTGTTCCGGCAGGACTATTTCTATTGCTCAACTTCGGCACAGACACTCAAGCAGGTACCGGTATTCCAATGGGGACAGACATTGCTTTTGCTATTGGCATTTTATCTCTTTTAGGTAAGCGTGTTCCTACCTCTCTAAAAATATTTTTAACAGCGTTGGCAGTTATGGACGACTTGGGAGCAATTATAGTTATTGCAATTTTCTATACGACCTCAATAGCATTTGTAAATTTATTTATTGCATTAGGTGTTTTCGGTTTTCTACTCATGCTAAACCGACTGAAAGTTCACAACCTAATTCCGTATTTAATTGGCGGTGTAGTAATGTGGTATTTTATGTTGCATTCAGGTGTTCATGCTACCATAACAGGCATTTTGTTAGCATTTGCAATTCCATTTGGAAACGGTGGAGAAAAATCATCTTCATATATTCTTCAACATTTCTTACACAAACCGGTTGCTTTTTTTATTCTGCCATTGTTTGCAATGGCCAACACTTGCATTGTGATTGGCGACAGTTGGCAAAGTGGTTTAGGACAAACAAACAGTTTAGGAATTATGGCAGGACTTGTAATCGGAAAACCATTAGGCATTTGGCTCTTTTCATTTATCGGTGTTGGTTTGGGACTTTGTGCATTGCCGACAGATTTGAAATGGAAAAATATAATTGGTGCGGGTTTTTTAGGTGGTATCGGTTTTACAATGTCAATCTTCGTTACGCTTCTTGCTTTTGACAATGCAGAGATCGTAAACAATTCAAAAATTGCAATTCTAATTGCTTCACTTATTGCGGGGACAATTGGTTTTATCTTTCTTAAACTTACTCTTAAAACTCAAGTAGAAAATGACGAAACAACTTGACGGCAGAAAAATGCCTGCTTCGCCTGCGTTATGTTTTTTTTACCATGCAGGGCTTAAAAAATACATGACCTATTATTTGGTACTATTTATTTTTTGGTGCAAATTGCGTATAGATAAGTGTTAGTACAATATTATGAAGACACGAACTGACAAAATAATTGAATGAAAAAAATTCTGATCATACTTATTTGTTGCTTGACAATTTGGTCTTGTTCTAACCGGACAGCTGACAATTCAAATTCCGCAGACACATCTCCAACTAATGACAATTTAATTTCACAAACCGACACAAGTAATATACAGATTAATATAAATTTTCCATTTGGTTGTGCCGACCTGACTAAATATAAATATCCAAAGCATTGGGACGGGGACATAGAAAATTATGGACAACTCAAACAATCTAGAGGGAAAGAGTTTGAAAATATTGGACAGTGTTTTGGGAAATTAAATGGAATTATGACGAATAAAGTAAAGCCCGAAATTCTTGAATTGAAACATATAAAAATCGGCAAAGACTTTCTAAACACTGTTTATTATGACACTATTTCACAACACAAAATTGACAGTTTGAAATATAGGCTTCCAGACATTGGAGATTATCAGTGTTATTACTTTTATGAACAGAGTAAAAAAATTTACGGACAGTATGGAAATCTATTGCTTCTTGACCCGAAATCAAAAGCAGGAAAAACACTAAATATTTATTACGAAGTTGGCGGAGACCAACAAGTGAACTTTAGATATTTTTATCTTGATGAAGGGACAATACGAATTTACGAAGGTTCTTGCTATGATGACGGTTGTGGTTTAACAGAAAGTTTCAATGTAAAGATAAAGTCGGACGGACAAATAACTATTGACGAGCTGAAATGATGAGAACCAATGGCTTCTCTATGTGTTGTGTTTTTCACCACACAGACCAGCATGTTTGCTTATCTGCTATTACTTTTTGATAACAAAATAAAGAAATTGGTATACATCGTTAGGGCTATTTGGCAAAAACAAATAGGTAAAAGGCCATCCTTTTTTACAAATGCCGTAGTGTATGCTTTTGATTGAAGATGAAAAGTTGAGCTAATTTGAGATTATTGGCTGCGAGGTGAAACACCACAGGAATAATGAATGTGAGTAGTGCTAAACTCTTCGGGTCGTGCTAGGGCACAGACCCAAAGATGGGGTAAATTGGAGTTGGGCTTATTGGATACGTAGTGTGGAATAAAAACAGCCTACAACACCGTGTATAAGTAATTGCAAGTACACACCTACAAAATCTAATTCCCTAAAAATCAAAAGGGTCATCCTCTACAATTTCTGCATCGGTATTGAAGTCATCGTGGTCATTGATATTGCTAGGGATTAAATGCATGGGGTCTTCTGTATCTTCATTCATCCTTGAGCTCATGGTTATGCCACCCGTTAATGCCCCAAAATCTTGATACTCACTGCTGTTTAGATCTCCAAATTTGGCTAAATGCGGTATAAACCTAACCCTAGCAATACCCGTTGGGCCATTTCTGTGTTTTTCTAAAATAATTTCTGCCATTCCAGCCGTATCGTTGCCGTCTGCATCGGTGTTTATTTTATAGTATTCTGGTCTGTAAATAAACGAAACCATATCCGCATCCTGCTCAATAGAACCAGATTCCCTCAAATCACTCAACATGGGTTTTTTATCCGTTCTTTTTTCCACCTCACGACTCAACTGTGCCAAGGCAATTACTGGTATTTCCAGTTCTTTTGCCAAACCTTTTAGTGAGCGAGAGATGTATGAAATTTCCTGCTCTCTGTTACCTGCATTTTTATCATCACTGCGCATCAATTGCAAGTAATCTACAATAACCATTTCTAAATTGTGTTGAGATTTTAACCTTCTGCATTTTGCCTTAAATTCTAGAATAGAAATACCTGGGGTATCATCTATAAAAATACTGGCGTTGGAAAGCGCGGTAATTTTGCTGTTAATTTGCTGCCACTCATAGTCTTGCAAATCTCCACGTTTTAGTTTTTCGGATGAAATTTCACTTTCCATGGCTATCAACCTTGTTACCAACTGCACAGAGGACATTTCTAATGAAAAAATGGCAACAGATTTTTTATAATCAATGGCTGCATTTCTAAGCACTGCCAAGGCAAATGCTGTTTTACCCATACCGGGTCTTGCAGCAACAATCACCAAATCAGATTTTTGCCAACCAGCCGTCAATTTATCCAAAGAACTAAAGCCACTGCCAATGCCAGTTACCCCTGCTTCATTATCTTTTAGGTTTTCTATTTGATGGATAGCATTTTTTAGTAAATCATCAATTTTTGCAAAACTTCTTTTGATAGACTTTTCTTTAATTTCAAAAAACTTTTTTTCTGCATTATCCAATAACTCAAAAGCATCTGTACCGGGTTCAAAGGCTTGTTCAGCAATGGTATTGCTAACTTTTATCAGCTCTCTTTGGATAAATTTTTGGGTGATGATGTGCGCGTGGAACTCAATGTTTGCTGCCGAAGAAATTCTGTTTGTTAACTTGGCAATGTAATACGCTCCGCCTACGGATTCTAACAGTTCACTTTTGCGTAAATGGTCTGTAACTGTTAAAATATCAACCACATTTCCTTTGGCAAACAAATCACTAATGGCTGCAAAAATCTTTTGGTGAGCAGTAATGTAAAAACTTTGAGGACTCAATATGTCCACCAATTTTTCTACAGAATCTTTTTCGAGCATCAATGCACCCAATACTGCCTCCTCTAAATCGGGCGCTTGTGGAGGAAGTTTACCACCAGCCAAAGCAGGAGCAAAATAATCTTCGTTTTCTATTTTCTTTTTAAATTGATTGTTTTTGAAGTTTTCAGACACAGCACAAAGGTATCTTTTCTCGTCATTTTTGAATTGTTTTGTTTGTAGGGAGTTATCTACAATCAAGTTATCAACAGTCAAAGCGTAGATTGTTGTTAAGCTGTTAATAATTAAAAATCTACTTGCAAAGAATACTGATTTCATTCAAAAACTAATGAACATGACAGAATGGCTATTCAAAATGGAACGCCTAATTTAAGTGTATTTTAGCTAACTATATGATTTTTAGCCAATAAAGCGATAACAAGCCTTTTGAATTTTGTTTTCCGTTAGATGGACTGTCAAAATGTAAAGTGGAATGAAATATGCATGGTTTATATAAAATACTCAACAGGCAATCGTGTATAAGTAAAGTAAGATTTTAAGTAATAAACACAACATTAGTACCATTCGCTTTTTGAAGTTCAATTTTTATCTTATTTTTGAATAGAATATAATAGTATGGAAGCAAAATTTTCACCACGCGTTAAAGAGGTAATACAATACAGCCGAGAAGAAGCAATTCGTCTTGGACATGATTATATAGGCACCGAGCATTTATTGTTAGGGATTATAAGAGAAGGTGATGGCAAGGCTATTCACAATCTGAAAATGTTGGATATTGATTTGTTGCGCTTAAAAAAATCTGTTGAAGACCATATTAGAACTACAGGAGGGCATTCTTCTAATTTGGGCAATATTCCATTAACAAAACAAGCCGAAAAAGCATTGAAAATCACCTATTTAGAGGCTAAAATTTTCAAAGCAGATATCATTGGTACTGAGCATTTATTGTTAAGTATTTTAAGAGATGAAGACAATATTGCAAGTCAAATATTGAATCAATTTGCGGTTTCTTATGAGGTTTTTAAAGCCAGTTTAGATGAGGTCAATCCCTTTGGTATTGAAGAGGATACGGAAGATGATTTCTTGAACAATATTAACAATGAGTTGCCGAATGAAGAAACGCCTGAAGATTTTTACAACGAGGAAAAACGCAAAGAAGACGAGCGCAAAAATATTGGAAAGACAAAATCTAAAACACCAGTTTTGGATAATTTTGGTAGAGATTTAACCAAATCTGCAGAAGAAGGGAAATTGGATGCTATTGTTGGGCGTGAAAAGGAAATTGAACGTGTTTCACAGATATTAAGTCGCAGGAAGAAGAATAATCCTGTGCTTATTGGTGAGCCGGGTGTTGGTAAAACTGCCATTGCAGAAGGTTTGGCATTGCGCATTGTGCAAAGAAAGGTAAGCAGAATCCTTTTCAATAAGCGGGTAGTAATGTTAGATTTAGCTAGTTTGGTTGCTGGAACAAAATACAGAGGGCAGTTTGAGGAGAGAATGAAAGCGGTAATGACAGAGTTGGAAAAATCTGACGACATAATCTTATTCATTGATGAAATCCATACGTTGGTGGGTGCTGGTGGAGCTTCGGGCTCATTAGACGCTTCCAATATGTTTAAACCTGCTTTGGCAAGAGGTGAAATTCAATGTATTGGAGCTACTACATTGGATGAGTACAGACAGTATATAGAGAAGGATGGAGCTTTGGAAAGACGTTTTCAGTCCGTTTTAATTGAGCCTGCATCACCAGAGGAATCTATTGAAATTTTAACAAATATCAAGGATAAATACGAAAGTCATCATTCAGTAACGTATACAGAGGAAGCGATTAAAGCTTGTGTAGAAATGAGTACACGATACATGACGGATAGACATTTACCCGATAAGGCGATTGATGTTTTGGATGAGGTAGGAGCAAGGGTGCATATTTCTAACATCCACGTTCCAGAAGAGATAGTTAAATTAGAAGCGCAAATAGAGGAAGTTAAAGAACTTAAAAATAAGGTTGTAAAAAGCCAAAAATATGAGGAGGCTGCCAAACATAGGGATAGTGAAAAACAACTGCTAGAAGAACTAGAACGTGCCAAGCAAAAGTGGGAATCAGAAACCAATGGTCACCGCTATACCGTTACAGAAAATGAAGTAGCAGAGGTAATCAGTATGATGACTGGCATACCCACCAAAAGGATTGCACAAAGTGAAGGAAATAAATTGTTGCACATGGGCGATGATTTAAAGAATCGCGTCATTGGTCAAGATGGGGCGGTGGCTAAATTGTCAAAAGCCATACAAAGAACCAGGGCTGGATTAAAAGATCCCAACAAACCCATTGGAAGTTTTATTTTCTTGGGTCCAACAGGTGTGGGTAAAACAGAGTTGGCAAAAGCATTGAGTCAGTACATGTTTGACACAGAGGATGCCTTGTTAAGGATTGACATGAGCGAATACATGGAGAAATTTGCGGTGTCCAGATTAGTGGGTGCGCCTCCAGGATATGTGGGGTATGAGGAAGGCGGAATTCTTACAGAAAAAGTAAGAAGGAAACCGTATTCAGTCATCTTATTCGATGAGATTGAAAAAGCACATCCCGATGTATTCAATTTAATGCTTCAAGTATTGGACGAGGGCTTTTTAACCGATAGTTTGGGTAGGAGAATTGACTTTAGAAATGCGGTTATCATTATGACCAGTAACATTGGTAGTCGTCAGTTAAAGGATTTTGGTCAAGGGGTAGGTTTTTCTACCAATACCAAACAAGATCAAACAGAAGAATACAGTAAAAGTGTTATTGAAGGGGCTTTGAAAAAGTTTTTTTCACCAGAGTTTTTGAATAGGATAGATGATGTAATTATTTTTAAATCGCTTGAAAAGGATAGCATTATTAAGATTTTGGATTTAACCATAGCAAAGATGTTAAAGCGTGTTAAAAATCTAGGGTTTGACATTGCTTTAAGCAGTGCTGCAAAGGAGTTTTTAGCGGATAAGGGTTTTGATAAAGATTTTGGTGCGCGGCCATTAACAAGGGCTTTACAAAAGTATTTGGAAGATCCATTGGCAGAAGAAATTTTGAAATCAAAGCTCAAAGAAGGTGACCTCATTAAGGCTGATTACAAAGAGGGAAGTGAAGAGTTGATATTGAAAACTGTTGCTAAGAAAAAGGATAAAAAAGAGGAAAAAAATGAAGAGAAATCTTAATTATTGTCTTTATTTTGCTCTCGATTAAATGACATTTCCTGAAATAAAAAAGCTACAAAATCATTTTGCGGGCTATTTAGATAAACATCCTTTTTTGGGAGAACCAGAAAGTTTGTATGAAGCACAAAACTACATATTAAATTTAGGGGGAAAAAGAATTAGACCAATCGCTCTGCTTGCTGCTTTGCAGGCCGCCACGGGCAAATACCATGACGGACTTCCTGCGGCATGGACATTTGAGATTTTTCATAATTTTACATTGGTGCATGATGATATCATGGATAAGTCACCAAAAAGACGTGGGAAACCAACCGTTCATAAAAAGTACAATGTACCCTCAGCAATTTTAGCAGGGGACAACATGTTGTTGGGTGCTTACCAGCATTTAGCGTGTTATGATGACACCAAATTTCGTGCTTTGACAAATTTATTAACCAAAACAGGAATTTATATTTGTGAGGGACAGTTTTTAGATATGCAGTTTGAAGATACCACTGCTGTGAATGAAACAAACTATCTGAAGATGATAGAATTGAAAACAGCTGTTTTGTTAGGTGCCAGTTTAAAAGCAGGTGCAATTATTGGTGAAGCAAGTAAAGAGGATGCTGATAATTTATACAATTTGGGCATTAATTTGGGTATTGGGTTTCAAATAATGGATGATATTTTGGATGCCTTTGGAACTAATGTAAAAGTTGGTAAAAGAAAGGGAGGAGATATTATTGCCAATAAAAAAACATTGCTTTTAATCAATGCAATGGTTTTGGCAAATCCAGAACAACGTGAAAAATTGGATTATTGGCTTGGCTTACAGCACTTTGATGAGGAGGAGAAAATTTTGGCAATCTTGGACATATTTTCAGAATTGAATATTAAAAAATTAGCTGAAAAAAGAATGACCGCTTACTATAAAGAAGCGCAAAAGTGCTTTGATAAATTAAGTTTTAGCAGTACTTCAAAAGCTGCTTTAAAGGAACTCATTGAATTAATACAAACTAGAAGCTTTTAAGTGTGAAATTATTAATTACCTACCTCAAAAAGAACTGGAAACTTGTTATATCTGCGTTATTTTTTGCAGCCATCAATCAAATATTTTCTTTGTTGGACCCATATATTACGGGTAGGGTAGTTGATGAAATTATAATTCCTATAAAGGATTTATCTAGAGAACAATTTTTTAAACTTGCACTTTATTGGTTGGGTGGTAGTGTGTTTGTTACCTTGGTTAGTAGGACTGCCAAGAATATTCAAGATTATGTTACCAATGTCATCATCCAAAAAACGGGTGCATCTATTTACAATGATGGCTTACAACATGCCTTAAAGGTTCCATACAATCTTTTTGAAGACCAAAGTAGTGGAGAAACCTTGTCGGTTTTGCAAAAAGTTAGAATAGACATTGAACGTCTTATTAACAATGGTATTGGTTTATTTTTCACAGGTATTGTGGCCATTGTTTTTGTTTTCGTTTATGCATTTAGTGTAAGCCCAATTATTGCACTAGTTTTTTTTATTGCGATTGTTACTATTGGCTTGGTTAGTGCCTATTTGGGTAAGAGAATAAAAAAAATGCAGCAAACCATTGTCAAAGAAACTACGGGTTTAGCAGGTGTCACAACAGAGTCGCTTCGCAATATAGAGTTGATTAAAAGCTTGGGATTGGTTGGGCAAGAAGTTAAACGTTTAAATAGAGCAACCCTTAAAATTTTAGGTTTAGAGCTAAAAAAGATAAAATTTATTAGAAGTTTGAACTTTGTTCAGGGTACTACAGTTCAGCTTACAAGAACCACCATCATTTTTTTATGTCTTTATTTAATATTTGGGGATAAACTTCAGGCGGGGGATTATTTTACATTCTTATTTTATACCTTTTTTATTTTTGGCGCTTTACAGCAGATTGGGGATATTATTATTATATACCGTGAGGCTGAAATTTCATTGAATAATTTAGATAAACTACTACAGACTCCGCTGGAACATGAGCCTGCTGATGCCGTAAACATCGACACGGTTGAAAATGTAATTTTTGAAAATGTTAGCTTTATCCATAAAACGGCAGGCAGTTATGCTGTCAAGGATATATCTTTTGAAGTAAAAAAAGGAGAAACCATTGCCTTTGTGGGGCCAAGTGGTGCAGGAAAGTCTACTTTAGTCAAACTATTGATGGGTTTATATAAACCTGCCCAAGGAAAGGTATTATTGAATAAATTACCCAGAGAAAGGATTAGGCTAGAAAGTTTGCAGCAAAAAACAGGTTTTGTAACCCAAGATGCACAACTTTTTGCTGGTAGTATCAAAGATAATTTGCGTTTTGTCAACCCCAATGCAACGGATGATCAAATGATTAAAGCCTTGAAAGATGCAAAATGCTTTAACATTATGGATAGGGCTGAAAGTGGTTTGGATACATTGATAGGAGAAGGGGGTGTGAAAATTAGTGGCGGTGAGAAACAGAGATTATCCATTGCACGTGCTTTATTAAGGTCTCCTGAGTTATTGGTTTTTGATGAAGCTACAAGTGCCTTGGATAGTTTGACAGAAGAGGCAATTTCTGCAACGGTACGCGAAGTAAGCAAAGGTGGAGATTTGTTGGTAGTTTTAATTGCCCATAGGTTAAGCACCATTATGCACAGCGATAGAATCTATGTCTTAGAAAAGGGTGAGATTGTTGAAGAGGGTTCTCATGATACCTTGCTTGAGCTTAAAGGGCTTTATTATGCTATGTGGAGACAGCAAATTGGTGAAAGAAAACACCATGAATATGCATTGTGACAGGAGCATATCCCATCAAATCATTTAGTTTAAGCTAAATGGAAATTATTTAATTCTAAGCTTCTTCCCCAAAAACAATGTGGTATTTGCGGACATTTTATTCAATGTGCAAATTGCCTCAACGGTTGTATCATATCTTTTAGATAGATTATACAGTGTATCACCTTTTTTTACAGTGTGGTATTTGGAATTAGAAGTTTTTACAACTTCTGGTACTTTTACTGCTTCTTCTTCACCTGCATCAGTACTTTCATCCAGTTGACTTGTGTTTTCAACCTCTTCTTGTTTGCTATAAGGGTTGTATGCTTTGGCTTGGGAACCTGAAATAACAAGGTAATGTGTTTTGATAACGCCTTGTTGAAAGTTAAAAATCAATTCAGGGTTGATAGCTCTACCCATAAAATGCACTTCAAAATGCAGATGAGAACCCGTTGAATGCCCAGTTGTCCCTCCCAAACCTAATTCAGCGCCATGATTTACAACATCCCCAGAACTAACTGAAAGTTTAGACATGTGGGCATATAAGGTTTCTAAACCATTCATATGACGCATAAGAACGCAATATCCAAATCCTTTGTAATATCCAGCAAATCGCACAACTCCGTTCATCACTGCACGCACTTGGTCTCCAGTTTCCAAATCAATGTCCGTACCTCTGTGCATTCTTCTACCTCTCCATCCATAGTGCGAAGTTACAGGGTTGCCAATACACGGCATGGAATAAGAAAATGAATCAGGAAATAAAAGTAATTTTACACTTCCCTTTCCTGGGTAGCTTGCATACTTATAAACCATAGGATTTTCACCGTCCCATGTATTTAAATATTGTTGGAATGAATAGTTAAAGTCACTGTCTGACTCTAAAACTTCTACGTTGTATAGGTAATATGCACCTCCGTCACAGGCAATAAGCTGGTCATGTTTCATTTCAAAGCCAGAACTGTCTCTGTCTCTTGCAGATAAAAATGAGTAGTTGGTAAATACCAATACCAATAGTATCAACGTTTTTAATGAAGTAGAAATTGCTATTGATTTATATTTTTTTACCACGTATTCAGATATTGTCAAATTGTGTACCAAAGTACAATTTTACAATAAAAGTACATAGATTATGTAATTTTACCGCTGATTTAGATGCACTTTGCTCATTTAGTGTTTACTGAATTGGTCAGAAGTATAGTTTATTGGTCTATTTGTTTTTTTTCTGTTTCAGTTAATTTACCCTCTTTGATAATGAATTTTTTTATGCGATGGTAGTTGCTGTGATTGGTATTGAGGTTAATTAGTATAAAATTTTTGTCGGCTTCAATGTGATTTTCAAATGGTAAGTATGCCGGTAAATTGACTTCAACAGAAAACCGAATATACCTTATTTCTACATTTTGCTCAAAGTTATTTACCAATCTATTTAGATTTGAAAGTGCATTTTTACATAAAGTATACTTTTGCCATGGGTTTTTAGCAAATTTTGCTTGTATACATTGCCCAGCATAAAAATACCCTTTGATTTCTGCTACAGATCCATTTTGATTGCAGATGTTTAAAAGAGAATCAAGGGCAGTTTCGTTGTTTGGTGCTAGTTCGTAATAGTGCCTTATCTTTTCAATTGGACTTGATGCTTTGAAGGCAAACAAACCCGTTAAAATACATGTTGAAAGCAGTGCAAAATTTGATTTACGCATTTTTTAAAACTCCAGACTTAAACACAAAATAGGATCGCAACAGTAACCCCACTTTCTCCGTATTTGGCACACTGATACGGTTCAGTTTTATATATGCGATAGGCTGATGGGACAATGCTTTTAAAAGTCTCTTGTAGTATTGATATGCCGTATAAACCCCAAATCGGCAATTCATTGGTAAAGCTACAATTCCTTTGTAGGCATCGTCAAAATCTTTTTCAATATCCTTAATAATGTCTTCCTTATTTTTATCAGTAATAGCTTCAAAATTGAGGCCTGGAAAATAAGTTCTACCCCTTTCTTCAAAATCACTTTGTATGTCTCTTAAAAAGTTCACTTTTTGAAAGGCTGAACCCAATGATTTTGCTGGGGGTTCAAGTTTGGTATACAATGCCTGATCATTGTTGCAAAATACTTTTAGGCACATTAGACCAACCACTTCTGCACTCCCAAATATGTAGTTTTCATAACTTATTTGGGTATGTTTTGTTGCATCAATATCCATTGCCATGCTTTCAAAAAACGGGTCAATCAATGCTTTATCGATTCCAAATTGATGCGCTGCCAATTGAAAAGCGTGTAAAATTGGATTTGTACTCATTTTGTTATCCATTGCCTGATAGGTTTGCTCGCGAAATTCAAACAACAACTTGGTTTTATTTTGGTCATGAAATGTATCCACAATTTCGTCAGCAACACGCACTAAACCATATACCGCATAAATTGCCCATCGGTACTTTGTATCTATCATCCTTATACCTAGCGAAAAGGATGTACTGTATTTTTTAGTTAATTTTTTGCTAATGTTTTGACAAACATCATTGTAAAGTGCTATACTCATCTTTTTATATTAGTAACTAAATATTCGCCATAAAATAAAGTCATAAGACAAGAATATATACGAAGCAAAAGTGTTTTTAGATTTTCTATTGTTTCAAATATACTTAAATTTTGTGAATCTTACAAAATCAATCAAAAATGCAGGGCAAAAAAAATTCCTGTATATTTATTTATACAGGGATTTTTAATTAAATATTTTTTTATTAAAATCCTCCTGAATTGTCAATTTCAAATGGGAATCTCCAATAGCTTCTTACACCTTTTCCTAATCTTGATGCAGGTTTCCATTTGCCAGAGCTTAATTTTAAGATACGCATACACTCTTGCTCTAGTCCATAGCCCAATCGTCTAGATTCTGGAGCCACTGCCCTTACATCAGAAATGGTTCCATCCTTTTCAACAACAAATTGAATTAAAATTACACCAGAAATTCCAAGTTCTTGCGCGGCTTTTGGCATTTGAAATTGGGTTCTAACAAATTCGTGTAGTTTAGAAGTGCCACCAGGAAATTCTGCTTCAATATCCACATCGGTGTAAATCTCCATGTCAACTTTGAAATCTTCTTTACCTTTACCATCATCTTTCCCATCATTGGGATTATCAGGAATTTTAAAATCTTCTTTTGCATCATTTGCTGGTGGTGGCTCTTCTTCAACATCAGAATCATCATCAATTTCCTCAATATCGGGACTTGGTGGTGGCGGTGGTGCCTTTGGTGGTTCTTGTTCTGTTTGCGGAATTTCCTCGATAGTTTCCATAGAAACTTTTTTCTTTGCAAATTTAACATCTTCTGGTTTGTTGGTAAAAGACATCAATCCATAGGTTAGCAACAAGGCAATATTCAGCCCTATCAGTAGATTGCGAGACTTTTTCTGCTCTACATCAACGCTCTCATTCTTTTTAACTTCCATAGTTGTTTGTTAGTTGGTACAAAAATATAAAATTATTATCATTAAATACCACTGTTTTTGAAAAGGTAAACGAAAGGTGTTAAATTTTTTACAAAAGGATGAAGCACAATGAAAGATTATACAACCTTACACTTTAAACTCGCTGGTAAAATGGAATTGAATATCTGGATTATTTTGAATAGCCATTTGGAGTGTAAAGGCGGTTTCCGCTAAATATACAGGTGTGCCCTCTTTATCAAAACCAATGTTATTCTTAAATCGGCAAAATTCATCTATTTTTTTTGCATCACCAGTCATCCAGCAGGCTTTGTGATATGCCTTCCTTTCAAAACGGCAAACAGCACCATACTCATTTGCCAAACGGTATTGAATTACTTCAAATTGCAATTCACCAACGGTACCAACAATTTTCCTATTACCAGGTTCTAGTCTAAAAAGCTGGGCTACCCCTTCATCCGTCAATTGTTCAATACCTTTCTCTAGTTGCTTGCTTTTCATAGGGTCAAGGTTTACCAATTCTTGAAAAATTTCAGGACTAAAGCTAGGTATACCTTTGAATTGCATGGTTTCTCCTTCGGTTAGGGTATCTCCAATCTTAAAACTACCTGTATCATATAGTCCTACAACATCACCTGCAAAAGCATCATCTACTATCTTTTTATCTTGTGCTAAAAAGGTATAAGGGTTGGCAAATCTCACCGTTTTTTTTAAGCGGGTATGGGTATAAAACTTATTGCGTTCAAATTTTCCGCTACATATCCTAAAAAAAGCTATTCTATCGCGGTGCTTGGGGTCTAGATTTGCATGTATTTTAAATATAAATCCTGATAATTTATTTTCCGTAGGCAAAACTTCTCTGGTATCTGAGGATCTCTTTTGGGGAATAGGTGCAAATTGAATAAAATTTTCTAGAAGCTCTTGCACACCAAAATTGTTCAATGCACTGCCAAAAAAAACTGGTGCTAACTTTCCTTCTAGGTATGCTTTCGTATCAATTTCTTCATACACCCCTTCAATTAATTCAACATCTTCGCGCAACTGGTCTGCATTTTTTTTGCCAACTTTTTCATCCAATTTGGGGTCTTTTAAATCATTTATAGGTAGGTAATCATCACTTATTTTGGTTTTATTGGCCTCGAATAAATTAAGATTTTTGGCAGTCAAATTGTAAACGCCCTTAAAATCTCTACCCATATTAATTGGCCAGCTTAAAGGTCTAACATTGATTTGAAGTTTTTCCTCTAATTCATCCAATAAATCAAATGGATCTTTACCATCCCTATCCATTTTATTGATAAAGATGATTACGGGTGTGTCTCTCATCCGACAAACTTCCATCAATCTTTTGGTTTGCTCTTCAACACCCTTTACACAATCTATCACTAGGATAACACTGTCCACTGCTGTAAGCGTTCTAAAGGTATCTTCCGCAAAATCTTTATGACCAGGGGTATCTAATATATTGATAATGGTATTTAGATATTCAAAAGACATTACAGAAGTAGCAACAGAAATACCTCTTTGCTTTTCTATTTCCATAAAATCACTCGTTGCTGTTTTGGTAATTTTATTAGATTTTACGGCACCTGCCGTTTGAATGGCTCCCCCAAAGAGCAATAGTTTTTCCGTCAAGGTTGTTTTACCCGCATCTGGGTGACTTATAATAGCGAAAGTACGTCTTTTAGAAATCTCTTTGAGTAGCGTAGAATTGGACATTGAAAGGGTAAAGTGTTGTAAAAAGGCTGCAAATATAGGCAAACTATAGAGTAATTATGAGGGGTGTTTAGGAATTTGAAGAAAGCGCATTATCAAAAATTAAATCTAAAACTAAACATTAAAAAGGAGATTGCTTACTTTCGTGGCTGTTTATGATTATTATTACAGGAGCAGCAGGTTTTATAGGTAGTTGTTTGGCAAAAAGACTGAATACCGAAGGGTACAAAGATTTGGTGTTGGTTGATGATTTCAATAATCCTGATAAGCACACAAATTTGACGGATGTGCATTTTCATTTGAAAATTGATCGTTCCATTTTTATTGAATGGTTGAAAAAGCATTGTCAAACGGTTCAAGCAATTTTGCACATTGGTGCCAGAACCAATACTGCGGAGTTTGATGTTGCGTTATTGAACAAGCTCAACACCGCTTATACCCAATCGCTGTGGCATATTGCGGTGGCGGAGGGCATTCCTTTCATTTATGCTTCAAGTGCTGCCACTTATGGTTTAGGCGAGCATGGTTTTAAAGATGACGAAAAATTAATGCCACTTTTAAAACCGCTCAATCCATACGGACAATCCAAACTTGACTTTGATTTATGGGCCTTGAAACAAGATAGAAAGCCTGGATTTTGGGCAGGGTTTAAGTTTTTTAATGTTTATGGCCCCAATGAATATCATAAAGGTAGAATGGGTTCTGTAATAATGCATGCTTTTAATCAAATCAAAACAACTGGCAAACTCAATTTATTTCAGAGTCATCACCCAGACTATAAGGATGGTGAGCAATTGAGGGATTTTGTCAGTGTTTTGGATGTCGTTAACGTTTTACTTTACTTTTTAGAAAATAGAAAACACAGCGGAATATACAATTTGGGAACTGGAAAGGCTGAAAGTTTTAATACTTTGGGGAATGCTGTTTTTGAAGCCTTGGATAAAAAACCGGATATCAGTTATATCCCAACGCCATTGGATATTAGAGACAAATATCAGTATTACACCTGTGCAGATATTGACAAATTAAGAAATGCAGGATACACTGACAGTTTTATTGGATTGCACGAAGGTACAAAAAGTTATGTTCGTCAGTATTTAAACAAAAAAGCCTATTTTTGATAACGGTTAATGGCTGTTAAAGTTAAAATAGTTCTTGTTTTTTTACTCCTTGCTGGGTTAATAACGTTTTCTCTTCAACATCAAAAAATGTTGGCGCTACTACGAGAAAATGCCTATCAAGATTTAGAAGAAAATATTTCAAATTTCTCCAATCAAGTCAATGCCATTGATATTTCAAAATTTGACACTGCCCAACCTTCACAATTGTTCAAGCCGCTTTTAAAGGACAAAAATTATCAAGTTTTTTTAAGCAATGGAGACCGCTGGATTTATTGGAGCAGTATTGAGGTTAACCCTAAAATACCTACAGATATTTGTGACAGCTTTACACGGTTTTTAAAATCTCCAACGGGTTATGATTTTGCAATTTACAGGAGTTATAATAATTATAATTTTTACTTCATTAACCATTTAAAAAATGCTTCTGAACAGCATGAGGAGCTGTTAAATTATAGAACCAATACTAAATTTAATGATTGGAAATTCAATGCCATCCCAGAATCAGGGTATCGGAATGTTTATAATATTCATGGAGATTTTATTTTTGCGGCAAAGGTTCCTAACAAACCATATTTTAACTTTTGGCTGATTGATACTGTCATCATGCTGGTGATTTTAATATTACTTTGCTTGATATTTTTAACCCGATTTTCAATTGGTTTTAGCATTTCAGTGAGTTTATTAATTACCATTGTATTGTATAAAATATTGGTGTTGTTGAAGATAGGATTTGTAGATTTAGACAGCCTTTCCTTGTTTTCTGCATCTTATTATGCCTCCTCAGATTGGTTGCCCAGTTTGGGAGATTTATTGATCAATGCCATATTTTTTATGTTGCTAACCTTTGTTTTGCTTCAAAAAGGTGAGCGGGCATTAAAAAAATACAAGGATTTGTCTTGGCTGTATGGCGGTGTTATACTCTTTTTTAATTGTATTGTTTTTTATTACATCTCCTCTTTATTTAAAGACTCCCAAATATCGTTTAATTTCAATCAACTGAACACAATCAACATTTATACCTTTGTGGGGATTGTTGTTGTTTTAATTTGGTTTATCACATTGCATTTTATCAATGCCGGATTGTTCAGACAATTTAATGTAAAAATATCGCAGATAGTAGCAGCCTTATTATTATTATTATTATTAAGCCAGGTAACGCATTTGGGCATCTCTATTTATCTTTTATTAGGGCTTTTGTTTTTTGTATTCTACTACTTGTTCTACTATTTTATGCAAAAAAGCGAGGTTAAAAGTGTTATTATAGTTGAGTTTATTGTGTTTAGCATATTGGTTTCTTTTCTCAATCAGAAAATTTCTGTCGACAAAGAAAATGATTTGAGGAAATTTTATCTGGATGAAGTATTGGTAGAACACAAGGCGAGTGTTGAGGAGCAGTTGTCTGAAATTGAAGGAGTTATTGCAGATGATACCTTGATTTTGAGAAATTTGGATAAAAGCTTAATTGTCAATTACTCAACATTTAAGAACCGAGCACAACAGTTGTACTTTAACAACATTATCAAAGACTACGAAATATATTTATTGGCTTTTGACAAAGACGGAAACGCAAGTTTTGGGTTTGAAAACATGACCAGTTATGACAGTTTAAATAAACTGTACAACACATTGCCTTTTGATGAAAAGCTAAACTACTTTAAACAAATTGACAATGCCACCTATCCTGTTGATTATATCAGTAAATATGAGGGTTGTGGTGCATCAGGGGAAACTGGGCAACTTTTTATATTGTTGAAACACAAGCTTTTTGCAGCTCAGGATAATCAAAAGGGAACGTTTTACTCATGGATTCACAATGACCATCATTTTGTTTCCTATTCATACGCCATTTATGACAATAACGATAAACTAAGAAAACGTGTAGGTGTTTTTGATTACAACGTCAATTTACCAAAAAAGTGGCTGAATAAATCGGATACGTTTATCAATGTTGAAGCGTATAACCACTATTTCTTTAAAAATAAGTTAAAAAATATAACAGCCGTTGTTACCAAGCAGCGTGAAGGAATTGGAAACCTGATAACCAACTTTTCTTTCTTTGTTCTTATTTCATTGATAACGGCCATATTTGTTATTCTATTGCTTTATTTTATTATCAAAATATTGGGCTTAACATTAACTAAAAAGGCCAATGCAAATCTGAACCGGTATATTGTAACATGGTTTCCTTTTTTGGGTTATGAGCGGCTGTTTCTAAGTCGCAGAATTCAAATAAATTTGATTTCTATTGTTGCTATTGGTTTTTTGTTCACTTTGGTAGTAGTGCTGCGCTTTATTCAAAATGGTGAACGTGAGCGTAGCAGCAGAGAGCATTTTCAAAAGGCAGAAGTAATCATCAATAGATTGGAGGGAATGCCATTTAAAGATATTTTAGATGAGAACTCTAGAAACGGATTTCTTTTTGGATTGTCAGATGAGTTGGACAATGATATTTTGATTTATGGCAAATACGGACAATTGTTTTTGGCAACCGCAAAAAGTATGGCCAACGGAAAGTTTTTTGCACCATTATTGCCATTTGAAACTTTCCAAAAGCTAAAGGCAACAAGCAGCAGCACTTTAAAGGAAGAAAACAGTATTGGCACCATGCATTATAATACCTATTACTACTCTATTTTAGACGAAAGGGGCAACTTTGAGGGTACTTTGGCCATTCCAAATTTTAGAACCGGTACCATGTTCAATGCCAGCACCTCTGACTTGGTTAAAACATTGGTAAATTTGTATGCTATTTTAATACTACTTGGAACCTTGGTGGTTTATTTTATTTCACAGAGTATTTCTAAACCACTAACCTTGTTGCGTAGTAGATTGTCTGCTTTAAATTTAAGTGAACACAACAAAACCATTGTTTGGAAAGGTAGGGATGAAATCTCTCAATTGGTAAAACAGTACAATAAAACGGTAAAGGCTTTAGAAGCAAGCACCATGCGTTTAGCAGAAACAGAGCGAGAAGGTGCGTGGAAAGAAATGGCAAAACAGGTGGCTCATGAAATTAAAAACCCTTTGACACCCATGAAACTTAATTTGCAACATTTGCAAATGAGCTTGCGAAGGGGTGATGAAGATGTTCAGGAAAAAACTACAAAAATTGCAGAGGTGCTTTTGAATCAAATTGACAAACTTACCAAACTGGCGGATGATTTTGGTTCTTTTGCAAGAATTACTGAATCCAATCCAGAGGTTGTAGACCCTGGTGCAATGTTAGAGGAGTTGGTATTGCTGTATGACAAGGATAGTGAAATTACAATTGATAAAAGTTTGAAAAACAAAGAAGCACGACTGTATATTGATAAAGTTGGATTTGAGCGCGTTTTAAACAATATTCTAAAAAATGCAGTACAATCCTTAGATGAGAAAGGAAATATCAAGGTAAAAGATAAAGTGGAGGGTGATTTTTACCTCATTTCTATTGCAGACAATGGTAAAGGAATTGACCCTGCTTTGCATCATAAAATATTTAGTCCTAATTTTAGTACCAAAACAAGTGGTATGGGCATAGGCTTGGCATTGAGCAAAAAAATTATTGAAAATGCAGGAGGGCAGATATATTTTATTAGTGAATTGGGAAAAGGCACAACTTTTTTTGTGCGTTTGCCATTAAATGATGCCATGGATTAATGTCCCCTTGTTTGAGAAATATTATTCTGACAATCGGTTTAACCTTTATTGGTGGTTTATTGAATGCGCAAAATAGTAGTCTCCAATGCACTAATTATAGATATACCACAGATACCTTTATATTGACTGATTTGCCTGTTCTAGCCAATTCATTGGACAGCAATTTGGTTTACTTTATTGCGCCAAACAAAGCTATTTTTAAAAAGAACAAATTGGGGCAAGACAGCATTTTATTGTGCTTTAGGGTATTGACCAAAGAAAGGTTTAAGACGGAATACCAGGTGCATGACCAATTAGAAAATGACCAAACCCCAAGACCCATCAATTACAATCCCAATAGCACAGCATCTGTTCAAAATACAGAGAAAATATTTTCCAACGGCTCCGTATCACGGGGTATTTCGGCAGGCAATAACCAAGGCTTGTTGGTCAATTCTGACTTAAACCTTCAAATGCAAGGTGATTTGGGAAAAGGAGTAATGCTTACTGCTGCTGTTTCCGATAACAATTCGCCTTTACAGCCAGATGGTACCACTTTGCAAATACAAGATTTTGACAAGGTTTTTGTAAAGATTGCCAAAGACAGTTGGTTTGCCGTGGCTGGAGATTATTTTATGAAATCTGCCCCGCAAAATCATTTTTTGGCGTTCAATAAGAAATCAAGGGGCTTGCAATTTGAGGGAACTTTTAATACAAAAAACGGGTACAGCATCATCAACCAAAGCCATGCTGCTGTTTCAAGAGGTCGGTTTGCCCGAAATGAAATTCAGGGAGTTGAGGGATTGCAAGGGCCATACCGTTTAAAAGGAACCAAGAATGAGGCTTTTATCATTGTTATTGCTGCCACAGAAGTAGTTTATTTAGACGGTATACCTTTAACCAGAGGAGAACAAAATGATTACGTCATCAATTACAATGCTGCTGAACTTTCTTTCAATCCCAACAAGCAAATAACCAGAAATAGCAGGATTGTAGTTGAGTTTCAGTATGCAGATCAAAGCTACAGCAGGGTATTATTTAACGAGGGTATTGGTGTAGAAAAGGGTAGGTTAAAACTCAGGGCAAATTATTTTATAGAACAGGATAACAAGAATCAACCTTTTCAGGCGGAAAATGCATTGAGTTTGTTTGACTCTTCCTCAAACCAAGATGCCAAACTCATCTTAGCAAATGCAGGTGATGATCGATCAAAGGCAGTTATTTCAACAACAAAGTTTGTCAAAAATTTTGACAACGGAAAAATTCTTTACCGCAAAATAGACAGTTTATCATACAGCGATGTTTTGGTTTATCAGCCCAAAGACTCTGCTGATGTCAACTTATATACCGCTACATTTTCTAATGTCGGTTTGGGCAATGGTAATTATATACAAATTAATTCATCTGCCAATGGTAGGGTATATGCTTGGGTAGCGCCTAAAAATGGCATTCCGCAAGGCGAGTTTGAGCCTGTTGTTGCTTTGGTTGCTCCAATTAGACAGCAATTTGCCACCCTTGCTGCAAATTATCAATTAGCGACAAACACCACCGTCAATGGAGAGGTGGCGTACAGCCAATTTGACAACAACACTTTTTCTGATTTGGATAAAAAGGATGATGATGCCTATGGCTCTTTTATTGCAATCAATGATTCAAGAAAATTGAAAGACAGTACTTTCATTGAGCATAATTTTTCATGGGAGCAAGTAAGCAAGGGTTTTGCTTTTATAGAAAGGTATCGAAAAGTAGAGTTTGATCGATTGTGGACTAGGGGTTTATCCAATCCCAACACAACCAGAATCAACGGTCATGAAAATATTTTTAACCTACAAGGCAAGTTCAGGAAAAAGAATAACAATTTCAGTTATGAATTGCCCATTTATACCATTGACAAACAGTTTTTTGGCTACAGTCCTACCATATCAGGACAAAAGCAGTTGTTAGAGAAATTACAAACCAATTTTTTAGGCAATGTGATGGCATCTGCAGTAAAAGATAGTTTAAAAAACAATGCCTACTTAGCCAACTTGTCTTTTGCTTATGCCATTAACCCCTTATCCAGTATTAGTTTATTTGGCAAGGTGGAAGAAAATCAATCTGTTTTGACACAGAATGACTCACTCACTAGCAATGCTTTTCATTATGAAAATGTAGGCGTTAATTTACAAACAGCCATTGATAAAATTTGGAAAATTGGTTTGCAAGCAGATTACAGAAAAGACAATTTACCCATAAACAACAAATTTACTTGGGCATCTGATGCCTACAATGTGGGATTGCAAGTAAATAGGCAAAGAGGTAGCAAGCGCATTGCCTTGGTTTCTAATGCCCGTTTTTTAACCCAAAATACTGCAGTATTTGGCAAGGCCAATGAGCAGTTTTTGTTACAGCGCTTAGAATATCAAGACAATAACGTAAAAAAAGGCTATCAGCTCAATGTATATGTGCAATCTGGAACCGGTAGGGAGCAAAAAAGAGAGTTTGTTTTTTTAGAGGTTCCTGCAGGGCAAGGGCAATATGCTTGGATAGATTATAATGGCAATGGTGTTAGAGAGCTGAATGAATTTGAAATATCCGTTTTTAAAGATCAAGCAAAATTTATTAGGGTGTATAACCTTACCAATGATTTTATTCAGTCCAATCAACATGAAACCAATTTAAGTTTAAAGTTAAGACCTGCGGCATGGTTTAAAAATTCGAATGCTACGTTTTTACAGAACATTAGCAATCAGTCCAATGTCAGAATTGATCAACAAAATACATCCAAGCAGCTTTTTTTACTGAACCCATTAAAAGCAGATACCCAAATATTGAGTGGAAACAACTTGATAAGAAATACCTTGCTCTACAATGGTAGCAATGTTGGTGTAGAAATTACCGATAAAACCTCTTCACTCAAACAATTGTTGACCTATGGTTCTGAGCAAAACACGCGTACCGAGCATATTTTAAAAACACGATATAACATTACCAGTCAATGGCAAATAGATGCAGGTGCAACGTATGGAAAAAGAAAATTGGAGAATAAATTTTTTGAGAACCGAAACTACCAGTGGCAAGAAATGCAATACACCGGAACGCTTACAAGGCAAGTAATCAAGCAGCGTTTGAGTTTAATTTACACCTATGTTAACGGTGATGGCAGTGAAAATGGGGCCGATAGTTTGAAACTGAAAAGTCACAATGTACAGGTCAATTATTTTTACAATGTAGACAAAAAAACCAGTATGGATGCCATGGTAGGCAACACCAATATAGCATTTAATGGCAATGCCAGTTCTCCTTTAGGTTTTCAAATTTTAAGTGGGTTGGTACAAGGAAAAAACTATAACTGGGCATTTAATTTAAGAACCTTAATCAACAAAAACATTCAGTTTACCTTTGGGTATGAGGGCAGAAAACTGCCTGAATTAGCCATTATTCATATTGGTAGGATGGAGGCGCGGTATTTGTTTTAGGAGGGTGGTTAAGTGGTTTGTTGGTTAATTAGTTTTGTGGTTAAAAAATAAGATTGGCATATTTGGTGAATTTTTTTACAGTTTAAATTTATTAATTGTAAATATTGTAAAAAAGTGAATAACTAGCAGCCATTTGTGTGTGGCAATTACTACCACAATTTTTATTAAACTATTGCTTTAAAATGCTTTTTTTTAATTCTAGTATAGTAATATAAAATTAGCACACCCCTAATTTACTCACCCCCCCTCATCGGCATCGTTGGCAACACCGCCACTCAAAACAAATTTCATCACTTCTGATGAGTTCATGCCCTCTACGGGTTTTACGTTCGTGGCTTTTACAACTATCAAATCGCCTAAAAAACCATAAGATTTTGGGCAATACACCGTTACGTATTCCGGTAATTGAATGTGCGACAAATGCGATTGAGTAACAAAACCAAATTGCCATATTTCTGGGTCGTGGGCAATTTTTACCAAAACGGGATGAGAAAATTTCTTTTTTTCACCCACCAAGGCTTCTAAAAAATCTTTGATGGCCTTGTAAACCAATTTTACGCCTGGTGTGCGCTCTATAAAATGCTTGAAAAGTTGTCTAAATGGGGCGAGAATAATGCTTCCTCCAGCCATTCCTATTAAAGTAAGACCCGCCACGATGATAACCAACCCTGTACCCTTGGGAAAACTTTCAAAATTTGCAGTGATAATATTGTCTATACCAGCAATGAGGTTAAAAATAAGGTACAAGGTAAGTGCCGTTGGCAAAACCAATAAACAGCCACGCAAAAAGTAACTGGCAAAAAGACTAAGGTAATCTTTAAAGATTTCTGAATTTTGTTTTTTGTTGTTCATGGTTTAAAATTTTAACAAATCTTGTCCAATATCCTTGCGGTATTGCATCCCCTCGTATGTTATCATGTCTAGGTTTTGATAACTGTTTTTCAGCGCTTCTTCAATATTTTCACCCAAACCAGTTGAGGCAATTACACGGCCACCATTGGTTTTAAGTTGCTTGTCTGCAATATGCGTACCTGCATGAAAAATAATTCCGTTAATTGGGTTTTGCTTGATTGTCAGTATTTTACCTTTTTCATATTCCTCTGGATATCCTTTAGATACCGCTATCACGGTAGTACAAGTTTTTGCACTGAATTGAATGGTGTAATCGGCTATTTTTTGATCTTTGGCTTTAACAATGGCCTCCAATAAATCTGATTCAATTCTGGGTAAAACCACCTCCGTTTCTGGGTCACCCATTCTGCAATTGTATTCAATTACCTTAGGCTCATTGTTTACTTTTATTAAACCGAAAAACAAAAATCCTACATAGTTTATGTGCTCTTTTTTAAATCCTTCAAAGGTGGGTTTAATCACTTGTTGGATTACTTTTTCTGTAAATGCTTCATCCGCAAAAGGAACAGGAGAAACTGCACCCATGCCGCCCGTATTGAGCCCAGTATCACCTTCGCCAATTCTTTTGTAATCTTTGGCTTCTGGCAAGATAACATAGTTTGCTCCGTCAGACATGGCAAAATAAGAAACTTCAATACCGTCCAAAAATTCTTCAATCACTAATTTTGCACTGGCTTCGCCAAACATGCCGCCAAGCATGGCATGCACATTTACTTTGGCCGCTGTTAGTTCTTTTACTATCAAAACGCCTTTGCCAGCAGCCAAACCATCTGCTTTTAATACGTATGGGGGACTTAATGTTTCCAAAAATTGGATGGCTTTGTCTTCTTCACCTTTTACAAAAGTTTGGTACTTTGCCGTTGGGATTTGGTGGCGAAACATAAATTGCTTGGAAAAATCTTTGCTGCCTTCTAATTGAGCAGCCGTTTTGTCAGGCCCAAAAACATAAATGTGCTGTAGTGCTTCATGCTTAGCGAAATAATCAACGATTCCTTTCACCAATGGGTCTTCTGGACCTACTACCACAATGGTTATTTTATGTTGTAAGCAATAATTGGCAATGCCATCAAAATCATTGACCGCAATGTTAACATTGGTGCCAAAAGCATCGGTTCCACCATTGCCAGGTGCAATGTGCAGTGTGTTTAGCAATGTACTTTGAGAAAATTTCCAAGCCAAAGCATTTTCTCTACCTCCATTACCCAATAACAATACATTTACTTTTTCTGACATCATTTTAGACTGCAAATGTAAGTCTGTCATGTTGATAATTCTTTATGTTCAATGGCTTAGTTTTTGACTTATTGTTCACATAAAATTATTAAAACAAGGTTAGTTTAAGAAAATTATTGGTAACCAAGGTGAATGAGTTTTGCGGATAATAGACAACTATCTGTAATTATTGAAAAACTTTGCATTAATAATAACCATTTTTTCAGCTATCCAATTAAATTTGCATCCATATTTCACTTATGATTAACAAAGTAATATCGGGTTTGAGTAAATTATTTGGCAACAAGTCAGATAAGGATATTTCCTCACTACAACCCTTGGTCCTAAAAATTAATGAGTTTGCTACCAGTTATGCGCCCATTTCTGATGATGAATTGCGGTCGGTAACGGATTCTTTGCGGAGCAGAATAAATGAACATTTAAAATCCATTGACGATCAAATTGCAGCTATAAAACATCAAATTGCAACCATAGATTCTGATGATTTGTCGGCAAAAGATGAATTTTTTGAAGAAATTGACAAACTGGAGGAGAAGAGAAATGATGCATTGGAAGATATTTTAGAAGAACTGTTGCCCGAGGCTTTTGCGGTAATGAAAGAAACCGCCAGAAGGCTTACGGAAAATAAACAATTGGTAGTTACTGCCAATGAAAATGACAGAAATTTGGCTGCGCAAAAACCACATGTTAAAATAGAACGCAATCAGGCTATTTATAGCAATAAATGGACTGCGGCAGGTGCAGAAATTACTTGGAGCATGGTGCATTATGATGTGCAGTTGATTGGTGGAATTGTGCTACATCAAGGTAAAATTGCTGAAATGGCAACTGGTGAGGGTAAAACATTGGTTTCTACCTTACCAGCATTTTTAAATGCTTTAAGTAACCGTGGAGTTCATCTGGTTACGGTAAACGATTATTTGGCAAAAAGGGATAGCGAGTGGAATGCTCCGTTGTTTGAGTTTCATGGGTTAACCGTGGATTGCATAGACAAGCATTCACCCAACAGCGAGGAACGTAAAAATGCTTATTTGGCAGATATTACTTATGGAACCAACAATGAATTTGGTTTTGATTATCTAAGAGATAACATGGTGCATAGCAAAGATGAAATGGTTCAAAGAACGCATCATTATGCTATGATTGACGAGGTAGATTCGGTTTTGGTAGATGATGCAAGAACACCCTTGATTATTTCTGGACCGGTTCCAAAAGGAGATGTTCATGAGTTTGCTGAGTTAAAGCCAAGGGTAGAAAAAGTGGTAGCAGCTCAAAAGAAACTGGTAAATACACTGCTAAGTGATGCCAAAAGGTTAATTGCCGAAGGAAATACCACTGACAAAGAAGGTGGTGGAGGATTGGCACTTTTTAGAGCCCATCGTGGTTTGCCCAAGAACAAAGCCTTGATAAAGTTTTTGTCAGAGCCAGGGATGAAACAATTATTGACGAAAGTTGAAAATACCTTTTTGGCTGATAACCAAAAGCAAATGCCTTTTGCAGATGCACCTTTGTTTTTTACCATTGAAGAAAAGCAAAACTCTATTGATTTAACGGATAAGGGAATTGATTTAATCTCTGACGGCAGCGATTCGAGTTTTTTTATTTTACCTGATATTGGCAGTGCAGTAGCGGATATTGAAAAATCAGGTGCAAGTGCAGAGGAGCAAATTGCTAAAAAGGATACCATTATAAGCGAGTATTCAGAAAAATCAGAACGCATTCATTCTGTTAATCAGCTACTCAAGGCATATACTTTATTTGAAATTGACGATGAATACATTGTGCAAGATGGAAAAATAAAGATTGTTGATGAGCAAACTGGAAGGGTATTGGATGGTAGAAGGTATTCTGATGGCTTGCACCAAGCAATTGAGGCAAAGGAAAATGTAAAAGTTGAGGCTTCTACCCAAACCTATGCTACCATTACCTTGCAAAATTATTTTAGAATGTATCACAAACTTTGTGGTATGACTGGTACTGCTGAAACTGAGGCAGGTGAGTTTTGGGAAATTTACAAACTGGATGTGATTGTAATTCCTACCAACAAGCCAATTGTGCGGGATGATAGAAATGATTTAATTTACAAGACAGTACGTACAAAGTTTAATGCCGTTATTGAAGAAATCATTAAATTAACAGAAGCAGGAAGACCAGTTTTGGTAGGTACTACCTCTGTTGAGATTTCTGAGTTGCTTTCTAGAATGTTGAAAATGAAAGGCATCAAGCACAATGTGTTGAACGCTAAACAGCATCAAAGAGAGGCAGAAATTGTTGCAGAGGCTGGTCAACCAAGAGCAGTAACCATTGCCACCAACATGGCGGGAAGGGGTACGGATATCAAGATTACAGAAGAAGTTAGAAAAGCTGGTGGTTTAGCCATTGTGGGTACAGAAAGACATGATTCTAGACGTGTTGACAGACAGTTGCGTGGACGTGCTGGAAGACAGGGAGACCCAGGTTCTTCTCAGTTTTTTGTTTCTATGGAAGATGAGTTGATGCGTTTGTTTGGTGGCGAAAGAGCTGCAGGACTGATGGATAAATTTGGTTTTAAGGATGATGAAGTAATTGAGCATCCTTGGATGAACAAAAACATTGAAAACGCCCAAAGAAAAGTTGAGCAGAACAGTTTTGCAACCCGTAAGCATTTATTGGAATATGATGATGTAATGAACAAACAGCGAACTGTTATTTATAAGCGCAGAAGAAATGCATTGTTTGGAGATCGTTTAGAAACAGATTTGAGTGATATGCTCTATGATTGGTGTAATAGTCACATCGATTCATATCACAAAGACGGTGATTATGAAGGATTTTCTATTGAACTTATCAGAGAGTTTGCTGTTCAAACCGCGATTGATGAAGAAACATTCAACAATTTAAAGCATGATGAGTTGGCAGAGAAGCTTTATATGGAATTGAAAGATGCTTACAAGCGAAAGTCAAAGTTATTGAAAGAAGAGGCAATGCCTGTTTTGAAAAACATACATGCCGAAAAAGGTGCTCAAATTGAAAATATAATTATTCCGTTTACGGATGGAAAAGGTGTTTTTCAGTTGGTTACCAATTTAGACCAAGCCGTTGCATCAGAAGGAAAGGACATGGTATTGTCATTTGAAAAAATGGTCACATTATCTATTATTGACGATGAATGGAAAGATCATTTAAGAGAATTGGATGATTTGAAACAAGCAGTTAGAAATGCCTCATACGAGCAAAAAGACCCTTTACTGATTTATAAATTAGAGTCATTTGACTTATTTAAGGCATTGATTGATAAAATAAATAGCCATGTATTGACAAGGTTGTTCAAGAGTAAAATACACAGTACCAATGAAGGCGAAGTAAAAGAGGCACGTAATTTGCCTAAATCAGATAATAGCAAACTGCAAACTTCAAGAAATGAAAACCTTTCTTCCAATGCAGATGGTGGTGAAAGACAAAAAGCACCCATAAAAGCAGATTTAAAAGTTGGAAGAAATGAGCCCTGTCCTTGCGGTAGCGGTAAAAAATTTAAACAATGTCATGGCGCATAATAAAATAAAAATAATTTTTTCTTTTGGAGTTTTTACTGCCTTGTTCTTTGTTGGCAACATGATCAATGCCCAAAATGGTGAGGTAACAGTAGAGGCCGACAGCATGTTGAAAGTTATTACCAATAATAGGGTATGGAATCGTCCAGATAAAATTGCAGGCTACAGAATACTATTGCACAATGGCAATAAACTAGAAGCAGAAAAGGTGGCTGCAGATTTTAAAGCTTTATTTCCAAATCAACCCTTAATTATGAAATGGGATGAACCCAATTTTAAAGTTTTAGGAGGCATGTTTTATACCAGAGCAGAAGCAAAGGAGTATATGAGCAAATGTGGTCGTAAATTTCCCATGTTGATTATTGTCAATGATTTGGTGGATTTACCTCCTGTTGACCCAAGAGAAGAGGAAGAAGAAAAATAAAATGCATTATGGAAAAATAGTCTTTGGAATTACGCTGTTATGCGTTGCAAGTGCTTGCCGTATAAGTAATTCCAATACAAAAGCTATCACTTCAACACCTCCTAACATCATTTTTATGATAGGAGATGGAATGGGTTTAGCGCAAATATGTTTGGCGCAACACGCACAGGACAATCTTGTTTTTAATCAATGTACCAACATTGGTTTTATTAAAACAAATTCCTCAGACGATTACATAACCGATAGTGCAGCTGGCGCAACCGCTTTCTCTATAGGACAAAAAACCAAGAATGGAGCAATAGGCGTTGATTCTAATGATGTCAAGGTTCAAACAATTATGGAATGGGCGATACAAAACGGTTGGGCGACAGGCATTATTGCCACTTGTAGCATCACCCATGCAACACCAGCTTCTTTTTTTGCGCACCAACCCTCTAGAAAAATGGATTCTGCGATTGCCAATGATTTCTACGCGCAGAACATTGATGTGGCTATTGGCGGTGGAAAGCCTTACTTTAATGAAACCAGGTTAAAAGCAAATGGTTATTCCGTGATTACTGGAACCAAAGCTATTGAACAAACAAGCTATGAAAAGTTTGTAGGCTTTTACAATGATAGCATTCACCCTCCCTCAATAGGACAGGGTAGAGGTGATTTTTTACCCATCGTTACGCAAAAAACCTTGTCTGTGCTCTCCGCTAAGAAAAAGCCGTTTTTTTTGATGATAGAAGGCAGTCAAATAGATTGGGGAGGACATGCCAATGATGCACAATATATCATAGAGGAGATGATGGATTTTAATGCAAGTATTCAAAAAGCGTTAGATTTTTTAAAAAACAATCCCAATACATTAATTGTTATTACTGCCGACCATGAAACGGGTGGTTTATCATTGATTGCTGATAAAAAGAATCAGTTTGTACCAACCTTTAGTTCAGGGCATCACAGTGGAATAATGGTACCCGTATTTGCCTTTGGCAAACAAGCACAACTTTTTAATGGCATTTATGAAAATACAGCCATTTATGATAAGTTGATGGGGGTGATGAGGTAGATGGGATAATTTTTTTTTCTAAACCTAAACTTTCAATCTACTCTTTGGGAGTAACAAATTCTATTTTATTGATAAAATCATCACTAAACTCAGATGAATTTTGAGTTATTTTTCTGCCATTGAGATAGAAAATATATTTGCAATTGTTTGCAATGGTTATCTCACAATATTTCTTATTATTTGCAACCACCAGTTTGTTAGGTAAACTAAATGCACATTGAAAATTTTGCAGCATATTAGCCATTGAGGTTGAAAAGAATTGTTCAATGAAAATAGAATTGTTTTTTATAGGATAGAAAATTGTTTCATCCTTATTTGGGTATTTACTATTGATTAGACAATTAGTTTTTTCTATTAGTAAAGAACAATTATTAAATTTAGTAATGCTTTGGTTATTCAAAGTTAAATAAATATTATATCTATTTTCAGCACATTTATTGGTAAAAACCGCAAAAGTTATACTATCAATAGTAATCTTCTTTTCATAATTATTATTGCAACTAAAAAGTATTAAAACTATTATTGAAAATAGGATGCATGATTTCATAAAATGAATTTCAAATATAGTTTCTTCTTCTTATTTTTTCATTAATTTTGTTTTTGCGCCAAAAAATTAAGCTGTTTAAAATAGAAGAATGAAATCCCAATACAATCCAAACAAACATCATCGCAAATCTATTCGTTTAAAAGGTTATGATTATGCAAAAGAAGGATTGTATTTTATAACAGTATGTTGTCAAGATAGGATTTGTCTCTTTGGAGAGGTTAAAGATGGAAAAATGATGCTCAATGATGCTGGAAAGGTTGCAGAGGAATGCTGGTTGGCAATTCCAAATCATTTCCCAAATGTCGTTTTGCATGAGCATGTGGTCATGCCCAACCACATACACGGTGTCATAGAAATAGCGGAAGATAAACGGCTGTCGTCCACAAACGCAGTAGTAAGGGCGAAAAATATTTCGCCCCCTTCTTTTGAGGATGAAGTGCAGAATCTTTCGTCCAAATCTTTGTTGGGTGGGGCGAAAAATCTTTCGCCCTTACGAACGGTGGGGTCTATTGTTAGAGGTTTTAAAATTGGGGTAACAAAATGGATGCGTCAAAACACTAAAATTTATGATGTTTGGCATAGAAACTATTATGAACACATTATTAGAAATGAACAAGCATATAATAACATATCCAATTATATAATCAATAATCCCACTAATTGGGAGAAGGATAAATTTTACTATAAGGTTTAGTTAAATTATATAAATTAGCATTCTCAATATTTTACAATCTCTCTAACTTTTTACAAAGGTATATTTTCATATTTAATCGGAAAATGCCATAATTTTAACAAAATACAAGTAGAGTGCAGTAAAGCAGCACTTAGATTTGTTTCAAGTTTAAATAATTAAAAAACGAATATGAAACAATTTGTCAAATATGTTCTTGCTACAGTAACCGGTATTATTCTTACCTTTATTGTTTTCTTTATTTTTATTTTCAGTGTAATTGTGGGTGTTGCGGCTTCCTCAAAAAAAATACAACCTATAACTGACAACAGTATTTTAGAAATAGAAATAAAAAATAGAATTGTTGAGAACGATGATGACAATCCATTTGAAATGATATTAGCAGGTGGTGCTGATTTTTCTTCAACGAGCATTGTGAAAATTAGTCAGGCATTAAAAAAAGCTAAAAAGGATGATAAAATTAATGGTGTATTTTTAAAAATCGGATTTTTTGAAGGAGGGTTTGCTTCTTTACAAGAAATAAGACAGGATATTCTTGAATTTAAAAAATCAGGGAAGTTTGTTTATGCGTATGCTGACATCATTGATGAAAAGGGGTATTACTTGGCAAGTGCTGCCGATTCTGTCTTTTTGAATCCTGCAGGAGATTTCTTTTTAAATGGTTTTTCAAGTCAGATTATGTATTTGAAAGATGCCTTTGACAAATTGGGTGTAGAAATGCAAGCAATTAGGGTTGGAGAGTTTAAAAGTGCTGTTGAGCCATTTACAAGCAATAGTATGAGTGCTGAAAACAGAGTTCAAATGGAAAGTTATATGAACAGTTTGTTCAATATATTTCTAGAAGAAACTGCACAAGCAAGAGGAAAAACGGCAGTAGAAATAAAACAATTGGCCCATGATTTTAGCATTCAGTCTGCACAGGATGCTACTTCAGCTGGACTGATTGATGCTGCCTTTTTTATGGATGAAGTAAAAAGTCAGTTTGCAAAAAGAACCAATATTAAGGATAAGGACCTAAAATTTATCGGTTACAAGCGCTATGCTTCTGACGATGATAGAGGCGTTACATCAGGCAACAGAATTGCTGTTGTTTATGCCTGTGGAGAAATTAACATGGGACAAGGAAGCGGAGAAAGTATTGGCAGCGATGGTTTGGTTAAGACTTTAGAGAAAATTAGAACCAATGACGATATCAAGGCAGTTGTTTTGCGCATCAATTCTCCTGGTGGCTCTGCATTGGCATCGGACATTATCTGGAGAGAGGTTAAATTATTACAAGCAAAAAAACCTGTAATTGTATCTATGGGTGATGTGGCTGCAAGTGGTGGTTATTATATAGCCATGCCTGCAGATACCATCATTGCACAACCTTCAACCATTACAGGTTCAATTGGGGTATTTTTATTGTTGCCCAATGCACAGAAATTGTTGACTGATAAACTGGGCTTGCACTTTGAAACGGTTAAAACAGGTCCTTTAGCTGATTTTGGAAGCATAGACAGACCTATGAGCGATAGGGAAAGACAAATATTGCAAGGTTATGCCAATAGGGTTTATGGAGATTTTTTAAGTCGTGTTGCAGAAGGTCGGAACATGGACACTGCCCAAGTAGATAAAATAGCCCGAGGAAGGGTATGGGTTGCAACAGATGCCAAGGAGGTTAACTTGGTTGATTTGTTGGGAAACATGGATACTGCCATTAATATTGCTATGTGGAAAGGTGGAATCAAGGATAAAAATCAAATAGACATTTATCCTAAATCTAAAAACCCTTTTGAACAAATTTTGCAAATGCAAGGCCAGGTTAAAACCAATGTTTTGAAAAATGAATTGGGGCCGATGTACACTTTTTGGAAAACATTAACCAATTCTGCCAAATTGCAAGGAGCGCAAATGCGTTTGCCCTTTGACTTTTCTTTCTAAATCACATACTTTCCAAAGTACGGAATGATTAACTTCCTTTAGGTCTGTTCTGGTCATTGACCTTGAATGGGAAAAAGGTATCTTTTTAACCAGTATTATTATATAATTGGCAGTGAGCTATTTTTAGTTTAGTGAATTTTTTTACATGCAAAATATTAAGAAAATAAGCCGTTAAGGTAAAATATAATAAACTTTTCATCTTTTGAAATCCAAAATCTGTTTTGCTCCGTATGTAAGGGTAACAATTTAAATTCAATAATATGATGAAAACAAACATTTTAAAACAATTAAGTAAAAGATCCTTGGCTATGCTTGGGATTTCGATGTTTTTCTGCGGGAGCAGTTTTGCATCCAGTCACAGAGAGGCACCTCTCATTTCAAACGACCCATTAGCAGATAATACAGATTTGTATGCTTTTAGGAGTCCTGACAACAACAACACCATTACAATAATTGCCAATTACATTCCATTTCAATTGCCAGAAGGAGGTCCAAACTGGACATCATTTGGTCAAAATATTCGTTATGAAATTAAAATTGACAATGATGCTTCTAAACCAGGTGCAGAGATTATCTACCGTTTTACTTTTAGTAAAGTAAATCAAGATGGTTCAACTTTTTTTAACATTAGATTAGGACAACAAAACCTAAAAACTACGTATGTTTTAGAAAGAAGTACCAATGGTGGTACATCTTTTACCACAATTATAACCAATGGGATTGTTCCTCCTCCAAATATTGGACCTAGATCCATTAACAATGCAACTGTTGGTTTAGGAACTAACTATTCTACTTTGGTTAACAATGCTATTACTACATCAACAACACAGGAAAAAGTATTTTGCGGACCTTCTGACGATCCTTTCTTTGTAGATTTAGCTGGTGCATTTGACTTAGGAAACTTTAGACCAACAGGAAATAACACCAATGCTCCAAAAGATGGTGTTGCAAGGTTCAATGTGCATTCTATTGTACTACAAATTCCTATTTCAACCCTTCAAAAAGATGGTAAAGATGTAACCCAAGCAAAAAATATCTTGGATGGTGACTACGTAATTGGTGTGTGGGCTACTGCGAGTAGACAAGCAATGACTACGCTAGGTGCTCCTGGAGCTAGTCCAACTTTTTCTGGTAATTGGGTTCAAGTTTCTAGATTAGGAATGCCTTTAACCAATGAGGCGATTATCCCAATAGCAGATAAAGATAAATGGAATGCAACTGACCCAAGTGGAGATTTGGCTTTTGCTAAATATTTTTCTAATCCAGAATTGGCTTTATACATGGATCATACCCAATTTGGTGGTGCGGTTCCTGCATTAAATGAGCTAAGAATTCAAGGAAGTTCTTTGGGCTTGTATAACTTTAGAAATAAAAAGAAAGGTTTATATGATTTGAAAGGAAACCCTGCATTGGACGGAACTGCTTTGGCAGAAGCTGCATTTGGTAGCATTTTATTGCCTAATGATTCAAGCCCAAGAGCGGTGGATCTTTTGCCAATATTTTATACAGGAGTTCCAAACTTAGCACCCTATCAATTGGCTACTGGTAAAGCTGGTAACCCATTGGCAGCAGGTAAGCCATTTATCAATAACTTTTTACCATCACTTGGTGATATGTTGAGATTGAACATGGCTGTGCCATCAACTCCAAGAAATAGCATGGACTTCAGCTCTTTGGGATTGATACAAGCAGCAGTATTGGGATTGACGGATGCAAGGTTCAATACAGACATAACTTTACAAAATATTCCGAATATGGATGGATTTCCAAACGGAAGAAGGTTAGAAGACGATGTTACAACCATTGAGCTTCAAGCAGTAAGTGGCGTTGTATTGGCTGCCATTGGTTTGTGGTATGATGATTATGATGGAAGTAATCCAGTTACACCAAGGTTGTTAAAAGTTTTATCTTTTACTGCTGGTCCAACTAAAAATGATACTACTTTCAAAGCAGCATTTCCATATGTTCAAGAGCCTTGGAGAGGTTATGATTACACGCAACAATCAAGATTTTAATAACAGTATTGTAGCAAAATAAAAACGACAAACTGATACAAAAACAATTAATAAATAATAAAATGAAAATTAATAATAAAACAATAAAGACAATGATTACGGCATCCTTTGTGGTGTGCAGTAGTCTGCTTATGGCATCAAGCCACAGAGAAGCGCCACTTATCTCAAACGACCCCTTGGCAGATAATACAGATTTGTATGCATTTAGGAGTCCAGATAATCCCAATACCATAACCATTATAGCCAATTACATTCCGTTTGAATTGCCACAAGGAGGTCCAAACTGGTCTACATTTGGAACCAATGTGCGTTATGAAATTAAGATTGACAATGACGCTTCAAAAGCAGGTGCAGAAATTATTTACCGCTTCACATTCAGTCAAATCAATGAAGATGGAAGTACTTTCTTTAACATTAGATTGGGAAAACAGAATTTGAAAACTACCTATAAATTAGAGAAAAGTATTGATGGTGGGGCTAATTTTACGACTATCGTAAATGCAGGAATTGTACCTCCAAATAATATTGGACCACGTTCAATTGAAAGTGCGGTTGGTTTAGGAGCTTCAAATTACAAAGCCCTAATGCAAGGTGCTATTACTACTGCAACCACTAATGAAAAAGTGTTTTGTGGACCTGTAGATGATCCTTTCTTTGTAGACTTAGGTGGAGCATTTGACGTTGGTGGTTTCAGAAAAAATGGTTCAAGAGATGGTGTTGCTAAATTTAATTGTCATTCAATTGCATTGCAAATTCCTATTGAATTGTTGCAAAAAGGTGGAAAAACAGTAGCCATGGCTGCTAATATTTTGGACCCAGAATACATCATTGGTGTATGGGCAACAGCTAGCCGTCAAACTATTACTACACTAAGTGCAACTGGTGGTGCAACCGTAAGTTCAGGTAATTGGGTTCAAATTTCTAGATTGGGAATGCCTTTAACAAATGAGGCAGTAATTCCAATTGCTGATAAAGACAGATGGAATGCAACAGATCCAAGCAATGATTTGCAGTTTGCCAAATACTTTAGCAATCCAGAATTAGCTTTATACATGGACGATTCTCAATTTGGAACGGCCGTACCAGGATTAGCTGATTTAAGAATACAAAGAAATTCTTTGGGTGCTTTTGATTTTGGAAACAAAAGACAAGGTTTGTGGTCATTGAAAGGTTCTCCTGCTGTTGCAGGAACGGCTTTGGATGATGCCTTGTTTGGTACAATTTTATTGCCAAATGATTCAAGTCCAAGAGCAGTAGATATTCTGCCAATTTTTTATACAGGTGTTCCTAACTTGCCTCCATACCAGTTGGCAACAGGTAAAGGAAAGGACAATCCATTGTCAGTGGGTAAACCATTTATCAATAACTTTTTACCAACCTTGGGTGATATGTTAAGATTAAACATGGCAGTACCTCCAACTCCAAGAAACAGTCCTGATTTTAGTCCATTAGGTTTAATTCAAGCAGCTGTTTTAGGTATAACTGATACAAGATTCAATGCCAACGCTAGTTTACAAAATATTCCTAATATGGATGGATTTCCTAATGGAAGAAGATTGGAAGATGATGTAACAACGATTGAACTTCAAGCGGTAGGTGGAGCTGTATTGGCTGCAATTGGTTTATTCTATGATGATTATGATCCTAATGCGGTTGCACCTTTACCTGGTTCAAACCCTGTTTCTGCGGATTTAGTAAGGGTACTTAGCTTTAGAGCTGGTCCAACCGCAAATGACACTACTTTTGAGTCTACATTCCCATATATGCAACAACCATGGGAAGGATTTAGAGGAGCAAACTATTCTGCTCCAGCTTTATCAACGGGTGTTAAAAGTTTAAAAATTGGTTCAGAAACTGGAATCATTGCAACAAACTATCCTAACCCTTTCAACGGTAAAACTGTGATACGTTACAATTTGAACGCTGATGCCATTGTTACGATTAAAGTAATTGACATCAATGGTAAATTGATTAAAACATTGGTAAATAATGTAAATCAAAATGCAGGTGTAAGAGAAATTAATTTTGATGCAGAAGGATTAGAGCCTGGGTTCTACTTTGCAAACATCAAAACACAATATGGAAGTACAACGGTTAAAATGGTTGTAAATAAATAGCAATAAACAATCGATTAGCAGTCGGATTTTGCGAAGCAAAATCCGACTGCTTCTTAAATTGATATAAAATGAATACTTTGGCTGCAAAGCCACAAACGAAAAAAATAATGAAAACAATACTATTACCACTAGCAATTGCAATACTTTCCTTAACAATAGGATGCAACAGCAATAAAACAAAAGTTGAAAACACTAAAGAAAGCACATATGCTGCTTTATTAGATCGAAATGAAGTACTGGCTCAATCCGCAGAATGGGCTGTTGTTAAATCAAAGGCAGCAGAACTGATGATGAAAATTAATGCAGATAGCATGGATTCAAAATCTCGGCTTCAATTAGCTCAATTATATATGCAGGAGGCAAGGATAACAGGAGAGCATCCATATTATTATCCAGCCACCCTGAAAATTTTAGATGATGTCATAAAAAGAGAACCCGGCAGTTTTGAGGCACTTGCCTTTAAATCATCTGTACTTCTTTCACTCCACCATTTTGAGGAAGCCAAGGAAGTAGGACAAAGAGCTTTGACAATAAATGCCGACAACGGTTTTATATATGGAGTTTTGTGTGATGCGAACGTAGAGTTAGGCAATTATGAAGAGGCGGTAAAAATGTCGGATAAAATGCAGGTAATTAGACCCGGATTAGAGTCTTATTCTAGGGCTTCTTATTTGCGAGAAATTTATGGACAAAATGAAGGCGCCATTGAAGCAATGAAATTGGCCTTTGAAGCTGGTCTTCCAGGTACTGAAGAAGCTTCTTGGGCAGGAAATACCTTAACACATTTGTATATCAATGCTGGAGATTATAAAAATGCCAATCAAGTAGCGGATATGATTTTGACACAAAGACCTTCTTATGCTTTTGCCATTGATGCAAAAGGACAAGTAGCGATGGCTGAGGGAAACTATGATCAAGCCATTAAATTATTTGATCAAACCATAGCAATAATGCCTGAGTTTTCATTCTATGAGAACATGGCAGATGCCTACAAAGCAAAAGGAGATGATGCCAAGTATAAAGAAATTTACAAAAACGTTATTACAATGTTAGCAGAAGATGCAGCAAGTGGGCACTACACGGATATGGAATTGGCCTTGGTTTATACAAAACTCAATGAAATGGATATGGCTTTAGAACATGCCCAGAAGGAGTATAATAGAAGACCATCAAATATTGATGTAAATGCAACAATGGCTTGGGTTCTTTACAATAAGGGAGATATGACCAATGCCAAAAAACACATGGAGGTAGCCTTGAGAACAGGAAAGAAGAATAAAGAGCTGATTAAAAAAGCGGAGATGATTAAGAAAGGGTAAGGTTTTTTATAAATAATCATTGTAAAATTTGCTGTAATGCGAGCTGATTGTGAAAAATTATTTCAGCACCTAGATTCAGCATTCAATTTTCAAACTAAAAAAGTTTTCATTTATTTGAGAACTTTTTTAGTTTTGGCATCATTTTAGAACATATTATTGCCAAATGAAAGCAATAACGAGGAATATAGATAGAATAAAAAAAATAAGCTTACTGGTACTGTTCAGTACGATGGCAATTTTTGGTTTTTCCCAAACAGATGCTAAAAAACAGGATAGTACAGTGATGTTCAGTACCAAAATGCATGCAAAAATTGTTCGTTACATGATTATTGATAAGGATACTATTCCTATTTATCAAATTGATGAAGTAGTTGTTAGACCCCTTGCAGACAGTTCAGAAATGGAACGTTTCAAGAAGTTAAGACGAAATATCATTGCGGTATTGCCATATGCTAAATTAGCAGCTTTCAAACTTCAGTTAATGGAGGATAATTTAGCCAAAATTGAGAGTAAACGGGACAGGAAAAAGTATATCAAACAGAGTGAAAAGGCCATTAAAGAAGAATTCATGAAAGAGTTGCAGAACTTAACCATGTCTCAAGGAAAGCTACTCTTAAAATTAATACACCGCGAAACTGGTAAAACCACTTGGGAAATAATGAACAACTATTCTGGTGGTTTAGAAACCATTTTTTGGCAGGCAATGGCAAAATCGTATAACACCAGTATGAAAGAAACCTTTGACCCTGTTTATGATTGGGAGGTTGATTTTATTATTAAAAAGCTGGAGTTGGAGTAATTTGAAAGTATCGCGAGTAGTTTTTAGTAATTTAATTTTTGACTAGATTTAGTGTGATATTTAAGGTAGAGGTTTTTTGTGGCAACCAATAAGCATAAAAAATTACCTTTTTGAGAGGAAAAATAATTTGATAAGTAGGGCACTGAATGTCCAACCTCAGGATGATGTCATTTCATTGGGACTTTAAGAATGAAAATTTTATTTGTCAAATTTATTAAACATTAAAAATTCAACATTAAGCATTGCAAATAAAAATTATTCATCTGGATTTGCTCTGAGCTTTTTGGACAAAGGGATGAGATACAAAAATATTGTCAACAATATTAGCACTGCATATATCCAAAGAATGGTAATGTACTCTGTTCTTAGCCATTCATAAAATGGCGAATAGCGTTCTATGCTGAAGGCTTTTTTAATACTTCCGTAAGTATAAAAGACGGCTTTTGATTTAAAAATTTCATACAAAGAACCATACAAAACAAACCACATCATTCCGAGTGAAAAAGTACCAATATTTAGACATATAGCGGCCCTTAGTTTTACGAATTTGGTTTTTATAGCAAGGTAACCAAGTAAAGTTAATCCAATTCCAATGGTGCCAAAAGTGTACAAAGCTTCAATACTACTATTCATTTTAGCCAAATACATAAATAGCCCGATTGCTAAACTTAAAACACCACCTGCAACAATGCTTAATAAAAACTCTTTTATACCATTTAACCTGAATAAGAAAATAGCGAAAGCCAATGCCAATGAAGTAAATATAAGTGCTAAAAAGCTCAACGCATCACCAACTTGTTTTGAAAAATTAAATTGTAATTTGGTGGTATTTTCTATGAAGTAATCCAAGTCAGTAGTGGCAATATAATTATTGCTCTCACTTGCATACTGCGCGTCATAATTATATTTATCGTAAAAACCATTGTAACTTTCTAAGGTATAATTACCATTTTTTCTCAAAATAGAGTCGCGTATGGCTTGTTGAACATAATGGCTTGTATTAAATGTATGATGTATTTTGGATTTAATTAAATCGGCTTTAAAATCATCGATGATGTTTTCAATGGCTTTAGTATCTTTAGCTTTTATTAGTGCTATTCCTTTTTGAGAAATGCTTTTATTGCTGTCTATCAATGGATACAATGCTTTCATTGTATTATGACCAAAGTCATCCAAAGAAAAGTATTGTCTACAATAAAAATAGTAGCTGTATTTTCTAGGTCTTTCTTTGATAGGGGCGATTTCCCTGGATTTAACATCATCTTCGTTAACATTGTATGCTACTTCGGGTAATGTTTCATTGTCATCATAAGTAGCAACAGGTTTTGGGTGAAATTTTTCATAGTTTACCCAAATTCTGTCCTTTTCATGAAGATTATCTGCCTTTCTAATAGAATCAGTAAAATGGGTTACAAAAACTTGCCACAAAGAGTCTTTTGTTCTTTGGTCTGCTATTGATATTCCTTTATGAACATTATGGTATGCACTTTCAACCGCATATTCAACTTCTTCAAATTCCCCATTATTAATGTTGTATTGGCTTCTATATTTGTTGAGACTGTCACAACTATTTCCAATTTCATAATCATCTTGTTGAATAGGCAGGAACATCATGGCTTGGTTGGCCCGGTTTATTAACTTAACCAAGTCTATATCTTGAACAGATTGTTTTGCATGGCTGGCATGACCAAATCTATAACTAAAAATATAGCTGCAATTAAAAGTTATAATGATAACAATTAGAAAAAATTCTTTTACCAAATATCCCTTTTTTAAAGGATAAAAATTTTTGAAGGCATTGTTTTTGGTGTAATAAAACAACCAAACGATAAAGAACAATACAGATACCAATACGGATGGAAGTATAAAGCTTTCCTCACTGTTATAAATTTGATAATTTTGCAATTCTTGCAACCCACCATAAGCACTGTACCCTATCAAAACAAATATAATATTAATAAGCAAAGCAGCACTACAGGCAATTACAAAGCGTGTATTCCAAACTAAAGGATGATTGGTTAACAGGTAGTTTTTTAATTTTTTAAACATGGTTTTCTTCTATTATCAATTAAGCCTCAAAAAATCTACGTGAACTTTTAGAAATATTCCGTACTGCTAAAACATTGAGATTGCGCTGTGCCAATGTTAAAAGTAGCAAAGACATATCAACCTCAATTGGAAAACTAACTACAAAAACACCACCATTAAATTTTACTTGAACAGGGTTTAAGGTCGCTAAAGCTTGGGTAACAGCTGCTCTGTTTTCTGGGCTTTCAATTTCAAAAACTGAATACAATTGTGCTGGCTGATTGATTTCAGCAGTTTCGGTGGCAAGCATAGATTGATATTGAGGTGTTCCATTTTTAAGAAAAATAACCTTGTCTGAAATTTTTTCTACCTCATACAGTTGTTGTGAGCTTAAAAATATACCAAAGGGATTGCGCATAGATTGTGCACGGTATTTTAAATCTTGTAGAACGGTTTGCTGCGCAAAAATATCAAGGTTGGCAAGGGGTTCATCCAACAATAGTATTTTTGGTTTTTGTAATAATACACGGGCTAATTCAAATCGGGTTTTGTACCCACTGCTAATGCGGTTCCAATTCAAATCCTTAAAGGCACGCAAACCCAATCGGGCAATCATAATTTCTGCCCAAAGCTTATTGTCTTCATTTTTTCTGCCGTAATAGGCATTGGTAAACATTAAATTATCCATCAGACTTCCATACCATTTGGGTATATTTTGAGGAACAAAAACTATCTCACTTCTATGGTTATAGGTGCCTTTTTTTTGGTTTGTATAGTGATAATTGATTGTGCCAGCACTGGGACTGAGCTCACCACCTAACATCCGGAGTAAGGTCGTTTTACCATTCCCATTTTCTCCAACTAGGCCAACAATCTCTCCTTGTTTTATTGCGGTATCAATGTTTCTAATGCCAAAACCTCCCGTACGATACGTTTTACCAAGCTGCTTTGTACTTAACAATAAATGGTTTTCAAGCATTACATTCTTTAAATGTTTCTCCAATAAAGGAATGAAATTTTTAACTTCTTGTTCAAAACTGGCAAAATCTTCTTTGTTTTTATCGACATTTTCAAAACTAGCATGAATATCCAAACAGGTTTTAAAAATGGATGTATTTTCTGTATCTATTACACAGTCAGTGAGTCTGCGCAGCGCTAGACTATAATCTCTACCTTCTAAATATTGCGTAATTTCAGCGAGTCGTACTTGAACTGTATTGCTTGTGCCAACCATATATGGGGCAATTTACACCTTTTTCAATAAAAAAATAAGGCTGCTGAGGGTTTTTTAAACAAGAAAACCTGGTCTTTTTCCACAAAGGTGTGGTAGCCCTAAGGAACAATTAAACCTACATTGTTGCTAAACAATTTAATTGCTATAGAGAGCAAGATAATGCCAAAGAATTTACGCATAATGGCCATGCCAGTTTTGCCTAATGCTTTTTCTATAATGGATGAGGTTTTTAAAACGATAAATATGACTAATAAATTGGCAACAATGGCTACTAAAATTTGCCAGTTTTCATATGCTGCTTTTAAGGATAAAATGGTAGTTAATGTTCCAGTACCAGCAATTACTGGGAAAGCCAAAGGTACAATTGTTCCAGCGGAATTAGAAGGGTCTGTTTTAAAGAAATTGGCTCCCAATACCATTTCTAGTCCAATGATAAACAGAACAATAGAACCTGCAACTGCAAATGAATGAACGTCTATGCCCATCACATTTAAAAAAGAATCTCCAATAAACAAGAACAATATCATGATAAAAGCAGCTGAAATGGTAATGCTTGCCGCATTAATGGAACCGTGTTTTTGCTTTATATCAATAATCAATGGCAAAGAGCCAATAATATCAATTACTGCAAAGAGCGTAAGAAAAATACTCAAAAATTCTTTAAAGAGATCCATGCTGCAAAATTAGGGCTTTTAAATTTTGAAAGATTGTTTATTCAAAAAATAATCAGCAATTTTTTACCAATTTAAAATTTTGTTAAAGCGCTTTTAACGCCAAATCAATTTCTCTATCGCAAAAGGCAAATTCATTTTCATTGTTGCCGGCTACTAAAACAGTAGCATCTTGTAGATAGGTAATGCCCAACTCTTTATACCATTCCATTCCTTCTGCATCCAAATTGGACAAGGGTTCATCTAAGCACACCATTGGTACTTCTGCCAACATGCACAGCAATATTTTTACACGTTGAACCATACCTGAACTCAATAGGTATAACGGTTTGTCAAAGTTGCGTTTGTGTATGGGCAACAAATTTGCCACAGCTTGGTTAGTCAAACCCATGCGCCAAGGCTTAAAATGACTGGCAAAAGCAATATTCTCTAAAGTAGTGAAATCCATGATTGGGTGGGTATATGGAGCAGCAAAACTGTATGCTTTCTGATGGATTGCTCTTTCAGTAGTTGAAATACTATTGGCAATCAATTTCCCTTCGTCCAAAGACTCAAGTCCGCAACAAATTTTGAGAAGGGTAGATTTTCCGCTTCCATTTTGACCTTTTATGGCAATTTTGTCACCCGGTTGAATGTCTACATCAACATTTCTAAAGACCCATTGGTATTGATAGTGCTTACCTACATTTTGGAGCTGTAAGCGCATTCTTATTTATTGAAATAGCCTTTCATTACACCTCTATCACTTGCTTTGATAAATTGGAGTATTTCATCTCTTTCTGGGGTTGCTTGCATATCAGCTTCTATTATTCCCATTGCCTTACTGGTATTGAAACCCCTAACATAGAGAATTCTATATATTTGCTGTATTTCAGCAATTTTTTCACTACTAAAGTTTCTTCTTCTCAGACCAATAGAGTTTACACCTTCATAACTCAAAGGCTCTCTGGCAGCTTTTGTATAGGGAGGCACATCTTTTCTTACTAAAGAACCACCACTAACCATTGCATGTCTTCCAATGTGCACAAACTGATGCACCAATGTAGAACCTCCTAAAATGGCAAATTCACCCACGTTAACGTGTCCTGCAATTTGTGTGGCGTTTGCCAATATTACATGATCTCCGATATGGCAATCATGTGCAATATGGCTGTATGCCATCAATAAACAATTACTTCCTATATAGGTCTCTCCTTTGTCAACAGTACCTCTATTGATAGTAACACATTCTCTGATGGTTGTATTGTCACCAATTACCGTTTTAGTCATTTCCCCACCAAATTTTAAGTCTTGCGGAATAGCACCCAAAACGGCACCGGGAAATACTTTGCAATTTTTGCCAATAACTGTTCCTGGGAAAATAGTTACATTAGAGCCAATCCATGTTCCTTCACCAATTTCTACACTGTTGTGTATGGTTACAAAAGGATCTATTACCACATTGTTAGCAATATTAGCTTGTGGCGAAACGTATGCTAAAGGTTGTATCATATTAGTTGTTAATTTTTACTATTTGTGCCATCATTTCTGCTTCAGAAACCAATTTATCTCCAACGTAAGCTCTTCCTCTCATCACACAAATTCCCCTGCGAATGGGTTCAAGTAACTCTAAGTGCAAAATAAGGGTATCACCGGGTATTACCTTATCCTTAAACTTTGCATTGTCAATTTTTAAGAAGTAGGTGGCATAATTTTCTGGATCTGGCACTTCGCTCAAAACCATTACACCACCAGCCTGTGCCATTGCTTCCAATTGTAAAACACCTGGAAAAATGGGATTGCCCGGGAAATGACCTGGAAAGAAGTATTGGTCGCCACTAATATTTTTAAGGGCAATAACTTCCTTAGCCGATTTCGAAATAATTTTATCAACCAATAAAAATGGATGTTTGTGTGGCAAATAACGACTTATATCTTTGTGCTCATATAAAGCAGGTATTGACCAATCTATTTTTGGGGCACTCGATTTTTGTTTCCTCTTATGCTTTTTAATGGCCAATTTTATTTTTTTAGCAAAAGCAACGTTGGCGGCATGACCAGGTCTTGCTGCCATAATTTGTGCTTTAATAGGCATGCCTACCAAAGCCAAATCACCAATCAAATCCAATAATTTATGCCTAGCTGGTTCATTTTGAAAACGCAACTCTACATTGTTTAAAATACCTTCCTTGCGTACCTCAACTTTAGGTTTATTAAACATTTTTGCCAATTCTTCCATTTCACTGTCCTCCACAACACGGTCAACAATGACAATGGCATTGTTTAAATCACCACCTTTGATGAGCCCAGCTTTGTACATCATTTCTAGTTCATGTAAAAAACAAAAGGTCCTGCAACTGCTTATCTCATTTTCAAATTCATTGATATGGGTTACACTGGCATGCTGACTTCCCAAAACTGGTGAATTATAGTCTACCATAACGGTTAGTCTGTAATTATCCAACGGCATAGCCACCATTTCAACATTTCCATTATCATCATCATAATGAATGTTGTCTGGTATGTTGAAATATTCTCTTTCTGCATCTTGTTCTTGTATACCTGCGGATTTTAATGCATTTACAAAATCATGCGCACTACCATCCATGATGGGTGTTTCTACCGCATTCATTTGAATCAAAATATTGTCCAACTGTAACCCAACACAAGCTGCTAAAACATGCTCAACAGTACTCACTTTACAACCATTGTGTTCCAATGTTGTGCCTCTTGAGGTATCGGTAACATAATCACAGTCGGCATCAATAATCGGTTGGTTAGGTAAATCAATCCTTTGAAACTTATATCCATGATTTTCTGGAGCTGGATTAAAGGTAAGTTCAACCTTGTTACCAGTATGCAAACCAACACCTGCTAGTTTTACTGATGTTTTTATTGTGGTTTGTTTTTCATTCATATCTATAGTTTTGATAGTCATTATTTGTCTTTTTCCAATTTATTGAGACGCTCATTAATCTGTGGCAAATTTCTAACTAAAACTTGGGTTTTAAAAGCCTCTCTTAAAGGCATTATTGGAGAGCCAATAAACTGTTGATTCTCTTGTATTATTGCCCTTTGTACGCCACTTTGTGCACCAATTTGTGTTCCGTCTGCCACGGAAATGTGTCCTACAAAACCCACTTGTCCGCCTATTACACAGCGTTTTCCTAGTTTAGTACTTCCACTAATTCCGGTTTGAGCGGCAATTACGGTATGCGCTCCAATTTCTGCATTGTGCGCCACTTGTATCAAATTATCTAATTTTACACCTTTTCTAATGATTGTACTGCCCATTGTTGCTCTATCAATACTACAATTGGAGCCAATTTCCACATTTTCTTCTATTATAACATTGCCTACTTGTGGTATTTTAGAATAGCTACCATCAGGCATGGGAGCAAAGCCAAATCCATCACTGCCTATCACCGTGCCACTATGGATAATGCAATTGTTGCCAATTTTGCAACCTGGCATGACCTTTACACCAGGATACAACACAGTATTGTCTCCAATTTCGCAGTCATTGCCAATATACACTTGCGGATAAATTTTAACACCTTTGCCCAATTTTGTTTCATGGGCTACATAACTAAATGCACCAATATAGCTTTCTTCGTCCAAGGCTAAGCCAACGGCAGCTGCTACAAAATTGGGTTGTTCTATGCCTTTTGGGTGTATGTTTGGGTTGAAATATTTATCCAAACACATACAAAAACTTAAATACGGATTATCCGTTTTTATCAAAGTGCAATTAACCTTCTCTTTGGGAATAATATTTTTGTTAACGAATACAATGGCTGCTTTGGTTTTGTATAAAAAATGCTCATATTTTGGATTGCTCAAAAAGGCCAAATCTTTATCAGTAGCTTCTTCAATTTTTGCAACACTTTCAACTGTTGCAGATTCATTTCCTTGAATGGTTCCACTCACAAATTGAGCAATTTCTTTGGCAGATAACATCTTGGCAAAAATAGATTATTTATTACCTAATACAAATATTATGATTGTTACCCCCAAATAAAACTATAAATCATTTTTTGACGAAATATTATTTAAGTTTGCTCGTTTTATAAATTTATGAAAAACAAGTCTTTATTTTTACTGCTAGTATTGGTAATGCTAAGTGGTATGGTAAAAGCTATTCGCTTTAAAGATAGCACTACGGCTTTGTTTTTGAGATTGGAACTAAAACAATCCGGTGGACTTTTTTATTATGGAGAACGTGATAGCACAAATTCTTATAGAGGTTACAAAGAACCTGGACCTTATGGTTTGATTTTAGGATGCAGGTATTCTTCTACCTTCAAAAAAGTAAAAAATAACCTACTGTCTTACTTGTTCACAGGAGATTTGCATTTTGACAAGCAGCATGCTGAAATTACTTTTGACTCATTCAGAAATTCTACCGATTCACAATATCTACACAATAGCAGAGGGTTTATATCTGAAAACGTAGAAATACACCAATTAACTTTTATGTTTCAAGCGGGCTTAAAATATAATTTCAGAGGAATAAGACCCGCTCTTGGTTATTGGATAGGAACTAATATTTACAGTCGCACAAAAGGAGCAGGTCCTATCGCTGAAAAAACAAGTCTCTTTAAAATGAACCAAAGGCACAGTTTTGTAACCTACATACAACATGGATTAAAACTAGATGTCTATGTGCCACTAACTAAAAAAATGGGTGCTATTGCAGGTGTATCAGCAGCTTTCCCAACTAAGATACCAAAAACAAAAGAATATTTTGAGTCAAATGGATTTTATTGGCACATTGGCTTTGACTACAAAATCAGCAAGCAAAAATTTAACTAAAAAGCATAGAAACATCTTCAAGTTTATCGGTGCTCAATTTCTCTTTTAAATCTTGCTGAATAATTTGGGCTTTTGCCTTGTCCAATTGTTTGGTTTCGACAATTAAGATTTTTTCATTCATTTCATTTTGAATAAGCTCTGCAACAGCTAATTTTTCTAAAATTAAATTTACCAAACTGATGTATTTTACTTTTATCAAGCGTTTACCCATCTGATAAGAAATGCCAGAGGTTTTGTAGCAGACTACTTGTGGGCAGCCAATCAATGCTGTTTCTAAAGTAGCCGTACCGCTTGTTACCCAAGCCATGGAGGCCATTTTTAACAAGTTCCAGGTGTTGTCAAAAACTAATTTAACATCATAATTTTCTATAAATGTTTGATAAAAGGCTGGGTCAATACCTGGGCTACATGCCAAAACCATTTGTGTATTGTCAAGTTTTTTTCCTGCTGAAAGCATGGTTGGTAACATTTTAACAATTTCTTGCTTTCTACTGCCGGGGAGCAGCGCCAACAATGGTTTTTCAATGTTCATCAGCTCCTTAATGCTTTCAAACTCAAAGTTTTCTATTGCATGCAAAGTTGGATTGCCCACGTAATATGCCTTTTCAAATCCTTTTGACCTAAAATATGCTTGCTCAAAAGGAAGAATACAGTACAAATAATCAATGTATTTCTTGATTTTTTTAATGCGCCATTCTCCCCAAGCCCAAATTTTAGGAACGATGTAATAGTGAACAGGAATATTGGTTTTTGCCTTTATTTTTTTTGCAATGCGCATATTCAAACCAGAAGAATCTACCAAAAGCAACATGTCAGGTTCAAAACTTAAAATTTCTGCCGCGATTTTATTAATCAACAATTTAAACCGCTTGGCATTTTTTAATACCTCCCAAAAACCCATTACCGCAAAAACATTGTATTTTAGAAATATTTTAGCTCCTGCTTTTTCAAGTGCATCGCCACCAACAGCCAATACCTCAACATTGGCATTTTTTGCGCGTATTTTTTCAATAAAAGCGGCAGCATGCTGATCTCCAGAAGCTTCACCTGCAATGACAAATATTTTTTTTGTCCTTGCCAATTATATCAATTCAAATTTTAAAAGTAATATCAAAAAACCAATTGCAAAAGTTGCCAAAATAACACCTCTAGCCAAGTAAATAGATTGACGGTTTATAAGCAACCAAAAAGTAGCCAAGTTGATAATTACAGCCAAGCTTAAAAAAATCGATAAAACATAGTTTTTATAAGCATTTTCAATAAACTCATAGAATGTAAATATGTTATATTTAACAAGATATATTACTAACAAAACCAACAATGGTCCGATAAGACCAATCAGGAAACCTAGACTCAATTTTTTTGCAACATTCATAATTTAAAATCCCACTGATTAATAAGGGAAATGGCGGTGTGGGCGGTTAAATCAAATTGGGTTGGCACAACACTCACATATCCTTTAGAGAGTGCATATTCATCCGTATCCTTGCCTTTGTCTTTGTTTACAAAATCCCCTTTCATCCAGTAGTATTTTCTTTTAAAGGGGTCTTCTCTTTCCAGAAAACTTTCGTCCCAATGGGCATTGGCTTGTCTGCAAATTCTAATTCCTTTAATTTCTTTGCTTGAATGAGGAAAATTTACGTTGAGCAAAACACCAGAAGGCAAACCATTTTTCAGCGTTTGTATGGCAATTTCTGAGACATACTTTCTTGTGTGGTCAAAATTTGCGTCATACGTATAATCACACAAAGAAAAGCCAATGGCAGGAATATTATCAATTGCGGCTTCCACTGCAGCAGACATTGTTCCTGAATATATTACATTGATAGAGGCATTAGAACCGTGATTGATTCCAGAAACCATCAAATCTGGTCGTCTAGGTAAAAACTTATCCAAAGCCAATTTCACACAATCTACGGGCGTTCCACTTACTTCAAAAGCAGGTATGTCTCCAAATATTTTGGACTCCATTACCCGCAAAGGATTGTTCATGGTTATTGCGTGTCCCATACCGCTTTGAGGACTATCGGGTGCGACAACAAAGACATCTGCAAAGGCAGATATTTCTTCTACCAAAACCCTAATGCCTTTGGCGGTTATTCCATCATCATTGCTGATTAAAATTAGCGGTTTAGACATTCAGTATATGTATAAATTTGGGGGTGCTTAGAGGTTTCCTCTTAAGTCCTGTTCTCTTTCTATGCTTTCAAACAAGGCTTTAAAATTACCAGCACCAAAACTTTGCGCACCTTTCCTTTGGATAATTTCATAAAACAAAGTAGGTCTGTCCTCTACTGGTTTAGTGAAAATTTGCAGCAAATAGCCTTCTTCATCGGTATCCACCAAAATACCCAACTCTTTTAGTGGTGAAATGTCTTCATCTATGGGGCCAACACGGTCAAGGAGATCAGTATAGTATGAATCAGGCGTTGGTAAAAATTCAACACCCCTAGCTTTCAGTTTTCTTACAGTATCAATGATATCATTGGTTGCAATAGCAATGTGTTGAACACCCTCTCCTTCATAAAAATTAATATATTCTTCGATTTGAGATTTCTTTTTTCCTTCAGCAGGCTCATTGATTGGAAACTTAACATAGCCGTTGCCATTGCTCATTACTTTGCTCATCAATGCAGAATATTCTGTATGAATTTGCTTGTCATCAAAAGATAAAATATTGGTAAATCCCATCACGTCTTCATACCATTTTACCACTTCATTCATTCTGCCCCAATCCGTATTCCCCACACAATGGTCAATGTATAATAATCCAACAGGCTCTACTTTAAATGTATTTGGGCGCTCAACATATCCGGGCATAAAAGGTCCTGTATAATTATTGCGCTCCACAAACAAATGAATGGTTTCACCATAGGTGTAAATACCAGATGTGGTAACTTTACCAAACTCGTCTTCCTTAGTAATGGGCTCTTGGTAAGATTTTGCTCCCCTTTTTACAGTTTCATTGTAGGCGTAAACAGCATCATCAACCCAAAGGGCTAAAATTTTAACACCATCACCATGTTTTTTAACATGTTCGGAAATGGGATGCTCTGATTTTAACGCTGTAGTAAGAACAATTCTAACTTTTCCTTGTTGTAAAACATAGCTTGCTCTATCTCTTACCCCTGTTTCTGGCCCGCAATAAGCAACCTCATTGTACCCAAAAGCTGTTTTGTAATAATGTGCGCACTGCTTTGCATTGCCAACGTAAAACTCTACATAATCAGTTCCTTTTAAGGGTAAAAAATCTGTTTTTTTCTCGGCAAATGCTTTTTCCAATATTTCTGTACTCATAGGTAATTTGTGGTTAGTTTTTAGGGATTAGTTGATAATTCTGACAAATCACACATCTCCCATAATCAAGTGCAAAATTAAGTAATTATATGTTAAAGTGAAAAACTAAAGTGATAAACTAGCAACTTGATGATTAATTAACTAAAATATGAACCCTTTCGAAAACTTTCGGAAAGGTCAACGCTATTTAGGAATTGTTAGAAAAACTAATTACTTTTTACTAACCACTATTCACTATTTACTATATTTGCGCCATGAATCAAGAAGTGGAACAAGTTGAATGTTTGATAATTGGGAGTGGACCTGCAGGATATGCAGCTGCGATTTATGCTGCACGTGCAGATATGCACCCAGTTTTATATGAGGGAATGCAACCCGGTGGTCAATTAACCATCACTACGGATGTAGAAAATTATCCTGGATACCCCGATGGAATAATGGGACCGCAAATGATGGAGCATTTTAAGAATCAAGCAGTTAGGCTAGGTACGGATGCAAGGTACGGTATGGTTACAGAGGTAGATTTTAGCGGAAAACCACCTTATTCCATTACAGTTGATGCAAGTAAAAAAATATTGGCAGAAACCGTAATCATTTCAACAGGTGCCTCAGCCAAATGGTTGGGTATTCCGTCAGAATCGAGACTAAATGGAAGTGGCGTATCTGCTTGCGCTGTGTGTGATGGCTTTTTCTATAAAGGTACAGATGTTGCCATAGTGGGAGCGGGTGACACAGCAGCAGAAGAGGCTACTTATCTTGCCAAAATTTGCACCAAAGTTTATATGATTGTAAGACGAGATGAAATGAGAGCCTCAAAAGCCATGCAGCATCGTGTTTTCAATACGCCAAATATTGAAGTTTTGTTTAATTCAGAAACGGACGAAATTCTTGGAGATAAGGCTGTTGAAGGAGTTAGGGTTAAAAATAATGTTTCAGGTGAGACAAGAGAAATTCCAATTCAGGGATTTTTTGTAGCCATTGGTCATAAACCGAATACGGATATTTTTAAGGAGTATTTGGATATGGATGCAACTGGTTATTTAATCACACAACCAGATAGTACAAAAACCAAAGTTGAAGGAGTTTTTGCCTGCGGTGATGCACAAGATAAGATTTACCGTCAAGCGGTAACTGCAGCAGGTACTGGTTGTATGGCAGCTTTGGATGCAGAACGCTATTTGTCTGCCAAAAAACATGGCGTTGCTCAAAACTAAACCAAAAGCTTTTGTAACAATTGTTCTGTTTTCAATCTACTATGGAGCAATGGGTCAAAGTATTCCACAATATGGCCTTTCCAATAAATTGGATGTAGCATGTTGGAATGTGGAATGGTTTGGAAGCACTACAAATGGTCCTTCAAATGAAATTTTGCAATTCAATAATATTTTGAATGTTTTAAAATCGACTAAAATTGATATTTGGGCTTTAGAGGAAGTTTCGGATGTCAGCGTCTTTAATCAATTAATGGATAGTTTACCTAATTTTAAAGGCCTTGTTGCACCTATTGGTCAAACTCAAAAAACAGCGTTGCTTTATGATACAATTCAGTTCAAGGTGCTGAGTCAAAATTTAATTATTACCAACCAGTACTACGACTTTTCTAGTGGTCGATATCCTTTTGAAGTAGTGTTGTCAGCCAAAAATTCAAACGATACACTTGTTTTAATTGTTGTTCATTTAAAAGCCAACGTTGGCACAACTGTGGAGAAACAAGAATCTTGGCAGCGCAGAAAAAATGCCGCTAAACACCTTAAAACGTATTTGGATACTTATCGCGCGAATGACAAGGTTATCGTGTTGGGAGATTTTAATGATGATACCGATACTTCCATATTCATTGGCAATGCTACCCCCTTTGATACTTTGTTAAATGATTCAGGATACTATCAATTTTTAACAAAGACCTTAAGCCTTCAAAAAACCAGTTCAACGGTAGGTTATACGGATATGATTGACCATCAAATGATTAGCAATGAGTTATTTATGCAATACAATTCGGCATCATGTAAAGTGTTGAGATTAGACTCTTTTATTTCCAATTATAGCAATACAACAAGCGATCATTTTCCTGTTTTTGCTTCGTATAATTTTTCTACCATCACAAATGTTTTTAATATATCAAACCATGCTGCATCCATATATCCCAATCCATTGAGAGCATCAGATATATTAACATTTTCTGAAAAAGTAGCAGACTTTTCTATTACAGATTGTATTGGTAAAAAGTATCAAAATAGTCTTTTCACAGAGGTTAATCATTTAAGACCAAAAGGTATATTTTTGGTTCAATTTAATAAAGACGGTGTGGTTTATAGCTATAGGTTATTGGCGGAATAGGAATTAAGCGCAGAATTACTTGGCTACTCTTTGCGTTAAACTTTGAGAACTTTGCGGTTGAAAAAAGGGACTTAACCGCAGAGAACGCTAAGGTTTCTCTAACTAAGTACTTAGTTAGGTAAAACCAAGTTTTTTGTTTCAATTCTTAGCGAACTCATTGCATTAATCTTTGAGAACTTTGCGGTTGAAAAAAGAGACTTAACCCTCCGACCCAATAAAACAAATTTACCTTATTTCAATTTTTTGATAATCAGTTCCTTCCAACCCGCTCAATGCTAAAATATAAATACCATTTTGTAAAAATTGAGGGAGTACCAATTTTTCAGCCATTGTAAAACTCCAAACAGATTTTCCATTCATATTTAGAATTTGAGCTGATGCAAACGCTTGCCAATTATTTAACCAAATAGAACCACCATTTTCAATAGGGTTTGGGTAAATGTTGTACTTTTGGGATGGTATAGTGGAAGTTGAGGAAATATTGAAATTAAGCACCGCAACTGCATCTAAATCAAAGCCACCCGATGGAAATGCAGTAGGATAAGGGTCGTTGATGTAATTGCCAGCGGTATCTTTTTGGCCATAATTGGGATCGATGCTTCCCACCACATCAATAATTTTGACATGCGTAATGTTATCAATATCCAGTAATGGAATATTTTTGAGTTCTTCCAAGTCAAAGGGTGTTCCATAAGTTGCACGATATTTTCCAGCCAAGTTGTTGATATTGGTAGGCTGGGTATAGTCAAAAGAACCGGTTTGTTTGGCTGTGGGTGTTTGGCTATGTGCCGGAAAGCGATAAAAATCTTCTCCATTGCTGCTCACCTCAACAAAAGCCAGTTCAAGAAATGAATCAGAAAAGCTATTCTCAAAAATGGCAAAATCATATCCTGCACCATTTTTAATAGGATTGGCAAATTCAAGTATTGCGACACCGCTATCTCCAAGACTTACAGTGCCATTAACTCCTGACGCGCCTATTGCAGAGGTGCTGTCACCAACGCTGGCAAAACCATCGTTTTTATGAGCAATATCTAAATATCCCCTATAAATATGGCATTTGACTGCCCAGCCTTTTATACGACTATCAGTTTTACCAATAGCCGTACTACCTGTCATGCCAGCTGATGGCGCGTATTGAGCCTTGGCACAACAACACAAAGCCATAAAAAAGATTAGGATAGGGAATTTCATACAGCGGCAAAAATAGTAGTTTTAATCTTTAATGCTTGCTTTTAAGGTGGAGTAAATAAAAAAAAATTGTAGGTTTGCATACCAAATTTAGAATATAGAAATACATGAAAAATATTGCGGTTATTGGCGCTGGAACAATGGGAAACGGAATTGCCCATGTTTTTGCTTTAAAGGATTATCAAGTTGGTTTAATTGATGTGAATGATAATGCTCTGGCAAGGGCATTGGTTAATATTGAAAAGAACCTTAACAGACAAGTTGAAAAGGGTTTGATAAAAGAAGAAGAAAAGAATAGAGCTTTAAGGAATATTCAAACTTTTAATACCCTTGCAACTGGTGTAAGAAATGCTGATTTGGTTGTTGAGGCAGCAACAGAAAATGAAACTTTAAAAATGAATATTTTCAAAGAAATCGATAATCATGCCCCGGAAAATTGTATTCTAGCCACCAATACATCCTCTATTTCTATAACAAAATTGGCTGCGGTAACCAGAAGACAAGACAAAGTAATTGGTATGCATTTTATGAACCCTGTGCCTGTTATGAAATTGGTTGAAGTAATACCCGGTTACAATACTGACAAGAAAATAACGGAAAGCATAATGAATTTATCAAGAGGTATTGGTAAAATTCCTGTTATGGTCAATGATTATCCCGGATTTGTAGCAAATAGAATTTTAATGCCAATGATCAATGAGGCAATTTTTACTTTGTTTGAAGGCGTAGCAGGAGTGGAAGAAATAGATACAGTGATGAAACTAGGTATGGCGCACCCTATGGGGCCTCTACAATTGGCAGATTTTATTGGTTTGGACGTTTGTTTGGCAATTTTAAAAGTATTGCATGATGGATTTGGAAATCCTAAATATGCACCTTGTGCTTTGTTAACAAATATGGTGGCTTCAGGTAATTTGGGAGTAAAATCAGGGAAAGGATTTTATGATTATGCCTCTGGCGTGAAAGATGCTAAAGTGGCATCAAGTTTCACCCTTTAATTTTTAAAGATACGTAGTTAGAATGGAAGCACAAATATCATATCAGCCTAAAAATAAAGTAAGAATAGTTACAGCTGCCTCACTTTTTGATGGTCATGACGCAGCTATCAATGTAATGCGTAGAATTATCCAAGGTACTGGAGCAGAGGTAATACATTTAGGGCATGATAGGTCTGTTCATGAAGTGGTAAGTGCTGCTATACAAGAAGATGCACATGCAATTGCTTTGACAAGTTACCAAGGTGGACACAATGAGTATTTTAAGTATATGCATGACTTGCTGGTTGAGCATGGTGCTGGGCATATAAAGATTTTCGGTGGTGGCGGTGGTGTGATATTGCCCTCTGAAATTGAGGATTTAATGCAACACGGTATTACCAGAATTTATAGCCCAGATGATGGTAGAACAATGGGTTTGCAAGGGATGATCAATGATTTGGTGCAGCAATCAGATTATCCTATTGGCCATGAAAATACCTTTGATTTAAAAAGCTTAAGTTTTGATAACAGTCATGCTATAGCAAGGTTAATTTCAATTGCAGAAAATAATCAAGAAGGTTTTGTGCAATATAGAGCTGCGCTTAAAGAGAAAGCTGCAAAATACAAAACACCTGTTTTAGGTATTACAGGAACAGGTGGTGCAGGAAAATCAAGTTTGGTAGATGAGTTGGTAAGAAGGTTTTTAAAAGACAAGCCAGAAAAGAGAATAGGTATTATTTCTGTTGACCCCAGTAAAAGAAAAACTGGTGGTGCGTTGTTAGGCGATAGAATCCGGATGAATGCTATAAGCAATGACCATGTTTATATGCGCTCTTTGGCTACCAGACAAAGTAATTTAGCATTGAGCAAACATGTTGATGATGCCCTGTTGATATTGAAAGCCATTGGTTTTGATATGGTTATTTTGGAAACTTCGGGCATAGGGCAATCTGATACGGAAATTATAGACCACAGTGATCTTTGTTTATATGTTATGACCCCTGAATATGGTGCTGCCAGCCAGTTAGAGAAAATTGATATGCTTGATTTTGCAGATGTGATTGCGCTCAATAAATTTGATAAAAGAGGTGCGCAAGATGCGCTGCGTGATGTTAGAAAACAGTATCAACGCAATCATAAGTTGTTTGAAGAAAATGCTGACACCATGCCCGTTTTTGGGACAATTGCCAGTCAATTTAACGACCCAGGAATGAATGCAATTTACGCTACTTTGTTAAATAAATTAGCAGATAAAACAGGAGCCCAAATTGCCACAGATTATCATCCTGGGCATGAAATGAGTGAAAAAATACACATTATTCCACCTTCTAGAATTCGTTATTTAAGCGAAATTGCTGAAACCGTGCGAGGCTATAATCTTAAAACAGAACAGCAAGCAGAGATTGCAGAAAAAATGTATCAGTTAGATGGTGTCATAAAACAATTGGAAAACAATTAAAGGGGTTTACAATAGCTTTGCCTTTTTTTCATACGTGCGCAACGAAAAATTCATTCCAAAGACAATATTTGATTGTCCAAATGTGAAATGCTGTGATGCTTTATCGGATTTTGAATAGGTGGTTAAAATATCAGGCATGTTGATATAGCCCTCCTTCAATTCAGATTGAACGAAAAAGTATTTACCTAAGTTTAGTTTTAGTCCAACAACGATATCTGCTCCCCATCCAGAAAGATGAAATGCATCATGCCGCGCATTTGCCATTAATTTTACATTAGATTTTGGTACCAAAACCCCTAAACCTACACCCATAAAACCCGATAAAACAATTTTTTTATAGCTTATCAATTGTTGCCTTCTTCTTATGGCTGCATTGAGATAATTTAACCCATCCGTATGCTCAAATGTTAAAAAATCTGTTTTTACATTAAAGTTTTGATGATTATAAATCCCATTGTATTTAACGCTATCTACCGCTATTTTACCATCAATAACAGCAGTTTGATTGTCTATCATTACATATTTCATATGATCTGCACCCACAGAAATATCCCATTTTTGGCTTATGCTGTAACCTAAACGCATATTGTATTGCGGAATGGTAAAATGCTGAATCCCAAAGTACTCCTCAATAGAAAATACGCTTTGCCTATCTTTGGCTTTGATGTCATATAGCGTAAAATCATAATTCTTCCCTTTAAAATGAATATCAGATTTAGAAAAACTACTTCTGTTCCATCCCCAATAGGCATAAAACTTGGCATCTTTGCTTATTTCGGTATTGGGTATTTGGGCTTGGATGTTATGTACAGAAACCATAAAAAGTATTGTGTAAAACAGTATTCTCATGGCTTTAATAGGAATGGCTTAAAAAAGGGTTAGTGGTGCTTTTATCCAATTGGGTTCTAATATATTTATAGTTTTTTTTGTGTGGCAAATGTAAGCAATGGATTGGATAGAAAGTTGCTGAAATGTATTTTACTATTATTTTTCACCCCCTTATTTGGAATGTTTATAAATTGCGTTAATATTGCACCTAATTTATAATTAGTCTAAATAGATAATGAATTTTCAATCAATATTAACTAAAATAACTGCTGTTGTTGCTTTATCAGTACTTTTCTTCTCTTGTAAACCAGAGGAGCCTAAACCAAAGGATGAAAAAAAATACACCGTTCCTACCACTTATAACTTTGACAATGTGGACTTTTCTGGTCAAACCACCAGAATTTCAATGCTGGATGAAATAATTGAATACTTAGAATTGGCAAATACCCAAGGTACTGCGCTTGATGCCTCAAAAATTAAAAGTATGTATGCCAATTCTGGTAATCCTTTTAGCACCGCAGATTTGAACAACAGCGGCAAACAGCTAAAAGATAAAACCTTTATCACAGACCAATCTTTGATTGAATCTTATTTTGATAGTATTGTACTTGCAAGTCAATCGACAACAGCAGGCTCAAATGGTACTGCAGGTGTTGTGACAAGCCCAAGCGGTAAAAAGTATCTTTTGTCTGCCAATGGCATCGACTATGCTGAATTGACTGAAAAGGGAATTATGGGCGCTGTCTTTTATTATCAAGCAGTTTCATATTACTTAGAAAATATTGCTACAAAAGATAACAGCACAGCAACAGCTGGAAAAGGTACTGATATGGAACATAATTGGGATGAGGCATTTGGTTATTTTTCAGTCCCTAAAGATTTTCCAACAGCTGTTGCCACTGCTTATTGGGGTAAATATTGTAATACCAACAATGCTGTTTTGGGAATAAATAAAACAATAATGGATGCATTTTTAAAAGGAAGAGCTGCTATTTTAAATAAGGATTATGTAGCCAGAGACGAGGCTAAAAGAGTTGTTACCGAAACATGGGAGAAAGTTGCTGCTGCAACGGCCATTCATTACATTAACAGAGCCAAAGCAAATTTTGCAGATGATGCCTTGAGAAATCACACCTTGTCTGAGACGTTAGGATTTATTCAGGCATTAAACTACAATGTAAATAAGAAGATAACTGCTGCACAAATCACAGAGATAAAAAACTATATAGGCAACAACCTTTACAATGTTACCACAGCAAATTTGGATAAAGCCAGAGACGTACTTAGTTCAGTTTATGGTTTTGAAGCTGTTAAAACTACGCTGTAAATGCGATTGATGAAAAGTAAAATTATTTCAGTAGGTTTAATTAGCTTGGCAATTGTTGCATGCTTGCTTTTTGCGGCATGCGATAAAACAAAAGGCAACAAACCCCCTGTGGATGATTTTGACAGAAAGGTAATGCTGAGCAATATTTGCAACAACCTTATACTTCCATATTACTTGGACTTTTCAGTCAAAACAGCATCATTAAAAACGATGGTTATTAATTTTAATGCTGACCCTAACCTTAACCAATTAGAAACATTACAAAAGCAATTTAATGAAACGGCAATTGCTTGGCAGTATGTTGCAACCTATGAATTTGGACCTGCACAAGAAATTGCTTTGTATGCAAATACCAATACCTTTCCTACGGATACTGCGAATGTAAAAAAGAACATTGCTAATGGAACTTATAACCTCGCAACTGCATCAAATATTGCTTCTAAAGGTTTACCTGCCATTGATTTTTTGTTGTATGGGGCTGCAAACACAGATACTGAAATTGTTGCATTATATAAAACAGGAGGTCTACAGAAAAATTACCAAAATTACCTATTAGATTTGGTTACAGAGATTGATAACCATGCAAATTTCGTCTACAACAACTGGAATAACAGCTATAAGAATGAATTTATCAATAATATTGGAAATAGCGTTGGAAGTTCTTTGGGAATGCTCGTAAATCAATTGAATTATGACTGGGAGTTTCTGAAAAACTATCAAGTTGGAATTCCATTGGGTAAAAAAACTTTGGGGAATGCATTGCCAGAAAAAGTAGAATCTTACTATGGTGGATTTTCTTCAGCATTGGCAAAAGAACACCAATCCTCAATTCAAAACCTCTACTTTGGCATTGGAAAAGACGGCATAAATAGAGCAGGCTTTGATGATTATTTGGTTTTTTTGAAAACCAATTACAATGGTCAATTACTGGCAGATGCAATAAAAAAACAGTTTGAGATGGTGAAAACCAGTTTAGCTTTAGTGCCCGATCCACTGTCAGAAGCAGTTATAAATCAACAAAATTTGGTAAACGCCACTTACAATGAAATGCAAAAACAAGTGGTCTTATTAAAAACAGATTTACCTTCTGCTTTAGGCATTTTAATTACTTACCAAGACAATGATGGCGACTAAAATTTGAAAATGAATAGCAGTATTCCCTATTTTAGACGCCAAGCACACATTGCTCCTTTAGCCATGTTTAGGATAGTTTTTGGAGCAATTATGTTTTTAGCGATAGTACGTTTTATGGCTAATGGTTGGGTTCATAGTTTGTTTGTGGAACCTAATTTTTTCTTTAAATATCAATATTTTGAATGGGTAAAACCACTAGGTAACATAGGCACTCATTTGCTTTTTATTGGCATTGCCATTGCGTTTCTCTTAGTAACATTGGGTTTGTTCTTCAGAGTTGCCAGTATTGCTGCCTTTATACTATTTACCTATGCTGAATTGCTGGACAAAACAAACTACTTAAACCATTATTACTTTGTAAGTTTAATGCTTTTCTTACTTATTTTTTTACCAGCCAACAAAGGATTTTCCTTGGATATAGTGAGAAAAAAAAGCATCAAACAAATGATTGTTCCAAAATGGAGCATTGATGCGATAAAATTACAATTGGGTTTGGTTTACATTTTTGCTGGTTTAGCAAAGCTCAATTACGATTGGTTGTTTAATGCAATGCCGCTAAAAATATGGCTTTCTGCAAATACACACCTACCTATTATTGGTGAATTAATGAATCAATCTGCCACTGCGTATTTTTTTAGCTGGGGCGGAGCTTTGTATGATCTAGGTATCGTTTTCCTATTGATGAATTACAAAACCCGCAATTTTGCTTTTGCTTTAGTCGTATTTTTTCATCTAACAACTTGGTTGTTGTTCCCTATCGGAATGTTTCCATTTATTATGATTGGTAGTACTTTGATTTTCTTTTCCGCAGATTTTCATTTGCGTATTTTTAATTACTTCGGCAAACAAAAAGTAAAGAGAATTGCTTTTCCAAAAGCTTCTCAAACATCATTAATTCCCAGGGCTACATTCATCATTTTTGCACTTTATTTTTTGATTCAAATAACGATGCCTTTTCGATTTATGTTACATCCGGGCAAGTTGTTTTGGACAGAAATGGGTTATCGTTTTTCTTGGCGTGTAATGCTCATGGAAAAAGCAGGAACCGCCTTTTTTTATGTTAAAGATAAAACTACTGGCAAAGAAATTGAAATAGATAACAAAGAATATTTAACCCGAAACCAAGAAAAAATGATGGCTACCCAAGCTGATATGATACTTGATTTCGCAAAGTACATTAAAGAAGATTTTGCGGGTAAAGGAATGGATAACATTGCAGTGCGGGTAGAGAGTTACGTAACGCTGAATGGCAGTGGTAGCAGGTTGTTTTTAGATAGTTCGGTTAATCTATTAGCGATTGAAAACATTGAAGATAACCCCAACTTAATTTTAGCTTTTGAAGAAAATGAAAATTAACCTTATTTTCATAATGGGCTTTTTGCTAACTGTTGGACAATCTGCCCTTGGGCAAAATACAACCATCAGAATTATAGATTCATTAAGCCAAGAGCCAATTGAAAATGTATTTATCCAAAATGCGAGTTTTTCTGAATTAACCAATAAAAACGGAGAGATTTTGGTAAAAAGCGCTAATGAAACATTCCTTATTAGCAAAGATTATTATGTTTCAACCCAGGTTAAAATTGATTCAATCCAAAAATTTTATGTGGTGAAGTTGGTGAAGATAAAAGATCAAACCAAAGTGATTAAAAAAGTAATTGTAAACGGAGGTTTAGACATCAGTTCGTTTTTAAATGGGGTGGGGGATATGAGTATTTACGCAAGCAAAAAAAGCGAAGTAATAGTTCTTGATAGCCTAACGGTAAATACATCAGCAAATACCGCGAGGCAAATTTATAGCAAAGTGCCAGGGCTTAATATTTGGGAAAATGATGGGTCAGGACTGCAATTAGGGATTGGGGGAAGAGGCCTGAGCCCAAGTAGAGTTTCTAATTTTAACACACGCCAAAATGGGTATGACATAAGTGCTGATGCCTTGGGCTATCCAGAAAGCTACTATACTCCTCCGGCCGAAATGGTAGAGCAAATACAAATTGTTAGGGGGGCTGCCTCTTTGCAGTTTGGGACGCAGTTTGGGGGGATGTTAAATTTTAAACTAAAATCTGGTAGCTTAACCAAAAAAGTTGAATTAGAAAGCAACCAAACCATTGGTTCTTATGGTTTTTTTAATACAAGTACCAGTTTGGGAGGTACTTTCAAAAAGCTCAATTATTTCAGTTTTTATCAATACAAACATGCTGATGGGTATCGTAAAAATGCTGGTTTAGATGCCCAAACTACATTTCATAGCTTAAATTATCAATTTAGTGAAAAGTTAAAAATCAATGCAGCTTATACTGGCATGAGCTATTTAGCGCAGCAATCAGGAGGGTTAACTGATGCCCAGTTTATGCAAAACCCAAAGCAATCTTTACGAGACAGAAATTGGTTTAAAGTAAATTGGAATATCTTCTCGCTTTCTGCAGATTATATCCTTAACCCAAAGGCTAAATTGAATTTACGTAATTTTGGTTTAGTAGGGAGTCGTTTTGCATTGGGGAATTTGCAACCGGTAAATAGACAGGATGCGCTGTTAAATAGAGATTTATTAAAAGACAAATATATTAATTTTGGATCAGAGCTGCGGTATATGAACCGTGGTCATATATTTAAGAAAGATGCTGTAATGCTTTTGGGTGCAAGGTTTTATAAGGGGCTGACAGATAGGAAACAAGGTGAAGGAAGCAATGGAAGTGGTGCCAATTTTAGGTACAATCAACCAACCAATTTAGAAGGCTCAGACTATGATTTTCCCAGTCAGAATATTGCGCTTTTTAGTGAAAATATTTTGTATTTAAACCCCAATTTAAGTCTAATTCCAGGTTTAAGATTTGAACATATTACTACTGCTGCCAATGGGTATTACAGAAATACCTTTCGGGATTTGGCAGGAAATATAGTTTATGATCAACGTATTGAAGAACAAAAGGAGTCTAAAAGATACTTTTTGTTGGCGGGCTTGGGTTTAAGTTACAAGCACAAACAGCAGGAGTTTTATATTACCTTTTCTCAAAATTACAGAGCGGTAAATTTTAATGACTTGCGTGTAGTCAATCCTAGTTTTAGAGTTGACCCAAATTTGGCTGATGAAAAGGGATTTACAGCAGACGCTGGAGTAAGGGGAGTTTGGAAGGAAAAGATAAAATACGATTTCAGTGCGTTTTTATTGGCATATAACAACCGCATAGGTTCTGTTTTACAAGCAGACACCCAAACTTTCACAACCTATAGATACCGCACCAATATTGCTCAATCGCTCAACAAGGGTGTAGAGTTATTTGCAGAAACCAATATTTTTGATTTGCTCAATATCAGTAAAAATCATCAACTTAATTGGTTTGTCAATACCTCTTTGGTGGATGCTCGTTACATAAACAGCAAAGAAATTGCATTTGCTGGAAAAAAAGTAGAGTTGGTGCCAAGCATGATTATCCGCTCTGGATTGACCTACGTGTATAAAAAATGGCGTATTTCCACCCAGTATTCCTATACCAGTAAACAATTTACCGAAGCAACCAACACGCAGTTCACACCAACTGGTATCGATGGAATAATTCCCTCATACCAAATATGGGATGCCACTGTAAAATATGAATTTAAAAAGATTAGACTTGGCTTTTCGGTGAACAATCTACTGAATACACAATACTTTACCCGCAGAGCAACGGGCTATCCAGGTCCTGGTATTTTGCCTTCAGATGGTAGGGCCTTTTTTATAACTTTAGGGGTTAAGATTTAGGAAAAGGAATTAGACCGGCTTATTCATAGTCATTATTGCTATTCATTAAAAAAAGAAAGTAATCTTTTTAATCAATTCACAGTTTTGGGTAATTTCCTATTCAAACTGTTTTTTTTCGTCCTAAAAAGCAGTGTAAATAAGCGGGAATTATCAAATTAATCCTATATTGCTTTCCGATCATTTAAATGACCTATGAAGTTTAGAGCCAAATTAGAAAAAAAGTTTCTCAATATTGAAAAAAAGGGATTGCTGTCTTACGCTAAATATTTGAATAAAGAATATAAAAATAGCAAGGGGAAAAAGATTAAGAAAAAGTACAATACCTATATTGCCAAAGAGATTACACGTTGTCAAAAGAGATTAATGAAAATTGAAGCGAAGGTGAGCGGTTTACGATAGTCTATGTATAAAAACGCTATTTTCATATGCACCTATCTAAGGTGATAATAGATATTTTAAAAGAGCTGACTTTCCTGAACTAGATTAGGTTTGAATAGTTATCTATAAAAGAAGGTTATTAGAATAACCTAGCTCCTATAGTAGCTTGATACCATACATTTTTGTATTGAGGTGTAGATGATGTACCATCACCCCTATTTGTTTGCACGTCCCAACCAGCTCTTAAACTTACCACTATGCGTTCAACATTAATATCTACACCACCAATAAAACCAAGAATATTTTTTCTAATGTTGTCATTTTTAAATTGTTGTTCTTGCAAAAGGGTAATATTGCCATTATTTTCTAATTCATCTTTTTGTTTCACCAAATAGGCATATTGGGGTCCCGCTAAAATAGAAATAGAACTCGTTGGGCGAAATGCAAATAAAATTGGTACATCAATAAAGGTAGTAGTTCTAGATAAGTTGTAGTTGCTGCCTAAGATACTACCAGTTGATTGAAAGCCTTTTTGAGACAATAATACTTCTGGTTGAATAGCAAATGTCTTTCCTATTGGTATTGTTAAAAATCCGCCAAATGCTAATCCCAATTTATTGTTTGCAACAAAATCATCTCCATTAGAATTATAAACATTGGATAGGTTTAAACCAATCTTTGCTCCTAAGCTTACGTTGTCTCTATAATCATCCTCTTGAGCAAATAATAGTTGTGTAAATGCTACTGTTAGTGTTAAAATTAATGTCTTTTTCATGTTGTATTTTTTATGGTTTGTATTGCGGTTATGTAAACCTTACTTCACCAAACAAAAAAACAATGGGTTTGTTTTAAAAATGACTTTTTTTATGCTAAAGAGGAGTAACTTGTCCTGCACTTGTTGCAGTGCAGTTTGATATAATTGGTTTTCCAGCATACTGAATAACACTAGCCGAAGAAGCCTCTGCTGTAATGCTTTTAAGCACATTTACCCGCACAGTAGCAGCACTGGAAGTCTCAATTTCTGCTATATCCAAACTTAAGTCTAGGGCATTAATGGTGGCAGAAGATGAAGCATCAAATTTTCCAATTTTTGCCATACCTTTTAAATTGCATCTGGCTGAAGAACTAGCCACCAATTCCAGTAAATTGAAATTGCCTGTTAAATCTAGTTTTCCGCTAGAATTCAAATCAACTGCTAAATGTTCTGTTTGGATATTTGCTTTGCAGCTTTTACTACTACTGATAGATAATTTATTAATTTGAGGACAGTAAATACGCAACATAGGTTTGCTTTTATAATGATATTTACCATTTTTGATTTTTAGTCGTAACGTATTATCAACAACAGTAGGAGTAAAGAATTCAACTAAATTATTGTCAATAAAAATTTCGGTATAGAAACTGTCAGAAGGTATAATTTCACAGTCTATCATGGAAATACTAACAGCATTGAAAGAGCCTGTTTCAATTCTTGTCCATTTTACTTGGTTATTGCCTTTAACACTGACGCTTTCCTCTGCATATTTATTATAGAACATAAAAGAAAGGATTAGAAACCCAATGACGATGGTTCCCGTGAGCAAAATTTTATTACTGGTTTTCATAGTTTTTTAAGTTGGTTATAAGTTCTGATACGCTAATATCTAATTGTTTCAATGATTTAATAAGTTCGGGAATAGCATTTTCTAAAAATGATTTTTTTCTAAGGTTGATAAGGTTTTGTCTTGCATCGGGCATTAAAAAATAACCAATGCCGCGTTTGTTGTCAATCAAATTATTTTCTTGCAATAGATTGTATGAGCGCATTACCGTATTGGGGTTTACTTTAAACAGCACAGCAGTATCACGTACAGAAGGTATGCGTTCTTCATGATTCCATTCATTTTGTAAAATTTTATCTTCAATGGCCTCTGCTATCTGAATAAAAATGGGTTTCTCTTTGTTAAAATCCATTATATATTCCTTTCTTTTAGTTTAAAAAATGCCACTAGCATAAAAAAGCCAGACAACAAAGTAATTAATACCATACTGGTTGCAGTATCTTCAATGTTAATTTGGGTAATGTTGTCGTTGATTATTAATGCTGTTCCATCTGTGGTACTAACAGATTCAAAAAGTCCAAATGGTCTAATAAAATAGTACATCACCGCAATTCCAACAAAAAATAGTGTGGTTGTAACGGTGGAAAAGACCATATTCATTACAATGGGGTTTTTCTTAAACCAACTTGCACCCATCAAACAAAAAGCATTGGCTAAAACATAGGCCTGAATGGCTTCATTGGGTATAAAATGATAGGATAAATCTTTAAAATTTAAACCAATGGGTTGTAATAAAGTAAAAACAGTTAGTCCTAAATAATACAAAACCACCATTGCCAAACCATATAATATGGTGCTGACAAACCATGCACTAAATAGTTTTTCGACAATAGAAACGGGTAAAATAGCCATTAAGTAACCTTTACTTATTTCTGATGTCTCGTGAAACATAAGGCTGGAAAGTACAGTGCCTCCAACTAATAATAGTAAAGTCATAAATGAATAATAGAAGCCAAGATCAATGAAAGGATTCCTTATGTCTTTCAAAATAGTGATAATGATTATGAGTAGCCAAATAGCAGAGAGACCCATAAAAACTTTGAACCCGTCTTTGATAAAGTATCTTCTGATAAGGAGTTTAATGTTATTCAAATTCATAATTTTATTGGTTTAAGTTTATTGATGGATTAATGGCAGCATTGAACAAAAGCGCAAGGTTTACAGTACTTGGTGTTTTTAAAGGGTTTTTTTGTAGCGTATTAAAAGCCATGCCCTGTTTTTCATGATAAATTACTGCGTATTCATCCAAATTATTCGTGTGCGTAAAGAAAAACTTATTTTCAATTTCTTCTAAACTGTGGTTAAACGCTATTTCTTGGTTGTTTAAAATTAAAACTTGGTCAATAAGATTTTCAATGTCTTGTATTTGATGGGTAGAAATAATTACACCTTGGTCTGGATTAAAAAATTCGGTTAAAAGCCTTTGAAACTCTTGTTTAGAAGGAATGTCTAATCCATTGGTGGGCTCATCCAGTAAAAGCCAAGGTGTTTGCGTTGCAAGTCCAAAAGCAATGGCAGTTTTTTTCTGTTGTCCTTGAGAAAAATCGGACAGTTTTCCTTTAGTGGGGATGTGCAATTGCGCTAACATGCTATAAAAATTTTCATAACTAAAATTGGGATAGAAGGGAGCATTCATTTTTAAAAATGCAGCACAATTAACATTGGGTAGCAACACCACCTCAGGCACCAAAGTTATTTGTTTAAAAGCCGCAGTATTTCGCTTTTTCATGTATTGTTGCTGCACAAATATTTCACCGTTAATGGGATTTAATCCACCACACATTAGCTTAAGCAATGAGGTTTTTCCTTCTCCATTTTTTCCTAAAAGACCGTAACAGTGGCCTTTTTCTAGCTTTAGACTTATATTTTTTATTACAGGATTTGATTTTTTGTAGTAAAAAGAGGTGTTATTGATTTCTATCATAATTAGTGTATTAGTTAATTAATACACTGCAACAATAAATGTAATTTAATAAATTACCAAATTTATTTTAATATTTTTTGTCAGTTTTGTACATCCTGATGTCGAGAATAACAAAAATATTCCAAAATGTACAAAGCTTTTAAACTGCTTTAAGGCTTATCACTTATTAAATCAAAAATATTTTGTAATATTGACTACCCAATTACTCAACAAGAATTGAACAGTTACAAAAATTTATGAATAACTATCAACTAATTTGCGATGCCACCATATTTTCATACTTACTGCACAAATTTTTCCAATTCATAAATACATTTTAAGCAATGACTACATTTCAAACAATAAACCCATATAATAATGAGGTATTAGCTACCTATCAGTCAATTTCGGTACATGAATTAAAAACAAAGCTAGACAGGTCGGAAATGGCTTTTCAGCGCTGGAAACTAACTTCATTCGCAGAGAGGGCAGCCTTAATGATGAAAGTGGCAGATTTATTGAAAAACAATACAGAAGAATATGCTAAAATAATAACCCTTGAAATGGGGAAGCCAATTACAGAGGCAAGAAGTGAAGTTAAAAAATGTGCTTGGGTATGTGAGTACTATGCAGAAAATGCAGAAGGCTTCTTGGCAGATGAAATTATTGAAACAGATGCGCAAAAGAGCTTTGTAAGTCACAACCCAATTGGGACTGTGTTTGCAGTAATGCCTTGGAACTTTCCATTTTGGCAGGTGTTCCGTTTTGCAGTACCAACTTTAATGGCAGGGAATGTGGGCTTACTAAAACATGCAGCCAATGTTTTTGGTTCAGCCATTAAAATAGAAGAAATTTTTGCTAAAGCAGGTTTCCCTGAAGGGGTATTTCAAAACCTGATCATCCACCATGATGAGACGGAGAAAATCATAGCGCACGAAGCCGTTAAGGCTATTACTTTGACGGGCAGTGAAAGAGCAGGCTCTGCGGTGGCAGGATTAGCAGGTAAATATATTAAAAAATCCTTGTTAGAGTTGGGTGGGAGTAATGCGTTTATTGTTTGGAAGGACGCGGATATAAATAGCACTGTAGAAACTGCCTTGACGGCAAGAATGCTAAACGCAGGACAAAGTTGTATTGCGGCAAAAAGATTTTTAATTCATAAGGATGTGTATGATGCGTTTGTTAGCAAATTTGTTGAGGGAATAAAAGCAATAAAAGCTGGAGACCCGCTAGCTGAAGACACCAAAGTAGGACCTTTAGCAAGGAAAGACTTAGCCGATCAATTGCAAAAGCAAGTGCAAGATTCTATTGCACAGGGAGCAGCACTGTTGCTTGGCGGAAAACAAACAAATTGTTTTCATGAGCCTACTATTTTGGGAAATGTAACACCAGGCATGGCTGCTTTTGATGAAGAAACATTTGGTCCTTTGGCTGCAATGATAAAAGTAAGTAGCGAAGAGGAATCTATCAAACTATCAGAAATGTCTAAATTTGGATTGGGGGTAACAATATGCACCAAGGATATTGAAAAAGCATTGTCTTTTGCACCACAAATAAGTGATGGAGCTTTGTTTATCAACGAAATGGTAAAGTCTGACCCCCGTTTACCCTTTGGTGGCACTAAACTGTCTGGTTATGGTAGAGAGTTGTCCAAAGATGGGATCTTAGAGTTTGTGAATAGGAAGACGATTTATGTGAAGTAGCAAGTTGTCAAAATGTTTATTGCTGAATAAAAAGAATATAAACATATCTTTGACCCCTATAATTTGAAAACTCCTTCTAAAAAGTTTTTGTTTTTCCTTATTGTTTTGCTGCTGACAGTGCTTCTTGTTGTGCTGGATAAATATGATGTGCCAAGTGATGCAAAAAATGGGATTAGTAATTTATTTCAAAAGAAAACGGTTAAAATAAACTTTTGCGATACCACATCATCGCTAGTACGTTACAATGAATTAGGTTATCAATGGGAAAAAGTTACTTGTAATGCAAACTTTAGTCCGCGTGATGGAGCTGGAGCCTTAGTTTTTAATGATACTATGTGGCTGATTGGTGGTTGGAATCCATACGATAACGCTAATTTCCCCAAAATTTGTAGCAATGATGTTTGGAAAAGTGAAAATGGGGTAATTTGGCAATTGGTAAAAGCCAATACTTTTGGAACTAGTTCTTTTGACTCAGTGAATGATTGGGAAGGAAGACATGGTGCTGGTTTTTTAACGTATAATGGAAAAATGTGGATTATAGGTGGTGATTTCAACCAAGGGCATTATCAAAATGATATTTGGAATTCTGTGGACGGAAAAAATTGGACTAAGGTCCTGGATAAGGCTCCATGGAGTCCAAGGGTTTTTTATACTACTGCTGTTTTTAATGATAAAATGTGGGTTTTTGGTGGACAAACAACGGATGACGTGGATGACTATAAACAGCAGTATTTTGCCGATGCCTGGAGCACCGAAAATGGCGTGGAATGGGAACATCATTTGGCATCAAACAACCATTGGCTTCCGAGAGGACTTATTGTTGGTCATGCAGTTTTTCAAAATAAATTGTGGATGCTTGGTGGGGCAACTGCTAGCACTCAAAAGCGAATTGTAAAAAATTACTATAATGATGTTTGGTCAACAGATAATGGAAATACATGGCAATGTGAAGTATTGCAAGCACCATGGGAGCAGCGTTGTTATCAAAATGTAGCTGTTTGGGATAATAAATTATGGGTGATTGGAGGTGGCAATGGTCAGTTTAATGAAGCTTGGAACAGGAATGACGTTTGGTATTCAAAGAATGGTTTGGATTGGGAAGAATTACCAAACACACCATGGGAGTCGCGCCATGCAAGTGGAGTTTTTGTTTATAAAAATGCCTTGTGGCTTGTAGGTGGAAACAACATGGCTGCTGATGTTTGGAGATTGGTTAAAATAAATTAATTATGCTCCCTTCCTATTCCTTTTTAAGATTGGATTTTCAATAGTTTTTAAAATAGCCGCAAGCGCCAACCCAAAAAGTACGTACCCAACAAATAACAATACCCCTGGCTGCAATGCTGTTTTATTAGTAGCAATTGTTGAAAGGTATTCTCTTTCAACATTCAGATGTTGAAGTTGTGTTTCAAAAATACCATTAAAACCAATGTAGGACATGAAAATGGCAACAACTAAAACATCAACCATTGACCATTTTCCTGATTTGAATACAAAAAAATTAATAACCTTGTTATCTTGAATTTGCTTCTTGCCTATAAAGTAAATTCCTGTGGAGATAAGTTTGGTAATTGGAAATACAACACTAAATAATAAAATTAGTATTCCTACCAAAACGGAATCAAATTTATGATTGTTTATTAGTACTTTGACCACCTCTAAAATACTTTTACTTTGAAAAAATATAACTTGATTCTCGAATATTAGTGGTTCACCAATTAAAATAAAATTAAGCTCCTTTATTCTTGCATCTATTTCTATCATTGGTGCCATTAAACCAGCCACAAGGGCTAATACTGCTGCAATAATGGAAGCTGTAAAAACAATTTTTCTGTAATTTACCTTTTTATAAAAAAATATCCAGAGTAAAAGATAAAAAACAAGTATGCCTAAAATTACATAGGTATAGAAGTATGCCTTTTCCTGCAAATTTTCAATTTCATCAATAGTACCAACATTAAAGTCTTCAATGTTGGCGTATCCATAATGAGCTAAAAGACTATCAGCACGCTCATGAACATCCATACTGTCTTTGGTATTTGCCGCCAATTCCATAAACTTATCCTTGGCAATAAACTTTAAACGTGTTTTGCTTTTGTTTTTATTTAATTCGTCAATGATGGTTTGGGAATATGCGGGAATGCTTTCTCTTACCTTGTCGAAATTTACAAATTTATCTATGGCTTTGTTCTTCAAACGTGCTTTCAAGGGTACATCCTTTTCATTTAGGCTTCCCTCGGCTTGACTAATTACAGCATTCAATAGGTCATTAAGTTGAGCTCTAAGTGCGTCTTCCTGTTTAGCATTAAAGTCAAATTCATCAATTTGGGTACTTACAATTTTTATAACATGGTCTCGCCAGATATTTACAGAAAGTAAACCATGCTTTATGTTGTTGATTTCACTGTAATCTTTTCTCATATTACTTCTTAAATTAGAAGCACCTACTACGTTGTAAGCCGCGTAACTCAATATGCCTGAAAGTGCAATAGTTAAAAGAATTAATAAAATTTTAACAAGAATGGTGATTCCTCTCATAAGGGTTAATTATGAATACCTAACAAAGATGTTGTTAAATAGATTGTAATGAAAAAAACTTACTTCTTGTAAATGAAGAAAAACCCTATCAAATTTAATGAAATAGGTTTAAATTTACATTCTTTCAGGAGCATTTATACCCAAAATATTTAAACCTGCTTTCAAAACATATGCTGTAGCATGGCAAATAGCAATTCGATTTTGCTTTTTCACGTTATCAGGTTCTTTTAGTAAAGGTACTTCTGCGTACAATTTATTAAAGCTTTTTGCAATATCATACGTATAATTTGCAATAACTGCTGGGCTATAGTGAAGAACCGCTTTTTCAACCGCATTTTCAAATTGATTGAGTAATATAATTAAGTTGCGTTCTGTTTTATGCAATGTGCTAAATGTTTCAATATTACCCGGCTGGCTTTGTCGTAATATTGACTGAATTCGGGTGTAACTGTATTGTATAAATGGTCCCGTATCTCCTTGTAAATCAATTGATTCTTTAGGGTCAAATAACATGCGTTTTATGGGGTCAACTTTAAGAATAAAGTACTTTAATGCAGCCATGCCAATACTGTAATAAAGCTGTTGAATCTCTTCTTCTGGCATGCCATCTGTTTTTCCCAATGCATCGGTTTTTGCTTGTGCCTCTGCAATCATTTCTGCCATTAAGTCATCAGCGTCAACTACCGTACCTTCTCTGCTTTTCATTTTGCCACTTGGCAAATCAACCATGCCATAAGAAAGGTGATAATTACCTGCTGCATAAGGTCTCTCAAGCTTATCCAAAATGCTGAAAAGTACTTTAAAGTGATAGTCTTGTTCATTGCCCACCACAATAATGCTTTTATCCGCACCAAATTCTTTGTATTTAAGGTCGGCTGTACCCATGTCTTGTGTTATATAAACGGAAGTACCATCACTTCGCAATAAAAGCTTGTGGTCTAATTTTTCCTTTTCTAAATCAATCCATACAGAACCATCTACTTTTTTATAAAAAACACCTTTTTGCAAGCCTTCTTCCACCATCTTTTTACCTAAAAGGTAGGTGTCTGACTCATAATAGAACTTATCAAAACTAACCCCTAAGTTTTTATAAGAAATTTCAAATCCATCATAAACCCAATTGTTCAGTTTTTTCCATAGTTCAATGGTTTCGGTATCTCCATCTTCCCATTTTTGCAGCATTTCTTGTGCTTCCAAAATTAAAGGTGCTTGTTTTTTTGCATCCTCTTCTGCAATGCCTTTTTCCACCAAGGCATGTATTTCTTTTTTATAAGCAGCATCAAAAGCCACGTAATATTTACCAATTAGATGGTCTCCTTTTAAACCCGATGTTTCTGGTGTTTCTTCATTGCCAAATTTTTGATAGGCCAACATGCTTTTGCAAATATGGATTCCCCTGTCATTGATAAGGTTTACTTTTTTTACTTCATAACCATAAAATGCTAATAAATTACTTACACTATGGCCTAAAATTATATTACGGATATGCCCTAAATGTAGCGGTTTGTTGGTGTTGGGAGAGGAATATTCAACGACAACTTTTTCAGTAGGTTTTTCCTGAGGTTTACCAAATTCAGAAATATTTAACTTTTTTAACCATTTAAACCAATATTCGTCCGCTAGACTCAAATTTAGAAAGCCTTTTATTACGTTAAATTGTGTAAAAATGGCGTTAATTGATACAATTTGTTTACCCAATACTTCCGCAGTTTGTTCTGGTGAGCTTTTACTAAATCTCACAAATGGAAAAACAAGTACTGTAAAATCTCCTTCAAAATCTGGATTGGTTTGCTCAATTTTTATTTGATTTAGAGCAACTTCCACCTCAAAAAGCTGCTTGATGGCTTTTTGTACTTCTTCTCCAATAAACTGTTCTACTTGCATTTGCTGCTGCAAAAGTAGGTATTTATTATAGAAGAAAGAATGTAGGTTTTATGGATAATATTCTTGAATATACTTTTCAAGCACCCTTTTGGTTTAACTGAAACTTTAATCCAAAATTAAGCGAAACTCTATGCCACAGTGCTTGATTATTGAATGGTGGAAGATAATAATTAATTTGGCTATGAAGAAAAACTGCCTCTTTTAATAAGTTTAAATTTGCCTCTATTCCTGTGTTTAGTTGAAGATTATATTTTTTATATTGTCGGTTATCATGTGACGGATAGTTTATATAATTTGGTTGATTGGGAAATTTTGCAATGGTTCTGCTTTCATCGTAAACAGACCTTAAAATGTTTAGACCTAATGGTATAGAAATGTTTATTAGCTTAACTGTATAGATGTTTCTCTTAATACCCAAAACACCTGCCGTGTTATAAATTCCATAAGTTTTTGTTGAAAAATAATACCATGAATCATTGAGGTTGCCACTAATTTTCTCAATATCCTTTGCTAAACTATGGCTGAATAAAAACTTTCCGAAGTAGGTGATTTTTCCTTTTGTAAAACCTATTTCAATGGACGGCTCATAATTTATTTTAGGGACATTAAAAGGTTCAAAATTTCTACTAAAACTATGTGTTGGCGCAATGCTAAATGCACTGTAAGTGCCATTTTGACCTTGTAGCGTTGTTGTTAAGCACAACAATAAATACAATTGGACAAAATTCTTAAAGACCATAATAGTTTTACAAAGTTAATATAAGGTTTCGTATTTTTTGGACATCTATTATTGGAGATAAGTTAGGTAGTTTTTTTTAATACATACGTTACATCAACGCTTTAATATTGATAAAATTATCTACCACTTCAAGAGAATAAGGGCTTTCTAAAACATCTTCATTGGCAATAAAAGTATTGAGCACCAATTTTTTTGTATTGGTAAATTTAATAAATGCAGCTTTTCTCTTTTTAATTTCTTGCGCATATTTCTTTGTTATTTCAAAATTGCTTTCATAAAATTTACATTCGCATATATTAATGGTAGCATCTTTTCTATCTATTAAAATATCTATTTGAAAACCACTTTCTTTTTCATCTCCTTGTTTTGAAAAACTGTCAATTTCTGTATAAACATTGCGTATACCAAGGGCATTTTTTATTTCATCAATGTGTTTTAGACAAAGAGTCTCAAAAGCAAAACCTCGCCAAATTTTATATTTCTGACTATTGGCAATGGTTTGCCAAATTGCCGAATCTTTTTTCTCATTCCCTTTAATAAAGCGATGATAAAAAACAGAATATTCATCAGCAAGCCGGTATAAAGTACCTCTTTTTCTTTTCCCAAACGGGGCAGTTTCCGTTACAAATCCTGTTACCACTAAATCGTACATGGCACGTGTAAAAGGTCCTCCGGCTTGCACTTTAGATTTTTGTATCAATTCTTCTCTTGTTAAACCTTGGTGGCTCAAAGCTAAGGTCCGTACGAGTGCCTCATGGTTTTCCCAGTTATTGAAGAGAGCTTTGTAGAGGTTTTGAAATTCATTTTTTAGAATGCCTGTTTCTGAGAAAAAAAGTCTTTCTATCGTTTTAGAAACACTTTCTCCTTTTTCAATTTGTTCTAAATAGTAAGGTAAACCACCCATTATCATGTATATTTCTGCAATGCCCGTAGGCGTATGATTGATATTTTTTGATAGTAGAAATTGCTTGGTTTCTGCTATTGTAAAGGGTTTTAAATGTAAAGGTAAAGTAACTCGGTTATGGAAACCGCCTTTGTCATTGATTATTTTTTGAGTAATCCATGAGGTGGCAGAACCACAAATTACGAGTACAAAATGCTTTTCTTTTGATAAATAGTCATTCCATAAATGCGCTAAAAGTTGGATAAATCCACTTTTAGCGGTTGCCATCCAAGGAAGTTCATCAATAAAAATGACTTGTTTTTTGGTTTTGGATAAACTCTCTAGGTATTTTTTAAAGAGAATAAACACATCTTGCCAACTATTTATTTTTCCTACGATTGGCTGTTTTGGACTGTATTCTTTCAGCTTATTCAAAAAATTATTTATTTGTGTTTGTACTGCTGTATTTTGTATTCCAGTAACAGTAAAACAAAAGTTTTTTTCGTAAACCTGACGGATTAAAAAGGTTTTTCCTACCCTTCTTCTTCCTGTTATAGCAACAAATGCAGAACGCTTTGCAGTTATTGATTTTTCCATGGCTTTAGTTTGCTCAATTCTACCTATCATTAATATAATTGTATTTATATTGCAAATATACATAGATAAGTACAAATATAAAATTATTATAATTGTATTTATGTGCATAATATATATAGATAAGTACAATTACAGGTTTAATGTTGACAGCTTTTATAGGGTTTCTGTAAATCATATTTCATACTACAAGCCTTATCCACATGATATGTGCAAAGTCTTTTGGTGCACTATGATTACCAATGGGCATTTATTTTTACATTTGTAAATTCTATGGAAACCAATAACAGCAATCACAATTACAATGAAGATAGTATTCGCTCTCTTGATTGGAAAGAGCATATCAGGCTGCGCCCCGGTATGTACATTGGTAAATTAGGGGATGGTACAAGTGCGGATGATGGAATTTATGTGCTTGTAAAGGAGGTGATAGACAACAGTATTGATGAACATGTTATGGGCTATGGCAAGAAAATTGAAATAGCCATTGTTGATAATAAAGTGAGTATACGTGACTATGGTAGGGGTGTACCATTGGGAAAAGTAATTGATTGCGTTTCTAAAATTAATACTGGGGGGAAATATGATAGCAAAGCATTTCAAAAAAGTGTTGGTTTAAATGGGGTCGGTACCAAAGCCGTCAACGCGCTTTCTGAGTATTTTTGTATTCAATCTTTTAGAGAGGGAGAGACGAAAAAAGCTGTTTTTGAAAGAGGAAATTTGATTGAGGATTGTAAAATTGAAAAAACCAATGAACCCAACGGAACCCTTGTAGAGTTTGTTGCAGACACCGCAATTTTTAAGCATTATCGATACATTAGCGATTATTTAATCAATCAAATTTGGAATTATGCCTACCTTAACTCTGGTTTAACCATTCATTTTAACAAGGAACGTTATTTTAGTAAAAATGGTTTGTTAGACCTGTTAGAAGGTAAAACCAAAGTAGAAAACTTGCGTTATCCTATCTGTCATTTTAAAGGTGAGGATATAGAGGTTGCAATTTCTCATACTGATCAATACGGAGAGGAATATTACTCATTTGTAAATGGTCAGAATACTACACAAGGAGGCACACACTTGGCTGCTTTTAGAGAGGCTTTGGTTAAAACCATAAGAGATTTTTACAAGAAAGACTTTGATGCTTCTGATATACGGGCATCTGTCTTATCAGCTATCAGTTTACGCGTGCAAGAACCAGTTTTTGAATCCCAAACCAAAACCAAATTGGGGAGCACAGATATGGGACCTGAAGGGCCAACATTGAGAACTTTCATCAATGACTTTTTAGGAACAGAATTTAACAATTACCTTCATAAAAATCCTGAAACAGCTGATGCTTTGTTAAAGAGAATTGCACAATCTGAAAGAGAGCGAAAGGATATGGCAGGGGTGAGGAAATTGGCAAAGCAAAAGGCAAAAAAGGCCAATGTACACAATAAAAAATTGCGTGATTGCAGGTTTCATCTTACGGATGAGGGACATGAGAAAGCCGGTGAAAGTACCCTTTTTATTACAGAGGGTGACAGTGCAAGTGGATCCATCACCAAGTCAAGGAATGTAGAAACTCAGGCAGTTTTTAGTTTAAGGGGTAAACCTTTAAATTGCTTTGGACTAAAAAAGAAAATTGTCTACGAAAATGATGAATTCAATTTATTGCAGCATGCGCTGAACATTGAAGAGTCCATTGATGATTTGCGTTACAATAAAGTGGTGATAGCAACAGATGCAGATGTGGACGGAATGCATATTCGTTTGTTGTTAATGACTTTTTTTCTTCAGTTTTTTCCTGATTTAGTTAGAAATAATCACCTTTTTATTTTGCAAACGCCCTTATTCAGGGTTCGAAATAAAAAGGAAACCATTTACTGCTATTCTATTGATGAAAAATTTGCGGCTATTCAAAAATTGGGTGGAGCTAGTCCAGAAATAACGCGTTTCAAAGGATTGGGTGAAATTTCGCCAGATGAATTTGCTAATTTTATCAATGAGGATATAAAATTAGAGCCTATTGTTTTGAGCAAGGAGACTTCAATACCAGACTTGCTTCTTTACTTTATGGGTAAAAACACCCAAGAACGTCAAGATTTCATTATTGATAACTTACAGGTTGAAAAGGATACGGACGGGTTGGACTTTGAAGAAACACCGCTAGAAGATGAAGAAGAAGTACTTGAGGAGACTGCATAATCATTTTAATAAATCAATTTAAGCTGCATTTTGCATGCATAAAATTATTCCAACCTGCTTGCCTGCTCTTTTGCCTTATTAATTATTTCATCCGCACGCTTATCGGCTTCAGCAATTGTTTGCTGTTCCCTTTTGTCCGCCTCTTCCTTTAGTCTATCTGCAGTTCTTTTAGCAAGTGCCTTTTCTACGGGTCCATTTACTTTGTCAACTTGTGCATCGGCTTCTTGATAAACCTTAGCTTTGACTTCAGCCGCATTTCGTCTTGCTTCTGCTCTGATTGTTGCTGCTCTGGCTTCGGCCTCAGCAATAATTTGGTCTGCCTTTACTTTGGCTTTAGCTTTTACCGCTGCTACACTGTCAGCAGCTCTTTGTCTAGCTCTTTCTTTCTCGGCTTCTAACTTAGCTTTAGCAATATCCTTTCCTTCATCAATTTTGTTGTTTACTTCATCCTTAATTTGATTTTTAACATTATCAACCAAACTGCTTTTTGCACTGCGCAAGTCAATATCTACTTTAGGATTTGTAAAAGTTCCAGAAATTAAGGCATCTAATGGAACCATCTCACTTACATCTATATTAATCCCCTTTGCTTTGGTTTTGCTTAATAAATTATTTAAAGCATCATTGGCCGTTCCAAAATCTTTGCGAGGAATATCAATTCTAGCGTAATAGCTAATTTTTTGGTCAAGGCTACTATTCCCTGTCAAGGTCATTTTTGCACCTTTGTACAATGGCAATATTAGCGAGTCTAATAAGGCAAAATTTCCATCTTGAATTCTAAAGCGCAAATCAATATCTTTTACATTTAATGTTTTTAGTTTTTCAATTTTTAGAATATCGCCAATTTTGTTTAGAGAACTCAATCCTTTAACTACTGCTTCAGAAATTCTTATCCTTCCTTCTCCATCAAATGTAGGGTATTTTGGAGATAAATCGTTGTTAAGATTTGTCCCCATTTTAAAGTCTAATGAAAATAATCCATTAACGTATTGTGCCACAGGGCCTAGTTTTTTTAGGATATCCAAATAAGCAAAACTTTTAAGAATATCAAACTTTTCCATTTTTAAATCCAATCCAGCAAACGGATTGCCGGGATTGCTAGCGTCATAAGAACCTTCTTTTATAACCAACGAACCACCTAGCATTTTGGTAGTGATGTTTTCAAAATACAATTTTTGTTCTAACAGGGCTATTTTTCCATTAAAATCATTCATTTCAAGATTGTCATAAATCAATGTTTTAATATCCGCAGTAAAATTAAAATTAATATTTTCTGGCAAGTCTAAAACTTGCAATGGCACACTGTCCGAAGGTGCTGGATTGGTTATTTCTTCAACAGGCGCATCCGTCATAAACGGATTAGTATTTAAATAATTTGATTTTAAATTGACTGTACCATCCAGTGTTTTATTGGCAAAAACATAAGGTATGATGTTGTTAATGCTTCCATTCATTGCGAAATCACTTTTCCCAATTGAACCGTCAAATTTACTTACGGTTACATTTTTAGGGTTAAAACTCATGGCAACTTCGTTTAAATTAAGTATTTCTGGTATGCTAGCGTTTTTTACCATTAGGTTTTTTGCCTTAAAAACCCCTTGTGTTTTTACTTTTTCATAATTTTCATTTTCAATAGAACTCATGTAGGTTTCAAAATCTACATCGGCTTGTACTATACCGCTATACTCATCACCTTTCTCCAATGGATAAAATTTTCCAATATCTGCCAAATTCAATTTTCCTTTCAACATTCCTTTTAAGTATGGGTCAGACACCGGGTTTTTTATTAATAGATTTGCCCTTATTTTTTCACCCATAGCCACAGCACTAAATTGCGAAAGGTTAATTACAGTATGGTCTGGTAAACCGTCATTATTGTCAATATTAAGGTTTAAAAAAATATTGCTAAAGGCCTCTGATAAATTTGGATATTTAAAGTAGCCATTGTCTACGCTCAGGTTGAATCCGAAAGCAGGATAGTTGGTTTCAGTCATTTTACCTTTCATAAAACCATTAAATGCCATTTTACCTGAAGTTTTTATTTTATCAAAATCTTTGGCATAAATGGCTGGGATTATAGAAAGAACGTTTTTGAAGTCACTTTGAGGGGTTGCAAACTTTAAATCAAAATCTATATCATCTTCATTTAATTTTACAAAACCTTCTGATGTCAAATCTAAATCATTTAATTTTGCTATTCCGTCCTTAAAAGTAAATTTCATGTTTTTCATGTCCATATCCATTAAAACATTTACGGTTGTTTTAACACTTGAAAAATAAGGTATTCCAGCATATGTCATGTCCAATATAGGTGTTTTCATGTCTGCCTTTAAAGTAAAATTATCAGCCTCTAAATCACCGCTTGCATTCATGTCAAAATTTTTCGCGTTTAAAGTAAAAGGCATTGTTCTGTCATCATAATCAATGCGTGCATTTTGAACCGTAATTTTCTCTAACCCAAAACTAAGTTTACTAATGGTATCACTATCTAATAATGCTGTATCTGGTTTAATAATATCCCAGTTAGCAAGCCCTTTTTCGTTAATTTTTAAATTAAAGTATGGATCTTTTAAGTATATATCTTTGATATTTGCCCTTTCATCACTCAATATATTTTTCAAATCTAGTGCCACTTCCAATTCTGGGAAATAGGCTAAGGTGTCATTTAAAAATGAATCAATCCCAATCACTGAAGTTTCATTGAGTGTAACAGTTAATCTTGGGAAATGGGAAAATATTTCTACACCAATATCATTGTTAAAATCAACTTTTGCATTGAGCATTTTATTGGTTTCATTTTTTAATATTTTAATAATCTTCCCTTTCAGTAAGAAGGGAGCAGCTATCAGTGCAATGATTATTACCAATAAACTGATACCTGTAATTTTAAAAAATTTTTTCATAAGTAAGTGTGCTATCCAATATACAGCAAAGCTAATACCAAAATCAATTTGTTTTGGTTACTACCTGATAAATAATAAAAGATTAAAATTGGATTATACCCACCTCTTAATGCTATAAAGATGATGTGTTAATTGGTTTTTAGCGTTAACAATGCCTTCTACTGTTAAAGTATCAATGTGGACAGTACCTGAGGCATGAATTATTTCATTTTTTTGCAAGGCGATACCCACATGGTTTATTTTGTTCTCTTTATGAAAGAAAACTAAATCACCGCAAGCAATATCTTCAAAATTAACAGTTGTTTTGAGGGCTGCGGCCTGTTCACCACTGTCTCTTGGCAACAGCAGTCCCATTGCTTTAAAAACCATTTGTACCAAACCGCTACAATCAATACTATAGATACTTTTCCCTCCCCATAAATATGGAGTACCTAAAAACTGTTTTGCAATAAATGCTATGTTTAGACTGCTTTCTTCCTGTGTATTAAGTGTTTTAAATTTATTGTTGTTAAAAAAGAAAGCTTCTTCTTGTGGAAGTTTACAGCCAGGCCCTAGTAAAATGATTTCTTGAGTAGTAGTATTTTTAAGCAAGATTTGTTTTTGGACTGTTACTTGCCAATCTTCAAAATCTTTAGCTATTTCAGTATGGTTACTTTTACTTAACCAACCTTCATAAGCATCATATTTCAACTTTACTTGCAGCCACTCATCATTTTCTTTTAAAATTTCATAAGTTTCACCAAAAATTGCAGCAGAAATCATTTCTGCGCTGGATTTTGGCTCTTTTCTAATTGCTGTAAATCCAGTTAAACATATTCCATACCGGGCCATAACTTAAATATGCAGTGCTGATTTTCTTTCAAGCAATTGTTCTTCTGTTTCTATTCTATCAGGGTCTTGAACACAACAATCTACTGGGCATACTGCTGCACATTGTGGCTCCTCATGAAAGCCCATACATTCAGTACATTTATCAGGAACAATATAATAAACCTCTTCAGAAATGGGTAATTGTCTATCGCTAGCAGCCACCTCAACTCCGTTTTCTAACTTATATGTACCCGTTAAGGTAGTACCATCCTTAATAGCCCACTCAGCCCCAGCTTCATAAATTGCGTTATTTGGGCATTCTGGCTCACATGCCCCACAATTAATGCATTCATCTGTAATAATAATTGCCATGCTGCAAATATCCAATAATTTTTACAAAAACGCTTAATACAATTTACAGTTAATTTTTGAATTAGCTTTTAACTATATTTTTGATTAGGACAATTCCCATTTTTGAGGATCAACAATTAACAATATCAACGGTATAGCAATTTTTAGATTGATGAAAATTCTTTTTAATTTGATATATATTTATGCGAAATAACCTGTTCCTAGCAATAGCCGTCTTCACATTGGGAGTTCCTTTTGTTATTGATATTCCTTGTAACAGTGAATATGCACTTACGCGGATACCTTTAATTTTGTATAGATTTTCATTCTTTATTTTTAGTTCTTATAAAAATCATTGCAATAGCTGAAGTTATAATCCCAATAAAAAACATGCCAATGGCCCCTTGTTTTGCATAATTAAGGTAGTTGAAATTAGCTGCTGCCACTTCTGTTGTTGTGTAATAACCCAGTTCTACAGAGCGTTTAATTACATTAGGAAAATACTCAGGTGAAATTACATAACTAATAACCCATTGTGATAAGGGACTCAACAACGCAATGATTATTGATAAAACAATACCAGAAATTAACCCTTGCTTATAGGACATTTGCCTATTATAAAAACTGTTTTTTTTGTCTTTCAATGCTAGCACGATAACCCAAGCCGCAGGAATTAAGAATAAGTTTGTTAAATAAAGGTGATAATCAATATAGGTACTGTGCAAACCGCTCAATTTTTCAAGTACCATCCAAAGCAATCCCATTAAGGTAAATAGAATAGCCCATTTTATTTCTATTTTAATATTCCCCATTAGACATATAATTTAACTTCAAATGTACATTTTTTTTCATTTCGCCCTAAAATTTATTATCAACTGAGATTTGAAATATTAATTAAATCAATGGAACGATTTTTGGACTTCGTTTAAATATTCAATGTATTTTGTCGGTAACACAATTCATCCATTTATTTTAATTAATTTTGCTCATTCATGGTTAAAAAGCTGCACTTACGTTTAATAAAGGCCTTTATAGGTCCTTTTTTGGCGAGTTTTGCTATTACGATGTTTCTTTTCTTAATGCATTTTATTTGGCTTTACATTGATGATTTAATTGGAAAGGGTCTTAGTTCTTGGATAATTATAAAATTATTGGCGCTAACAACAGCGACTCTTGTTCCAATGGCCTTGCCATTGGCAGTACTTTTAAGTTCATTAATGGCCTATGGAAACTTGGCAGAACATTTTGAAATTGTAGCTATTAAATCTAGTGGTATATCTTTGTTCAAGACACTTTGGCCTAATTTTCTTTTAATTGTATTTCTCTCCATAGGGGCATATTTTTTTGTCAATTATGTTATACCAAGAGCGCAGTTAGAATCAAAAAGTTTGCTTTGGGACGTGCGCCAAAAGAAACCTGCATTCAATATTGAAGAGGGGATATTTTATAATGAAATAGATGGATATAGCATAAAAGTAGCGCGCAAATTGGAAGATAATGAGACGATTGAAGATATTATAATTTATGTGCAAAATCCTGCTTCAGAACAAATTAGTGTTGTAAAAGCAAAAAGTGGTAAAATGTATCTTTCTGAGGATAAAAAATTGCTCTATTTTACTTTACAAGACGGAATTAGGTATGAAGAAATGAGCGATCAAGAGAATTATAACCAAACATTTCCAAGCAATATTACCGCTTTTGACAAAGAAGAAATGGTCTTTGACTTGTCTACTTTAGACTTACAAAGTACGGATAAGGAATTATTTAAAAGTGATTATCGCATGATGAGCATGGAGGAATTGAAAATGAACCGAGATAGCATGCAGAAAAACATCAGGCAACGCAATAATTACCAAATTGATTATATGAAAAACTATTATAAAGTTTTTGATACAGGACAAGTTTATGACACTGGTTATAAAGCAGATCTTTTTACTTATAAGAAAGATAATTTATTAGCAAATTTACCAAAAGAAGAAAAGGCTGACATTCTTTTAACTGTTAAAAGTGCATTGCGCATGCAGAATGATATTTGTGAAAATACAATGAGTTCCAATGAAGAGTATCTAGACGATATTGTTATGTATACCAGTGAAATGCATAAGAAAATAACATTATCAGTATTAATTTTAGTGCTTTTTTTTATTGCCGCTCCTTTAGGGACAATTATTAGAAAAGGAGGATTAGGGATGCCATTGGTTATTTCTGTTGTTATGTTTATTATTTACTATGTAATAAGTATTGTTGGCGAAAAAATGGCTAAAGAGGAGGTTTGGAATATGGGAATAGGTATGTGGTTTGCTATTATTGTGTTTAGTCCAATAGCAATTTTTATTACCTACAAGGCGTCTATAGATTCAGCGCTATTTGATGCTGATTGGTATATTCGTATGTTTAGAAATTTTAAAGCTAAAAAGTATGGGAATAAGAATACTGTTACTTAACAATAGAGTTCCATATCCTTTAAGAGATGGAGGGGCAAGGGCAACTTATACGCTTATTGAAAGTTTGTGCAAGCAGGGCGCAGAGGTGTCTTTGTTTTTTTTAAATACGCATAAACACTATATCAGTCCAGATTTAGTGGTCAAGGAATTCTCTTTTGTAAAACACATTACTATTGAAGAGATAGATACTTCTGTAACAAAAAAAGGGGCATTAAAAAGTGCTTTGGCAGGTACTTCTTATAACATTGACAGGTTCTATAAACGTGACATCGCCTATGACTTAGGTTTGTTTTTGAGGGATAATGTTTTTGATATCATTCATTTTGAAAGTCTATTTATGGCACCTTATTTAGACGTAGTTAGGAAAAACTGCCGTGCGAAATGCGTTTTAAGAATGCACAATGTAGAGTTTCAGATATGGAAAAAACTTGCTATCAATGAGCGGTTTTTTGTCAAAAAACATTATTTGCATTATTTGAGCAAAAAGTTGGCTCAATATGAGAAGGGAATGGTGCCTAAATTTGACGCTATCTTGCCAATAAGCAGGACTGATGAACAATGGGCAAATGAGTTTACCAAGAAGCCCATCAAATATTTGCCGGCTGGTTTTTATTTTGATAATGAAAAAATTAAATCAAAAAACGGTAAAAACTTTTTTCACATTGGCTCAATGGAATGGCAGCCCAATATACGGGCCTGCGAATACTTGGTGAAGGATATTTGGCCGAAAGTAATTACTCAAAACGCTGAATTACATTTACACTTGGCTGGAAAAGGGATGGATGAAAAATTTAACAGTTGGGCAAATGAAAATATTCATATTCATGGGGAGGTTGAAGATGCCGTAGCCTTTATAAAGCAAAACAATACCATGCTTATCCCTTTGCAATCTGCCAGTGGCGTTAGAATGAAGGCCATTGAGGCAATGAAATATGGTAAACCTGTAATTTCTACCAGTATTGGTATGAGTGGTTTGGATGCTATGCCGAATGAGAATTGTTTAATCGCAGATAATTCAGAGCAGTTTGTCAATTCAATATTGTCTTTAACGGAGGATGATGAACTGTATCAAAAAATTTCTAGCCAGGCTTTGATTTACGTCACAAAATATTTTGAGGCAAATGAAATTGCCAATGAGTTAATTCAATTTTACAAACAAATATTAAAACCACTAAACAATGCAGCTAATCAATTCTAGATTACGATACTTTATATGGGCTGCTGTTGCAGTTTCGACCATTTTTATGGGTTGTTCTTCTTGCAACTCTCAGAAAACCAAGTCTGATAATGAAAGTAATTTGCAAAGCGAATATTATAAAAATATACAATCCAACGTTAACGGGTATCAAACACAAGGATTCAATAAATTGCCATTTGATATTGTTAAAAAAACCGACTGTTTTAAAATAAGTAAAAATGACAAGGGTCAAATAGTGGAAGTTACTTTTGTTATTAAAAATAAAAAAGAAAACTCTTATTTGTATGGATTTTCAGTAAAAAAGTTCTTGTATACTGATAGCAGTATACAAACAAAAAGCTTTGATAAATATGGGAAACAGCTTGCAGTGGGGAAGCCATCAAACGAGAACACTATTTTTATAAAGGAAATTTTGTTAAAAGATGGTAAGCCATTTGCTGAGAGGGGTTTAGATTTTTTTGGTAATACAATTAAAGGATTCTCAGAAAAAAGATTTGAGTGGGATGATAAAGGCAGAATAATTTGGGAGTGGAGTGTCGATAATTTTGAGCAACAATTGGACTATGCCAGCGGAGGAAATGTGCTATTCAAAAAATATGATTACAACAACGATGGATTACTTACGACAACAGGTTTTTACAAGAATAGGACTGCTAAGGCGGCATTAGGCGGCATTCATGCAGTGGAATATGAGTATAACCAAAATGGGAATATAATTAAAAATAAATTTGTAGATACGATGATGGCCCTGCATCCGGATCCCATTTCTGGAATGGCTTTTAGGCTTATGGATTACAATAGTTATGGGAATATGACAAAACAAACACTTTGTGATAAAGATGGAAACCCTGTTAACAATATTTCAGGCTATGCCATACAAGAAAGCACCTTTGATCAATTTACCAATAATACGCTCAGTATTTATTTTTCAAGCAACAGAAAGCCCGTTGATAATAGTGAGATAGGGGCTCATGGAGAGCGTTTTGTTTATGATGAGCTTGGCGATATGGTTTTAAAGGAATATGTGGATGAAAATATTAAACTCACCAATTCATCAACTGATGGGTATGCATATCAAGCAATGGAATATAACGATTCAGGTTGGTTGGTAAGTGAAACCTATTTTAATAAGAATAACAGTGCAGCTGAACCAATTTGGTTTAAAGCGCATCAAAAAGTTAACACCTATTTTGACAACGGTATGTTAAAACAAACAACATATTATGATAGCAGAAACAAGCCTACTGTCATTGAAACTTGTGCATGTTCTTCCGTAGTTTTTAAATATGATAGTATTGGCAATGTGATTGAGGAGACCTATTTGAATTCAGCGGGGAAACCAACTACTGAAGGTAAACAAGGAGTGGCAAGCCGACATTTTAAATATGACATTTATGGTGAGGTTTTGTTAATGGAATTATACGATGCCAAGGGTAATGAAATAACCATCAATGGCAATAGAACTATTCAATAAATTAGGAATTGAAAAAAAAAAGGTTATTTTTGTAATAAATTTAGCAATTTAAAAATCATGAACACAATCACAAAAATTATTCCTTTAGTGGCGATTATCGCTCTTTTTGGGTGTAAGGACAAACTCACTACCTTAGACATTGATCACAGTAGTGCAACTTCAGAATTTACAATTGAAGCTGGAGCAAAAGCAGGCGAAGTAAACGATGAAGTAACATTAAATTACGATTTCAAACAATTAGCCAAGGACAATGGAGTTAATCCAGATAATTTTAAGTCTTTAAAGTTAAAAAGCGCAAATGCAACGATAACCAATGATGCAACTTTTGAACCATTGACTAAAATTGTTGTAAAATTTACCGCTGATGGTTTAGCAGAAAAAACAGTAGTAACCAAAGATCCTGTGGTAGGAGCCGGTGTAACTAATTTGGCTTTGGATGTAGACAATTCACTAGACATTTTACCTTATTTTAAGGCAAATAATCTTAAAGTTCATGTGATGAGTGTTTTAAACTCTGATATCACAAAAGAGATAAAAATGAAGCTAGAATTTAAGTATACCATTGAAGCTGGTTTATAATTAAATTTTAAGTAAAATATAATTGAATGGCTTATCCAAAAGGATAAGCCATTTTTTTTCTAGTCCATACTTAAAAAAATATACTAATTGGATTTAAACGGACTTTCATAAATACTGTTTAATTTCAAAGGAGTAGCGCTAAATAAGGTAGTTAAACTATTTCAGTGTGTGCTTTGGATAGTATTGTAAATAATACTACCTTTGCACCCATTTGTCGAAATAGGAAGGAGATTCGACATGTAAAATGTAAAAATAATTATGGCAACAAAAATTAGATTAGCGCGACATGGTCGCAAAAGAAAAGCATTTTACCATATTGTGGTGGCGGATAGTAGAGCTCCGAGGAATGGTAAGAAAATTGAAAGAATTGGTAGTTATGACCCAAACACAAATCCAGCAACAATTATTCTGGACGTGGAAAGGGCAGTAAGTTGGATTGAAAAGGGAGCGCAAGCAACCGATACAGCCAATGCAATACTATCTCACCAAGGAGCATTACTACAAGTTCATTTGAACAAAGGGGTAAAAAAAGGTGCACTAACACAAGAACAAGCAGATGAAAAATTTGCTGCTTGGAAAACTGAAAAAGAAGCAAAAATTGGTACTAAAATTGACACAATTGGAGCAGAAAAAGCCGCAAAAGCAAAGGCTAGTTTAGAAGCTGAAACAGCAAGAAAGGAAGCAAATCAACAAAAAATTGATGCTAAGCTTAACCCAGAGGTTGAAACTGCATCGGAAGATGTTGTTGATGCTACCGAAACAGAGAATGAAGAAATTGCTACTGAAGAGGAAGTAGTTGCAGCGGTAGAGGTTACTGAACCAGAAGCATCAGCTACTGAAGAAAGTACTGAAGAAACTAAAACGGAAGAAGCTTAAGCTAAAACATCATGATATTTTCTCCCAATTTTATTGAAATTGGCTACGTAGAAAGAACTCATGGTACGGCTGGGTGGATTAAGTTAAATTTATACAATCCCGAAAATTCCATTCCCAAAAAGGGGATGGAATTTCTGTTTTTGGAAATGGATTCATTTCCTGTTCCTTATAGGATTGAAAAGCTTAATGCGGAAGCTGCACTGGTAAAGTTATTTGATTTTGATGATCCAGACAAAGCGCAAGCATTGGTTGGAAAAACAATATTGGCAAATTCAGAAACGTTACAAGTTAAAAGAACTTCGGTGTGGCAACCCTTAAATTATTTCGTTTACAGTCAGTCTAATGTGGCTATTGGAAAAGTATTGGATATAAATGAAATACCAGGAAATCCCTTGTTAGAAGTTGAAACGGAGCATGGAATGATTCAGTTACCATGGAACGCAGATTTTATTATCTCTACAGATAAGTCCAAGAAAACAATTGTCTATGATGTTCCTGAAGGCTTGTTAGCATTATGATACACTTTGATATAGTTACCGCTGTTCCAAAGGTTTTTGGTGCATTCTTTACTGAGTCTGTCATTGGGAGGGCTATTAAAAATGACGTGGCAAGTGTAAATATTATTAATCTTAGAGACTATGGTCTCAATAAATATCAACAGATTGATGACGCACCTTATGGCGGAGGTGCAGGGATGGTTTTAATGCCAGAGCCACTGGATTGTGCCATTAAGGATTGTCTGCAAGCAAGAAAATATGATGAAATCATTTTTTTTCTTCCAGAAGGAGAAAAGATTATTCAAAAAATGGTAAACAGCTATTCTGTGGCGCAAAACATTTTAATTATTTGTGGACACTATAAGGGTATAGATCAAAGAATAGTGGATATGTATGCCACCAAAATTATAAGTATAGGAGACTTTATTATTACAGGTGGTGAAATAGCAGCAGCACTCTTTGTTGATGCGGTAATCAGAGTCTGTCCAGGTGCAATAGGCGATGAGCAATCTGCATTAGAAGATTCATTTCAAGATAGTTTGTTATCGCCACCAGTTTATACACGCCCCGAAACTTTTAACGCACAAAAAGTGCCTGCTGAGTTACTTTCAGGTAACCATCAATTAATAGCTAATTGGAAAATGGAACAAGCCATTGAAAAAACCAAGAAATTTAGGCCAGATTTGCTTGATGGCGATGAGTAATTTAAAATCGATTACTAATAATACCTTAAACAAATTTTAAACTTCTATTACCCTTTTCAATCGCGTTTAGTTGAATTGCATGGTAATTTTTTGGTAAAAGTGGAATGGCAGTTTCAGGCCACTCTATAAAACATAAACTTTCACTGTCTATGTACTCTTCAAAACCAATGTCCAACAGCTCTTCTATTGCCTTTATGCGGTATAAATCAAAATGATAAATGGTTTTATTTGTATGGGTCCGGTATTCGTTGACAATGGCATAGGTTGGACTACTCATTGATTGTTGAACACCAAGTTTTTGACAAATAGCCTTTATTAAGGTTGTTTTCCCCGTACCCATTTCACCATTGAAAATACAAACGGTATAATGCAAACCAGCAACGATTCTCTCAGCTATAGCAGGAATATCTTGTTCTGAAAAAACAATTTCCACGGTTAATTAGGATTATTTATTGGGTTCTAAAACAATAAATGGGATAAGCATTTCTTCCAAAGATATTCCACCATGTTGTAACGTATTTTTGTAATAATTTACATAGTGATTGTAATTATTGGGGTAGGCAAAAAAATCATTGTTTCTTGTAAAAACATACCCCGTACTTACATTGCTTTTAGGCAAGTATGCTGCTTCTGGTTTGGTAATTTCAAATACCTCTTTTGCATTGTAGCTTAAATTTTTACCTTGCTTGTATCGCAAATTGGTGGTGGTGTTTTTATCTCCTACAATTTTAACAGGATTACCCACTTTTACTGAGCCATGGTCAGTGGTAATTATAACTTTACAAGGTTTTTCTGCCAATTGTTGAAGCGTATCCCAAAGTGGAGAATGTTTAAACCAGCTCAATGTTAAACTTCTGTAGGCTGCTTCGTCTTCAGCCAGCTCTCTAATAACATGACTGTCTGTTCTAGCATGAGAAAGGGCATCAACAAAGTTATATACAATCACATTTAAATCATTGGTAAACAGATTGTTGATACTGTCATTTAGTTCTTTAGCTTGGTGCAGTTTAACAATTTTGTGATAGGATGTTTTCTTATCAAAACGCAACCTTTTCATTAAATCTTCCAAGAAGAAGTCTTCAAAGTTGTTTTTTCCACCTTCATCTTCATCAAAGCTCCATTTATCTGGAAATCTTTTATAAATTTCGCTAGGTAACAAGCCGCTAAATATGCTGTTTCTACAATATTGTGTTGTGGTTGGTAGCGTACTTAAATAAATATCATCACTTACTACATTAAACTTTTCGCTAATTAAAGGAGCAAGTGTTTTCCATTGGTCATATCTTAAATTGTCAATTAAAATAAAGAATACGGGCACATCTTTGCACAATGGAATAACATTTCTGCGTAGCAAATTGTGACTCATTACAGGGTTTTCGTCTCCAGTTGTATCAAGCATGCCAACGTAGTTTTTTGCGATGAACTTGGCGAAATTATTGTTGGCTTCCGTCATTTGTGTTTCCCAAACGCTTTTTAGACCTTCCTCATCCGCTACTTCCAATTCTAATGCCCAAAAAACTAGCTTTTTGTATATGGCAACCCATTCAGGATAGCTTAGGTTATCCATCAACGACATGCTGATATTTCTAAATTCCTGCATGTATCTTGAGGTTGCCTTTTCGGTTACAATTCTGTTTTTATCAACCAACTTTTTAATAGCCAATAAAATTTGATTAGGGTTTACGGGTTTGATAAGATAATCACTAATCTTAGAGCCAATCGCCTCTTCCATTATATGTTCTTCCTCATTTTTGGTTATCATCACCACATGCAAGTCAGGTTTGTTTTCTTTGAGTATCAATAGGGTTTCTAAACCACTTAACCCAGGCATATTTTCATCCAATAACACCAAGTCTGGATTATTTTCTTTAGCCAAAGTTATCGCATCGTGTCCGTTATTGGTGGTTAATATTTCATAACCCTTGTTTTCTAAAAATATAATGTGTGGCTTTAGTAAATCAATCTCATCATCTGCCCAAAGAATTTGTGTTTTATCCATGCTTTGCAAATTTAGCTTTTATAACGGTTTATTTGCTGCTATGGTATTTAAAAAAATGGATAATATATGAAGAGGTGTTTTTAGCGGATGAAATGAATTATTTAAAAATGGATTCTGTTATTTTCCATACTATAATCCACCAAACTTTTTCCATTTTGGATGGTTAAGTAATTATTTACTACATTTGCAGCCCAGTTTAAATAAAATTAATGGAAGTCTTTTATATCATTCTCTGCTCTATTCTCTCTTATCTATTGGGTTCTGTACCTACTGCCGTTTGGGTTGGTAAAGCATTTTTTGGTATTGATGTTCGAGATTATGGCAGTGGAAATGCAGGTGCCACCAATACTTTTAGAGTATTAGGCAAAAAAGCAGGGATTTTAGTGCTGCTGATTGATTTAATGAAAGGCTTCACTGCAGCTTCTTTGGTGTATTTCTTTGGAACTATCGATCCGGAGGGTGTTAGATGGGTTAACATTCAACTTTTGTTCGGGATTTCAGCGGTCTTGGGACACATATTCCCGCTTTTTGCTAATTTTAAAGGAGGAAAAGGTATTGCAACACTTTTTGGAATGGTGGTTGCCATTCATTATGCACCTGCATTGGCATGTTGTGGAATATTTATCTTATTTTTGTTGGCAACACGATATGTCTCGCTAAGTTCTATAGTGGCAGTAGTGGTTTTTCCACTTTTGTTAATCTATGTTTTTAGAGAAGATGCAAAACTTTTAATTGCATTTGGAATTACCGCTGCAATTATGGTAATTTTGACACATCAAAAAAATATTAAGCGTTTAGTTAATGGAGAAGAGAGTAAAGCAAATATTTTACCAAAACACCGTAGAAACAGAGATATCTGAGGATTTAGATATCCTATTGGATAGTATTGGTTTTTGGCAAATATTGTTGCACAACGATGAAGTAAATACCTTTGATTGGGTAATTGATTGTTTAATAAAAATTTGCGATCACACTAAGGAACAAGCGGAACAGTGCGCATGGTTTGTTCATTTCAATGGGAAATATGCCGTAAAAGTGGGCGCTAGAGAAGATTTAAAGCCTTTGTGTGAGTCTTTACAAGAAAAGGGTTTGAGTGCGGTTTTGATAAAATCTGAATAGATGAATAAAGTTTATAACAATGCTGCTGAGGCGGTTGCAGATATCCAAGACAATACAACCATCATGTTAGGAGGATTTGGACTTTGCGGTATACCAGAGAACTGTATCAATGCCCTTGTAAAAAAAGGAGTAAAAGGACTAACTTGTATTTCTAACAATGCAGGAGTTGATGATTTTGGAATAGGTTTGTTATTGCAAACCAAGCAAGTAAAAAAAATGATTGCCAGCTACGTGGGAGAGAATGCAGAGTTTGAAAGACAATTGTTACAAGGAGAATTGGAAGTAGAGTTATTGCCACAAGGTACTTTGGCTACCCGATGTTTAGCCACGGGTTATGGAATGCCTGCGATATTTACACCTGCTGGTGTAGGAACAGAGGTTGCAGAAGGAAAAGAATTAAGAGATTTTGATGGAAAAACGTATTTATTGGAACATGCCTTTAAATCAGATTATGCTATCGTAAAAGCTTGGAAAGGTGATACACATGGCAATTTAATTTTCAGGGCTACTTCTCGTAATTTCAACCCAATGATGGCAATGGCAGGTAAAATTACCATTGCTGAGGTAGAGGAATTAGTGCCAGCGGGTGAGTTAGACCCCGATATGATTCATACACCAGGAATTTTTGTAAACCGCATATTTAAAGGTGTAGCTTATGAAAAGCGCATCGAGCAAAGAACTGTTCAAAGCAAATCATAGTTTTATATGATACCCAATTTTAAGCAAATCAGTGCTGAGGATATTCAATTTTTCGAAACGATTTGCGGAAAGGACTACGTGCTTGTCAATGATGAGGACATGGTGCCCTATGGAAGAGATTATACAGAAGATTTACTTTTCATGCCAAATGCAGTAGCAATACCTGCAAATAGTTATGAAATTAGTAAATTACTTGTCTATTGTAATCAACATACCATAGCAGTTACCCCTAGAGGAGCAGGTACGGGTTTGAGTGGAGCTGCACTGCCAGTTTATGGTGGATTGGTTATTGCCACGGAAAGACTCAACAAAATATTAGAAATTAACCAAGCAGATTTTCAAATAACCACCGAGCCAGGAGTTATCAATCAACAGATAAAAGATGAGTTAGCCACTGTTGGATTAGCTTATCCACCTGACCCAGCAAGCAAGGGCAGTTGTTTTATTGGTGGAAATATAGCCCACAGTAGTGGTGGCCCTCAAGCGCTTAAATATGGAACTACTAAGGACTATGTACTGAACCTTGAGGTGGTATTGCCCAACGGAGCAATTATCTGGACGGGAGCAAATACACTAAAGAACAGCACTGGTTATAACCTTACGCAATTAATGATTGGAAGTGAAGGAACCTTAGGCATAGTTACTAAAATTGTACTAAAAACAGTGCCACTTAACCCAAGTCAAATACTCTTGGTTGCTGGATTTGATACCGTTCATGATGCGTGTAAAACGGTCTCACCATTATTTATGGCAGGTTTAGAACCTGCTGCGGTGGAGTTATTGGATCAAAAAGGAGTGGCAATTGTCTGTGATAAGAAAGGCATTGCCAATCCATTTCCAAACGCCAAATGCTATTTGATGATTGCTTTTGACGGGAAAAATAACAGTCTTTTTGAAAGCCAATGTGCCACAGCTTATGAGATTTGCGAGAAATACAATGCTGTGGAAGTGCTTTTGGCAGAAAGCCATGCGGAAATGGAAATTTTTTGGAATATTAGGCGCAGTATTGGCGAAATAGTAAAGCAGTACAGTATTTACAAAGAGGAGGATACCGTTGTACCAAGAAGTAAGTTACCAGCTGTAGTGGAAAAGGTAGCTGAATTAGAAAAGCAGTATGGGTTCAATACGGTGTGTTATGGTCATGCGGGCGATGGTAATTTGCATATCAATATTTTGAAGGAAGATTTATCTGATCAACATTGGAATGATATTTTACCAATAGCCATTCGTGCGCTTTTTGAAGAATGCAAACGATTGGGAGGCACTATAAGCGGAGAACACGGGATTGGATATGTTCAAAAGCCTTATATGGATATTGTATTAACCCAAATACATTTTGACATCATGCGGGGCATAAAGCATGTTTTTGACCCCAATGGTATCATGAATCCGGGGAAGATTTTTAATGCCATAGCATAAGTTACATGCTTATTCAAAGGGATTCTACATAGGTTTTAAAGTTGTCTAAGATTGCTAGCCAACCAGTTTTTTGCATTGCTATCGGATTTTCTTTTTCTGGCTCAAAAAGCTCTTTAACAAGTGTAAATTGATCTTGTGGTTCAAACTGTACTTGCATTTTTCTATTGTCACCTAAATTAATTGCAATGAGTTTTTCTGTCACGACATGCGTAAAAACACCCTCAAAATCAAACCCAAAACTTCCATCTTTCGCCTCCATTCGGTATGAAAAAATGCCACCGTCAACTAAGTTACTTTCGGCTTTGGTGGTATGCCAATCTTCTGAAGCATGATTCCATTTAACTATGTGTTTTGGATCTGTCCAGCAATTCCACACCATATTTAAAGGCGCCTTTACTAGGGTTTTAACTTCAATTTGATTTTGCAAGGTCATGGTCTTTAATTATTGCAAAGTTCCTCTTTTTCTCTCAAAAATTTAATTTTTTTTGTTGCCTCCATTAATCTCAACATTAAAATAGGGCTAATATTAAAATAGAAATTATCTTTGCCCACATATCAAATGATTACTGAAAAAATTTTAATCCTAGATTTTGGTTCACAATACACGCAACTAATTGCTAGAAGGATAAGGGAGTTAAATGTTTATTGCGAAATTCACCCATACACGCATTTACCAGACTTGGATAATACCATAAAAGGGGTGATTTTTTCAGGCAGTCCATTTTCTGTTCGGCAAACAAATGCACCTCAAATTCCATTAAAAGAAATTCAAGCACTCAATGTGCCTATTCTAGGGGTATGTTATGGTGCTCAATGGCTAGCACAGCACTTTGGTGGTATCGTTGCACCCAGCGCGCATAGAGAATACGGTAGGGCTATTTTAGATATTCAACATGATAATTGTAGATTATTGCATGCAATGAGCGCAACTTCTGAGGTGTGGATGAGCCATGGTGATACCATATTAGAAGTCCCTGATAGCATAGAAGTGGTGGCAGGAACCACGGATGTAAAAGTGGCAGCTTTTCAGGTAAAAGGACAAGAAATTTATGGTATTCAATTTCATCCCGAGGTTACACACAGCCAAGAAGGAAAAAAATTAATCAATAACTTTGTTTTAGATATTTGTCATTGTGATCCAACATGGACCCCAGAAAATTTCATCACTGAAACTACAGCAGCCTTAAAAAATCAATTGGGAAATGATGAGGTAATTTTGGGACTTTCGGGCGGAGTAGATTCATCTGTTGCTGCAATGCTTCTGCATCATGCTATAGGCTCAAAACTAAAATGTATTTTTATAGACAACGGACTTCTTAGAAAGGGAGAGTTTGAACAAGTACTCCATACTTTCAGTAAACTAGGTTTGAATATAAAGGGTGTAGAGGCTGCTGCAGAATTTTACGCAGATCTTGCTGGAAAATCCGAGCCAGAAGCAAAAAGAAAGAGTATAGGAAAGGTTTTTATTGATGTTTTTACAAGAGAAGCAGCTTTGTTTGAAAATGCAAAGTGGTTGGCTCAAGGTACAATTTACCCTGATGTAATTGAGAGTATTTCTGTTAAAGGACCGTCTGCAACCATTAAAAGTCACCACAATGTTGGGGGCTTGCCTAAAGATATGAAAATGAAAGTTGTAGAACCTCTGCGCAATCTTTTTAAAGATGAAGTACGGGAAGTAGGAAAATCTTTGGGTTTGAGTAGTGAAATTTTGGACAGACATCCTTTTCCTGGACCAGGTCTTGGAATTAGAATTTTAGGGGAAATTGATGCTGAGAAAGTTAGAATTTTGCAAGAAGCTGACTACATTTATATGGAGCAATTAAAAAAACACAATTTGTACCATCAAATTTGGCAGGCCGGTACTATATTTTTACCAATTCAATCGGTGGGTGTAATGGGTGATGAAAGGACGTACGAAAATGTTGTTGCACTTCGTGCTGTTACAAGTTTTGATGGAATGACTGCCGATTGGTTTCCTATGCCCTATAATGTTTTGGCTGAAATATCCAATACCATAATCAATAGAGTCAATGGTATTAACCGTGTAGTTTATGATATAAGTTCTAAACCTCCTGCTACTATTGAGTGGGAATAATATGGCATTAAAGTTGTTTAATATCAATTGAATTGAAAAAAATACATTACATATGCTTGGCAATAACCTTATTTGTAAGCTTAAGTTTTAAGGTTCAAGAAGGTAAACTGGATACCATTCCACCTGCTTTGCAGGAGTATAACGTTGCTTTGTTTTTGCCGCTTTATTTGCATGATCCAGTAAAAAGGAAAAATGATACAACCAGGGTAATGTATGATTACTATGAAGGGGTTCAGATTGCCTTAACAGAATTAGAAAAACTTGGAATGAAAATGCGTTTACACGTTTTTGATGATGAGGGAGATAAACACATTGTTGACAGTATTTTTAGCTTGCCTAAAATGATGACCATGCATACCATTGTTGGCCCTTTATTTAATGATTGTCATCAAGTTGCGGAAAAATTTTGTGGGATATACAAGATTCCACTGATTTCACCCATTAAATTTTATAAGAGAACAACAAAAGATACTTTTCCGCATATAAACATGATTCCTTCTGATAGCGTTAATGCATACGGTGAAGGATTGGCCATTTCAAGGTGCTATCCAGGTTATGAATTGGTGGTGGTTTCAGATAATGGAGCGCGCTTTTTTCATGAACGTAAATTGTTTAGAGAAGGCTTTTCTTTGTTGAATAAAACTGCCATAACCAATATTTTGGAAACGGATTTGAGTAAACTCAATGAAATGATGCTTAAAAACAAAAAAATCATTGTTTATGCGCCCACTGAAAATGTTGGAGTGCTTACTAGGTTAGCAGATCATTCTAAAAATGGCAAAATAATTTTGTCATTGCCCAAATCTAGTAAAAATATAACTGGTTTTGGTAAAGGCCTCATGGTTAGCGGTAAAGTGCATTTTGGTGATGACAATGTGTATGATATCTATGAGGATGGGATTTTAGCCTTCCGTAAAATTTATAGAGAAAGATTTAGGTGGGAAGCAAATATTTATCATTTTACAGCGTATGATCAATTTATGTTTATTGGACAAGGGCTGATGACCTTTCATCAACTATATCCAGAAAGAATGAGTGATTATAGGTATTTTGGAATAATGAATCACTTTTTAATGCGCAATGTCTCTAAAGGCAGTTTTGAAAATGCGGGCTGTAAGATAGTACGATATGCAGATAAGGACACCAAAGTTGAGGTGCCTCAGCGATAATATATGCATGGCAAACTCTTTATTAGGCTAAGTCAGCTAAAAACGCTGATTGAAAATTACCCATATCCTGCTCCGCTGTCGCTTTATATTAAGGAATATTTTACCGCACATAAAAATTTAGGAAGCAAAGACAGAAAGGAGATTAAGGCATGGCTTTATGCCTTTTTTAAATCTGATTTTTTGAATGAAGGTTTATCGTTGGAGACAGAATTACTGCATGTTTTAAAGAATGATGCTTCCGCGATATTACAATCTTTAAAGTTGCAATGTCAATACGAAACAACAGCGCAAGCAAAAGTTACGTTTCCATTATCAGGTTACATTTCTCCAATGGTAAAAACTACCATAGATGAACTGAAAGAAGAAAAATTAGTATGGCTTAGGTTTTTACAGCAAGATTGTATGATTGAAGAGGAAAGCATAGTACTAGAAGCCGATGGATTATTTGGATTAAAGCCCAGTACTGCAATTGCAATACCTGATACAAGTTATCAAATTCAAGACTGGGCATCATACATGGCTGCAAAAAAATGTGCTGCACTTATTAAGGGTTCTATGGTTTGGGATATTTGCTGTGGGGCCGGAGGCAAGGCATTGACAATATTAGACCATACCGTTGATTTGCAGTATTACGCCAGTGATATTAGACCGCAAATTGTTGAAGCACTAAAGGGCAGGGTAAGAGATAGAAAAGTTATTACAGGAGTGGTAAATTTGAACAATCCTTTACCACACCTTAATTTTGGGGGCAATAATGTCACACAGGGTAGTTTTGATTGTATCATCGCTGATGTGCCTTGTAGTGGGAGTGGAACTTGGGGAAGAAACCCACAGCATTTGAGAAGTTTTACTGAAACTCATTTGGAACGTTTTGTTCAATTGCAACGTACAATTATTAGCAACGCCCTTCCTTTTTTGAAACCAGAAGGAAGGATATTTTATATAACTTGCTCTGTTTACAACAATGAAAACGAAGAACAATTGGCGTATTTTAACAATGAACACAACCTTATTGTTGAAGAGAAATGCTACCTTAATCAAAAGGGAAGTGACACCCTATTTTGGGCTGTTTTAAAACGGGCAACGAATACTTAAAAAGTTTAGGGCAAAATTCAGCGTAAAATTTATTTTACGCTGCTCAAAGCCAATGTTTGCTACTATTATCAAAATGTTTTCGAAAAATAGATGCAGTTTTAGCTGTATTATTTCCGTTGTAAATTGTACTTTTCCAGTGATGTTCTTTTAACACTGGTCGAATGTATTGGTGGATAATTCCAATCTTTTTTTGAATTGGAATAATGAAAAATTATATTGCACCCCTTTTTAAAACAATAATAACAATCAATGAAAAAAATCTTACAAATTACAGTATTTGCAGTGATAATGGCTCCAATGAGTCTGCTAGCAGATGAAGGCATGTGGCTGCTAAACATGATGGAACGCATGAATTACAAAGACATGCAGAAATGTGGTGTAAAACTCACCGCTGAGCAAATTTATTCCATTAATAACTCATCTTTAAAAGATGCAATCGGCTGGTTTTCTAATGGATGTACAAGCGAAATTGTTTCTGATAAAGGTTTGGTTTTGACGAATCACCATTGCGGATATGATGCCATTGCTGGATTAAGCACACCAAAAGATAACATTTTGGATAATGGATTTTGGGCTAAGTCAATAAATGAAGAAAGACCAGCACCGGGGGTTAGTGTAGCATTAGTGAATAAAATTGTTGATATCACTGCTGAGGTTATGGACTCTGTTAAAGGTATGAGCGTAGTTGAAAGAAACAATGCTTTGGCAAGAATTTATGGTCACATTACCAAAAGAGTAACAGAAGGAAATCACTATGAGGCACAATGCCGTTCAATGTTTGAAGGAAATGCATACTATCTTTTTGTTTTTGAACGTTTTACAGATGTAAGGTTGGTTGGTACTCCACCACAAAATATTGGTAAGTTTGGAGGAGAAACAGATAATTGGATGTGGCCTCGTCATACCGGTGATTTCAGTATGTTTAGAATATACACTGATAAAGATGGAAAACCTGCCAAATATGCAGAGACCAATGTCCCTTATAAACCAAAAACATTTTTAAAAGTATCTAAAGAAGGTGTTAAAACAGGAGATTATGCCATGATTATTGGTTTTCCTGGAAGAACTAATCGCTATATGTTTTCTCAAGGAGTTCAACAAGCCACAGATTTGGTGGATCCAACAATAGTAAAATTGAGGGATGTAAGGTTAAACGCTTGGAAAGAAGAAATGAATAAAGATGTGGATGTTCGCTTAAAGCTTTCTTCAGATTATGCAAGTGTTTCTAACTATTGGAAGTATTTTAAGGGTGAGGGGCAACAGCTAAAATCTAACAAGGTTTATGATAAAAAATTAAGCGAAGAAAAGAAGTTCTCGAAATGGGCCAAGGGTAAACCAGAATATGAAAATGTGATGAATGATGTAGCTAAAATTTATGCCGCTTATGAGCCTTATGCTACACAATCTTGGTATTGGAGAGAGGGTATCATTTCGCCAACAATTTCTAAGCTAGCCTATTATGGTCTTTTAATGCAAGAGGCTATTGAAGGAGGTAATCAAACAAAAATTGATGGATTAAAAAAGAACCTTTTGCATGCCGTTGAAGATATTCCGTATGAAGCTGCTATGGTTAGAGCCGATCAAAGAATTTTAGACAGTCTTTTATTGTTGTATATGGCAGGGAATGACAAAGATATGCGCCCAGCATTTTTTAATGAGCAGATTGCCAAATATGGTAATGGAGATAACAAAGCCGGAGTAAAAGCTTATGTTGCCAATGCTTTTGCAACCAGTATTTTTGCTGATAAGGATATGTTTGTAGCCTGGGTAAATAACCCTAGACCAGAGTTGATTAAAAACGATATTATGTATTTACACGTCAAAGCTTTTAAAGCAAATTATGACGATAACTTTAAAGCGAAAATAGATTCTTTTAATGATCAGGAAACGGAATTAAGCAGAGTTTATATTAAAGGCTTGATTGAAATGAATCCCAAAACAAATTATTATCCAGATGCAAACTCATCTATACGCTTAACCTACGGTAAAGTAAAACCGTATATGAATTTTGAGGTAATGACTTATTTAGATGGAGTAATTGAAAAAAATAAAAAATTCAAAGACAACCCTGAGTATGATTTGCCACAAAATTTGTTGGATGCCTATAATGCTAAAAACTTTGGAAGTTATACGGATAAAACCGGAAAAGTACCCGTATGTTTTTTAACAGATAATGATATTACTGGAGGAAACAGTGGTAGTCCAGTGATGGATGCTGAGGGCAGATTGATTGGTTTGGCTTTTGATGGAAACTGGGAAGCCATGAGTGGTAATATTCACTATGAACCGTCTAAACAAAGAACCATTGTTGTTGATATTCGCTATGTATTATGGATTATTGACAAGTTAGGAGGCGCCAATAATCTTATTGAAGAAATGAAAATTGAAGGTTAATTTAAACCAATGATAAAAAGCCCCATTTGCATAGCAAATGGGGCTTTTTTAGTTTAATCTTTTTTAATGGGCTTGCGTTTTAAAAACTCATAGAACCCCACTACCATTAATAACATAAGCAAATTATACAAAAAATCTTCCCATGGAATACTTCCAATTCTGAAAGAAGTTTTTTCTAATTCATTGTAAATAATAATGGGTTTAGAAGTTAAAACTCCATCAATGATTAGCATTGGAATAATGCATACCAAAAATGCCCTATAAAAATTGCCCATGTATCGATTTTTTCTTAAAAAAAGCAAATGAATAAGGAGGGCAAATGCTGTAATGATTGCAGTATATGCTGTATAAATCTTATGGACATTAATGATATAAACACAAACGGCAGCTATAAATAGCAACAATGTTACCAAACGTGCCCTTTTCTTAAAGTAATCATGCGGAAAATACAGATTGAGGCATGTGTATACAAATACGCAAGCATAAGGCACTGTGATAAAGAAAAGCCATTCTTCTATCGGTAAATTAAAAACATAGAACCCTGTTAAATATGCAGGGTTAAAATGCCATACATTGAAATACGTAAAAGCAATATCCCATGGTATAAAAAGTAGCATCATATATAGAATGGCAGGAAACAAATATTTCCAATGCTTATAAAAGGCTACTTTTTTGTCAAATGAAAGCGCTAAGGGTCCTGCTAAGGTGAGTAGGTTTAAAATTAAATAAAGGTATTTCAAAAAAAGATTATTTGCCAGTTATATGGCAACAAATATAATTTTTTATTGTGAATTATGCTTTTGTTTTCAGACCCATATAGGACTCATACTCCCATAGCATTTTTTTCAAGAGTTTTCTTGCCACAAAAATTCTAGTTTTAACTGTTCCGATTGGAATATTCAATTCATCACCAATTTCGTGGTACTTGTAACCTTCCATATTTCTTGTAAATGCATATTTAATATCCGTAGGTAATCTTTCTATTGCATTTTCCAAATCTTCTCTTATAAATCGAAGTTCACCGCCATTGCTTACTTTATTTGCAGCGGAATTGATATAATAGGTATTATCGGTGGCATCTAAAAAGGTGTTTCTTTTAATATTTCTTCTATAATCATTGATAAATATATTTTTCATGATTGTAAATAACCAACCTTTTAAATTGGTGCCGCTTTCAAATTTGTTTTCATAACGCATTGCTTTTAAAACGGTTTCTTGGGCTAAATCATTAGCTCTTTCTGCATTACTGGTTAATTGTAAACCATAATTTTTTAGAGCACCCATGTGTTGTGTTAATTTAGTCCTAAAATTGTTATTATATACTGCTTTCATGATTATTCCTTTTTATTAATACACTAATACACAAACAAATATCATTCACTATTCTATTGAAGCTGGTTGCTAATGGTTTAACAAGGTAAAATTGAAAGTTTGGAGAATAATTATTTTTTCTTATTCCCTTTTATTTATGCCAGTTTTAAACATTAATGCATTATTTTTGTATGATAAAACAATAAACAAAAAAAACTTTTAATGATTACAACTGTTTGTAGAAAGGAGAGTTTCAATGCTGCACATCGCCTACACAATCCTGCTTGGAGTGTAGAAAAAAATCACGAATATTTTGGTGCATGTAACAATCCAAATTATCACGGGCACAATTATGACCTAATTGTTAAGGTTACTGGTAAGGTCGATAAGGAAACGGGATATTTAATTGACATGAAACTGCTCAGTGATTTGATTAAGCATGAGGTAATTGAACCCTTTGATCATAAGAATTTAAATTTAGACGTTGATGCCTTTGCCTCTTTAAATCCCACCGCTGAAAATATTGCCACGGAAATTTATGATAGAATTAAGCGTAAGCTTGATGATGTATATCAACTAAGTATTGTTTTGTATGAAACCCCAAGAAACTTTGTTGAATACAATGGACAATAAAAATAAGGAAAACTTTAATGTCGATGTAGATGAGGACCACATCATTTATAGTGACAAAACCCCAATGAGAGCTAATGCGCATGTCATCAGTGATGAGGAAAAAATAGCGCAAATTGAAAAGAGTATGAGGTCAATTCTAGAAACTTTGGGTCTAGATTTAACGGATGACAGTCTGAAAAACACACCACTAAGAGTGGCTAAAATGTATGTAAAGGAAATTTTTAGTGGGCTTGACCCAAAGAACAAACCAGCAATAACCTTGTTTGAAAATAAATATAAATACAATCAAATGTTGGTGGAAAAGGATATAACAGTTTACAGCGTTTGTGAACATCACTTGGTACCTATTATTGGCAAGGCTCATGTTGGTTATATTTCAAACGGTGAAGTTATTGGATTGTCAAAAATTAATCGGATAGTGAAATATTTTTGCCAAAGGCCGCAAGTGCAAGAAAGACTTACAAAGCAAATAGCCAACGAATTTAAAAAAGTGCTAAATACAGAGGATGTAGCTGTGGTAATTGAAGCACATCACATGTGTGTATCATCTAGGGGAGTAAAGGATGTTAACAGCAGTACGGTAACCGCAGATATTAGTGGTGCTTTTGAAAAGGAGGCAACAAGGATGGAGTTTCTGAAATACATTGGTTCTGGTTGGCATTGATACTTATCCCAATTTTTTATCGTTTACGATAGTTAATACGTCAGCAACATAATAATTTCCATTAGAAAAGAGTTTAATTTGAAACTGGCTTTGAGAAAACTTTGTTTCATTTTTATTTTCCTTGCCTTGTGCAAAATTGGTAAAGCTCAATTTTATGAAGTATCCGGTACCGTAAAGGACTTAACTGGCAACCCGATTGAAAATGCGGGCTTATTCATTAAAGGAACCCAATATTTTACGTATGCCAATGATACGGGCTTTTATAAATTTTTGTTGCCCAATGGTACCTACACCATAATTATTCAAAAGGAGGGCATTGAAAATTACATCACCAGTTTAAAAGTTTTGGACAGCAGCCTTGTTTTAAACATTAGGGTTAAAACTTTGGTCAAAGATATTTCTGCACTCAAATTGTCATCAAAAAGAATAGATATATCCAAAGATATTATTCGTTCTATTGTTGAATCAAAAGAAAAATATAGGCTAAACAATGCCTATAGTGCTAATTTGTATATTAAGGCCTCAGAAAAAAAGCAAACGCAAAAGCTTGATAGTATAACGCTCAAAAAGTATGACGATACTACTCAAACTTCATTGACCGAGATTTTTTTGAAATTGGATGTTGCTGCCTCTGGTGAAATCTTGGAAGAAAGAGTTGCTGTCAAAAAACAGGGCAACCAAGATGGTTTGTATTGGATCAGTGCTACTGAAGGCTTGATCAATGTTTACCAAAATTTATTGGTATTGGATGGTGTATGTGAAGTGCCTATAATTTCACCCATTAGCAATGCAGGTTTAATTTCCTATAAATACCGAACAGAAAATTTATGGTTTGATAATGGTAAGAAGTATTATAGAATAGGAGTAGAGCCTGTTGCTTTGGGTAATGCCCTTGGAGAAGGTTATTTAATTGTGGAGGATACAACATTTAGAGTTTTGCGGATGGAGCTAACTTTTCCCAAAATGCACATTCCAGAGTATGACAAATTTACCATCGGGCAGGATTACATTTACCCAAGTGATTCAGTTTTTTTAATAACTAAACAGCATTTTTACTACAATAGAAAAATTGGAAGACATACCAATGCATTTGGTGAGACGAATGTTAGTTTTGATTCTTTCATTTTAGACAAAAGTTTTAATAAAAAGCATTTTGGAGCTATGCTTAGTATTACTTCAACAGAGGCATATAAAAAGGATACAAATTTTTGGAATAGTGTAAGGGCAGATTCTTTAAGCATTCAAGAGTATAAATATTCTAAACAGCGGGATAGTTTTAAAGCCATTTTTGAAAGTGATGTGTACAAGGATAGTATGCAAAGAATTAACAATAAGTTAACGCTCATGAATGTGCTATTTTGGGGTCAAACATATGGCAATTACAAAAAGAAAAAACTTTGGTCATTTAATTCACTGTTAGAGGTTTATAAACCCATAAGGGTAGGAGGGGCAAGGCTGGGATACGGTTTCTCCTATTTTAAAAAATTTGATAATAAAACCAATCTGTACATTCGACCAAATATCAATATTGGAATTAGAAATAAAGATGTGAAAGGAGGTATTTATGCATACAGAATGTTTGATGCTGTAAAAAGTAGGCAAATAGGAATTATGTTTGATAGAGACTTTGAGTTTATCAATAATCATGATGCTTGGTTGAACATATTTAGACGCTCAAATTTTTATGAAGTAGATAGGGTAAGAACTTATTACCGACAAGAGTTTTTTAACGGGTTTTATGCCACACTTGGGTTTTCGGCAAGTGATCGAAGAAGCATTGATAAGTATGAATTTAGTGAGTTGGGAGATAGCTTGTTTGCTGGTTTAGGAGATACAACTAGGAATAAGCCAGTCGAATTTAAGCCCTATACCGCTCTTTATGGGGATATTTATGTCTCCTATACACCAGGACAAAAGTATATGTTAGAACCGTATGAAAAAATCATTCTAGGTTCAAAATGGCCAACATTTGGGGTTACTTATAAACGTGGTATCCCAAGATTAATAAATAGTACCATCGATTTTGAATACCTTAATTTTGAAATTACCCAAGTGCTAAAAATGGGCTTGGTAGGTAAAATGAACTATCGATTTAGTTCTGGAAAATTTTTACAGAAAAAAGATTTGCGTTTAGTTGATTACATATTTCAGGCAAATGGAAATCCATATTTTTTCTCAAACCCCAACTATACCTTTCAAAGTTTGGATAGTGTTTATCGTACATTTGATTGGTTTTTTGAAGGACATGTTTTGCACCGCTTTAATGGTGCAATTCTAAATAAAATCCCATTGTTAAAAAAACTGCATCTGGTAGAGGCTGTTGGTGGAGGATTTTTAATTTCTCCAGAAAATAGATTAAAGTACTTTGAAGCCTATGCCGGATTGGAACGCAGTTTTAGGTTTTTTAGTCAGCAATTAAGGCTTGGTTTTTACCTTGTTGGTGCGCAATCCAATCGATTTGAGGTTCCTTTAAGACTGAAATTTTCTTTGGAGTTTTATGATAAGGAAAATAATCGTTGGAGCTTTTAAAATTATTTATTTAATCTACCCAATCTACCAAAAATAAATTGGTATCTCTTGTGCCTCCATTGTCTCTGTTACTGCTGAAAATAAGTTTTTTACCATCAGGGCTAAACATTGGAAAGGCATTGAAATAACTATTGAAAGTTATTTGCTCAAGTCCTGTTCCATCAATGTTAACCATGAATAATTGAAAATCATAACCCTTAGAGGAATGATGATTGGAAGAAAAAATTATTTTTTCACCAGTTGGGTGAAAGAACGGAGCCCAATTGGCTTTGCCTAGATGGGTAATTTGTTTCAAATCTGAACCATCAATATTGCAGGTGTATATTTCCATGTTGGTTGGAGCTACCAAGCCTGAATCTAAAAGATTTTTGTACTCTCTTATTTCTTCATCTGTTTGAGGTCTACTTGCTCTAAACACCAATTTTGTTCCATCAGGTGAGAAAAAAGCACCCCCATCATAACCTAAGCCAAAAGTAACTTGCTTAAGGTTTTTGCCGTCAATATCCATGGTCCACAACTCTAAATCCCCACTTCTTGTTGATGTAAAAACAATTTTATCTCCTTTTGGAGAAACCGTAGCTTCAGCATCGTACCCCAAGGTATCCGTAAGTTTTTTGATAATTGTGCCTTTTTCGTTCGCGATTACTATATCAAAAGATGCATATACGGGCCATAAATACTTGCCATGAGAAACAGGAACTGGGGGGCATTTTTTGTCAGCACTTTCAGTAGTTGCATACAACACATCTTTATTATTGGGCATGTAGTAGGAGCATGTCGTTCTGCCACTTCCGCTACTAACCAATTGAGGTTTTGTTCCTTTTTTTTGAATGTTTTCATCAAGATGCATTTTGTAAATTTGGTCGCATTTCAGACCCCAGGCAGGGTTGTTACTTTGAAAACATATTTTCTTTCCATCTGGACTAAAGTAGGCTTCGGCATTGTCACCGCCAAAACTAAGTTGTTTGATATTTGTAAAATGCTTTTCTGTAATTGATGTACTGTCAGTTTTTTGTGCAAAAAGAGAACAGTACCATACCACCAATAAGGGAAGTAAAATATATTTCATATAAATTTATTATTTAAAACTAATGTATTCAAAAGTTGGATAGCCACTTATGCCTTGATTGTTATAAAAACTAATGAATCTAAATTTATGATAAGTTTCTTCATTGTCTTTTATTACCCAAGCTAAATGGGGGGTTAATGAATATTTCGCCAAGCCTAGGTCATATGATTTCCAATCATAACCAATCGTATTGCTAATGTTACAAAGAGGAGCCTTCGTGCAGAAATTATAGTCGATATTATCAAAATCTTCTGTAGTAATTTTATGAACAAGGGTATTGTATGGGTTTATTAAAACACCTAGTACTTGATATGGGTACATTTTATTATCCGCCTTATTCAAAACCATATCTCGGTATTGGGTAAATTCAATATCCCAATTGCTTTTAGGTGGTTCAATTTTAAGGATTTTTCCCTTTTCGAAAAATGAAAAATAAACATAGTTGTATGCATCGTTTTTTTCAATGGTATGATAATAAATGGTTTTATCCGTACTTTTTTCATCCATGAACTTTATTTTGTAGGCCTTTGTGTTGTTATCAATTAGTTTAAATTTAAATTGATGTTCACCTTCACCTAATATGTCCGCTGGAATATAATAAACATAGGTTTTATTTGATTTATATCCATTTCTCCACCAATCCCCAATGGCTGTATGCGCGTTCCATGAACTAACGCTATCCATTTTTGCGATTCCATTCTTAAGAATTTCATTGGCTGAGGTGCTAAATGCAGTATCCTTGCTTTCATATATTTGACGCCCTGCAATGCTGTGATTTATTCTTACATTAAACCCACCTTTTGAGGCATCAAGGGCAAGCATCCATTCTTTATTGGATGCTGTAACATAATTTCCTGTGCTAAAATCAAAAAATATAATGTTTTCATTTTCTGGCTTGGCATCTAAGCTAATATATTTTGAGTTTAAGTTTTTTTCAGGAATTGTTACAGGTTTTTCTTCCTTTAAACAAGCAGTAAATGACACAGAGATAAAGAAGATACAGGTAATGGCTATTTTCACTTTTTAATGGTATAAATTAAATTGATTGCATAAAATCGACCCAGTGCTACATTTGCACTATTGGAACCGGTGCTGTGCGTAGTTCCAATATTTCCGGTATTTTGTATATTATTAATATTAAAAATGTTTTTCACTGTCAATGTGATTAATAATTTATTATTTGCAAAGGTACGCATAGCGCTTATATCTGAAAGTAAAAATGGGGTGGAGTATTGTAATTTTACGGTATTATTTTCTTTTAAATAATTTGGTTGAGCCCCATTTAATTTATTCAGGAAGCTAAACTTTGTTTTTATCTTATTAAGCATATAAGAAACGTTGAATTGTGCATCTGGTCGGTAAAGGTAACTCGCCTTAGTTTGTATACTATCCGTTAATTGCTTGTTACCAACAATGCCAACACCCGTATTTATTTCCAATTTTTTGAAAGCAAGGTTTAACCGAAAGTTTATTCCCTTATTATAAAATTGTTCAATATTTTGGTATTCATAGCTAAGTGTGTTGACGTCCTTTTGAGCTAGAATAATTTTGTGTTTTATTTGGGTATAAAAGCTGTTTACTTCTAAAAATGTGCTGTATTTTTTAGACTCTCTTTCAATGTGAAAACCTCCATTGAGTGTATGTGATTCTTCTGATTTTAAATTTTCATTGCCTGAAACATCATGTGATTGATCTACAAAGTCTAAGTATCGCTCTTTGATTGAGGGTGCGCGATATCCCTTCGCATAGGAGCCAAATACAAACCAATTTTCTTTTAGTTTATATTTTACATGGATAGAAGGAATGAGCGGTACATTGAATTGTGAATTATAAGATGCTCTCAACCCTTGCTCTATTTGTACATGTTTGGTGTTAAACTGCAGGGCATAAAATAGTGCTACATCTGTATAGGTTGCATTTGATTTCAATCGAGAACTATTGCCCATTTCTGTGTAGATATCGTATCCAAAGCCTAGATTAAATAATTTATGCAGTTTTGTACCCCCCAAACCCCTGCTATTAAAGGCACGGTACTGTTGTGTATCTTGATCATTTGCTGCAGTAGATATTTGCTCTGACAGATCCAACAAGTTGATTACTTTTCGGGTTCTTACGCGTTTATAATAATTGTAAGCATTAGTGATGTTAAAATGAAACGATTTTTTCAGAGATCGAATGCTTGTTTGACTGCTTAGATTTACTCTATTTGTGTTGAAAAAATCGTCAAATGCAAATGCCTGAAAGGCGTTAATTGTTGGGCTTCCTTTGCTAACCAAGTATTCATCGAAGTAACTTGCTGTAAACCGTTGTTTAATTCTTTTGCCAAAGTAAGTGGTGTAGTTTCCATCAAGAATGTATTGTCTTTTTGGTTTCCAAGTTTGATTTCGTTTGTCTTTTTCAATATCATAGCCTTGAAAAAGATAACGTGTGATATTAAAATTGAACAGGTGTTTTTGTCTGCCATATGAAATAGAGGCGTGAGTATTAAAGGTACCTAAACTACCAAAATACTGTTGCAACTTGATTTCTTTTGAGTTTTTAGTGGGTGCCTTAGTGATTATATTGATAACACCTCCAATGGCATCCGTTCCGTAAATAATAGACATAGGACCTTCTATAATTTCGATACGTTCAACATTATTCATATTAATTTGTCCTAAATCCAAAGCACCATCATTTCTGCCTATCATGGCAACACCGTCAATCAAAACCTTGATATGTTGACCTCCAATTCCTCTAAGGCTTAAGCCTGCACCCAATTGTGCATCCTGTGATATTTGAATATTGACCTCATTTACCAAAACATCTTGCAGACTAACAGCCGCTAGTGATTGAATTTTTTCTTGACTAATGGTTCTGACCCTGTTAACACTGTTTTCTATTGGCACTGGCTGACTTGTTCCAGTTAAAACCAATTTGCCAATGCTACTGAAATTATTTGGAAGTACAATGGTTTTGGATTGGTTTGGCAAAATACTATCCATAATTGTTTTATAGCCTGTAGCAATTATTCTAAGTTGCAATCTAACACTATCGTATATTACTGCCTGACCATTGTCATCTGAATACACCGTATAATAGCCACAACCTTTGATGATAGGCTTTACCTCAATCAAGGCGTTGGGAATAGGCAATGCATTGCTGTCAACCAATAGTATTTTTGATTGTGCTTGCGCGGTGAAGTTTACCCAAATAAACAATACCCACAGCAAAACAAAACTTTTGATAGCGGATTGCAATTGTATTTAATGTTTTAAAACTTTTATGGATTTGTAAGTTTTATTGTTAGCTGAGATGTTTAACAAATAAATTCCATTTTCTAAATGAGCAATATCAATTTGATTATTGCCTTTGGTTAAACTTGTCTTGAATAATTCTGTGCCTAATACATTGAAAAGAGATAAATTGGCATTTTCTTCAAGTTCAATATTTAAAAGAGTTTTGGCAGGATTTGGATAGCAATTGATGCTTGTCTGCTCAATATTTTTTTCTGTTGAGGTTATAAAACCTAAACGAGCCATATCAAATACAATTTCACCTGATTTTGCACCTGCAAAACTTACAAACTGAATGGCATAAACTTCTTCCATTCCATTGTCCATGGCTTTTGCAATAAAATAAACATTAGAATCTGCCAAGATAAATTTAAAGGAATCTCTATTGTAGTTTTTCCATTCATAACCTATGGTATTAATTTTTCTTGAATAGTTGCTGGTATCAGCCCAATCCATAAAAGTAACATCCTTTAATTTAAGATGTTCAACAACTTTGCTTCTAATTTTATAATTTTGGAGTACTCCTTTTACTGGGTAATAAAACTTCTCAACCTCTTGATAATCCATGTATGCGGTGAAAAGTAAATCCCAATCTTTTGTATTTGGCTCTCTAACCACTTCTTTGTGATTCATCATGTCAAAATACATAAAATTTCCTTGAGATTTGGCCAGGTCATTCAAGGTAATTGTGGTATCCCAAGAATTATCCAATGCACCATATTTAAAAGTCCATTCTCGGTCACCGCTTGTCGATTTTCTTTGAACTATTCTTAATTTGTAACGCTGAGTTATCGTATGATTTTCATCTTTAATAACAACAAGGTATAAGGAGTCACCTACCAATTCGCCATTGTTGGTATAAACCGCCCAAGTGTATCGTGGATGTTGCTCTACTCCAGTAGAAAAACCGCCTTTTCCCCAGCTGCTGTCAGTATTTTGTAGTTTACGCCAATTGTCGACATAGTTGGTGTCAAAATTATCCCATTCACCCGCTTTTTGAGTGGGATTTACATACACCTCTGTATTGTTGTCATTAATCCAAATTGAGTAGAAACGGTCATCTTGACTTATCATATTCGAAAATGACAAATGATAATTTGAATTTGCAATTGAAGTCTTGTTTTTAGGGTTTTTTAAAGTGTAAAAAACATCATTTGTGTAATTTGCACCCATTGTTACAGTGTCTCTAACTATTATGTTTTGAGAAAACAAAGCGAAGGCGCTACAAAAGCAAAAAATGAGTAAAGTGATGGAGTGTGTAATTCTAGTATTCATAAGATGGCGCAAAGGTCTTATTTTACCTAAATTAATTGCTACACAAAATACGCTATTGCAAACAAATGACATTAACGCACGGGCAGGACAATTTAGAGCGAATTGAATTCCAAATTATTCAGTTTCCAATCCGCTAGCAGCTAAGGCAAGTTCTTGTGTGTACCCATCAAATAAAACGGCCAAAATTATAGTTCCTTCAACATACCGGTTAAAGGCTCTTTTTGGAGTAAAATTATCCATCCCATTTATAGTATTTTGAACGGTTTCAATCACTTTATGTGGGTCTTTGTAGTTTTTATTTTCATCTGGTGAAAGCATTGTTCTTTTGATAACCTTACCCTCTTTATCGACTACTATTTCAAAAATTATATTGGTCTTGTAATGGTATTTTTTTACAGCTTTTAAATCGATGGAATTGGAAAGTGCTTTGTTTACTTCATCAATAATGGCTTCAGCACCTCCAGCATATTGATTGTTTTTTATCAAATCGCTTTCATTGCGTACCCGTTTACTCATTTCTTCCCCATCTTCATTATAAAAAGTACCATTTTCAAAAACTCCTTTTGTGAATATGGCTCTTGCAGATTGTTTTCCATTGGTATGGTACCAATTCCATGTGCTGTCCTTTTTATTGTTAAAATACTTTCCCAATGCTGCTTTGTTGCCATTGTCCCAATACTCGTAATAGTATCCGGTTAAACTATCACTTTCATAGGTAGCAATAATGTACGGTTTTCCATTTTTATGAAAGGTTCGGAAAAATCCATCTTTTCTACCCTGCTTATACCGTGCCTCTTTCTCTTTGCTACCATCGTCATAAAACCAACTCCAATCGCTGTCATATTCATCAACAAAATATTTTCCTTCACCCTTTATTTGACCATTTTCATGATATATAATCCATTCACCATTTCTTTTACCGCCAAAGTACTTCCCTTTTGATTTCTCTTTGCCATTTTTGTAATAAGCAACGTAATCCCCTTCTTCACTGCCTTTTTTAAAGCGTACTTCAAATTCTTTCTGACCATTGTCATAATATGCTTCAAAATTACCATCACGCTCATTAGGGTCTCCATCTGAGGATAAGTAAGATCCAACAGATTTTAATTGATCATTGGCAGCGTAATACTCTTTTACCTTGTATTTTGCTCCTACTTTTACAATGTCCTTATAATAAACGGCCTCATCTGCCTTACATCTTGTGTTTTCAGCATCAAAATAGTATCTTTTTTGAGCATTGACATTTGTTGCAAAAGTTAAAAAAACTAAAAAAATTATTAAATATTTTATTCCTTTCATACGTGATTTTTTATTTTGTAGTTGGATTATACTCCCCATTTTTCATATCCTCTTCTCGTGCTTTATCTGCTTTTTTTCCGCTGCCTATGCTAAAATATCTTTTTGGATACTTGTTGATATCAATAATTAAGGCATCTAAATCTTTTGAAACCTTATCCAAATCATTGTATAATTTTGGATCTTTTATTAGAAGCGATAAAGTACCCTCACCATTTTGAATATTATTTAAAATGGCATTAAAATTAGCAATGGCTGCATTGGCTTCTTTCACTGTTTTTTGTAATTCCAAGTTCTTTACCTTATAGGTTATAGAATCGACATTACTCAAAATCTTATTAATAATGGCGTTATTATTCTTTAAGTTACTTGTGATGGACTCAACATTGGTAAAAATGGCATTCAGCTTCTCTTGATTATCCAACAACATTTGGTCAATTTTTCCACTCACACCTTTAAGGTTTTTAGTAGTGATTTCTAAATTGGCAATGGTACCTTGTAAAGCACCGCTATTAATTGTCCCATTTAATGAAGCCACAAGGCTGTCAATCCTGGTGGCAATGGGGCCTAAAGTAGTGCCTAAAGACTCCACTAAACTAGACTCTGCATCACCTTTTAAATAGGCTCCATCCTGTGCTTCTTTTGTCCCTTGCTTAATGGTAAATGCAATCGCTTTCGAACCGAAAAAATCTTTGTCAGCAATAGAGGCAACGCTGCCTTCCGTTATTTTAATTTCCTTTTGGATATCCAATGCTACATCAAAAAATTGTCCTGACTTGTCCATCACTATTTTTCCAACTTGTCCAATTCTATATCCTTTATACATTATTGGATTTGATTTTTCAAGTCCTTTCAAATCATTAAATTTTACATGATATGTTTTTCCACTTGACCACAAAGAATCTCTGCCAGATAGGAAATTATAACCCAATACTAAAATTGTTATTGATAAGGCCGCCAAAGCCCCCACTTTTGTTTCGTTACTTACTTTAAACACGCGTTTTTATTTGGAAACAAAACTAAACTTTTTTTAGGAAATAAATAAGTTTTAAAACCCTATTTAATGACAAAACCAATGAATTTTACCTGATCTTACCATCTTATAACTGGATAAATGGCCTCTTTGCCGTTGGTTATGAGCAAATTAAGTGCATTCTACATCAATCTGTATTTTGTTTGGCAGCAGCTTTTTCTATAATTTCCTTTCTGCTTTTGATGGCTCTAAATATTGAACTGGCTATTGTTTTTTGTCCATCAGCGCCCGTTAATGCTTTTCTATCAGATGCATTGGTTAAAAAACCAATTTCAACCAAAACACTGGGCATTGAAGTTCTCCAAAGTACCAGAAAACCAGCTTGTTTTACCCCTCTACTTTTTAGGGACCCACTGTCTTTAAATTCCTTTTCAATAATTTCTGCTAAACTGGCACTTTGTTCAAGATAAGCATTTTGTAACATACTGAAAATAATATGACCAATGGGAGAGTTTGGGTCAAAGCCTCCGTATGCAGTATTGTTTTTATAATCTTTCTCTAAAAGAATAGCGGCATTTTCTCTTTTACTTACCTCTAGGTTGCCTTCAGACTTATGAAGCCCCATGATGTATGTTTCAGAGCCACTGGCTGAAGTATTGTCGTTTGCGTTACAGTGTATACTTACAAACAGGTCGGCACTGTTTTTGTTCGCAATGTTAGACCGCTCACTTAACTCAATAAACTTGTCAGTTTTTCTAGTATATATAATTTTAACATCCTTAAAACTGTCTTCTAGCATTTTGCCAACGGCAAGTGCAACTTTTAATGTTACATTTTTTTCAAATTCGCTGCCTCCTTTACATCCTGGGTCGTGCCCTCCATGTCCAGCATCAATTACAATGGTATTGATGCTCTTGCCTGCCACTTCTCTTTTATGCGCTGCAATGAGCATGAAAAATGTGCATATCAAAAATGCAGGTATCAATAATATTTTAGGTAATTTTGCCATCCTTAAACTCTTTTCAAAAATAAGACCCTTTTCTTTATATATCAGTAATTGTATAACGCACAAGCGCTTAAAACTATTGTGGATTCAAGGTTTTGTGCTTTTGTTGCCCCTGCTTTTCGCTATGAATACTAGTACTTACGCGCAGTCTATAAAAGTAGACAGTCCTAGTGTAGCTGTTGACACCATCTTAATGGATACCCTCATTCAGGGAAAAGGGGGTTTGGAAGATTTAGTTGATTATGAGGCTAGAGATTCTATTATTTTAGATTTAGAAAATAAGATGGCACATCTCTATGGTGACGCCCATGTGCTCTATACCGATATTGATCTAAAAGCGGATTATATCCGCATAAACTTTGAAACCAAAGAGCTTTTTGCTACTTCAACCAAGGACAGTAATAATATTCCTGTAGGTATACCGCATTTTAAACAAGCTGAAAATGAGTTTGATATTGACTCGCTAACCTATAATTTTGGAACCAAAAGGGCAAGGCTTTCTGGACTTCGACTGGTTGAAGGGGAAAGTTATATTATTTGTAATACGGTATTTAGAAATTCCGATGGTAGCATTATTACAGATGTAGGAAAATATACAACTTGTAATTTAGAACACCCTCATTTTTATTTTAAAGCCAGAAAACTAAAAGTTATTCCCAATGATAAAATTGCTTTTGGTCCCGCCAACTTGGTGGTAGAAGATGTGCCAACTCCTTTGTTTTTGCCTTTCGGTTTGTTTCCTGTTAAAAAGAATAAAGAAAGCGGTGTGATTTTACCTGCTCCAGAAATGGGCGGATTTAGGGGCTTTGGACTTACGGGTTTGGGATATCATTTTCAGTTGAGTGATTATTACAATTTAACACTTACGGGTGATTTGTATTTTGGAGGGTCTTACCGATTAAGAACCTTTAGTAGGTATGCCAAACGTTATAAGTATAACGGTCAGGTTGATTTGTCTTATGGCTACAGCATCATTAGTGGTAGCAAGGAGGAGTTTAATCTACAAGCAAGTAAAGATTACTCAATCAATTGGGTGCACAGCGAGAATGCCAAAAACCATCCAGGAAGAACCTTTTCTGCCAACGTGCAATACAATGGAAGAAATTTCAATAAAAATTTTACGCAGAATACTGATAATTTTGGTAACAATCAATTTACAAGTACTTTAAACTATTCTAAAGTGCTGATAAAAAACAGGTTAAATTTAAACCTGAATGCTAGAGCCTCTCAAAATACCACTGCCAAAAGTCTAGATGTGGTAGCACCGTCAGCCAATTTAACGATGCAACGGTTGATGCCTTTTAAATCGAAAAAAGAAGGGGTAAAAAGATTTTATGATAAATTAGGTTTGAGTTATACTGGGTCTTTTATAAATCCTATTTTAAGAAATGACAGTGATATTTTTAATTTGGAAACATGGAAAAAGCCATGGAGTGAGGCAAATAGAACGGTTAGGCATACAGTTCCTATTGATATGCCTTTTAATTTTTACAACAATTATTTTTCGCTGACACCATCTTTTACCTACAATGAAGAGTGGTTTTTTAAACTTTATAATTATGATTATAACGTTACGGAAAAAAAATATGACACTACTGTAAGTACCATCAATGGCATTGGTAGAATGTATGATTATAGTACTGCCTTAAATTTAAGAACAAGCATTTTCGGGACCTATAATTTTAAAAGTAAAAATTTAAAGGCAATGCGGCATGTAATTACGCCAGAAGTTGGTTTTACCTATAAGCCAGATTTTTCAAAAGAACTTTATGGCTTTGCCAAAAGGGTTACTGATACTTTAGATACCTATGTTTACAATAAATTTAATGGTGCCGAGTTTTCTTCGGGGAGAATTGGGACACTTAGTTTTAATATCGGAAATAATATCACTGGAAAGAAAGTGATGGATGATTCTGTAAAAACCGTCAATAAATTTTCAATAATAGATCAGCTTTCCGTTAGCAGTGGCTATAATTTATTGGCCGATAGCCAAAATTGGTCAGATATAAGGCTCTCCATGGCAACTACGCTTTATAAGACCATCAGGTTTACTTCTAATGCTACCTTTAGCCCTTATTACATGACCAAGGAAGGATTTAGAACCAATTATCTAAATATAAAAAATGGGGGAGGTTTAGGGCAATTGACTGGTTTTAATGCCAGTGTTAGTGCGCAATTGAATCCGGCAGTAGGTAAGCAAAGAGAAAGAGATTTAAAAGATATTACCGATGAAAATCGTTACATGTATGATGTTTTAAGAAGGCAATTGCTAGATTTTACAATGCCTTGGACTTTGGCAATCAATGGCAGTGCAAACCACAATCCGTTTATCCAAACAGGCAGCAAGTGGAGTTTTGTTCCTTCATTTAATGGTGATGTTAGTTTATCACCTATGTGGAAAGTTACATTTAACAGTGGTTATGATGTGTTGAACAAAAAACTTTCTGAAACAACAGCCATTGGTATTGCTCGCTCATTACATTGCTGGACACTTAAATTTGATTGGAACCCTGTGGGAACAAGAAAGAACTTTACTTTTGTTTTCCAACCTACTTCTACCATGATAGAAGATTTGAAAGTAACCAAACGCAACTACTGGTGGAATGAGATATAGGAAAATTTATCGTGACACCAGTTTTTTTTATTGCAAATTAGAATGTGTCAAAGTGTTGTTGGCGTGTTGTTGGCGTGTTGTTTATATCGCTTGCTTTTTTAGAAATCTCTCGAACAGTAGTATCTAATTCATTTGTGGAAATTGATAGGTAATCAAGCAACTTTTCTAATCCATTTTCATTGATTAATTTCTTCTTTATCAGTGGAATTAATCCCATGATTTTTGCTACTGATGCTCTAACAATATGAGATTGAATCCATGCTATTTCTCTAAACTTTTCGTTTTGATTTTCAATGGTTATAATATAATTCAATCGTTCAGTAATATCAGTGGCAATTATCACCTTTGCTTTTTTTTCATTAAATAATATGGTACTTGTTTGGATATCAACATTGATAATCTCTCCGTTTTTCTTTTTGTGTTTGAAAATTTCTTTATGGACTGTACTGTCCATATTTTTTGCTAATGTTTTTTCAAGTAAATGAATATCTTCTTGTGGTCTAATTTCTTTTATGGTCATGCTTAAAAACTCATCCAATGAGTATCCATAATTCTTGATTGCTGCATTATTTACATCGAGAAAATTTAATGTTTCACAATCGTAAACCCACATGGGTAATGGACTTAAATGAAAAAGGTCATTGTATCTTTTTTCAGACTCGCTAAGAGAACTTGTGATTCTCTTACGCTCAACACTATATAAAATGCTTTTATACAGAGAAACTGAATTTAATTCATCTTTTAATATATAGTCAGAAGCCCCCATAGAGAGGGTTTTTATACCAAATTCCAAATCAGAATATCCTGTTAAAACAATTATAGGAATATTATTGCAAATTTTAATTATTTCATGAATTAAGTCAACGCCTGCTTTGTCAGGTAGAGATAAGTCTAAAAGTATTATATCGAAATTGCAGTTTGGTTGGGATAAAATATTGCTGGCATCCCTGAAAGATTTAGAATTAGTTGTCCTTAAAGATTTTATTTGCTCAAATAAAAAATCTTCAATTAAAATAGCATCCCCTGGGTTGTCCTCAATAATTAAAACGTTATATTCACTATGTGCATTCAACATATTTTTTATATGGTAGGTTTTGAAACAGTGTTAATCCAAAAATCTTCAATTTTTGAAATGGTACTTGAAAAGTCTGAAGCATCAGTGGGTTTGGTTATATAGCAGTTAACATAATTTTTATAAGCAGACAGTATATCATTTTCAGCAGATGATGTTGTAAGCATGATTACCGGTATTTGTTTAAATGATTGATTGTGTTTTATATAATGCAGCACCAAGTGCCCATTTTTCTTTGGGAGGTTGATATCTAATAAAACTAGGTCTGGAGCTGCTTCAATATCAGTTAATTGCTCAAAAAAATCGATAGCTTTTTCACCATCTTTGATAACTGTAACAAGGTAAATAATCTTACTCTCCTCAAGTGCCTCTGTTGTAAGAAAGATATCACCTTCATTGTCTTCTATTAAAAGAATATGTAATGTTTTCATGGTTTATTGTTTTTTGGTATTGAAAAATAGAAAATACTACCTTTATCTTTTTTAGACTCCACCCAAATACTGCCTCCAAGGTTTTCAATCATTTTTTTGGTGATGGCTAAGCCAATTCCAGTTCCGGAGTATTCTTCTTTGATGTGCAATCTTTTGAAGATGATAAATATCTGATCAAAATACTCCGCTTCTATTCCGATTCCATTATCACTTACTGCGAATACCCAATGGTCTGGCTTGTCTTTGCATGAAATAGTAATTTTTGGAGTAGTACTTTGTTTTTGGTATTTCAAGGCGTTCCCAATTAAGTTTTGAAATACCTGTCTGAGCAATACTTTATCGGCATAAACAGTGGGTAATTTATTAACTTTTATGATTGCGCTAGACTCCATAATTTTATTTTTGTAAAGTGCAATTACATCCTCTATCAATGACTTAGGATTTGTATTTTCTGAATTTAATGTTATTCTTCCGACCCTCGAGTATTCAAGTAAATCCATAATTATTTGTCTCATGCGCTGCGCGCCATCTACAGCAAAATAGATGTACTTTTTCCCTTTTTCATCCAACAGCTCATGATATTTTCTTTCTAATTGGGTTAAAAAACTGGTTATCATTCTCAATGGCTCCTGCAAGTCATGGGAGGCAATAAATGCAAATTGTTCAAGTTCAGCATTTGATATCTTCAGGTCATTCGCTTGCTTTTGCAGATATTCATTGAGTAATGTGAGTTTGTTTTCAGCTTTTTTACGAGCGGTAATATCTATTCCAACACATTGTATTTCTTCTGGTTGGCCATTTTCGTTAGTTAATAAAATAAAATCCCAAAGTGTAGTTTTTACACTGTTGTTTTTACCTGGTTTATCAATTTCGATTTGGAATATTTTATTTGGATTGGAAAAGCATTTTTCTACCAATGCTATAACAGCTTGGTGATGATAAGGCATAATAGATGACAAGCAATTTATACCTATCAATTCTTCACTCTTACCCTTATGGAGCCATCCAAAATCAGTAATAAATTTTTGATTACAATAGGAATAATTACCAAGTAGGTCAGTCCTAATAACGTAATTGGTTTGAGAAGCAATAATACCACGCATTCTTGCTTCGCTTTGTTGCAGGGCTATTTCACTCAGTCGTCTTTGCGTTATATCTTGAGCAGTGCCAAATAGCCTAATTACGTTCCCTGATTTATCTTTCTCACCGTACCCAAATTCTTCTATGATTCGTTTTTCACCCTTAGCCGTAGTAATATTGTATTGAATATTAAATGGTTCACCTGTTTGTTGCGCGCGTTTACTTGCTTTTAAAGCCAATAGTCTATCGCTTTCGTCAATTAAATGAATAAATGAACCGTGTGTTTCTAGAAATGTTTTATTGTCTGTATCAAAAACATTAAATAATTCGTCAGACCATGTTAGTTTATCTGTTTTAAAATCAAAATTCCAACTCCCCATTTTTGCTAAGTGTTGCGCCTCTTTTAAAAAGGCTGCGCTTTCAGCAAGTTTTTTATCAGCTATTATTTTATCAGTATTGTCGCGGGCAATACAATACATAATTTTATATTTATTATCCCATTTGGCAGACCAAAGCATTGGAATAATCTCACCACCTTTACTTAAATAACGGTTTTCAAAATGCGTTGGTTGCTTCCCATCCATAGTTTCTTTAGCAAATTCAACAGTTTTTGAAATATCCTCAGGATGAACATGTTCAAGATAGCGTTTACCAATGAGTACATCAGGACTGAAACCCCAAATTTTCTCACAAGCTGCACTCAGTTTTAAAAAGCAACCATCTTTATCAATTGTGCAAATAATGTCTATGGACTGATTAAAAATATTCTCAAGCTCGGTATAAGCATCATGCATGCTCTTTTGGTAATCAACGTCTTCTGTTATGTTTTTTGAATAGCAAGCAACTCCATAAATTACTCCTTCCCTATACATCGGGTCAAAAGTGATTAGCTCATATTGCAGTTCATTCAATAAGGGGTTGTGCATCTGCTCAGTAACTTTAAATTTCTCTCCATTGAGCGCTTTATGGTAATATCTTTCCCAATTGAGGGATAACTCTACCCCAAATCCTTTGATTATTGCATTATCACCTACTTTGACATCCTTTTTTGAAAAAAGCGCAACCCTATTTTTATAGGAATTATTGAAAGAAATAAGCCTGTAATTTGAATCTATGGACCAGATGATATCATCCGTTGCGTTGATAAGGTTTTCAAAATCATTTCTAATCTTACGGATTTCAGCTTCATTTTTTTTATAATAAGAAATATCACTAAAAATCACAAGAACGCCAACTAATTGCTCATTATCAAAAACCTGATTTGAGGTGTATTTGATGGGCAGTGAACTGCCATCTGCCTTCCAAAAAATGGCATCATCAGCACGGTAACTTTCCTTGTTAAAAAATGTTTGACAAATAGAACATTTTGATTCTGGGTAGCAATCACCATTTGGGTATTTGCCGTGAACAAGCTCATGCATATTTTTGCCAATACATTGCTCACGTCTATATCCAAGTATTTCTAAAGCCGCATCGTTAATAAAAGTACATAAATGGTTGCTGTCAATAGTGAATAAACCATCGTTCATTGATTCAAGGATTAACTTGTTCATCAGCAAAGGTTGTTCAACTATTTTTCTTGATGGCATTAAGTGATAAATAAATGTGCGAAAAAACTATACTGTAATTGTCCTTCTCTAAGTAGGAATCCAAACTTGTTTCAATGGTTAATACTATTTTTTTGTTATTGGTCATTTTTTAAGGTGTACACAAAAGGTTCGTTCCAAGTTGTTTTTGTACGTAATTTTTAGCACTGCTCAATATCTGCTCCTTTTGATGACCAAAAAATAACCGTTAAGATGAAAATTTGTTTGTACAATTTTAATATTTTAGATAGCTGTGTTATACTTTATGACAATAATATTACAAGGTGGGTATTCGGTTTAATTTGTAATTTAGGTTAAAGCATTTAGACGCTATAATAAAATTTAACAATGAAGAAGGTTGGGTGATGTGGCTGAATAATTCTGGGAAGTTTTTTAGCATTTTTTGTCTGGTTGGCCTCCAATCCATCATGGATTTTTGCTTGGTGCAAAGGTAAAATAAATAATTTTAATATTTAAACAAAAACCATAGTGCAATTGTAGAACATGTATAAAAAAAGGTGTTCAATGGTTAATAACTATCGTTATTTGCTATTAATCAATCAAATAAATAGCGCAACTAACTTTGTGTCAAGTTATCGTAAAATTCTGAATGTTTTAATGCGTTTAGAAACTTATGAGTAATATAAATTGGAAATTTGAAAATCAAAACTGAATTTAAAAAAATGTATAATGATTGGAGATTAAAACTAACTTGGTCAAAGCAGCACATGGACTTGTCTCGTACCGCAAAGATTAAATTAGACATTCTTTTAATTGGAAATCAAAAAATTACAAGGTACAACCCTATTTTTTTAGGAAAACCCACAAAATAATTGAAAAACTTTTCCCAGTTATGCAGCCAATTTAAGACAAGAAACTATGCTAAAACTTTGCTTGGCTTTAAAACTGGAATTCTATTAAAAATTGCAGGTTTAGCAATAACTCAGTACGTTATTGTATCTGGAAATAAGCCCATTAGTTGATTAAAATTAATATTGCCTCAATGCGTTATGGGCCAAACTAAAGTATTCTACACTAAAATCACAAAGGTTTCATTATAAAAAATTAACTTTGCCCACAGTTTATGTTTGAAGATTTAAGTAAGAAATTAGAGTCGGCATTTAAAACCTTAAAGGGGCAAGGAAGAATATCGGAAATTAATGTAGCAGAAACAGCAAAAGAAGTGCGCAGAGCATTGCTTGATGCGGATGTAAACTACAAGATTGCTAAAGATTTTACAGACAGGGTAAAAGAAAGGGCACTTGGGCAAAATGTGCTTACGGCCGTTAGCCCAGGACAGCTTTTTACCAAAATTATCAATGATGAACTTACCAGTTTATTAGGGGGCGAGGCAGCAGAAATGAAACTTTCTGGAAATCCTGCTGTCATATTAATTGCAGGATTGCAAGGAAGTGGTAAAACTACCTTTACTGGTAAATTGGGCAAATACTACTTGTCTAAAGGAAAAAAACCATTACTGGTAGCCTGTGATGTTTACAGACCTGCTGCCATTAACCAATTACAGGTTTTGGGAGAACAAACTGGTATTGAGGTATATGCAGATTTGGAGGAGAAAAATCCAGTTAATATTGCCAAAAGAGCCATTGAACAGGCAAAAAAATCTGGAAATTCAATCGTTATCATAGATACCGCGGGTAGATTGAGTATTGATGAATTGATGATGCAAGAAATTGCAGCCATTAAAAAAGAAATTCAACCATCTGAAATTTTGTTGGTAGTGGATGCAATGACTGGGCAAGATGCGGTAAATACAGCCGAAAATTTTAACAATGTTTTAGATATTACGGGCGTTGTTTTAAGTAAACTGGATGGCGATACTAGAGGAGGAGCCGCTCTGTCCATAAAAACCGTTGTTCAAAAGCCCATTAAATTTGTAAGCCATGGAGAAAAACTTGATGCTTTGGATGTTTTCTATCCAGATAGAATGGCTTCAAGAATTTTGGGAATGGGAGACATTGTCTCTTTGGTAGAGAAGGCACAATTTAATTTTGACGAGGAAGAGTCTGCTAGATTGCGCAAGAAAATGGCCAAAAACAAGTTTGATTTGGATGACTTTTTGAGCCAATTGCAACAAATTAAAAAAATGGGGAACATCAAGGATTTGATTGGAATGATTCCAGGTGTTGGCAATAAAATTAGAGACTTAGATGTAGACAATGATTCGTTTAAAAGTATAGAAGCCATTATTCAGTCTATGACCAGTGAGGAAAGGGGACAGCCTGATATTATCAATGGCAATAGAAGAGCGCGCATAGCAAAAGGGTCTGGAACCAATATTCAGGAAGTGAATAAACTACTAAAACAGTTTGCTGATATGCGCAAGATGATGAAAATGATGAATAAAGGGAATTTGGGAAAGATGATGAAAGGGGGCTAAATAACAGCTCTTTTTAAAACAATAGATCATTGAACGTTGTTACAATTTAAAATAGAAACAAAAAAAGAAGTATATGAAAATTCAAATAAACACAGACAACAATTTAAGTGTAAGCCAAGAGTTTAATGCTAAGCTGACTGAACTTTTAACCAGTAAATTGGCGCGATACAATAATTATATAACAACATTGGAGGTGCATTTGACAGATACCAATGGTCACAAAGAAGGGGTAAATGACAGGCGTTGTGTTATTGAAGCAAGGTTGAAGGGTTTAAAACCTATAGCAGTTACTGAAACTGCTAATATTCATGATAGTGCGGTTGCTGGCGCAATTGTAAAGTTAAAAGCAGCTTTAGATACCACACTGGGGAAATTAAAATCCCACTAAGGCAGGCAGCGCCTTATTTTTTTAACATAAATTACTTTATCACATAGCTTTAAATTTTAAATGAAAACAACTCTTTTAATTGTATTAATGATGGTGTTTAATGTGGGAAGCCAATCTTGTAATAAACAAAAACATCAAGGTGATTACCCAAGCTGTATGGAGAAGCTTATAAAAGAGTTTGATAACAATCAAACTTGTGATAAAGATGTGAGGGTGGATAAATACATATTCCAGGAAAAAACCGTATTTGTTTTTGAACCAGGTTCATGCGGTGCTGATATGACCAGTGCTGTTTATAGCAATGAATGTAAACTTTTGGGTCACCTTGGTGGCATAGCGGGTAATACTGAAATCAATGGCGAAAGTTTTTCCAATGCCAAATTAGTGGCAACTGTTTGGAGAAAGTAAGATAGATTTTTTTTACGGATTGAATTTGTTGTATGGAATAAATTTGCTGTATTATTGAAATCTATTTAATGAAACAAAAATTGCTGCTTTGTGTGCTACTTACTTTTGGATTAAAGTTAATCTATTTTGTTTCGGCACAAATTCCTTTTCAGCAAGGGCAAAAAAAGGATGCTTTACAAAATTATTATGATTTTTGCGGGAAATTTGATGGAGCATGGTATCAGTCTATTGCAGAAAACGGTTATCCAGCGGTAAAGGAAAAAAGAGATTTAGGTTATACCAGCAAGACAGGAGTAATTCAAAGTGCTTGGGCATTTTTTCCTGGTTATCCCATGCTTAGTGCATCAATAATGAAGCTAACGGCTATGTCATACCCGCTAACTGCCTTATTGTTAAGCTTGGTTTTCTCTTTTATTGCGGTTTGGGTATTGTTTGATTTTTGTAAACTCAGTTTTCAGAATGAGCGAATGGCTTTTTGGATAACACTGTGTTTCTTTCTTTCACCATTTTCGTACTATTTTAGTGTGTTTTATTCAGAAGCCGTTTTTTTTAGTTTTATGGTACTAAGTTTCAATGCCATTTTAAGGAAAAAATATGTAGTATTGCTCTTTTATTTAATCCCTTTGGTGCTGATTCGACCAAATGGGATTGTTCTGTTGTTGCCATTGTATTTGTTTCATTTGGAACAGACAGGATTGTTGATACAATACAAACTTAGGCTTACAAGTTTTTTTAACAAGCAAAATATTTTGCGAAGTCTTAGCTTTCTTCCTGTTCTTTTAGTTTTTGTTGGTTATCTTTACTATCAGTATCAAAAAACAGGCTATGCATTTGCCTTCAGCATTGCCCAAATAGGTTGGTATAAAAAATCTACTTTCCCATTGTTCTCTTTTTTTAATAGAAGTGATATTGGTACACAGTTCAATTCTATTTATACTTTGGTAGCGATGGTATTTGCGGCTTATCACTATAAAAAATTCAAACTCAGTGAAAACGTGCTTATTTGGCTTTTTATTTTGCTGCCACTTTGCGCAGGCACTACCATTTCTATGGCCAGATACATTGCTATTATTTTTCCGCTTTTTATAGTGCTTTATAAAAATGTTTATGCATACAAGTATAAATTGGGTTTTGCTCTTGGTTTGCTTGTTTTGCATCTTTTTAGCCTTTATCCATGGCTTATTAATCATTCCTTGGCGTACTAATTTATTAAATTAAAAAGGATTTGGGAGTTTGTTGTTCGTGAAATTGAATGTGTTTTTACCCTACGAATAATTGTTTGTTCATAACTTGTAGCCTAATAATTGCAGGGCTTTTATAAATTTGCGTTTTCATCGCAATGGACGAGCATAATAAAGAAGAGTATATAGAAGATGGGGCAAGGATAAAACCTGTTGCAGGCTTATACGAACAATGGTTTTTAGACTATGCCTCTTACGTTATTTTAGAACGTGCTGTTCCTGCTATTGATGATGGCTTAAAACCAGTTCAACGCAGGATATTGCATGCGCTGAATGTCATGGATGATGGAAGGTTTAACAAGGTGGCCAATGTAATTGGTGCAACCATGCAATACCACCCTCATGGTGACGCCTCAATTGGTGATGCTTTGGTAAACCTTGGGCAAAAGGACTTTTTGTTTGATACGCAAGGTAACTGGGGTGATATTAGAACTGGAGATAGTGCAGCCGCTCCAAGGTATATTGAGGTTAGGCTCTCAAAACTGGCTAAGGAAATTGCATTTAATGATCAAACCACAGAATGGAAACTTTCTTATGATGGAAGAAAAAAAGAACCGGTAACACTTTCCGTTAAATTTCCGCTTTTACTTGCACAGGGAGTAGAGGGAATTGCTGTGGGGCTTTCAACCAAAATAATGCCACACAACTTTTGTGAATTAATAGAGGCGTCCATTGATATTTTAAAAGGTAAAAAAACCAATATTTTGCCTGATTTTCCGACTGGTGGCTTGGCAGATTTTTCGGCTTACAATGAGGGGGCAAAGGGTTCTAGGGTAAGGGTTAGAGCCAAAATTGAGGAGCTCGATAAAAAGACCATTGTTATTAGAGAAATTCCATTTTCAACCACCACAGATTCACTCATCGACAGTATCTTAAAAGCCAATGATCAGGGCAAAATAAAAATTAAAAAAGTAGTGGATAATACTGCAAAGGATGTTGAAATTGAAATTCAATTACAGCCCAACACTTCTGTAGATAAGACGATTGATGCCCTATATGCCTTCACAAATTGTGAGCAAAGTATTTCTCCTGCGGCTTGTGTTATTATGGATGAGAAACCTGTTTTTTTAGGAGTTAATGAAATTCTAAAAGAATCTACGGATAACACGGTTCATTTATTGAAAAGAGAACTGCAAATTAAGCTGCATGCATTACAAGAAAAATGGCATTTTAGTAGTTTAGAGAAAATTTTTATAGAGAATAGAATCTATAGGGACATAGAGGAGGCAGAGACTTGGGATGAAATTATCAATAGCATTGATAAGGGCTTGGAGCCTTATAAAAAATTGTTGATTAGAGTGGTTACCGTTGATGACATTACAAGACTAACCGAAATAAAGATTAAGCGTATTTCTAAGTTTGATAGTTTCAAGGCTGATGAATTGATTAGGGGAATAGAAGATGGCATAAAAGAGACGGAGCATCATTTATCTACATTGACGGAGTATGCCATTGCCTATTTCAAGGAATTGCTTAAAAAGTATGGTGGGGGTAGAGAGCGTAAGACTGTCATTCAGACCTTTGATTTTATCAAAGCCACGGTTGTTGCAGAGGCGAACCAAAAACTGTATGCCAATTTTGCTGAAGGTTTTGTTGGCTATGGTCTGAAAAAGGAAGAGTTTATTGAAGATTGTTCTGATATTGATGAAATTATTGCTTTTAGAAGAGATGGGAAATATATGTTGAGCAAGGTTTCTGAAAAATCTTTTATGGGCAAAGACCTTATTCATGTTGCCGTTTTTAGAAAAAATGATGAACGTCATGTTTACAATGTGGTTTATTACGATGGTGGTTCAAAAGCATGTATGGTTAAGCGTTTTAATGTTACCAGCCTAATACGTGATAAAGAATATGACATTACCAAGGGAAGCAACAATAGCAAGGTTTTGTACTTTACATCCAATCCTAACAGTGAGGCAGAGATTATTCGAGTTAATTTAAGTGCATTGGCTTCTGCCCGCAACAAGCAATTTGATTATGATTTTAGTGAGTTAACGGTTAAAGGAAGAAATTCACAAGGAAATATATTGACCAAACATCCTGTTAAAAAAATAGAACTCAAAGAAAAAGGCAAATCCACTTTTGGGGGCTTGAAAATTTATTTTGAAGCGGAGGTTGGAAGAATTAATACGGAAGAAAGAGGTGAATATTTGGGTCTTTTTGATACCGATGATTTGATTTTATGGATTAAGAACAGTGGTGTGTATGAACTCAAAAATCAAGACCCTATTCATCGTTATAGCAAAGAGGATACATACAGCCTGCAATACTTTGATGCTGAAACGCCCCTCAATTGCGTTTATCTAGATGGTAAATCTGGCAATTACTATGTTAAACGTTTTTTGATTGAAACCACCACAATGGACAAGCCTTTTGAATTTTTGTCAGAGCATAAAAACTCAAAACTGATTGCTGCAAGTACTGCTCCAGATACTGCTATTGAAGTAACTACCAAAAATAAAACGGGTGAAAAAATAACGGAGGTTGTTGATATAGTAGACTTCATGGAAGTAAAAGGTTGGAAAACTTTGGGTAATAAATTGGGTGGCAGTGAAATTGTTAAAATTAAATTGCTTTCAGCCAAAACAATCGACCCTACAGCTTTTGAAAAATCAGAAGAAGGCGACAAAAATATGAGTGCCAATAAATCTGGTCAGGAGCGTCTGTTTTAGCATTGCCAAAGATTTTTCTTGATATTGTCAATGACGATGAGGGGTATATGCAGCTGATGTGCATGTTGCTCCCAAACAGATATGGCAGCAATGGTTTTTTCAAAAATGCCTTTAGGGTTTTTGATGGTATTTTGATAAGCTATCTTTAAAATATCGGCTAGGGTAATGTCATTTCTTTTGTTATTGATGGAAAGTGCCCTGCTACTTCTTTTATAATTTAACAGGGGGTTTAGCGCATAAGTAATATCATAAGCTGGGGCCAAGTGCCATTGGTTGTTTTGCTCATCATAGCTAAAAGCATGGTTTTTTAAATGGTCATCTGCATTGGCAAAAACAAGGTTAAATACCATTCGGGTAAATAGTTCTTCTATTTCCGAATGGGGTAGTTTTAAGAAATGTGCCAAGTCAAATAAATGCTCATAGCTAGAAACTGCAGGGTTTTTAAAATCCCAACCAGTCAATCCAGTAGCGGTGAGGGTGTGTATTTTTTTACCGTCTTGTCGGTCATAGCGCAAGGTAGCAAAATGTCTGTGGTCTACGAGTTTAGAGGGCATCATGTTTATACCCAAGCTTGTTGCTGTTAAATAATAGGAATATTCTATAATTTCTTTATTGTACTTTTCCTCTAAATTGAGGTGTAGTTTTACCAAATAATGATGGTAGCTGTTACTGTATTCAACATCTCCTGGAATTATTTTACCTGTTTTTTTATGTTCCGCAATTAAAATTTTGGGTTGCATTCCACCTGCTGAGCTACCCATTTTAAAAATATTGAGTAAAGATTTACTGTCTAAGGTCTTGTCTACAGTGCTGCCTTTGCTATCCAATACGCGTTTAAGCACATCAACTATTTCATCAATATCAATGCTCGTATTGCGCGGAATAGGCATGCTGGGTTGGTATGCTAATGCACCCATTCCTCGGTTGGCAACATATGCCAGCTGCTCTAGAATACTTATTTTATCAATCCCCTTGGTTGCTAGCCAAGTTTTAAAAATTATATTTCCAAAGGTATCGGGCAATGAATCGGCAAACATGGGTGGAAGGTTTCTAAATGTGTCATTGTTAAACTGACTAAAAACTTGCGTTTGTGGTATTCTTTTAATTACCAAGGGAAATAAATTAGGGTACAGCCCTGATTTTAGAAAGTTGGGATTGTATTGAAAAAAAGTTTTATTTTGGTTTTCATCATAACCAATTCTGCCAATTTCTTGGTCAAAGCATACTACGTTTATGATATTGTTTTTAGACATGGCTTAATATAAAGATGGAATTGTAGCACTGTTTGCCTCATCCTTAAGAAATAAGTTAAATTTTTCTAACAAATCAAAATATTGCAACACCTTTAGCAAGGTATCCAAAGTAACATTTTTAGACGCTTCTAGGTTTTGGATGGTTATACGAGAAACACCAATTTCTTGGGCCAATTGGGCTTGAGATATTGCACGCTTGTTGCGCATTGCTGTAACCATTGCTGCTAATTGTTGCTTAACATCAGCTATTATTAAAGTATTAAATTGCATATTATACTATGCAAATATACACTATTTTTATAAAATTGCATAGTAAATTATCATTTATTTCATTTATATAGTTATAGTTAGCATATTATAATTTGCAAATTATGCAATATTAACCGTAAAAGTATGTTATAATATTCTTTTATTTGCATATATTAATGGTATTATATAAAACGATGAATTGTGGATACCATTTGCAAATACTGTATTTTTGTAAACCCTATGGCAATAACAACTTCGTATAGATTGACCTTGTTTAAAAATAAACTGCTGTACTTGGCTTGGGTATTCTTGTTTGGTAATGTTTGTTTTGCCCAACACGATTCGGCTATTATTAGGGGTAAGTTTTTTAGACAGAATCTGCCATTAAGGAATGCATTGATACAAACCAATTTTAAACTGCATCAATTGTTTAATCCTCATTTTTCTACATATTTTGAGGACATAATTAAGCAGGGTTATCAATTAACTTTTTTTGATGATTTTGATACTTTCAACACCAATCAATGGCGCAAAGGGCAACCATGGGGAGCCTTTCATGCAGGTTTTACTCACCAATATTATGATGATAAGTTTGTTGAAGTTAAAAATGGGTATTTATATTTAATGGGAGCCAAAGAAGAAAAGGTATTTATGCATAATGATACTGCCCTATCTATTCCTTATGGAGTGGGTTTGATAAACTCCGATATCTCTTTCAAACAGCAATACGGTTTCTTTGAAATTAGATGTAAAATGCCTGAAGGACCTGCAACTTGGCCAGCTTTTTGGTTAACGGGTAGCACTAGATGGCCACCAGAAATAGATATTTTTGAAAATTATGGAGGCAAAACGGGTGCTACAATTCATCGGCAAACTTTTACGGTTCATTGGGGTGTAAATGGAAGAAAATCAAGAGGTTTTTTAAGCAAGGCATTGCGCTATTCAGACAAACAAGATACTTTTTTTCATACCTATGCTTGTGAATGGACTCCCACTTTTATTAAATTTTACACAGATGGATTTTTATCCAATTGCATAAAAGTAAATAAGAAACTAAGGCATTATTTGGATGATGAAATGGTGGTTATTTTAAACAATGCTTTTGAGCCTAAATATTTACCTTTTTTGGCATCCAATTTTAAATCCAACGCCTTTGTTGTAGACTGGATAAGAGTTTATAAGAAATAGTTTAGGAGTGAGCGTTCAGTTGCTCTTGTAGATAAAATTGTTTCCAATATGCAAAAATTCTTTGCTCATCAACGTTTTCTGGCATTTGATTATCCCTTACCTTATCTAACCAAAGTACAGACTCTTCCATATCTTTGGGTGTACCCCATTGACAAAAGTGACTTACATTATCATCTACCCACACGCACAAACCATCCTTAACCATTTGATTGTAGACCAAACTCACATAAAACTCTCCGTTCAAATCAGGGCCATTGGTCATTAAATTGTGAAAGTAGTTGACCAAAATTTCTCTATTTTTAAAATAATAAGCACCTGCCGAGTGGTAATCTTGTTTTTTATCTTCATGATAAACATGTTTTTCTTTTATTTCTAAAAGGTTCATAAACTCATCTACTTTACAACTGGCATAAACATTTTCTGGGTGCAGTAGGTGGGGATGAAAGGATGTATAGCAAGGTATAGCGCCATCAATAGCAATGGCATTTACCTTTTGCTTGAATTTTTTATAATCCCAGTGCATGTAGTAATCACAATAGGTTACTAAAATACTTTCTGTTTTACTCAAAATGCCATAGCATTGCGCAACCGTATAAACAGGTCCCTTTTTATGTGCTGGGCAAGCATGAATATGCATATTGGGGTGTAAATTTTGTAAGTAATTCACCACTTCCTCATCTTGCATCAGGTCTTCTCTCAAAATAATATGGATGCTATCTTCCTCATCAAACATAGAAACCAAATAAGCTATTACAGGCTTCCCTAATATTTTGATGAGTGGTTTGTAGGTATCGTATCCAGCGGCCTTAAATCTGCTGCCCTGACCTGTCATGGGTATAATAATTTGCATAGAATAGAATTAAACGGTGCGAAAGTAGTGAATATTACTGCTTCTGAAAATAATTCCTCACAAATTCAATCGCTGCCTGTATTTTTCCATATCCATGCCCAAAATAGTGGCAACATCTTGCGATGAAAGATGAGTGCTTTGCAGATTTTGAGCGTGTTGTAATTTTAAAACCCATAAAACAGACAACAACACCTCATGCATTGCTGTGGCTTGCTTTTTTTCTATGTGATAAGCAATGGTTTGATTTTGAAGGTCAAAAAAAATGGGTTTGGCCTGCTGGGAATCAAAAGTTATTTTGTTATCCAAAAACACCGACTGATCTGGAAAAAGATGCTTATCAAAAACTGTACTATCTATGTTTTTAAGCAAGCCTTGGGTATCTTTATAGGTGTAAATATTTCCCTCAAAATGGGCTATTTCTGAAAATACGATGCTATCAAAATTATAATGACTTTTTATTTTTTCAATAACCTGCAAATGCAAATCAATCGCTTGGTTTTGATCGTTGCTATGGGTTATCAATCCATGATTCTCTAAAAAGATGATGGATTTTTTATCTGATTTAGCTATGTGTTTGCTCAAAAAATATCCTGGAGCAATATAAGGTACATAGGTAAAATCCATTTCAGAAAAGATGGTCGACATCAATGCCTTGCTGTCTTTGGAGCACAATACTGCATTCAAATAGATGGGATGTGTATGGATAACATATTTATCTAACACCGCATGAAAACCCGTTTCCATACTGGGTAAAAAGGTTTTATCACCCAAAATACAATCGGTTACAAATTGCTTGGCGGTTTTGCTTTCTTCTAAACTTTCAATTCCATTGTTAAAATAAGTAGCAATTTTTGCATGGTCAACCGCTACAAATCCATGATTAGGCCTAATTTCTGACAAACGCATTCCACTGGCTTTAATCAACATGGAGTTGCTGTCTTTTACAGAGGTATTGCCTCCTGCTGCTTGCACCCATTCTATACCAGCACTAAAGGCTTGCGATATTGCTATCAGCTCATTTTCCATGCATATCTGTTTGAATATGGTGTAACATGCAGGCACAAACCATCAATTGAATGATACCATTATAACCACTTTCCCATTGCGCATTTGCCATTCCTAATTCATACAAAATCTGAAACTCATCATATGCAATCAACTCTACTACCTCAGTTTCAACAGTCCCATTAAAAATCACATTTTGCTTTCTGTTTTCTAAAAACTCATGTTTTATATCCATATTGGCATTGCGACTAAGCGCTATCAGCAATGTATCCAACACAATTTCTGCAGGGATAGTGATAGAAACCGCTTCTTTCTCATCTACAATTTGATGACAAATTAACAAATCTGCCATTTCTCTTTGGCTCTGTATGTATTTGCTGCTATCGTTTTTACGGTCTTCAATTTGCTTGATTACACTCTCCGCATCCTTTCCCCTTTCTTTAACGTCCCGATTAATTTTTCGTTGAAATAGAATACTGCTTTCAGGATCTAAATAGATTTTTAAATCATACAAATTACTTTGAGACTGTAAGTAAAATGAGTGCAAGCCCTCAAACAATACCAGTCTGTTAGACTTTATTTGGAATGGTAAGGTAAACTTCCCATTTTGATGGTCATATTTCTTTCTTAAAACCGTATAACCATCTTTCAGTTGTTTGATGTCATTGATGTCTTGATTCAGGTTATTTGCTTTTGGGTTAAGATGGGTTATGTGGTTCCAGTTTTCATGCCCACGTTCCCATTTGTGCATATCGTCACCACGAATAACTGTGGTGTTAATTTGACCAAACAACTGAGAAAGCATTTTACTTAAGGTGCTTTTGCCTGAACCAGAATCTCCACTTATACCAATTAAGTAAGGTTGAGAAAATAATTTGGTATTGCTGTGTATTTGAATTCCGCTTTTGTACAATACAAATAGAAACACGATAACGATTGTTTGCAATAATGTGAAAGCAATGTTGACATGCAAAATATTCAAATGCAACAATTCAAAAATACTATTAAAACTGGCATTTGCGCTAAAATTATGAAGAATTAGAAAGTCGGATTCAGGAACTACTGCAAAGTATAAAAAATAAAGCACGTTAATGAAAATAAACAATTTGGTTGCAGTACCATTGTATTTAATAATGAAATATACAAAAAATGGGATTATCCAATAATACCATCCTTGCATAGGGCTAATAAAAAGGGTTAACGCACCAAAAGCAAATGCCAAATATAGGAGCAATAAATCTCTGCTAACCCACTTATAAGCATACATTCGGTAAATCAGTAAAAGCATGATGGCCGGGATTATCACAAAATAGCGCTCTCCACCAATGAGAACTCTAGAAAGGAAAACACGCTGTTGTACCTCGTTTTGAAAAACCATAGCGATATAGCCATCTTGCAAATAGGGTAAATTAATGGCTAAAACAGTCAGTATGAAAGTACATGTTTCCAAAAGAACTTTTTTAAGACTTGGGGCAGAATAACGCCAACGGTAGATTACTACAAATGGAACAGCCAATGCAATACTGGTTTTAGTACAAATAGCCAAAGCCAAGAAAAAAGCAAACAAATACCCCTTTTCTTTGAATAAGAAATGCAGTGAAACGATAAGCAATGCAATGGGTACAACATCCAATTGACCATGGATGTATGTAATGTAAATGAGTATAGGAGAGAGCCAATAATATATCAGCACTTTCTTATGGCTAGCCTTTAACCAGCGCAACAAAACCAAAAGGATAGCAAAGTCAAATACCAAACAAACCAATCTATAAATTACAAGATGAATATAACCGGCTTGTGTGGGTAATGGATAAAACCAATTTACAATACTGGCAGGAATTTGAAATATCCACAACATTAAAGCGGGGTAAGGAAAAGCCGCCAATTCTGATTGATTCGCAAAATATTCATAGGCATTGCCATTTTGAACGGCATAGGTCAGAAAGGGTGCAAAAAGTTCAGTTAAATAAGGTGATGCTAACAAAAAACCCAAGAGCAATTTGATGCCAATACCTCCATAGAACAAAGGAGAATTGAGCCCTTGAACTTTACTTTCTCCAAATTTATCGTAAAAAATATGTTTGTATTTTTGGGTCACTTTTTTGAATGGGCAAATATAGTGGAATTGAGCACTAAATAAGTAATTCAAAATTTATAGTACACTATGGATGAAATGCACAATAGCTTTAACAATACAAATATTATAGTTTAAAAGAATTTCACTAGTTTTGTTTTTCTTTGGTGATTACCATAAAATTAATAAAGAAATATGCCCATTAGTGAGATAGCGCAATATTATCCCAAGACAAAAAAGGAATGGCGTAAATGGTTGGAGAAAAACCATACGCAACAAGATGCTATCTGGTTAATTATGTATAAGAAAAATGCAGGTCAACCCACTATTACGTGGAGTGATGCGGTGGATGAAGCTTTGTGTTTTGGTTGGATTGACAGCATTAAGAAAAAATTGGATGAAGAACGCTCCATTCAGTTTTTTAGTAAGCGAAAACCCAAAAGTACTTGGTCTAGAATCAATAAAGACAAAGTGCAACAACTAATGGATGCTGGGTTAATGACCAAAGCAGGGTTGAATTGTATCACCATTGCCAAAGAGAATGGCTCATGGACTATTTTGGACAGTGTTGAAGCGCTCATTATCCCTGAAGACTTAGAAGCAGCCTTAAAAGCTAAACCCAAAGCAATGGACAATTTTTTGAGTTTAAGCAAATCTGCCAAAAAAATACTATTGCACAGATTACTCTTTGCCAAACGACCAGAAACTAGAGGGAAACGAATGGACGAAATTTTGGAGGCTGTTAGTGCAATACAGCAACCTAAACGGTTTAGTTAAGTTTAAGCTTTTAAATATTTGCTTTAGTTATATAATACTCAACAAACGATTAAATTTTATTTATCCAATAGTTCAGCACCAAAATTCTCCAAACCAACTTGGCGTATTTCAAATCACCTTTTTTATAATTTTCTATCAAGGCTTGGCTCTTTTTCTTATCGATGGAAGCAGGTAAGTTTAAAGGCAATGCTAGTAAAAAGGAAAGTGGGCCTTTTAACCATTTTACTTCCCCCGGGGTAACAAATCCCTTTTTATCAGTCCGTTCATAGATAGGTTTGGGTAAGTAGGGTTTTAAGGCTTCTCTCAATACTTTTTTGGTGATGCCTTTATCTATTTTTAGGTTTCCTGGCAATTGAAAGGCATATTCAACCAAGCGGTGATCTAAAAACGGTACACGAGATTCAATGGAAAAAGCCATGCTGTTTCGGTCTTCAAAATGCAATAGGGTCGGCAGCGAGCTGGTAAAAAGCTGACTGTATAAAGCATTGCTCAGATGGGACTTAAAATGTCCTTTTTCCTTCATCCAATCCGCATTGTCATAAAGCAATGGAAATTTTTTGTGATACTCTGTATTCAACAGTTTTTGCTCATCATTCCAAATTGCATAAAATCCCAAGGCAGTTGTTTTTAGGGTTTGTTGCAAACCAGAGGAATTAAAACGGTGGTATCGCATAATTTCTTGCAGTGCGCTGCCAAACTGGGCATGAGCTATATTATCCGCCAACAGCCGATATAAACTGTGCATATAACCTCCTAAATATTCATCGCTTCCTTGCCCGTCCAATACAACTTTTACGCCTTGCTGAGCAGCCAATTGCATTAAAAAATACTGTGAAATAGGAGAGGAGCCCGCTACGGGGATATCTTGATGGTATAAAAAATGATGGAAGTGCGCTGCTATCTCATCCTCATTGGGCTCTTTATAAAAAGGCAACAACTGCGGATATTTATCAACCAGGGTTCTTACAAATGGTCTTTCATCTACATCATTGGCACCTGAATAATAAATGGTAAACATTTTAAGCGCCTTTTCTGGAAAAGTGCTGCCTATGCTGCTTACAATAGCACTGCTATCTAAACCGCCAGAAACACAAGCTCCTACCTCAACATCACTGCGCATGTGAAGCTTTATACTTTCAAAAAATTTGTCATGAAAAACACTTTGTGCTTCCCCTATCGAAATTTTTTGAGGTGTAACATCTCCCAACTCCCAATACTTATAAATCTTTAAACCTTTATTAGAGAGCACCATGGAATGGGCAGCTGGCAACTCAGTAATACACTCGTAGTAAGTTTGATTTTTGTATTTTGAATAACCCAATTGCAAGCCTTTGCTTACTTGCTCCATATTGAGTTGGCTGTTAAAAGTGGGACAATGTTTTAAGGTTTTAATTTCACTAGCATAATACAAGCTGTGTCCTTTGTCTATGTAATAAAAGGGTTTTATGCCAAAACGATCTCTGCTGCAAAACAATTCACCAGTTTTGGTGTCATGCAAGGCAAAAGCCCACATACCTACAAATTTTGTAACACAATCTTCACCCCAAGCCTTGTATGCTGCGCAAATTACCTCTGTATCTGATGAAGTTGTAAAATCAAAACCTAAGTTTATCAATTCTGCTTTAATTTCAAGGTAATTGTAAACCTCTCCGTTATATACCAATATTAAGTCTTGATAAAAAAATGGTTGGTTAGAATGTTCATTCAAGTCAATGATACTTAAACGTCTATGGCAAAAACCCCAGGGTAGTGCAACATGCACACTTCCGCCATCTGGGCCTCTGTGCAACATGCTGTCATTGAGTTTTCGCGCTAATGTTTCCGCTTCTACAACAGAAAGAGAGGGGTCGTAAAATCCAGCTATTCCACACATTTGGGCTCAAAAATAAGCTTTAAAATGAAATACAATTGTTTTAAAAAGACTAATTTTGTGTTTTATTAAAAATGGCCGATAACTAAGTATGAATTTGAAAAGAAAAAATAGCGTATTGATTTTAGTTTTTATAGGAGCTTGTTTGGCTTTGGGTTTATCTTTATCGATGGGTAACGATTTATCAAAATGCAATGATGCTATGGTTGAAAATAAAAGGGACACCATGAATGAAGACCTTGGTTTACATGATAGCACTAAACAGAGTAACTTCGTAATGCCAGATTACAATGAGCAATTACTGAAACAAAAGGCAGCTGCACAGGCTCAAGGGATGACGCCAGAACAATATGCTGAATATGAAGCTCAACGCCAAGAGTACGAGAGGCAAAAAGCTGAATATGAGCGTCAAAAAGCGGCTTATGAAGCAGAAAATGGTCCACAGCCTGCCTCAATGACCGAAGCTTTGGAAATGAGGATGAAACAGATAGAAAAAGAATACAGGGCTAACTTGAAAAAGGATAGTATTTCCAAGTCCAATGCCACCGCTAAATGAAAGTAAACATAAATGCGGATTGGGAAAAATTTCTTCAGTCAATTTTTGATGAAACTTATTTTGAGAAGCTTACTGCTAAAATAAAAGACCTTTACACAAAAAAAATAGCCTTTTATCCCAAAGCCTCACAAATCTTTGCGGCTTTTGATAATTGTCCCTTAAAAAACTTAAAAGTAATTATTCTTGGTCAAGATCCATACCATGGCATAGGGCAAGCACATGGCTTGTCTTTTTCTGTAGAAATGGATAAGAAGATACCTCCCTCTTTGCAAAATATTTTTAAAGAATTAAATGCAGATATTGGTTTTGAAATACCAAAACATGGTAATTTAACGAATTGGGCTAAAGAAGGTGTTTTGCTATTAAATGCTGTTTTAACCGTCTTACCGAATAAACCGGGCAGTCATCAAACACTTGGTTGGCAGCAGTTTACAGATGATGTTATTCAAAAAATTAGCCATGAAAAGAAGCATGTGGTTTTTCTTTTGTGGGGCAATTATGCAAAGCAAAAGCAACATCTCATTGACACCAACAAACATTTGGTACTCACAGCACCTCATCCATCGCCCTTTTCTGCACACCAAGGTTTTTTTGGTTCTAAGCATTTTTCAAAGGCCAATGCCTATTTAGTTGAACATGGTATAAAACCTGTGGACTGGAATTTGGTTTAGTATGTTAACTTTGTAGGCAATTATGACACATATTTCATTGCGAGATGTTAATATTTTTCACGGAACCAATATGGTATTGAATAATATCAATATCAATGTTCAACCCGGTGAATTTATATATTTGATAGGTAGAACCGGTAGTGGAAAGTCTAGTTTGTTAAAAACACTTTATGGAGAACTGCTTTTGCAGGAAGGTGAAGGAGAAGTTGCAGGATTTAACCTAAGGAAACTCAAACGCAACAGGATTCCATTTTTAAGAAGAAAGTTGGGTATTATATTTCAAGATTTTCAATTACTACCAGATAGAAATGTTTTCAAAAATCTGGAGTTTGTTATGAAAGCTACGGGTTGGAAAAATAATAAGGAAATTAAGAATAGAGCAGCAGAAGTACTGAATATGGTAGGTTTATCGACTAAAGACTTTAAAAAACCCTATGAGCTTTCAGGTGGTGAACAACAACGACTTGTAATTGCAAGGGCATTGCTCAATCAACCTTCTGTTATTCTGGCTGATGAACCTACAGGTAATCTAGACCCAGAGGTAGCAGATGGGATTTATAAATTGTTAAAATCCATAACAGAAACAGGTACTTCTGTCATTATGGCCACGCATGATTATAGAATTTTGGAAAAATATCCATCCAGGATATTTAAAATAGAAAGAAATACCTTGGTCGATTTAAACTAAGTTTAACTTAACTGCTCTAGTTGCCTTTGCATAATGGCAATACCTTCTTCAAAACTGTGCGGTTGATAGTTTAAAATTGACATTGCTTTGTCTAATACAAAACCTGTTACAGGAGGTCTGGCAGCTGGTTGGTTAAGATTTTTACTGTCAGATTTTGTGACCGTTTCCATACTCAATCCATAAAATTTAGCCACGCGCTCAACCAATTCGTAAATGGACATAAAGTCTTTACCGGAAATATTAAAAATCCCTATTGCATTGTTGTCACAAGCTAGTTTACAGCCCATTGCTAGGTCTTCTGCTAATGTTGGGGTTCTGAATTGGTCATCGACAACATTAATGGATTTTCCCTCAGCTAAAGCTTGCTTTGCCCAAAGTACAATGTTGCTTCTGCTCATATCATTGACAATACCATAAACGAGCACAGTTCTTAAAATTGCAAATTCTTTTGCATGCGCTTTAACGATTTCCTCTCCTTTAAGTTTACTTAGACCATAATAGGATAAAGGATTGGGTTTGTCGTCCTCCTTGTAAGGACCACTTTTGCCGTCAAATATAAAATCTGTGCTAATATGAATAAGTTTAGCATTGATTGCTGAAGCACTTTTGCTCAAATACAAAACCGCATCAACATTTAATTTATCACAAAGTTCCTTATCGGTTTCACAAGCATCTACATTGGTCATTGCAGCTGTATTGATAACGAAATTTGGCTTGTGTTGCTGCAGTACTGCTTGCACATTATTTTCATCGGTAATGTCCAATTGAATATAATTTATAGATTTATTCGGATGTCTGTTATCTCCCAAACCTGTTGCAATGAGTAGATAATTAGAATCCATTAACAGTAAATCAGTTAACTTTTGTCCCAACAACCCATTACTTCCGGTAACCAATATTTTTTGCATAATTTATTCTGAATATATAACTTTAATTAAGGTTTCACCAACAATTTTAAGGGTTTTTTTAGATACGCTATTCATGTTGTCATCATGGGTATGCCAGTAACTTCCAAAGCCTGTTTTTTCATCATATTGAATGATATCAACCATCGGAATATTGGTGTACTGATGAATATAATAATGGTCATCAATGACATAACCCCTTCTAAAATTGGTAAAGGTACTGCTGTATCCCAAATCAGATGCTGCATTCCAAATTGTTCTAACAATATCGGGTGCAAAAGCTAAGCTGTACGATTCATACCCAAAGGTTGCATCGTGTCCCCCAACCATATCCAACAAAATGCCATATTGTGGCTGATAATTGGGTACATGCGGATTTTGTGCCCAATACTGAGAGCCTAAGCAAAAAGAATTTTCAACTTCTCCACTTCCCCAATCTTCAGCATCAAAAAAGATAATATCAATCCCTAAATTTTCTTTTGGATGAGATTTTAAAATTCTTGCAATTTCCAGTAATACACCCACTCCACTTGCGCCATCATTGGCTCCTAAAATTGGTTTGGTGCTAGCGGAATCATCTTGATCTGCAAAAGGTCTAGTATCCCAGTGTGCGCCCAATAAAATTCGTTTGTCTGCTTTTGGATTAAAACTTCCGATAAGGTTGTAAATAGGAATGCGCGTGTTATCAAAAGTTGTGCCTTGGGTATTTTGGACATAAACCGTATCACAAAATGCTAAAAGTTGAGACCTTAGAAATAAATAATTGGAATAATGCCCTTTGCTTCCAGGAAAACGAGGGCCTAGTTTAACTTGTGCATCGATAAAAAAATAAGCACTATCTTCAATAAATTTTGGCAATACTTGTGGCGTGGTAACTGCGGTATTATTGTCAAATGGAATGTCTGTGCCAGGTTTTTCACTCCCTTGGCAAGCAGAGAGCAAAAGTGCCAACGCAAGATTATAACTTAATAATTTCAGCCCCATCTTTTCCATCTTTGATTTCATATCCCGCTTGTTTTAAATGGTCTCTTATAACATCACTTAAAGCATAATTTTTATTGTTCCTCGCATCCAATCTCAATGTTAAAATTAAATCCAGTAAATCTTTAAATCCATCATCATTTTCCTTGTCGTTTGTGGTTGGTTCTAAACCTAAAATACCTTTAATAAATAGGTCTAAATTTTCGATTAAAACTATTTTGTCCTTTTCGTTTATAGTGTATTTATCTTCTGCTATTAAATTGATTTGTTTTACCAATTCGAATAAACTTGCCAATGCCATAGGTGTATTCAAATCATCATTTAACGCATCAAAAAAAGAAAGATAGAAAGGATTCAAATCTAGGGTAGAAACTCCATTTACTTTTAATTTTGATGCATTTACTTGTGCTGTGAATAGTTTGTTCAATCCTTTTTCAGATGCTTGAAGTGCGGCATTGCTAAAGTCTAAAGTGCCTCTGTATTGTGCTTGTAGAATAAAAAATTTAAGTACGTTGGGGCCGTAGGCTTTTTCTAGCAATGGATGATTGCCTTCAAACATTTGTTTTACACTAATACCATTTCCCAAACTCTTTGCCATTTTCTGCCCGTTGATGGTGACCATATTGTGGTGCATCCAATATTTAGCAGGGTTAAGGTTTGAACATGCTTTAGACTGTGCAATTTCACTCTCATGGTGCGGGAATAACAAATCCATACCACCTCCATGTATATCAAAATGATTGCCTAAGTATTTTCGGCTCATTGCGCTACATTCAATATGCCAACCAGGAAAACCTAAACTCCAAGGACTGTTCCATTTCATGATGTGTGCAGGCGTAGCTTTTTTCCATAAAGCAAAATCGGCAGCATTTTTCTTTTCTTCTTGTCCACTCAAAACCCTAGATTCATTGCCAGCTCCTGCTATCAAATCCGCTAAAACTCTTCCTGATAACTTTCCATAATCATGGGTCGCAGCATATTTGTTTACATCAAAATAAACGCTTCCATTAACCACATAAGCCATTTCATTTTTTAATATTTCTTCAATCATTTCAATTTGTTCAATGATATGACCGCTTGCTCTGGGCTCTATAGAGGCGGGTAAAATATGCATGGCGCGCAGCATATCCTGATAACTTTCAGTGTACAAATGTGCAACCTCCATGGGCTCTAGGTTGTCTGTCTTTGCTTTTTTAGCTATCTTGTCTTCTCCTTCATCGCTATCATTCAATAAATGACCAACATCTGTAATGTTTCTTATAAATCTAACTTGGTTTCCCAAGTGTTTTAAGTAGCGATGAAGCACGTCAAAAACAACAGGTCCACGGACATGACCTAAATGTGGCTCTGCATATACGGTTGGACCGCAAATGTAGATACCTACAAAGCCTTTGTTTAAAGGCTCAAAAGCTTCTAATTGTTTCGTAAATGAATTGTAGAGATAAAGACCTTTCATAAGAATTGGACAAAGATAATATATTCGTGCTTAGTTTTTTGTTGCTCGTGTTTGGCGGTTAGAATTGTATAATTTAAGGAATCATTAACTATTCAGAACCTATTTCACTCTTTCAAAACCATATCAATACACATTACGGCAGCCAGAATAAGCAAACGAACAGGGTTATTTTGTGGTGAAATCTCTTTAATTTCTAACATGTAATTATCTGCTGTTGTAAAAAGTTCTTTCCCAATTCCAGCCCATTTTTTACTTACTTGTGCAAATTCTTGATCTTTGATTCTGAAACTAAAATTCCAACTAGTCCACTTGCCTTTTAAATGACAAATAACATTATTGTTGCTATCTAAAATATCAAACTTACCACCAATAGAAAAAAGTCTTTGCTTAAATAAACCAATTAAGGTATCGTGCTCATCAAAAACTTCAACTTTAGAGAGCAATAACGATACGCCTCTTTTGATTGTTAATATTTTGGCTCCTGTCAAATCTGTAATTTCCAAATTAAAGGGAGTCATTCTTTTGTAATCAGAAAAACGAAATATTTTCGTAAAAAAGCCAAGATTATTTTCACGACATTGCATAAGCAATTCGTTATTCAGTGGATCATAGATGTCGAAATTATTTGCAGCTTTAAACATTCCTACATGTTCTTTAACTAAAAATAGATTTTTATTGAGTAGTGGGTGCATAATTTTGTGTTAAATATTTTTTTTACTAAATGCCAATTTTTTTGGAAAATATGAGGTGCTGCTGAATGCAGAAATGGCTTATATCAAAGGTGTATCTTGGAACAGCTACCGCTTGTGCATTTGAAAAAGATGCCAAAGGATATGATAATTGACTCTCAAATGAAGCAGTTATTTTAGTCTTTACTTGAGCATTTATAACCTTGGCAGCAGTGAATATAAAAAGTAAAAAGCCAAGATGTTTTAATTGCATGCCACAAATATGGATATGTTCTGCATAATAAAAAAAGCATTTTATGTGTTTCTTGTTATATTTTAGTTACTTTGAATCCTAATAAGCATGATATATTTAATAGGAGCCGGAAAATCATCCATTTATTTAATTGAATACTTGGGTGATTATTTATACAAGAAGCAAGATCAATTGGTGGTATTGGATTTAAAAATTGATGATTCATTGCGTACCTTATACCCTCGAGTGCATTTTGAAGAGGGAGATATTTACGGTGCTAAAAGTATGCGCTATTTTGAGCAGTCAAAAGTTGTTATTAGCTTTTTGCCCGCTTTTATGCATATAAATGTGGCACAAATTTGTTTAGAAAAGAATAAACACTTGGTTACTGCAAGTTATGCAACAGAGGAAATCAAATCATTGAGTTTAAAGGCAGCATCAAAAGGTCTATGTTTTTTATTTGAAATGGGTTTAGACCCTGGTATAGACCATATGAGCGCCATGGAAATGACTCATAGTTTGAAAGAAAAAGGACACGCCATATATTCTTTTAAAAGTTATTGTGGAGCTTTGGTGTCTCCAACAGCTGACAGCAATCCATGGCACTATAAGTTTACGTGGAATCCGATGAATGTGGTTTTATCAGGCCAAAGTATTGCTGCTTATGTGAACCAAAGTAGTTTTAAATACATGATTCCAGAAAATATTTTTAAAGAGGCGGTTGTGGTAAAAACACCTCAAGGAGAATTTGATGGGTATTTCAATAGAGATTCTGTAAGTTACCAAAGTATTTATGATTTAGAAAATACCAGTACTTTTATGAGGGGAACTTTGCGTGGTAAGGGATTTTGCAAAGCATGGCAGGTACTCGTTGATTTAGGACTAACCATCAATCATACCCCGATTCATGTTGCAGAAAAGAGTATTAAACAAGTGGTATCTTCTTTTATTTTAGAAAAAAATCTGGAAAAGGATTTATGGCAATCTATTCAAAACCAGGTGGGTAAATTAGATGACCATACTTTGGAGTGTTTGAAGTACCTTGAACTTGATTCGGATAAAATTCTCTCCTTTGATACTATTAGTCCAGCACAATACTTATTAGAAATATTGAAACCCAAATGGGAGTTGATGCCAAATGATTCGGATAGGATTGTTATGTGGCATGAGGTAAAAACACAAAAAGACGGAAAAGAGTTTACGTTTAATGCAGTTTTAGATTTGGTAGGTGAGAGTGAAAGTCGCACTGCAATTGCAAAGACCGTAAGCTTGCCAGCAGCATTTGCTGCACAGTTGCTCTATGAAGACAAAATAAAGCTAACAGGTTTGCATATTCCAGTAGCAAAGGAAATCTATAAACCCATTTTGGCAATGTTAGCGGAACATGGTATTGAGTTAAAAGAATTTTAAAAAGGCATTGGTGGCCTAGAAAAGGTAGAATCTTGGCTAGGTTCTTCTTCTTTAGGCTCATTAAAAATAAAAGCCTTGGTTTTAAAAATAGAATAGCCCAACTGAAAACGGAGTTTCATTCCATTTCCATTAAAAATAACCATTTTATCATAGCCTAACTGCCCTGATGGGCTGGCTACAATAACTGGATCATCATTTTCAATGATGGCATTAACCGATAATAATATTTTAAATTTATCATTCAAAAAATAGTTTACAAAAAAGCCTAGCTCTTGGCTTCCATAAAAAGACTTATGTATAAAAATGGACATTTCTTTATAAGCTTTATAAGGTACACTTGAGAAATTACTAAAATCAGCCGCCAATTCCTTTTGTTTGCCGGCATAAAAATTAAGGTCATAAGCAAAACTTAATCCTGTAAATAATTTTCTCTTATAAAGATTTACAGAAGTTTTAACCCCTAAAGGCACAGTTATAAAATTTACGTTATAGCTATAAAAAGTCCTATCTGGTGTATAGCTTCTTGTAAAAATAGGCAACTGGCTTGCAGTGGTGCTTTGTAAAACAACTCCTGTATTAATCTGAAAAGCACTATTTAATTCTTGATGCACCCTTATCCCAACACTCTGCCAAATGAGTTTGCTAGAATAATGCTTTAGATCAAATACATAATCACTTTTAGAATTAAACCTAGCCATTTCAATGGACACAATAGTCCTAACTGAATCTACATTTTGAGAAAATCCCACCTTAAAAGTTCCGATAAACAACAAACCGATAACTAATTTTTGAAATCTCATAAACTGTTCCCTAATGAATAAGAATTGAGGGGTTGAATGGGTTCATATTGCTCCATCAAAAGTAATAGATTTTTTAGTATTTGCAAGATAGTTTTTTGTACTTTTGCGCATAATCTAGCAGATAAAAATTGAAAAACAAGTACATAGACCTTATCGAACAAACATTCGATTTTCCACAAGATCCTTTTAAAGTTAATGAGAAAAGTGAGTTGATTTATTACGACATAAACCTTAACGAATTGGTTAAAACCTACGGAACTCCTTTAAAATTTACTTATTTGCCAAAGATATCAGAACATATAAACAGGGCCAAGGGTTGGTTTAAACATGCCATGAAAAAAGTAGATTATCAAGGTAAATATAATTATTGCTATTGTACCAAAAGTAATCATTTTAAACATACACTGACCGAGGTTTTAAAAAATGATACACATTTGGAAACCTCTTCTGGATATGACATCAATATAATAGAGTCTTTAGAGAAGGAAGGTAAATTTACCAAGAACCAATTTGTAATATGCAATGGTTTTAAAATGGATAGCTATCTGGACAATATTGCCAACCTAGTGAACAATGGTTATACCAATGTTATTCCTGTTATTGATAATATTGCCGAGGTAAGTAGGTTACAAAATCGCATCAAGGGAGACATTAATATTGGGTTAAGGATTGCCTCTGAGGAAGAACCTAAATTTCCATTTTATACCAGTAGATTAGGAATTGGATACAAGGATATTTTGCCGTTTTTTAAGCAAAATATTATGGAAAGTGAAAAAACACATTTAAAAATGCTGCATTTTTTCATTAATACAGGTATAGAAGATGATGCTTATTACTGGAATGAGCTGCACAAATGCTTAAAGGTTTATTGTGAGTTGAAAAAAATAAATCCATATCTTGACAGTCTGAACATTGGTGGAGGTTTCCCAATTAAAAATAGTCTTAATTTTAGCTACGATTATAAATATATGGTAGAGGAAATTGTAAGTCAAATTAAGGTTGTTTGTGAAAGTCATAATGTGCCAGAACCCGATTTATTTACGGAGTTTGGATCTTATACTGTTGGAGAAAGTGGAGGTGCTATTTATACCGTAAAACATCAAAAAGCACAGAACGACCGAGAAAAATGGAACATGATAGACAGTAGTTTTATGACTACTTTGCCCGATAGTTGGGCCATCAATAAGAAATTTATTATGCTGCCAATTAATCGTTGGGACGACACCTACGAAAGAGTTTTATTAGGCGGCATTACTTGCGATAGCGATGATTATTACAATTCAGAACAGCACAGTAATGCAATATACCTTCCAACTTTTAGAAGAAATGAGCCTTTGTATATTGGGTTTTTTAATACGGGGGCTTATCAAGAATCATTGGGTGGTTATGGTGGCGTTCAGCATTGTTTAACACCTGCACCTAAACATATAATTATTAACAAAAATAAAGATGGCGAAACCTCCATTGAGGTTTTTGCAGAAGAGCAAACCCATGAGAGCATGATGAAGATATTGGGATATTAGGGTTGCGTTATCATTGGTCTTTCTTTTCTAAAATTCTATTTTGCTTCTCTAGCAATTCTGTAATATGGTGTAATAACTCAATGTCTTTTGGGGTTTTTACGGAATGGTCTTTGGGGTTGTTAGCTCTATTTTTTAAAGAGTTTATTATTCTAACTACCAGAAAAACGGTAACTCCAATAATTAAAAAATCAATTGTCGACTCAAATAATTTTCCGTAGCCGATGGCAATTTCTTCTGGATAGGTTACACCATTTTCTGTAACCGCTTTTCTCAAAACCAATTTTTTATTCTCCCAATTAATGCCATTAGTTAAAAAAGAGAGTGGTGGTAAGAAAATTTCTTTTACCAATACATCAATAACCTTGTTGAAGGACGCACCAATAATAACTCCTACTGCAATATCAATCATATTGCCTTTTACTGCAAACTCTCTAAACTCTTTAACTAAATTAAACTTTATCATAACTTAAAACTTGCAAACTAGTACTTTTCTAACATTTTTAATAAAGTTATTGTTTTCAAGAAAAATGCCTTTAAACAAAAAAAAAAACAGGAAGCAAGCGCTTCCTGTTTTTATAATAATTTTGAAGTGTAAAAAACGTTTACTAGTTTGGATAAGTTACTTTAAACTCAACATTATCTATGAGCGTAAGATTTCCAGATTGTTCAATGGTGCCATTTTTTAAAGTTGCCACCCATAAATTGTTAACTTTAGAAAACGTTAAAGTGCCCTTTATAAAACTGTAGCTAGGCGCTCCATTGGCAGAACCAAATTTAATGGTTCCAGAAAAGTCAGTTACTGTATAGGCCTGTTCTTTTCTAACAAAATAGATTTCTAGAAGCAATGAGCTATCATTGGTCCCATTTCCTTTCCATGATAATTGTATATCTCCAGCAGAGGTAGTTGATTGTGTACCTCTCGTTGGATTGGTAAAATTAATTTGGAATCCTGGGCCTTTGATATAATCTGGAGAAGCGGTTGTACCGCCACCACCACCGCCACCACCTGTAGTATCAGTAGTATCTGGCGTTGTATCTTTCTTCTTGCACCCATTGATGCCAACTATAACTATTGCACTGAGTAATCCAATGAATAGAAAATGAAGTGTCTTTAGTTTAAAAATTTTTTGCATGTCTTTTATGTTATTATAACATCAAATTAAGTCAAAAGAAATTGAATTTGCAAACTATCGAAGCAAAAAATGTTTTTAATCTGAGCTTTTTGTTTTGCACAAACAATATCAAATTGCAAACACGATTATCTAAATATGATAAAAAAGGCAATTTAATGAATATAAAATGCCTATAAAACCGCTTTAAATGCCCTAAAATAAAAGGGTGTAAAAAAGTTTTAAAAACACTTGATTAAACAATTCAAATGTCTATTTTTGCACCTCAAAATAAACAACCCTTTTATATATGCCAAATATTGGAAGAATTTCACAAGTTATCGGTCCTGTAGTAGACGTTACCTTTAACGAAGAAGGTTCAAAATTACCAGAAATTTTTAATGCATTACATACTAAAAAGCCAAATGGTCAAACCATGGTTTTAGAAGTTCAACAGCATTTAGGAGAAAACACAGTTAGAACTGTGGCTATGGATTCTACAGATGGTTTAACACGTGGTTCTCAGGTAACAGATCAAAATGAACCGATTAAAATGCCAGTTGGTGATGCTATTAGAGGGAGATTGTTAAATGTTGTTGGAGAAGCCATTGATGGTATCGGAGACTTAGACAACAGCAATGGTAGATCTATTCACCAAGACCCACCAAAATTTGAAGATTTATCTACAGCTAGTGAGCCATTGTATACGGGTATTAAAGTAATTGACCTTTTAGAGCCTTATGCAAAAGGAGGTAAAATTGGTTTGTTTGGTGGTGCTGGTGTTGGTAAAACAGTATTGATTCAAGAGTTAATTAACAATATTGCAAAAGCGTATGACGGATATTCCGTTTTTGCTGGAGTAGGTGAACGAAGTAGAGAAGGGAACGATTTATTGCGAGAAATGATTGAATCTGGAATTGTAAAATACAGTGATAGCTTTTTGCATGAAATGGAAAAAGGCGGTTGGCCTTTAGATAAAGTTGATAAAGAGGCCATGAAAGAGTCTAAAGCCACTTTTGTTTTTGGACAAATGAATGAACCTCCAGGAGCGCGTGCAAGGGTAGCCTTGAGTGGGTTGGCAGTTGCAGAGCATTTTAGAGATGGTGGTGAAGATGGAAAAGGAAGAGATATTCTTTTCTTTATTGATAACATTTTTAGATTTACACAAGCTGGTTCTGAAGTTTCAGCATTGTTGGGTCGTATGCCTTCTGCGGTGGGTTACCAGCCAACCTTGGCTTCAGAAATGGGTACAATGCAAGAGCGTATTACCTCAACCAATAATGGCTCAATCACATCGGTTCAAGCCGTTTATGTTCCTGCCGATGATATCACTGACCCTGCACCAGCAACAACTTTTGCCCACTTAGATGCAACAACAGTATTGGATAGAAAAATAGCGGAGTTGGGTATTTACCCTGCAGTTGATCCATTGGGTTCTTCCTCTAGGTTGTTGAGTGCTGCCATTTTGGGTGATGAGCACTATAATACAGCACAACGTGTAAAAATGTTGTTGCAACGTTACAAAGAACTTCAAGATATCATTGCCATTTTGGGTATGGATGAGCTTTCTGAAGAAGATAAATTGGCGGTTCACCGTGCAAGAAGAGTTCAACGTTTCTTATCTCAACCTTTTCATGTGGCGGAGCAGTTTACTGGTTTAAAAGGAGTTTTGGTTGACATTAAAGATACCATCAAGGGTTTTAACATCATTATGGATGGTGAGGTTGATGAATATCCTGAAGCAGCTTTTAACCTTGTTGGAACCATCGAAGAAGCAATTGAAAAAGGCAAGAAAATTCTAGCAGAAGCCAATAAATAAGCGATGCAGTTAGAATTATTAACCCCAGATAAAGTGTTGTTTCAAGGTGAGGTTACTTCCGTTAGTTTGCCAGGTACCCTGGGTCGTTTTCAAATATTAAATAATCACGCAGCTTTGGTTAGCAGTTTATCAAAGGGTGAGGTTATTATTGAACTTGCTGACAAAACCAGCGAAACATTTGAAATAGCTGGAGGCATTTTAGAAATACTAAATAACAAGGCTGTAGTATTGGCCTAATCATAAATATAATGATATAAAAAAATCCAAAACAACATTGTTTTGGATTTTTTTTATGCTTAAAGCTGAGCACTAACCAGGCAAACTAAGTATGGGAGCATTTAATTTTGCCATTAATTTTTTAGTAATACTGTTGTTAAATAGAAAATCTATTTTACTGTGATGCTTGTTTTCTGTTACCAAGATACTGGTTCTATTTTCTGACAAATATTCATTCAGAGCCCGGGTAACATCGCTATTCTCAATAAGTTGTAAATGCACCTTTTTATCCAATAACATTTCTTCTTTGTATGATAAATCTTTGTCTTTGGGTTTTACCACATGTAATTTTAGGATTTCGGTTTTTTCCAAATTCATTACACGAAATATACTTTCAAGTAGTTCTTTTTTATAAAGGTTACCATCATCCGTGCTAATGACTATTGGTGCATTCAGTGTAACATCAATTTCGCTTGGTATAACCAAAACAGGTATGCTAGAATTTCTCAAACATTGTTCGGCATTAGACCCAAATACTTTTGAATATAGATTGCTTTCCCCTTTGGAGCTCATTAACAATAAATTTGCTTGAGACATATGAATAGAAGTTTCTAAAATAGAAGTTAAAAAACCTGTTTTCAGCATTACCGTAATTTTTGCATTAGTTTGTAATGCAATTTTTTCACATTCATGGTCTAGCAACTCTTGTGCGGCAGTTTTTAAATGGGGTGTTATATCTACTAATGATCCTGAACTGCTCCTCGGTGGCTCAACCGCGTGAAATAAAATGAGTTCAACTTTTGATTCGTCAAAAAACGTAAGTGTATTTTTTATAGTTTTATGAGATATCTCCGAAAAGTCAGTGGGTATGAGGATTTTAAACATTAGTCAAAACTACAATAATTTTTCAAATTATAAGTAGAAAATGAACTATGAAAAGTGGAAGGTTAATTAAAGTTTTAAACATTAAAAGTTTTTTTGTTTAAAAAAAATCATAAAAAGTTTGTTTTTATTCGTGTAATGTTTATATTTGTTGTCAAAATAAGTCATAATAACATGAAAAATGCACTAAAAACTGACAAAACAACCATGGCACAGCCAGCGGTTAAACTCGAAAAATTTAAAATGGATGAGTCTAATCAAGACCGCTATTGCATCACTTTTGATGAAAAAGAGCGCTACCCCATTACACAAACTTTTTTTGATGAATTAAACAATTTGCTGAGTAACGATTCAGCAGATTTTCATAGTTATGTTTTCAGAATTCGCAAATTGAGAACACAGTTAATGACTATGTAAAAATTAACTATTATTAGAAAATTTATACTTAGAGAAAGGTTGTACATACAGTGCAGCCTTTTTTTTTGTTTTAATTTGGAATATAAAAAGTTTACTTGTCTTATAATGGTTATAGCCTAATTTTGTATCCGAATATTTTATTTCAAGAATATCGGATATGAAAGAATGGTTTATCGCGCAACACCCAGTTTTGCAAGCTTTGTTGGCAACTACCTTTACATGGTTGTTGACCGCAGCTGGAGCTGCGGTGGTTTTTGTTTTTAAAGATTTAAAACGAAGGTGGCTTGATTTTATGCTCGGGTTTACGGGTGGTGTGATGATTGCTGCCAGTTTTTGGTCTCTGTTATCGCCTGCTATTGAAATGAGTGTTCAAAGCTTTGGTGAACATTGGGCATGGATTCCAGCAGCGGTTGGGTTTGCATTGGGTGCAGGTTTTATTTACGGAATAGATCAGGTTTTACCCCATTTACACCTCAATGCAAAGATGTCTGAGTCAGAAGGTGTAAAAACTACTTGGGACAGGACAATTCTCTTGGTATTGGCAATAACGTTACACAATATTCCTGAAGGCTTAGCCATTGGTGTTTCTTTTGGGGCAGTAGCTATGGGTTATCCAAATTTTGAGATGGGTGCAGCAATTGCTTTGGCTATTGGTATTGGTATTCAAAATTTCCCCGAAGGTTTAGCCGTTTCTGTACCTTTAAGAAGACAAGGTGTTTCGCGTTTTAAAAGTTTTTGGTGGGGACAATTGTCGGCTATTGTAGAACCTATTGCAGGTGTTTTGGGGGCACTTGCCGTAATTTGGGCAAGACCTATTTTGCCTTATGCACTTAGTTTTGCTGCTGGCGCAATGATTTATGTGGTGGTTGAGGAGGTTATACCAGAAACACAAAGAGATAAATATGCAGATTTTGCCACATTAGGTTTAATTGTAGGTTTTATTATCATGATGAGTTTAGATGTAGGATTGGGATAAAACAATGTATTAAAAAAATAAAATCCAATTAACCACAAGTTTTGACTATATTTGCACCTTATTTATTACAAAACATTAAAATGAGCAAAGGAACAGTAAAATTTTTTAATGAAACCAAAGGTTTTGGTTTTATTAGCGAGGATGGATCAAACAAAGAACACTTCGTACACGTATCCGGTTTAATTGACCAAATTAAAGAAGGATCTGTTGTAGAATTTGAATTAAAAGAAGGTAACAAAGGATTAAACGCTATCAACGTAAAATTGGCTTAATTGTCAATTAGTGTAGCGAATTATATTTACTACTAAATTTATTAAATTGAATGCCCTAGCTCAAAAGCTAGGGCATTTTTTTGTGCATTAACCTTATATTTGCCTTATGAATAATGAGCTTATAGCAAATTTATTAAACAGATATGCAGGCCTATTGTCACTGCATGGCGGCAATAGTTTTAAAGTAAGTGCATATAAAAATGCAGCTTTCAATATCAATAAAAAAACACCTCAAAATTTATCAACCCTTTCAGAAGAAGAATTAATGGAACTTCCGCAACTGGGTAAAGGTTTGAGTAATAAAATATACGAAATTGCGCAAACAGGCAGTTTTGAAGAATTGAATGATTTGCTTTCTCAAACACCCAAGGGAGTTGTTGAAATGTTAAGCATAAGAGGTTTAGGCCCCAAGAAAGTGCAAATCATTTGGAAAGAAATGGGTATAGACTCTGTGGGAGAACTGCTTGATGCTTGCCGACAAAATAGATTGGCAAAAACAAAGGGCTTTGGCGAAAAAACACAAGAGCAGGTGTTGGCAGCTATGGAGTTTGCCATGGCTAATGCAGATCAAATTCATTGGGCAAAAGGTCATAAATATGCTTTGTTAATAGAAGGTGTATTAAGCCAAATGTTAGGTGAAGGTGATTTTGAATGGGTAGGAGACTACAAAAGAAAAGTTGAAATTTTAAAACAACTGGAGTTACTTATAAAATCTAATTACAAACGCGCTTTAATGATTGCCCTAAGCAATGTGGGTTTAAGTTTAGACCAAGAGCAAGATGGCTCTTACAAAGGTTTAATTGAAGAAAAATTTCCGATTATCATTCATTTTATAGAAGCAGAAGAATTTGCCTGGCAAACTTATAGCTTAACCACACCAAAGGATGTGCAACAAAAAATTGGTTTGTTGAAAAATGAGGCAGCTACTGAAAAGCAATTGTTTGAGCAACAAAACAAAACATTCATTATTCCAGAAATCAGGGAGCATGAAAACATAGATTGGTTGCTAAAAGCAAAGGAAACTATTGCCTATGAAGATTTAAAAGGCTGCATTCACAACCATACTGTGTACAGCGATGGACTGAATAGTTTGAAAGAAATGGCAGACGCCTGTTTAGCGCAAGGTTGGCAGTACTTTGGCGTTTGTGATCATAGCAAAACTGCTGGTTATGCCAATGGTATGAAGGAAGAAGCTGTTTTGAAACAATGGGCTGAGATTGATAAACTGAACAAAGGATATCAAAATTTTAAAATTTTTAAAGGAATAGAATCTGATATTTTAGCGGATGGCAGCTTAGATTACGAAGATGAAATTTTAAAAGGTTTTGAAATTGTAGTTGCCAGTATTCACAGTAACTTAAAAATGGAGCAAGAAAAGGCGATGATGCGCTTAATCAAGGCAATCGAAAATCCTTACACCCGCGTTTTAGGACATCTTACTGGTAGGTTGCTGTTGATTAGGGATGGTTATCCCATTGACCATCAAAAAATTATTGATGCTTGTGCCGCCAACAATGTTGCCATAGAACTCAATGCCCATCCCTATCGCTTGGATATGGATTGGCGGTATATTCATCGTGCCATAGAAAAGGGTGTGCTCATCAGTATCAATCCAGATGCGCATGTCACCAGTGGTTTGCTGGATATGCAATACGGCATACATGCTGCAAAAAAAGGTGGACTTACTGCTGAAATGTGTTTGAATGCAAAAAGTTTAGAGGAGTTTGAAAGCTGGGTACAATCTAAATGATTACGCAGCAACGGTATCGTAAAATTTAATTCACCACAAAGGCACAACCAATAATTAATCTTGAAATTTCATTTTCTGTCAAAATAGGTTTAGTTCGTTTGAATTTAAGAATTGTATGTTTCAAAGTTAATTCAAAATTTTTAATCACTTGATTGCTAAGAAAAATATCTGCAATGCTACTGAGAAAACAAATAGTCATCCACAATGGCACAAAAAAAACAGAGAAAATGTTAAAAAATTTTAACTTTAAAAAAACCTTTGTTTTCTTTGTGACTTTGTGGTGAACAAAACATACTTAAATATCAATGTCCTGCATAAATTTACCGTTCAGCATAATTTTATTTACAGGGTTTTCTCCAAAACTATAAGGGTAATATGACAGACTCTGGTGATTGTTTGTAAAAATAAAATTGGCAGCTTTTCCTTCGGTAATACTTCCGTGTGTGTCGGCTATTTCTAAAGCCGCAGCTGCATTGATGGTTAGTGCATTAAAAGCTTGATTGGGTGTGAGGCGCATTTGCGTACAAGCCAAACTCCAGCAAACCCACAAATTTCCACTGGGTGCGCTACCTGGGTTGTAATCACTGGCGATAGCTAGGGGTAAACCACTCCTTATGATGTCTTTGGCTGGAGCATATTGCATTTTAAGATAATAGGAGCAATTGGGCAATACAACAGGAATTGTTTGCGATTTTTTTAAAGCATTTATTTCCTCTTGATTTAAAAACTCCAAATGGTCTACAGACAAGATATTGTGTTTTGCCGCCACCATTGCACCACCACTGTGCCCCAATTGATTGCCATGGATCTTGGCTTTTAAATTGTGTTTTACACCTGCCTCAATTATCTGACTTGCATGGTTTTGATTAAAAAACCCAGTTTCACAAAAAAGGTCGATGTAATCTATTTCAACGGTTTTTATAAGTTCGGGCAGAATGTTGTCAATGATATCATTAACATATGCATCGGTGTTGCCATTGGCTGATGCAGGCAAAGCATGCGCGGCTAAAAAGGTTGTTTTTATAGTTATGGGTAACTCCTTTTTTAAGCGATCAATGATTTGAAGCATTTTTAATTCATTTTCACCATCTAAACCATAACCACTTTTAATTTCGATTGCGCAGGTCCCCATTTTTATGAGTGCAATTGCTCTGTCATATGCCTTTTGGTAAAGGGTCTCAAAATCAGTTGCTGCAATGGATTTTGCTGAATTTAATATACCACCACCGGCTGCAGCAATTTCAGCATAGCTTTTTCCAGCAATTTTCATTTCAAATTCATTTTCTCGCGTATCAGCAAAAACCAAATGGGTGTGGGAGTCTATAAATGAGGGCATTACATTTTGCCCTTCTGCATCAATAATTTCCTCTATATGTGCAGGTTTATCCAAGTGATGTCCAAAGGACTTAATAATACCATCTTCAATCAACAGGTATGCATCATCAATTTTCCTAACGTTGCTCATTTCCTCACCCTTCAAAATTGCCTTGTTTTTTGGTAAAATGCCATATAAAGTGCCAATATTATGGATTAAAAGTTGCATAATTGTATTTTAATAAACTGAACAAATATACAATGCCCACCTCAAAGCATCAACCCCAAATAGCACAAAATGTTTTTATTGCCAACAATGCAACCGTTATAGGTCATTGTATATTGCATCCGCACAGTTCTGTGTGGTTTGGAGCAGTTTTAAGGGGAGATAATGATTTGATTGAGATTGGTGCTGGAAGTAACATCCAAGATTTGTCGGTTGTCCATGTCGATCCAGGAAAACCAGTAAAAATAGGAGAGGGCTGTACCATTGGGCATCGCGCTATTATCCATGGAGCGCAGATTGGCAACAATGTTTTAGTAGGCATGGGTGCCATTGTTATGAATGACTGTGTAATTGGTGATAACTGTATTATAGGTGCTGGTGCTTTGCTAACAGAAGGCACACAAGTTCCTGATAATTCATTGGTTTTAGGGATACCCGCAAAAGTTGTTAAATCATTGGGAGTTGAAGCCATTGACAAGATTAAATTAAATGCGCAGTCTTATATAGAAAATGCTCTAAAATTTATAGCCGATGGCAGTTATTAACTTGCTACAAAATTTTCCAAAGTAACAGTGCTACGCATACCGTAATGATGCTGATTTTTAAAGCTAAATTGGATCGAATAGGCTTAGGTGGAAGGCGTTCTTGTTTTACTACAAACTGATTGGTAAAAGTTTGCTGTATGTTGACATAAAACTCCATTTTTGTTTTTATATTTTTATCATTTCTGATGCCGGGTTTCCATTTCGGCATAGAATCTAAAATATTAATTAAAGGCAATATCAGTTGAGTTTCAGCACAGCTTACATCTACATCAATAATGTTACCATCCTTTTCAACGGTAAAATAAAGATAGGCATTGATACCATTCAAAGTTCGCTGAAAATTAAGAATAGGATTGAAAAAGAGCTTATCTTCAATATAGCTTTCTAATGTAGGATAGCCATTGCTTTTAATCCACTCAGGAGCAGCTTTTGCAATAACAATGCTATCACTCAAATCTTGCTGCTCTCCATAAGAAATTATCTGCCCCTCAGCAGTATATTGAAGGAGTATAGACAATACTAAAACAAGATAAACCCTTATCATCAAGGCGAAAATAAAATATTTTAATGATAAAGTATGTCAAAATTGATAGAGGGTAGCTTAAAATTTACAAAGGGATTATTTTAAGAGAAGTAAACATATATCTCAAAGTTATGACTTACAAAAAAAATCCAGTAATAGTACTGGATTTTTAGTCGGGGTGGCCAGATTTGAACTGACGACCTTTCCGCTTTCAGGCGGAACGCAATTGCTAGGCTAAGAATTATCAATTAGCCACCTTTCAATCCCACTTGATTTTATTGTTGTTTCTAATTTTCTAGCTTCTGTTCTATTTACCAATTCTAAAAGTTTTACTACTTTCCAAGGAACGCCATGCTTGGTATATTTTGACCTCCCTGAGTTATGCCTTTCTAACCTATCTAGTATATTCTGACATTCGCCACAATAGTATTTATTGGTTTTTTTGCTTTGAAGTATATAAGTATAATGCATAATAAATGAAAAAGTCCATTTGAACATTCAAATGGACTTTTAAGGATTAGTCGGGGTGGCCAGATTTGAACTGACGACCTCCTGCTCCCAAAGCAGGCGCGATACCGGGCTACGCTACACCCCGATTTTGATATCTTTTCCTTTCAAATATTATTTATTTTAGAGGGCTGCAAATATAAAAATTTATTTCAATTAACTTTTATATTTTATACTTTTATTTTCGCTCTCTACAAGATGCCTTACAACATAACTGAGATAGTAAGAATTAGGTTATGTAACACAAGAAAACACCCCACCCCAGTGTTGAAAGTTTAAAAAACTTATGGCTCTAAAAAACCAAAGCCAATTCACAACTAAAAAATACTACTCATACTAGCAATTTGCTTACTTTTAAAACAATAACAGCATAAAATTTGACAACCCCAACCAATCCATGATAGTCCACTGGTATGTTCAAGTGAACTTTTGTTGGAAGGGAATAAACCATCCTGCTTTTATTCAAATTGCATAAAGGTCTTTGCCCTAAATCATCAATACGTACAGCATAAATAAGATGGATTGGGTATGCAATGACTTCCACAATGTGTTACGCAGCATGCACAAAATAAAATTCCCTTATTTTTTCGTTATTTTTATAAATAATTGATAGTCAATAGTTTAAAACAAATGTCGGAAAAAAGGAATGAGGTTTGAAATATATAAGGCATGACAACAATAAATAAAGACACAGTCAAAGGAAATTGGAATCAAATCAAAGGAAAGTTAAAGCAAGAGTATGGCGAATTAACCGACAATGATTTGATGTACACAGAAGGTCAAGAAGAAGAATTAATCGGAAGACTTCAAGAAAAAACAGGACAAGCAAAAGAAAAGTTGATAGACTTTATCAATCAAGCTTAACCTAAAAAAAATATAATATTGTGCCGCATGCTATGCTTTAGTCATGCGGTTTTTTTTGTCCAAAAAAAAATAATAAACAAAATTGCCTTTGCATTCATCGATTAAAAATTAGCCAGTTAATTTTTTTACTAATTTTGAGGCTATGCTTAAAGTAGAAAACTTGTCAAAGGCATACGATGACAAGGTTGCACTGAAAAATGTGAGTTTTGAAATTCCAGAAGGGCAAATTTTTGGATTGCTTGGGCCCAATGGAGCAGGAAAAACCACACTTATTCGTATTATCAATAGAATTATTTATGCAGATGCGGGGCAGGTTTATTTTAACGGAGAGCCTATGAAAGACAAACATTTACCGTTTATTGGCTATTTGCCCGAAGAAAGAGGCCTGTACAAAAAAATGAAAGTAAAGGAGCAATTGGCATATTTTGCTTCATTAAGAAATTTTGGCAATGCCAGCAAGGTAATAGACTTGTGGTTAGAAAAATTTGATTTAACTGCTTGGGCAAATAAAACGGTAGAAGATTTATCCAAGGGCATGCAGCAAAAGGTACAGTTTATCAATGCAGTTTTGCACCAACCCAAATTCATTATTCTAGATGAGCCATTTTCTGGTTTTGACCCAGTAAACGCCAATTTGGTAATGCAGGAAATTAAGAGATTGCGGGATGAGGGAAGCACTATTTTATATTCTACTCACCGCATGGAAAGTGTAGCAGAATTGTGCGATAAAATAATGATGATCAATGATGCGGAAAAGGTTTTGGATGGAACTATTTACGATGTGCAACAAGCAGGCAAAGAAAATACTTGGACGATAGGGGTAGATGGAGCCATAGATTATGAGCTGAATGGTTTAAATATCCAGCACCAATCATTAAAAAACACAATCAACTATTATCAAATCAGTGCCAAGGACCATGCGCAAGATAAGTATGCTTTGCCCAATAATTGGGTGAGCGAAATAGCCCTAAAAAGCAAATTGGTATTCTTAGAAGAAGATTTGCCAACAATCAATGATGTGTTTATAAAATACGCTAAAAGATAATTATGAATTGGAACATTACTAAAAGTCTTAATTGCTGGGTTGTCTTGCAAAGATGGACGATGCCTCGTTTTATAAATTAAGCATTAAAAATTAAACATTATAAAGATGTCAAACATAAAAAAAATAATAGGTAGGGAGTATTGGACAAGGGTTAAAAAGAAATCCTTTATTGTCATGACCTTGTTGGCACCATTACTTATTGTGGGACTGTATGCAGGACTCATTGGTTTGGGTTTTTACGCTGCCAATCAAGAAGGAGAAATTACCAATACCATTGTTGTAAATAAATCAAATTTTATTGATAATATACCTGATACAGCAAGCAATATAAGGTTTACCCAACAAATGGATAACCTAGATTCGGCCTTGGTGCTTTTAAGAAATGATGAAGCGGATGCGGTTTTGTTTATAGACCAAGGAGGTTTGTTTGAAGCAGTAAAAGTCAACTTTTACACAAAAGAAGGCAGTGATGCCAGTCAAGAGCGCATCATAGAAAAGCAATTGGAACGCATCATCTCACAGAAAAAAAAGGAGGCACTTAATTTTAAAGATGCACAATTGGATAGTCTAGAGGTGAAATTGTCCGTAGTTGCCAAAACAGTTGATAAATCGGGCATCAAATCAAGCAATTCAACCATTAAGGGTGTTATTGGGTTAGCGGCTACCTTTTTGATATACTTTTTTATCTTCATGTTTGCCGTGCAGGTAATGCGTGGAGTGATGGAAGAAAAGACAAACCGCATTGTAGAGGTTGTTATCTCTACCGTAAAGCCTTTCGAGTTAATGTTTGGCAAGATTGTAGGAATAGCCTTGGTGGGTTTAACGCAATTTATGATTTGGATTGCCCTAACGAGTATTTTGCTGATCGTTGGTAACATTCTTTTTGCGGCTTCGATGTTAGACTTGAATGCTATTCAAACAGGTGCAGGGGCTATGCCCACTGGTGGAGTAAATACGGAAAACATGGGCATGATTGCAGAATTGCTTACTGCACTGGGTGATATGCCTTGGTCAAAAATTATCATTACCTTTATTGGGTTTTTTATTGGGGGTTATTTGCTATACAGTTCCATTTTTGCAGCCATAGGCAGTTCTGTGGATGCCGAAACAGATACCCAACAATTTATGCTCCCAGTTTCATTACCCTTAATTTTGGGTATTGTTATTGCACAAAGTATTGCCTTCACCAATCCACACAGTTCATTGGCGTTTTGGAGCAGCATGGTTCCTTTTACATCACCCATTGTTATTGTAGTGCGGGCATGTTTTGATGCGCCCTGGTGGGAGATTATTTTAAGTATGACGATTCTTTACGGCACTTTCTTTTTATTGGTGCGCATTGTAGGTAAGATATACAGAATCAGTATTTTGACCTATGGAAAAAAGCCTTCTTGGAAACAGTTGTTTAAATGGATAATAACCAAAAGCTAGCAAACCTAAAGGCAGTGAATTTAACCACATAACTACTATACCACAAAACTACTATACCGCATAACTAAACAAGCACCAAACCAAATTATTTAAATTCGATTTCTATGGTGGTATGATAAATATTGTAACCTTTGCACAGGTTATCCGTTTCCTCCCTAAGCTTAATAACATCTTGTTTGGTTAAATCTTTGGCAACTGTAAAATGTGCAGACATTAAATGGTAGTTTCCATCTAGGCTCCACAAATGCAAATCATGTACATCCAATATGTGATTAATCGTTTTTAAATCAGCTTCAAACGCTGCCAAATCAATGTCTCTGGGTGTAGATTCCATAAGAATATAATAGACAGGAATCAATATTTTAATGGCATTGTAGCCAATATAAATACTTAAACCTATGGTTAATATGGGGTCTATAATGGGAAGTTTGAAAAAATAAATTCCCAATGCACCTATCAATACAATAACCCAACCCATTACATCTTCAAACAAATGATAATACAATGCGCGAGCATTTAAACTACTACTTGTTTTTTTCATGCTAAAAATAGCCAAACCATTAAAAATAATTCCCAAAACAGCCATGCCCAACATCCCCACACTGTTTACTTCTTCCACAACATAAAGTCTTCCAAAGGCTTGATAAAACATGATACTTGCACCAATTATCAAAATACTGCCATTCAACATACCTGATAGCACAGAGAGTCTTCTGTAACCAAAACTATAACTTTTATTCTCCTTTTTTAAGGATCTTTTTTCAAGATATAAGGTGGAACCCAGTGCAAAGGTATCTCCCAAATCATGCACTGCATCAGCCAGTATTGCGGAGGAGTTAAACAGTATACCACCAATAAACTCAATAATTGTAAAAAATAAATTCAGTAAAAATGCAAGCCATATGTTACTCACAATATTGTGCGAGTGAAAATGGTGGTGGTTTTTATTTTCGTGATTGCTTTTGGTCAAGGCGCTAATGAATTATAGCAAAAGTACTTTTATTTTTATGAATTATGGCAGTTACAAAATTTTTCTAGACCGCGCTATCAAGTCTTTCAAATCATTTGGCTCGATAATGGTTTCCTTACCTAGATTTAAAACCATGCGGGCATGTTTATTGATCACTTTTTTGTGCGTTTCTGTTTGCGCAAATTCATTAATTCTTAGCAATGCTTCCATCAGTCTAATCATAACCGCAGGACTAGCACTTGAAAACTGTCGGATTTGGTTGAAGGACGCATCAACAATTCCTTCAAAATTAAAAGTATCCACAACAACCCTTAAATTTTCATGCGCATCACAGCGGTATCTTGAAGGTAAATTTATTTGTGCGAGTTGGCATAAAATAGCGGATAGGTTATCTATACAAACAATTGCAGTAAATGGGTCATTTACTCCTGGAGAAAGCGCGCGCACAGCTACTTCAACCATTTGGTGTATGGAATATTCAAGGTCTTGTTGCGCCATTTTGGTCTTGCCGATGACAAATTGTTTAATCATTTTGTTCAAATCCTTTTCCTCAATAAGGACATTGCTATACATTTTCCCCATTTCCATTCCTGCAACTAAAAATTTCCCGGGTCTAAAGTCTATTACTAATACGCCATCAATTTTAACAATCTGCTTTATCAAACTATCTCCATCAATATATTGCAAGTAGCCACTTTTCATGGATTTAATTGGTGTGGAATAGGCGTATTTTGTTTTTATCTTTTCAATTTCATAGGCATTGTCCTTTGCACTTTCTTGTCCTATTTGCATTGGAAACAACCTTTCTACTTGTTTCGCCATAAAATCAGCAATGTCAGAAATAATTTTATCTGCTTGTATACTAATGGCAATTCTATGAATGAAAATGATAATTAAAACAATGTTGCCAATTGCTGCAACAATGGCTACAAGTATGGATAGTGATGGAATAAAAGTAAAGTCTTCACGGTCTTTTACCGCATTAAGCACCAAAAGACAGTAGAGATACGTGGATACATAAGCGCCTAAAACAACCTGATTTAAACGCACATACATGAAGTTTTTAATTAAGCGAGGACCAAATTGAGAGGAAGCTAAGGTTAAAGCTACCAAAGTAACAGAGAATACGGTACCTGCAACGCCCATCATGGCAGCGGCAATCGTTACTAAAATGCTGCGTGCAGAGTCAGAGCTATTCACAAAAAATGATCGTTTTATACCCTCATTAGAAAAATTGGTAATGCTATCAATATCTACTAAAATCATCGATAGCAGTATAGAACCCAATATGATTAAACAAGGAATAAACCAAAAAGTAGCAGTGAGTTTATTCCATAAAAAGAAAAGCTTTTTCATGCTGTTTTAACAATTTTATGCTGAATATGTTGTTAATGAGTCCAATAGTACTAAGTGAAGCCTAAAAAATCAAGTGGTCAATGATACATTTATACCCTGAAATGGAGCTTAAATTATCATATTTTACTAGATTTGTGGGTATTAAACTTCACCGTCAAAAAGCAGATGCATCAACCGTTAAAACTATTTGAAACCAAAAGACTTTTGCTTAAAATTTATACAACGCAAGATGTTCATGATGTTTTTGCCAGCAAAACCAAAGCTGAAATTATAACGGAAATGGGTTATCCCTCTGAAGAAAAATACCTAAAAGAATTAAAAAGGTTTGAAAGTGGTTTGTTGATTGGAAAAAGACCAACCCTTTTGTTTCAAATAATTTTAAGAAGTACAAAGGAGATTATCGGTGCTTGTGGCTTTCACAACTGGTTTATCGAACATAACCGTGCGGAGATTGGCTACGAGATATTTGTAGAGCAGTACAAAAATAAAGGGTATATGACTGAGGCGATGCAGTCAATTCTTGCATACGCTTTTGATACCATGAACTTGAACCGCATTGAAGCGTGTATTTATAAGGACAACACGCCATCTTTAAAATTGATTAAACATTTCAATTTTACATTTGAAGGCAATTTAAGAGCACATTATTTAATTGGGGAGGAATACAGTGATTCAATGCTATTTAGTTTGTTGAAAGAGGAGTGGGAACTTTAGCATAATGTTTTTGCAGGTAGTCATCTGTTAATGGTGTTTCAAACGGATGGTGAATAGGATTAAAGTGCAAAATATCAATTCACTTCAAATAATCACTTACCACCTTTTGTAAGCCTTGTTTTACCTGTTTCCAACTGGTATTGTTTAGACTAACTGGGTCTTCACTTTCTTCTGCGTCTTCAAAATAGGTGATGGCTTGAGGGATGGTAATATGCAAAGTTTGCAAGGGATATTTTTGTTTATGAAAACTAATCACTTCTTTTAAACTAAGGACTTTTAATAACTGGTGTAAATCAAAAAAATCTTTTTTTACACCCCTTCCTAAGATAGCCTGAATTTTCATAGCTGCAATATCTTGAGTGCTTAACATTCTAATAGATTCAATGTTTTCAACCTGATTGATGATGTCAAAATTATAATGAATTAAGTCTACCTTTATATCATTGATAAAGCAAAAAATACCCACTTTACTGGCTGAAACCAATATGAAATTTTCATTGTATTTGCTAACCAAGTTATTTATTACGGACTCGTTGTCAAAGGTTTCTTTTGAAAATAAATCTAAATCAATAGAGATTCTATGTCCTAATTTTAAAGACAATGCCGTTCCTCCAACTAGGTTAAAAGTGGATAGAAAGTCTAGTTGCATTAAGCCTTCTAGTAAGGATAGCGTTCTGGGTTCAACTGTCTGTTTGTGTAACATTTAAAATCTTCAATTGGTTTTCCTATTACAGCACTTGCCAAATACAAGGTTTTGAGCATCAGAAACTGGGCATTTAATAAAGCTTCACTTACCAGTTCATCCCCATAATACCGCCTGCAATTGCGAATGTCTGGCACATCACCTCTCTCAAATACACGTACAATAACCCAATGTGCTTTGGCATCATAGTCTATGTTCTCGAAATTTACATCCCAAAAAATACGCTTGTCAAAAACAGGTCTTACCTTTTGTGGCATGTCGCAAAGTTAAGTTTTTCTTTGAGGAATTTTAGAATGGATTGTGCTTTTCTCTAATAACGATGGATGTCGTTACGATACTGATTTTGCTTTGAAAAATCAACTCAATCTGACGGAAAAGGGGTTCATGCCAAAACACATCCCTTAATCAAACATGGCCAATTCCTCACCCATTTTATTGAGAATGGTAAATTGGTTGATATGCAGTTTAGGGTCTTTGATTAGTTTTAGACGTGTTTTTAGCGCCAATTGTAATTTTACCCATTGGCTATAAATGCCTTGTTTAAAATAGCCATAAATATAAGGATGAACCATCACAGAAAAGCCTTTTTGGTTTTGGTTTTCCACCAAATATTTGATGTCATTGATGATTCTTTCTACCACAATAACAGAGTTTTCCATGTAGCCAGTGCCATTACACGTAGGGCAAGATTCAGCAGTGGTTACCACCGTTTCTGCTCTCACACGCTCACGGGTTATTTGTATCAAACCAAATTTAGTCATTGGTAAAATGGTGTGCTTGGCACGGTCTTCTTTCATTGCCTCAGAAAGCACATCCCATAATTCCTTGCGGTGTTTTGGTGCTTTTAAATCAATAAAATCTATTACAATAATGCCGCCCATATCTCTCAGTCGCAATTGTCTTGCAACTTCCTTGGCTGCATCCTTGTTGATATTTAGGATATTTTCTTCTCTTCCTTGATCTGGAAATTTAGCCCTGCCACTATTCACGTCAATAACGTGCAGTGCTTCGGTATGCTCAATAACTAAATAAGAGCCATTGGCAAATGGAACAGAACGCCCAAAAGAGGCATTTACCAATTTACTGATACCATAGTTTTCAAAAATGCTCTCTTTGCCATTGTATGATTTCACCATGCTTTCTTTGCCCGGTGCTATTTCTTTAAAGTAATCGCGTATGCCTTCGGCCATAGCCTCATCATTGCAAATAATTTGATGATATGATTCATTGATCATATCTCTTACCAATGCCAACATACGGTTATCTTCAGAAAGTAATTTTTTAACGGGTTGAGCGGCTTTTAAACCATCATATATTTTATCCCATTTGGTTAAAAGGGCATTCATATCCGCTTTTAGCTCATCATTGCTTGCGTTTTCTGCCACGGTGCGAATAATCATTCCAAAATTGGTAGGTTTTATTTCACGTACCAAGTCTTTTAACCTGTTTTTGGTTTCAGGATTACCCAATTTTTTGGAAATACTAACTTTGCTTGAGAAAGGAAGCAACACCAAATATCTTCCTGCTAAGGAAATTTCTGTTGTTATTTTGGCACCTTTGTTAGCAATGGGCTCTTTTTCAATTTGTACAATAACATGCTGATTTTTTTTCAGTGCATCAGCAATTTTACCCTGCTTTTCTAAAAGTGCCTCATTCTTAAACTTGTCCAGTCTATCAGGCAACTTTGTTCCCCCAATACCCATGCGCATCAGTTTATTGAGCGAGTTAAAATGCATACCTAACTCCAAATAAGGTAAGTATGCATCTTTCTCAGCATCAATGCTAACAAACGCAGCATTAAGGGTTGGCATAATCTTTTTGATTTTGCCAAGATATACATCACCCACAGACAACACATTGTTTCTGGGAAACTTGTGGTATTCAATGAGCAATTTATCATCTACAAGTGCTACTTCAATAGCATCTTGTTTTGCATTGATAAATAAATCTTTACTCAAACCGTAAAAAGGGGGTTATTTCTTCTTGTGTCTGTTTTTTCTTAGACGTTTTTTGCGCTTGTGCGTTGCTATCTTATGTCTTTTTCTTTTTTTACCACTTGGCATAACTGTATTATTTTTTAATTAAACTTTTTGCTTTTTCTAAAAACTCTTTTGCTTTTGCTTGTTCTCCAGTTTTGCCATAAAGCTCGCTGAGTGAGAAATAGTGTTCTGCATTTGAGGGCTGCAAAAATACTAATTTATTGTAAACTAAAATAGCTTTTTCGTTTTGTCCTGACAACTTTAACATTTGAGCGTATATATAATTGGTACTCAAATCATTACTATCAAGTTGTAAACTCTTTTTTATGTAACCAATACCCACCATAGGCGGATCTTGACCCAATTGAATGATGGCAATAGCCAAACTATTGTTAGTCATAATGTTGTTTGGATTAATGGCCACAGCCTTTTGATAAAGTTGTTTTGATTTGGCTAACAGGTACTCTGCTTGCATTGTATTATCCCTCACTGTGGTGCTAAACTCAATAAAGGCATTGCCCGCAAACATATAAGCACTATCTGTTTTGGTAGCTTCTGCTATCTTTTCTTGCGCAAAACAAAATACCCATAAGTTGTTTTCACTATTGGCCTGATTCAAAATATTTTTGTAATCGACCAAATTATTCATATCGGCATCTTGGTTCAATGGGGTTTTCTCCAAAAGCGCCTTGATATTTGCAGATGAATTTTGATAAGCCATCTTATACCATTTTGCATCGTCTAAAACTGTGGCTGGCCTCATTTGACCTTCCATCGTAGGAGGAACTGTAGTAATGGTGTCGGTAGCAGTTTTATAGCCTTTGATAAAAAACCAAGTACCAATGGCTACAATCGGCATTAAAATAAATAAGGCAGTGGAAGATTTTTTATTCACCCTGCAAATTAAGCCTATTTTGCTTTATTTTTTACTGCTTTGCTCTTTTTTACAGCTTCCGTAAATTCTTTGGCAGGTTTAAATTTTGGTATAAAATGCTCATCGATTACAACTGCAGTATTTTTAGAAATATTTCTTCCTATTTTTGCTTTTCTATGTTGTAAAATAAAAGAACCAAATCCTCTAAAAAATACATCATTTCCATCTACCATATTGTTTTTCATTGTCTTAAAAAAAGTTTCTATGGTTTTGGTAACAATTACTTTTTCAATGCCTGTCTTCTCGCTAATCTGATTGATAATGTCTGCTTTCGTCATGATTTTTTAATATTTTTTTCTATTTCCTCGTCTATTAAACAATTGATGCAAAAATATGTTTTATTTGTCATCTAAATAAATTTAAAACACGTTATCCTATGTCTTTTTTTTGTGACACAATAGTTGCTTGGTATCTAAAAAGTGCTAGAGATTTACCATGGAGAAATGATATCAGCCCTTACAAAACTTGGGTGTCTGAAATAATTTTGCAACAAACCAGAATTGAACAAGGACTTCCGTACTATTTAAAATTCATTGATAAATTTAGGGATGTTAATTCATTGGCCAATGCCAAAGAGGACGAAGTACTCAGTTTATGGCAAGGTTTGGGCTATTACACGCGAGCAAGAAATATGCACAAATGCGCTAGAAAAGTTGTTGAGGATTACGGGGCGATTTTCCCGAAAAACTATAATGATTTGCTTAAACTGCCTGGTATTGGTAAGTACACTGCTGCTGCTATAGCCTCCATTTGTTATGGAGAGCAGGTTGCGGTTGTTGACGGAAATGTGCAAAGATTTGTTGCCAGATTTTTAGGGATAACAGATCCTGTCAATACCAAAATTGGAGCGGTAGCCATTGAAAATTTTGTCAATGAAGAAATAAAAGACAGCAATCCATCTATTTTTAATCAAGCCATGATGGAAATGGGTGCTTTGGTATGTAAACCTGCCAATCCATTGTGCAGCAGTTGTGTTTTAAATGAACATTGCTATGCTTTGCGAAATAAACAAACGGATGTGTTACCTGTAAAAATTAACAAGGTTAAAGTACGAACGCGTTACCTCAATTATTTCATTGTTCAAAATGGTGATAAAGTTTTGTTAACCAAAAGAAAAGTGAATGATGTTTGGGCTTCATTGCACGAGTTTCCTTTAATAGAATCAACAAAATCAATGGATTACAAAGGTGCAGAACTGTTAGGGACGTTTAAGCATCTGCTAACGCATCAAAAAATTTATGCCCAATTGTGGAAAGTATTTAGGAATGATGATTTAATTTACGAAAATACAAGTATATTTGAAGTTAAAATTGAGCATTTGGAGAACTATCCAGTGCATCAATTAATGAAAAAAATGATACAAATATGGCAGGAATAAATAAAGTAATTTTGGTAGGTAACTTGGGCAAAGATCCTGAAGTGCGTTACTTGGACAATGAGAGAGCGGTTGCTCAGTTTTCGATTGCAACCAGTGATTCATATACTGACCGTCAAGGTCAAAAAGTAGTCAATACTGAGTGGCATAATATAGAATTGTGGGATGGTTTAGCAAAAGTTGCTGAGCAATATTTAAAAAAAGGAGATCAAGTGTATATTGAAGGTTCTATTAAAACAGATAAATGGGTAGCAAAAGACACCGGTGAAAATAGATCTAGGGTCATTATTAGAGCTAGAACATTACAAATGTTGGGCAGTAAAAATAGTGGTAGTCAAAATGGAACAACTGTTAATGCCGCTGGAAACAACAATGTAGAAACCAATGCAGCCAATGATAGCTTTGCAAATTCTGAAATGGCAGATGATTTACCATTTTAATAAAACAATTATATAGTCTTTATGGGTGAACCCGGTGAACCGCAAGTTTTCTTTTTAGTATTACAAAACAGCATAGATGTTGGATATATAGTTAGTACCGTAGTTGCAATTGTTTTGCTGCTATTTGCTTCTGCTATTATTTCTGGTTCTGAGAGTGCTATTTTTTCAATTGGCAAACGAGAATTTGAAGCCTTGCCTGATGATAAATCAAAAGAAGCCCTTGCCAAAGTGTTGTCAATGCCGAAGCGAATTTTGGCAACGGTGCTCTTGTCCAATAACTTAGTCAATGTTGCCTTTGTATTGATAATGGCAAAATTTTTACGGGATATTATCTTTCTGGAGGAAGGTGTAGCCAAAAAAATAGTTGAAATTTTAATTGAAACCATATTGCTATTGGTTTTTGGTGAAGTAATACCCAAAATATATGCTACCATGAATAATATAGCGGTTGGTAAAAAAGTTGCCCCAGTTTTATTGGGATTGAAATATATTTTTAGCCCAGCGGTAAACTTAATGGTGATGATGAGTAACTTTTTTGATAAAAATTTTAAAAGGCAAGCTGCTGGAGTGAGTATAGATGAATTGACACATGCAATTGAAATAACTTCAGAGGAGCATGCGCCAAAAGAAGAGAAAGAAATTTTAAAAAGCATTATTAAGTTTGGTAATAGAACTGCTAAGCAAATCATGACTTCTAGGGTTGATATGGATACCATTGCTATTGATGATGATTTTGACGCGGTAAAAGCTTTTGTCATCAACAAAGGCTTTTCTCGCGTTCCCGTGGTTGGCGAAAATTTTGATGATATCAAAGGGATATTGTACACCAAGGATTTATTAAAACATACCGCAAAAGGGGCTGACTTTAATTGGCAAAGAATTGTTAGGTCACCACTTTTTATTCCAGATAGAAAAAGAATTGATGACCTTTTGGAAGAATTCCAGGAAAAAAGGGTGCATATGGCAATCGTTGTCGATGAATTTGGAGGTACAGAGGGATTGGTGACAATGGAAGACATTTTGGAGCAAGTTTTTGGTGAAATTTTAGATGAGTTTGATGAAGATGACATTAGTTATAGTCAATTGGATGATAGTACGTACCTTTTTAGTGCACAAACCCTATTAACTGACATCATTGCCATTGCTAAACTGGAAGAAAATGTTTTTGAGGAATACAAGGATGAATCGGATACTTTAGCGGGTTTGGTAATGGAGCTTAGAGGTGGTATTCCTCACAAAGGAGAACATATCGTATTTAATCAATTTGAATTTGTAATTGAGAGCGCAACCAGCAGAAAAATTAACCGCATTAAATTGAAAATTAATCAAATAGATGATCAAACAGATAATTAGCCTATTTATTACAATTGTTTTTCTGAGTGCTTGTGGAGGTGGAGAGGTTAATACCCCAAAACCACCAATTTATCCACGTATTTACTACCCAAAAAAGGATTATCGGATGATTGAAGAAAACGCTCCTTTTAGTTTCAAAATTCCGCAATATGCTAATTTAAAAATAGACCAAGAAGTGGGAAGCGAAAACTTTTGGTACAATATTGATTACGCACCGTTTGATGCTACTTTACACCTGAGTTATTATCCTGTTAACTCTGCCATAGGTTTGGATAGTTTAACCGAAGATACCAGAAAGTTGGCCTACAAGCACGCTTTCAAAGCAGATGAGATAACGGGTTTAGAATTAAGCAATGCACAGCAAAAGGTTTATGGAATCATGTATTTAATAGATGGTAACACTGCTACCAATTTAAATTTTTATCTAACTGATAGTGCACATCATTTTTTGCGTGGTGCGCTTTACTTCAATCAAAAAACTAAAAATGACAGCATTTATCCTGTATTTCAGTTTTTGAAACAAGATGTGGAACAAATGATTGCTACTTTAAAATGGCAAAATTAATTACAACAATGAACAAAAAATTATCAAAAATTACCTTGCTGCTGACCGTATCGGCAGTATTTTTTTATGCCAATAATGCATTGGCACAAAACAAAATGCTCACTTTGTATGATGCAGTTTTAAACCCCAATTTAAGGGTAGATAGACTGCGCCAATCGGGCTGGATACCTAATAGTACTACTGCATTTTATGTTTACAATGAAAGCCCTAATACCTTAATTTTTTATGATGCCGAAAAGGGTAAATTGGATAGTAATCTTTTTAAAATGACAAACTTTCTAAAGGCAGCCGAAAGTGCCAAGGTGTCTGTTAAAAACCTTCCTAGCATTAAGTTTGTAAATGCAGATGCTTTTACTTTTGATATAAAAAATGTGCATTATAAATACAGTATTAACAATAATGCGATAACAACAATTATAAATTTCCCCGCTGCTGAAGCCCAAGAATACAATGAACAAAGCAATCATTTGGCTTATGTTATGGACAATAATTTATGGGTGAAAAACGGAGATAGTAAGTCTGTCGAATTAACGAAAGATGGTGGAAAAGGCATTGTTTATGGACAAGCAGTGCACAGAAGCGAGTTTGGCATTACCAACGGACTTTTTTGGAGTGAAACAGGCAATAAATTGGCATTTTATAGAATGGATGAAACTATGGTTACGGAATATCCAATTTATCAGTTGGGAGACACTCCTGCAACGGTTAGAATGATTCGTTACCCTGTGGCTGGTGCAAAAAGTCACCATGTAACAGTGGGTTTGTATGATGTTGCTAACAACAAAACAATTTACTTGAAAACAGGAGGTAACCCAGAAGATTATTTGACCAATATTTCGTGGTCTGAAGATGAGAAGCATGTTTATTTAGCTAGAGTCAATCGTGCACAAAATGAAATGAACTTTGAGGAGTATGATGCAGAAACAGGAAATTTGGTAAAGGTTATTTTTACTGAGAAAAGTAATACCTACACGGAGCCAGAGCATCCTGCAATTTTTAGAAAAGGGGATAAGGATTGTTTCTATTGGTTGAGCGAAAGAGATGGTTTTAACCACCTTTATATGTACAAAAAGGGGAAGCTAGAAAAACAAATTACCAAAGGTAATTATACCGTTACAGAAGTTTTAGGTCAAGATAAAAAATACATTTATTTTATGTCAACCAAAGATGGAGATTTGGAGCAGAATTTATACAAAGTAAGTTTAGATGGCGGTGAATCAATAAGGATAACCAAAACCAGTGGCACGCATGCTTGTGAGGCGAACAGTGATTTTAGTTATTTCATTGACAATTATGCTAATTACACAGAAGCTGGAGTTTCGCACATAGTGGATGCCAATGGGGTAACAAAAAAAATATTATTGAATGCACCCAATCCGTTAAAGGATTATGCCTTGGGAACAACAAAGGTTTTTGAACTTTACAATGGCAGTACAAAATTGTATGCGAGAATCATTACACCACCCAATTTTGATAGCACTAAAAAATACCCTGTTATAACTTATGTTTATGGTGGACCCCATGTACAGTTGGTATCCAATCGTTTTTTAGCGGGTTCAAACTATTGGATGCAGTATATGGCACAACAAGGTTATATTGTTTTTACCCTTGATAATCGTGGAAGTTTTAACAGGGGACAAGGTTTTGAGGGAAGTATTCACAGAAATGTGGGTACCAATGAACTTTCAGACCAAATGTTAGGTGTTCAATATCTTAAGTCTTTATCGTATGTTGACAGTGCAAGAATGGGTGTACATGGCTGGAGTTTTGGTGGTTTTATGACCACCAGTTTAATGACGCGTTTTCCGCACGCTTATAAAGTAGGTGTTGCTGGAGGACCTGTTATTGATTGGAAATTTTATGAAATTATGTATACGGAGCGATACATGGATACACCTGAAGAGAACAAGGAAGGTTATGAAAAAAATAATTTGCTTAACCATATTGACAGTTTACAGGGTAGATTATTAATGATACATGGAACAGAAGATGATGTCGTTTTATGGCAGCACAGTTTACTTTATGTAAAAGCAGCAGTAGATGCCAACAATCTAAATTTAGATTATTTTGTTTATCCTGGACATCCACACAATGTAAGGGGTAAAGACCGCTTGCATTTAATGGGTAAAATAACCCAGTACTTTCAAGACCATTTATAAGACAGCAAGGCGCAAATGATAATGTAGCTCAACAAACCAAGGTCTAATATACAATCAATCCATTTTTTTTTAATAGGTAGGGCCTAAAAATGAAAATACTGACGGAAAGCAGTATCAAAGAGCCGATGGCGTAAGGGATTTTTGTATTTGCGTTATCATATCGGTAATTAAGGCAAGCATCCCCCCAACAGCGATGAACTAGGGTGCATTAAATACATTTTTTCATATTCCATGCTGTTTGATAAATAGCCCTATGTATTGTCTGACATCAAATCTACCACAAAGCTAGCAATCAACAATAAAAAAATAGGATTAAGTATTCAAATGGCAGGTTCAAAATAGGAAGCAAAACCTCCTTGAATTATTTTTGTCTTCTTCTTTCCAACTCTTCTTCTAATAAAAGCAGCTCACGCCCCATCTGTCCTTTGATAGATGAATTTTCCTGTGCTCTGCGTGCAAGGTAGGGCAATACCGCCTTTACTGGTCCATACGGAACATATTTCCCTGCGTTATAACCAATACTTGCCAAATTAAAACTAATGTTATCGCTCATTCCCAATAGTTGGGCAAACCAAATGTTCTGATGATCATGTGCAATTTTGTGCTTTTCCATCAATTCAGTAAGTAAAATGCTACTTTCTTCATTGTGTGTGCCTGCACAAAACGAAACTTTGTCTAGGTGTTCAACACAAAATTTTAAAGCCTCATTGTAATCTCGGTCTGTAGCTTCTTTATCGGGCTGAATAGGAGAGGGATAACCCATTTGTTGAGCACGTAAATTTTCTTTCTCTAAGTATGCACCGCGCACCAATTTATAGCCTTGTAAATAGCTGTTATTCCTTACTTGCATTTTTAAATGGTGTAACCTATCGTGTCTATAAAGCTGAATGGTATTGTAAACATAAATTCCATCGGTATTGTACTTTTCCATCATGGCATAAGTAGTTTCATCAATAGCATCTTGCAACCAACTTTCCTCTGCATCGACAAAAACGCGCACCTTGTATGTTGCCGCAGCTTGACAAATACTTTCAAAGCGCTCTAAATATTTGTTATAGGAATTTTGTTCTGCTTCTGTTAAGGCTTCTTTAGCTCCCAGTTTCCTCAAAGATTCATTGTTTACAATGCCTGAGGATTTAAAAATACTAAAATGGATATTTTTGTTGCCTGCTGAGTGTTTAATGGCTCTTAGAAATTCAGCGGTGGTTTCTTCATAAGCTTTCTCATTTCCTTCTCCTTCAACACTATAGTCCAGCATGGTTCCAACATTGCTTCTGCTTAAAGCTTGTATTGTTTTTTGACAGTCCTCAATGCTTTCACCACCACAAAACCACTCAAACATTGTTTTTTTGATAATGCCTTTAACAGGTAAACCAGCATTTAAAGCCCATGATGCCAATTTTGGTCCGTAGTTGATAACCATCGGAAAATTGAAACTTTTAAAAAGCAAAATTCCTTTTTTTAGCTGCCAGTTTGTTTTGTGAACAAAGGCTATTTCGGTATTTTTAAAGTCCATTATAACGCTACTGCAAACGTATTATTTAAAATTGATATTTAATAATTGGGTATAAAATGATTTTTTTGAACAATTATAATTGGATTTAAGCAAAGCTACTACTACTTTTGTAGGGCTCTTGAAAACCTCAGACGTATTAGCTCTCTGGGCGCAACACCCCAAGCTGAGTGCTTTAAAAAATAACCACGATATCAGTATAGAAAATCCTTCTGGTAGCATCATATCTATGCTTATTGCTGGCTATTTTCAATACATGCATGGAGCGCATTTTGTTGTTTGTGCCAATAAGGAACAGGCACTTTTCATGTTTACTGATATTTATAATTTTATTGGTCCTTCAAAGGTACATTTTTTACCCAGTTCATACCCCAAAGGGATTGTTGTGGCGCAAGAGCCCAACGCCAATGACGTAAAAGAAAGAACAGAAACTCTTTCTAAATTAAAAAAAGGAGACTTTTCAGGAATTGTTATTACCTATCATGATGCGGTATATGAAAAGGTAGCTGACCTTAAAACTGTAAAAAAATATGAATATGATTTACAAAAAGGAGATGAATTAAACCGCGAATTTTTGTTGGAAATGCTGGAGTTATGCCATTTTCAAAGAGAGGAATTTGTGTACGAACCCGGTTATTTTTCTATAAGAGGTGGGATTATTGATGTGTTTTCGTACGCCCATGAAAGCCCTGTAAGAATAGTTTTGGATGGCAATACCATTGAGAGCATTCGCTTTTTTGACCCCGAAACGCAATTGTCCATTTCGGAAAGGCAGTTTATAAAACTCACCCCAAATATCAAAGACAAAGAACTTTTTAAAACCTTTCAACCCATATTTGAGTATTTTGATGAGCATACAAAACTATGGCTGTGCGATGAGGATATCCTCAAACAAAAAATCAGTCAGTATTGGAGGGAAATAAGACACGATAAGGAAGACGAAACCAATACAGAGTTAATCATTAGTCCTCAACAGCTTGCCGCCAGAATCAAGGGATTTCATAAAATAAATTGGGGTTTTTCTCCAAAAGAAGACATTGAAATAGCCCTGAACAGTTCTGTTCAACCACTATTTCAAAAGAATTTCGACATGATTTTGGATGACATGCAGCAATGGGTGGACAAAGGGTATGAACTTTTTGTTTTTGCAGAAAATCCAAGGCAGATAGACCGACTATATCAAATTATTGAAGATACAGGCAAGTCTATTGTATTTGAGCCGGTATATGCAGGCTTGAGCAGCGGATTTATAGATCACAGCATAAAAAAAGTTTTCTATACAGACCACCAACTGTTTGGCCGATACTACCGCTACAAAGACAAAAAAAGATTTACCAAAAACAGTGCATTAACACTCAAAGAATTGCAAGGCTTACAACCTGGAGATTACGTGGTGCATATAGACCATGGCATTGGTCAGTTTGGTGGAATGCACAAAATGGAAATGAATGGAAAGGTGCAGGAAGTGGTAAGATTGGTCTACAAAAACAACGATTTATTAATCGTCAATATCAATTCATTGCATAAAATATCTAAGTACAGTGGCAAAGACGGAACCGTTCCGAAAATTCATAAACTGGGCAGTGGTGTTTGGGAAAAACAAAAGTTAACTACCAAAGCTAAGGTAAAGGATATTGCCAGAGAATTGATAGCCCTTTACGCCAAAAGAAAAGCGGAACCAGGCTTTGCCTTTTCACCGGATAATTATTTACAAACAGAGTTGGAGGCTTCATTTATTTATGAAGATACTCCTGACCAAGCTAAAACTACAGAGGATGTAAAGGGAGATATGGAAAGCGAACACCCTATGGACCGCTTGGTTTGTGGTGATGTAGGATTTGGAAAAACAGAAATTGCCATTCGTGCAGCTTTTAAGGCCGTGTGTGATAGCAAACAAGTGGCTATTTTGGTGCCGACAACCATTTTAGCCCATCAGCATTACCGCACGTTTAGGCAGCGTTTAGAGGGCTTCCCTGTTAATGTAGATTTTATCAACCGTTTTAAAAGTAAAAAAGAACAAAAGGAAACCTTGCAAAAGCTGGCAGAAGGTAAAGTTGATATATTGATTGGAACACACAGAATCGTAAGCAAAGACGTAAAGTTTAAAAACTTAGGTTTGTTGATTATTGATGAAGAACAGAAGTTTGGTGTTGCGGTTAAAGACAAACTAAAAGAATTTAGGATCAATGTAGATACCTTAACCCTTACTGCTACACCTATTCCAAGAACACTGCATTTTTCACTAATGGGAGCAAGAGATTTAAGTATCATCAATACACCACCACCCAATCGTCAGCCCGTGGAAACGCGTTTGCAGCATTATGATGCAGAGACCATTAGAGAGGCTGTTCAATATGAAGTGGGTAGAGGAGGGCAAGTGTTTTTTGTGCACCACAGAATTAGTGATATTTATCAATTGGCGCAAAATATTGAAGACTCAGCCAATGTGCGTGTAGCAGTTGCGCATGGACAACTGGATGGGCAGGAGCTTGAAAAAGTAATGGTGCAATTTATGGAAGGTGATTTTGATGTTTTGGTGGCTACTTCTATTATAGAAAGCGGTTTGGATATTCCCAATGCCAATACGATTATTATTAACAATGCACACATGTTTGGCTTGAGTGATTTGCATCAAATGCGTGGTAGGGTAGGGCGAAGCAATAAAAAGGCTTACTGCTATTTAATTTCACCGCTCTTGAACAGCTTGAGCGATGAGGCAAAACAAAGGCTAAGAACACTAGAGGAGTATGCCGAATTGGGCAGTGGTTTTCAAGTAGCCATGAAAGATTTGGATATCAGAGGAGCGGGTAATTTGTTGGGAGGAGAGCAGTCTGGATTTATATCTGAGTTGGGCTTTGAAATGTATCATAAAATTTTGGATGAAGCTATGAGAGAGCTGAGAGAAGAAGAATTTATTGACGTACTCAACCATAAACCTACTATTGAGAGCAGAGATGTCGTAATTGATACGGACTATGACTTGATTATTCCAGACTACTACGTCAAAAATGTACCTGAAAGGTTAAGTTTATATACACAACTCAGCAATATTGAAACAGAAACATCACTTAAAACCTTTAAGGAAAGCTTGGTTGATCGGTTTGGGAAATTGCCAAAAACACTGGATGACTTGCTAGAAACGGTAAGACTAAAATGGATTGCCAAAAGACTGGGTTTAGAAAAATTGATGGTGAAACGTGGGCAGATGAAAATGTATTTCCCTGCAGACCAAAAGGCATTTGTATATGAAAGTGATGCTTTCGGCAAGATGATCAATTATGTAATGAATCATCCACAGAAATTTACTGTAAAGCAAACGCCTAATGAGGTTTTGTTCAGTGCCAATATGGTGGACAATGTTGCCGAGGCATTGGGTTTATTATACGATATGGAAGCGTTTGTAAATGAAAGGGATGTAAAAATGCCCTTGAACTAATCAAACTTGTTACAATTTTTGCCTTTTCGCCCTGCGAAGTGTTTTTCACCTCGCAGTTGTTATCTTTCATCGCTACCAATTTTTATTACTCTCAAAGGCGCAAGGACGCAAAGTGTTTAATATAAAAGTAAATTAAAAAAAAATAGATTTTTGTTTGACTTACAAAGCTTCCAATAGGGACTAAATTTTGAAATTTTAATATCATATCAGCCTAAGACATGATTGTAAAATACTTTATCACATAACTATGATTAAAATTCTTAATTTTGCATTATGATTCAGAGAAAACAAAGTCTATACTTGCTAATATTGGCTGTGGTTAGTGTTATTGTTTCGTTTAGCAATGCTGCTGTGCTACAATTTAGTGGTTCAGGTTTATACAACGGCAATACCATTGACAAAGCCACTGTGAGTTACAGCAAACTTACTTTTTTAAGTGGTGATACGGTGGTCAATATGGTTTCGCCATCAAAAACACAATTTATTTTGTGGTCTATTGCATTGCTGGCAATTTTGGCAACCCTTTCCTATAAAAATAGAAAAAGGCAGATAACCTTTTGTTCGGTTAATTTTGCCTTTATACTGTTTATACCCGTATTTATTTACTTAGATTTTCGCAACGTACAAAACCTTTTTTCCGTAGGTGATATTGAAATTCTTATCTCAGCCACTTTTCCATTAGCATTGCTTATCATGAACTTTTTAGCAGTAAGGGGTATTGTAAAAGACGATAACCTGATTAAGTCTATGGACAGGTTGCGGTAAATTTTCCCTTTGAAGGGTTTTCCTGCATTAGTCAGAGGCCCTGCTATCCCATATTATTTATATTTTATCAAACCCAATGTCATATTTCCTCCATTTCTGTCATTGAATAACGTTGAAATGATGCCACTGGCTGACAATTAGTCATAATTTAATAAGTTTTTTGTGGTAATTTTTGCTTGGTATCCTAATTGCTTTCTAAAAAGAAAATAATAGAACAATGAGTAAAATAATAGGAATAGACTTAGGAACAACCAACTCTTGCGTTTCTGTAATGGAAGGAAATGAGCCAGTTGTTATTACCAACAGTGAGGGAAAAAGAACCACGCCTTCTATTGTTGCATTTTTAAAAGATGGTGAACGCAAAATTGGTGACCCTGCTAAACGTCAAGCAATTACAAACCCAGAGAAAACAATTTCCTCTATCAAAAGGTTTATGGGAAATAGCTTTGACCAAGTAAAATTGGAAGCAGGTAGAGTGCCTTACAAAGTAGTAAAAGGAGAGAACAACACACCCAGAGTACAAATAGACGACCGACAATTTACACCACAAGAAATAAGTGCAATGATTCTTCAAAAAATGAAGAAAACAGCGGAAGATTTTTTGGGTATGGAAGTAAAAGAAGCCGTAATTACGGTGCCAGCATACTTTAATGATGCGCAAAGACAAGCGACAAAAGAAGCTGGAGAAATTGCCGGTTTAACAGTAAGACGTATTATCAATGAGCCTACAGCAGCAGCTTTGGCTTATGGTATGGATAAAAAAGGAACGGAATCTAAAATTGTGGTTTTTGACTGCGGAGGTGGTACCCATGACGTTTCTGTTTTAGAATTAGGAGATGGTGTTTTTGAAGTAAAATCTACCGATGGTGATACCCATTTAGGGGGAGATGATTTTGATCAACGCATTATTGATTGGTTGGTACAAGAGTTTAAAGATGAAAACGGAGGCTTAGATTTAACCAAAGACCCAATGGCTTTGCAAAGATTGAAAGAGGCGGCAGAGAAAGCAAAAATTGAATTGTCAAATGCAGCGAGTTCTGAAATTAACTTGCCATACATTATGCCAGTAGATGGCATACCAAAACACTTGGTGCGTACATTGAGCAAAGCAAAATTTGAACAATTGGTGGATGATTTGGTACAAAGAACCATTGCACCGTGCAAAACAGCTTTGAAAAATGCAGGTATGAAACCATCAGATATTGATGAAATAATTTTGGTAGGTGGTTCTACAAGAATACCTGCGGTGCAAGCAGCAGTAGAAAAATTCTTTGGAAAAGCACCCAACAGAAGTGTAAACCCAGATGAGGTTGTAGCTGTAGGAGCTGCTATTCAAGGTGCCGTTTTAACAGGAGAGGTAAAAGATGTATTGTTGTTAGACGTTACACCACTTTCCTTAGGTATTGAAACAATGGGCGGTGTGTTTACCAAGTTGATTGAGTCTAACACCACCATTCCATCAAAGAAAAGTGAGGTATTCTCAACTGCTTCAGACAACCAACCATCAGTACAAATCCATGTATTGCAAGGAGAGCGCCCGATGGCAAAGGATAACAAAGCAATTGGGATGTTCAACTTGGATGGAATTCCACCTGCACAACGCGGTGTGCCACAAATTGAAGTAACTTTTGATATAGATGCCAATGGTATTTTAAACGTAAGTGCAAAGGATAAAGGAACTGGCAAGGAGCAAAAAATCAGAATTGAATCTAGCAGTGGCTTGAGCAAAGAAGAGATTGAAAAAATGAAGAAAGAGGCAGAAGCCAATGCAGATGCTGACAACAAAGCAAAAGAAGAAATTGAAAAATTGAATGCTGCTGATGCATTGCTTTTCTCTACAGAAAAACAATTGAAAGAGTATGGCGACAAAGTGCCTGCTGATAAAAAGCAAGTAATAGAAAATGCCTTGGCTGAATTGAAAAAAGCACATGAAGCAAAAGATTTTGCTGCTATAGAAACGCATACCAGTGCTTTAAATGAAGCTTGGAATGCCGCAAGCCAAGATATTTATGCAGCACAACAAGAGGCAGATAAGGGCAATAATGCAGGAGCAGAAAACGCTACCAATGCAGAAGAAACCAGCAACAGCAAAACCGATGACGTAGAGGATGTCGATTTTGAAGAAGTGAAGGAGTAACTTAAAGTTATTAGTTACGAAGTACTTCGTAATGAGTGTCCCGATGTCCATCGGGAAGTTTTTAGTTTAAAACTAAAAACTGCATACCATAGAAAAGCCTGTCAATAATTTTGACAGGCTTCTTTTGTTTACTAGAGACACGTAATATTAAAGGTTTTATGGAGTATAATAACGTAGTACTTCGTTATCCTTTCTGTAAGCGCTCCTAACGTTGTACAACGTTACGCTAACTCTAAGAAGAGATACTATCTGGTTGTCCAAATTGTTGTATTAGATCATTTTTAGTTTACTCCAAATTTATTCCATTCGCATCGATTGTAAGTCCTACTTTTTTGTCAAATAGGTTGCGGAATCCGTAAATTCCAGTTACCCAAAAAATAAGATTTCTAAAATTCCAACTCCTTTTATTACCAAAGGATTATTTAATAATTGTATTGAATATTCTTGGAATCCATCTGCATGCATAAATAACCAAGCACCTAAAACTACAAACAACAATGAGACCCCAGTTCCTAAAAATAGTTTGTTTTTGCTCAAGGGTATTTCAATCTTTTCGTTCATTTTCAATTTATTGGTTTTGTCTAATTATAGACTAACGTTTACTTTTTATTTTGTAATGTAACTGAATTAATCCTGTATCAAATGATTTTACAGTCACAAATTCTAGCAACTGTTCAGGTCGCCCGTCTTTAAACAATTTTGTCCCCATACCTAACAATACAGGAACCACTGAAATGATAAGCTCATCAATCAAGTCATTTTTCAATAATTCATTTATCACTTCGGCACCACCGTCACAATAAATATTTTTTCCGTTTTTGAGATTCAGTTGTTTAACCAAATCCGTCAAGCTTCCTGTGTAAAAAGTTGTCCTGCCAACATTTGGTTTTTTGGTTCTTGTAACAACATAAATGTCTCTTTGACCATTGTCGTAATGAGATAAGCCAACTTCTTTAAGCACATAATCATAGGTTTTTCTACCAATAATTATTGTGTCAATTGTGTCGGTAAATTTTGCGTAACCATAGTCTTCACCTTCTTTTTCAACTATCTTCAGAAAGCTGAGGTCGTCATTCGGTTTTGCAATGTAGCCGTCCAAACTTGTTGCAATAAAAAGGGATAACTTTCGCATTTATTTTTATTTATTATTGTCTTTCTTATATGCTTTGTCTTCTTGTAGACTGATATTTAACGCATTAATGCGAAGTTATACCAAATTTGCAAATGCACCAAATATTATTAATTTTACGATAGGTGAAATCTCCTTAAGATTTGCTATATATTTCTAACGTTTATATTATTTGTTGGAAAAGTGTATGAACATCATAAATTGTCATCTATTTTGCTTCTCGTCTATTTTGACTGAACAAGTGATTGAAATCCTCCATAAACCATTCTGCTTGCATCAAAAATCAACCTTTTTGGGTCTGTCAATGGGGCAACTAATGCTGCCATTCTTGGGTCCTTAGGAACTTGTTTGTTCGCTAAGTCACGTGTCAATTTAGAAGGAAACAAAACCCACCCAAATATAACTACTTCATCTTCTTTCAAATCTACTACTTCAATAAAAGAACGGGTGCCTTCCAGTTTCAAATCTTCGCCAACATACTCGCAGTATGTTAGTGCACCATATCCCTTCCAAATTTCAGCTACTTTTTCAGCCACACGCATATATTCATCAAGGTGAAGTCTTGGAACGGGAAGTACAAAGCTATCTATATAATTTGCCATATCTATATTGTTATTTATATTTTGTTAGTCTTTCATTTGATGTTAAACGCAGTCTGGTAAAAGCATAGTTAGCGATTATGAAGTTATAAACCCTGCTTATTGCTAATGTGCTTTAAGCAAGCGGTTCGTTGTTCTTTTCCATTAGCAACAATCATCTTCAGATTGTATTGGGGGGCATTTTACTGTTCCGTAACTGCAATAAACACAACAGTCACCTTGTTTTGGTCTTAAAACTTGTTTGCAGTTTTCACATTCATAAAAATACTGGCAAGCATTGGTTGGCATTCGTTCTTCCTTTTTGTTTCCGCAATTTGGGCAAGTGATTGTTGAGTTTAGTTCAACCTCCTTGCCGTTAAAAATCGCGCAAGTATCACAAGTTCCATGCATTTTGTTACGTTTATAATTCCAAATGGTTGCAATGAGCAGTCCCAACATACCAGCGTATAAAAAGTATGTCCATTGGTTGCTGTCATTGAAATGATAAGCGTAAAAAATTAAAAGTCCGCTTAACACAGCGGTCAGCAAAGGATATAGGCAACGATGTTTGCGGTAAGAAATGTATAGACCAGCAATAGAAATAATAACCATTGCTTGAAAAATCCACATTGTCCAGCCCCCAAAAAGCTCAAAACTACCAAGGCCAAGTGCTGATGCTGCAAAAGCAAAAAGCGGAAAACAACAAGGTGAAAATATTGCTGTCAAAAAAAGTCCAACTGTTCCGAGTTTGTCTATGTTACTCTTTAATTCCATGGTTATTTTTTTATTGTAAATGATTGTTGTGTCCTTCTCAACAAAAACCTTTATCGCCTGTTAATTTGCGAAGTTCAGCCAAATTCATAAATTCACCAAATATTATTAATTCTGCTAACAAGTCCTTAATTTTGTTATTCCACCAATGTCTACAAAAAAATGTTGCAAAAAATACAAGGAGAAAGGCAAAACCTATTGTAAAACCTGTCCTAAACTTGCTGAAAAAGCCGATAAAAAAGGTAAAAAGAATAAAAAATAAATTTACAAGGCTACAATCTCCTCAGCCAATTTGTTCCATGAGAATTTTTCTTTTTCAATTAAGATGTTTGCGGTCAATGTCGCTGCAATGTTTTGCGCATAAAAAGCATTCAGTTGTTGCGCTATATCCGATGGGTTTTGTTCGCAAACATAGCCTACCTTTAAATGCGGCACCAATTCTGCCAAACCTCCAACATTGGTCACCAACATGGGCTTGTTATAAAAATAAGCAATTTGTGTAACACCACTTTGGGTGGCTGTTTTATAGGTTTGAACCACCATATCCGCGGCAGAAAAATATTGTGCCACTTGGTTGTTCGGAATAAAGTCTGTTCTTAAAATAATCCTATCCGCTATGTTCAGTTGGCTTATCAAATCCAGATAGGGTTGGGCTTCTTCATAAAATTCACCGGCCACAATTAAATAAGTATTGTGTTTTACATAATCCATTTGGGCAAATGCTTGTAAAAGCAAATCCAAACCTTTGTATTTTCTAATAAAACCAAAAAATAACAAATAATTGGCATCCACCGCTAAGCTCAATGATTTTTTTGCTTCATCCATGGGCAGGGCAGGGCCAAAATCATCGTAAAGCGGATGCGGAACAAAAACCCGAGGCTTTATTTTGTTAAAAATTGAAATATCCTCCAACACTTTTTTGCTCATCGCCACAAAACCATCCATGGCTTTTAAAAAATAATTGGTAAAGGCAGTATCTCCTGCGCGCTTTTCATGCGGAATAATATTGTCTGTAATGGCAATGCATTTGCTAAGCTTATTCTTTTTGATAAGTCTGGCAATGGTTCCTAGGCATGGACCCATAAAGGGCATCCAATACCTGAAAATTACCAAATCTGGACGCAGTTTTTTGTATTGAAGACCAACCTTAATCCAGTTGAAAGGGTTGATGCTATTAATGGCTACATCTATATCAAGGTCTGTGGGTTTGGGGGCATCAGAAAATTGAGACTTTCCTGGAAAAAGTATCTTTGGATATTGCAGGCTGAAGGTAAGCAGTGTAACGGCATAACCCATGGCTTGATACTCCCTTGCCAAGCGCTCATTATAGGTAGCCAAACCACCTCGCAATGGATGTGCAGGACCAACAATAACAACATGCTTTTTCATTGGATATGGAATTAGAACGTGGTTTTTTCTATGGCGTAATGGTTTCTTTCAGGATTGTTTCTGCTTATCAGTTCACCGATAAAGCCAGCGGTAAACAACTGTACACCAATAATCATACTTACCAAACCAATATAGAAAATTGGATTGTCAGTAATTAACTGTTTGGCTTGATTGTGGTAAATAGCCCATGCTTTTGCAACCCCTAAATAAAAGGCTATAAAAAATCCAATCATAAAACTAAGTGTACCCATGACCCCAAAAAAGTGCATCGGCCTTTTGCCAAATCTCCCCACAAAATAAATGCTCAATAAATCTAAAAACCCATTGATAAATCGTTCCAGACCAAATTTGGTCGTACCATATTTTCTGGATCGGTGCTGTACCACTTGTTCTCCAATTTTAGTAAAACCATTCCATTTGGCAATTACTGGAATATACCGATGCATTTCTCCGTACACTTCAATATTTTTTACAACGGCACTTTTATACGCCTTAAGTCCACAATTAAAATCATTCAATTTTATTCCACTAATAGCACGCGTAGCAGCGTTAAACAGTTTGGTGGGTATGGTTTTGGTAATTGGGTCAAAGCGTTTTTTCTTCCAGCCACTTATAAGGTCAAAGCCTTCTTCGTTCACCCTTCTGTATAGTTCTGGTAATTCATCTGGGCTGTCTTGCAAATCTGCATCCATTGTAAAAACAACATCACCTTGAGCCTTTTCAAAACCTACATTTAATGCAGCGCTTTTACCGTAGTTTCGTCTAAATTTTATACCTTTTACATTCGGGTTTCTGGCTACTAAATTTTCAATCACTTCCCAAGATTGATCTTTACTGCCATCGTCAATAAAGATAAGCTCATAGGAGAATTTATGGTCATCCATAACCCTGACAATCCAGTCATGTAATTCTGGCAAAGACTCGTCTTCATTCAATAAAGGTATTACTATTGAAATATCCATAGTTTATGATTCGTCAGCTTTTTTAAATCCAAAAAAAGAAGTCAATAGCGCAAGAAAGGCTGCTACCAACCCAGATTTTGCAAAGAGTATCAGTATGGTGTTGCCAATGTTACTCAAAGGATTGTAAGCAGCATTTTGGGCATCATCCCTGTATTTTTCAAATTCCTTTATTTGTACCAACGTATATTTTTCTTCTCCACTGTCGTTCTTTTCTACTTTGGCCCTTGCAATAAAATCTGTCCAAACGTCAACCGCCACTTTCTTTTCCAGTTCGGGTATTTCCGTAAAAATAGCACCTTTTAAAACGATGCTGGCTGTTTCTGTAATACCAATAGCAACAAAGCCCATTATAAATGCAGCAATAAAAGCCTCATGGTACTGAATTGCACCTTTGGTTTCATTTTTATTGGTAATGTGATAGTATATCATCATGCCCAATGTTAACCCAGAAACAATGGTGAGCGGCATAAAGCCGGTCATTAACTTAGGAAAAATGGCACAAAAAATGGTCAATACAACGGTCATAAAAATGCCGATAACAATACCGTATTTTAAAGCAATATTTTTCATAGTTTTATTTTGCCAATAACAGCTCCTTTTAATTTTTTATTGAACCATGGAGAGTTGGATGAAAGGGAAAGATTGCTTGTTTCATTGTAATCCCATTCTTGCAGTTCATCAACAACAATATAATTTTCAGAATTTTGAATGTTTAAAATTTTTGCGGGATTGTTGCTGGTTTTTTCAATAAACATATCCCAACCAGTTTTTGTAATTACCTTTTGCAAAGCCATCGGAATAAAGGTTTGCCAAGAAATTGCTCCAAAGTCAGCATAGTCAAATTCACAGGCTTTGCTCTCAATTACCTTGGGCTGGTGGTAGGAGGCTATGGCATCAATGGTTCCATCTTTCAACCCATCAAATAGCGCAGCTTGGTCTTTTTTACTGCGCAAATAAGGGAACAGTTTTAAATTGGTATCAAATGTTCTTAAATCTTCATCGGTAAAGCACAATGAAAAAATACTGACATCGCAGGTTATCGCTACACCTTGTTTTTTGGCAGCTTTGATAGCCGTTACTCCTTGTTTGGTGCTAATACCAGATATATGCAGTGGTGCACAATTATAGGCGGCAATAGCAATATCTCGCTCAATATTTATCTGTTCTGCAATGGCTGGTGAGCCATTGAATCCCAATTGTGTATTGCTTGATGTTTCAGCAACAGCCGCAAATTGCTTGAGGCTACCTTCTAATGCATGGGTCATTAACAAACCATTAAAGGTACTCATATACTGTTGTACGCGTTGTGTAAACCCTGCACCTAAACTTTCGTTGTTGGGGTTGGCGAATGCAATGGCCCCTGCTTCTTTCATCTCAAACAGCGCTGTCATTTGTTCATTGTCTGATTGAGTAATGATAGAACCAACGGGTAAAAAAGTCATTTTGTACTTTTTAGATTCGTTCAATACAAAATGGATATCTTCTTTGTTTTTTAGCAGGCGATTTTTATTGCTGTGCACCGCCACTTGGTCAAAACCACTTGCCAAAGCATTTTTAGAGGCCACCTCAATGGTTTCTGCCAAATCATCGCCCGGTTCACCTAAATAAGATTTTAAATCAACCAATGCGGGTATAATGTGCAGATGACTGCCATCCACTCCTTTAAGCTTACCATCTTTAACAATGCTAAATTGACCAGTTTTATCGCAAAGAATGGAAACTTTCTTAGAATTTTGTCCTAGCTCATGTACATTGACATTTTGATAAACTTTTCCTTTTTCTGTTAATAGCATGATTATATAAATCGCAACAAAAATATTTCAATTAAAACAAAAAGCAAGGCAAAAACGATAAACCATTTCCAAGAGGTATCGATAACTCCATGATTTTTTGATAAAATGGGGTGGGTAGAAAGGGTATTCGTATAAACCGAAGCACCCATATTTTTAGCAATAGCCTCTAATTGCGCGCCTTCGTAAAAGACTAAATCGGATTCTTCTCTGTTTACATTCAAAGCTACATAGCCTAAAACTTTCTTATTCAAAGCATTTCTTATCTGATAAACCGCAGCACCAGATACTGCACTTGATGGAAATAAGTAGGTTTTTCCAGTCCTATTTATAATTTCTGCTGTAACACCATTGGCTTTATACTGCAATTCAAAGCGCTCTATGCCTGTAGTTGTAATGTTATCAACTTCAACATTGCTATTTTCATCCAACCAACCAAAAAGAGATTTTTGCCCGTTGTTGCCCAAAGCAATATTGCTTAAAGTTGGGTAAAATAAATATCCCACCAAGGGGAAATCAGACCATGATTTGTCTAAAGGAATAGCAGCATGGTAAACATGTCCCATTCCCAAACTGTAATCTATTAGAATAGGGCTTTCATCATCCAAACCTAAAACTATCCTGCCATTGCCTTGGCTACTGATGCTATAAATTTTATTTACACTAGGATATATTGGATTTTTAGGAATGCTCTTGTAAACATATTGATACAAAGGATGTTTAAAATCTATTTTGGATATTTTTTGAGAAACCACTTTGGATACAGACCAATTATTTACACCCAAATTACTAAAATCATTTTGGCTATTTGAATTTGAAGCGGGAATGAGCAGCACATTACCACCTTTCTCAACAAAATTTCGCAGCTCACTGCTGTTATCGATGTTTGGTACATAACCATTGATAATAACAGCGTCAAAAGCTGCTAGGTTTTTGGGGAGTGTCAAAAAATAGCTAACTTCAAATGACACTTCTGTTTTATATACTGCATCAATGAAATTATTTCTAGCCCCTACAAATGCAATATTTTGTTTCTTTTTTTGCTGTTTGTGAAACCAAAATAGTTCATTGTCGAAGTATAAATCTTCCCTGTCTATTTTTACAACTCCTTGCATGTCATCTTCACCATTATAGCCAAAAGCAATTGCAATTTTTGAGGTTTTTTGTGCAGGTAAATTAATACTTGCACTGGCCAATAGTTTTTCATTGATGTATAGGTTCAATGGAATTTGACTAAGTGCCTCTTCCCCATGATTTGTAACCAAACATTCCATTTCGTAATTTTTACTATTGGCACCAAAAGGATTTGTAAAATATATACTGTCAATAGAAATATTAGATTTGGTTTGTTGTTCAACAGGAACAAACCAAGTGTTTTTCCAGCTATCTTTTGGACTGTAATTATCAACAAAGTATTTCTGAAAATCACTAATAATAAAGGTGTTGAGGTTAATTGCACCAGTGCTATTTAGGCTCTCAATACTTTGTCTAAGGCTGTTGAGCGTGATTGAATTGGCTACTAATCCGACAGCATCAATATCTTTTAATAATTCATTTTTGTCAATATAGGTCTTAGGCGCATTGTTGGCTGTAATAAGCGTAATTTTATCTTTACTCCCCGTTTGTGATATCAACGACCTTGCCTGGTTTTTGATTGTTTCTAATGATTTGTCAGCGCTGAAAGTATTGTCAATGACAATGGCAAATTGCTGCGGCAAAGATTTTTCAACTTCTTTTCCGCAATAGGGAATACAAAATGCCAATACCAAGCATGAAAACATGCCTATTCTGCTTGACAAAAGCAAATATCTTTTTAATTGCTTCAAACGCTTTGTTTGGTTTTCAATCTTTTTTAGGAATTGAGTATTTGAAAACAGAATGGTTTTATATCTCCTAAAATTAAAAAGATGAACAATTATTGGTATTAAGAGCAGCAAAAGCCACCAAAGCATGTTTGGATTAGAGAAATGCAAGGTTTCAAAAATACCTTTATTCTTACATAAGAAAAAGCGATTTTTTTAGAATTATGATTTCGTACGATTGGAATAAAACCGTCCAAATAAATGAGCAATAACTTGCAAACAAAAAAAAAGATGTAAAATAAGTTAAACTTCTATTTATATTTGTGGCATGAGAAAAATAAAATTATTTGGAGTTGTTGCTATTGTAACAATAATCGGACTAGCAAGTTGTGGTAAGTACGAAGAGGGTCCAGCGGTCAGCTTTAGAAGCAAGAAAGCTAGAATTGAGGGAGATTGGAAATTAGTGAAGCAAATTGTTGATGGCAAAGAAGAAACATTGGATGCAGATGATAAAGACGATGTTTTTAAATTTAATAAGGATGGAACATACGAATTGACTGATCCAGGAAACGGAACAGAAAAAGGTAAATGGACTTTTAATGATGGAAAAGAATCTCTTACCATTACAGAATCTTCTTCAGGCTTTGCAATTGTAGCAAAAATTCTTAAGTTAAAGAACAATGAAATGTGGTTAGAGTTTGATTTCTTTGGTTCAAAAAGCACACAACATTACGAACAATAAAATTTTGTAACCTATTCATAAAAAAGGGCTGTCTATTTTAGACAGCCCTTTTTTATGATACAATTTCTAAAAGGTACAAAAAAAACCACAATACTTAAGCATTGTGGTTTTTTTATGTGTTCCCTTGTAGGAAACCAATTATTTCTTTTCGTATCTTTTTCTAAATTTATCAATTCTACCAGCAGTATCAATAAGGTTTTGTTGACCTGTGTAGAAAGGATGAGACTTTGAAGAAATCTCTAATTTGTATAATGGGTATTCATTACCATCTTCCCATTTAATGGATTCTTTCGTTTCAACAGCAGAGCGGGTTAAAAAAGCTTCATCACAGCTCATGTCTTTAAATACTACTAATCTGTAATTTTCTGGGTGTATATCGGCTTTCATTGTATTTTCTTTTTAAGAGGTGCAAAATTAATGTAATTTATTTTTCTAACAAAGTAAAAATTAAATATTTTTACAGGTTTAAAATTATATTTCACAAACTTTACCACGGGTTTATCAGACAATCAATATTATATGTATTGCGCTACTCGTTTTTAAAAGTATATTTGCCATTCATTAAGTTAATAAAAGGCCATGTCTGCAAAAAATAAATTGGTGATTTTAGAAAAAAAAGCAATAGAAAATAAGCTCAATCGTTTGGCTTGTCAGATTTTAGAAAATCATTCAACTGCAATAAAACTACAATTTATAGGATTAAATGAAAGAGGGTACAAGTTATCTCAAGAAATAAAAAAACGCATACTTAAATTAGACAAACAAAAAAGTATTGAAATAATCCAAGGGTTTACAGAAGGAAAGACACGCATTGATAAGAAAGAAGACCTGAACCCTAAATTACCCATTGTAATCATGGATGACGTGCTCAATACTGGACGTTCTATATATTTTCTTTTGTCAGACTTGGCTAGTATTCAACCAGCTAATGTGCAAATATGCGTTTTGGCAGACAGGCATCACAAAAAGTATCCAATTCATGCAGATTTTGTTGGTTTAACCTTTGCCACAACCATTCAGGAACATATTTACTTTGATATTGATAAACCTGAATTATACCTGGAATAAAATTATTTTTTAGATTTAGCTTCCTTTACTTTTTTCATCAATGTATGTTGAATCTCCCTTTCAACAGCATAGAGGCGTAATACCTTTGAGGAGGGCAAAACAGTTTTAAACTTTTCCATATAGGTTTCAAATAATGAAGCTCTTTCTTTTTCTAATCTATTCAATTCAGCTAAAATTTTATTGGACTCTTCCTCCGTGTATGTTTTAGTATTCGTTCTTTTCAAAATCTTTCTAACTGCTGTTCTCAGCTGATGTTCCTTTTCTGTATATTCATTGTAAACTGGCAAAAAGTCGGCCTGTTCTTTTTCTGTTAATGCTAGCTTCTCAACAATAATAGCATTTCGTAGTTCTACAAACTTCCTCATTTTTGCAGTGTCATTTTCCTTGTTTTGTCCGTAAATGATTGAAGCTAAAAGCACTGCTATTGTTGTTATTAATGTCTTTTTCATATTTCTTCTTTTTTAAATGTCATACTCTGCCAACCAATCATCTAAAACATCTTCGGGTATCATTTCTAAAAGTTCTGTTTCATCTATATCGTCATCAAGCACTTGTTTTTCTATCATTTCATAACCAACGGCTTGTATTTTTTCATCCTGAATAATGATTGGCTTTTGCGTAAATTCATTCTCTGTTCCTAATTCAGCAATGATATTGTTTTGGTCAAGCTTAACATAAGCATCTTGCAATCTGTCAGCTGCAGAGTCATTGTATTGTATGTCTGCAAATTTTTGTGTTTTTTCTTCAAAATTAATGAAGGCAAACATCCCAACAATCATCAAAATAATTGCTGCTGCTGCATACCACAGCCACAAGGGATATACTTTTTTTGCATTGGTTTTTGGGTTTTCTTTTGCATAATGCAACATTTTGCTCTTAAAATCAGCAAAATAGGCCTCATTGTTAATTTGGCTTCCTTTTTGGTTTTCAAGTTGGTTTTTATTTTGCATATATTGCTTTGATTGATGTTTTAATAAAAGGTTTAATAATGGTTTTGATTTTTTAATGTTTCTTCAATTTTTTTTACCGCGTGGTGGTACGAGGCTTTGAGTGCTCCAATACTGGTACCAGTTTGTTCTGCAATTTCCTCATACTTTTTATCCCCAAAGTATTTCGATTCAAAAACCATTCTTTGCTTTTCTGGTAGTTTGTCAACAGCATCCAATAAGAGCTTCCATATTTTTTCTTGTCCTATTTGATTGACATAAACTTCATGAATGACATCATCTGAAACAAGGGCAATGTATCGTTTATTTTTTTTCAACCAGCCCAGGGCCTCATTTTTAGCAATGGCATACATCCATGTATAAATGGAGGAATCACCTTTGTATGCCCCTAAATTATGCCATACTTTTATAAAAGTATTTTGCAATACATCATTGGTATCGTCATGGTTTTTTAAAATTTTAAAAGTAACAGCATACAATTGTTTACTGTAATTGTCTATCAATACGGAAAACACCTCATCATACGATTGAGACTGAAGTAACGCTGCTATTTGGTTTTGTATATCCAAAAAATACCTTTGTTATTGGATGCAAAATAAGGGTAAAGGTTTAATGTCAAAATTATTATTTCTTCAATGGCAATAAACAATAAAAAAATAGCAACTTTGCAGCAATAATGTTACAAATAACTCAGATTAAGGAAAATCAATTGGATTTTGAGAAGAGATTGGCTAAACGAGGTTTGGATAGCAAAACAATTATTGCCAAAATTCTTGATAAGGATGCATTAAGAAAAAATTTACAAACTCAAAGAGATGAACTATTGGCTTCTGCCAATGCACTTTCTGCTGAAATTGGTAAATTATACAAAGAGGGCAATACAGTTTTAGCGGATGAAAAAAAGGCAAGTTCGCATTCCTTAAAGGAGCACGCCAAAACAGTTGAAATGCAATTGGAGATTATTGAAAATGATTTGCGAACAATTTTAAACGATACACCCAATGTTCCTCATGAAAGTGTGCCAGACGGCAAAACGTCAGAAGACAATTTAGAAGTTTTTAAGCATGGTTCAGTTCCTATAATGAGTGTCAATGCCAAGCCTCACTGGGATATTGTGAGTGAAGCGGGTATGATAGATTTTGAGTTGGGAGTGAAAGTTACTGGTGCAGGTTTTCCAATCTATTTGGGAGTAGGCGCCAAGCTACAACGTGCATTGATTAATTTTTTCTTGGATGAGGCTGGAAAGGCGGGTTATTTGGAGGTACAAGTGCCAATTTTAGTGAACAAAGAAAGTGCTTATGGTACGGGTCAGTTGCCTGATAAAGATGGTCAAATGTATTTTGCCAATGAAGATAGTTTATACTTAATTCCTACTGCAGAAGTACCCATAACCAATATTTTCAGGGATGTAATTCTTCCTGAAAGCAGTTTGCCACAGAAACGCGTGGGTTACACGCCATGTTTTAGGAGGGAAGCAGGGTCTTACGGAAAAGATGTCCGCGGTTTAAATAGATTGCATCAATTTGATAAAGTGGAGATTGTGCAAATTGTGCACCCTTCAAAATCGTATGACGCATTAGAAGAAATGGTTAACCACGTGAAAAGCTTAATGGAAAAGCTCGAATTACATTATAGAATTTTACTGTTGTGTGGAGGGGATATGGGTTTTACATCTGCAAAAACCTACGACTTTGAGGTTTGGAGTGCTGCGCAAAAAAGGTGGTTAGAGGTAAGCAGTACCTCGTGTTTTGAAACCTACCAAGCCAACCGATTGAAATGTAGATTTAAAAATAGTGAAACCGGCAAAAATGAATTGGTACACACCTTGAATGGATCTGCCATTGCGTTGCCGCGCATTGTGGCTGCTTTGATTGAAAATAATCAGATGGAAGGAAACAAGATAAATATTCCAGCAGTATTGAGACCGTATTTGGGAATGAATGAAATTGCATATTGACAATGATGCTGTTTAAACAGTTTGTGCTATTGTTTTCATTATTCGTAATAAAGACAACCCTTCTGGGTCAATTCATTTGCAAAACAAGCGATGTGCCCAATATAGGTTCATTATGCCAAATTGAATATTTTGATCCTGTTTGTGGTTGCGATTCTGTGACCTATAGACACCCATGTGATGCTTATAGAATTCACAATGTACAGTATTATACCAATGGCATATGCAACAATAAAGTATTTGAATTAGACTTGTTCCCAATTCCTTTTGACCAAGGCAAGCCTTTAAAACTGGCGGTTCAGATGCAAAATAACCAAACAGGTAGTTTTCAAATTTTTATCTGGGATTCATACGGAGCACTTCAATTGCAAAGGTCAGTTTACAGTGCTTTTAGATTTGATTTAAGTTTGGATGCATACAATTTTCATCCTGGAGTTTATATTGTGGCGGTGGTTTCTACCACAAACAATTATTTTGTAAGAAGAAAAATTTTGGTAACCAGCATTTAAATTGACCAGCTTAACATTGAAATACCTAGCTTCCATTGATTGGCTTTATAGTCAATTGCCAATATTTCAAAGAGATGGAGCAGCGGCTTACAAACCGGGCTTGGATAATACGATAGCCCTTTTAAAGTTATGTGGGAATCCCGAAAAAGGTTTTAAAGCCATACATGTAGCTGGAACCAATGGTAAGGGCTCTGTTTCTCATATGCTGGCTGCTCTATTTCAGTCGGCTGGTTACAAAACAGGTTTGTACACCAGTCCACATTTAAAAAATTTTGAAGAGCGAATAAAAATTGATGGCAGGGAAATTTCCAAAGTAGCGGTTACTTCGTTTATCAATCACTACAGAAAAAGCGATGTCAACTTAAAACCAAGTTTTTTTGAATTGACAATGGCCATGGCTTTTGATTACTTTAAGAATGAAAAGGTGGAAATAGCCATTATTGAAACCGGAATGGGAGGAAGGCTGGATAGCACCAATGTTTTATTGCCAGTGTTGGGTATTATCACCAATATTTCTTTAGACCATCAGGCTTATCTGGGAGATACCATTGAAAAAATTGCAAAAGAAAAGGCTGGCATTATAAAAAAAAATATACCAATTCTTATCGGGGAAAGACAAGCTCATTTAGCACAAATATTTATCGATGAGGCTAATGCTAAAAATTCTCCATTGTATTTTGCGGATGAAACTGTATTGGCGGATGAAGATAACAAAGGCACATTGCTGGGTGTTTATCAAAATCACAATAGACAAACAGTTTATAGTGCATACTTACGGTTGCAAAAATTGGGTTATAAATTACAAAGCAATAATCTGAAGGCGGCCTTTGAAAATGTGGCTTCATTAACGGGTTTAAAAGGACGTTATGAGGTTTTGCAGTACAATCCTAAGGTTATTGCAGATACTGGACATAATGAGGCAGCAATGGATTATATAATTCCGCAGTTACTCAGTGAAAAATTCAATAAATTACATTTGGTTTTGGGGTTTGTCAACGATAAGGATGTCTCAAGCATTTTAAAACGATTTCCCAAGGATGGGTTGTATTATTTTTGCAAACCCGCTATACCCCGGGGCTTGGATGCTTTGGAAACTGTTCAATTAGCAAGAGAAAATGGACTTCAAGGCACGTGCTATGCTTCCGTTGCTGAAGCATTGCAAGCGGCTAAGAAAAATGCCCATTTAGAAGATGTTATTTTTGTGGGTGGTAGTACCTTTGTTGTTGCAGAAATAGTTTAACATTGAATATGGAACAAGAGAAGAGAATAACAATTTTTACAGATGGTGCTTGCAGTGGCAATCCAGGGAAAGGTGGATACGGAATTGTTATGCTATTTAATGGTAAACGGAAGGAAATGAGCGCGGCTTTTAAACTAACCACGAACAACCGTATGGAGCTTTTGGCGGTGATAGCGGCATTGAAAATAATTAAACACAATCGCTATGGGATTGATATTTATACCGACAGTAAATATGTTTGTGATGCCGTTGAAAAAGGCTGGTTACAGGGCTGGGTAAAAAAGGGGTTTAAAGGAAAGAAAAATGTTGATTTATGGAAAATTTTAATTCCTTTTTTAGCGCAATTTAAAATAAATTTTCATTGGGTAAAAGGTCATGCTGGGCATCCTTTAAATGAAAGGTGTGATGAACTAGCAGTAACTGCCACGGAAAAAGGACCTTGGCAAGAAGATACAGGTTATTTGGCTCAGCTATAGCCTACTTTTGTTCTTTTTTATCAGAAAATTTGTATCCCACACCTCTTAAACTGGTAAAGTACACAGGGTTTTTTGGGTCTTTTTCAAAATATTTTCTAAAAGCCAATACAAAATTGTCAATGGTTCTGGTAGATGGATACACCGTATAACCCCATACAGTTTGGAGAATTTTTTCACGGCTCACTACTTCATCATTGTTTTCAATCAAAAGTTTTAACAACAAGGCTTCTTTTTTTGTTAAAATAAAATCTCCATTAACCCCTTTGGCCTCATAATTCTGGAAATTAACAAAATTTTCATCCCATCTGTATTCACTGAAATTGGCTTTAGCAGTGTTTCTCTCTGCCCGATTTACAGATTTGTTAACCTTTAAAATCAATTCTTCTAAATTGAATGGTTTTGCCAAATAATCATCACCACCTTTTTTAAGACCCATTATACGGTCCTCAGGAGTTCCCTTGGCTGAAACAAAGATAATTGGAACCGTATTGTCCACCAATCTAATGGCTTCGCATACTTGAATTCCATCAGCTCCTGGAAGCATAACATCCAATACTACCAAGTCAAACTTTTCTTCTTTAAAACGTTGAATCGCCTGAACGCCATTATATTCTGGAATGACCCTAAAGCCATCCATCTCAAGATTCATTTTGACCAAATCATTCAAATGTTCTTCGTCTTCTACTAATAAAATTCGTCCTTTAGTTTTTGTCATTGCTACTGTCATAAAATTATCCTTTTAAATTTACTGCAAAAATTGCTCCATTGGGCTGATTATCTGATATTTTAATACTCCCTTTGTGCAATTGTAAAATTTGTTTCACTAAATATAGTCCCAGTCCTGTACCTTTTGTTTCTCTTGTATTTTCATTTCCTACACGGTAAAATTTTTCAAATACTCTTTTTTTGTCTTCCCCTTTGATACCAACACCATTATCCGCAATAGAAACCATAATTTTACCTGGTTTTCTGTAAGCTGCTATAACAATATCTCCTCCACTTGGGCTATATTTAAAAGCATTTTCTATCAAATTACTAAAACATATCTCAAGTGTTAGACGGTCTCCCTCTATAAAAAGGTTGTCTTCGATTTTTGTAATGACATTAAAAGGAGATTTCTGCCTTTCAGGAATTCTTTTTAATATGCCTAAAAGCATTTCTTTCAATTCAATTTTTTCAGAAGTTTTTTTGTATTGAGCACCTTCTAATCGTGTCAATAAAAGCATTTGGTCTATGAGGTTGTTAAGTCTATCCGTATTAAAATCAATTTTTTCTAAAAGCGATTTTTTGTTTTCAATAGACAATTTATCGTAATTGGTACTTAAAGTTTGACCGACCAATCTTATGGCAGTAATTGGCGTCTTAAGTTCATGTGAAACAGAAAGTAAAAAATTATTTTGCTGCTTGCTTAGGTTTAAAATCCTGCCCAAGCTTAAAAATATCCAAAAAACACCAGCAGCAATTGCAAAAAACATGGTGATGCCCTCTAAGAGGTACTTTGTGCATTCTTTTTTGTACCATTTTTTATTTTGAGCAATTACTTTTGAACCAATTTTAAAATCTGGGAGACCATTTTCATCATATACAAGTTTTAAGTCGGGACAGTTTTTAATAGCGTAATGTTCTATATCAGCTTTGCTAAATGCAGTATTTAAACTGGTATCCATGAATTTTTTTCGTAGCATCATACACGATGTTTTTGCCTTTAATTCAGCATTTTGAAGCAAAAGATCATGTTTTTCTTTGCTCAGTTTAATCAATGAAAAGGTCCACCACGTAAAAAAGGCAAAAATGTAAAATAGCAGAAATATAAGGGTGAGTTTTATGCGTCTATCCACAGGTGTTTGGTATTATTTTTACAAATGTAAATGTTCGTTTTAATTTAATAGTGTGAATAGTAATTTAATTGCTGTAAAATGGCTGAAAATGATAAAAATCTTAAATGCTAAAATAAAAAATATCAAATAAACAGAACAAACCAATTATTTAAGTTTATTTGCACTCAACAATAACAGCATGTTAATTTATATTTTATCAGCAAATCCAAGCCTTTATTCAACTAAAAGGTTAGAAGAAGCTGCGAAAAAACGCCATCACGAGGTAAGGGTAATTAATCACGTAAAATGTGACATCGTGATTGAAAAAAAATTGCCCACAATTATATATAATGGAGAGGTATTACCCATTCCGGATGCCATTATTCCAAGAATTGGAGCTTCAGTTACTTTTTATGGAACCGCTGTGGTGCGTCAGTTTGAGATGATGAAAGTATTTTCTACCACAGAGTCACAAGCATTGGTTAGGAGCAGAGATAAGCTGCGTTGTTTGCAAATTTTGGCAAGGGCGGGTTTGGGATTACCCAAAACTGTTTTTACCAATTACTCCAAGGATGTTAAAAAATTATTAACGCATATAAAAAGTAAAGAGTTGATAATAAAACTTTTAGAAGGAACGCAAGGATTAGGTGTTGTTTTAGCCGAAACAAAAAATGCAGCGGAATCGGTGATAGAGGCGTTTCATGGTTTAAAAGCAAGGGTAATCATTCAAGAGTTTATAAAAGAAAGTGCTGGGACCGACATTCGCGCATTTATTGTTGATGGTGTTGTTGTTGGATCAATGAAACGTTCTGCAAAAGAAGGAGAGTTTAGGTCTAATTTGCACAGAGGCGGCACAGCAGAGGTTATAGAGTTAACAGATGAAGAAGAAAATGCTGCAATAAAGGCTTGTAAATCACTGGGCTTGAATATTGCGGGTGTGGATATGCTTAGGTCAGATCGCGGGCCATTAATTTTAGAGGTAAATAGTTCTCCAGGCTTAGAGGGAATTGAGAGATCAACATCAAAGGATATTGCAAAAGCAATTATTCGCTATGTAGAACGCAGTGTTTAGGCAATAGGACTGTCTCCATGTAGTACTTTTCATGACTGCTAATTAGAAAATTATTTGATTTTTATTGACTTTGAATATTTCAAGGTCAAATGGCGATTTAAGGTTAAAATTTACTTTTAATAATTCAATTTGAACACTTAATATTACATTTGCCCAAAAATAAGATAGAAAGTGAAAATAGCACTCCATTGGCTCAAAAAACATATTGCTTTAAATGCAAGCTTAGACGAAATATCCGACAAATTAACTTTTGCCGGTTTAGAAGTTGAGCATATTGAAGAGATAAGCAGTGTCAAAGGAGGCTTAAAAGGTTTGGTTATTGCTGAAGTTTTAACCTGTGAAAAACACCCCAATGCAGACAAATTAAAAGTAACTACGGTTAATATTGGCACTGATAAACCATTACAAATAGTTTGTGGAGCTCCAAATGTTGCTGTTGGTCAAAAGGTAGTAGTAGCAACAGTAGGCAGTACTATTTACCCAATTTCAGGAGGTGAACTAACCCTAAGAAATGCAAAGATAAGAGGAGAAGATAGCCAAGGAATGATCTGTGCGGAAGATGAGATAGGCATTGGCGAAAGCCATGATGGAATTTTGGTACTTCCAGCAACAAGCCAAGTTGGGCAAAGTGCTGCAGCTTATTTTAAAGTAGAAACAAACACAACAATTGACATAGGTTTAACCGCCAATAGGGGTGATGCCGCCTCTCATTTAGGCGTTGCCAGAGATTTATCGGCATTGTTTGATGAAGCATTGATTAAAAAGGACTTTCCATTGCCCAAAGCAAAGGAAATCAATCCTTTTACTGTTACCATCCACGATGAGCATGCTTGTCCAAGGTATTGCGGAGTTTTACTGAAAAATATAAAAGTAGAACCCAGTCCAGAGTGGTTAAAGCGTGATTTATTATCCATTGGTATCAATCCTATCAATAACATTGTAGACAGTACCAATTATGTATTGCACAATATTGGGCAACCCATTCATGCATTTGACGCGCAAAAGGTACAAGGACAGGAAATTCATGTTAGAAGGGCTACCGAGAATGAAATATTAATCACTTTAGACAACAAAGAAAGAAAATTGAGTGCTGAGGATTTAGTGATTGCAGATGCAAACAAGCCGCTTGCCTTGGCAGGTGTTTTTGGCGGATTGCATTCGGGTATTACAGATGAAACCACAGAAATTTTTATTGAGTCGGCCTATTTTAATCCAACTACAATAAGAAAAACGGCAAAACGCTATGGATTGAATACAGATGCATCATTTCGCTATGAAAGAGGAACTAATCCCGACTTCGGCATGCGTGGTTTGTTAGAAGCGGTTCATTTGATTATGCAATTAGGGGATGCTTATGTTGCTTCAGCATTGATTGACAACTACCCCAATGTTATTAAACCTGTTGAAGTACAGCTTAATTTCTCGCAAATAAAACGCGTATTGGGGATAGCAATTCCTACAACGGATGTTAAGCGAATATTGCAACGATTGGAGATAGTAATTGCGGAAGAAACGGAAACAGGTTTGAATCTTTTAATTCCAGCGTTTAAAAGCGATGTAACTAGAGAAATTGACGTAATTGAAGAAATTATACGCATTTATGGCTTTGAAGCTATCCCGTTGAAAGGAAAAAGTAGCTTGTACTTAACAGGCATTAAAGCTGATTTGAAAACAAAAATGCGCAGCAAGGTTGCACCACTTTTACAAGGATTAGGGTTTACAGAGGTCATGAATAACAGCATGGTTTCAATACCCAAAGAGGCCTCCAATACTGATGTGATTTTAGAGAATCCCCTGAGTGCCGATACTGGAAAAATGAGAGGTGATTTGAAAGAGGGTATTTTACAATCCATTGCCTATAACCTAAAAAGGAGGAATAGGGATTTAAAATTTTATGAAAATGGTACCGTTTTCAGTAAAGTGAATGACAAAAAGTATGTTGAAAAGCAAAATATAGCAATTGCCAGTGTAGGCAATATTCATAAAGAATCTTGGCAGTTTGATGAAAAGGAGACGAATGTGGCCTTTCTTCAAAATTGCTGCAATGAAATTTTACGGGGTTTGGGAGTAAAAGACGATAAAAAACAAGCTTCGTGTTTTGTTAAGGTTCCCCAAGTATTAGGGAGCGCTGAACTGAAGCAGTTTGATATTGATTTACCAGTAGTGTACGCTGAACTTTCTTGGCAAAAAATCATCAATGCGATTGATAGTTCATTTGAATTGAGTGCAATACCACTGTATCCAAGCATGAGAAGAGATTTGTCATTGGTAATAGACAAGCATATTCAGTTTGATGAAATAAAAAAAATTACCTTAAAAGTAGCAGGCAATTTTTTACAGGAAATCAATGTTTTTAATGTATTTGAGGGGAAACCTTTACCCGAAAATAAAAAGTCGTATGCCATTAGTTTTGTATGGCAAAACAATGAAAGAACCTTGGAGGATAAGGAAATTGACCCTATCGCAGATAAACTTATCCATTCATTTGAAAAGGAGTTGGGTGCAGTTATTAGAAGATAAAAGCTTATGAGCAATGATTTATTAATACAACGGCTTGATCAATTGTATCAAAAGATAGCACTCTTAAAGCAAGAAAATGTGCGATTGCTTGCAATAAATGAGGAAATAAAAAAGGAAAATGAGACTGTTAAACGGATAAATACAATTCAAAAAAACAGCATAGAAATACTAGAACAAAGGAAAAAAATAAGTAATATTGCAGAGACAGTTTCAAACTTACCGCAAATTGATAAACAGGCATTAAGAAAGTCAATCAATGAGCAGATTAGAGAAATTGACAAATGTTTAAAATTACTCAAAGTTTGAGGAATAATAGGACGTGAAAGAGACAACACAAGAGATATCAATACGTGTTACGGTAGCTGATAGGCAATATCCATTGAAGGTTCAAACCTTTGAGGAAGAGTATTTGCGCAAAGCAGCAAAACTGATAAATGAAAAGATGCTTGGTTACAGCAATAGTTTTTCTTTTAAAGATAAACAAGATCTTTTAGCAATGGTTTGCCTAGAGTTTGCAACAGATGCACTTACGGCAACCAAGTCATTGCAAACCATTGATAGTCGATTTGTTGATAAAATAGAAGCCATGGAGAATTTACTTTCTTCTTAGTCTGTTTGCCTTTCTCAATTTTATTTCCCTTTTTCGTATGAGTAATATTTAAGCCTTATTAACAACAATTTAAAAAAGGAGAAAAATAAATTATGGAGATTTTAATGTATGTGATTATTGGTTTATTGGTTGGTGCTGCTGGAGGATACTTTACAGCAGATGCGATGAGCAAAAAGAAAACGGATTCTAAAAGCAAGCAAATTATAAGAGAGGCTAGACAACAAGCAGACACTATAAAAAAGGATAAAATGCTTGAAGCCAAGGAGCATTTTCTACAGTTAAAAAGTGAGTACGACAAAGAGGTTTCAAAAAGAAACCAAGAACTGGGCACTGCAGAGAACCGCATCAAACAAAAAGAGCAAAGCTTTACTGACAAACTAAACAGCCTTACCCAAAAGGAAAAGGATTTGGAGAGAAAGCAGCAGCAAGTTGCCAATCAAATTGAGGTTAATCAATCGAAACAAGTAGAACTTGAAAAAACAATTTCTGAACAAGTAAAGGCCTTAGAAAAGGTAGCGGGTTTGTCAAAGGAAGATGCCAAAGATCAAATGTTGGTTGCGGTTAAAGCTGAGGCACAAACGGACGCCATTTCAGTGGCTAAGATAATCATTGAAGAAGCCAAGCTCAACGCCACCAAGGAAGCCAAAAGAATGATTTTACAAACCATTCAGCGTACTGCAGCGGAGCAGGCAATCGAAAATTCTGTTACTGTTTTCAATATTGAAAACGATGATATCAAAGGAAGAATTATTGGAAGGGAAGGTAGAAATATCAGGGCTTTAGAAGCAGCTACAGGCATTGAGATCATTGTTGATGATACACCGGAAGCCATTATCTTATCTGGATTTGACCCTGTTAGAAGAGAAATAACGCGCTTGGCATTGCACAGGTTGGTGGCAGATGGAAGAATACATCCTGCCAGAATTGAAGAGGTGGTTGAAAAAACAAGAAAAGAAATAGAAGAAGAAATTGTTGAAATAGGGCAACGGACTGTAATCGATATGGGAATTACAGGATTGCATCCAGAACTGGTAAGAATGGTGGGACGTATGCGCTATCGTTCTTCATACGGACAAAATCTATTGAGACACAGTAGAGAAGTAGCCAATTTATGTGCAACCATGGCTGCTGAGTTTGGTTTGAATGCTAAATTGGCCAAACGTGCTGGTTTATTGCATGATATTGGTAAAGTATCGGAAGAGGATGCTGAAACACCACACGCATTGTTGGGTATGAAATGGGCAGAAAAATATGGTGAACATCCAGAAGTAGTCAATGCTATTGGAGCCCACCATGATGAGATAGAAATGACTGGGTTGTTATCACCTATTGTTCAGGCATGTGATGCTATCAGTGGTTCTAGACCAGGTGCTAGGAGAGAAGACAGCGAGCAATACATCAAACGTTTAAAAGATTTAGAAAACTTGGCCTTGGGTTTTGAAGGTGTTGAAAAGGCATTTGCCATTCAGGCTGGTAGAGAATTAAGGGTGATTGTTGACAGTGATATCGTAGATGATAAAAAAGCTGATGAGGTATCTTTTATGATTACAGATAAAATTATGAAAGAGTTGATTTATCCAGGACAGATTAAGGTAACCTTAATCAGAGAAAAGCGCGCGGTAAACTTTGCCAAATAGCCGCTTTTATAGGGTTTAAATGACCTGTTAAAAGGCACTTTTTGGGGAGCGGTCAATACCCAAGTCTCTTCTTGCACTATTTTTTTGGCAGAGTATTTGTTATTATCTAATTGTAAAATTAATAAACATGAAAAAGTTAATCATAGTTGGTCTAATCGCAATTTTTGGAGTTTTAAAAGCCGCACCTACGGATATCATGGTAGATGTTGTCAATGCATTCAGAAAAAAGGATGCCAGTACACTTTCTGTTCATTTTAACCGTACATTAGAAATAGACATTCCGGGGAATAAGGGAATGTTCAGTGCCGATCAAGCAAAAGTGATTGTGCAACAATATTTTGATAAAAACAATCCCAGCAATGTTAGCTTAACGCATTCTGGTAAATCTGACAATGGCAATCGTTTTGCGATTATTGATTATACCAGCACAGCAGGAAGTAGCAAAGCAAAAATATACTTTACCACCGCAAGTGGTACTGAAAAAATACAAGAGATTAAAATAGATTAAGCTTTTTGAACGTCATTGGCTAAAAAACTGGCTGTATGAGAAGCTTTAACGCTGAATATACCTTTTATTTCTCCCTGATACATCAAACTCCCTCCTTTATCACCACCTTCTGGACCAATGTCAATAATGTAATCTGCACATTTTACCAAGTCCATGTTGTGTTCAATAACCAAAACGGTATGTCCTTTTTCTATCAATGCCTCAAATGAAGCTAAGAGCTTTTTAATGTCGTGGAAATGAAGCCCCGTTGTGGGCTCATCAAATATAAATAAAATACCTTTTTTGGTGCGTGAAGCTCCTTTACCCAAGAAGGAAGCCAGTTTTACACGCTGTGCTTCACCACCGCTCAAGGTATTGGATGATTGCCCCAGTCTGATATATCCCAAGCCCACGTCCGCCAATGATTGTAGCCCAGAGATGATACTTTTTTCAGACGCAAACAGTGTTAATGCTTCATCAACAGATAAGTCTAGCACATCGCTAATACTGTGTTTATTGTATTTTACCTCTAAAATTTCTTCTTTGAATTTTTTGCCATTGCATACTTCGCAGGGCAGATGGATATCCGCCATAAATTGCATTTCTATGGTAATTTCTCCTTCTCCCTTGCAATTATCACAGCGCCCACCGTCTACATTGAAACTAAAATGCTGTGGACGCAGTTTTTGGGCTTTGCTTCCAGGCAGGTTGGCAAATAAATCTCGAATGGCATCGTAAGCCTTAACATAGGTTACAGGGTTACTTCTGCTTGATTTTCCAATAGGGTTTTGGTCAATCATCTCCACATTTTCTATCAAATGCAAATCACCCTCTAAACTTTTAAACTTTCCCGTTTTTTGAGAGACGTAATTGCCCAAATGTTTGGATACAGCTGGGTACAAAATCCCTTTTACCAAACTTGTTTTTCCACTTCCACTAACACCCGTAACGCAGGTAAGCATATTCAAAGGAATTGTTACATCCATTGCTTTGAGGTTATTTTCTTGCGCACCCAGAATGGTAATGCTGTCTTTTACTTTTCTTATGGGGCTTAATTTGGTAATTTGTTCTACGCCATTCAAGTATTTTGCGGTTAAACTGTCTTTAGATTTGAGCATTTTAGCAAAACTGCCATTAAAAATAACTTCTCCACCATGCTCTCCTGCAAAAGGCCCCATGTCAATCATGTTGTCTGAGGCACGCATGACGTCCTCATCATGCTCAACAATTACAACCGTATTGCCAACCGCTTGTAGGTTTTTCATCACCCCAATCAATCTTTCCGTATCTTTTGGATGCAAACCAATGGAAGGTTCATCCAAGACATAAGTACTGCCCACCAAACTGCTTCCCAAGCTGGTAGCTAAATTGATGCGCTGGCTTTCACCACCAGAAAGTGAGTTTGACAATCTGCTCAGTCCTAAATACCCCAAACCAACATCGTTGAGGTATTGAAGGCGGTTTACAATTTCTTCAATAATTCTATCGGCAATCTGTTGACTTATCTTTTCCAATTTAAGCCCTTTAAAATAGGCTAAGGCATCAGCAATGTTCATCAACATTACATCGGTTATGCTCAGTTTATGGTGTGTGTCATCCTTTTTATTTTCATTGACCAATTTTACATTGTTCGCATCTTTTCTAAGCCTTGTTCCTTTACAATCAGGACAACGTGTTTTGCCTCTGTACCGAGAAAGCATGACCCGGTATTGTATTTTATAGGTTTGAGATTCCACATACTTAAAAAAATCATCGATACCTCTAATGTTGTCTTTGCCATGCCACAGCAAATCTTTTTCAGCTTCCGATAAATCCATGTAAGCGCGGTGAACAGAAAAGTCTGCATGAATGGATTTTTTGATAAAATCTATTTTCCATTCGCCCATGGTTTCTCCTTTCCAAGGCATAATGGCACCATCATGCACAGACAATGATTTGTCTGGAACCACCAAATCTTCATCAATACCCAGAACACTGCCAAATCCTTCGCACGTTTTGCAGGCACCATAGGGATTGTTGTAGCTTAAAAAATTTTCTGTGGGTATTTCAAACGCAATGCCGTCTGCCTCAAAGAGATTGCTAAATTCAAATTGTTCCTCGTTAACCGCTAAAATACATTTTCCTTTACTCTCCCAAAATGAAGTTTCAACAGATTCTGCCAACCTGCTTTTCCAGTCCTCATCACTGTGTTCAATGGCTATTCTGTCTACCACAACCAAGGCTTTTTTGTATTTATAACCTTTTACTTCTGTTAAATCTGTGCTTTTTTTAGTTTCGCCATCAATCAATAACCTAGAAAAACCCAAGTTAGCATAGTGTTTTGCCAGCAATGCAGTGTCTTTATACGTTTCTATAACCGGTGCTAAAACCAATACCATACTTTCATTGGGCAAGGTTTCTGCAAATGCCAATACATCTTTGGTTGAGTGTGAAATTACCTCTTTGCCACTGATAGGCGAGAAGGTTTTGCCAACACGACTGAAAAGCAGTTTCAAATAATCATATATTTCTGTGCTGGTAGCCACTGTTGACCGTGGGTTTCTGGTATTTACCTTTTGCTCTATGGCAATGCTGGGTGCTAAACCATCAATTGAATCTACTTTTGGTTTCTCTAATTTTCCTAAAAACTGCCGTGCATAACTGCTCAAACTTTCTACGTACCTTCTTTGCCCTTCGGCAAACAGGGTATCAAAAACCAAAGATGATTTGCCCGAGCCTGACACACCGGTTACTACGGTAAAAGAGTTGCGAACAATATCGACATCAATATTTTTGAGATTGTGCTGAGAAGCGCCTTTTATGGAAATTATATCTTGATTATTGGAGGGCATGGATAATTTTTTGCAAAGGAAACAAAAATAATAGGCTTAATTGCCTATTTGCTGTAATAAAATTGACAATGGAGAAGTTTGGTAGAAAATTTAAGGAAAGGGATGAAATGAAAACCAATCTTACACCACCCAGCCCTCATTTAGTCTTAGATTTTTAGTGATGCATAGCAGGAATAGTATTTGGCTTTAGTGCCTTGTTTTGTAACTACGTACTTATTAAAAAGCGAACATTGGTAGTATGTTTTCTTCTTATATGCTTATATATATGACGGTAAGGTTAATAGGGATGGTTTTCATTCATTGTTTTGTGTTCTGTATTTGCCGTTGCAAGCATCACCGCATTATTTCTGTGGTAGCTTCTTGTTTCTTCAATGTTCTTTAGGCTTTATAGACGCATAAAATGTATCTATATTGTACTGCAAAGCGTCTATTTACGCCAAAAATCCATCATATTACACAAAGTTTGTATTTCTATGACAAAATGGAACATCCATATATGCCAAGGCGCTGTTTCTTTAATGCACTGCTCCGTTTCTTTGAGACAGAAAACAAGAAATGGACATTAAAGAAACGCATATCACCTTCAAAGAAAAAGTTTTTACCTTCAAAGAAACAGCAACCAACTATAAAGCAATGTTCATTCATTTTAAAGAGACAGATTTGCGGTTTAAAGCAATAAAGCCCCTATATAAAGAGATTGATACCACTTTTAAAGAGACAGATTTGACCCTTAAAGTGATAAAAACCAACTATAAAGAAACGAATAGGAGCAGTAAAGAAATGGCGGAAGGGATTGGAATGATGGAGGAAAGTACTGTATAGCCATCTTTGAGGTGTAAGTATTCGGCAAGGATGATCATTAGCATAAGAAAATTGAGGGTAGCAATGGGTTAAACGGAGGTATAACTGGGGTAGCGGAGCAATGCATTGAGACAATTGCGTATTTTGTATATGAAAACTGCCAAAAACACCAGACATCTACAAAATGCGCAATAAAATATATACGGAATGCGCAACCCTTAATATGCCAATAACTCATTTAAAAACAAAAGCTTAGAAAATATATGCAGCAAGATTTGGCAATATTTACTTTTTAATGCAACTTGCGTATATATACATGGTTATAGCCAATTTTAGGACAAGACAATGGACAGAAAAGATTTTTTGAAACAATTATGGAAACGACTGATTAAACCTATAATTATTTTGACTGTGGTTTACTTCAGCGTTAAATTTCTAATATCCGTATTCAATGAAAACGGGACAGAAAGACTTTTGACTATTGTTATTTTATCACTGACAATTCTTTTCACATTAGCGTATTTGCTGGGAGAGCTATTGAGCAAAATGACAGAAATAATTTATGCCAAACTATCTGACAAAGTCAAATTCAAGCTGAGAATTATCGGAAAAATCAGCGACTACTTTGCTGTATTAATTCTTGGCGCTGTGCTTTACAAATTCTGGACAAAGGACGCGATTCTTGCTTCGATTCTTATTATTCTGTTGCTAGCAGACAGAATAAATAATATTGTTAAAGAAGAAAAATCAAAAGTGACACAATGAAAACTGGCTATAACAGCACATTTGCAATAGGCGGGGTTTCGTGCTCCGCAGACAGCTTTGAAGTAGCCGGAAGTTTTGTGCTCCGCATCAATCCGCCTCTGGCGGATGGTAAAAAGCCCGCCCATCGCAAATCTGCAAACCGTTATAGGGCATTTTAAGACGATACACATTGACAAAAATAACGACCATATTTTTATTAACATTTTTGACAGTTGTAAACTGTTTCGGACAGACAGACAACAGTAAAAAACGGACACGAAGTATCTATTCAAATTGGATGAGTATTGACTATCTGAATTGTTTAAAGACAGACTTGCCTTGTGAATGTGAAAAATCAAAAGAATATTTTCTAATCAGTTTGGACACGACCAATAAATTTGTTTTGCTTTATGATGGCAGAGCAAACTACGACTACAAACTTTACGACTTTAAGACAATTTCCAAAACCAATTTGGAAGTTTATAACAAGCAGTATTCTCAAACTTTATTCAAGGACACCATTACAGTTATCGGACAAGTAAAAATCAAAAACGACACTTTGCTTTTTATTGAGGCTTCTGGCAAGCAGACAAAATTTATTCTTTACAGCACGGGCGACAATGACGGCTATTTTATGGAACACATAAAATTGCTAAACTCTGCATTGACAGTTAGAGCTTATGACAGTTTAAACAAAACATTGCATTCAGACAGTTTAAAATGTTGGTGTAATTGGGAACTTGATGGTGGTATGAATTCAGTTTTTGGAAAAGAAAAAGGTGACTGGATACTTGAAAAGAAAGATAACGAACTATACATTTACGAGTGGACAAATCCACCAAGTGAAAAAACAATTGACTTGAAAATCGAGAAAAAATTATTGAAAAAACTTAAATGGTAGGACGACTCAACCACATTGACGGACAAAGAAAAACGTCCTATAACAGCACATTTGCAATAGGCGGGGTTTCGTGCTCCGCAGACAGTTTAGTGGTAGCCGAAAGTTTTGTGCTCCGCATAAACATTTGTGGTAAAAATCCCGCCCATCGCAAATCTGCAAACCGTTATAGGGCATTTTAAAAGACGACATGACCAAATTAAATATAAAAACAGACCAATGAATGGAAAAATAACATACGGACTTTTGACAATTTTACTATTTGGTGGACTCTATTTCATTCTTCGTTTTTCTTTTGGACTTTTTACACCATTTAACTTTTGGACAGCTCAACAAGACATTAAAAACGGTAAAGTTCAAATAGCAGACATTGGAGAACTCCCACTCAACCACAGAGAAAAGCAAAGTTTGGCGAAGAGCTACGGTTTTGACTTTTACTATTTTGGCTGTAACATTTCAACCGATATTATTAATGGAACAAAATATTACAACAAGACAATGCTTGAACATCTGGAAAGCAAGTTCGGTTATGGTTGGTGGATAAAGTTTCAAAACCAACTCGATAGCTTAGATAATGAAGCGACACACTTGCAATACCCAACTTCAACAAAACTTCAATAAAATGGGAAATTTTAACAGACGACTGTGAAACAGACATTTTACATATTGACAATCATCCTTGCTTGCACAATAGTCTCCTGTCACAAAATTAAAAACAAAGGACAAAAGCTTACTGAAAAAGCTGAAGAAAAGGTAAAAGGCAAATCTAAAGACCTTTTTAACAAAGTAATTCCACATTTTGACGCTTACAAACCTGACACAAAATTTAATAAAGAACGCTTCAAGGATTTTTTAAAAGTTGACCTTACTTCTGACATCAAAAATATTTATTGCTTTGACGATGCAATAGGTATTGACGCTGACTATATGTTTTCATTTAACTGCGACACGACAACTGCAAGAAAAATTATTGAAAAGCACCAGCTAAAACTCGACAAAACAACAACAGACTATGCTTTTGGACTCCAACACGACTTTGAATGGTGGGACAAGAAAAAAATTGAGAAATTGGACTTATATAGTTGGCAAGGTGACCATCAATATTTTAAATACTTTTGGTATGACAAGAAAGAACAAAAGGCTTACTATTTCGACTTTGACATGTAACATGAAAGAAAAACGACCGCATAACACGGGTTTAGCGTTATGGCTATTTTGTAGTTTGGCAAAGTGAGTTCTTCCAACTACTTTTGTTCTGGGTTGATAATTTTGTGGCTTCGATTTCGCCACAAACGCTAAGCCCCAAGCATTATACCGCATTATAAATGAAGATAATTACGTTAATCATATTTGCCCTGACCTTTTTGTTGGCTTGCGGACAGACAACAGACAAGCGAACAACAACACAGACTCAATTAGACGTTGTAACAGTTCAGCCTGACATTAGCAAATTGTGGAGCGAGCAAGTCCAGAAAATCAGTTTTCTCAATAAATTGAACCTTGACGAAGCTAAAAAAATGACAATTGACCTAAGTTCAATTCTAGCATATGACAATAATGAAAATGAATATCTGTCAAGATTTATAGGTGCATTAGGGCAAAATTACCAACGAATAGATTTGCTAGTGATTTCAGCTAAACACATTGGACAACAAACATACTCTTTAGACCTACTTTTTAAAGTTGGAGAGAATATCGACACATTGACCGGTTCAATGCAATTGACAAAAGCTTTTGAAATCACAGACAATATTCACAAAACCTTAGTTTATTCATACGATTATAAATTCTGTAACGCAGACAGTAACATTTGCTTAAAGGGTACTAACTCGACCAGCTTCTACATCGAAGACGGAATCCCTAAAAACTATTGGTATGAAGACGGGAGTTTTAACGATTTAGTTAGGACTTTCGTAGGCACTCTAACACACAAACAGAAAAATGCAGCTCTGAATTGTGTTTTTTCAGTGAGTCCGGCAGGACTCTACAATTATTTACCATTTTGTGAAGACTTATATACGGTTGACGAAAATGACAATCCAGAATATTATTACATAAGTGAAAAATATAAACAGTTTGGTTGGCAAGACTATGATTACAGAACCCCTAAAAAAGACCATTGGTGGAAATAATAACTCGGTATAACAGGCGTTTGGCAAAAAAGTGGGTTCAGTGGTTAAATGAAGCATTATGCTTCGTATCAAGTTCAGTACTGGCAGACAGTTTTGAGCTCCGAAACCGCCAACTTCTTAAACCCGCAAAACGCAGGAAATTATTTAAAATCAAATTCAGATGAAAAATTTAAAACATCTATCATTCATTGGACTGGCTTTAATGCTTGTCCTTTCTTCTATCGGTACAGGATGCAAAAAAGAAAAGAATTTTCTTCTTTCACCCGCACGAAAAATGGAGGGTACATGGAGAACACCTGCGGCTGTGTCCTTTTATTATTATTCAGATTGGTGTGGTGTGTATGAAAAAGTTGCTAAAACTGATATGAAAATAACATGGATTATTACAAAAAAATCCAAAAATGAAGTTGATATAGAATGGAATATAGACCAGTTTACACTTGAGCAATATTTAACTAATCCACCTTGTGATTTTATGAGAATGAATGATCCAATATATCTTACGGGTACTATTAGCGGATCTCAAATGGATATTTATCAGCCCATATCCTATAGGGGTGGGGCACCACAAATGATTAAGGTAGGGACACTCAGTTTCACTACTGATAATTTGGCTGGTCAATATTATACTAGTTCATACTACTTAAATAATTGGGGAGTTGGAACCGCTGTAGACAAAACATTAATCTTACAAAGGCAGAAATGAATCGCGTAGAACTCATAAACAACCGAAAGGAATTTATTTTGTGCAATTACAAAACTTCTCCATGCCTGGTGTTCTTCACCGCGCAGACCAATCAATCGGTGCACACACCATCCATATAAAAAACCTTTCATATATAAAATGCGCAATAAAATATATACGAAATGCGCAACCCCTAATATGCCAATAACTCATTTAAAAACAAAAGCTTAGAAAATATGTGCAGCAAGATTTGGCAATATTTACTTTTTAATGCAACTTGCGTATTTATACATGTTATGCCCAATTTTAGGACGACAAAGCAAAACGACAAACAATGGGAATTTTAGACATATTTAAAAAGGAAAATAAACTTAGCAACTCGACATCGGACAATGGAGTTTTGGGTCCTACATTTCTTGAAGGTTTAACTAAACATATTCAAAACCCAAAAGACCTTCATTCGCACGAATGGCGTAGACAATTAATAACGACATCTGGGAATGCGAAATTCAAAATCAAGTTTTATGGACAACTACACGAAGAATATAAAAATCTAATCGTTGGGACAGACTTTGCTCCTTCATTGGTTTTTGCTGTTGACCCTTCAACTGGACAAGAAATTTTATTGTTTGACGGTTGTAAACATGGTTACAATGCTTTGTTCTGCGACACATTTACAGAAGAACAAATTATAAACAGACCAGTAACAAATTATTATCAGGACAAAGATGTCAACGAAATTTTTGAAATTGTTATCTCGACATACAACGGTATCGATTATGATGACGAGTTTGCAGACCAAGTTGACGAAAATGGTTTAATAGAACTTATTAACGGAACAAAAATTGAATTTGAAAAAGTAAAACGTAACGGTTACGACACATTACATATTTGGGCGACAAATGACAACGGAAAAACAATTGACTTTGTATCAGAAGAACTTGCTTGACGAAAGAAAAACTGGGCATAAGAGGCGCTTGGCAAAAAGCGGGTTCAGTGGTTAATTGAAGCTTTGTGCTTCGTATCAAGTTCATTGTTGGCAGACAGTTTTCGTCTCCGAAATCTCCAACTTCTTGTAGCTGAAAAACGTACCCGCAAGTGTAAAAAACCAACCGTAACAGAAATGGAACAGAAATTAGAATATATAAATGAAGGACGTGGTGGTTACGTTGTTTATAAAGACGGACGAGCAGACATTAAACTGTTTTTTGAATATGGTGGCGGTAACTGCGTTGCAATTATTTATGTTCCGACAACCAACGAGTGGACAATTAAAACAAATCGACCTATCACTGAAAGAAATTCAATATTGACATTTGTTGCAGAACTAGCAATTAAAGACCAAGCACCGAAAAGCTACTATGAGTTATCGGACACCTGTATTGAAATTTTTACTAAAGAAACTAATTAGACAAATGCCGTTCACTAAAAAAAACCTTGATAACTTACCGATTTCATTCTGTGGAAAAGACGATGTGTGGGTAATTGTTGGCCCTTGTAGTGCAACATATTGGAAAGACTATAAAATAGCACTTGACGGAAGAAAATATAAAACTGGCGGAACCATTATATTTAAAAATGGACAAGAATTCAGAGCTAGTTTTTACGTTGACACAACTACATTCGACTTTGTCAGCAAAGACAGTATATATTTAAACATTGGTGACGACTGGTATGGAATTGAAGAGCCTGAACTTTTGACAAAATTAAAAATTAGCCAAGACGACATTTTTCCGTTAAAATGGCAATCAGACAGACCATTAGACTATCACGTTAAACCACCTTATACACTGACGAAATGAAAACACCAGCTTATAACATGCGTTTGGCAAAAAAGCGGGTTATGTGCTTAAATGAAGCTTTGTGCCTAGTATCAAGTTTTGTGCTGGCAGACAGTCTTAGAATGGATAATTAAATCTCCAACTACCCAAAAATTAAGGAAATTATGTATTTTTGCATAAAACAATCGGACTGGTATCTGAAAACTAACCCAAATATTCAATCCTAATAGGGTGCAATTGAGTTTTAGACGTACTGATGTGAGCTACCATTGAAATAAACCATTGACTAAAAAGGAAACTATTTAACAATATGAAACAGATAATATTTTTATTAATTATACTCATTACTGCCTGTAATGAAGGTGGGGGGATTGCTGAAGAAACGCAGGAACTTATCACAACCATTGATACTGTTGACCTGGAAAAGGCAGCACCACCGAGCACAACTTTAAAGCAATATTCAAACCAACGTTTCAGAAATGTGACCGTAGAAAAAGTCGATGGCGATAAATTTCTGGTTAAAGGAGAAGGGCAAATTTTTGAAGCAAATTTCAACTGGGTTGTTGAAGACGGTCACAATGAATTGAAAAAAGGCTATGAGATGACGGATGCGGGCGCACCAGCATGGGGCAAGTTTGAGTTCACATTGGATGTCGAAAAGCAAAGGGAAAACTCCACTTTAACGCTAATTTTATTTGAGATTAGCGCTAAAGACGGCAGTCGTCAACACGAGCTACCAATCGCCTTATTGTAGCGTTCTAAGGATGTCGATGGTTACTGAGTACATAGTTGGTAGTTATTGCCTAAACGTGTCTCAGACTCAGGGTTAATTAATTCCCTTCCTGCAGGGCGTTGTCGCATCCACCACCCCGAAAAAATAATAACTTTGCAAAATGGAATTGAACAACATTGTAGCATTCAAATCATCGCCTTTGATAAAAGAAAAACTTATCGACTTTGGATTTGCCAAGACATTTGCCGAAGGCGATATAATACTTGATGAAAACGCTTATATCAAAGCTATTCCCATTGTAACAAATGGAAGTATTAGAGTAATGCGGATAGACGAGGATGGAAGAGAAATTCTTTTATATTACATCAAGGCGGGTGAAAGCTGCATTATGTCATTTTTAGGTGGTATGCACCACGACACCAGTAAGGTAAAAGCCATTGCAGAGGAAGAAACCGAAATACTTTTTATCCCGATTGACAAAGTAAGTTTGCTCATTAAAGAATTTCCCGAATGGCTGGACTATATTTTCCGATTGTATCACAAACGCTTTGAAGAATTGTTAGAAGTAGTGAATGCTGTTGCATTCAAAAAAATGGATGAGCGACTGCTAAACTTCATAAAAAAGAAGTGCGAAATAACAAAAAGCCAAACGCTTTATGTAACCCACGAACAGTTGGCAAATGAGTTGGGAACAGCCCGTGTAGTGGTTTCTCGACTTCTGAAACAAATGGAAGATGAGGGCTTTGTAAAGTTGGGCAGAAATAAAATTGTCCTTGTGTAACAAAAGTAGCTGTGCAGCAAAAATAAACACCGCATCTTTGCATTATCAAATAAAAAGAAATGGAAATCAAACAATTTGAAGACAAAAATTTAGCGCACTACTCTTATGCCATTGTGAGCAACGGAGCAGTAGCATTGATTGACCCTGCAAGAAATCCGCAGCCATATTACGATTTTGCAAAACAGAACAGCGCAAAAATTACTACGGTAATTGAAACGCATCCGCATGCTGATTTTGTAAGCAGCCACATAGAAATATACAACGCAACTGAAGCAACTATTTATGCAAGTAAAATATTGGGTGCTGCATATCCACACCAAACTTTTGATGATGGCGATGCAATTGTATTAGGCAACATTACATTAAAAGCATTGAACACCCCAGGACATTCGCCCGACAGTATTAGCGTTGTTGCTATTGATGAAAACGGAAAACAGCAAGCAGTATTTACAGGCGACACTTTATTTATTGGCGATTGTGGAAGACCTGATTTAAGAGAACGGGCAGGAGCAATTACCGAAGCCCGTGAAGATTTGGCGAAGCAAATGTTCCATTCGCTTCGCAACAAGTTAATGATTTTGCCCGATGATGTGTTGGTATATCCTGCACACGGTGCAGGGAGTTTGTGTGGCAAAGGGTTGAGTGAGCAAAACAGCAGCACCATTGGTGCAGAAAAAATAAGTAATTGGAGTTTACAAAATATGAGTGAAGCAAATTTTGTAAAAGAATTGTTGGCAGACCAACCATTCATTCCAAAATATTTTTCGTTTGATGTGGATGTAAATAAAAAGGGAGCTGATCCTTACGCCACTAGCATTTCAAACGTGCCGCGAAGAGAACCTATAACTTGTCAGGGTTGTGCAAATTCTCTTAATCCAGATGTGTTAATTATTGACAGCCGACCACAAGAGCAGTTTAAAAAAGCACATTTAAAAAACGCTATCAACTTAATGAACGATACCAAATTTGAAACTTGGTTAGGCAGCATTGTAAACCCAAATGAGCCATTTTATTTGATTGCAGAAAATGAAACCATATTAAATGAGTTGATTGAACGCACTGCAAAAATTGGTTACGAAAAACAAATTGCATTAGCGTTTGTAATGGATTATGGCAATGCATCAATGCAATTGTTTGACAGTGAAGCGTTGAAAACAAATCAAGATGTTTACACCATTATTGACATTCGCAATCATTCCGAAGTAAAAACCAACAAAATATTTACAAATGCCATTCACATTCCGCTGCATGAATTAAGGGAACGCACCAACGAAATACCCGTGCATAAACCAATTGTGGTGCACTGTGCAGGTGGTTACAGAAGTGCGGCAGGTACCAGCATTATAAAATCTAAACTAAAAAGCGCTTCGCAAGTCTATGATTTAGGCGATGCCGTAAAACAATTTCAAAAATGAATTTTATACTAAAACATAAACTAAGCATCATTGGGGTATTTGTTGGAGCAGTTGGAGGGTATCTCTACTATCATTTTGTGGGCTGTGCAAGCGGAACTTGTGCCATCACATCAAAACCACTTTACAGCACTTTGTATGGTGCTATGATGGGCGCTTTAGTATTCAATATATTTCAAAAGCAAAAAACTAAAACAGAATAAATATGAACGCAGAAAAAATTATCAAAGAAAAGCAAGGCACTGTCGTAGATGTTCGAACCACCGAAGAATTTAGCGCTGGAAATGCAGAAGGTTCAATCAATATTCCTTTGCAGGAAATTGAAAGAAGAATGGATGAATTAATAAAACTAAAACAACCATTGGTGCTATGTTGTGCATCGGGTGGCAGAAGTGAACAAGCCACACAACACTTAATGCAGCAAGGCTTTGAGTGTTGTAATGCAGGTTCTTGGTTAGCTGTAAATCATTATCAAACTCAAATACTTTAAAAATATGTTAGACACACTCAAACAACTTTTCGGTTTTGGTCCAAAAGTGGACTATGTACAATTGGTAAAAGAAGGAGCAATCATTTTAGATGTTCGCAGCAAAGGCGAATATCAAGGCGGACACATTAAAGGTTCAATCAACATTTCAGTGGATACACTCAGCAATAATTTGAGTAAGCTAAAAAAAGACAAACCTATTATTACATGCTGTGCAAGCGGAATGAGAAGTGCATCGGCAAAAAACATATTAAAATCAAATGGCTACACCGAAGTATACAACGGTGGTGGCTGGAGCAGCTTACAAAATAAAATCCGCTAAAAATGAAAGAAAGAATTTTAACCAACTGGACATTTTCACGCGCATTGTATCTCATCATGGGTATTGCCGTAATCATTCAATCAGTATTGAGCCATCAGTGGATTGGAGTGGCATTTGGTGGCTATTTTGCCTCAATGGGTTTGTTTGCTTTTGGCTGTGCTGCAGGCAATTGTTTTAACGGAAACTGTGTAGCAGAACCGCAACAAAAAACAACCGCCATAATTCAGGATGTAGATTTTAAAGAAGCAAAATAAAATGGCAGAAACATTTTCAGAAATCATAAACAGTGAAACTCCAACCTTGGTAGATTTTTATGCAGAGTGGTGCGGTCCCTGCTAAATGATGAAACCAATTTTAAAAGAACTTAAAACTAAAATTGGCGACCAAGCTAAAATCATAAAAATTGATGTGGACAAAAATCCGCAAGTGTCAAGTGCTTATAAAATTCAAGGTGTACCTACGCTAATCCTTTTCAAAAGTGGACAAATAAAATGGAGGCAATCGGGAATAGTTTCTGCTAACGATCTTCAACAAATCATCAATCAAAATTCAAACTAAATGAGCAAACTATTTTCAATCACTTTAGTTGCAATCCTGTTCACCATTTTGTAGTGTTCTACAAAGTTATTACAAAGATGAGTCTCATATTCGGATAATTAACAACCCTTACCCTCCAAACTGTTTCCTAAACCATACCTTTTGCAAAATCCTATCCCATACAAACAATGAAAGCGAATGGTAAAAGTCTTCTCCAATCTCCATTTTGTTAATGTTCAAGTCAATGCGGTAAAGTAGGCTTTGCATTTTTCCAATATTATCTATTACCGCTAAAACCTTTTTGAGTTCAATAATCAGTTCCGCAGGATTGCTGCTGATAAACTGATGTTTATTTCCACTCATTTCCAAATCTTTTTCCATTTGCAAAACCACTTCTTTTAAAAGGCTTTCATTGGCATTGGCAAACAGCACTTGTTGGTTATTGGGGTTCATGTGTTTGCAAATTTAACCCGCATTGTGCATTTATTTAAAGTTTGAAGTGTCATACTGCTGCTGTGTGGTGAAAACACAATGCAGGGCAAAACTACAAAACTACAAAACTACAAAACTACAAAACTACAAAACCACCTAACCACTTAACCAAAACTGAAAATATGTATAAGTTGTGTAAACCCTTTTGGCAAAAAAACCTTAGTTTTGCATTCCAAAAAAAACATTGAGTACAAATAGTTTAACCCCCGCATTATTAGTTTTAGATGATGGTTCTGTTTTTCAGGGAAATGCCATAGGCAAAATAGGCACAACCACTGGAGAAATATGCTTTAATACAGGCATGACAGGCTATCAGGAAGTGTTTACCGACCCCAGTTATTTTGGTCAAATTTTAATTGCCACCAATAATCACATTGGTAATTACGGTGCTTTTGATGAAGATGAGGAGTCAGATGGTATTAAAATTGCCGGCTTGGTAGTAAAGCGTTTTTCTGATAAATACTCTAGACCCATGGCTACTGGTTCCTTGGATGACTATTTAATGGACAGCCATTTGGTGGGCATTAGCAACATTGATACCCGAGAATTAACCCGTATTGTGCGCAGTAAAGGTGCTATGAATGCCATCATCTCTTCAGAGATAGATGACAGTGCAGTTTTATTGTCAAAATTAAAGGAAGTGCCGAGTATGGAGGGCTTAGAGCTGAGTAGCAAGGTTACCACCAGTAAATTGTACGAGCAAGGGCCTGCTGATGCAGCCATTCGGATTGCAGTGCTGGATTACGGTATGAAAAGAAACATAGCAGGTTGTTTAAATGAAAGAGGAGCCTATACGGGAGTTTTTCCAGCAAAATCTTCTGTAGAAGAAATATTAGCTTTTAAACCAGATGGCATTATGTTATCCAACGGCCCTGGAGACCCCAGTGCAATGGATTATGCGATTGATACCGTAAAACAACTCTTAGCAACCAATATTCCAATTTTTGGCATCTGTTTAGGACACCAAATACTTTCATTGGCATGTGGTTTAAAAACCTACAAAATGCACCATGGGCACAGGGGTTTAAATCACCCAGTTTTAAACAAACAAACAGGATTGAGTGAAATTACTTCTCAAAATCATGGGTTTGCTGTAAGTCCTGAAAACGTGCCCAGCAATATTGAAGTGACCCATATCAATTTGAATGACGATACGGTAGAGGGTATAAAAGTAAAAGATAAACCAGCTTTTGCGGTGCAATATCATCCAGAGGCTGCTCCGGGTCCGCATGATTCTAGGTATTTATTTGACGATTTTATCAGTTTAATTAAAAAGCATAAAAAATGAGTTACATTATTGATGTAAAAGCCAGAATGATTCTGGATTCAAGAGGAAACCCAACGGTTGAGGCAGATGTTGTTACTGCTAATGGTGCAATGGGAAGAGCTGCTGTTCCAAGTGGTGCAAGTACTGGTGTGCACGAAGCAGTAGAATTAAGAGATGGAGGAAGGGCGTATATGGGTAAGGGCGTTCAAAATGCAATAGAACATGTCAATGGTGCTATTGCTAGTGAATTGGATGGATTTCCTGTTGCAGACCAAGCACTTATTGATCAAACATTGATTGATTTGGATGGCACTAGCAATAAGGGTAAATTAGGTGCAAATGCCATTTTGGCGGTTTCTTTGGCGGCTGCAAAAGCTGCTGCTGCAGAAAGTGGTCAAGAGGTTTACCGTTATTTGGGTGGTGCCAATGCTTGTACTTTGCCTATACCCTTAATGAATATTTTGAATGGCGGTTCTCATGCCGACAATGCTATCGATTTTCAGGAGTTTATGATTGTTCCTTTAGGGGCTGATACGTTTAGTGAGGCATTGCAAATGGGAGTAGAAGTTTTTCATCATTTAAAAGATGTGTTGAAAGCAAAAGGGTATGCAACCAATGTTGGAGACGAGGGTGGTTTTGCTCCCAATATCCAATCCAATGCAGAAGCCATTGAAACCGTTATCAGTGCCATTGAAAAAGCAGGGTACAAGGCAGGTTCTGATATCTGCATTGCCATGGATGCGGCAACCAGCGAAATGTATGATAAAAAAACAGGGCTTTACACTTTTCATAAAAGCAGTAACAAACAGTTAAGCTCTGAAGAAATGGTAGACTATTGGAAAAGTTGGACGAGCAAATATCCCATTGTAAGTATTGAAGATGGTTTGGATGAGGATGATTGGAATGGATGGAAATTGTTGACAGAAGCGATTGGTAAAAAAGTGCAATTGGTTGGGGATGATTTATTTGTAACCAACCCCGCAAGACTAAAGCAAGGCATTGAGCAAGGTGTTGCCAATAGCATTTTGGTAAAAGTAAATCAAATTGGCACTTTGTCTGAAACGATGCAAGCCATTAGAATGGCAACAGCTGCAAATTATACCAACATTATCAGTCACAGAAGTGGCGAGACCGAAGATAGTTTTATTGCTGATTTAGCAGTAGCACTCAATAGCGGACAAATTAAAACGGGAAGTGCCAGTAGAAGTGATAGAATGGCAAAATACAATCAATTGCTAAGAATAGAGGAAGATTTGGGTGCTTTTGCGGTTTACAACGGCAAAAAGTTTAAATATAAATTATAGATAATTAGCAATGGCTTGGTTTGAGACATGGTTTGATTCGCCCTATTATCCACTGTTATATAAACACAGAGATAGTGCAGAGGCGGAGCAGCTTGTAAGCCAAATAACCAATCAATTTCCAGTTACACGTTTTCCACGCGTTTTGGATGCTGCTTGTGGAAAGGGCAGGCATGCACTAAGTTTAGCTAAAAAAGGCTATGCCGTAGATGCCTTTGATTTAGCGCCAACGAGCATTGCAGCCGCACAAAATTTAGTCAATGATGAAGTTAATTTAACCTTCAAAGTACACAACATATTGGATGCTTATGCATTTGACCAGTTTGATTTGGTCACCAATTTGTTTACCAGTTTTGGTTATTTTGAAACGGAAATTGATGATATGCGGGCTTTACGTGCAATGCATGATGCATTAAAACCCGGTGGTTTTTTGATTCAAGATTTTTTAAATACCCATTTTGTAGAAGCGGATGAAGCATGGAAATTGCAAAGTATTGATGGCGTGGCATTTGAAACTAAAAAGGAAATTGAAAATAACAAAGTTGTTAAAAGCATAAAGGTATTGGATAATGGAGCGTTGTTTGATTTTAAAGAAACGGTCTCTCTTTTTAAATTGCAAGATTTTGAGCGCATGTATAAGGCTGTAGGGTTTAAAATTGAGCATGTTTTTGGAGATTATTATTTCAACCAATTTAACCCAGATATTTCACCACGATTAATCATGATAGCCTCAAAATAGCCTATGGATATTGCACTATTTCACTTTATCAATTATGATTTAAGCAATGGCTTTTTTGATTGGATTATGCCGCTTATTTCTAATAAATGGTTGTGGACACCAATATACCTTTTATTTATTGCGGTAGCCATTAAAAAGTACAAGGTTCAATCTTGGAAGCCCTTGTTAGTCATTGTGTTGTGTTATGTAACTACAGAAATGGCAAGCAATGCCATTAAGCACACTTTAAAAAGAACACGTCCCAATAATATTGAAAGTTTGCATGCCGTAAAAAGAGTAGGTGGTGGCAGTGGTTACAGCATGCCTTCTGCACATGCCGCCAATCATATAGCATTGGCCATTGTTGTCAGCTTTTTGTTGGGCCTAACAACAGGATGGCGGGTATTGTTGTATGTTTGGGCAGTGCTTATTGGTTTTTCTAGAATATACAATGGCCTTCATTTTCCATCTGATGTTTTAATTGGCTGGGCATTGGGCGCAACCATTGCTTTTATTTTTATAGTATTGTACCAAAGGTTGCTCCCTGTTATCAATAAGCGGGCGTAGTTTTTGTCAATATCAGATAAACACCTTAAAAATATTATCCCCGTAAATTAAAAATTTGATTTTATATTTACGGGGATAATTGTAATTATTGCCGTAAATTGAAGAATTTAGTTTACATTTGCGGTAATGTTTACTGAAGATGATATAATAAGAAGGGCACTTACAGATGTAAAAAAACTGTTAAAACAGTTTCCAGCAGTGGTATTGGTAGGAGCTAGGCAAATTGGGAAAACAACCTTAGCAAAATCACTTGGCAATCTTTTAAATAAAGAGGCAGTCTATTTAGATTTAGAGTTGCCCTCAGATTTAGCGCAGCTTCAAAACCCTGAACTTTTTTTAAATCAACACAAGGATAAATGTGTAATTTTAGATGAAGTGCAAAGAGAAAAGGGTCTTTTTCCAATTATTAGGTCATTGATAGATCAAAATCGTACACCTGCTCGCTTTATTCTATTGGGTTCCGCTTCACCAGAGTTGATTAGAGATAGTTCTGAGAGCCTTGCTGGACGAGTAGCCTATTATCAAATGTTTCCATTCAGTTTGCAAGAAGTGGGAATGAGCCAGAGTGATATGTTATGGGTACGAGGAGGCTTTCCCAACTCATTTTTAGCCGAAACTGATGAACAATCCATTACATGGAGACAAAGTTTTATACGGAGCTATTTAGAAAGAGATTTACCTTTACTTGGGTTAAATGCCAATCCCGTTACTTTGCGAAGGCTTTGGGAAATATTGGCTCATCAAAATGGGCAATTACTTAATGTTTCTGCTATCTCCAAAGCGCTAGGGCTAACTGCTCCAACAGTAAAATATTACATCAATTTTATGGAAGCAGCATTTTTGATTTATGTGATTAGGCCATTTTATACCAATACTAAAAAAAGATTAGTTAAAGCACCTAAAGTTTATGTTTTGGACACAGGAGTTTTGCATACCCTGTTGCAGATTGATAGTTATTCCCTGTTATTAGGGCATCCCATTGTTGGGTCTTCTTATGAAAATTTTGTACTCAATCAGTTGCTTACCAAGTTTGATCCAAGTCAAATTTATTTTTACAGGACTGCCGATGGTACAGAAATGGATTTTGTAATAACTGAGGGCGGAAAACCTACAATTTCTATAGAAGTAAAATTAAGCAGCTCGCCTTCTACCACCAAATCCTTAACAACAGCATTGCAAGACTTGGGTACAAAAAGGAATTTTATTGTTGCTCCAGTTTTAAGAGGGTTTCCCATAGCCGAAAATATTCAGGTTGTGAATGTTCCTGAGTTAATGGAATTATTATAATTCCGAATTAAGCTTTCCTAAAGTTTTTTTTGGCAAAAGCAGCTATAAACAATTACAAAAAAAAACTTGGTAAATTAATTACCAAGTTTTTTTATTTATCCAATGATTAGAATTTTTTCTAACCAAAAGTAACTAGAATTTATTTCTTATTAGTGGGAGGTTTAGCAATGGCATCTCTCATTTCAGTATCACTTTGGATATTGCGCAATTTGTAATAGTCCATAATACCCAAGTTGCCACTTCTAAAAGCTTCTGCAATAGCAGCAGGAACCAATGCTTCGGCTTCAATTACTTTTGCTCTTGCTTCAACGGTTGATGCTTTCATTTCTTGCTCAAGTGCCACAGCCATAGCTCTTCGCTCTTCGGCACGTGCATTGGCTACTTTTAAATCTGCTTCTGCTTGGTCCGTTTGTAAAATGGCACCAATGTTAGAACCGATATCAATATCTGCAATATCAATGGATAAAATTTCAAAGGCAGTACCAGCATCAAGCCCTTTTTCAAGAACCACTTTTGAAATCCTGTCTGGATTTTCTAAAACCTGTTTGTGATCGGTAGCAGAACCAATTGTGGTAACAATACCTTCACCGATTCTTGCTAAAATGGTGTCTTCTCCAGCACCACCCACCAATTGTTGAATATTGGCCCTTACAGTAACCCGCGCTTTCGCTATCAATTGAATACCGTCTTTAGCCACAGCAGTTACAGGGGGTGAATCAATAACCCTTGGGTTTACGGATAATTGAACGGCCTCTGCAACATTTCTTCCTGCTAAATCAATAGCGGTAGCCATGTTGAAATTCATGGGAATGTTAGCCTTGTCAGCGGAGATAAGTGCTTTTATTACATTGTTTACATTTCCACCTGCCATGTAATGTGTTTCTAATTCATTTGCGGTTAATTTTAAACCTGCTTTGGTTGAGGTTATCAATGCGTTAACAATTAGGGATGGCGGAACTTTTCTTATTCTCATAAAAACCAATTGAAGAATGCCAATTCTTACTTGAGAGAATTGTGCAGTAATCCATAGGCCTACAGGAACAAAATAAAGGAACAGCAGCACAATTACGATTGATGCTACTATCAACATAAGGGAGGTGATTTGTAAATTTACTTCTAATATCATTTTGCGAATTTAATTTGGTTTTACGGTTATTTTATCTTTTTCTATTTTTATTATTTCAATCTGTGTATTGGAGTACACAAAATCTCCTTCGGTCGTTACTTCGCAACGAACATTGCCAAACATTGCATTCCCAGAAGGGCGCAAAGCTGAAAGTGTTGTTCCAACATCACCCAAATTTAAATTTAGCTTATCTCTTTCATTCACCCTACCCTCAATGGTTTCTTTAATAGCAAACCGACTATAGGTATTGCCTGTAAAAAGTTTGATGGTTAAGAATAAACCTAATAATAATGTAACGGTTAAAAAAATGTGCGCTTTCCAAAGTGCCAATTCCGCATAGCCAAAATAAAGCGCATAGACGATACAAAGCACACCAATAACACCCACAATAAAACCTGGAGTAACAAAGAACTCAATCAGTATTAAGCCAAAACCAAGAATTAAAAGTAAGGTTACCGCTAAAATTATCATTATAAATTGTTGATGGCTTGTTGTAAGTTTTCAAAGTTTGGAGTATCACCAGGGGAATTGGTAATCTCTTTATAAACAATATTCCCTTCAGGGTTTATCAAAAAGACAGCTCTTTTACTAACTCCTTTCATTCCAAAACCAAAATTTTCTAAATAAACGTCATAGTCTTTAATTGTATTTTTGTTAAAATCACTCAATAAAGGGAAAGTATAGTCGTTTTGTTTAGCAAAGGCTTCCAATGTATACGGAGAGTCAACGGAAATGCTTATGACATCCACACCCATATTTTGGTATTGATTAAAATTGTCTCTCATGTGGCAAAGCTGAGCTGTGCAAGTTGATGAAAAAGCTTGTGGAAAGAAGTTTATAATTAAGGATTTGCCCTTATAATCTTCTAATGATACTTCATTTTTGTTTTGACTGAATAATTTAAAATTTGGTGCTTTCATACAGTTTTCAAATATAAGTATAGTGCATTTACGTGCTAGAGAAACTGCAAACTTTTAGACTAAAAACAAGAAAAGGCGATAAATAGGGTGGTGTCTCAGGTTGTTATTTATGTTAACCGCAGGGGACGCTAAGATTTCGCAAAGAAAGAACCAAGTTTTTTTGTTTCAATTCTTAGAAAAATTTGCGTTAAACTTTGAGAACTTTGTGGTAGAAAAAAGGGAATTAACCGCAGAGAACGTTAAGGTTTCTCTGACTAAGTACTTAGCTAAAGAACCAATTTTTTTAATAATAAACCTATTGAAGTGAAGTAACTTAGTATAACTATGAACAAAGTTATTTTCCAACCTGACCTCACATAAAAGATAAAATTAGGATTTCTTGTCTTTTCTGAACTATTTTTGAACCAGTGCATTTAACTCAGTATTATAAATTTCCATTATGAAATTAACAACCATTGATACCGGTCTTTTTAAATTAGACGGAGGAGCCATGTTTGGTGTCGTTCCAAAAAGTATATGGAATAAAATTAATCCTGCTGATACTAATAATATGTGCACTTGGGCGATGCGCTGCTTAATCATTGAGGATGGAGACCAATTGATACTCATTGATACGGGAATTGGAAATAAGCAAAGTGAAAAGTTCTTTTCTTTTTATGATTTGAGTGGAGATAACAATATTGTTACAAGCCTTAAAAAGGCGGGTTATGATACCAAGGATGTGACAGATGTAATACTTACACACCTTCATTTTGATCATTGTGGTGGAGCGGTTTCTTTGGACAAAGAATCAGGGATTTTTAAACCTACATTTCCCAATGCAGTTTACCATACCCATGCAAAACATTGGGCGCATGCTATGCAGCCAAACCCAAGAGAGAAACCATCTTTCTTAAAGGAAAATTTTGAGTTATTGCAACAATCTGGTCAATTGGTTTTTGATGATGAAAACACGAGTATTGGAAATCACATTCAACTGCGCGTTGTAAATGGACACACAGAAAGCATGTTTGTGCCAAGAATAGATACTGGAAAAGAAATTATCTATTATTGTGCTGATTTAATCCCTTCATTAGGTCACCTTAAAGTTAATTATGTAATGGCCTATGACATTGAACCTTTGAAAAGTATGGCAGAACGCCAAGCATTTTTGAACATTGCGATGGAGGAAAATGCTAAGTTATTCTTTGAGCATGACCCAAAATTAGCTTGTATATCGATTAGAGCCAATGATAGGGGTGTTGCAGAAATGGAAGATGTATTTGATATTAAATAGCAACTTTATTTTTAGAATATATTTGCTGCAAACAAACGATAACACCTAAAGATAAGTTCATTTGAAAAACATATTTATTAAAAAATTTTTATGGTCATGGTTTAAAAAACTGTGTATTTGGTTTTTTGCGTTGAGCATCGGATTGGTTCTAATTTTTAAGTGGGTTCCGGTTCCAGTTACTTTTTTTATGTTGCAAAGATGTGTTGTGCAAAAATTTGACGGAGAATCCATGAAGTTAAAAAAGGACTGGGTTTCAATTGATAAAATTGCCAATAATGTTCAATTAGCGGTAGTTTGTGCAGAAGATCAAAATTTTGTCAGGCACCAGGGCTTCGATTTTGTCGCAATAAAGAAGGCTATGGATTACAATGAGCGAATGGAAGATAAGGGCAAAAACAAAAGGAGAGGGGCAAGCACTATCAGTCAGCAAACGGCAAAAAACGTTTTTCTATGGCATGGTAGAAGTTTTATCAGGAAGGGTTTTGAAGTGTATTTTACTTTTTTAATAGAAACACTTTGGAGTAAAGAGCGCATTATGGAGGTTTATCTGAACGTTATAGAACTGGGCAATGGTGTGTATGGTGTGGAGGCGGCATCTCAAGCATATTTCAAAAAGCCTGCAGCAAAGCTAAGCAATAATGAGGCTGCGCTCATTGCAGTTGTATTGCCCAATCCTAGAAAGTTTTCAATTGCTAATCCAAGTGGCTATGTACTTAAGCGGCAAAATTGGTGTACCAAACAGATGCGTCATTGGGGTAGTAAGTTGCAATACAATTAATTGCATTGCCTTTCTAAATATTTATAAAGGTTTATCATTATTTAATGAATTTACATTTATATTTGCACTTGCTTAAAAAGGGGGATTAGCTCAGTTGGCTAGAGCGCTTCGCTGGCAGTGAAGAGGCCATCGGTTCGAATCCGATATTCTCCACCTTTTGGTTTTACACATATTTATAGTAAGCAAAGGCCTGTAATGCTTCAGCATTAAATCCTAATATTATACGCTGTTTTATTTTAGAGTCAGATATAATCAGTAATGAAATAGCATACATTAGTCACTTGTTTGGCAAATTCGTTTAACGTACGCTGTAAGTTATAAACAAAAAATATAGTAATAATAAATACTATTGGTTTCATAACTATGCCAATAAACTTTGCATGATATAAAATTTAAAAAATTTATACTGATTTAATTATTTAAAATTTTCACGCTACTTATAAATTTAAATCGTTATAAATTTATTGTTGATAAGTGTAGTGCATCGCAGTTATAATGTAATTTGCTGTGCTTGGCAATCTTATCACTTAATGGTCGTTTAGTATAATTATTTAAGCTCTATTGTTAAACAATAATCTTGAACACTTAATCGGCTTAGTCTGAGTAATACTTTTATTAGCGGTCTTTGGTATTCATGTACATTATCTGATTTGCAAGTGTATTTAATAGGTGTAGTAAATTATTAATTCTTATAAGAAAATAAGAGTTAAATTATTGATAAATAATATTTTATGAAAAATATTAAGCTTTGTAAAAATAATTTATAATGGGTTATATATGAATAATTTATGGGTCATTAAATGTTATGTTCCGGATTGTACTATCATTACCGTACTCTTTTTTCTTATGGCGAAAGTTAGTGTCTATCGGGCTATATTTATAAACAATTTCCCTTCTTATGAGGTCATTTTACCAATTATATCAGTTCTTAATATCGTTATTATAGCTCTAAAGTGTTGTAAATACTTATTAATGAATAGATTCGCTAAAGGTAGATATCTTGAACAGTTGTTATATAAAATATAAAAAAATTAAACAAAAATATATTTAAGGTTTATTTGTTCAATGCTAAGCTGAAATTAATAAACACTAAAATATTAGGAATAAAAACGCCATTTAAGCCCAAAAAAGGTGTCTACTTTTATGGATATTTTGTTCATTTTGGGTAGAAGAATAATTTTTTTAGGAAAAAAATACTGCTGTTTTATAACCGATGAATTTATGTAGCGTGTATTTATTTAAACAATATAGTCGGTATTGTTTAAATGTTCTTTGAATATTTGTAACTACTAGGATTATATTAAAATTTTAGGATTTCTAAAAGATTCAATTTTTTGAAATGAATTGACCTTTTTGAACTAGAAATTCTCAAAATAATTTTTTTGTTTTTTGTTAAATATGTTTTGATTTTTTTTTTAACTTGATTTTTATCAAATTTTCTTAAATTCGGGTATACATAAAGTAAAGTTATGGAATCAAAATTATTACAAATTAGCAAACTTTTATTGTTGAGCGTATCAATAGTAATGTTAAACAATTTTCAGGTAAGTGCTCAATGTACCTTTTCACAGTTAGGGTTGGATATTGATGGTGCTACAAATCTTGAAGAGTCTGGTTATACTGTTTCTATATCGGCTGATGGTAAAACAGTAGCCATTGGCGCTCCAAAAAGTTCGGCAGGTTCTTCTAATGCAGGACAAGTTAGGATTTTTAAATACTTAAGTGGCGCATGGACCCAATTAGGTGCTAGCATTAATGGGGCATCAAACAATGATGCCGCAGGAACTGCAGTAGCAATTTCTGGTGATGGGTTGACTGTTGCCATTGGTTCTCCAGACAATTCAGGCGGTGGAACTAAAAAAGGTCATGTTAGGGTGTATAAGTATATTGCTGGCAGTTGGATACAACAAGGTAGTAATATCAATGGCGAGAGTAATAATGACTATTCTGGTAATGCGGTATCGCTTTCATCTGATGGTTTGATTTTGGCAATTGGTGCTTCAAAAAATTCAGGAAATGGTTCAACAAGTGGACATGTAAGAATTTTTAAACTTATTGGTGTTGTATGGACACAACAGGGTGCAGATATTGATGGGGAAGCTACTGGTGACGAATCAGGTACTTCTGTATCACTAACTCCAGATGGCTTATCTGTGGCAATTGGTGCACCAAAAAATACCGGGAACGGATCGGCTAGTGGTCATGCAAGGGTATATAAATATGCTACTGGCACTTGGACTAAGCAAGGTGACGATATAGATGGTGAGAGTTCAAATGATCTTTCTGGTACCTCCGTATCAATATCAACAGACGGAAAAACAGTTGCTATAGGGGCTCCAACTAATATTGGTGGTGTTGTAGGTTCAGGTGCCGTGGATAGGGGTCACGTAAGGGTTTATAACCTTATCAGTGGTACTTGGACCAAACAAGGTGCAGATATTGATGGAGAAGAGAACAATAGTTATTCTGGTATTTCTGTATCACTCTCAGGTGATGGTTTGACAGTTGCTGTAGGTGCATACAGGAACTCCGGTGGCGGTGGAACGGATCGAGGTCATGCACGTATATATAAAATTGCAGGTGGTGTTTGGTCTCAATTAGTTGGTGATATTGATGGTGAAGCAAGTGGTGATTATTCTGGTTGGTCAGTTTCACTTGCTTCTGATAGCTTGTCATTAGCAATTGGAGCTTATTGGAATGCTGGCGGTGGTAACAAACGAGGTCATGTACGCGTTTATAATTTAAAATGCCCATGTAATGTAAATAGTCCAATTCCCATAGTTGCAGGTACTCATACTTCAATATTTTCAGATACTTCAGAAGGTTTTGTATGCTATTGTGACATTAATGGTAAGCTTTTATTGGCTTTAGACACAACTGGTACAGAAGCTTTGGTACCTGTTAATGGAGTAAGTTTGCAAATTGGAGTTACAAAAACAACTATACTGAGTATACCAGGCGGCATAATTACGAACTTATTAGGTGGAGTAATTTTAAATAGAAGATGGAATGTTGCTCCAACTAGGCAACCTACTAGCTCTGTTAAGGTAAGATACTTCTTTACGGATGCAGAATATGTGGCATTAGCAAATTCATTGTTGACCATTGGTACTACCATAGGAGCACCTCAAAACTTAGAGGTTTATAAACTAGTAGGCCATGGATTTCAAGATCCAAATCTTCCAAGCGTGTCAGGAACCATTTTGGCCAATGGGTCAATTTCTGCTTTAAATACTTGGGTATATAATACGCGAGGTGCAGATTATACTGCTGATTTCTTAGTGAGTAGTTTCTCTGGTGGTGGTATAGGTTATGGTGGTGGAGGTACAGCACTTCCAGCAGAATTGGTAGACTTTAGAGCAACTATGCATGCCGACAAAACCATTCATCTTAATTGGATTACTGCTTCTGAAAACAACAACAATCGTTTTGAAATTGAAAGAAGCTATGACGGAATCAGTTTTGTTAACATTGGTCAGCAATTAGGGACTAATACACAGACTTTACAAAACTATTTAATGATTGATCAAAACTATAACACAAATGAAACAATCGTTTATTATAAATTGAAACAAGTAGATAACAATGGTAATTTTACTTATTCAGATGTTAGAAAAGTAAACCTTGGTCAAACTGAAAAATTGACGCAACTGAATGTTTATCCAAACCCAAGCAATGGAAGCGTAAATTTAGCTTGGAACGGAAATGGTTCAAGTCCAATGGAAATAAACATCATTGATATACAAGGAAAAAAGGTGTTCAATCAAACTATTTTAAGTATGGATGGATACCAAAGCCGAAATATTGATTTGAGTATGTTGAACGCGGGCATTTATTTTGTTCAAACTACCATCAACGGTAACTATGAACAATTAAAATTAGTGATAAAATAGGGTTTTAAACCTCAAAAAAACGCCTTTTCTGATTAAAGAGAAGGCGTTTTTTTATGCAAGATATTTTTTAGGAATTAGAAAATTGGTTTTTATTTTAAGCCAACAGCATCTCAATAATTTTGATTGTAAAAAGTGTCGATTACAAGTGGAAAAAAGCTAGTTTTTGATTAGGTATAAACCTTGGGTAAGTGTATCTTTACACCTTTAAATTACTGCGTAAGTCTAGGAAGATTTTTCAGTATCATTTGATAAAAAGTATGAGCGAAGACAAAAATAAAGATTACGGTGCCCAGAGTATTCAGGTGCTAGAGGGATTAGAAGCTGTTAGAAAAAGACCAGCCATGTACATTGGTGATGTTGGACCAAAGGGACTTCATCATTTAGTATACGAAGTGGTTGATAACTCCATTGATGAGGCCTTAGCAGGTCATGCCTCTACCATTAATGTAACTATCAATGAAAATAACTCTGTTACCGTTTTAGACGATGGTAGAGGTATTCCAGTTGACATGCATGTGAAAGAAGGTCGTTCTGCTTTGGAAGTTGTAATGACCGTTTTGCATGCTGGAGGAAAGTTCGACAAGGATTCTTACAAAGTTTCAGGAGGTTTACACGGTGTGGGAGTGAGTTGTGTAAATGCACTTTCAACAGACTTAAAAGTAACAGTTTATCGCGATGGAAAAGAATATCAGCAGGAATATCAAATCGGAAAGCCATTGTATCCTGTTAAAGAAGTTGGTACGTCTAACATTAGAGGAACGCAAGTTACCTTTTTGCCGGATGATAGTATCTTTATTGTAAGTGAATATAAATTTGATACATTGGCCAATCGTTTAAGGGAACTTTCGTACCTTAACAAAGGCATTACACTTGATTTAACCGACCGAAGAGAGGTCAATGATGATGGTAGTTTTAAGTATGAGAAATTCTATTCTGACAGGGGTTTAGAAGAATTTGTTACCTACTTAGATGGTACAAGAGAAAAACTAATCCCCAATCCCATTTATATGGAGGGTGAAAAAAATGGTGTGCCAGTGGAGTTGGCTTTTCAATACAATACAGGTTATGCTGAAAATTTGTTTTCGTATGTTAACAACATCAACACCATTGAAGGTGGAACACACGTAGCAGGTTTTAGAAGAGCATTGACTAGAACATTGAAAGGTTATGGAGAGCGCGAAGGTTTGTTTAAAAACTTAAAATTTGAAATAGCCGGAGATGATTTTAGAGAAGGTCTTACCGGTGTAATCAGTGTTAAAGTGCAAGAGCCTCAGTTTGAAGGACAAACCAAAACCAAATTGGGTAACAATGAGGTGATGGGGGCAGTGGATATTGCTGTTGGAGAGATTTTAAATAACTACTTGGAAGAGAATCCAAAAGAAGCAAGAATTATCGTTAATAAAGTGATTTTGGCTGCAACTGCACGTCATGCAGCCAGAAAAGCTCGAGAAATTGTTCAAAGAAAAGGAGCAATGAGCGGTATGGGACTTCCCGGTAAATTGAGTGATTGTTCAAAAACAGACCCAAGCATTTGTGAAATATACTTGGTAGAGGGAGATTCTGCAGGTGGAACAGCAAAACAGGGAAGAGACAGAGAGTTTCAGGCTATTATGCCTTTGAGGGGTAAAATTTTGAATGTTGAGAAAGCGCTGGAATATAAAATCTATGAAAACGAAGAGATTAAAAACATTTTCACCGCTCTTGGTGTAAGAATTGGAACTGAAGAGGATGCCAGAGAATTGAATTTAACAGGTCTTCGTTATCACAAAATTATTATCATGACGGATGCGGATGTGGATGGAAGTCACATCAGGACTTTAATTTTAACCTTGTTCTTTAGATACATGAAAAAATTGGTAGAGAATGGTTATATTTATATAGCAACACCACCATTGTACCTTGTTAAAAAAGGAAAGGATGAAGAGTATTGTTGGACAGAAAAAGAACGTATCGAGGCTATTGCAAGAATTGCTGGAGAAGGAAAGGAAGAGAATGTAAATGTACAACGTTACAAAGGTCTGGGTGAGATGAATGCTGAGCAGTTGTGGAGTACAACCATGGATCCAGAAAGAAGGACCTTAAAACAAGTTACTTTAGATAGTGCTGCCGAAGCGGATCACGTATTTAGTATGCTCATGGGTGATGAAGTGCCACCAAGACGCGAATTTATTGAAGCCAATGCGAAATACGCAAATATTGATGTCTAGCATTTAGTTGGCTTTTGAAAATAGAAAAAAAAAACCTCCAAGTTTTAAACTTGGAGGTTTTTTTTGTAAAATATATTTTCTTAACTCGTTTGTGTCAATAGGTCATTGGTACCTCTAACGCCCTTTGCACTTTCTTGCATTTGCGCTTTTTCAGCATCGTTTAATTCAATTTCAACGATTTCTTCAATTCCATTTTTTCCCAAAATTACTGGAACACCGATACACAAATCAGATAAACCATATTCACCATCTAACATTACTGAGCATGGAAACATTTTGCGTTGATCACAAGCAATGGATTGTACCAAAGATGAAACCGCAGCACCTGGGGCATACCATGCACTTGTACCCAACATGGAAGTTAAGGTTGCTCCACCTACCTTGGTGGCTTCAAGCACTTGCTCCAATTTGTCGTTGCTTATAAATTTAGAAACAGGTACACTATTCCTAGTCGCCAATCTTGTTAAAGGAACCATTCCTGTATCACTGTGACCACCAATTACCATGCCGTCAACATCAGATTGAGGGCAATTTAAGGCTTCTGCCAATCTATATTTGAAACGAGCGCTATCCAAAGCTCCGCCCATTCCTATTATTCTATTTTTAGGTAAACCAGTAGCTTTATGAGCTAGATAGGTCATTGTATCCATTGGGTTACTTACAATAATCAAAATAACATTAGGTGAATGTTGCACCAAACTAGTGGCAACAGTTTTTACAATCCCTGCATTGATTCCAATCAATTCTTCTCTAGTCATACCAGGTTTTCTAGGAATACCAGAGGTAATTACAGCAACATCACTGCCAGCAGTTTTTGAGTAGTCATTGGTGCTGCCTACTATTTTGGTATCAAAACCATTTAAGGAGGCAGTTTGCATCAAATCCATTGCCTTGCCTTCTGCAAAGTTTTCTTTGATGTCTACAAGCACCACTTCTGATGCGAAATTTTTGATGGCGATATACTCTGCACAACTTGCGCCAACCGCTCCTGCACCTACTACTGTTACTTTCATATTGATTAAATTATTCGATTAAAATTTGTTGCTGCGAAATTAACCATAAGGTCAATCTTATCAAAGTTTTAGCAAAATTATATTTTGGATAGGTTAGCTTGTGTGTTGTATAATTTAAACACTTATCTTAATCAGCTAATAAAATCTATTGTGCCCTAATACTTTTTTATCAATTGCCTAATTTTTGATCTTAAAATAGTTTTTTATGATTTGACATTCAACGATGCACAAAGCTAGAAGGGTTATTAGCAATAATTTTTTAGTTCGGCTTGTGTTTCGCAATTAATTGAATGATAATCAAGGAATTAAATTATTTAAATTCGTGCAACCAAAAAAGTATTTATATTGTCTAATACCTGAATGTTTATTAATCATTTATGAAAAGAATTTTACAACTGTTTTTTGTTTTGCTGCTCTTAACATCAAGCACTTTGGTTTTAAATGCCAAATGTTTAACTTATGCTACGCATGGTGCCGGATGGTCTGTCGCCAATAAGGACTGTAAGTATACTTTTACTGCCAATAAAATGACTGACTCCAGTTGCTTTTATTTTGCTTGGTATAAAGGTAAAACTCTTTTAGGAACTGGTAGTACTTATACCACCACCTTTAATACCAATGATTCTGCTGAATACAAATTGGTCATTAAAAATATTTGCGATACCACTTGTGCAGACACCAGTATTGTAAAGAAAGTCGCATACAATTGTGCACCCAAGTGTATTTGGAAAAATACGAAAGCGGGATGGAGTTATAGTAAAAAAGATTGTGTTTACAGTTTTGAGGCAACTAATTTACACGATAGTTGTGTAACTTACACCTGGTTAAGTGCAGGCAAAGTTTTGGGTACAGGTAGATTTCTTACGTATACTTTCTATGGAAAGGACACCGCAGAAATTTGCTTAAAAGTTAAAGATACTTGCAAGGGTTGCGACACCACCATCTGCCAGAAAATCATTAACAATTGTCCACCACAATGTATCTGGAAAGATAAAAAACCAGGATACACCTATGGTAATAAAGACTGCGCTTACACTTTTGAGGCAACCGACTTAAAAGACACTTGTATTGTTTATAAATGGTATAAAGGTTCAGATTTAATAGGCTCAGGACGAGTACTTACCTATACATTTAACAGTAACAGTTCTAGCAATATATGCTTGAAGGTTATTGATACTTGCCATGGTTGTGATACTTCTATTTGTAAAATAATACAATATAGCTGTGGTTCAAAATGTGATTGGAAAAATACGAAAGCAGGATGGGGTTACAGTAAAAAGGACTGTGTTTATAGTTTAGAGGCAACTAATTTAAACGATAGTTGTGTAACCTATACCTGGTTAAGTGCAGGCAAGGTATTGGGTACAGGCAGGTTACTTACGTACACCTTTAATGGAAGGGATACGGTAGAAATTTGTCTAAAACTAAAGGATACTTGCAAGGGTTGCGATACCACCATCTGCCAGAAAATCATTAACAATTGTCCACCAAAATGCATTTGGAAAGACAGAAAACCGGGTTATACCTATGCGAACAAGGATTGCGTTTATACCTTTGAGGCCACTAATTTACATGATAGCTGTGTTAAATATAAGTGGTACAAGGACAATGTTTACCTAAGTTCTGGAAGAATACTGACATACACGTTTAAAAGTAATAGTTCAAGCAACATATGCTTAAAAGTTATTGATGCATGTCGCAATTGTGATACTGCAATTTGTAAAACAATTCAATACAGTTGTGGTTCAAAATGTGATTGGAAAAATACCAAAGCTGGTTGGGGTTACACCAAATCAGGATGTGATTATAAACTTGAGGCTACCAATTTGCATGACAGCTGCGTAACCTATACATGGATAAGCGGAGGCAAAATTTTAGGCATTGGTAGGTTATTGACTTACACTTTTAATGGAAAGGACACTGCAGCAGAAATTTGTCTAAAATTAAAGGATACATGCAAAGGTTGCGATACAACCATTTGTAAAAAACTTATAAAACCATGCACAAGCGGATTGGGCAAAAGTTTAAATGATCAAAGTGGTGTTAAAATTTATCCTAATCCATCCAACTCAGGATTTGAAATTGAAAAAGCTGAGAGTGAAACCATTATTATAAAAATGTTCGATTTATTAGGAACAATGGTAAATGCCCCTCAAACAGCGAATGGTACAAGTATTTTTATTGATACCAAAACATTGAGCAATGGTGTTTACTTCCTACAAATCAATAGGAGTTCAACTATGATAACACAGAAAATTGTGGTTCAACATTGATCCATGTTGAGTGCTATTCAAAAAAGTCCAAGTTTTTAAAACTTGGACTTTTTTTGTGCAGTGAATTTAGTTTTTCCTATCTTTGATTTTTTAAAAGACAGGAATATGAAATATATTATATACGCAGTAATGGTTTTAATTTGTTTGAATACCAAAGCGCAAAACAATTCAGTGTTGACCAATAAGGTAGCTGAAAATATATTGCTAGGAAATTACAACCCTGCTAGTTATAAACCGTCCATTTCTATTAGTAATCCTAAGCAAATCGCTCAAAGTATTAATGATGATGTTAGTGCTGATAGTTTAAAAGCGCTCATCATTCAATTAGCAAGTTTTAAAAATAGAAATTCTGGAGCTGATACCCTTTCAAATATTCATGGGATGGGTGCAGCCAGAAGGTGGGTTCACAGCAAGTTTGAACAATTTTCGAAGGAAAATGAAAATAGATTAATCCCCTCTTATCTACAATTTGACCAAGATATTTGTGGCATAGGCCAACATCGAAATGTGATGGCAATTTTGCCTGGTTCTGATACTTCATTAAAAGAAGTGGTGATTATTGAGGGGCACTTGGATAGCCGTTGTGCTGGTGCTTGCGATACTGGCTGTGTTGCTGAGGGAATTGAAGACAATGCTACTGGTGTGGCCCTTGTAATGGAATTAGCTCGGGTAATGAGTAAAAATAGTTATAAAAGTACGATTGTATTCGTTGCTACAACTGCTGAAGAGCAAGGCTTATTGGGTGCTTCAGCCTTGGCAAGGTATTGCTATGTAAATGGAATAAACGTAAAGGCTGTTTTAAACAATGACGTAATTGGAGGTATAATTTGTGGTAAAACTTCTTCTGAGCCTTCTTGTCCTTGTGAAAACGATGTAGACAGTACTTCTGTTCGCCTATTTTCATTTGGTGGTTTTAATTCAAAATGGAAGCAATTGGCTAGGTATTTAAAACTTCAGTATCAAGAAGAACTATTACCCTTGGTAAAAGTTCCCATGCAATTAACAGTTATGACCTTAGAAGATAGGATTGGTAGGGGAGGTGATCACATACCGTTTAGACAAAACGGATTTGCCTCCATGCGTTTTACCTCTGCCAATGAGCATGGAAATGCTGCTTCCTCATTACCGGATTACATGGATAGACAACACAGTAGTGGGGATATTTTGGGTGTGGATACAGACAATGACCAAATTATTGATAGCTTTTTTGTCGACTTTAATTATTTGGCCAGAAATGCCACTATTAATGGTGTTGGAGCAAGCATGATTGCTTTAGGACCGCAAACACCTGATTTAAGCCTCTCGGTTTTTCATGGAAGACGATTGGTAGTTCAAATAACGAATCAAACCCAATATGCTACATACAGAGTTGCAGTTCGTTCAGAAACCAATGATTGGGACTCCGTTTATTCCACCAATCAACTGCTGGATACTTTTTATCCACCAGATAAAAGTACTTATTTTGTGAGTGTTGCTGCCGTTGATGCAAATGGTGTGGAAAGTTTATTTTCTAGGGAGGTAACGGCAAATGCCACGTATAATGGGACAATTAAACCAGAAAATAATGGTTTAGAGTTATTGCAAAACAAACCCAATCCCTTTGATTTAGCGACTACCATTGCAGTAAAATCTAATGGACTAACAAAGTACAAGAATGCATATATTTTGATACGGGATATCCAAGGAAAAGAAGTTCAGAAACTGCCTATCACCTTAAATAAAGAAATTAATGAGGTTGCATTTACCTACGATTATGGCAAACAGGGTATTTATACGTATAGTTTGATTATTGATGGAAAAGTACACTCAAGCAAGCAAATGGTTTTTGCAAATTGATTAGATATTGATGTAAATAAAAACTTGACCGTTAATATTTTGAAACGGAATAATGGTATTCCTAGTGATATAGAATTTAAGTCTTTTCTTCTTACGATGGTGTTTTTTCACCACGCAGCCAAAATACTTATAATTAATTATCTCACCATTTTTTTCGTCAAAATTAAAAACTCAATTTAGCACAAAATGGCGGAGAAGGCGGGATTCGAACCCGCGGTACGTTGCCGTACACTACCTTTCCAAGGTAGCACCTTAGACCACTCAGACACCTCTCCTAAAGGATTGCAAAATTAACTAACTTGCTGATTTAAACAACAAAAGTATTAATGAAGTTTATATTTGTCTATAAACGCAATAAGTCGCTCTCTATTTAGATTTTTGAGTTTCCTTTCCAGAATAATTGCTTCCGATCTTGTCTCTTTTTCAATGGATAAAACCAACTTCCATGGAATATATTTTTTTGTGTATGTTTGATAGCCCTTATTATGGAAAATAATGCGCTCGCTCATATTAGAAGTTTGACCGATATAAAACTTATCAGCAGATTCTGAATATAAAATATAAGTGTAAAACATTTTTTTGTTTTGAGCTGCCGTAAGATGACGTTCAATCAGAGATTGAAGTCGTCTTCGAGACAATACAGATAAAAACAAAGTTTTTCATCAGTATTCGTCTTGGCACTACCTTTCCAAGGTAGCACCTTTCATAAAAGATTGCAAAATAATGCTCAATACTAAATATTATTGGTCTTATACCCCAACTTTTGTAAATAATCTTTAATTTTTTGCCGGTTATCGCCTTGAATGATTATTTCCCCTTCAACAATGCTTCCTCCTGTTCCACAATGTTTTTTCAATGATTTGCTCAATTCAAGGAGCTGGTTTTCCGTGCCTTCAAAACGGGTAACAATGGTAACTTTTTTTCCACCACGGTGAGCTGTTTCATACCTGATAATGAGTTTCTGTTTATGAGGTTCTAGTGCTATTTCATTCTCATTTTCTAGGTCACTGTCAAATTCAAATTGAGGATCGGTTGAAAAGACCATTCCACCCAAATCACTCAAGCTTTTTATTTTTTTAGGCTTATTTTTCATTAACAAATTATTTGTAAACTAGCTGGCAGCAAAGATATGGATATTTTTTCAGGTACTAAACCCATGTACTCCCCATCTATTTGTAAAGGTACATTGCTGGCAAAAATTTCTGCTTGCGCAGTTGTTATAATCGTTGCTTTTTTGTGTAGATGTATTTTATGTTTGAATAAGTATAAAACTACTTTCGGAATCTCCCAAAAATGAAGGGGTTCCAAACAAATAAGTTCAAACTTTCCATCTGTTAAAGTTCCTTTGGGGTTGATAAAAACATTGTTTCCCCACTGATTGCTGTTGGCAATACTGGTTAACAGTACATTTTTTTGAAACGTACGCTGGTTTGCGATTATTTTAATAGGGTAGGACTTGTTATGATATTCTTTGATAACAATTTTTAAATATTTCCAGAAACCGCGTTTCTTCTCATTGGCAAATAGCCCTGCAACATGTGCGTCAAAACCAATACCTGCAACATTGCAACAGAATTGATTATTTACTTCTAAAGTATCAATTTTTTGCACCTTTCCGTCAATCAATTTATCCAATGCTGTTTTAATAGATGTTAAACCTAAAGTTTTTGCAAATCCATTGCCAGAACCCGAAGGAATTATTCCCAATTTAATGTTTGAATTAATCAGTTTTGAAGCAACCATATTTATTGTTCCATCACCTCCGCAAGCAATGATGGCATAAGGGTTTTTAAAAATAGCCTTTTCACAGTAATCCTTTAAATCTTCAAAAGACTTGGTTACATGATAATCAATAGTGTAGGTGGAAGATAACTTCTCTAAAATAATTTTTCTTATTTGTTCAACTGGCAAAACACCAGAAGAAGGGTTATGAATAATCACAACGTTCAACATAAATTTAGAAACTAAAGGCGTATTGGACGATGTTAGCACCCATTTTTAATGCTTGCTTTCTTTTTTCTGCAGGATCACCATGTACCTCGGGATCTTCCCATCCATTGCCTAAGTCAGATTCATAAGAGTAAAAGCATATAAGTCTCCCTTTCAAAATCATACCAAATCCTTGTGCTGGCTTGCCATCGTGTTCATGGATTTTTGGTAACCCTTTGTTGAAATCATATTTTTGATGGTAAATAGGGTGGGTATAAGGCAATTCAATAAAATCAAGTTCTGGAAAAACTTTTTTCATTTCAGGTCTAACAAATTTATCTAAACCGTAGTTGTCATCAATATGCAAAAAGCCTCCTGCTTCTAAATATTTTCTTAAGTTGGAAGCATCCTTATTGTCAAAGATGATATTGCCGTGCCCGGTCAAGTAAACATAAGGGTAATCAAATAGATCTTCAGAAGCCACATCAACTATAGCATCATCCGGATTAATATTGGTATTGATATTTTTGTTACAATACCTAATCAAATTGGGCAATGCTGTTCTGTTAGCATACCAATCTCCGCCACCTCTATACTGCAATTTGGCTAATTTATAGGTGTAAGTTCCACTGGCAATAAAACTGAATGAAATGCACATAAAAGATAACCATACGCTTAATTTTAAAGCATACTTTTTAGCACATCCCCTCAACAATAGATAATTCACAAACTAGCTTGTTTCCAAATGACGGGATTGTGCCGCCTCATCCAAAATAATACTGATTGAAGTGGGCGATGGGCTAGATTGTACTTTATCTAAATGTTTAAGTGCGTTCAGGCTTTCTAAATAAAATAATTTAAGCCCTCTATCCTTGTTTAGGCTATCTTCTATAAGCAAGCACTCCTGCGCGGAGGTCTCTTTATAAATGTAGCGTAGGATGTCTTCTTGTGTAATTGTTGAATTCATAGGCGTTATAACATATTAATATATTAACAACGCAATTTACCTTCTTTTATTTTAAATTACCAAAGATTTTTTTTCAATAAGTTTTCTAAGATTAATGATAGCATATCTCATTCTGCCCAAGGCAGTATTTAATGGTACTTTTGTAAGTTCAGCAATTTCTTTAAATGTCAAATCTCCGTAGTGTCTCAACAATAAAACCTCTTTTTGATCGTCAGGCAATTCATTAACCAATTGTCTTATAGTATTGATGGTTTCAGCATCCTCCATTTTATTTTGTTTATTGTCTGCAAAGCTCATGGTGTCCAAAATACTTTCACCTGCTTCTCCATTGATCATGGGTGTCTTTTTGGCTCTTCTAAAATAATCAATAGAAAGGTTGCGTGCAATTCTCACCGCAAATTGTAAAAATCTACCATCATCGGTATACTTTCCTTCACGCAAGGTTTTAATGATTTTTATAAAAGTTTCCTGAAAGATATCCTCTGCAACATAGGAATCCTTAACAATCATTACAATTGTGGTGTATACCTTGTCCTTATGCCTTTTAACGAGTGTTTCAAAGCATGCATCGTTACCTTCTAGGTAATGCGTTATTAATTGGCTGTCGCTGATTTTTGATGTTCCCATAGTCCTCTAAATTTGGTTTAATAAATAAACTAGCAAATTGAAATAAGTGAATGTTGAATTGCTAATTTTCTTAAATGTAGAGGTTTTCTATAGGCTGTATTTGGATGAATCAAGTTGCAAGATACAACAAAAATTCATTTTAACCAAATATATCAATAATTTTATCGTAAAGTTACTGATGACTTACCAATACTAACTTTATCAGCAAATACCTCTACGGTATAAATTCCAGCCTCGTAGTCAGAACCCTTTTTGTGGTAAACATCAACAAACATATCTGCATTTTTGTAATCAATCATTTTCATTACTGAGAATTTTGCTGTTTCACCATTTGATAAAGAAAAAACTCCTTCTCCATTATTAGGTTCTAAGGTCACACCATTTGGTCCAGTTATTTTTACATATAAAGGTTTGTCCCCTTGATTGGCAATTTTATTTTCCAATATTCTGAATGAAACTTTAATTTCATCAACCCTTCTAGTTCTTGTTGTTTCAACTTCCTTGCCACTATTTCTTCTCTTAATACCTACAATGGTCATTTGGTCTGCAATCAACTGCTTACCTTTACTGATTACCTCTTCTTTTTTTGTCAAATCTGCAGCCAGGTTTTGACTATTAATAACTTCATTATCAAGATTTTGTGTTGTAATGGTGAGTTTTTCTGTTGTAATAGCAAGTTCTTGCTCTAGTTGGCTAATCTTATTTTGAAGGCTCATGCTCTCTTGCTTAAGGGCCGTGATTTGATTTTTAAGTGATGCAATTTCCTTAGCACTTAAGTTGCCTTTATTTAATTGTTTTCTCAATTCACTTACTTTTGATTCTAAGTCAGTTTGCAATTGCGAAATCTGATCATCCCTTTGCATAACGGAAGATTTTGTTTGTTCCAATTCCATTGCCAAGTTATCCAAATCTGCATTCAATCTTGATTGATCTTCAGTTAGTGTAGTGTTTTGTGCTGTTAAAGTCTGGTTGTCCCCTTTGTTTTTATAGTACTGATAAAGTAACAGTCCGTTAGTTACAAGTAACGCAGCAATAACGATATAAAGAAATAATTTACTCTTTTTATCTTTTTCTTGATTTTCCATGGTTATCATATTTTGTATTTAGGTTGCAAAAATAATGCCTATTTTCATTAAAATGTAATTTTTTTTTATATCTTAAAAAAATCTTCTTGGAACGATATAAATGCTAAATTTAAACAATCATTAAGCCAAGATTGTTTGTGATTTTCATCAACAATTTTTTAATAAAATTGATTTTTCAATAATTTTAACGGCTAATTTTCCAATGCTTTAAAATTAATTGCTTTCATTTGCAAAAAGAAAATTTTCAAAAAAGTGCAAGTACACAATACACCTATCGAGGGGCTGGTAGTTATTACACCTCATATTTTTGAGGATAACAGGGGCTATTTTTATGAATCATATAAAAAAAGTTTGTTTGATGAGATTATAACTCCGGTTAATTTTGTTCAAGACAACCAAAGTTTTTCTTCAAAAGGTACCTTGAGGGGTCTTCATTTTCAGAAAAATCCCTTTGCACAAGGCAAATTGGTTCGTGTATTACAAGGTGCTGTTTTGGATGTTGCCGTGGATATTAGAAAAGGTTCTCCTACTTATGGTCAATATCACTCAGAGATGCTTTCTGATAAAAATCACAAACAATTTTGGGTTCCTGCTGGCTTTGCACATGGTTTTTTAACCTTGGAAGACGACACAATATTTGTATATAAATGCACTAATTTTTACAACAAGGAATCAGAAGGAGGTTTATTGCATAATGACCCAATACTAAATATAGATTGGGGAGAAATTAATCCTATTTTATCGGAAAAGGATATGATTTATCCTGATTTCAATGAATTTATCAGTCCTTTTAATTATGATGAAACTAAGTAATTTGAACGGATTGTGAAAATGGATAAATTAGAAAACATTTTACCTCTTATAGAGCAACTTAAAGTGAAATACGCCAATGCTGGACAAGATTTGGAGCATTATTTACAAGGCCTTTTAGAAGCCAATTTTGAACCTTATTGGGAGTATATTAATTTAGAATCTCTTTTAGCATTGCAACAACCAAAGACAGATTACCCAGATGAATTGGTTTTTATTGGTTATCATCAGGTAAATGAGATATTCTTCAAGTTGATTTTGCATGAAATTAAACAGATTTGTTTTCATACGCATTTGGATGCCACGTTTTTTACCACGAGACTTCAACGCATCAATCGTTATTTTGAAACGTTGATTAATAGTTTCGATATCATGATAGAAGGGATGGAGCGCCAACAATTTTTAAAATTTAGAATGGCTTTGTTACCAGCAAGCGGTTTTCAAAGTGCGCAATATCGTTTTATAGAAATAGGATTAACAGATATTGATAATTTAATTCACGATAAAAATAAATCCAAAGCAAAGAATTTGCAATTAGAGGAAAAAGTAGAGTTTTTGTACTGGAAATCAGGTGCTATCAATGTTGAAACATCTGAAAAAACATTGACCCTTAAGCAGTTTGAACAGCATTATAATGAACGTTTTCTTCACTTTATAAAAAAGTATCAGTCTGTCAATATCTTGCAACAGTACAACATGTTAAAAAGTCAAAATATGGACAACGATGCTTTGGTAAACGAAATGAAAAGGCTTGATACCAATATCAATGTTAATTGGCCACTTGCACATTTCAAATCTGCAGTAAAATACTTAAAGGTGGATAATGAGAATATTACTGCCACTGGAGGAACAAACTGGACCGCATATCTTCCACCTAAATTTCAGCGTATAATATCTTTCCCTCAAATTTGGTCAGATCAAGAGCAACAGGACTGGGGAAAAAAGTGGGTCGAACATCATATTACGGATGTAAGGAAGCACCCATAATATTTTTTAATGTCCGTTGGGTGACATTTTTTTTGAACCCATGTCTTAATTTTGTGATATGAAAATAAAATTAGTCTTATGTACTCTTTTATGTGTTGCAATAATAATTCCGGCATGCAAAAAGGATACAAAAAAGGAAGTTGAAACGGAAAGTAACCAAGAGATTGGAGAAAAACCAGATTTGGGTTCTTTAAATTATGATTATAGTTACAAGTCATTGTTAATAGAGTTTACAAGTACTGGCTGTCCTGGTTGTGGAAGTTGGGGTAAACCTACTTTTTATGGATTGGCCAATAAATACAAAAACGAAGTTATTCCACTAGCGGCTCACATAAAATACGGTGACCCCATGATAACAAAGACTTCCGAGCTTTTTGCAGATAACAGAACTGGCAGTAGATATACCCCTCAAATTTGGGTAAATGAAGAAAATGCGGTAGTGATTACGAGTGGCAACAGTATTGACGGAACAGCTTCTATTCGTAGGGCAGACAGTTTAATAACCACAGCCTCAAAAACAGAAATAGTGGGTTTGGGAGGCGTACTTTTATTAAAGAATGAAAAGATTTTTACCAAATTTGGTGTTCAATTAAAACCAGCCTTTCAATCGGGAGAATATTACGTTAATGCTTATTTGACAGAGGATGGTATAAAGGCTGAACAATTGAGCTATGCCAATAACCCCGCAACGCATAATTATGTTTTAAGACATGCTGCCTTTGAGGGTTGGGGCAATAAAATTAATAAAGAAGTAGGAGCGCAGTTTACAAAAGACTGGGAATTCAGCTTTGAACAAGACATTAATAGTTCCCAGTATTTAATTGTTGTTTTATGGAAGAAAGTTGGCGGTATTTACGTTCCTGTAAATGCCCTAAAAATACAATAATGTTAATTTTTGGTCTTTTCTTTCTGATTTCTAAAAACAATCTTGTTGTCAAAACTGTCTAAAACAATAGGATTTTCCTTGTCAATTTCTCCTTTCAAGATGCTTTTAGACAATTCATTTAAAACTTGCTTTTGTATTACCCTTTTTAAAGGTCTTGCACCAAATTGAGGGTCATAACCTAATTGCGCTAACCAATCTATTCCTTCTTGAGTATATTTAAAAGTTATACCCATTTCATGCATTTGCTTTTCAAGAATACCGAGTTGTATTTTTACAATAGCACCAATATTATCGCGATTTAGTGGCTCAAACATTACCGTTTCATCAATCCTGTTTAAAAACTCTGGACGAATTGATTTTTTAAGCAAATCAAAAACTTGACGCTTGGTTTTACTTAAAATCGCTGCTCGGTTATCTTCATCTATTTTTTCCATGTTTTCCATGATTATATCTGAACCTAAGTTTGAGGTCATTATAATAATGGTATTTCTAAAATTGGCAGTTCTTCCTTTATTGTCTGTCAATCTACCATCGTCCAAAACTTGTAATAGAATGTTGAAAACATCAGGATGCGCCTTCTCAATTTCATCCAATAAAATTACTGCATAGGGCTTTCTGCGAACAGCTTCAGTAAGCTGTCCACCTTCTTCATAACCCACATATCCTGGAGGAGCACCAATTAATCTTGAAACGGCATGCTTCTCTTGGTATTCACTCATGTCTATTCTAATCATTGCCTGTTCACTATCAAAAAGCTGCTCTGCTAAAGCTTTTGCAAGTTCTGTTTTTCCCACACCCGTGGTACCCAAAAAAATAAATGAACCATATGGTTTGTTTTTATCTTGCAGGCCCGCTCTACTTCTTCTAACAGCATCGGAAATTGAGGTTACAGCATCCTCTTGACCAATTACTCTTTTATGTAACTCATCTTCTAAATGTAAAAGCTTCTCTCTTTCACTGGTAATCATTTTCTTTACAGGGATTCCAGTCCATCTGCTTACAACGTCCGCAATATCCTCTGCATCTACCACCTCTTTAACCATTGATTTATCCGCTTGTTGCGCTATGAGTTTGGTGTTTAGTTCTTCAAGCTGTTTATCAGCCTCCTTAATTTTTCCATACCTTATTTCCGCAACCAAACCATAATCCCCATTTCGCTCAGCCCTTTCTGCATCCAATCTCAACTGCTCAATATTGGCTTTTTCCTTTTGAATTTGGTCAACAATATTTTTTTCAGCTTTCCACCTTGCAGTCATGGCATTACGGCTTTCCTCTACTTCAGAGAGGTTTTTATTAATGGAAGATAATTTCCCTTTATCATTTTCTTTTTTAATTGCTTCCCGCTCAATTTCTAGTTGCATCACTCTGCGGTTCAGTTCATCCAGCTCTTCTGGAACTGAATCAATCTCTAAACGCAACTTAGCTGCTGCCTCATCCATTAAATCAATAGCTTTATCCGGTAAAAATCTATCAGAAATATACCTTTGACTTAATTCTACCGATGCAATAATGGCTTCATCCAAGATTCTAACTTTGTGGTGCACCTCATATCGCTCTTTCAACCCTCGTAGAATGGCAATCGCATCCAATGTATCAGGTTCATTGACAATAACCTTTTGAAAACGCCTTTCCAATGCTTTATCCTTTTCTATATATTTTTGATACTCATCCAGTGTGGTTGCACCAATGGAGCGCAATTCACCCCTTGCCAATGCTGGTTTTAAAATATTGGCAGCATCCATAGCTCCATCGCCCTTGCCGGCACCAACCAATGTGTGTATCTCATCAATAAACAAAATAATTTCACCATCAGAATTAATTACTTCTTTTACAACTGCCTTTAACCTTTCTTCAAATTCACCCTTATATTTTGCCCCAGCAATCAAAGCACTTAAATCTAAAGCAAATATGGTTTTTGATTTTAGATTTTCTGGGATGTCTCCACTAATAATCCTGTGTGCCAAACCCTCTGCAATGGCTGTTTTACCAACACCTGGTTCACCAATAAGTACGGGATTGTTTTTAGTTCTTCTGCTTAAAATTTGTAATACCCGTCTTATTTCTTCATCTCTTCCAATAACAGGGTCTAGTTTTCCTTTTTGTGCCTGATCATTTAAATTAATAGCATATTTACCAAGGGCATTGTATTGTTCATCACCACTTTGAGAAGTTACTTTAGTATCACCCTTTAACTCTTTCATAGCCAATTCAATATTCTTTTTGTTAATGTTAGCATCTTTGAGAATATTACTAGTGGTATCACCAGCCTCAACTAAGGCTAAAATCAAGTGTTCAATGGCTACAAATTCATCTTTATTTTTGGTAGCAATTTGTTGGCTTTTAGCCAAAACTTCATTGCTTTTTTGACTGAGATACTGCTGCGCTCCGCTTACTTTTGTGTAGGAGGCAACTTGGCTTTGCAAAACTTCTTTAATGCGCTCAATAGAAGCACTGCATTTGGATGCAATAAAGGGGAATACCTCTTTATCGGTATCCATAATGGCCTGCAAGATATGGCCAGTTTCTATGGCTTGTTGCTCATTTAAAAGCGCAATTTGCTGGGCTTTTAAAATGGTCTCTTGTGCTTTTAATGTATATTTTTCTAAGTTCATCTAGTTTCGTGTTATTTTGCTAAACGCTCAATTCTAGAACCAAACAACATTATAAGACAAAATGACTTGAAAATGCATCAAAATAGGACAATTTGTCAATTGAGTAATTGCCGCAATAAAGTATAGGCATAAAAAAACCTGACCAATTTTGGTCAGGTTTTTTTATATTTAATGATGATTAATTAGTGAATTGTTAATTTTTGCGTAGTTGTTGCACCACTAACCTCAAGTGTAACAGTATAAATACCAGCAGATAATCCATTGGTTGCCACTTTTAAATCATGTTTACCAGCATTCAATTCATAAGTATTGGTTATTACAGTTTTACCAGTAACATCTGCAATGGTTACATTTAATACGTTCCCATTAGTGAAAGATACAGGTATTGTAATATCACTATTAGTAGATGGGTTAGGATAAATGTCACCAAAAGAAACACCAATGTTTTCTAATGATTTAATATTTAAAGATTGTGTTGATACGTGGAATCCACAAGTTAAATAAAATGCGTTGTTGAAAGCTAAACCAGGTATGTAACCCAACCATCCATTGGTATTGGTTGCATATCTAGAAGTTTTATTTAAGTACTGAGAATTGTTGTAATAACCCTCTGGAGACTTAACTTGTAAAGATTGTGGATTGTTATCTTGATAAATGCTTGTTAGCATGTAGTTTTGTTTTTTTACCACTTTACCAATCTCTGTTTGGTTGTCAGTTAAATCAATTAAGGTATCGCCATTTGAATATGAAGAACCTGGTTTGAAATGCAGTGTAAATCCAATTAAACGATTGATGGCAACATTGGATGAATGAGGAATTTGTTTGTTTACTGAAGCAGAAATTGCTCTTGTTCTCCATCCTGTAGCAGTACGAGTGGTTGAGTCAGCATCCGTTAACAGAAAAGTATCCGTTTTGAAATTTAATGGAGAGTATCCCAATGCACCTGTGTAACCACTAATTCTTGCAAAACTTCCACCACCTTGAATACCACCTAAAGCAATACCGGCTTTATCACTGGTAGTGTAATATCTTATAAACATGGTATCTACCAAGTTTACATCATCTATTTGACGAACATAACCATATAAGAATAATATTGAATCCCAAGTATAGGTGTTGTGCTTAGAATATCTTTGGTAGATTTGAGTAATGTCAAAAATTTCATCCGTAGGATCAAAAATACATCCCCAAGAATGATCACCGTGTCCAAATCTAATAACGGTAGGATCTGATGAAGAAGCATTGTCTAAATTCCAAACTGTAGAATCTGGAAACATTAAAGAAACAAATGATTGGATATTTGAAGGGTTGCTACTTGCTTGTTGCATGTATCCTTGTGTACCTACGGGATAGTACCAACCTGTAGAGGCATCTCTTCTGTTAAAATTGTTATTGGTATTCCAATCTCCTAAGTCTTTTCCTTTAAAAAGAACATCTGAAGAATTTTCCTGACTTTGTGCTTGGGCAAACGTAAACGTTGCAAATGCAAGGCTGCATGCTACTAGTAATATTTTTTTCATTTTATAAATAAATTATTTTATTTGATTACAAATTTCGCACAAAACTAATTTAATATTGTCTTAATACTGCAATAAATCTTGTAATTTTTTAAAAATCTCCTAATACTGGTCTCAAGAGTATCTCTTCCATAACGCTGTGTTTCCTTATTTTCCATGCTGTCCAAATAATTTCTGCAACATCTTCTGGTCTCATAAAACGCTCTTTTTTTTCTTTTGTTCCATTCCAAGAATTGGTTAAGGTAGCACCGGGAAGCACCGCTGAAACGGCAATTTTACCTTTTAACTCTTCTCTTAAAACTTTTGTAAAACCTAACAATGCATATTTGCTTATACAATAGCTTCCACCGTTTGCATAAGGCATTATACTGGCGGTTGAGCAGATGTTAAAGATATAAGCATCATTGTTAAAGTTATTTAATAATGCTCTGGTACAATAATAAGCAGCGTCCATATTGGTTTTCATCGTTAATTCATAGATTCCCTCCTCTTCACTGGCTATTTGACCTGGAATAAATACTCCGGCATTGTTAACTAAAACATGAATGGATGGCATTACTTTCTTTATTTTATCAATGGTTTTGAGGAGTGCTTCTTTATCTGTTATGTCACATAAATAGGTTTTAAGGTTTTTTTCATTTTCACCCAATTCTGCTCTTAGAAGGCTGAATTTTTCATTATTTCTTGCTATAGCCGCAACGCTAAAACCATTTTTAATTAGTTTTTTTACGATAGCTTTTCCTATGCCATCACTACCCCCAGTTACAATTGCGTTATATATCATATTCTAAATTATTTGCTTTGAATATTTTTTGTAATTTTACCGCGCAATTTAAGCATAAATCTTGAAAAGAATTTTCTTCCATTTAGGGCGTTATTTATTGTTTCTAAAAAGCATGTTTGCCAAACCTGAAAAATTTAGGGTTTATCTAAAACGTGTACTGTTAGAGATGTATAACATTGGTGTTGGCTCACTGCCAATTATAGCCATAATTTCTATTTTTATAGGTGCGGTTACAACCGTTCAAACAGCCTATCAGCTGGTTTCTGGCTTTATTGCCAAATCTGTTATTGGAATGATTGTGAGTGATAGCACTATTTTAGAACTAGCACCCACAATAGGGTGTTTAGTTTTGGCGGGTAAGGTTGGTTCTCATATAGCATCGGAAATAGGTACTATGCGCGTTAGTGAACAAATTGATGCGCTTGAGGTTATGGGTATTAATGCCAGTGGATTTTTAGCCATGCCAAAAATTATTGCAGGTATCATTACTATCCCATTGTTGAATATTATAGCTATTGCCTTAGGCATTTACGGAGGATATATGGCGGGCAGTTTATCAGGTATTTTGTCTGGAGAAACATTTATTGAAGGAGCTAGGTCTTCTTTTAATCCATTCAATATTTTTTTCTCCTCAATAAAAGCTTTTACATTCGCTTTTTTAATTACTTCAATTTCTTCGTATCAAGGATTTTATACAAAAGGTGGTGCTTTAGAAGTTGGGAAAGCTAGTACAGATGCAGTTGTTTACAGTGCGGTTTCTATTTTATTTGCAGATTATTTATTGGCTGAACTGTTGTTATAATGATTACACTAGAAAACGTAAACAAATCTTTTGGCGATAAGCAGGTCCTTTTCGATGTTAGTGCTCAATTTAAATCGGGCGTGCCCAATCTGATTATTGGCGCCAGTGGTGGAGGAAAAAGTGTTTTGATGAAATGCATGGTGGGACTTGAAACACCAGAATCGGGCAAAATTTTGTATGGGAATAAGGATTTAATCACTCTTGAGTTTTCTGAACTCCGAGAATTAAGGCGCGAAATTGGTATGCTTTTTCAAGGAGGGGCATTGTTTGACTCAATGACGGTAGAGCAGAATGTAGACTTTCCGCTAAAAATGTTTTCTAAAATGTCTTTAGCCGAGAGAAAGGAGCGTGTTAATTTTTGTCTTAAACGGGTTGACTTGGAAGGAGCAAACAGCAAATATCCCTCTGAAATCAGTGGAGGTATGAAAAAAAGAGTAGGCATTGCTAGGGCTATTGCATTGAATATAAAATACCTTTATTGTGATGAACCCAATAGTGGACTTGACCCAATTACTGCTAGGTTGATTGATAACCTATTGCTAGATATCACAGAGGAGTTTGGCATTACCACCATCATCAATAGCCACGATATGAAAACGGTATTTGATATTGGGACCAATATTATTTTTATATACAATGGAAAAGTCTGGTGGAACGGTTCCAACAAAGAAATAATCCAAGCCAAAAAAGATATACCAGAACTTGCAGAATTTATCAATGCCAGTTATTTTGAATAGAAAAAATACAATTAAAATATTAATTATTTTTTGCTCTATTTTGATGAGCCAAGCCTGCAATAAAGGTAATTGTAATGGTGTGGATAGAATATATGAATTATCTGCTTTGAAGGTTTATACTAAAGATACGGTTCAATATACGCCACGAACCACAAGTACAGTTTTTACATTAAATTTTTCTTTACGTGATGAATATAGCACAACAAAAGGTACAAGGAGTTGCCGTCATAAAGATTTAGCGGTAGAACATAAAAATGCTTGGGATGAAAATACGCTTTCTTTCAAATGCAATAAAGACTTTTACAGTAAATCTAAATTATTTTTGGCAAATACTGAATTAAAAGATGCAGCAATTGTTGATTTAAAAATAAACAAAGACCAAGTGGGAGGGCTTGTCGAATCTAGCATATTAATTTATGATATTGATAGTATCAACGCAAGTGATGATTATGAATTTACTATTTCCTTGAGCACTACTGACAATAAAATATTTAGCACTAAAACAAACGTATTTATCAAAAAATGAATCAAATAAAAACCATAACCATTATAATCCTTATTTTCGTTTCTCTTTCATTTATTAAACCTGATGAGGGAATGTATCCTGTCAGCAGTTTAAATAAAATTAACCTAAAGGAAGCAGGGATTAATTTAAGCCCCAATCAGATTTTTAACGAAACTGGCGGTGCCGTGAGTGATGCACTGGTAAGGTTGGGTGGCTGTACGGGCTCTTTTATATCCAATGAGGGAATGATTATCACCAATCATCATTGTGTTTTCGGCTCGGTTTCTAGATTAAGCACGCCTACCAACAATTATTTGCAAGATGGTTTTCATGCTGCACAAAAGGAAAATGAGTTGGCAACGGGATTGCCAGCCAAAATAACGCTGAGTTCTAAAGATGTTTCAATGGAGGTTTTAAAAGGGGTAGAGGGCAAACAAGGAGCTGAGCGCGATGCACAGTTAAAAAGTAATACCCAAGCCATTTTAAACAGCTATGCAGCGAAAGACTCTTTACACACCTTTGAAATATCTGAGATGTTTGAAGGCAAACAATATTTTTTATTTACCTACTTAACCCTTTTAGATGTTCGATTGGTGTACGTTCCACCGCGCTATATTGGGGAGTTTGGTGCTGAAACGGATAATTGGGAATGGCCCAGACATACAGGTGATTTTTCTATTGTACGTGCCTACATTGGCAAGGATGGCAAACCAGCTGCATACAATGCAGCAAATGTTCCGTTTGTGCCAAAAAGACACCTCAAAATTAACCCAAACGGTACCAAAGAAAACGATGCCGTTTTTATTCTAGGATATCCGGGCAGAACATACAGACATCAACCCTATCAATTTTTGCAATACCAAAATGATTATTACATGCCACAAGTAATTGATTGGTTTACATGGAGAATTGAAAAAATGGAGGAGTTGTCTAAAAACAATACTGCCAAATATTTGGGTTTTGCCAGTACCATTAAAGGATTGGCTAATACACAGAAAAACTTTAGGGGTAAAATTCAAGGCTTGCGCAGAACCAGTGTGCTTGCAGATAAGGCCAAGGAAGATGAGTTGATGTCCAATTTTGCCAAAGCATCTTATAAAAGTGAGACGTATAAAAATGTGCTCAGTGACATTGATGCTATTTACATGGAACGCAGGGTGCATGCAGATTTTGATTTTTATTTACAGAGACTTTTTAATGATGTGCCAGCAATGGGCGCAGCAATGGAAGCTTTTGTGCAGCTGAAAAATGAACAATCTGTTAAAAATTATGCTGCATTTGTGCAGTACTACAGCAAGTTAGATGACCATCAGCTGAATATTGCCTCCATGGAATTTCTTTTTGATAAACTAAATACTTTGTATGCTAAACAGCACTACGGTGCTGTCCTTATACCAAAAATGGAAAGCGATAAGTTTTTAAAAATGTATAACAAATCTATATTTTCTGATTACGCCAACAAGTTAAAGCCACTATTGGACAAGAAATCGAAAAAAGTATTTAGTAAAAAAGACGGGATTGTTAAACTTGCTGAGCTGTTATATCCATATTATGTCGAATCACAAGTTAGGGGTGCTACCTTTAAAGCCAAAAATGATGTACTGATGCCTTTGTACAATGATTTGAAAATGGACTATAAAAAAACAGATTTTCTTCCAGACGCCAATGGCACTTTGCGATTTACGTACGGTAAAGTAAAAGGGTTTTCACCCAATGACGGAGAGTACAATTATCCGCATACCACCTTGAACGGAGTGATTGAAAAAGCCAATTCAATGCCAGACTATGTTATGCCTTTGGATGCATTGTCTATCTATAAAAATACCAATGCAGCATCTATGTTAGTAGACAAAAAAACAGGAAAAGTAATTGTTGGGTTGTTGTATGATTTGGATACTACTGGTGGAAATAGTGGAAGCCCAGTGATGGATGCGGACGGTAATTTGGTAGGCGTTAATTTTGACAGGGCGTATACGGCTACAATCAATGACTATGCATGGAATGAGGCCTATAGTAGGTCTATAGCAGTGGATATACGTTATGTCCTTTATGTATTAAAATATATCGGTAAAGCAGACAATGTTTTAGAGGAACTGCAAATCAAAATTTAATTATTAGTGTTATACTTGTAGTCTCAAAAAACGAATAAAATAAAAATGGATCACGGAAAAGAATTTCAAAAATATGCTACCAAGCATTTAGGTATCAATAGCCAATTTGTAGACCACTACATTCAAAATTTAACGCCAAATATTATTGAGGAAAGAACCATGAACATTGCTGCAATGGATATTTTCTCAAGATTGATGATGGACAGAATCATCTTTTTGGGAGTGCCTATTGATGATCAAGTAGCAAATATTGTTATGGGGCAATTACTTTTTTTAGAAAGCACCAATCCAAACAGAGATATTCAGATATATGTAAACAGTCCTGGTGGAAGTGTTTATGCAGGTTTAGGTATCTACGACACCATGCAGTTTATATCCAGTGATGTAGCCACCATTTGTTGTGGAATGGCAGCCAGCATGGGAGCAGTGTTATTTGCAGCCGGAGCAAAAGGAAAAAGAAGTGCCTTAAAACATTCAAGAGTAATGATACATCAGCCCTTGGGTGGTGTTCAAGGTCAGGCTTCTGATATGGAAATTACGGTTAAAGAAATAATGAAGTTAAAGTCTGAGTTGTATGAAATTATAGCGCATCACAGCGGACAACCCGTTAAAAAAGTAGAGAAAGACAGTGATAGAGATTATTGGATGACTGCACAAGAAGCAAAAGATTATGGCATTGTCGATGAGATATTGACAAGCATGAAAAAGAAATAACATTCAAAACAAAAGGCTAATAAGCTTTGTTAACATATTTACAGTATCACACAATTTTTAATGCCTAATATTTAAAATTTATGAAACCAAAAGAAACAAATTGCTCTTTTTGTGGTCGATCGAAAGAGGAGGTGATTATGCTTATTTCAGGCATTGAAGGTCATATTTGCGATAATTGTATTGAACAAGCCAATAAAATTATTTCAACAGAGTTATCACCCACTGGCACCAAAGCTGTCAAAGGAAAAAAGGGTGCTGCCCCCAAATTTGATTTATTAAAACCTGCAGATTTAAAGAAAAAGTTGGATGAATATGTCATTGGGCAAGATATTGCTAAAAAAGTAATGTCCGTTGCCGTTTATAACCATTACAAAAGACTTAATTTTCAGCAAAGCAACGATATCAAGGATGTTGAGATAGAAAAATCAAATATCTTGTTGTTAGGAGATACCGGAACAGGAAAAACATTGGTTGCTAAAACCTTGGCAAGAATACTCAATGTGCCATTTTGCATCGCTGATGCCACTGTCCTGACAGAGGCAGGATATGTAGGTGAGGATGTAGAAAGTGTTATTGCCCGATTATTACAATCTGCCAATTATGATACAGAAGCCGCACAAATGGGCATCATTTACATAGATGAAATTGATAAAATAGCGAGAAAGGGAGACAACCCAAGTATTACCAGAGATGTGAGTGGGGAAGGGGTTCAGCAAGGATTGCTTAAAATTTTGGAAGGAACAGTTGCGCACGTTGCACCAGAAGGCGGCAGAAAACACCCCGACCAAAAGTATGTAAAAGTAGATACCACCAATATTTTATTTATTTGTGGTGGTGCTTTTGACGGAATAAAAAACATCATTGGCAGAAGAATCAATCAATCAGAAATGGGCTTTACCACGGTTAAAGACAGGCTTCAAATAACAAAATCTGTGTTGAGTAAAGTTAATCCATCTGACTTAAAATCTTTTGGTTTAATTCCTGAGATTATAGGCAGGTTACCCGTTATTACCTTTATGGAACCACTAGACAAAGCTACATTACGCAATATTTTAACAGAACCCAAAAATGCACTCATTAAACAATATACCGAGTTGTTTAAAATGGATGGCATTGCCTTAACAGTGGATGAAGCCGTGTTGGACTATATTGTTGACAAGGCCTTGGAGTTTAATTTAGGTGCTAGGGGTTTGCGCAGTATTTGCGAAACATTGATGATGGACTATATGTTTGAAGCGGGAGCCAACTTAAAAAAGAAAGAATTGCACCTTACTTTAAAGGATGTTGAAGAAAAACTTAAGAATGTTGATTTAAGCACTGCGGCTTAGTTATCTATAAGCAGTTTGCGCTTTTTTTTCGGTTAATAACCGCTTTGTGGCGCTCGTATTTGTTACCTAATGTAATTTTCTCGCAAGGACAAAGAAAAAATTAATACCATTTAAATTAGGTAATACTTGTTTTTGGTTGCAACTTGCGAATATATGGAGTTATAAATTATTTTAGGACGACACCCAACCGACAAGGACAAACATTATGAATAAATTGAAATTCAGGAAAGATGAAGGTTCAGAATTCTATAAAGAACTGAACGAAAAAATCGAGCAGCACTTTGCCGACAAAGGAATTCATAAGACAGGCAACAAGACAATGATCTTTAAAATTGTACTTTACTTTAGCCTTGACATTTTGTTTTATGCACTTATGGTTACAAGTACAACTACAATTGGTTTTTATACATTTTACTTATTAATGGGGCTTTCCGTTTTGTTGACAGCATTCAACATTTCTCACGATGCTGCACATGGTGTTGCGGTAAAAAGTAAATTTTGGAATAAATTATTGTTCTCCATTAGCTTTAATCTTCAAGGAAACAACGCTTATGTTTGGGGAAAGAATCACAATGAATCACATCATTTATATACCAACATCGAAGGTAGCGACATTGACGTATTAAACAATCCGCTTTTCCGAATGACTGAAAACCAACCTTTAAAATGGTTTCATAAATACCAATTTATTTACGCTCCTTTTCTTTATTTGCTGTATTCAATAAATTGGTTTTTTTTCAGAGAAACTTTAATGCTTATCAATTATTCCAGCAGAACTATCAAAATAGCAATTCCAAGAAACGAAGTAGTTAAACTAATCATTTATAAACTTCTTTACATTGGCTATATGATTGTTATACCTATTTATTTTTTACCATTTGGCTGGACAACAGTTTTATTAGCTTTCCTATTTAATCATTTTCTCGTTTCGCTAATATTTGTAGGTGTTTTGGGCGTTTCACACTTATCTGACTTTGTAGAACATCCAGTTCCCGACAAGGATAACAAACTAAATATGAGTTGGCCTAAACTGCAAATGTGTACCTCTGTAGATTATAACGCAGACAGTACATTTTTTAATTGGACTTTGGGTGGTTTCAATGCCCATGCATTACATCATTTATTGCCGAACATTTGCCATGTACACTACATTGGCATATTGCCATTGTTTAAGGAGCTTTCTCAAAAACACGGCTTAACCTATATGGAAATGCCTTACCGAAAATCACTTGCATCACATTTTAGGTTTCTAAAAGGAATGGGACAACACCAACAATTTAAACCTATTCCGTTTGTGAGATAAGCACATTTATATCCCCCAAGACAGCAAATTACTTTATCCTAAATCAATCCAGTATTCAAGTATAAACAATGTTAATTTTTAATACCTTGCTTTTCATTAAAATTATAGGTCTAATCTTATTAGCAGATTTCTTGACGGGAGTATTCCATTTTTATGTTGACAAGTACGCAGTGATGGATAGTAAATATTTAACTGTTTCGATTAACGGACTTTTAATTCATCATGATTTTCCAAGAAAAATGGTTGGCCAATCTTATTGGGATCTTACCAAAGGAGTCTATAAAATAGGAGGTGCAATTTTTTTAATCAGTTTGTTTTTTGGTTTTTATTGGGAAGTTTTGTTCTTTATTTTAGTTAGTGCTCAAGCCAATTTGATACACAAATGGTCACATCAAGATAAAACTGAAACATCAATTATAGTCTACTATCTCCAGAAATTTTGTATTATTCAAAATAAGAAACATCATCTAAAACATCATAATGGTCACTATGATGGATATTATTGTGTCATGACCAATATTTGCAACCCACTGCTACAAAAACTTCATTTCTGGGAAGCAATCGTAAGAGGCCTAAAATTTTTTGGAATTCATCCTGTAAATCGAACAACAGAATTTTACTAATTTATACCATGATTAGTTTGAATTGCTATAATGACGAACACTTTCAATTTTATAAAATATTTTAAACTAAAATCCAGTGCGAGATAAACATATTCATATTGCCCAAGACAGTGAATTGCTAAAAACCATTTACAGAAAAGTAGATGAGAAGCTCATCATCAACCACAAAGATTTTTTGATCAAAATATGGGCCAAGTTCATTTTCTACTTTTCGTTTACTGCTTTAAGTTACGCAACCCTGTTTATTGTTAGTAGTCCTGTTGTTTACTTGTTGTGTGTAATTTTATATGGTTTTATATCGTTACTTTTTGCTTTTAACTTTTCTCATGACTTTTCTCATAACGCCATATTCAAAAGCAAAAAAACAAACAATCTTTGTTTTATTTTTATCTATACAATTGTTGGTGCACACGCAGAGGCTTGGAAACAAAGACATATTAACTCACATCATTTCGCACCCAATGTAGAAGACTATGATACTGACCTTAAAATTTCAAAACTCATTCGAGTAATCCCGAATAGCGAATATTTTTGGTATCATCGCTACCAACATATTTATGCACCATTTGCCTACACAACGTATTCTCTTTTTTGGGTATTCATCAAAGACTTTGTAATTCTGTTTTCTAATGACGAATACACAGAAAAAAAGGACTTGAAATATCATCTATCATTCTGGACACAAAAAGCGTTCTATCTGACTTTCATACTTGCCTTGCCATTGCTTTTTTCAAATCAATCTTGGTATATTGTTTTGACAGGTTTTTTATTAATGCACCTTTCGCAATCATTGTTTTTGCTGTTTACATTCTTTATGACACATCACGTTGAGCAAACAGAATATCCAACAACAGACCAAAATGGTTTTATATCAACATCGTGGCTGATGAACCAAATCAAAAGTTCAAACGATATGCACCCATTTAGCGAAACAGCTAATTTCATTCTTGGTGGTTTCAACAATCACATTGCACATCATTTATTTCCACATTTTCACCACATTCATTATCCAAGACTTAACAAAATATTGTATAAGGTTTTATTGCAACACGATATCAAACCAAATCAGACAACATATTGGGGTGGAGTCATTTCGCACCTGCGACTACTCAAACGAATGAGCTATGTCGATAGAAAAAAAGGCTTATAACAGCGCCAAAATAAATTAGTTATTTAGTATTTAAATAAAGCTTTGTTTCCGCATCAGGCAGATTTAGTGTTGGCTAATAGTTTTTGTTTTCAAAATAATCGTCAACTTCTTTTAACTGCCAAAGGTTGTGGATTAGTAGAAAATATCACATAAATCCAATAGTTTTTCCTAATTAAGGTCTTCACCGGGGCTTATGCCAAAAGACTGAGGATTATTCATACTCTACTAATTAGGTAGGTAACTTGCAATTTGATTTTATATTATAATGAAAAGGAATGGTAAGCAATGTGAAGTTAAGGTTTGCATTCTTGCAGATTTTGGCTTCATGGTGATAATTCATACTAGGATTAACTTTAAACAAAATACTTTTTGTTTAAAGTTATAGCACTATTAGTAAATCCCTATTTTGTAGTCAATTGTATTATAGAGTATTACACCACAATTGTACCTGTGTTGTATGTTAAGGTTATTTTTACTCCGTTAGCTTGTTAACTGTCAAAATTTGTTTATAACAAATATTTGTTTATCTTTGTGTAAAATTAAACAAAATTACAGATTTCAGAAAAATGTTTAATTTATTAACAATTTGCTCTTTGAAAAAAAAATTCCAATGGATAAAAAATTACGATTCGCTCACTTTAAATTAACAGGATTCCTTTTCTTAATGTTTATAAGTACCATGGTTCATGCGCAGTATGACGTAGTACTCGGTACAGACAATGTCCCAATTACTAAAGTGGGGCTCACCAGAAATGGGGTGTCTTCAGTGCAAACAGTAGGGAATCAGGCTACGGTTCATACAACAGACGAAATCTTATTGGATAGCATTGTTGTAAACGATGGTGGAACTTCCAAAGTTTTGCAATATTCCGATATTGGAGGTGCAATAATACGAAACAATAATTTCAGCAGTTCGGTTACAGGTGTTGGTGTATACAACCAAGGTGTAGAAACTTTGGCCAGTGATTCTGCTAATTGGGAGTCTGAAATGAGAGGAGTAGTTAGTGATAGAAATTTACTGCACTATCTATTTTATGATGGATCAACAAATATTCCTACAGGATCTGACTTTGATATCCGATGGGCTAGGGGTTTGACCAATAATGATTACATGGTCGTTTCTGAAAGAGATGGTAATACTTTTTTTACGCTTACTCCTTTAGACTCAACGGGAGCAGTAATTTCTGGTGCAAGAGAACTGAGGTTTGGCTTCCAATCAGGAACCACTTCCGCAAACGGAAATGATAATTACGATTGGAACATCAGTTATGCTTCTACTGGTAGATTTGAAACGCAGCCGCAGTATATGACCGTGGTAGATGTTAGTCTATTTAATACTAACAGTACTATTTATGGTTTGCGCATTGATAATACAGGGGATGCAGATGTTAAATTCTTTGCTTTTTCAGATAGTTCCCTTGCAAACAATCCTATTAATCGCTCCGTTCCTGGTTTGTCTGGCAACATTTTTCTAGATACCAATGGAAACCAAGACAACACCGTTAATGGTAAATTAATAGACACTGCTGGAGGAAACCAACTGTATGTCAGCTTAATTAAAGCAGGAACCATTATTTCTACGGTTCCAGTGGATGCTTATGGCAAATATAACTTTTTGAACCTTGAGTCTGGTGTATATAGCACCGTGCTACACACCACCTCCACTGGAAGCACCACCCCGAGTTTACCAACCAATTGGGTAAATACAGGAGAAAATCAGGGTAGTGGAGCTGGAACCGACACATTGACGAATGGCAAAAGCCCCGCCATAACTGTTGTAGACTCCTTAGAAACAGATGTAAACTTTGGAATCCAACGTTTACCAGACACCGATGCTAAAGTTTTTGTTTTAAGTCCTTCCCCAATATTTAATGAAATAAGAGATTTAATTGTAGCGGATGGAATGGGTTCTCTTGCAGGATTTGATGCAGAAGATGGGATTTACGGAACAGGGAATACATTTGTTGTTCAAGATACGGTTGGAATGAATGGGAATACTTTGTTTTATGATTTAAACAATGATGGAATATTAGATGCTGGTGAAGTGCTTAGTCCTTCAGATACGATTTCAAACTACAACCCAAACCTGTTATCGGTAGTTTTTTCTGGCATTAACACTACAGATTTTAGCTTTACCTACCTTAGTATAGATGCTGCTGGGTTTGGGGACCCTAGCCCTGCAGGCTATGCCGTAAGCTGGGCTAATCCATTACCTGTAAGCTGGATACATTTCGATGCTCAGCTTATAAACAAAAATCAAGTGCGCATTACTTGGTCGACCGCTATGGAACTTAATTGTGATAAATTTATAGTGGAAAGAAGCAGCAACGCCAAAGATTGGCAAACCTTATATACGCTTTCAGGTAGTGGGAACTCCATCACGGTGCGTAACTATCAATTTATAGATGAATCTCCCAACCAGCTTAATTTTTATAGAGTAAAGCAACTTGACAATAATGGTTCTTTTGAATACACTAACACCACCTTGGTAAGGGTTAGTCAGACAGCAATATTAAATATATATCCAAACCCCGTAAGGAATAGGTTGACAATTCAATTGAACAGTTTAGAATCAGAACCCATTAGTATGACTATTGTGGATGAACTAGGGAAGACCTATTTTGAAACAATCATCAATAAACCAGTTAAAACCATTAATGTTTCTAATCTAAAAACGGGTATCTATTTTATTAGAATTGGTACAGCGGTCTTTAAGTTTAGCAAGCTTTAACGCTTTGTAAGTTGAAAAACAGTTTTGCACAAAACATCAATCTACGTTTATAGTCGTTCCTAACTTTGTTTTCATACGTAGTTTTCACCCCAAAATAATAATCCATAGCAATGAATAGCGAGGCACCTCGTTATTCATCGGAAATAACTACTTTTATTTGCATAACTAAATAACCAAGAAACGACCTAACCTACTTAGCAACTATTTCCATTATTTGGGCGCAAACGATTGCGCCATAAGTGCCAAGTGCATAACCCAGCACTGCTAACAACACACCTACTGGTGCCAAGGCTGTGTGAAAAGCAGCTGCTACCACAGGTGCAGAGGCTGCACCGCCAACATTGGCCTTGCTGCCCACTGCCAAGAAAAAGAAAGGTGCTTTTATCCATTTGGCAACCAAAATCAAAAGCCCAACATGGCATGCCATCCATATTAAACCAATTAGAATAATACCCAGGTTTTTCTTGTCAAAAATTTGCACAATATCCATTTTCATTCCAATGGTGGCAACTAAAATATAGACAAAAACACTCCCTATTTTACTGGCTCCTGCACCCTCAAGGTTTCTAGCTTTGGTAAAAGAAAGTATCAAACCAAGCGTGGTAGCAATAACTACCAACCAAAAGAAATCACTTGCTAAGAAAGAATCCTGTTTGGGGTCTACATGCTGAAACCAAACGGAAACATTGTCTGCCACAAAATGCGCAATGCCTGTGGCGGCAAAGCCAACTCCTAAAATCATCATCAAATCCCGCAAACTGGGGTTGCGTGCAATACCTTCAGAAAAGGTTTGCATTTTATTTTTAAGGTGGGTAATGGCAGATGTATCTGCTTTTAACCATTTATCAATTCTATCTGATTGACCTGCACCATAGAGTATCACCGCCATCCAAATATTGGCAACTACTATATCCACCAAAACCATTGCTCCATACTTTTCTTGGTTATAGCCATATACCTCTAACATTGCTGCCTGATTGGCACCGCCACCAATCCAGCTTCCTGCAAGTGTAGATAGTCCACGCCAAATAGCATCAGGACCAGCACCTGCAACAGCTTCGGGCCATATGGCTCCAACAATGAGCAAGGCTATGGGGCCGCCAATAATAATACCTATGGTGGCAGTAAAAAACATAATCAAGGCTTTTGGACCCAATTTGATAACTGCTTTTAGGTCGATACTTAGGGTCATTAAAATTAGTGCTGTTGGCAACAAATAGTTTTTTGCAATGGTATAGGTTTTGGAAATATCACTAGAAATTAACCCGAAAGAATTGAAAACTGCAGGTATCATGTAGCACATCAATAGCGCAGGGACATATTTATAAAAACCTTTGAAAAAGGGATTTTGAGAGCCAGACGTATAAAAAACTAATCCAAGGGCTGCCATTAATAAGCCAATAACCACAGCGTCATTGGTGATAATTGGGGTGGCATCTAAAAGTATATAAACCATTTGGCGAAGATATATTGCCCTCCTCATTTTTCCTAAGTCAGGGTTTTTCTCAATCCATAAAATTGCTGCACAATGGTCTCATGCATAGATATCTTTCCGAAAATGGAACTTATGGACATTAGAGGACTTGCAGTAAATAATGAAGTAGTTTGGAAATGAAAACCCTCAAGCGCTTCCCTATCACACCACCTTCAAAGCAAACCTCAATTGTTTTTTGTGTCGCTTTTCATAAAAGGTAAATTGGTTTCTGCGCGCATAATCATGGTAATACATCACTTTGGCGGCATCAATTACCGTACGCATGGCTTGGTAGGCAGTATTGAGGGTTTCAATACGGGCTTGGGTTAGCACAGGTCTGCCTTTGGCATAGTTTTCTTTGGTGGTATTGGCATCTTGAAGGGCAACGCGTAAAGTTAGTATTTCATCTATTTGAGTTTGCGTATAACCACCTGCCAAAAGCGGAGCTTGGTATTTTAGGCAAGTTTTGTGCAGCGTATCCATAAAAACAATCATGCGACTGCGGGCGCTTCGCGCAATGTTAAAAGTACCCCTTCCAAACTCCGCTTGTATGGTTTTGTTTTGCGGAAATACTTTGGTGGCAAAATATTTTACCTCATTGTATTTTAAAATACACAAGGCCATTTGTGCGTGTACCTCCATTGTTTTTTGCGCCAAAATATCTTTAATCTGACTGTCTCTTACCACGCTGCCTGCAGCCTTGATGCTGCTTAGCCAGTTGGCAGCAAATGCAGCGTTTAATTGGCTATCAAAAGCCGTAAAATCTATCAGGTTTTCCGTCATCAATTTGTGCAGCGTATGTGCGGTTTCAAGCATCACAGCATCATTTCCGTGATAGCTCCTTGTTTCTTCACTATTCATAATACTGTATAGACGCAAACTCACCATCTATATTGCGCTGCAAAGCATCTCTTTGAGGCAAAAAACCACCATTTTAGACAAAATTTACATTTCTCCGACAATATATAGCATCTATATATGCCTGTTCGCTGTTTCTTTAATACACTGCACCGTTTCTTGGAGACAGAAAACAAAAAATTGACTTCAAAGAAACGCGTATCATCTTCAAAGAAAAAGTTTTTACCTTCAAAGAAACAGCAAGCAACTATAAAACAATATTTATCTGTCTTAAAGAAACAGATATTGGGTTTAAAACAGTAAAGCCCATGTATAAAGAGATTGAAACCATCTTTAAAGAGGTAGATTTGAACCTTAAAGTGATAAAAAGCAAGACTAAAGAAGCAAATAGGAGTACTAAAGAAATAGCGGATGGTGTTGGGATGATGGAGGAAACCACTATATGGATTAATTCTAACCTTAACGAAGTAAATAATTGAATTAAAGAAATACAATAAGGAGTAGACAACTTAAAAAGCTATTGAAAATTTAAGTGGAAAAAGGACCTTTTATTAAGTTTTTTTTTAGAACTTGCGACTCCAACTTTGAATAAAAGTTTAATGAAAATTGTAGAGAAAATAAGTATAGACGAATTTGATGGTAAACGCTTTCAAATAAGACTTGTTGAACCTAATGACAATAAGAAAGCTGTATTAACTCACTATTTGCTTTTAAACTCCTAACGTAAAACGCAAAAAAGTAACACATGGCAAGAGATAATTGGAATAGAGAACAGCTAATTGTTGCTTTAAATCTTTATTGGAAAATACCCTACAATAAAATTAGCGGTAGTTCTAATTCTGAGATAAAAAGAATTGCTCCAATTATAAATAGATCGCCAGCAGCATTAGCTTATAAATTATTGAATTTTACTAGTCTTGATGCTGAAAAGCAAAAAATAGGTAATATAGGGAAAAGTGCCGCAAGTTCATCAGATAAAGAAATATGGTATGAGTATTTTGGGCAATGGGAAAAATTGGCACTTGATAGTTTAGCAATTCTTGCAGCTATTCAAAATAAACAAATCGAAGAGATACTAGAATTTGAAGAACCAGAATTGAAATTCGCAGAAGGAATAGAGAAAGAAAGTATTGTAAAAACAAGGGTTAATCAAAGTGATTTCCGTCAAAGAATTTTAGCTGCCTATAATGAAAAGTGTAGTATTACTAGTATTTCTATTCCCTCTTTATTAGTTGCAAGTCATATAATACCTTGGTCAAAAAACACCCAAGAAAGATTAAATCCCAGAAATGGTATTTGTCTAAATAACATCCACGATAAAGCATTTGACAAGGGTTTAATTACAATAACAACTGACTTTAAAGTAAAACTTTCTGATGCTCTTTTGCAAAAGAAAAAGGAAATTAACATTCAAAAATATTTTATTGTATATGAAAATCAATCAATAATTTTACCTGATAGATTTAGCCCTTCAATTGATTTTTTAGAATATCACCATCAAAATATATTTAATAAATGAACTCTTTACAAACACTTCGAACTATTTATTTAAGGGCTTCAAGAACAATTGAAACAATATTAGTTTCAAACGACATTAATAATAAGCATTTTTATCTTTACAATTATGAAGGATATTCATTTCGTGTATTTGAAACAAAAAAAGAAGTTTCAGATTTTTTCAATTTGAATATTGAAAGTAAATTACATTTTGATACAGAACATAGTTTGGACAATTATTTATCTAACCTACCAATTTTCTAAATAAAAGAGAATGGAGTGAAATTTATGCTTTGTTTAAATTGCTTGGAGACAGACAGTTATATACAGGAGATTCAGATTTAAACAAAGTAGAAGAACTTTTCTACCCAATCATAAAAATCATTCGCAATGAAAGTGGCGGGCATTTTGAATATGAAATCAATGGGGATTTAGTAATTATTTCAGGCGGAAAAGAAAGACTAAGGATACCAGTAAAAACTTTTATTGATCAATCAGCCAAATTATTAGAGAATATTAAGCATTCAAAGGGTACGTTTAGTATTCCAGAAGTCGAGTCATTTATGACATCAATAAATTGTTATACTTTAAAAGCTAAGTCCACTTCTAAAACAGATATTAGAATTGTTATTCACGACCAGAGAATTAATCAAACAGCCGAATTAGGTTTTAGTATAAAGTCTCAAGTTGGTGGTGATTCTACGATTTTGAATGCAGGTAAAACCACTAATTTTATTTTTCAGGTTTTGGGTATTAAACCCACAGCTCAAGAAATGTTAGGGATTAATGAAATTGAAACAAGAAGTAAAATAAAGGATAGAATTGAAGTGATTAAAAAGCAAGGTGGAAAATTAAAATATGTAACAACTGAAAATAGCATTTTTAAAAATAACTTAGTGCTTATTGATAGCTTACTACCTAATATTTTATCAGAAATTGTTAAGGCTTTTTATACTACAACATTTAGTACTGTTAAAGACCTTACGGAAAATATAAATATAGAAAATCCTTTGGACTATGACACTCAATTTGAGCATTCATTTTACGATTACAAAATTAAACGCCTTTTGACAGATGTGGCTTTAGGGATGACACCGTCAAAGGTATGGACAGGAATTTATGATGCTACAGGTGGTTATTTAATTGTAAAAGAGGATGGAGATGTTTTATGTTATCATATATACAACAGAAACCAATTTGAAGACTATTTATTTGCAAACACAAAACTTGAAACTGCAAGTAGCACAAGACATGGTTTTGGTAAATTATACGAAGATAACGGTCAGTATTATTTCAAACTAAATTTACAAATTAGGTTTAAGTAGTTAACTCCCTTCTTAGTTGAGTTAGCCAAGCCTAAACATAGTGCACAAACAACTTTTGGGTTTATAAGTAAGATTTATTTTTGTTAGGTGCAAAATCTGCTTTTGGTTAGCCTTTGTCTGCTAGGTGATAAGATCATGCTGATAATTTAGAACCAGCACCCCCTAATTATTCATACTCAAATACGTTTGCCAATCTACTTGTGAGCGGTTGTTTGCACGGTTGTTGGTTACAAAAAAGTTTTCTTGCTTTTCATCAATAATCCTGGCTTTTACATTGTCATTCAATTGCATGCGCAAATACGCATTGAGCATATTTTTATTGTATTTGTCCAATACGGGGGTAACAATTTCAAAACGGTTGTCCAAGTTTCTTTCCATCATGTCTGCACTGCCAATATACAGTCTATCGTCTCCCTCATTGCTAAACCAAAATATACGTGCATGTTCTAAATATTTGTCTACAATGCTGATAATTTTAAGGTTTTCTTGCCCGCGGTGTATCATACAGCAAATACCGCGTACTATTAAATCTACTTTTACATTTGCCTGCACTGCATTTTCTAAGGCTTGTATTACTTGTGGGTCGCTTAGGCTGTTCACTTTTATAATCAAAGCGGCTTTTTTACCTGCTTTGCTCGCCTTAATTTCTTTGTTAATCATTTTAATGATTTTACTGCGCACATTAAACGGAGCCACCAATAGCTTTTTAAAGTCCACATTGCTGGGGATGGTTTGCTGCTCTATAATTTGAAAAACTTTGTCGGCTTCTTCTGTAATTTCTGGTTTGGCAGTAAGGATAGAAAAATCACTGTACAATTCAGCGGTTTTTTCATTGTAATTGCCAGTTCCAATATGTGCAATTTTATGAATTTTGCCCAACTGCTTGCGGTAAATAATGCACAGTTTGGTGTGCACTTTCTTGTTAGGGAAACCATAAATTACCTTGGTGCCATCTTCTGTCAGTTGATTGGCCCAATAGATATTAGCTTCTTCGTCAAACCTAGCCTGCAACTCCATTACTACCGTAACTTTTTTACCATTGCGCACTGCATTTTTCAAGGCTTTTACCACATTGCTTTTGCCAGCCAATCTGTATAAAGTAATTTTGATTTCTGTAACCTTGGTGTCTAAGGCAGCCTCTCTTAATAGTCTTAATAAATAATCAAAGCTGTGATAGGGGTGATGCAATAGAAAGTCGTGATTTTTTAAGTCTTTTAAGATGCTTTTTACCTTATCTAAGTCGTAGTTAGGAACTGTTCTTAGGTCGGGGTATTTAAACTTGGTGCCACCAATGTTTGGAAAGCTGATAAAATCTTTAAAGTTGTGGTAACGCTGCCCTGCAATCAATGCGCTGCTTTTCATAGACAGCTTAGAGGTAATGAATTGAAACAAGTCTTCATCAATTTCTTTGTCATAAATAAGGCGAACAGGTTCACCAACCTTGCGCTGTTTCAAACTTTTTTTAACCACTTCCATAAAATCATCGTCCAAATCTCCTAATAAATCCAGCTCCGCATCTCGGGTTAATTTGATGGTGTAGGCAGCAAATTCATCGTAATACAAACTTTGAAACAAAATATCCATGGATGCCCTGATGACATCATCTAAAAACAATACAAAATGTTTGTCAGTTCCTTCTCTAAAAACAAAAAAACGGGGCAAAGAGCTTGGTATTTCTACCAGGGCATATTTCTTGGACACCGCATTTTTACGGGTCATTTTGATGGCCAGGTATATAGACCTGTCTTTTAGATAAGGGAAACCATGATTTTTTCTGAGAATGATTGGAAACAATGTTTCTAAAACAGATTGCTTGAAATAGTTTCTAACTTTTCGCAACTGTGAGGCATTGAGCTCCTTTTCATTACACATGTAAATTTTATTGTTTGCCAGTTCTACCAATAAATCGTGATAAATTTCATTGAACTTTACCTGTTGCTCCGTTACCGTTTTTTCTATTTTGGTCAACAGTGCTCTGCTTTCTTTCTGCAATTTATCTTTGGCAACGCTTTCATTGTACAACATCATTCTGCGCTGTGTTGCAAAGCGCACCCTAAAAAACTCATCTTGATTGGAGGAGAATATCCCTAAAAATTTCAACCTTTCAAGCAAGGGCACATTGGGGTCTTCTGCTTCTTGCAGTACCCTTTGGTTAAATGCCAACCAACTTATATCTCTTGGAAATAATTTCATCTGGTTTTAATTGGTAAATGTTATCATAATAGGAAAATGATCGCTGTAGCCATTCATATAGATTTTACCACCAAAGGTTCTTAAAGGATATCCATCCCATTGCCCTGTTTGTTTTAGCCAATCTGGCTGATAAATAGAAACTTTGCCCATTTTTAGACGAAGACTATATGAAACCAATATTTGGTCCAACATATCCATATTGCCTTGGTATTTATAAGACCCTTCGCCTAACTTCATAAGGGCTTCATACGGATTGTACAATGTGCAGTGTGTAATGCTATCACTGCCACAAGCGCGCAAAACCTCATGCACACTCTTATCATTGGGTTCATCGTTAAAATCTCCCATTACAATAATTTTAGCATTGAAATAAGTGGATTGTAAGCGGTCAATTTCTGCTTTTAAAACCGCTGCAACCATGATGCGTTTTACTTCTGACCGTTCTTTTCCACCAGCCCTGCTTGGGAAATGAGTGACCAAAACATGATACGTATCTTGTTGATGCAGCAATGTTACCAATAAAATATTCCGTGTCTGAGAACCACCAAAGGCATTGAGCATATCCAATGCTTCGCTTGGTTCAAGCTGATTGATATAATCATTGTTCAGACATAACTGAACGTAAATAGGTTTGGCCATAATTAGCTTGAAACGTGTGCTGTCATAAAGCAAGGCAACATCAATTCCTCTGTTGTCTGGAGATTCAAAATGAGCAATGGCATGCTTGTTCAATTTTGAAACTGCTAATAAATCCTTTAGAACTGCTCTGTTTTCTATTTCACAAACACCAATTAACTCCGGAATGTTTTCATTGTTAATGGCATGAATTACTTTGGATATATTGGCCAGTTTGTTATTGTATTTTTCGGTATTCCATTCGCGCTTACCAGTGGGTAAATAGTCCTTGTCATCCATTTGCAAGTCATTAATGGTATCAAAAAGATTTTCAACATTATAGAACATAACCTCAAAAGATTTATCCAAGGTAGTGCTTGATTTTTGAAATGAAAAACAAGTAAAAATCAACAATAAAAAGCCAACAATGGGTTTTAAGGGCATGGTACAAAAATAATGTTTTCGCTTTTGAAAAAATGCATCTATTATTGTATTAATGTTAAATATTTCTAAGTCAAAGCTTTCATTAGCCAATGGACAGGACAAGCCTTACATTTGGATTGCATATAAAGGAATAGTTTATGACGTTACAAAAAGTAGGTTGTGGACCAATGGCAAGCACTATGAACATTGGGCTGGGCAAGATTTAACAGCAGAATTGGCAGACGCACCACACACCGAAAAGGTTTTTGAGCGTTTTGAAGTGGTAGGGAAATTGAGTTTTTAGTTTGTTAGTCGCTAACCACTAACTACACCTTGCAACTTTGCGTGAAATAATTTATCTTTTTATCTCGCAAAGGCGCTAAGACGCAAGGCGCAATCGTTGAAATTTGTAATGCCTAAAAAACAATTATAAAAACTTTACGACTTTTAGTCATCCTAAGGGGGAGTAAGCCAGAATCTGATTTCGTTATTGCCATTGGTGTCAGTTAGCTGCGAGGTGAAAACACCACCTAGCCACGCAACTACCTAACCAACTAACCTAACCAATCAATGCTTAAAATGTCGGTGTCCATTCATCAACATGGTCATTCCGTTTGCATCACAATAATCTATGGAGAGTTGGTCATTTTTAGATCCACCCGGATGTACTACATTGGTAATGCCCGCCTCATGGGCAATTTCCACGCAATCTGCAAAAGGGAAAAATGCATCAGAAGCCACCGTTGCTCCTTTTAAGTCCATTTTAAAATGTTTGGCTTTGGCGATGGCTTGTTGCAAAGCATCAACACGACTGGTTTGTCCTGTTCCGCTTGATAACAGTTGACCATCTTTTGCCAAAATAATGGCGTTTGATTTAGTGTGTTTTACCAATTTCAACGCAAACAACGCATCTTCAATTTCCTGAGCACTTGCTTTTACTTGAGAGACATTTTGCAAGTTGTCTTTTGTATCCACAAAAGCATCGCGCTCTTGTATCAGGGTACCATTCAACAAGCTGCGTTTTTGCATTGCGGGGTAATCAAAATCTTTTAGTTTCAATACCATGCGGTTCTTTTTTGATTGAATGATTGCTAATGCAGCCTCATCAAAATTAGGAGCAATGAGGATTTCGTAAAATAAACTATCCATTGCTTGTGCGGTAGCTTCATCAATGGTTTTGTTGCAAATTAAAATTCCACCAAAAGCCGAAAGTGTATCTGCTTGAAAAGCCTTTAAATAAGCTCCTTTAACCGTTTTGTCTGTCGCCAAACCGCAAGCGTTGTTGTGTTTTAAAATAGCAAAAGTAGCACCTTCATTCTCGTTAAAATCTTTGATAAGTGCCACAGCTGCATCTACATCCAGTAAATTGTTGTAGGACAATTCTTTGCCATGCAATTGTTCAAAAACAGCAGATAGGTTGCCATCAAAATACCCTTTTTGGTGTGGGTTTTCTCCATAGCGCAAAGTTTGCACAGCATCTTTGTTTAGGTACTGGTATATAGCAGTATCATAAGCTGAACTGGTTTTAAAGGCAGCAGCAGCATATTTTTCACGGTGTTTTAGTTTTGTTTCACAACCATTTTCTAGCATGGATAAAAGGCCATTGTATTGGTTTCTATTGCTCACAATCACTACATCATTGTAGTTTTTTGCAGCAGCGCGAATTAAGGAAATCCCTCCAATATCAATTTTTTCAATAATGTCTTCGTGTGAACCTCCGTTTGCAACGGTTTCTTCAAAGGGATATAAATCTACAATGACCAAATCTATAGAGCTGATTTGATGGCTTTTCGCCTGAGCAACATCCGTAGCCATTTCTCTTCTGTACAAAATACCGCCAAAAATTGCAGGGTGCAAGGTTTTAACGCGTCCGCCAAAAATCTCTGGATAATTGGTCAGTTTTTCAACGGGCGTATACTGAAATCCTAATTCTTCAATAAATTTTCCTGTTCCGCCAGTGGAAATAAGGGTTACATTGTGCTCAACCAATTTTTCTATGATAGGAGCCAAACCATCTTTATGGTAAACGGATATCAGGGCAGCATTTATTTTTTTTGTCATAGATTGCTGCAAAGGTAGGCGCTTATTTTTTGGAATTATGTACACAATATCTACAAAAATATCAAAGAAAATAAGGCGATATGAAATGAAAGCAAGAATTTACCATTAATTTTGTTTGCTTAATTTAAAATAGCACTTAAGTAAAAGAAATAGATGAATCAAAACCAAAAATACACTCCCGTTAAGGCTCCAACTGGCAATACACTGACTTGTAAAAACTGGGTTACAGAGGCAGCTTATCGCATGATACAAAATAACCTAGACCCTGATGTGGCAGAACGCCCAGAAGATTTAGTAGTCTATGGTGGAACGGGTAAGGCTGCCAGAAATTGGGAGAGTTTTCATAAAATTTTGGAATGCCTTAAAAACCTAGAAGAAGACCAAACGTTGATGGTTCAAAGTGGTAAACCTGTTGGGATTTTAAGAAGTCATAAAAATGCACCACGGGTTTTAATTTCTAACTCACAATTGGTGCCCCATTGGGCAAATTGGGATTATTTTAGAGAACTAGAAGACAAGGGTTTGATTATGTATGGTCAAATGACTGCGGGAAGCTGGATATATATTGGTTCGCAAGGAATAGTGCAAGGAACGTATGAAACTTATGCTGAGTGCGCCCGACAGCATTTTGGGGGCACTTTAAAAGGCACTTTGAATGTTACTGCAGGTTTGGGTGGAATGGGTGGAGCACAACCACTTGCCATTACCATGAACGAAGGGGTTTGTTTGGCTGCAGAAGTAGAAGAATGGAGAATGCGCAAGCGTTTGGAAACGCGCTACCTAGACTATATGGTGCGTGAGATTGATGAAGGTATAGACATGGCTTTGCAAGCTAAAAAAGACGGACAAGCAGTTTCTATTGGCGTTTTGTGCAATGCAGTTGATTTGTTAGAAAGATTAAAAGAAAGAGGGATAAAACTCGATACACTAACGGACCAAACTTCTGCCCACGACCCATTGGTGGGTTATTATCCGCAAGGGTTAGATGTGGAAGCGGCTGATAGGTTGAGAAAAAATGACAAGGATAAATACTTGGAATTGAGTTACCAAACCATTGTAAAACACGTAGAGTTGATGATTGATTTTCAAACCAAAGGGGCGGTTGTTTTTGATTACGGTAACAATTTAAGAGGCAGAGCTTTGGAAAAAGGATTAAAAAATGCCTTTGATTTTCCGGGCTTTGTGCCTGCCTTTATCAGACCACAGTTTTGTTTGGGGCGTGGACCATTCCGTTGGGTAGCACTAAGTGGTGACCCAGAGGATATTTATGCTACGGACCGAAAAATATTGGAACTTTTCCCGGAAGATGAAGGATTGAAAAGATGGATAAAAATGGCGCAAGAGCGCATAGAATTTCAAGGCTTGCCTGCACGCATTTGTTGGTTAGGGCAGGGGCAAAGAGAAAAGGCGGGTATTGCTTTTAACGAAATGGTGCGCAACGGAGAGGTCTCCGCACCCATTGTTATTGGGCGAGACCATTTGGATACGGGTTCAGTTGCTTCGCCCAACAGGGAAACAGAAGCCATGCTAGACGGTAGTGATGCCATAGCAGATTGGCCTATACTCAATGCCATGATTAATACTGCTGGTGGTGCCAGTTGGGTGAGTTTGCACCATGGTGGTGGCGTGGGCATTGGCTATTCTATACACAGTGGAATGGTGATTGTAGCAGACGGAACGGATGATGCAGCAGAACGTTTACACCGCGTTTTACACAACGACCCCGGAATGGGCGTAATTCGCCATGCAGATGCTGGATATGAAATTGCGAAGAAAACGGCAAAGACTCATGGACTGGAGTTGTAATGTTTAATTTTGAATTAAGAAACTTTTTTTGTTAGTTTTATTGTGTAATCATCCGTATTTTGTTTATTCATATTATAACAACTAAATGTACCAGTTAATTTTTCATCATCAAGTACCAATGTAAAAGCATGGGGTTGAGATAAATCTGTATTCAATAATTCTAAATCAGTTCTGTCATCTTGAAGCCACAAACTAAACCACAATTTACTTTCAATATATTTGAACAAAAGAATTTTATAGTAATAATTACTTTTTGCATTTGGCCTCATATTTATATAAATATTATCATCACCAAACTGTAAAACACCTTTTTCTAATATACTATTTTCATATTTATTTAGAATTTCATAATCATATTTATAATGTTTAAAAAAATCGAAAGTATTTATTTCCCAGTTTTTTGCATATTTATTTTCTTTTTTATATTTTATAAATTCTGTATTTTTTTCAGAATACCTAGTTTCATACTCAGTTGCTTTTGCTTCGGCTTTAGCATATTTTAATTCCATTTCTGAAATCTCTTTATCCTTTAGTTTTATAGTTGCTCCTGTAAATATTGAATCTTTATTATGCTTTACTTCTTTTAAATACTTTGTTTGCATATCCTTTTCTTTATACTTTGCTATTTCTAAATCTATTTTTGGTAATAGCCATATAAGCAGAAATGAAGATATCAAAGGAAAAAATATTAAATTCCAGCTATTCCCACCGTAATAGTGCACTGCACAAATTAGACCTTTTGCTTGTACACTTTCTTCAAGCCATCCAAATCCAAAAATAGTTAATACTATTTCCCAATTTACTAATAACCATGTAACAATAAAAGTGCGGTAAAAGTAGCTTTTAAGCCTATCGGCAAATAAATAAGTAAATATCTCTTTCATACTTAAAAACAAATATATATTATTTTTATTATGTAATTTAATTGCCATTAAACTTACTTAAAATAAACCGTGCATCTGTGTTTTTTAATATTAACAAAAAATTCAATTTTGTATCAATAAAAAGCTATTTTTACTGACAAATATTACACCACTATACCCCATGCAAAAACCCCAACCCGGCACCTATCGCCACTACAAAGGTAACCTTTACGAAGTGATAGACACTGTTATCCATAGCGAAACGCTAGAAGAATTGATATTGAACAAACCTTTGTATGCAACGGATGATAAATTTAACAACAAACTGTGGTTGCGCCCGTTGGCTATGTTTATGGGAAAAATAAGGTTATTTTTAATTTTAACATTTGCTGTTGTCAGTGTTAAAGCTAACGCTAGCACATATTATCCCAGAACGATTATCAAGACTAATTTACTAAACGGTTTTATGATTCCCTCTTTGCATATTGAGCAAGAAATGACATCCTATACAAGTCTGCAGCTGAATGTTCACAGAGGAAGCCTTGTATTAATCTCTCCCAATGAGTGGTTGAATGCTTCGCTTAATGTACGGTTTTATTTAAAACCACATCTCCAAAAGTGGTATGGTGCAGCGGGCATCGCCTACAACTACAATATTTTGGCAATCCGTTACGATAGCATTACAAATCAAACGTATAAGGGAAAAATGGCATTGGGACCAGAATTGCGAATAGGATACCAAATGTCTAATCCTTATTCTCTTAGAAGATGGGTGTTTGATATTAATGTTGGTGCAACCTTGCCATTTGTTTCTTTACAACCTAATAGCGGTAGTGAGAAAATTCAAGCAAGGTTATTTATAGGAATAGGATATCAGCTTACTAAAAGAAATACAAAGCCTGTTTCATCATAATTCAATGATAAAATGATAAAACCCCAACCCGGCACTTACCGCCACTACAAAGGCAAGCTTTACCAAGTAATTGACACGGTTATCCATAGCGAAACCTTAGAAGAACTGGTATTGTACAAACCTTTGTATGCTACCAATGATGAATTCAATGGAAAGTTATGGGTGAGACCTTTGGCTATGTTTATGGAAAAAGTAGAGGTTAATGGAGAGATAGTTGAGCGGTTTACATTTGAACTGTGATTTTTTGCTGCTTTTGATCACAGCAATCAATCAGCCTACAGCTAAACAGCTACAAAAATCATTTACAGTTCTTTAAGATAAAAATCCCGTGTCAAAATTTTATACCTTTCCGAATACGCACCATTACTTTCGCGCACGACAAGTGTGTTTTCATCGCAGATATTCAGTTCTTTGTTTGGTACAGTTGTTTTAGAAATTGCTACCAAAAAGCGATGAATGGGTTTGTCCTTTTTAGGTTGAATAAAAAGTGTATGCTCAATGCAGAGTCCGTTTTCCAAAACCAAGTCATTCAAGGACTCCCAAAGGTTATAAGGCAGCACCAAAGCCATTTTGCCGCTAGTAGATAAATGCGCTGCAGCAAATGAAAACAAATCTTTCAAACTTAGCTGGTTTTGATGTCTTGCATTGGCTCTTTCCAAAATTTGGCTTTGTTCCTTATTTTTATCCAAATCAAAAAAAGGAGGGTTGCTAATGATAAAATCGAAAGGATTAGGGGGCAAGTAGCTTTTTAAATCTTGTTTTAAAAACTTTAAACGTGCTTGCCATGCAGATTGTAATCTATTTGATTCCGCCTCAGCAATAGCATTTTCTGAAATGTCAATTCCTGTTATTTGTGCGCTTTCACTTTTTTGAGCACACATAAATGTGAGCAGACCACAACCTGTGCCAATATCCAAGATATTACCTTTAGATGGAGGTTTGCACCAAGCACCCAACAGCATACTGTCTATACCAATGGGCATAGGGCTTGCGTGATGGTTTAATGAGAATTGCTTGAAATAAAATGGAGCTTGCGCGTTCATTTTTCAATTAAAGCTGCAGCCACTTGGCTTTAACAATTTTTTGTTGTTCACTTGGATTTTCTAGGTCTATCAGTGTAATTTGACCATTGGGATTAACGCCAATTTTAACCTGAATTGTCTTAATAATCCCATCTCTAGCAAGTAAAATGGCTATTTCTTCACCTATTTTGTACAAGTCAATCATTGTTTGAATATCTCTAATTCTTTGCCCATTTATGGCAATGTATTCATCACCAACATTGATACCAGCTTGGTATGCAGGTGTATTTCTATGCACTGACTGCACGGTAATTTTTCCGTCAATATTTTTGGAGCTCGTGCCTAAATAGGGTTTGGTTAAATTGAGTATTTCATTGTATTGCAATCCTGCCAAGCTAAAATATTCAGTATAGTCCGCTTTTTGTGTACTGTGAACCAAAGCATTAAAAAAAGTATCCAAGTTAGTTTCAGCAATTTGACTAGCGGTTTCGTAAATGTCTTGTTGCGTAAAACCTTTTGTTGGTTTTGTCTTGTATTTGGCATACAAAGCTTGCATCAATTGGTCTAAGTTTTTCTTGCCGTTGGTAGCGCTACAAATTTTAATGTCCAGCAGTGTGGCTATAACAGCACCTTTTCCATAGTAAGAAATGGTGGTGTTGGCCGAATTTTCATCGGGTCTATAGGCTTTAATCCAAGCATCATAGCTCGCTTCGGCAACCGTTTGAACCATAGAGCCTCCTCGTAAGTCATTTTTTTCGATGTTGTCAGTTACCCTTTTTAAATATGCTTTTTCGTCAATATAGCCTGCCCTAAATAAAATAAGCTCGTCATAATATGCGGTGAACCCTTCAAAAAACCACAGCATTTCGGTATAGTTTTCAACATCATAATTAAAAGGTCCTAGTGCCTCTGGACGCATTCTTTTAACATTCCATAAATGAAAATATTCATGGGCAACCAAGCTTAAAAAATTGATGTATTTTTCTTTGTCAGCATAGTTATTCCTTGTCATCATTAAAACGGTAGAATTAAGATGCTCTAAACCTCCACCACCATTTTCAACATGCTGTACAATAAAGGTATAGTTTTTTACTGGTAGCTCATCAAAAACATTGATGGTGGTTTCTACTATCTTTTGCATGTCTTTGGCAAGTTGATTGTAATCGGCATTGTTAGCGCCCACCATAGCAACTTTGTGTTCAATGCCCCTAGCCATAAACGAAAACTCATCATGGTTACCCACTTCTATGGGTGCATCCACCAATAAATCATAATTACTTGCATTGATAATAAAGGGATCTTTACTGTCTGAAAGTCCACATGCAATTTTTTTCCAATTTGGACTTGGTATTACTTTTACTGCATGGGCTTCTGCTTCCATTCCTTTTACATACATGCATGTTGCTGCAGGAGTAATAAATGCGTGTTCTGCAGTAATAAAATTGGTTCTAACACTAACTTCATTGCAATAAATTAAATAGCTTATCGATACTTTCTCCTTCTTTTTAGCGGTTACTGTCCAATGGTTTTTGTCCGTTTTAACAATTTTTCCGGGCTTGTTATTAACCATGGCCTCAATTTTCTCCAGGTTTTTGCTGTACTCACGCACCAAATATGAGCCCGGTGTCCATACGGGTAAACCTACCAATGGGTTGTTAGTAGGTGCAATGAACTCCATATTGACAAGGCAGTAATGGTTTTGAGGATTGGGAAAACTGATGGAGTAGTGAACTTTTTGGGCACTGATTTGCATAAGGTTGATTAAGAATAAGGATAGAAATAAATAGAAACTTTTTTGTGTCATTAATTGGTACTGCAAAAGAAATGAAATTATTAGGGACAAACTAATTTTTAATGGTGAATGCTTCATGTTGAATTTTTAATGCCTACTAAGAGATATCACTTTGCAAAATCGTAAATTCAAAGGGCTTTAAAACTTGTCTATAAACTTTTTGAGGGAAGCTTTAAAAGCTATTCAATTGGTATTACTTTCGTGCAAAATCAAGCCTATGCTACATTTAAAAAGACCGCTCGTTGTATTTGATTTGGAAACAACAGGTGTTAATCCTTCCACAGATAGAATTGTAGAATTGTATATGATTAGATTGTTGCCTGATGGGACCAGAACAGATTTGCACCATTTAGTCAATCCAACAATTCCCATACCTGAAGGTGCAACAGAGGTACACCATATTACGGATGAAATGGTGGCTGATAAACCCACATTTGAACAATTGGCTAAAGAGGTTTATGAATTTATAAAAGATGCCGATTTTGGTGGATTTAATTCCAATAAATTTGACATGCCCATGTTGGTTGAAGAGTTGATGCGCTGCAATATGTCTTTAAATTTGTTGGATGTAAAGTTTGTGGATGCACAACGCATTTATCATTTAATGGAACCTAGAAATCTAAGTGCAGCGTACCAATACTATTGCAATAAAAATTTGGAAAATGCCCACAGCGCAAAAGCAGATACGGAAGCAACTTTAGAAATAATCCTTAAACAAGCTGAAAAATACAGCGAGTTTGAGAGCACTCCAGAAGCGATACATCAGTTTACCCAACAAGATAAAATGGTTGATTTAGCAGGAAGATTTGTGCGCAATGACAAAGGTGTAGTTTGTTTTAACTTTGGTAAACATAGAGGAAAATCGTTTGAGGAGGTAATGAAAACCGATCTGGGTTATTATGATTGGATGATGAAAGGGGAGTTTCCACAGCAAACAAAGCAGGTAATGAGCTTGTTAAAACTAAAAACGCAATTTGGCTAAGCGCATTAATTTTGAAGACAGAATTCTGTTAGAAACTGCAGATTTTATATTTTGGGATAAGCCAGCGGACATGGCTTGTCTTAAAGAACGCGGTGATGTCAATGCAATATATGCACTAAATTTGGCAAGAGGATATTATGAAACTGCTAAGCTTTGCCATAGAATTGACAAACAAACCAGTGGAATCTTATTATTGGCAAAAAACGCTGAAGCACACCGTTGGGCAAGTATGCAGTTTCAAAACAAAACTGTGGTGAAAAAATATTTTGCTTTTGTACATGGTCAAACCCATTTAGAAAAGTATAAAATAGACTTACCAATATGGATTGATGAAAGAAAGCGCACGGTTAGAATTGACAAGAGTAATGGTAAACCCAGTGTTACCATTGTTGATACATTAAAAAATTATACGCATTACAGTTTGGTTTCCTGTGATATTAAGACAGGAAGAATGCATCAAATAAGAATTCATTTGAGCACTTTAGGACATCCCATAGTACAAGACGAACTGTATGGCGGAAAACCTATTTTTTTGTCTCAGCTTAAAAAGAAATATATTTTGAATAAAACAGGCGAAGAAAAGCCTTTGATCAATAGGTTTGCCTTACACGCAGGTTATTTATGTATTAAAGATATGGAGGGCGCAGAACTGACCGTTGAGGCACCATTTCCAAAAGACATGGCTGTACTCCAAAAGCAGTTGGATAGTTTGGCAAGGGTCTAAAAATTATGAATTAGAAATTATGAATTATTGTGACATATTAAATAGCAAAATAACTACTGAACCAAATAACCACCTAACTAAATAACTAACATATTATTGCTTTGGGTAAAACAAAACAAGCACTTATCTTTGCGGCAAAATGCAGATAGAAGTTCTCAAATCTAAAATACACAGTGCTAAACTTACGCAAACGGAGCTCAATTATACTGGAAGCATAACAATTGACGAAGACTTGATGGATGCGGCCAATTTTATTGCCAATGAAAAGGTTTTAATTGTCAATAATAACAATGGCGAGCGTTTTGAAACGTATATCATTAAAGGGAAAAGAGGTACTGGTATTATTGGTCTCAATGGAGCAGCAGCGAGAAAGGGGCAGTTAGGCGATAAATTAATCATCATGTCTTTTGCCATCATGGATTTTGAAGAAGCAAAAACATTCAAGCCAACCTCAATATTTCCTAATGAACGTAATGAAATTTAAGGGATATGGCAGCTAATAACAAATCCAATCTGTTAAAAACCGGCTTATTTGTACTTATAAGTGGGGTTCTGGTGTATTTCGTTTTTAGAAATACAGAGTTTGATGATATTGAAATGGGTATAAGAAATGCCGACTTGACGTGGCTTTTGGTAAGTATGTGCATTGCAATATTTAGTCATTTATTTCGTGCATTGCGTTGGAAATTGGCGATTGAACCTTTAGGCTATACAGTGAACAACCGCAGAAGTTTCTATGCAGTGATGATTGGATATTTGGTTAATTTGGCAACTGCCCGAGGTGGAGAAATAGCACGTTGTGCCATAATTAATCAAACGGATAAGGTGCCCCTTAATGTATTGATTGGTACTGTAATAACTGAAAGGATAATTGATGTGATATGTTTAGTTTTGGCTATTTTATTTGCTTTTCTTTTACAAATGGAACTCTTGGGTGGGTTTTTAGATGTTTATTTAATTCAACCGTTACTGGCTAAAGGGTTAATAGGTATTTTATTGATTGCAGTAGTCATCATGGGTTTTGTATTTGTCATTTGGCTAGTTACTGCTGAAGCGGGTAGAAAACTACTGGTAAAATTGCCTTTTGGAACCGCCATTATCAACACACTGAATGGTTTTGTACAAGGGTTAAGTAGTATCTCAAAAATCAAGCAACCTATTTTATTTATTGCCTATAGTTTGGGTATTTGGATTTGCTATTGGATGATGACCTATTCTTTGTTCTTTTGCTTTGATTTTACCAGTCATTTTAGTCCTGTTGTGGGTTTAACAGCTTTAGTTTTTGCAAGTATTGGAATGATAGTTCCGGCACCTGGTGGTGCAGGCGCATTGGCATTGGTTATCATTGGTATGGAAAATATATATGGGTTAAGCAATAGCAATGCGAAGTTGGTTTCTACCATGTCTCTTTCTGCCAATATAATTTTAATCATCATTATTGGGATAACGTCTCTATTATTGCTTGGCTTTGAACGCAAAAAAATACTTCAAAAATGAGTTTAACTACAATCAACAATAAGATTTTTGATACGGCTCAAGTTCTGGCATTAAAAATAGCACAGTGGCAGTCTGAGGGTAAAAAGGTTGTATTTACCAATGGATGTTTTGATATTTTGCACAAGGGGCATGTAAGTTACTTGGCAGAAAGTGCTGCTTTGGGTGATAAATTAGTTGTTGCATTGAATAGTGATAGCTCTGTAAAAAGACAAAATAAATCAGTTAATAGACCATTGCAAGATGAGCAGAGTAGAATGATGGTGATGGCATCACTAGGATTTGTAGATGCCGTAATTCTATTTGAAACCGATACGCCATTACCGCTAATAAACGCCTTGAAGCCCAATATTTTGATAAAAGGTGCTGACTATAGCGTTGACCAAATTGTTGGTGCAAAAGAAGTGATATCATGGGGAGGTTCGGTAAAGACAATACCTTTGATTGAAGGGTACTCAACCTCTGCTATTGAAAAAAGAATACTTAATCAATAGCACGTGGCATTAGTTTCCTCATTTTATCTTAAACGTGCGTTGAAATTAGGCATACCAGTAGTTGCAGGGCAATTGGGTTTTATTTTAATGGGTGCAACGGACACTGTTATGGTAGGAAAAGTTAGCAATGATGCACAAGCCGCAGTGGGCTTGGGTAATTCTATATTTTTTCTCGTAATGATTCTAGGATATGGCATCCTTTTTGGCATTACTTCTTTGGTTTCAATTGCCGATGGAGAAGGTAAGTTGAATGACTCATGGCGATATATTAAAACTGGTTTAAAACTCTTAATTCCTATCACAATTATTTTGTATTTTATGCTGTGGTTTGTTGGTTTTAACTTCAGTATTTTAGATCAACCCAAAAATATAAGCATACTAGCCGTAGATTATATCAATGTTATCAATTTAAGTACACCATTTTTGTTTGTCGCCACCTTGTATGCCTCATTTCTCAATGGTTTGGGCAAAACAATTCCCAATATGGTGATTACCTTCATTTGCCTTATTGCCAATTATTATCTTAACATTTGGTTTATTTTCGGCTTGGGGAATGTTATACCGGCAATGGGTTTTATTGGTTCAGGATATGCTACCGTAATATCTAGAATTTTACTTTGTGTGATTACAATCATTTACTGTTATCAAAATGAAGTTGTTGTGAGTATCAGAAGGGCCTATGTTCAAACCGTTTCTTTTTTTACAACGGCAAGAGAAATTTTAAAGTTTGGTATACCCGTGGGGACGCAGCTGTTTCTGGAGATTTTTGCTTTTACCGCATCATTTGTTATAGCCGGATGGCTAGGTGCTTTAAGCCTTACAGCGCATCAGGTAGTTTTAAATATTGCTTCTATTACTTTTATGTTTGTAACAGGTATTTCTACAGCAGCAGGCATCATGATTGGCAATGGTTATGGCGCCAAGGATAAAAATCATATTTTTGAGAGTGCCAAGGCGTGTATTTTTATTGTTGCGACCTTAGAGCTTTTCTTTTGCTCCATTTTTATGCTTTTCGGAAAAGAGTTGTTGGCGATATATTCTGATGATGCAACCTTAATTGCATTTGCAGCGCCCTTGATGTTTGTTGCAGCTGCATTTCAGGTATCAGATGGTTTGCAAAACTTGGGTCTCAATATGCTGCGGGGGATGCACGATGTACACAAGCCTGCCTTGATTGCTTTCTTCTCTTATTGGATTGTTATGGTTCCTGTTTCTCTTTATTTGGCAATGCCATGGGGCTTAGCTATGGGAATTGATGGGGTATGGTGGGGATTTGTTATAGGTTTATCTTTGGCCTCAATTATTCTAATTCCCAGATTTTTTATGCATCTTCGCACAATACAAAACAAATGGTAATTAACATTTTATGACAAAATATTTTAAAGTTGTATTTCTTTTATTCGTAATCAATTGGAGTTTTTTTGAGCTGTCAGCTCAAAAAATAAAGTATGGAATAGACTTTACTCCAGGTATAGCTGCTGCATTTGTAAATGCAACCGCTCCTTATAATAAATATTCAAAACAAGAGTTTAATGACTCAATTCAGAAACAACAGAATGGTATTTTTTCTCCTGGTTTTGGCATACACATGATTCAAAAAGCAGGGAGATTTGATGAGTTGTATATAGGTTTGCAGTACCAATTATATGGATGGGGGAGAACAAAGAGAAATCTTCACTTTTTGGATTCAATACACAGTGACGTGGGTAAGGTTTTGCAACTATCGCAGACAGTAGAGCAAGATGTACGCTTTTCTTTTATGTTTCATCAAATAGTAGTGCCCGTTTATCGCATATCTACCTTAAGGTTTAATAAAATGCCCACAGGAATGACTTTGGGCGTTTATTATGGGGGTGCATTACACGCCACCTTCTCGAAAAAGGCAATTGCTCAAACCATAGGTTTTAGTGCTTATGGCAAGAAAAAATTTGACTTGCCTTCTGAAAAATTTCAGATGTTACCTTTTACTTTGAGTGTACAAGCGGGTCTTAAAATGTCTCAACTTATAGGAGACGATTTGTATTTTAACTTTATGCCGGGCTTTAGCATTGTGCCAATTCCAAGTAAAAATACGGTAGAAAGGCAGTTTCAATACAAGCTACAGGCTGGCATAGGCGTTAGTAAGACATTTAAATAAAATGGTATAAAAGCCGTTTATAAATTAATTTATTTGTCATTGGTAATGCTTTAGTTTTGTAAAAGTGTTCACCAAGCGATACTTTTACATTTACACAATTTTGATGCTCTTTAGTGGTATTGCTTTTATTTTGCTCCATTTTTTGTCAAAACCCAATCCTGTAAACATTGTCCTAAGTTTTAATCAAGCACATACTCCAACACTCGATTTTATTTTCAAGTATCTAACAAAACTTGGCGAGGAGGTAGGAATCATCGCTATTGTTTTAGTTTTTACGATTAAAAAGGAGTGGAGATGGCTTGTCAGCGCTGCCGTCTCTTTGGTTACAGTTAGCGCAGTTTCAGCCATTTGTAAACATTATTTTTTTACTTTTAAAAACCGACCAAGAGCAGTTTTACAAAATGACACACTTATTCATTTTGTACAAGGAGTGGATATTCATTTATTCAATAGTTTTCCCAGTGGACACACACTAACTGCGGTTACTTGTACTACATTGTTAGCTTTGTATTTTGCTAAACATGCAGGTTTGCAAGTATCTTTTGCCATATTTGCCATCATGGTTGCGCTTTCCAGGGTATATCTGTTTCAGCATTTCTTTATTGATATAGCGACCTCTATTTATCTCTCACTTTTTATTACTATTGCCATACAACTGTTGATGTATAATTGGATTCACAAAGCCCATAAAAATCTAAATGAAACAATATAACGGATTCACTTTTTTAATACTTACGTTACTTTGTGTAGTTGTGTTTACGCCATTTTTAGGCTTAGTTCATTTGTTTGATTGGGATGAAATAAATTTTGCCGAAGCAGCTAGAGAAATGATTGTTTCTGGAAATTGTAGCACTGTTACCATCAATTTTGAGCCATTTTGGGAAAAGCCACCCCTGTTTATATGGATGCAAGTTGTAAGCATGAAACTGTTTGGTATCAATGAATTTGCCGCGCGTTTTCCAACAGTTTTGGCAAGTATTGCAACCATTAATTTAATTTACTATATTGGTGTTAAGCATTTTAGAGCAAACGTAGCCATGATTTGGGTGTTGGCATATATGGGTTCAATTGCACCACATTTCTATTTTAGAACAGGACTGATTGACCCCACTTTTAATCTTTTTATATTCATTGCTGTTTATCAAATGGCATTGGCATATAGTCATTATAAAGATTCCCTTAACAACAGCTTGAATGTAATTCTAGCTTCACTTTTTATAGGTTTAGCAGTGCTGACAAAAGGACCAGTGGTATTGGTTATCTGTGGTCTGGTATTTTTTGTTTTGTGCTTTTTTACAAGAAGGGTTTTTATAAAGATACCTGCCTTACTGTTTGGTATTGTTGTTTTAATAGGGGTAAGTTCACTTTGGCTATTGCCAGAAACGATAAAAAATGGCCCATGGTTCATAAGTCGTTTTATTGCTTATCAGATTGAGTTGTTTTCTCAAAATGTCGCAGGACATCAACAACCATTTTTTTACCATCCTTTGGTTTTATTTTTTGGTTGTTTTCCTGCTATATTTTTTGCCATTAAAGCGATGTCTTTGAGAATTGATAGTTTCAGAGAAAAACCTTTTTTCATTACTTTTCACATCCTTTTTTGGGTTGTGCTTATTTTGTTCTCTATTGTAAAAACTAAAATTGTTCATTACAGTTCATTGTGCTGGTTACCGTTAACTTTTATGGCAGCATTCTGGATTGATGCGTATTTTAGAGATGCATTAAAGTTTAAAAAATGGCACTATGTAATGCTTGTAATATCTGGACTACCTTGGTTGTTATTGCTATTTGCGCTTCCATTCTTGGACGGTTTAGATGCCAATAGTCCAATTGTTGAAACTTATATTAAGGATCCGTTTGTGGTGGCCATTATTGACAGTCCCTATCATTTTGGTATCCTTAGGTTGGGCGTTATTTTTGTGGCGGCTGCTTTGGTTTTAATTGCACTGTTTGCCACACTTTATAAGTTGAAAAATGTCTTGCTGCTATTTGCAGCAAATGGCATCGCGGTATGGGTTGTTGCATTTTGTGCTTTGCCAGTAGTAGATATGAAATTGCAAGGAGATTTATTTGGTTTTTACGAGCAGCTCTCAAAAAAAGACGCCTATGTAGAAACCATTCATTTCAAGAGTTATGCGCACTACTTTTATGCCAAAATAAAACCTCCTAAAGCCACAGACGGTTTGCAAAAGTTGAGTACAGCATTTTTGGATGGAAAAGCAATTCAAGACTTAAGTAGAGATTCATTTAAAAAATACAATGAAATAAGGCAGGGATACTTGATGGACGGTAAATGTGACAAGCCGGTATATGCAATTTTTAAAGTTGGGGATGAGGATTTACCAAAGCCAAAGCAAGGTTTTTTTATGCTGGGTAAAAAAGGTGCCTATCACGTTTTTTACAAGCCTAAAGCTACTTTGTAGTTTAACTTTAAGTGTTTGATTATAAGCTTATTGAATGTGTATTAAGGGTTGCTAATTAACATATTCTTACAAATATTCGTTCAATATTGTGTTTTGGTGTTAATTTCGCAAAAGGATATATAGAAAAGGTAGATATGAAATTAGCACTAATTGGATATGGCAAAATGGGGAAGGCAGTAGCTCAAATTGCAATGCAGAGAGGACATCAAGTGGTTGCAAAAATTGATAAAATTGAAGATATAAGTTTAGTTAAAGGTGCTGATTGCTGCATAGAATTTACTGCCCCACATGCAGCGTATAAAAATTTAAAATTTTGTATTGAGAACAACATTCCAGTGGTATGCGGTACAACAGGTTGGTATGATGCTTATGATGAACTAAAGGATTTGGTGCTTGAGAAAAAGGGAGCATTACTAACAGCTACAAACTTTAGCATAGGGGTCAACATGTTTTTTAAGGTCAATAGTGTATTGGCAAACATGATGAATAACTTCAACGAGTATGACATTACAATGGAAGAAATTCATCATTTGCAAAAAATAGATCATCCAAGCGGAACTGGTATAAGCTTGGCGCAAGGTATTGTTTCAAATATTGATAGAATTAATAGTTATAAAGGGTATTTAGAGGGTGAGCAGGTGGATCCAAATAATACTGAAGTTGCTATTTTGTGTAAAAGAGAGCCTGACATTCCAGGTACACACACTATAAAATATGAGTCTGATATTGATGAAATAGTAATAACGCATAGAGCAAAAAGCAGAACTGGATTTGCAACTGGAGCAGTGGTTGCCGCAGAATGGCTTCTAAAAAACAAAGGGGTTTTTACCATGAAAGACGTATTGGGGTTATAGTATATGACTAAGAAACTAGAAAATGTAGTCAATACAGAAGAGCAAGAAAAAAAGCTTATAGTTGGGCAGTATCGCGCGTTATTGCGCAACATTACTGTTAAGTTAAACCAAGAAGATAAACGCAGATTGCGGTTGGCATTTGATATTGCATTGGACGCGCATAAAACCATGCGCAGAAAGTCCGGTGAGCCTTATATTCTTCATCCTATTGCGGTTGCTAGAATTGCTGCCAGTGAAATAGGGCTTGGTGTAACATCAATTATTTGTGCATTATTGCATGATGTTGTAGAAGATTCTGAATGGACCATTGGTGAAATTGAAGCCAAGTTTGGTGATAATGTTGCCATGATAATTGCAGGATTAACCAAAATTGATGGTGTTATTGTTGGCAAGGACAGCATGCAAGCAGAGAATTTTAGGAAGCTGCTACTAACAATGGCTGATGATGTAAGGGTAATCTTAATTAAATTGTGTGATCGCTTACACAACTTGCGTACACTGAGTTCGATGAGTAAGAAAAATCAGATGAAGATAGCGTCAGAGACCTTATTTTTATATGCCCCACTTGCACATCGTTTGGGCTTGAATGCCATAAAAATTGAACTTGAAGATTTATCTTTAAAATATACCCAACCAGAAAAGTACCATGCTATTGCTGACAGTTTAAAAAGCAAAAAGATTCAACGCGCTAAGTTAATAGCTAAGTTTATTGAGCCTTTGAAACAAAAAATAGAAGAAGAAAATGGCATAGAATTTACCATCAAGGGTCGTCCAAAATCTATCTACTCTATTTACAAAAAAATGCAGAAGCAAAATGTAGATATCAACCAAGTATATGATTTATTGGCGGTAAGAATAATTGTTAACAATCAAAACCTGAGTTTAACGCAAGAAAGGGCTTTGTGCTGGCAGGTTTATTCTATTGTAACGGATACTTATTTTCCCAACCCGCAGCGTTATAGAGATTGGCTAAGTCAGCCTAAAAGCAATGGATATGAGGCAGTTCATACAACGGTAATGGGTCCAGAAGGTAAGTGGGTCGAGGTGCAGATAAGAACCAAAAGAATGGATGAGGTTGCAGAAAGAGGATATGCTGCACATTGGAAATATAAAAATGAGAATGAAGGTATAAAAAGTCAAGAGGATACGGGTTTGGATAGATGGCTTTCTGGTATCAAAGAAATACTGGAAAATCCAGATCCTATGACTTCTGGGTTTTTGGATGAGTTCAAGTTTGGATTAGAAAGTCAAGAAATTTATGTTTTTACACCCCATGGCGATTTAAAACGGTTGCCAAAAGGAGCAACGCTTCTAGATTTTGCCTATGAGATACACTCCAATGTGGGTGATAAATGCATTGGTGGTAAAATTAGGGGAAAGTTGTTGCCTATAAGTCACAAATTGACCAATGGGGATCAGGTTGAAGTAATAACCTCGGACAAACAAAAGCCAAGAGATGAGTGGAAAAATATTGTCATTACCGGCAAAGCGCTAAATCGTATAAAAAGTGCACTCAAAGAAGAAAGGAAAAAAGTGGCAGAAGAGGGAGAAGTAGTGCTTATGCGAAAGTTTAGGAGTGAGAAGATAAAACCTGATAAAGATAAAATAAACAACCTTTTAAAGTACTTTAAACGCAATACCACGCAGGATTTTTATTATGATATTGCAATCGGTAAAATTGAGAAGGAGGCTTTAAAGCTTAAAACAATTCTAGATCCTAAAATAATTGCGACTCTAACAAAACACAAAAAGGGAACCACTAGAAAAAAGGATAAGACATCTGATATTAATAAGAGTAAGGAAATTGTCTTAGGAGAAGATGATGACTTTGACTATGAATTTGCAAAGTGCTGTAATCCTATTCCTGGAGATCAAATTTTTGGCTTTATAACCATTAATGAAGGAATTAAAATACACCGTATAAATTGCCCTAATGCCGTTACCCTGATGAGTAATTATGGTTATCGTATTTTAAAAGCGGATTGGCGTTGGAAGCCTTTTGAAGGACAAAAACAGTTTTTAACGGGCATAAAAATTACAGGTTTTGATGATGTTGGTATTATTTCTACCATAACAGATATTATTTCTAAGCAGTTACAGGTAAATATGAAAAGTATAACCGTAGAAAGTAACAATGGTACGTTTGAAGGAAAAATAAAACTGTATATATACGATACAAAGCATTTAGAGGAGCTTACCGAGAAACTAGAAAAAGCAAATCAACACATGAAAGTTACAAGAATAGAGGTAAAAGAATAAGTTATGGAAAAGTCTTTAATTGAAGAAAGTGCAAGGTATAATTTAGGGAAGTTGCTCAGGCAGTTGCCAATTGCAACAGTTTTGCCTTTTAATGCCAAAAAAGCGGCCGTATTTCAGTACAAAACACTTTTCAAGTTGCTCAATGAAGCTAAAGATACTGTTTATGGAAGAGAGCATGAGTTTGCTGCTATTCTAGCATCAAATAATATTGTTGAAGGCTTTTCGGAAATTCCAATACGGGATTATTTAGGGATGAAACCCTATTGGCAAAAGGCATTTGAAGGAGAAAGAGATGTTGCATGGCCAGAAGGGGTTAGTTATTTTGCTTTGAGCAGTGGAACTACTGATAATGCAAGTAAATACATTCCGGTTACACAGCAAATGCTAAAAAGCATAAAACGCGCAGGCACCAGACAGCTAATGCAAGTGGCGCGGACTGATTTTCCTAAGGATTATTTAACAAAAGATTACTTGTTTGTAGGTGGCAGTACAGATTTAGAGTTTAATGGCAACAATTATTCAGGTGACCTTAGTGGAATCACTACCAGCAACTTGCCTATTTGGATGCAGCGGTTTTCAAAACCAGAACCGTACATTAAAAGTCAGAAAATATGGGCAGATAAAATTGACATGATGGTTAAAAATGCTCCAGATTGGGATATTGCCATGATTGCTGGTGTACCGGCTTGGATACAAATATTATTTGAACGTATTATCAATGAATATAAACTAAATACCATCCATGATATTTGGCCTCACTTGTCGGTATACGTGCACGGTGGAGTGTCCTTTAGACCGTATAAAAAAAGCTTTGATAAATATTTGGGTAAGCCTTTAAAATATTTTGAAACATATTTGGCATCCGAAGGTTTTATAGCCTTTCAGATGAAAGAAAATAGCAAGGGAATGCGTTTGGTATTTAAAAATGGTATTTATTATGAGTTTATTCCCTTTAATAGCCAAAATTTTGATTCTAACGGAGAGTTGCTATCATCTGCAAAATGCATTGGTTTGGGGCAGGTTCAAGAGAATACAGACTATGCCATTATTATCTCTACTTGCAGCGGGGCTTGGCGTTATTTGATTGGAGATACGGTTCGTTTTACGGACGTAAACTTATGCGAAATTGAGATTACAGGAAGAACCAAGCATTTTTTGAGTTTATGCGGAGAGCATTTAAGTGTTGACAATATGAATGAGGCGGTTAGTAAAACTGCCGAAGATTTGGGTATAGAAATTAACGAGTATACCGTAAAGGGTATTAGAGATGGCAATGGGTTTATTCATAATTGGTATTTGGCGGTAAATAATGAAATAATTGATGAGGCATTAATCAAGCAAAAGATTGATTTTTACTTAAAGGCTTCTAACGATGATTACAGAGTTGAAAGGCAGCATGCGCTTAAAGATATTGTAATTAAGATTTTGCCAAAAGAGGTATTTCTAACTTGGATGGACAGCAGGGGTAAAACGGGTTCGCAAAATAAATTTCCAAGGGTGATGAATGATATTTTGTATCAGCAATGGTTGCAGTTTATTAAGGATTCCAAACATATATTGCAAGGCAGCACTTGATTTATTAAAGATAAGAAAATTTATAATGCCTGCAGCGGCAAAACAGATTGCAATCGCTGAATGACCATGATAACTATCCTTTTGTTAATAGCGGTAAATTCGGTTTAATAAAAAGTTTAACTCCACCACAGTAATATGTTTAGCCCTGTGATGTGTTTTCACATCACAGCGATATTACAATGCTAAAATGGGTGCATTGGTTTAAATTCGTTTTACAAAGCTCAATGTTTATTCTGTAAAAGGTTTTTTTTTAGTTAATGGGAGAATGTATGAGTGACGATCTAGCTAGGAAAAGTTTATGGGTGTGAGGTGGAAAACACCTCACACGGCTGAAAGTCAGCTATACAAAAAACAATCTGAGCAACTATTCAGCTAGCGGTAAAACAGATTGCAGTCGCTCAATGACCATGATAACTATCCTTTTGTTAATAGCGGCAATTGCCGTTTGATAAAATGCAAATTCTTCTAGGGTAAAATGACCGCAAACCATGCCCACACATTGGTTTTTAATGTCCTTTTCTTTACCAATTAACGATTGAATACACTCCATTTGCTTCACCATTTCAAGGTCTTTTAAATTGATTTTATATTTTTTTAAATGCAGTTGCAACCATGCTATCCATAATTCATGCTGCAATTTAATAATTGGGCGCAGCGTTTCATTCTGAAATTGTTCAATTGCATTGGTTGATTCATTAACCTTTGCCTTTTTAATCAAGGGTCTCAGCGCAACAAGTTGATTTCTATCCATGGATTTATAAAATTAACAAGACTGCAACTTATTTATCAAATAATTTACTGCCCTTGTCCTAAGCTAAACGTTGGCTTGCCATCAAAGGTATTCAAGTTTTCTGTTTTGATTACGTCATATCCGGCATCCGTAAGCTGTTGTGTTATAGAAATAACATCCGCATATGTTCCTGGTTTATCCATTTTTAGACTGCAAAATCTACAACTCCAATGATCGGTGCAAAAGGTTTCAGGATTGCCATTCGGATACACTTTTACTCCTCTGTTTGAAATGAGTTGTAATTCAAAATCACCCGATTTTATGTTTTTAATGCCATTACCGAGTGTATCTGCATTTTTATGATCCTTATAGAAATGTAAGAACACATCCACACCTACCAATTCTTTTTTGGCAATTTTTGTTTCATTGATTTTTATCTCAATTCTTTTGGAAGATTCTTTGTTGTAATCAACTGCAGGAATTGTGCTCGGTCTTTGTCCTAATCTCGCAATAACTGCTTCAGCGAAAGCCTTTGTGCCTACTTTCTCTTTGCTCAGGTCTTCTTTGTATAAATCTCCTGTGTGAATACCGTCTTCTAAGGTTTTAAACCATGCGTTGTGAATTCTTTCTGCCACTTCTGGTTGACCAATGTACACCAACATTTGAATGGCTCCCAAAATTAATCCAGATGGATTAGCAATTCCTTTTCCAGCAATATCTGGGGCAGAACCGTGGATTGCCTCAAACATAGCAAAGTTATCGCCAATATTTGATGAACCGCCTAATCCAACAGAGCCTGTAATTTGAGCAGCAATATCAGAAATGATGTCACCGTATAAGTTTGGCAACAATACCACGTCAAAGCGCTCCGGTGTGTCAGCTATTCTAGCAGCACCAATATCAACAATATAGCTTTCGGTTTCTATTTCTGGATACTCTTTTGCAACTTCTTTAAAAACTTGGTGAAAAAGTCCATCCGTTATTTTCATGATGTTGTCTTTAACCATTACTGTAACACGTTTTCTACCATATGCCTTAGCATATTCAAAAGCAAACCGTACAATTTTTTCCGTACCTGGTCTAGAAATCAGTTTAAGGCATTGGGTAACCTCGTCTGTTTGTTGATGCTCAATTCCACCATAAGTATCCTCTTCGTTTTCACGCACAATAATCATGTCCATAACAGGATGTTTTGTTTGTACAAAAGGGTAGTAGCTTACGCAAGGACGGGTGTTGGCATATAAGCCCAAGGTTTTTCTGATGGTAACATTCAAACTTTTATAACCACCACCAGATGGGGTAGTTATTGGAGCTTTTAACAAAACTTTAGTGCTATTCAATGACTGCCAAGCTTCTGGCTTAATACCGCTTGTAAAACCAGCTAAGTAATTTTTTTCGCCTATTTCTATGGTCTCAATATCTAATTGGGCGCCTGCTGCTTCCATTATTTTAAGCGTGGCATCCATTATCTCTGGACCAATTCCGTCTCCGTAAGCTACTGTTATTGCTGTTTTTGTCATGTAATTATGCTGTAAAAAATTTGTGCTGCAAAAATAGGAATAGTATAGAGATAGACAAGTTTTAACAACGCTAATTATTTATGTGTTCTTACATAATTATTTGTAAGACACAATCAGATATAAACATGGCAATGTGCAAGTATTTTACAATGTTATGCGTAAACTTGATTGTTACTTTAGTGCAATCACAACACTGAAACCGCCTTTTAATTGTGTTCCTTTTTGATAAGGACTAAAAAAAGGAATGTTCAATGCTTCGTGGTCATTGCCCGAAACGGGTAGGTTAATCCCACCACCGAAATAAAAATCCAAGAATATATTCTCCATCAAATTATTTCTAAAGCCCATCAGATATCCAAAGGATGCTGAGGATGCTGTGCGAATTGTATTTATTGGAACCTGAAAACCTCCACTGTTCATAAAACCTTGATATTTTGCACTAATCGTTTTAACGTTGGCATAAGGCCCTATGAAAAGATTATCAGCATGGTTATTGGTTCTTTTGTAAAATCGATACTGCACTTCGGTTCTAAAACCTGACATGTCACTATAACCCTCATCTTTCACTTTTAAGGCTCCCGCATTTTGACTTAAATAAACTCCTGCATCTATTTTAAGGGCTTGCTTTGGCGAAATGGGTTTCTCAAAACCTGCCTCTAATCCACCTACGGTTAAGGATAAAGGCATAATATGAATAAGGCTTTTAAAAGGTTGACTTTGAACGGTTTCTGCCTGATTGATGCTTCCCCTAGGCGCAGTACGACTGCGCTGCCCAACGACCGATAAGCTGACAAATAAGAAACACAATGCTGCTAAGGTTTTTAAATATTTCATAAGTTGATTATTTTTAAGCGAAAGTAAACTATTTATTGAATAGTTAATATAGGTCTAGTTATAAATTAAAATTGTTGTTAATAAAAACTTTACCAAAAGGGTGTTTTCAATTGCGCAAACTTTATACTTACTCCTGTTATAAAAGTAAATTTACCCTTGCTAACTTTAATGTATAGCCATGGAGTTTTTAATATTGCTGATATCCTTTTTTATATCTAAGAGGGTATTGGTGATAACCGTATTTTCAAGGTTTTGGGGTTCAAACTCATGGTTGATGTAATTCACAAATTTCCATACTTCCAAAACATCTTTGATATCAACTTCATAAGGCTCAAATTCTGGATTGGTGCTACACAGCAATATTTTTGATTTTTTGTCTAATTGATGGTAAACAGACTTAAAAACAATGCCATCGTCTTTGGTAACTATAATATATGGAAATCCATTTTGGATCAATTGCCAGTTCTCTAAATATTCAGCGGTAACATAAGCACCATCTTTAACTGGGGGCATAGAGTTTCCTTTTATCGGAAAAGTGCGATACTTCTTTTTGTCAGATAGAAATGGCAAATTAAACGCGGGCAGAATTTTGATAAATTCAGGGTCCGCATAACCGGTTGTATAGCCTGCCCTTGCATGATGAGGTATCAGTTCAATATTATCCTGATTTTGTGAATTGACGGTTGTTGCCAGAATTCTTAAATTTCCTCCTTTTAAGTCCATATCGAAGCCCATTTCTAATTGTGACAAGGCTTTTTCGCCCATATTTTTTAGATCGGTTCGCAATAGGGTATCCAATCCAATGGAATAGTAGGTTGAAATTAACATCAGTGTCGTAAAATTGGGCTCAATGCCCCCATTTTCGTAACTGTTGTATGCAGAACGGCTAATTTCTAAGCTTTTAGAAACCTCTTCTTGCGAGCGCTTTTTTCGCTTTCTCAGTAACTTAATATTATCGCCAAAATAGTTTTGTATTTTCATAAGTGAATGTATTTTTTATGTTGCTTTTCAGATTCCATGTATTCGGATAAAAACTGTCCAATGATTGCCGCTGTTTCTGGATGCTCTTTCATAGGAGTTATGAGCGCTTTGAGTGACTGCGTGTCTAAATTTGGTATTTCATTGACATAGGCAATGCCTTTAAAGGCTCCTTCTTGCACCCAAAGCAATGATTTTTCTGCTGTCGTTTTTCCTTCATCCACCAAACAGAAGGAGGGAAGATAGTGTTTCATTTTATCGGCAACCCCCAGTAGCAAATCATTGTGCTCCTCCTTATTTTTACAAGGACAGTCTGCTTCGGGACAGGTTTCTTGCAAGCCGCTAAGCCGAGGGCAGAGGTCATATTCCGCTATCCACGATTGTAAATAGACCCTTGTGCTGTATTGACTGCCAAAAAGCGGGGATAAATCGGCATTTTTGCTGCGTACAATCGCCAATTTCCATTCATTGTTTCTGTTTTGGTAGGTAGAAATAGTAAATGTGTTGCTTGGAAATTTTTGAGCAGCGTTATAAGGAGGCCAATACTTCTTAATTTCATCAGATTCAACAATACTTGCTAGTAAATCTGTTCCGGTTAATTGAAAATCTATGCTGTGCAGATTTTCTAACAAAAGCCTGTTGGCAGTTCTGAAATGTGTTCTGACCCTGGTTTTTATATTTTTTGCTTTGCCAATGTACAAGGGCTTTTTATTTTTGTCTTTTAAGTAATAAACACCTGCCTGCATGGGTAATTTATCATACTCTGACTCATCCAAATAAGGCGGTAAGGCAAAGGCTTTCTTTTGCTTGTCTAAATGTGTTTGAATGAACTTGTTTTTGTCTTGCGCCACTAACAAGTGAAAGAGTTGGGTAGTAGCCTCTGTATCACCCATAGCGCGATGCCGGTTATCAATTTTAATACCTACTGCATGACAAATCTTACCTAAGCTGTAAGTTTTATGGCCCGGAATTATCTTTCTGCTTAACCTTACGGTACAGAGCTTTTTGGGTTGATAGCTTATATTTCTTCTTTCTAAAGCTGCACCAATAAAGCCAAGATCAAAGCCTACGTTGTGCGCTACAAAAACTGCATCTTTTGCAAAAGCCAACCATTTTTGCGCTACTTCATCAAAAGTAGGTGCATTGGCAACCATGTCATTGCTAATTCCTGTAAGCAAAGTGATGTTTCTTGGAATAAAATTATCTGGTTTTACCAAAGTTTCAAAACGGTCAAGTATCTGAGTGCCATCGGTTAAAATACTGGCTATTTCTGTGATGTTATCATAGGTATTTCTACCACCAGTTGTTTCTATATCTGTGATGCAAAATAGCATGGACAAGTTTTAATACCCTTAAGGAGGCTCAAAGATATGTTTTGATAATTATATTAGCAAATAAAAGATTAAAAAATAAGCAGGGCTAATAATTTTTAATTATGAATTTTTAATTTTTAATAATTATTGAAGTTTTGTTCGCGACTAAAAGTGGTCAGGTTGCGTGTTCCGCCCCTTCGGCTTCGCTCAGGTTGCGTAACAAAAGTTGACGGACTGCTTTTAAACATAATGTCACTATAGACGCAAGATTGATAACCAAACCACATCCCGAGAAACCTTTGAACGACATAACCTCCCGTAACGAGGTATCTCGTTATACATCGGGATAACTACAAAACTATATAACCAAATAACCACCCAACTAACCTAAAACTTATACATTACCCTGGCTTGGATATTGCGTCCTTGTTCGTCTGCAAAATAGCGCTGTCTGTTTAAATAATCACGGTAAATGGTGTTGAGCATATTGCTGCAAGTAACGCCCAATAGCAGTTCGCTTTCTTTAAATTTTATTTGATAGTTGATGCCCGCATTTGCCAAAAGATAGGAGGGAGGAGTGGCCTTTAAATCCTGATTGTCTTTTAAGCCTGTTTGCTTTAAAACATAATTTGCACCCATGTTTATGCTCAGTTCATGCTGCTTTTTGCCAACAATTGTCCTGTACGTAACATTATCAGAAAAACTAGCTGGTGGCAAATAAATTAGCTTTTCAGTATTTTTTATAGTGCTTCCGTTGATGTAGGCAATTTTGAAATGATTCTCCCAATGCTTGTCATTTTCCCACACAATCACAGCATTTGCACCACCCAGTATGGCGTTGGTTTGTTGATATTCAAAAACAGGGAAGGCACCGCGTATAGTCAGTCTATAATCTTGCTGCGGTTGCAGATAAATGTAGTTTTTTACATGCTGTAAAAATAGTTCTGTATTGATTGTCCAGTGATGGCGTATTGTTTTTTGAATGGCAACTTGAGCTTTGATAGACTTTTCTGGTTTTAATGCTGCATTGCCCTCTTCAATACCACTAACACCTTGATGCAGTCCGCCACTGTACAGTTCGCTAACGGAGGGTGCGCGTTCCACATAAAGCAGAGAAGACCTTATGCCCCATTCTTTTTTTAACTGCTTCTGAAAACTTAAGCCCAACGATTTATTCAAAAAAGTTTTGTGTTGTTTAGTGTAAACCTTAGGCAATGTTTTGGTAATTGGAAATGCGGTTAAATTAACGAAGTCAACTCTCCCTGAGAGGGTAAATAGGCTGCGATCTTTTTTAAAGTTATTACACACAAAAGCACCCAAATTGTATTGCGCATAATTGGGGATTAAAGCCACAATACCCGTTTTTTCATCGGATTTATTGAGTTCATAGGTTTGTTGTATACCCATATCAGCATTGATGTTGGCATTTACCTGAACATTGCGTTTTACTTCTAAATAATTACTCCATTTTTCAAGACTTAACGATGCCAAATTGGTGCGTCCACCTCTTCTAATATCAAACTCCTGGCGGTTGTTTTTTTGCAAGTTGTAGGTAAAACTATAAGTGTTTTTAGCATTGGCAAAGTAATTGGTAATCAACGATAAAAAGTGATGGTTTACATTTTGTCTTGGCGCGTTGATGCTTCGGTCAAACGTATTTTTTGTATTGAAAGGTGTGTCCGCATTCAGTGCTATGGCTAAATCAGTTAAGTTTCCAACGTGAGAACCACTTAAAATACCTATTTCAGCATGGTAGAAATTATAGTTTAGGTGCGAATACCATTTTTTTGACCATTGTTTTTCTATTTGCAGGGCAGTATTAGCCTCTCTTTTAGCGGTATTGCTTAAAAAGTATTCAGGACTTTTTAAGTCACCAAAATTCTTATACGTACTAATCCATTTTATGCCAGCATTTTTTCCACCTTTTTGTATCAAGAGATTGGCGGTTTGCCCTCTGCCATTGGCGTCATAAATATAATTGGCTATGCCATGCAAGTGGGGGTCGCGACCTATTTTTTTTATTTTGATAGCAACTACACCGCCTAAAGCGTTTCCAGGGTATGAAAGCATTTCTGCTCCTTTAATAACTGTTATTTCTCCAGCAGATGCGATGTCAATTTCTGGCGCATGGTCATTTCCCCATTGCTGACTGTTGAGCAATACCCCATCATTGACAATCTGTACCCTGTTGCCAAAAAATCCATCAATAATGGGCTTGGAAACATTGTTTCCCGTTTTCAATATAGCAACTCCAGGTAGTGATGAAGCAGCTTCTGCCAATGTTTTATTGCTATTTGCCAATAGTTCATTTAATCCAATATTTCGCAATCCTTCATCGTCATGCACATCACCTTTTAACACAACATTTTTGATGGCATGATAGTGATGGTCAAGTTTCAAGGTGATAAAAGTATCGTTTTTTAATTCAATAAATATCTTCTTAGATTCACAACCAATATGGAAAATGAAAAGATGTACATTACCGATACACAATTTATTGATTTCAAAATTCCCCAAACTATCGCTGTAGCTAATAGGTTTTCCTGCAATTGATATTGAAACATTGCTTAAGGGCTCATTGATGGATTCATCCATCACTTTCCCTTTGAGCGTAATTTGACAATCTTGAGCCTGCAAGTCTTTGCCTGTAAATAATACCAAAACAACCATACATATAAAAATAATGAAAGACTGCTTCAATAAAATATAGGTCTGAAGAAGATGTTGGAGCTCAGTTTTCAAAATTAGGGTGCCCGTTATTATCGAATTTTTAAGTCGAATTGCACTTCTATATCTGTTTCTCCGCCTGCATTGGCAACATCACCTGCACTTACATTGCTGCCCTTTTTATTGGGTTTATGGCGTAAAATTATTTTCAATTTTCCATCTCCCTTCTTTAACATTTGAAAAACAGTCTGAATGCCAATGGGATAATCATTTGCGTCTTTGTCATTGTACTGAATGGCAGCTAAATTACTTGGCTCCGACAGATAAAAAAATTGATGGTCAACCCCTTCAGCTTTTACCTCATCGGTAATGTTCACCACCGGATTGCTTGATTCATTGAGTAAAGTAATTTGGGTATTGTAAGTGGTATTCGAGTCCAGAAAGTCAGTAGTGTAAATTGGCGGATTGGCCCCGTCTCCGTCTAAATCTTGGTACTTGAATTTAACTGATTTACCCCCGTTGACAGGTGTAAAAACCAATTCTAAGGTTGTAATGGTTTCTTCTTCGTTCTCCACCTTGGGTGGTTCGTTTTTGCAAGCAGCAAACAAAAAAACAATGCTCCATAGAATTCCTAAAATAGGCCGATTAAAATTTTTCATACAAGGTGGTTGCTTAAAGGCAATGCAAAGAAGTTGTTTTAATTACTTTTTACAAAACGTTTCTGTACAATTTGACTATTAACTAGCAATTGTAATTGATAAACACCAACAGGAAGTTCAGCAATATCTAATTTACCATTTTCAATAAATCCTGAAATGCTTTTGCCTGTTGCATCAATCATTTTAACATCATTTTCATAATTTAGCGTGGTTTCAATATTAATGAAAGCCTTTGCAGGAACAGGACTAAGGGTAATTAATGTTTCTAAAAATGGAATATCTTTTACAGTAGATGCATTGCTGTACGTAAACTTGTAAACCGTTCCGTAGGGTATCATTCCTTTTAAAAAGGGGATGGTATCAGAACCGTCAGAAATACTTGTTGGGTTAGCTGCATTGCCAATCAATGCGATTCCATTGCCAATAAACTCGTCATTATCATAGTCATAATTTCTCCATATACCTACACCTGGACCGGGCTCACCTTCAAAAGCTATTGCTAAATTGGCGATACCACTTGAACCATAATGAAACTCCACATTATTAGAACCTTCATAAAGCCATATCTGAAAATTGGCAGAGTCTTGACAGGTGTCATCATCATTCAAATCACCATAAAAACCTACATTGCTAAATTCCAATTTAAAAATCCTAGAACCCGATGCACCTGTGGTTAGGTAAGAAATATTAGATTTTCCACCAGCTGCTCCATCACCCAATAGATTGTCATATCCTCTATCCACTATGTCAACCTCAAACGGCAGCATTAGTGGTGAAACAGAAGAGTCTTTTGCATTTAATGCACAACCATACCAATAATCCGAATTGAAAATAGTATTTGTGGTTGTGCCATAAATTTTAAAGTTAAATCCTAAAGGGATTGTTAATGCGGGGTCATCCCATGTTAATCCATTGGTTAAACTGGTGCCGCCAACAAGGTTGGTGTAAGTGGCGGTAGATTTAGAAAAAGTGTAGCTTTGGGCGGCTGTATTTAGCCAGCAACTTGCAATCAGTAGGGGTAAAATTATTTTTTTCATATCGAACACAAAATTAATTGTATTTTTTGATAAATTGAATAATGGTATTTGCATACAATTCTGCCTCACCATTCATAGGGGAATGACCCGAAAATTGAAATATTTTTAATTCCTTATTGGTCCCTGTTTTTCTATTATAAGCATCAATGGCTAAGGCAGGGGGTACCACAAAATCAAACTTGGAGGTCATGAAAAGGCAAGGCTTAGTTATATTGCTTATCTGAGAGGTAAATGACGTTTTTTCTATTTCATCATTGAGGAGCGCATTTGTTTTATTTCCTGTAATAAAGTTGGTTATGCTATTGATAGGACTGTAAAAGTATAATTTTTCTGAAGGTTTACTTCCTGCTAGTTCTCCATCATTGCCTAACAAATCTTCCACCTCAAAAGCCTTGGCATTCAACTCGCCACTAATCTCTGACGTAATGTTATTGGTATCAATACCTTTGGCCCATTTTACAATGTCAGTCCATTCCGTAACAGAATGGTTCTTAGCAATTTGTTCATTTCCAATGGTGATAAATAATTTTACCGATTCTCTATTTAAAAAAGGTAAATCATGCGCTCCATTACTCTCAATCCATCCACTCACCAGCTTTTGACGTTCTTTATTTACGATAAAAGCGCTGCCCAGTGTGCCTCCCCAGCTATGTCCATATAAAAATATTTTGCTATCATTGCCGTATTTATTTCTGATTACGGTGATGAGGGTTTCAATATCTTGTGCCATCAACTCAATGTTTAAATCGTCCTTTTTGGGTTTGCCCTGAGCCATTCCCTGCCCACGTTGATCCCAGTAAATTACAGCAAACTCTTTTTCAAGCAGCTCCGCATACAAGCCATCTCGATATTCAATGCCATTTCCACCGGGTCCACCGTGCAGCAAAAGCATAAAGACCTTCTCTTTTCCATTGCCATAAATGTATGCTGGCATACTGTTTCCATTGCTTCTTACGTATAAAATATCTGAAAGGGGCTTGTTCAAGCTATCTTTGTCACAGCCAATAAATGCCAGAAATAAAAAAGCAATAATCAATAGTTTTTTCATTGTTTTTTTTGCTTGGTTAGATTGTTTATGTTGATGCCCATACCCAATTCTACACTATAAGTGGGCAAATTGGTGTAATTGTAATGCAGTAAGTAAAAGGCACTTGCTTTTATGAATAATTGATTGATTAAAAAGGGTTTTTTGAATTGTCTTCCCCAAGTAAAATCTAGCTTGGGGGTGAAATAAGTATAGCCAGGCAGAAAAACTTTCTTTACGGTTCCATCATCTTTCACCTTGTACGTTTCGGGCAGAAATGTTCTAACATAGCCAAAGCCCAAGCCTGCCTCATAAAACCAACTGCGTTTGGTTATTTTTTGATATTTAATGCCGTAGGTATTGATGAGCGCAGTAAACATTTTGGGATGGCAGTAAGCTCCTAAGTCTATCGTTGCAATAAGATTTCTTTGCTTTATCCAAACTTTATCATGTTTTCGAGGCTTTGTTTTTTCTTTGCTAGCAAAGGTCTTTTCAGCTTGGATATTTAAGCCGGGATAAATTAATTGATTGCCCAACAAACTGCCTTTGTAATGCAGGTGTTGACCATAAACCTTTGCCGAAAAGCAAAGTAGCATGAGGAAAAGTATTTTGTTCATTGATTGAGAATGCTTACTGCAAGATTACAGCAAAATTGGGAGAATTTGTTTGGTGAATTTGGCAGCATTATTTTAACTTATTTATATTTTTACAGTTTTATGATAATTTGAAAATATACTGCGATTTAATTTAGTTACATTTGTAACCGTTACAAAAGCAACTAAATAAATTGGAGAAGTCAAACATTTACGGTTACAATATGGCAAGGATATCTGAGGTGTACCTGAGCACTTTGTCTGCCATCATGAAACCTCATGGACTGGAACGCTGTTTTGTGCCATTGCTGTTTTTAATAGAACATAGTGGGAAAACAACGCAAACGGAATTGGGGCAGGCCATAAGAAGAGATAAAGTATCTGTTATGCGGATGGTAGATTACCTAAGTGAAAGAGATTTTGTTAAAAGAAAGCAAGGCGAAGAAGATAGACGATGTCAGTTGCTTGAAGTAACCCAGAAAGCATTGGATATTGAGCCTTTTATTAGAAAAGGAATTACCCAAACTAATGAATTGTTGATGAATGATTTTACCCCAGAAGAGAAAGAGATTTTTAAAAGAGGAATGGATAAATTGTACCAAAACATCACCCATTTACCCGAACCAGAATTTATTATAAACGCATCTAAAAAAGACGGAAAAGAAAAAATATGAAACATTTCAGTAAAATAAACCTTTTGGCAGGAATTGTCCTAATAACGCTCAACTCTTGCAGTTCTGGTGAAGGAAAAGGAAATGCTGCCGCAACCATGAAGCCACTTAAAGTTGAAGGATATAAGGTGGTAGAAGAGCCTTTTAGCAATGAGGTAACCACCACTGCAAGCCTAATGGCAAGTGAGCAAGTGGAGATAAAAGCCTCTATTGCAGGGCAAGTTTTGGCTATTTACTTTAAAGAGGGAAGTACCGTAAGAGAGGGTCAAGCCATCGTAAGATTAGATGACAGAGCTTGGAAAGCGGCACTTATTGGAGTTAAAGCACAATTGGCAAATGCACAAAAAGACTATCAACGCAAAAAGGAATTATTAAGCATAGAAGGTATTAGTCAAGAGGAAGTGGATAAGGCGTTTACCAGTGTTGAGTCCTTGAAATCAGAAATGAATCAGCTAGAAGTAAATATTGGTTTAGCCAATGTTACCGCACCGTTTTCTGGGAAATTAGGTATGAGAGATTTTAGTAAAGGTGCATTTTTAAAGCAAGGAGATGCAATTACAACATTGGCTGCTACCAATGAATTGAAAGTTGATTTTAGCCTTGCCCAAAATTTAGAATCAAGCATCAATGTAGGAGATGTAGTGCAAATAAAAGTGGGAAATGATACACTAAAGGCTAAGGTTTACGCCATTAGTCCAACCATCAATACCAATACAAGAACTCTGAATGTAAGAGCCATGTTGTCACAGCCTAGCAAAAATAGGGTATTACCTGGAACGTATGCACAAGTAATTATGTCCTCTCAAAAACTTTCAAATGCTTTGCTGGTTCCCACGCAGTCCATCGTTCCATCCATATCAGAGCAAACACTCTACGTGAGCCAAAACGGAAAAGCTAAAAGAATAACGGTAACACTTGGAAACAGAACGGCAGATAAAGTGCATGTACTAACAGGAATAAATGCAGGAGACACAGTGCTTACCACTGGTTTGCTGCAAATTAAAGACGGAATGGACTTAGAGTTTTTAAACGTAAAGTAACAATAAAGCATGACTTTATCAGAAATAAGTATCAAAAGACCTGTATTGGCAACCGTGTTTGCCATTATCATTGTATTGCTGGGAGCGGTTGGCTATATATCTCTAGGAGTGAGGGAATACCCAAGTGTTGATCCTCCTATTGTTAACGTAGAAACAAATTATGCCGGTGCAAATGCAGAAATCATAGAAGCTGAAATTACGGAGCCGCTTGAGGAACAAATTAATAGTATCGATGGCGTCAAAATTTTAAGTTCTAACAGTACGGATGGCAGAAGCACCATCACTGTAGAGTTTTTACCTACTGTGGATTTAAACGATGCAGCAAATGATGTGAGAGATAAAGTTTCTAAAGCCCTAAAATCTTTACCGCCAGATGCAGATCCACCTACAGTAAATAAGGCAGATGCCAATGCTGAAACCATTTTATCCATTACCGTTCAAAGTGAAAAAAGGGGCTTATTGGAGTTGACGCAAATAGGGAACAATATTTTTAAAGAAAGGCTGCAAACCATTCCCGGTGTAAGTAGCATTCGTATTTGGGGAGAGAAAAAATACGCTATGCGTTTGGAATTAGACCCAAACAAAATGAGGGAGTTGAACATTAGTCCTACAGATATTCAAAATGCCTTGGATGAACAAAACATAGAACTGCCTTCAGGTAGAATAGAAGGAAATGAAACGGAACTTACCGTCAGAACCGTTGGGAGATTATACACTGTAGAAGAGTTTGACGACTTAATCCTAAAAGAATCTGGTAACACGCTTATCCGATTAAAGGATGTAGGCAAGGCTAGGCTAGGAGCAGAGGCAGAAAGAACCTTGTTGAGAGGAAATGGCGTAATTCCAATGGTAGGAATTGCATTGCAACCACAGCCAGGTTCTAATTCAATTGAAATTGTAGATGAGGCATTCCGCAGGTTGGAAATCATGAAAAAAGATTTACCAGAAGACATTGTATTAGATGTTGCCATGAACACCACAACCACCATTAGAAATGCCATTAGCGAAGTGAAATCTACCATTATACTCGCCTTTATATTGGTGCTCATGGTTATCTTCTTTTTCTTAAGAAACTGGAGAACCACCTTAATTCCTATCATTTTAATTCCTATTTCATTGATTGGAAGTTTTGCCATATTGTATGCTGCAGGTTTTTCAATCAACATATTATCGCTGTTAGGGCTAGTATTGGCAACAGGATTGGTGGTGGATGATGCCATTGTGGTAATGGAAAATATTTATACCAAAATAGAGGCAGGAATGCACCCTATAAAAGCAGCATTTGAAGGTTCACGAGAAGTATTTTTTGCTGTAATAGCCACTTCTATTACGCTAATTTGCGTGTTTTTACCTATCTTTTTTATGCCAGGACTTACGGGGCAATTGTTCCAAGAGTTTGCCATGGTAGTGGTAGGTTCTATTGTTATCTCAACCTTTGTTACCTTATCACTTACGCCCATGATGAGTTCTAGAATTCTGAAAAAAAGTACTAAGGAAAATGCAATGATGCGTGCTTTTGGTAGTATTGTAGATGCAGCAATAAAGGTTTATGCCAAATCATTAAAATCCTTTATGAACAAGCGGTGGTTAGCATTTCCAATATTTGGAATAATGGTAGTGGTGATGTTTTTTATTGGTTCACAATTAAAGTCGGAGTTAGCCCCTAAGGAAGATAAAAGTAAACTAAGAATTATCTCTACCGCACCAGAAGGGACCTCTTTTGAGGCAATGGACAGATATCAAGTAAAACTAATGCAGTTGATGGATACTGTTCCTGAAAAAGCATTTTTATTGGGAGTAACATCGCCTACCTTTAGGGCTTCTACTGCTGCCAACTCTTCTTTTATATTTATGCCGCTGAAACAACCAGGAGAACGAAAAAAATCTCAGATGGAATTGGCAGATGAACTGAATGCGAAACTGAGCTCCTTTAACTTTGCAAAATCGTTTGTGGTGCAAGAAGAAACCATTAAAACCAATGGTGGTGGTGGAAAATTGCCGCTGCAATTTATTTTACAAGCACCTGATTTGGATAGGCTAAAAGCTGCCCTACCTGTGTTTATGGATAAGGTGCAGAACAGTCCTGTATTTTCTGTTTCTCAGGTAGATTTAAAGTTTAATAAGCCCGAAATTACCATTGATATCAATAGGAACAAGGCTTCACTAATGGGTGTGAGCGTAGAGGATATTGCCATGACGCTACAAACTTTTTTGAGTGAGCAAAGACTAGGCTATTTTATGAAAGATGGCAAGCAATATTATGTTTTGAGTGAAGCCATTAGGGAAAAGAAAGATGAACCCTTAGATTTAAACAACATCACGGTTAGGAACAAAAATAACCAAATGGTGTCCTTGGACAACTTGGTGGATATAGGTTTCCAAAGCCGTCCTCCCTCTTTATTACGGTACAATAGATACACCTCAGCAACTGTAGAGGCATCACCTGCACCGGGTTTTACGATAGGAGATGGGGTAGATGAAATGAGAAAAATTGCTGCAGAAGTGTTGGACGAATCTTTCAGTACGGAATTGGCGGGAAGTGCATCAGACTATGCGGAAAGTTCTGATAGTACCACCATTATCTTTGTATTTGCGTTGATATTGGTTTACTTAACCCTCGCTGCACAGTTTGAAAGTTTTAGAGACCCGCTTACCATTATGCTTACCGTTCCTTTGGCACTAACTGGAGCCGTTCTTACGCTGTGGGTATTTGGGCAAACCTTGAATATTTTTAGCCAAATAGGCATGATTGTTTTGGTGGGGATTGTTACTAAAAATGGTATTTTGATTGTAGAATTTGCCAATCAAAAAAGAGAGGAAGGATTAACCCTAATTGAAGCCGCAACCGTGGCTGCGACCCAACGTTTTAGACCTATTTTAATGACCAGTCTTTCAACCGTACTAGGTGCTTTACCTATTGCACTTGCCATGGGTGACTCTTCTACCAGTAGAATTCCAATGGGACTAACCATTATCGGTGGGCTGATTTTGGCATTAATACTTACCTTATACATCATTCCGGCATTGTACTCTTACATTGCTAGTAAAGAAAACAAGATTATCAATGAAGAAGATTATAATTAGAATAACCACTTTATGCTTATTGCTTTTGAGTATGGATATGCAGGCGCAGTCTTTATCTCAATTAATTGCTACGGCACTTGAAAAAAACTATCAAATTGCTATCGCTAAAAATGAAACGCAAATAGCGGCAAACAACAATGTTATTGGGAATACGGGTAAATTACCTTCGATAAATATAGATGGAGGTATGTCTACTGGATGGTACAACTCACAGCAAAACTTGGCAGATGGCACGGTGCGAAAAGGAAGTATGGCACAGAATACCAATCTTAACTTAGGGATAATAGCAAATTGGACACTTTTTGAGGGTTTTAAAACAACCGCTACAAGAAACAAACTAGGTATTCTACAAGCTTTGGGCGAAGCAAATACCAAGTATTATATTGAGCAAACGGTAAGCGATATTGCGGTGGCATATTACCAATTGTATTATGAAAAAAGTTTGCTTGAAAACTATATGGAATCGCTAGAAATATCTCGGTACCGATTTCAAGTAGAGCAAAAGAAAAAGGAGATAGGCGCAAGCAATGCGGTAAATTATGGACTTGCCATTGTGGATTATCAAACCGATAGCATGAATTACCTAGCCCAACAAAACACTATAGCATCATTACAAGTAGAGCTAAACCGATTGTTGAATATGGATTTATTGAACAACACATTGCCTACTAGCACTGCTTTTGATTTAATGCAACTGCCCTCTAAAGATTCTTTATTGGCAGCCATTACCCGCAACAATGCAGCTATGGAACAAACTAAACTAAGAGCATTGATTGCTGAAAATGACCTGCGTTTGGCAAAGGCGAATCAGTATCCAAAGATAGATTTATTTGCAGGCTACCAATACACTGCGTCTCAGTCTGCAGTAGGTTTTGTAAAGTCTAATAGCAATTTAGGGCCTACTGTTGGCGTAAATGTTAGTTTTAATTTATTCAATGGCGGTGCTGTAACAAGAGCAATAACCAACACGGATTTACTGGAAGAAAATACCCAAATAGCCACGGAAGAAACCACCCAGAACCTACAAGCGCAGGTGCACACCTTGCATCAGCAATATGTATCTGTTGCCAATAGGCTAGAACTGGCAAAGCAGAACACCGCAGAAATGCAGAAAGTGATAGAAGTGGCATTGCAACAACTCAACAAAGGAACGATTAATGGATTTGATTTTAGACTGCTGCAACAAAACCTATTGAACAGCAAGCTTACCACACTTCAACTACAAAACATCCTTAAAAACATAGAGATAAGTTTATTTAGGCTTTCTGGAACGGTTGTGGAGCGGTATGTTTAGGGGATGCACTAGTATTTGATCCCTAACGAAATCAAGAGTAGTCTCGTTATTGATAAAATATGGGTAAAGAAATCCAATCATAAGCATATTTCGTCCCGTACGGGACGAAACTTAAGGAGATTCACTTTTTTACCAATATCAGATGCTTAACAGCACCATGGTTAATCCCTTTAGGGATAAAATATGGGTAAAGATATGTAATCCGAAATGTATCTCGTCCCATACGGGACGAAACCTTTGGCGTAGTTTTTTTACCCATATTTGATGCCTATCGGCATCACGATTAATCCCTTTAGGGATGTGATATGGGTCGAAGAAATTATGGGACAGACATATTTCGTCCCGTAGGGACGAAACTCCTTGAGTTATTCTTTTTTACTCATATTTGATGCCTAACCACCTAATCAGCCATATCTAGACAAAGGGTTAACCTACTCCGCATCATACCCAACTGGTTTAAAAACAAAACGTTCGTCATATTCCACTTCAAACTTATTTAGAAAATCAAGATACTCTTCTAAAAATGTATGTTTTCTATGATGTTCTTCTTGGTTTTTGATATAATCAATCACGGCATTTACATGAGATTTACTATAAGAAAACGCACCATATCCTTCTTGCCATGAAAACTTACCTTTTACAAAGCCATTGTTATTAATCCATTTTGAACTATCTCCTTTTATATCTTGCATTAGTTCTGATAAAGATTGGGTAGGACGCATTCCTACTAAAATATGAATATGGTCTGGCATTCCATTAATTACCAAAACTTTGTGTTGATGATTTTGTATAATCCCAGTGATGTATTTGTACAATTCAGTTTTCCAGCTTTTTCTAATGAAACATTCACGGTTTTGAACGGCAAAAATCATTTGAATATGTAATTGAGTGTATGTGTTTGGCATTATATATGCCTTGATTAATGTGGTATTAATTTAATGTTTTAAGCATGTAAAATAACTTATTTAAGGATAAAAATTTACAGAATTTTGGAGTTTAATAATCCTTAATAATTCTATTTTTATTCATAATGAGTCACCAATGTGCTATTGATTACCGAAGCCCAACTAAATTCTATAACAAATGGCATTGATATTCATTCCTGCCCCAACTGAGGCAAAGAGCACATTGTCTCCAGTTTTTAAAGCGTATCCTTCAAGCTGACACTTTCTAACCATATCAAATAGGGTAGGGACGGTAGCTACAGAGCTGTTGCCCAGCATGTAAATGTTCATCGGCAAAACATTGTCGGGTACTTTGGCAATGCCGTATGCGTTATACAATGCCTTGATAATTGCATCATCCAGTTTTTCATTGGCTTGATGAATAAATATCATACTGATATCTTGGATACCTAAACCTGCTTTCGTAAGGCATTCTTTCATAGCGGCAGGAACATATTTTAGCGCATATTCATAGATTTTTCGGCCCTTCATTTTTATAAAACGCAGGCGCGGATCGGAATGTGGAAAATTAGATTCTCCTAAATACAGGTAATCTACCTCTTCTTCACAGTGCGACTGAGTTGCTGTACTTAATATGCCACTTCCCATTTCATCTACCTCTTGCAATTCCACGACACAAGCGCCTGCACCGTCAGAAAAAATCATGCTATCTCTATCGTAATCATCAACAACCCTGCTCAAGGTTTCTGCACCAATTACCAAGCATTTTTTGGCAATTTCGGCTTTCAAAAAAGCATCTGCTTGAATCAATCCTTGAATCCATCCGGGGCAACCAAATAGAATGTCATAGGGTATACAGTATGGATTTTTGATTTGAAGATTGTGTTTTATCCTTGAAGCGAGTGCAGGAACTGTATCCGTTTGAATGGTATGCTTTATAATATTGCCAAAGTTGTGGGCTGTAATAATTTGATCTATGGTCTCTGCATCTATTTTACTTTCTTCGATAGCTTCCCTGGCGGCAAATGTTCCAATATCTGAAGTGTTGATTTCTGTATGAACGTAGCGTCTTTCTTCAATGCCGGTAATCTGTTTAAATTTCTCAACTACAACTGAAGGTTCTGTTTCTATGCGATTTTTATTTTCATCAAAAAAATTATGCACCGTAAAATCTCTATTTGTTTTGACTACCTTTGGAATATAACTTCCAGTGCCTGTTATCACGGTTCTTTTCATAATCTTTTTAGGGGTTATTAAATGGGGCTAAGTTTTTATCAATCCCTTTGTGCAGTGCTATCAAAAAGGCTATTAAATATGCGAAGTTCAATCAATAATTAATATTTGCCTAATTCTAACCTAATTATTTTTCTTCTAGCATAGAAACTATTCTTACCAACAGTTAATAAAACAACCCCAGTTGTAGCAAAAAGGACAACAAATAAGTATTGATGTCAATGGAAGGGGATTTTAACGCATGGCGTTGATGTGTTAGCGAAAATCACAATCCATAAGATGGTCATTCACTATGCCTACTGCCTGCATAAATGCGTAAATGATAGTAGAACCAACAAATTTAAAACCGCGTTTCTTTAAATCTTTGCTAATTTTATCAGCAAGTTCAGTTTTGGCGGGAATATCCTTTAACGTTTCACATTGATTGTGTATAGGAGTGTAGTTAACAAATGCCCAAATGTAGGTGTCAAAACTGCCAAACTCTTTTTGCACTGCCAAAAAAGCCTTGGCATTGATAACCGCTGCATTTACTTTAAGCCTGTTTCGGATAATGCCCGGATCCTGCAGAAGTAATTCCACCTTTCCTTCATTGTAATTAGCCACTATAGTGGGGTCAAACTGAGCAAATACCTCTCGGTAGCGTTCCCTTTTCTTCAAAACAGTTATCCAACTTAACCCTGCTTGCGCACCTTCTAAAATAAGCATTTCAAAAAGTTTGTTGTCATCATGCACTGGTATGCCCCATTCATAGTCATGATAGTTTTGGTACAATTCACTCCCCAAACACCAACCGCACCTTACTTTTTCTGTTTTCATATTGTTTCGATAAACTTTTTAAAATTATCCAAATAGGTTTGACTTTGCTGCATAAAAGCCTTTTTCATCAGTGGACTTAGCAATTTCATACCCCAATTTTTAAATTCAAAAACATGGGTAGTTTCATGATAGGTCTCGTTCTCAGCAAGTGCCTTGAATCTGTGGGTAATCATATTGTTAACATCTCTACTTTTGCTTACCAATTTTAGGCTTTCTGGCAGCTTATTTTCAAGAATAATTTGTGTCATAACCAGTGTGCGTCTGCCCATAGCAAATGTTAAACGACTTTTTGACCCAATAGTAAGCGGTTCGCCATCTACTTGTTCAAAAGACTGCAACCCATCCATCCATTTTACTTTGTTTTCTTGGTTAGAAAATTCTTTGACTACTTGTTCAATAGGTTTTGATATGGTATTGCTTACAGTATATCTCATGTTATTTTGACTTTGTGTAATCTCGGAAAAAGCCACATTCCTTAATTATTTCCTTGTAATATTTTGTTCGAGCGCTTTGTTTTTTCATTTGGGCATAGTAGGTGCCCATAGGCATTTGCCCAGGCTTATTGGTGGGTGAGAGGTTATACCAATTATTTTGTTCGCATTTAGCAGCCATCCAGTAACATTTTACTTTAAACTCTTCATTGTTACTTGCCAGGGCAGCCTTCTCGTAATAAGAAAGCGCTAATTTGTTATCGTAAACAAAATGGCTGAAAGAAGATGGAGCGTTCTCAATATAGGCATAAAAGTTACTGGCATTGGTAATAAAATTTACTTCGTAAAACGCGCGGGCATTGCCATAATAGCTCATGTTATAATAAGCATTCCCTGCTTTAAAATAGTTTTCTGCGGCATTGATACCGCTTTCCGCTTGCCCTATATAATCATCCAACTGTTTATAAAAGTTATAAGAAGTGATGGTTAATTTTGTCGCTTTAAAGTCGCAATCATGGCAATCGATGATGCGAGCTGTAAATGGGTCTGCTTGCAATCTTATAGGCGTACCTTTTTCAAGATAAGTGATTGCCTCAGCTCTTTTGTCTTGATAGGCATACAGAATGCCCTTCATGTAATTTAAGTCAGCTAGAGTGTAAGGATAAACGCTTGTAATTGATTTTTCCCAATTCGTTTTATTGGGCTTGTCAATCAAGGCAATAAGTTGGTCTATTTGAGTATGGTTTTCATAAAAGCCCTCTATTAAAAAAGGTTCAGTGCATATAGCCAATAAGGTATCTCCTTCTAATTTGTTCAGTTTGGCAAGCTTCTTTTTTAAATAACTTTGACCGTCATGCACTCTCAAATCTTGTGCAAATTTTTGTGTTTTAAGCAGCCAATCGATATCGGGTATTAGCTTTTCTTTTAATGAATCATTTAATTTATTGACACTTTCCAGCCTATTGACCATTCTGAGCAGTCTTATTTGCTCTTTTACCAAAGTGGTATTTCTTTGATTTTGCTCGGCTAATTCAAAGTATTTATTGGCCAATTGACCTTCTTTTAAAAGTGCCGCAAGATAACCAGCAGCTAAATTCCATGCAGTGGGATTATCGGTATTATTTGCGTCAGCCACTTTTTTAATAAAGTTATATATCTCTTTAGTTTCTATAGGGGAATAATTACGGTACTCTTTACCAGTAGTATTTTTATCGGTAAAGTACAATTGATTGCTGTTATTTAAATAAAAATCTAAATCTTCTTCCTGAATATTAACACACCTAACCAATAGGAGGTTAAGGTAAGGTGAACTCGGTTTTAATGCATAAATTTGTTTTAAGGCTTTAAAGTCATCCAAATGCATTCCTTGTAATTGCAATAGGGCACACTTCTGATTGGTATCCTTAATTTGAGCAAGAGAGGTATTTAAAGTTTCATCGTTCTCAAAGGGTTTGTAACTAACCTGTGCAACTTCCTTCATTTTAGGATAAGCATCATAGATTTTGGCAAACAAAGCATTGGAAAGGGGAAGATTTTTTGTTTGCAATGCCCCAGCAGCATAACCCAAAGCACGGAAATACATCGCACCATTGTCTTTCATAAACTCCTTGTTTTCATTAAAGAAGGTATAGGCATCAAGTCCAGTTGTTGTACTTTTTTGCTCATCCTTTATCGCGTAATGCAAGCGTGTTAGTTGCATATAATAACGCTCCTTTATGAAATTATAAGCATTGCCTTTTACATCTTTCAAGCCTTTAGCAATCAATTCTTCAATCTTTTCTATAGGTACTTTTGGTTGTGGCTCATCACCCCAATAATTCAGTTTTTTATTTACTATTTCACACCGTTTGGCATAAACTACATAATAGAGAAAGGCTAAGGCTTTATCAGCATCAACGAAATGAATTAAATTAGTTGTCATTAGTTTATCTCTAGTGGTCTGCTTTTTGGTTAAAACATATCCGTCAAAAATTAAATTATGCAATGACTCGGATAGCTTAACCTTGCCTCTTAAAGAAAATAATAAATCCTCAATTTCTTCAATGGAATATTCATACATAAAAGATTTAATTTCATCTGATTTAGCGTGCTTTCCTAAAAAATCTTTCCATTCAGAAACATTTTGGTCTGTAAAAATAATAGCTGTAGTGTAACTGCCTGTTTTGATATTGGAGTATAAATTGCGAAAATACTCCTGTTCTGAAGTACCTATCACTTCTGGTGCAAAAATACCGCTTTCCTCATATCCTCCATCAGCACATGCAATCACAATCTGTCTAGCAATGGCAATTGTACTAAGGCAACAAAATGTGTATATCCCTAATTTTTTCATGGTTAAATCTGGTAATCGTTTTTTCGTCTAAGTCAAAATAGAGAATGTTTTCAAAGCCTTCTTTGGGTGCATTTTTCGCCAATATTCTAGCAGCGGCTTCACAATCTTCTTCTGAGATAGTTTCTAGCTTTATATAATCGTTGATTTTAAATAGAATACCTTTATATATAACAGTATTTTTGACACGAATGTATTTATCATCGTAAAAGAAGATACTGGTATCTGCAAAATCCAACAATTCTCTTCTAGGCAACAAGTTAACAATTTTATTTTTGCGACATTGAATAGCCCACGAAAATATGGGCAAAGCTGCATCTAGTCGCATCGGATAATCATGAATGTAATTGCTATACTTTTCTGCGTCATTTGCATTGAAAATACTATTGTCTTTAATTTTTGTACTTAATTTACCCATATTGTAAAACATAACGGTTCCTTTATCTACCGGAGGAATACCAGTTTTTCTGCGGTATTTGATTTGATGTAAGCGCAAGGTGCAATTCAATGTTTTGTTTCCCAACTTCTTTTTAATTTCGGTTAAAAATGCAAAGTATTTGTGCTGAGAGGTTTCAGTCCAATCACAGTCCATTTGATACTCTGTAAAATCAAAATTTCTATTTGCAGCCATAATGTTTATTTGCTCCGCAACCTGCTGTGCAAAGAAAGCAATGGCCGAATCTGCAATATTTACAAAAACCTCATTTTTGAAATAAACCACTGGAACAATAGTAAATTTACTCAGGGTGTCAATGGTTTTTAGTTTTGCAATAGGAGTGGGGGCATTGTTTTGCTCATCCCACACTACGTCAAACAAACGCACGTACATTTTTTTACATTTTAGCTGGGTTAAGGTAAGCTTTTCAATTGCTGTCAACTCATACGTTGTTTTCCAAAAATAGAAGACAGGAGCATCTTCTCGTTTTTCAGTATTACAGCCAAACAAAACGATGGCGAGTAATAGGATAGTAATAATTTTAGAAAGGTAGCGCAAAGGAAATAAATTTTTTAAAGGCTCAAATATAGTATTTTTGATAACTTTAAAGTTTAATTTTCAATTAGTAAATTAGGATTGCTTTCAATTCAATTAGTAATTTCATCGCGTCTTATGCTTTAAAATACCCAATTTTGATTACAGTACGTTGAGTCATTTACCAAACAAATGACATTGTATTATTTTTGTCACTTTAGAAAACTTTAGGATGCAAAAGCAAAAAAATCAACATTAAAAATTAGTGCCATACCCATCATTTCTTATCTTTGCAGCTTCTAAAATGAATACTTCAGTTGCATTTTACACTTTGGGTTGTAAATTAAACTTTACAGAAACTTCTGCCATTGGGTCTCAATTGAGTAATGCGGGTATGCAAACGGTTGATTTTACAGAAGGTGCAGACATTTATGTAATCAATACCTGTAGCGTTACAGACCATGCAGATAGGAAATGTAAGCGCGTTGTGCGAGAGGCTTTGAAGCACAATGAAAATGCATTTGTGGTAATCGTAGGTTGTTATGCCCAATTAAAGCCTGCTGAAATAGCACAAATACCCGGTGTAGATTTGGTTTTGGGTGCAGCAGAAAAGTTTAACTTAATGCATCATTTGGCGGATATTCAAAAAAGGCCTAAAGCCACCGTTCACAATGGAAATATTAAGGAAACCCGCGATTTTTTTCCTGCTTTTAGCAAAGATGAACGCACCCGCACATTTCTAAAAGTTCAAGATGGTTGTGATTATTTCTGTTCATTTTGTACCATTCCCTTGGCTAGGGGTAAAAGTAGGAGTGCAAGTATTGAACAAACATTAATCTCAGCACAAGAGGCTGCCAAACATGCAAAGGAAATTGTTTTAACTGGAGTAAATATTGGCGATTTTGGAGTGGGCAATAACGAATCTTTTTATGCGCTTATCCAAGCGATAGAAAAACAAGTGGACATTGAAAGAATTAGAATAAGTTCAATTGAACCCAATTTATTAAGCAATGATATTATCTCATGGGTTAGTAATTCTCAAAAGTTTGTTCCTCATTTTCATATCCCATTGCAAAGTGGGAGCGATGAATTACTGGGTAGCATGAGGAGAAAATACAGAACAGAATTATATATCAATCGCATAAAGACTATAAAAAATTTAATGCCTGATTGTTGTATTGGAGTAGATGTTATTGTTGGTTATCCAGGAGAAACGGATGCACATTTTAAGGAAACCTATCAATTTTTAAATGACTTGGACATCAGCTACCTGCATGTATTTCCTTATTCAGAAAGACCCAATACCACTGCTTACAAATTGAAAGGTGTAGTGCCGCACAAAACAAGAACAGAGCGGGTACAAATGTTGCGTATTTTATCCGAAAAGAAGCGTGCACATTTTTATAGGACGCAACAAGGGAAAGTAAAGGCGGTATTATTTGAAGCGGAGAAGAAAGATGGCTTTATATATGGGTTTACTGATAATTACATCAAAGTAAAAGCTGCATATGACCCATTATTGGTTGATGAAATTGTTTGGGTTGCCTTGGATAAATTGGATTCAGCGGGTTTTTATGATGTTGAAAGAGATGCCATACAAGAAAAACCAAGCCAACTTAAAGCTGAAGCAAACGAAGTTTAAAGCAAGGAAAACTTAACGCAACCCTACATTAAAACTAAATGACTGTTTTGTAATACTACAACCTGATTGTACAAATCATGCTGTAAGCAAAGCTCCATATCGCCTGAGGCATCATATTTACTCAGTCTTTTATAATGACTGGATTGTTTCAGAAATTCATGAAATCCAAACTCGGTGGCACAGTGATAGAGGTTCTTGCACAACAAGGCAGCATCTGAATCAATTTCAAAAGAATCTGCCAAAACAGTAATCATTGCTCCTGCAAACAAGCTGTCTTCCAAATTGAATTGATCTTTCCACCCTGCACAAAACAATACTACATCTTTCGATTGAGCGTTTAAATAGTCCGCTGTAGCCTTTAAGTTCATAAAAGAACCTGAAATTACTTGATAACAATCGGCATTTTTTGCCAATTCAAAGCATTTGGTTCCATTGGTGGTTGTTAAGGCTAATTTTTTTCCTTTTAAATTTTCCCTTTGGATTAACACAGGCGAATTGCCAAAGTCAAAATCATCCAACGGCTTACCGTTCCTTTCACCTGCAGTTAAATAGCCTTGTTCTGCATAGGTAAGGGTTTCATCTGCTTCCATGATTGGCAAAACTGCCAAAGCACCATAATGCAATGCCGCGCAAATTGTTGATGTAGCCCTGAAAATATCAATTACTACAACTTGCTTATCACTAGCATCTTGAAGGCTCCATAGGGCAGGAGTAAGGACCACATCAATTTTAGGCATACAGTCGACAAAGAAAGGATTTATTTTGGATATTATTGGTTAAAATTACAATAAGTCTTTTGCATAAGATGCATTGTGTTTTATTTAAGTCCTTCAATCCTCAGTCAAGTTTACTTTTGCTCAAAACAAAAAGTCTAATATGAAAAACTCTTTCTGCTTTGCAGTTTTGGATCAATGAGTTTTCCATATTAGACTTTTTAAAAGAACGGTGCGTGATAATCAGTGCGGTTTACATGAGCACTTCATAACCTACTAGATTGAAAAATAGACTGTATTCAATGTTATTTAAACCTATACCCTATACTCAAGCCAAACCCTGTATTTTTTTCTGCTAACTTATTGTTAGTTTGTGAGTTGATATTGATTAAACCCAGGGAAGAATTAAATACAAAGTTGATTCCATTTCTCAATTCATAACCAAAGAAAAAGTTACCACCTACATCTAACGGTTTATAGTTAGCAAAATTATTGGTCTCATTGATTGGAGCCGTTTTGGTATAATTGATATTCCTGTCAGCAGGAGCAAGGGTTCCTGTAAATTTTGCTTTACCGCCAAAGCTGTATCCTACATAAGGACCAAAGCCAAGTATAAAGCGTCCAGAGCCTACCAAAGGCTTATACACTAAATTTAAAGGAACTTCTATATAATTCATAGAAATTTCTCGGGTAATTAAAACATCCTTGTTGTTAACATTATAGATGAAATCTCCTTTTGCACCCTTCCCAATATATTGAGCGCCTACTTGAAATTTAAAATCTGGGGCGAGCGGTATTTCTTCACTAATTCCCACGTGAAACTTGGTTACAAGTGAATTTTCTAGTTTATTTCCATTGGCGTCTTTCCCATTGATGTTTTGAAAATTTACGCCTCCGTAAATTCCAAATCGAGCTTTGGAGTCAGTACTAGTAGTAGTTTGTGCGCTGGTGTTCAAAGACATTGCAAGTGCTGCAGCAACGATGATGATATGATTTTTCATGTTTTTTTTAGTTTAAAGTGTGTTAAATTTATTTTGCTTCTGCCTCTTTTTTGGCTTCTTGTTGCATTTTTGCATTAGCAGTAATTAAGAATTCTACTCTTCTGTTTTGCGCCCTAGATTCTTCCGTGTCATTGCTGTAATTTGGAGCAGTTTCACCATAGCCTTTGATACTTATTCTGCTCCCTGCAATTCCTTTTGATTTTAAATACTGAGAAACAGCGCTTGCTCTTTTTAAGGATAGCTTCATATTGTAGTCATGACTACCTGTATTGTCAGTATGACCTTGGACTTCAATATTGGTATCGGGATATTTCACCAAAACAGTATTCAATTTGTCCAAGTTAACTTTGGCGTTTGCATTTAAGTCAGATTGATCAACCCCAAAAAGGATTTTATCAGTGAACTCTACGATTATTCCCTCACCAACGCGGTAAACCTTTGCTCCAGGTACTGATTCTTCAATCTCTTGTGCTTGTTTATCCATCTTTCTTCCAATAAGTGCTCCAGCAGTGCCACCTACTGTTGCTCCAATTAATGCTCCTAGTGCAGTATTTCCTGATGCTCTTCCCACTACTGCGCCAATAACAGCACCACTTCCCGCTCCGATGGCTGCTCCTTTTGTTGTTTTACTGGCTTTACAACCGATTGATGTTGTCGTAATTAGAATAGCGGAAGCTATTCCAAGAATTGATAATTTTAAAGTTTGCATATGTGTAATTTGTTTTTTTATAACTTTATCAATCTCTGCACCAAAGGAATAAGTAAAGCTACCCTAGGCATTTTATACTTGTAATTAATTGATTTTTAGGTTGTTAAAATGTGATTTTGTGTTCCGTTATTAAAATTGCAACGTGAACCTAAAGCATGCATTTGGGAAAAAAGGAGATAGTAAGTAACATGTTTGGGCAAATAATTCTACACCATTAAGGATTATTTTAACTTTATACTTCTCTAAACATTTTAGTATTTTCAAAATCAATAATATTTAATCATATTTGAAACTTCATAGATGGCGTATAAATCACTGAACATCCTGAATTGGAAACACATAGACCTACTGGTTTTTACAGTGGTTACGGCTTTTTCTATTGCCTATGGGCAAACTTCTGTTTTCTATATCCTCTATTTATTTTGGTGGAGTGAGCTGATTAGGAAAGTTGTTGGTCATATTTATTTGAAAAGAAACAGTGCTCATTATCAACAGAGGAGCCCTACAGATAGGATGGGGTCTTTTTTTCTGCTAGGTATTTATTTTGTATTTATTGTAGTCTTTTTCGGGTTTATGGCAAATTGGGGCAATACAGCGCTCATGATTATCAACATACAGGTACTGTGTTTCAAGAATTGGTTTTTTAATATCAACTTATTGTGGATTTTAGCCGAAAGCATTTGGGTTAGCACAAGGCAAGTAGGAGTTAAGCTAGATTTAAGCCCATTTTCCGCAAACGCCATAGTTATGCATATTTCCATTGTTTTAGGAGGGTTAATTATGTTTTTTATCGTCAAAAGGTTCCCTGATTTTTTTACTCCAGATAACCTTTTTGGTTCTGTCTTAATCGCATTGCCCTTTTTATTGCTGCGTTTATTGGTGGAGCTTAGTTTTAAAAATACGGAGCATAAATTATTGAACGCATTAAAGCAGTAATTTGAATGGTAATGAAAATTTTGATATCCTCTGTCTAAAGGGGTGGTTAGTACATTTAATTTACCCAGCTGCGGGTCTTCGGCACGAGACCCACAGCGCTATTTGCAAGCCTTTACAAACAAGTCCGCACTTTTCTGCTACTCAAAAGATTACCTTTATTCATTTTCCATTAGAATTTCTTGCGCTTCATCGGTAATCTTTCGAATTATGTCATCCATTTCATTTGAAGAGATTATGAGTTGATTTAGCAAAAATGTTAAATCATTTGAATACTCTTTTTTGATTTCTATTAAATTAATAATACCCAATATTTTTGCAAGCGGAGCTCTTACATCATGCGACTGCGTCAATGCAATATTTCTGAGTTTTTCATTTTGTGCTTGAATATGTTTAATATATAAACTTCTACTCAATGCATATTCTATACTTTTAAGAAGAATACCAGGAGATATTTCATCTTTTATCAAAAAATCCTCAACTCCTAATTTTAGACTTTCTTTTGCCAAAGTTAATTCTGAATATCCGGTTAGAACAATTACAGGAACCTGAAGATTTAGTGAAAGTACTTTTTCAACTAATTGAATGTCTGATTCGTCAGGCAAATGTAAATCAAGTAATATAACATCAACATTAATATCAGGTTTGGTTTCTTTTAGTTGAATGAAATCAGCAAATGTCTCACATCTGCTTATTTTTACAGTATTGTAAGCTTCAATCAGATAATCTTCTATTAGCACAAAATCTCCATCATTATCTTCTAAGACAATCACAGATAAGTATTTCCCTGTATTTTGTTCGTTACCCATTCTGTTTACTTAATACTGTTAACTGCAACCAAAACTCTTCAATTTGTAGTATAGCTTTCATAAACTCTTCCATTGCTAAAGGTTTTTTAATGTAGCTATTACAATAATTTTTGTATGCCTTATCAATATCTGTTGGATTAGAAGAAGTTGTGAGCATAATCACGGGAATTTTTTTTAGGATTTCATCCTGCTTAATCTCGTGTAAAACATCAAGCCCATTAAAAATGGGAATATTGATGTCCAATAAAATGATATCAGGTCTGTGAGCTTTTGCGAACGCCCCTTTTTTATATAAAAAATCCAAAGCTTCCCGTCCATTTCTTGCCACACTAACTTGTGTTTGAAACTTACTTTCCTCAAAAGCTTCAAGGGTAAGTACAATATCTCCTTCATTATCTTCTACCAAAAGGATATGTGCTAATTTTAAATTCCGGTTGCTCATAATTATAAAGTTATTTATTTTTAATTTTAAGTATTGTAAAGTAAAAAGTAGAACCTTTATCTACTTCGGATTCAAGCCAAATTTCACCTCCCAAAAACTCAATGCTTCGCTTGGCAATAGCGAGTCCTATACCATTGCCATCGTGTTCTTTTCGGTTTTGTAATCGTTGAAAAATGATAAATACTTTATCGAAAAATTGTTGGTCAATTCCAATTCCATTGTCTTTGATGGCAAACTGCCAAACATTTTCTTTTTCTAGGGCACTAATTTCAATACGTGGTGGTTTATTTTCATCCACATATTTTAGCGCATTGTCAAGTAAGGAATGAAAAATTTGTGTTACTGGAGCCCTATACGTTTCAAAAGAAGGCAATCCCTGAAAAGTGATAGTAGCCTTTTTCTCCGCAATCACTTTTCTTCTCAATTGCGTATATTCAGAAACAATTTCATTTAAGTTTATCCATTCATTTTGTTCGCTAGGTTTATTCGCTCTAGAATAGAGTAATAAATCCTGAATAATTTGCCTCATCCTTTTGGCTCCGTCTGTAGCATAATATATGTATTTTAGGCCCTTTTCATCTAACCTATCTGAATATTTCCGTTGCAATTGATCCATGAAGCTAGTGATCATACGCAAGGGTTCCTGTAAATCATGTGAAGTAATAAATGCAAATTGTTCCAATTCCTCATTAGAACGTTGCAACTCTTTGGTTTGAATATTTAGTTTTTCATTAATGGCCAACAATTCTACTTCGTGATGCTTTCTTTCAGAAATATCAGTCATAGAACCTACCATTTGCAATGATTCACCTTTACTATTTTTAATGAAAATGCCCCTGTCAATTACATGGGCAAAAATGCCATCCTCCCTTTTGAAGCGATACTCCTCTGTCCAAAATGTTTGATCACTTTCAATTACCTTATTCAAGCTGTTAGTGACCCTTTCTAAATCCTCAGGATGAATGTGTTCTGACCAAGATTCAAGCGAAGGCGATATTTTTTCCAAATCATACCCAAACAAAGTGTTAAAACCACCTCCCCAATAAAGGGTATTATCCTTTATATTCCAATCGTAAATTGCATCGTTCGTTGCCTTGGTTACTTTTTCGAAGCGGTCATTAGCCTGTGTGATTTCTCTTTCTGCTTTTTTACGCTGTGTAATATCCCTAATGAAGGCACAGAAAAACTCTTCACCTCCTTGTTTGATTGGTATTACTGTTAATTCAATTGGAAATTCTTCTTTATTTCTTCTTAAGGCAGATAATTCTAATAAGACATTGAGGGCTTTCCCTTCTCCCGTTTTAAGATAGTTCTTTAAACCTTCAACATGGTATTTGCGGAAGGACTCTGGTATAATAGTTTCGGATAATAATTTTCCCATCACCTCTTCTGCTTTCCAACCAAAAATAATTTCTGCCTGAGCATTCCAAAAGGTAATCGTTTCATTGGTATCAATAGTTATAATAGCATCCAAAGCGCCATTCATGATGAGCATTCTTTTCTCTTCGCTTTTTGCAATTTCTGCATTCTCTATTTTGCGTTGGGTAATATCTTTGAAATAAACCGATAAGCCATCCGCTGATGGGTAGGCTGTAACTTCTATCCATTGATTTGTGGTTTCATAAATAGCTTCAAAACTTTGAGTTTCCATGTTTTTCATGGCATAATGGTACTTGGTATAGAAATCAGTATCAATAGCATCTGCAAATTCGTTCCATAAATTTTCACCAACAATGTCCTCTTTCTTTTTGCCTAAAACCGATTCAGCACTTTGGTTCCAATAGGTTACTACCCAGTTATTATCTACTGCAAAAAAAGCATCGCCTATACTCTCAAGAATTTTGTTTTTTTCTTCAATTAATTTTAGTTGGTTTAACTCTGCAAGTTTACGGGTATTTATGTCCTGAAAGCTGCCAAATATTCGAGCACATTTTCCATCCACCAGTTCTGCTCTGCCCATTGATCTTACCCAAACTTCATTGTTTTTATGGGTTACAATAATCGCTTCAAAATCAAACGGAGTTCCTGTTTCAATGCAGGCAGTCACCGCCTCGGTTACAAGTTCTCTGAAATCTGCGCGATAAAAATTAATGGCTTCACTTAATTCTGGCTTAAAATTTTCTGAGGTTTCGTGAATCTCATGGGTAATGTCAGACCAAAAGATAGCGTTATTAATTAGATCGACTTCCCAGCTTCCAACCCTGGCGATTTTGGAGGTTTGTTTAAGTAGCTCTTCGTTTTTGGCTTCTTCCGTTATGTCTAAAATCACTGAATTAAAAACAATTGTACCATCAGCCAAAAATGTTGGACTACCATAGCCTAGATGCGTTCTAATTTCGTTATTAGGCATTACATACCTATACTTATTTTTCCAAAGTGATTTTGTTTCTATAGAGATTTCGATACTTTTTTTATGCTGTTCAAGGTCTCCTCCTTTTTCTATTTGTTTCCAAATTTGTTGGTTATTTTCCATTGCTTCTTTAGTAGAAAATCCCCAAATTAATTCTGCACCATCAGTTACGTGCAAGAGTTTGTCTGTACCATCAGGATATATGACATATTGAAATACTACTCCAGGTAAATTATCAGATAAGGATTGCAAGCGCATCTCAGCTTCTCTGTGTTCGGTAGTATCCTGAAAGTATCCAATAAACTTGACGCATTTTCCGTCAATGAACTCAGGGCTACCAATCACCCTTACCCATTTTTCTTTCTTGCTTCTAGATATAATAACAGCTTCATAATCTAAATAAACGCCCTCAGTGAGACTTTTATAGACCTCATCTGTCACATATGATTTATGTTCTTCCTTATAAAAGTCAATTGCGGTTTCAACATTTGGCACAAATGTACCAGGCTCCATATCATGTAAATGGTATACTTCAGGCGACCAAAAGAGATCATCTTTAATCAAATCGTATTCCCAGCTCCCAACTTTGGCTAATCCATTGGCTTGTCGGTTTAATTCTCTTAGCTTTTTTTCTTCCGTTATATTTTTGGCAGTGCAATAAATAAGCCCTTCGTTTATTTTTGCTTTACAGTACCAGCTCAGCCAAAGTATTTCGCCAGCTTTGGTTATAAAGCGTACCTCAAAACCAAAAGTATCTTGTCCGTTTTGTAATTTTTGAATTTCTTTATAACATATAGTTAGATCTTCAGGGTGTATGAAATTTTCAAAACCTTTTTGGAGAATCTCATTTTCACTATAACCTAAAAGTTCACAGCCAGGATTGTTTATTCGTAAAAACCTTCCCTGAAAATCACCAACACTTATAATGTCAGGGATAGTATCGAAGAGAAGACTATGTTCTATTTCAATGGTTTTTCGTTGGAGCTCTGAGCCAATGAATTTTTCTAATCGCTCAAAAATTCTCGTAAAGTTTTTCAAATGACCCGAGCTGCTTTTCACGCCAATCGTGAGCACCCCTAATACCTCATTGTTGAAGATGAGTGGGATACCCAGTACAGATTTAAGACCAATTTTTTTGGCTGAATCTGCCCTAATAAATTCTTTACTTTTGCTTACATCGTCTAAAAGTAGTTGTTTTCCAGATGCCCATACTTTTCCTGTCAGACCCTCATCCTTAGCAAATTTATTGTTATGATAATTATCGGTATAAAAAATTTCGTCATTAGGAGTTTTAACATAATGACCAGTAAGTCGCATCTCGGTCATTTCCAAGTTAGGCGTCCAAAGTTCTACCCAATCTAGTTTCCCATGAAGTCCAATAATTTCACATAATTTTTTTGTTGCCTTCTCAAAATCATTTACAAGATTAAAAGTCGAACTAATTTGGGCAACTAGTTCATTTTCAATCTCTTTGGTTTTTTGTTCCGTAACATCCCTTTCTATAGAAATCCAATGGGTGTACCATCCCTTTTCATCTGCCACCGGACTGATGGACATATTGATCCAGAACTCCTCTCCATTTTTTTTATAATTAATGGTGGTAATTTCACAGGGTTCCCAATTCCGCAGAGCCTTGCTTAGCCTTGCCAGTTCTGCCTTATCTGATTTTGGTCCTTGAAGGATTCTTGGCGATTTCCCGATGACTTCTTCGGCTGTGTATCCCGTCACTTTGGTAAAGGCCTCATTCACATATAAAATACGTGGCCCTGGTTCATCCAATGGCTCTGCTTCCGTAATTAAGACCGAATCGTTTGTATTGGTAATTACACTTTCAAGTAGTTTCAGCCTTTGTTCTTCTTCTTTTTTTTCTTTTGCGTCTCGGGCTACGCAAAACATAGTTTGGGTTTTTTTGTCCCATCTTGCCGACCAAAGATTAAAAGCAATGCCTCCATCTTTTCTTTTGTATCTATTTTCAAAAGTTGTAAAAACTTTCCCTGCTAATATGTCGGCTGCCACCAGATTTGTTTTTTCTACATCCTCTTCAATAACAAAACTAATGTATGGTTTACCAATTAGCTCCTGTTTTTCATATCCCCATAGCGCTTTACACGCTGCATTCACTTTAGTGAAATTACCCTGCTCATCAATAGAACAAATCACATCTAAAGAAGCATCCAATAGCATTTGGGCTTCGGCATTTGATTTTTTAAATGAAGTAATATCTCGTGATTGGCATGCCACATTGACTACAACTTGGTTTTCATTGGTTAATGGCTTAAACGAAATTTCACTATATTCAACTTGATTGGTATGAGGGTTATAAAAGTTTTCCTCAATTTCAAAGTGTTCGCCTTTCAGCCCTCGCTCAAAATATACTTTCCATTTTTCAAAATAACCGCCAAACCCTTCTGTAAAGATTGGTTCGTCCATTTTTTTCTCTTCGCCCGTCACTTGTTTCATCACGTTTTGATACGCTTGATTGGCGTACTTTAAACAAAAATTGGCATCGATGATCCAAATAAGGTCATTCGACTGTTCAAGAACTAGATTGGCTAATTGTCTTTCGGGCATTTGTGGTTATTTTTAAAAATATAAAAAGTAATACGTTTAATATTGTATTTGTTTTTTACCTGAATATAACCACAGTTTCGTTATGAATAACAAATCATTTATGAGAAATTACCATGATGTGCGTCACATTTTTAGATGACAAAAATATTATATTTTTTATATTTAAACAAAAAATCTTATTGTACTTTTTTATAATTCTGAACTGATTCTATTAATTTTATCGTTGTTGAACTATCTCGACTAATAAACCAACAACTTACTTAAAAAAAATCATTGTAATGAACTAAAAATCCAAAGTTTTTTGTTTTGATCCTATTTTTATTTATTATTTTTTTATAGTGAAATAAAATGAACTCCCATTTCCAATTTCAGACTCTACCCAAATTTCTCCCCCATGCAATTCTACGATTTTTTTGCAAACTGAAAGCCCGATACCATTGCTGTCTGCGTTTTGGCCAAGCGTATTGAAAATTTTAAATATATTTTCATGTTGATCTGCAGGAATATCCATGCCATTGTCTTTGATTTGGAAGTTGATGATTTCATTAGTGCCCGATACGGGTCTTCGGCACGAGACCCACAGCGCTATTTATAAGCCTTTACGAACAAGTCCGCACTTTTCTGCTACTCAAAAGATTACCTATATTTGTTTTTCAATTTGAAAAATATTCAAAAGCTATGAATAAAATATTATATCTATTAAGTATTGGCACATTGTTGATTTCTTGTGGCCAAGGAAATACAAAAACGAAACAACTTGAAGAACGCGTTACTATTTTAGAAAAGGAGCTAGGTATAGAACCTGAAACCAAGGCAACCCATGCCATTCAAAAGAGCAAAAGCTCAAAAGTCTATTTTTTTATAGGTTCTACAATGGAATAAGTTATTAAAGTTATGGGTGAGCCAGACAGTTATTTGGTAACCGCAACGGAGGCTCGTAAGTTTCATTATGGCTTAAGTACTGTTTACTTTTATCAGGACAGTGTAATAGGCTATGATAACTTTGATGGGAATTTGAAAGTGAGGGTGAAGTAGTTCAATGCTTTAAATTGCTGTAACCAGGCATGTTCTGCGATTCTTCACTCAGACGTATAATTGCAATGGATGGCCTGCAATGGCATACCAAAATTACGTACAAAATAAATATTTGTGGGACATTTGTGGGACAATCAAAGATAAATCTTTCCCTGCTTTTTGTTCGTTACTCATTTTATTTAGTTAATATAGTTAACTGCAACCAAAATTCTTCAATTTGTACTATAGCTTTTATAAAATCTTCCATTTCTAAAGGTTTTTTAATGTAGCTATTACAATAGTTTTTGTATGCCTTATCAATATCTGTTTGATTAGAGGAAGTTGTGAGCATAATAACAGGAATTTTTTTCAGGATTTCATCCTGCTTAATCTCGTGTAAAACTTCAAGCCCATTAAAAATGGGAATATTGATGTCCAATAAAATTATGTCAGGCCTTTGAGCTTTTGCAAATTTACCTCTATGGTATAAAAAATCCAAAGCTTCCTGGCCATTTTTTGCCACACTAACTTTTGTGTCGAATTTGCTCTCTTCAAAAGCTTCAAGGGTAAGCATAATATCTCCTTCGTTGTCTTCTACAAGAAGGATATGTGCTAATTTTAAATTCCTATTTCTCATAATTATGTGCGTTTTTTTATTTTAAGTATTGTAAAGTAAAAAGTAGAGCCTTTATCTAATTCCGATTCAAGCCAAATTTTACCCCCTAAAAACTCAATGCTTCGCTTGGCAATTGCTAGTCCTATACCGGTGCCATCGTGTTCTTCTCTGTTTTGTAATCTTTGAAAAATAATAAATATTTTATCGTAAAATTTTGAGTCAATACCAATACCATTGTCTTTTATGGCAAACTGCCAAACTTTTTCTTTTTCCTGGGCACTAATTTCAATGCGTGGTGGTTTCTTTTCATCCACATATTTTAAAGCATTATCAAGCAAACAATGAAATATTTGTGTTATTGGAGCCCGATAAGTTTCAAAAGAAGGCAATCCCTGAAAAGTGATAGTAGCCTTTTTCTCAGCAATCACTTTTCTTCTCAATTGCGTATATTCAGAAACGATTTCATTTAAGTTTATCAATTCTTTTTGTTCGCAAGGTTTATTTGCTCTTGAATAAAGTAATAAATCCAGAATAATTTGTTTCATCCTTTTGGCTCCGTCTGTTGCAAAATGTATGTATTGTAGCGCCTTTTCATCTAACCTATCTGAATATTTCCGTTTCAATTGATCCATAAAACTTGAAATCATGCGCAAAGGTTCCTGTAAATCATGGGAAGCTACAAATGCAAATTGCTCTAACTCTTCATTCGAGCGCTCAAGTTCTAATGCATGTTTTTGTAAGTTTTCATTTAATTTTTTTAACTGTAATTCCAATTGTTTCTGTTCCGTAATATCAGTCTTAGCGCCAACCAATCGTACGGCTTTTCCCTTATTGTCTCTAATAATTCTAGCTCTATCAATGATGTAAACTATTTTTTTGTCATAGGTTATTAAACGGAATTCATGCTCCCAATGTATGCAAGAAATATCTTGCAAAGCGTTGTAAAGACTTTTCCTTACTACCATCGCTTCTTCTTCATGAAGAAAATGTTTCCATACGTCTTCTATTTTTGCGGATTTTGCTGTCCCTTCACCGAAAAGTCGATCAATAGCGTTAGAACAATAAAAATTTTGATTGACAATATCCCAATCCCAAATTATATCATTGGTTGCTTCGGTTACTTTTTCGAATCGTTCATTTGCTAGGAGAATTGTTTTTTCTGCTACTTTTTCTTTAGTAATGTCCCAATTGGTACCAATCATTCGAATAGCGTTTCCCTTAGAATCTCTTGTTATCTGAGCATTTCCTTTTATATAATGAATGGATTTATCTTTCCAAACTATACGAAAATTACTATCAAAATCTCTAACTCCACTGATAGCATCTTCCACATCTTTGTTAGCCATTTCAATATCTTCAGGATGAACAGTTGCTGACCAAGCTTCGAAAGCACCATTAAATTCAGAGGGGTTTACATTGAAGATTTCATACATTTTATCATCCCAAATCAATTTATTTAGCTTAATATCCCAATCAAACACTCCTATATTAGCGGCATTTGTAGCAAGACGCAATCGTTCTGAGGTAGAAATTAAATTTTCTTCTGCTTTTTTACGTGCTGTAATGTCCAATATAATGGCTAAAAATCTTTTATTATTGCCTTCTATTACAAGTTGTAAATGGACTTCTACAGGGTAATGGCTTCCGTCTTTTCGTTGGTGATTAGTAAAAAATATAATTTTCTTCTTTTCATTATTCATTAATGGAGTAACAAGTTCTTTAAAAGAAGTTGACGTAAATTCAGGCTTTATATCTAATGGAGTTAATGCTATTATCTCTTGTTCAGAATACCCTAGATTCAAAAGTGCTCCTTTGTTAACGTAGCTAAATTTAAGTGATTCCGAGTCAAATATGTAAATTTCATTCAAACTCTTTTCTAATGTTGTCAGTAAAGCGTTTCTTTCTTTTTCTGCTTCTTTGCGGTCGGTTATATCCTGAATCGCACCATATAATCTAACTGCTTTGCCATCTACTAGTTCAACATTTCCTAAAGTTCTCACCCAAATGTTTTTGCCTTTTGCTGTATTAAATGGCAATTCAAGATCATATGGAGTGCCATATTCAATAGCTTGAGCAACTGCTGCTTGAATGATTGGCTGAGCTTTGGGGCCGTAAAACTTAATGCCATCTTCTAATTCTGGAGGTGATCCAAAAGGAAGGTCATAAATTCGGAAAGTCTCTTCAGTAAAATAAGGAGTCATGGATTTTAAATCAAATTCCCATCCACCAATTTTTGCCGATCTACCAGCCTGACGATTTAATTCTCTGAGTTTCTTTTCTTCAGTAATGTTTTTGGCAACAGCATACACAATACCATGTTCAAGCACTGACGTGGCTGTCCAGCTTAACCATACTATTTTACCTTCTTTTGTAAGGTACCTATTTTCAAAATTTCGGAGATTTTCACCATTATATAAGCCTATTTGTTTTTCAATCGTTAGTAGCCTATCTTCCTCATGTATAAAAGATTTGATTGGTCGCGAACGCATTTCTTCTAGTGAGTAACCTAGTAATGCTAAACCTGCGCTGTTAATTCGTTTTAAGTAGCCATCAAAACCTGCCACACAAATCATATCAGGAGTGAAGTTGAAAATTTGAGCTAGCTCAATTTCTATTTTCTTTCGGTTCAGTTCTGTGGCAATTGTTGCCTCTAACTTTTGGAATAGTTCTAAATGCAGCGCTAAAGCAGGTTTGTTTTTTTCCGTGCCCAGCAACAGTATACCGATAACCTCACCATTATGTTTTAAAGGAATCCCCATCATGGCATCAATACCCGACTTTGTTGCAGCCTCTCTTCTTTTAAATAGATCCCACTTCTCATCAGAATCTCCCCAAACCGCTGTCTTTTTATTTTTCCAAACATAGCCGGGCATTCCCTCTCCTAAAGCAAGGGAATTTAGGTTCTTGTCAACGCTATAAAAAGTATTTCCTGCTTTGCTTTCAGCGTAATTTGTTACACAATTAATTGTTTTACCATCAATAGCAGGCAACCACATTTCTGCGAAACTAAAATCACCAAACTTAACAATTAGCTTACATAACGCTGTTAGACATGTTACTAAGTCAGTATCAATATTTTGATTGAAAATGTCACTTATATTATTGACTAGGTCTTTTTTTAATTCCTCAGTTTTTTGCACTGTTACATCACGTTCTATCGCAATCCAGTGCGTAAACCAACCCTTTTCATTAGCCACGGGAGTAACAGAGAAGTTTATCCAGAATTCTTCTCCGTTTTTTTTATAATTGATGATGGTTATTTTACAGGGTTCCCAATTGCGCAGGGCTTTGCCGAGCCTTGCCAGTTCTGCCTTGTCTGTTTTGGGTCCTTGAAGAATTCTTGGCGATTTGCCAAGTACTTCTTCAGGGGTGTAGCCCGTCATTTTGGTAAAGGCATCATTCACATAGATAATACGTGGCCCGGGGTCATCCAATGGCTCGGCTTCAGTAATTACAACAGCATCATTTGTATTGGTGATTACGCTTTCCTGTAGTTTCAGCCTTTGTTCTTCCGCTTTTTTAGTAGTGATATCTCTCGAGTTGGCTACAATACCTTTCACAGCAGGATTATCCAACATATTGGTGAGGACGGTTTCTACCCATCTCCATTCTTTTTTATTGTTTTGAAAGCGGAAGGGCTCTACCTGCACTTTAAGTTGTTCGGTAATTTTTTGCAGACTGGCCATGGTTCGTTCTGCATCTTCGGGATGGATAAATTCAAAAGGACTTTTTCCAATTAATTCATCCGGTTGTATACCCAAAATAGTGAAGCTTGTAGGGCTAACGTAGGTGTAATTTCCATTACTATCTAGGATTGCTGTCAGGTCATCACCTTCCTGTACCAGAGCTTTGAAGCGTAGTTCGCTTTGACGCAATAAATTTTCGTGTTCAATTTTTTCCTTCGCATCTCTCGCCACACAATATATCAATTTAGCGTCTTTGTCCCTCCTTGCTGACCATTGGTTGTAGGCAATAGCTCCATCTTTTCGTTTGTAACGATTTACAAAGGATTTAATTTCTTCACCATTGAGTATAGCGTTTGCAATATCTTTGGTTTTGGGTATGTCTTCTTCTATAATATACGACACATAAGGTTTGCCAATTAGTTCCTGAGGCGTATATCCCCAGTGTTTTGTGGCAGCTTCACTTACGTAAACAAAATTTCCAACTTCATCAATCGTACAAAAAACATCCAGCGAGGAGTCCATCAACGAGCTGGCTCGATATTTTTCCCGTATAATACTGGTTACGTCCGTATTTCTACAAGCCACACAATTAATTTTTCCTTCGTCATTCTTTATTGGCGAAAAAGAAATATGACCATACTGCATCTCTTTGCCAACAGGGTGGAAGAAATGTTCTTCAATAGTGAAGGTGTCTCCTGAAAGGGCTCTTTCATAGTAGCCCCTCCACTTTTCAATATAGCCCTGTCCAAATCCATCTACTAAAATTGGAGTATTTAGTTCCTTTTCAACACCTGTTACCTCTTTCATTAGGTCGAGATAAGCCTTATTGGCGTAAACCAAGTACAATTGATGGTCAACCATCCAGATTAGGTCTTTGGTTTGATTGAGTAGAAGGTCGCTATTTAGTTTTTTGTTCATTTCTTCAGTCCTGTTATTTGTCAGTGCGTTGGGTTTGTGTCCGCAAAAACCAAATTGCTGTTTGTTAAGTTGGCTTTTTTTATGTTACCCAACATTCGTATAAACGACACACTCAATTTCTAATGTCGTTTGACCAAAGGTAGCACAGGTATTTTCATTTTTTGTGCAACAATAATAATTAAAAATTATTAAATAATTTTGCTTTTACCTTTGGGTTTACTTTTTACAATACGCTATAAACTTTTTTTCAAGGCGATACAAATCCTTAATTGCTGCGCAATATGATTTTTGTTTTCATCCTCACCTTTAAAACTTTATTTTCCTTCTAGTACCCGCTGAGGGTCTTCGGTACGAGACCCACAGCGCTATTTCCTTCTGCATGGCGTTCTGTCACCAACGATTAGCAATTAGGGATTATTCAATGATCCCTAAGCCCCAAAATTCTCTTCCAACAGCGCTATTAAAAACCAAGCCATGGGCATGACTGCTTTTACACCAAGTTTTTTTTGTTAACACGGATACCCTTTACACCACATCCTTTTGCCATACTGGTAATCATCCCTATGTGGATGAAATATTGGTAACAAGGCAATTTCTTTGGCAAATCTCGTCCCATACGGGACGAAACATGATGGATTATGTTTTTTTGATTTACACATATTGGATGCCTAAAGGCTTCAGATACTAAATGCAGGAATTGAATAGGGGGGCTGTTTTTTATAGTAAAATATAAAAAATGAGGGTATTTTTGTTAAAGCTAACTTAAGAAGAGATGATAAAAAGAACCCTTTACTTTGGGAATCCTGCCTATTTGAAACTAAAGAATGCACAACTAAAAATTGTTCTACCAGCACCCAAAGAAGCGTTATCAGAAGAATTTAGAAGCACCACCATTCCCATAGAAGACATTGGAATTATGGTGCTAGACCATCAACAAATTACCATATCTCAAGGGCTGATGGCGGCTTTACTTGCCAATAATGTTGCACTGATAACTTGCGACAACACGTACCACCCGATTGGTATGCTGCTCAATTTTGAGGGTAATACTTTACAAGCCAAAAGATTTAGAATCCAATCTGAAGTGGCATTGCCTTTAAAAAAGCAATTATGGGCGCAAACAGTATCACAAAAAATACTGAACCAAGCTGCAGTATTAAAAACCATTGCACCCAATCCAAGTGAATTTTTAGGCTTTAATGCCCCTAGGGTAAAAAGTGGAGACAGCACTAATATTGAAGGGCAAAGTGCTGCTATTTATTGGCAAAATGTTTTTGGTGCAGATAGTGGTTTTAACAGAAGCAGAGAAGGCGCTAACCCCAATTTATTGCTTAATTACGGATATGCAATTTTAAGGGCAAGTATGGCAAGAGCTTTAGTCGCAACAGGACTGCATCCCACTTTTGGTATCCATCATCGCAACCAATACAATGCGTATTGTTTGGCAGATGATTTAATGGAACCCTATCGTCCTTACATTGATAGATTGGTGCTAGAAATAATTTCAAAAAATGAAATGTTTGCTGAATTGACTAAAGAAAACAAACAAGATTTACTGCAAGTGCTTACACAAGATGTTTATATAGGTAAAGAGAAAAGCCCTTTGATGGTTGCCATACAAACAACCGCAGCTAGTTTGATACAATGCTATGAGGGCAAACGCAAAAAATTATTACTACCACAAATAAAAAACTAAACCCCCATGAACCTATGGCTACTTTTGATAGATTTAATGCCTACAGAATTATGTGGGTTTTAGTACTGTTTGACCTGCCCACAGAAACCGCTAAAGAGCGCAAAGTGGCTGCAAGGTTTAGAAAAGATATTATGGCAGATGGTTTTACCATGTTTCAGAAAAGTATTTATTTGCGACACTGCCCTAGCAAAGAAAATGCAGAGGTGCATACCAAGCGGGTAAAGCACATTTTACCTGAATTGGGGCATGTAGTTATTTTTGCCATTACCGACAAACAGTTTGGGGACATGCAAATATATTTGGGTAAAAAAGCAGTAGATGCTCAACCACCTGTGCAGCAATTACAAATGTTTTAGCAAAAAAAATGCCCCGTATTGTAAGACGAGGCGACTTAAATGTTTTCACAACGGAATAATCCTTATTGTGATTTGCTTTGTTTCGTACTGCAATTATAATTACTATTTTTTTAAATAAAAATATATTTTACTTTAGCTGCATTAAATAAAATTAATATGAAAACAATATTAGGATTGGATTTAGGCACCAATAGCATAGGGTGGGCGCTTATCCAACAAGACTTTGAAAATAAAAAAGGTGAAATATTAGGAATGGGAAGTAGAATCATACCCATGAGCCAAGATATTATGGGTGAATTTGGTAAAGGGAATTCCGTTTCTCAAACTGCTGAAAGAACTGGATATAGAGGGGTTAGGCGTATTAGAGAACGATATTTATTACGGAGAGAAAGACTACATAGGGTATTAAATGTACTTGGGTACCTACCCAAACATTTTGCTGCACAAATAGATTTTGAAAAACGATTGGGGCAATTTTTTACTGAAACAGAACCTAAACTTGCTTACCAAGCTTTTACAAATGAAAACAGCTTGAAAGAAAATAAAACGGAATATGATTTTATTTTCAAAAAATCATTTGAGGAGATGTTGGCTGATTTTAAAGCACATCAGCCTGAGCTCTTAAACAGAAAAAATAATAAAGGAGAGGATGCAAAACTGCCTTACGACTGGACTATCTATTATTTGCGTAAAAAGGCATTGAGCCAAAAGATAGAGAAAGAAGAATTGGCATGGATACTTTTAAATTTTAATCAAAAGCGAGGTTATTTTCAACTTCGAGGAGAAGATGAAGAAACATCTGAAAAAAGAGAATACGTACTTTCTTTAAAAGTAGTTGAAATAGTCAAGGGAGAAGTAGATAAAAAAAATATTAAAAGAAATTGGTACAGTTTTACCTTAGAAAATAATTGGAACTATTCAGCAACATTTACTTCCGAACCACAGTGGCTAAATACAGAAAAGGAATTTTTAATAACTGAAGAACTTGATGAAAATGGTGTAATAAAAATTGTAAAAGATAAAAAATCGGATATTTCCGGAAAAGAAAAACGAAAAATTACACCATTACCTACTTTTGAGGAAATTGATTTAATGACTAAAAAAGATCAAGATAAAATTTATAAAAAAATTAAAGCTAAAACAGAAATTACAATTACTAATACTGGTAAAACTGTTGGCACCTACATTTACGATACTTTACTACAAAAGCCCAATCAGAAAATAAATGGTAAACTGGTACGAACAATAGAACGTAAATTTTATAAAGATGAACTTAAACAAATTTTAATTAAGCAATTAGAGTTTCACAAGGAGCTGCAAAGCGAAGATATGTATGGTGATGCAATTAGAGAATTATACCTAAATAATGAGGCGCATCAATTAACCTTAGACAAAAAAGATTTTGCACACCTATTTTTAGAAGACATTATTTTTTACCAACGCCCTCTAAAAAGCAAAAAGTCATCTATAAGCAATTGCAGTTTAGAATATAGAACATTTAAGGCTAAAGATAAAGACGGTAATGAAGCTGAAAGAACGGAATATTTGAAAGCCATTCCTAAATCGCATCCTTTATATCAAGAATTTAGGATTTGGCAATGGATGTATAATTTGAATATTTTTAAGCAAGAGGATGATAAAAGCCCCGTTACTAGTGAATTTTTAAGGACCGTTGAAGATTATGAAAATCTTTTTGAGTTTTTAAACGACAGAAAAGAGGTAGATCAAAAAGCACTTTTAAAGCATTTTAAGCTATCTGAAAAAACACATAGATGGAATTTTGTAGAAGACAAAAAGTATCCGTGCAACGAAACTAAAATACAAATTAGTACACGGCTTGACAAAACAGAAAATGTATTTGTAGGTTTTCTAACCACGGAAATAGAACAAAAATTATGGCATATTATTTATTCTGTAACAGATAAAATGGAGTATGAAAAAGCATTGAAAACATTTGCAGAAAAACATAAACTGGATGTAAACTCTTTTGTAGAAAACTTTAAGAAGTTTCCCCCTTTCAAAAGTGATTATGGTTCTTTTTCTGAAAAGGCTATTAAAAAATTATTGCCACTAATGCGCATGGGTAAATATTGGAGTTGGGATACCATTGATGAAAAAATAAAGCTGCGTATTGACAAAATTATTACAACAGTGGATGATGAATATATTAAAGACCGTACAAGAGAAATATCCAAACAATTAACAGATGAAAGTCATTTTCAAGGATTACAGCTTTGGCTTGCTCAATATGTTGTGTATGACCGCCATTCAGAAGCTGCTTTGGTAGATAAATGGGATACAATTGCTGATTTAGAACAATATCTTGAAGACTTTAAACAACACTCTTTACGCAACCCCATTGTAGAGCAAGTGGTAACAGAAACACTTAGAGTGGTAAAAGATATATGGTCTAAATATGGCAATGGAACAAAAGATTTCTTTAGTGAAATTCATATAGAGTTGGGCGGAGAAATGAAAAACACTGCCGAGGACCGTAAAAGAATTACGGAGCAAGTTACCAGCAATGAAAACACCAACTTGCGTATTAAAGCATTGCTTGCAGAACTGGTAAATGACAAAAAGGTAGAGAATGTTCGTCCCTACTCACCAACGCAGCAAGAAATATTAAAGATATATGAAGATGGTGTTTTAAATTCAGGTATAGAAATAGATGATGACATTTTAAAAATAAGCAAAACAGCACAACCCTCAAGTGCAGATTTGCAGCGGTATAAACTTTGGCTAGAGCAAAAATACCGCTCTCCATACACAGGGCAAACCATTCCATTAAACAAACTATTTACAACGGAGTATGAAATAGAACATATTATACCGCAGAGTAGATATTTTGATGATAGCTTTGGTAATAAAGTTATTTGTGAGGCAGCAGTGAATAAACTGAAAGATAACCAAATGGGGTTAGAGTTTATTAAAAATCACCACGGGCAAATTGTGGAAACTGGTTTTGGCAAAACCATAAAAGTGTTTGAAGAAAGGGAGTATGAAGAGTTTGTAAAAGATAATTATACCAAAAATAGAGGAAAGAGAAATAAGTTGATGATGGAAGAGATTCCTGAAAAAATGATTGAACGCCAACTTAATGACACGCGTTATATCAGTAAATATATTTCATCCGTTTTGTCCAACATAGTGCGTGAGGCAGCTAAAGATGATGGCATAAACTCTAAGAATATTTTGCCAAGCAATGGAAAAATAACATCTACTTTAAAACAAGACTGGGGCTTAAATGATGTTTGGAATGAGTTGGTTTTGCCTCGTTTTGAAAGAATGAATGCTATTACCAACAGCACCGATTTTACTGCCTATAATGAAAAATATCAGAAGTATTTGCCTACCATACCTATTGAACTTTCTAGAGGTTTTCAGAAAAAAAGAATAGACCACCGCCACCATGCTATGGATGCTTTGGTTATAGCTTGTGCTACACGCAGCCATGTAAATTTGTTAAATAACCAACATGCTAAGTCTGATGAAAGATTTGACCTGAACAGAAAATTAAGAAGATTTGAAAAGGTGTCTTATTTTGATGTCAATAAGAAAAGGCAAATTGAAAAGGAAGTACCAAAAGACTTTCTGAAACCTTGGAACAACTTTACTGTTGATGCAAAAAAAGAACTAGAAAAAATTGTAATTAGTTTTAAGCAAAATCTAAGGGTAATTAATAAAACAACCAATAAGTATGAAAGCTATAAAGATGAAAATGGAAGGGTGCGAATTGGGAAGGACGGCAAACCAAAAAAAGAATTTATTGCGCAAACCAAGGGTGATAGTTGGGCAATACGCAAACCAATGCACCAAGAAACTGTGGCTGGCTTAATAAAACTGCGAAAACAAAAAACTGTTACTTTGAATGCAGCAATTGATGAGGTTGAAAATATTGTAGAAAAATCATTGCGGAAACAAATTCAGAAATTAGTTAACAAAGGACTAGACAAAAAGCAAATTGCAAAATTCTTTAAAGAATTAGATAACAAATGGGAAGAAAAAGATATTTCTAAAACTTTAATTTATTATTGGGAAACAGATGAAAATGGGACTGGAATAAACGCTTCATCCAGAGTGCTTTTAAATGACACATTCAATGAAAAGAAAATAGAAAGCATTGCTGATACCGCTATTCAGCAAATTTTAGTGAATCATTTAACCAATTACAAAGGCAAACTAGATGAAAAAGGAAAAGAAATACCTGCTGCACTTTTAGCGTTTTCTCCAGAGGGGGTGGAAGAGATGAACAAAAATATTATTGCTTTAAATAAAGGTAAGTTTCATCAACCCATTTTAAAAGTGCGCACGTATGAACCGAAAGGAAATAAATTTAGTGTGGGACAAACTGGAAATAAAAAAGATAAGTTTGTAATTGCTGCCATAGGCACCAATTTATTTTTTGCCGTTTACGAAGATGAAAAAGGCAAACGAAAGTATGAAACCATTCCTTTTAACGAAGTAATTGAACATCAAAAATGGCGGGCAACACTATCAAGGGATGAGCAAAAAGCAACACCTATGTTTCCTGTAAAAGCAGAAAATGGAAAATTTTTATTCAGCCTTTCTCCCAATGATTTGGTTTATATGCCAACGGAAGAGGAAAATGCAAATTTGAATATCATTAATTTTAACAATTTGGACAAAGAGCAAACTGAAAATATTTATAAGGTTGTTAGTTTTACGGGTAATCGATTGTATGCTATCCCAAATAAGGTGGCTACATCAATTGTTGATAAAACAGAATTTTCATTATTAAATAAAGTAGAATTTAATTTAGACAAAAAATCAATTAAAGAACATTGTATAAAAATTAATCTTGACAGATTAGGCAATATTTCAAAAGCCTAATACCTCTTTTAAACGCTAAAACCACAAAAGGCAGCCCATTGGACTGCCTTTTTATTGAATAGCTTATCTAAAAAATACCATTTACTCCACCATTATCTCATAGCTGCCGATAACAGAGGGGCTGGTGTTTTTAACATTTAAAAACGGAGTAAAAGTTGCCCCAAACTCTATAGCAGCATAGGTACTCGTTACACCCGCATCTATTGATATACCTACCGTTGGGGGCATCACATTTGCCGATGGGCTGTTGCCCAAATAAAATAACAAAGGCACCGTGCCTGTATTGGTTATAGTAATAAGGCTTGAATCCGTAAACGTATTGGTCAATGCGTTTTTAATTTCATTGGCACCCACCGTGTTGGCAGTAGGTTCTGGCAAGTCTATATCGCCAGGGTTATTGTGGCTACGGATAAGCGCTAGGTCATAAAAACGCTCAATCTCTAGGGGATTGAGGTAATATTTTGCCATCAGTGCTCCCAAGTTTTTATACATTTGTTGGGCAAGGGCTATGCGGCTTGTATTTAGCGCCTCACTGGCTTGTTTCACTAGTCCTTCCTTTTGTTGTTGCACATCTCTGGCATCTAAAAGGGTGGAGTAGTATGCAGCTACTGCCGTTTGCAGTGCAGCAAGGGGTGCATAGCTCAACAAACGCTCTGCCAAGGCTGCTACTTCTGCTAAGCGCACATCATACGCACCACTCTGAAAAGGTTTTCTGCCATGGGGCAATATGGCTACATAATCACTCGTTCCTTCTAGGTGCACCACCTGTATTTGGGCATCCCATTGTTTAATAGTTTGGCTTCTAAGGTCTGCCAATAGGCTAGTAAACCTATTGGTTTCTCCCTTGTAAGCGCCATTGATAGCTATCCAATGTGCGTATGCGGTTGCATACGCATTAATAGGAGCTTGGGTTGCAGTGTTTAGGGCAGCAATGTCAGGGTCGCTGCTTTCTGCTTCTAGTTTGCTTTTGTGGTCGGGGCCAAGAATACTCATTTTTTTCGCACTGTTGCGTGTCGCTACCTCAAACGTGTTGTACGTGTAGGTCCAATTTTGTTCGCTCATAATATTATGTTTTTAATTGTTTCGATTCGATAGTGAATCTTATTTTGATAACGCAGCAATTATTTTATTTATTGTATGCCAAAAGGCATAGCTAAAAATAGGATGAAAATAATAAGGTATTGCCACAAAACAGGGCTATTATGCACATCCATAACACTCATTATTTTATACAAAACCCCCATAAACAGTAGATTGAAAGCCATTAACGATGACAAATGAACCCCGATGATATTATCACGTTAATCTCTAGCGCGTAATTGCCTCCATAACCGTTATCACATTAATCTCTAGCGCTGAATTAGCTCCATAACCATTATCAGGTTAATCTCTAGTGCTGAATTAGCTCCATAACCGTTATCACGTTAATCTCTAGTGCTGAATTACCTCCATAACTGTTATCAGGTCAATCTCTAGCGCATAATTGCCTCCATAACCTTTATCGCAGTGATGATTAGCTAATAAAACAGATTGATTAGTTCTATCATGCCCATGGCGCAGAACGCCAACCATAAAAAAAGAAAGTTACCTATGCTTAACAGCAAATAACTGTCCTCTTTAAGTAGCTTAGCCTAGGATAAAAAAAAGCGGTATGAATTTTTTATTCATACCGCTTTACACGACCATTTTTTTAAAATCAAAAATTACGCCAACCCCAACACCCACAAGGGGTTATGCTGGGGTATGTTGTAATTAGTAGTTCAAAGATACGAAACGAAAGCAAATCACAACGTGTTTTAAATCGCTCATTTTAATAATTCAGTTGTAATTAGTAGTTCAAAGATACGAAACGAAAGCAAATCACAACCATTGGTCCACAAGTTTGGTCAGCGTGGGTGTTGTAATTAGTAGTTCAAAGATACGAAACGAAAGCAAATCACAACCGTTAAGGTGCTTCCATTTGTCTGTTCCTCGTTGTAATTAGTAGTTCAAAGATACGAAACGAAAGCAAATCACAACCTGTTGTAATGCTTCAAAAAAAAAATAGCTGTTGTAATTAGTAGTTCAAAGATACGAAACGAAAGCAAATCACAACACAATTCCACAAGTGGCGCAAGTAGCGATAGTTGTAATTAGTAGTTCAAAGATACGAAACGAAAGCAAATCACAACTGGCAACTCCAAGTCTTTAATAAAGTTGTCGTTGTAATTAGTAGTTCAAAGATACGAAACGAAAGCAAATCACAACATTTTTGACATCATTTCCGATTGTGTAGCGTTGTAATTAGTAGTTCAAAGATACGAAACGAAAGCAAATCACAACATTTTTGACATCATTTCCGATTGTGTAGCGTTGTAATTAGTAGTTCAAAGATACGAAACGAAAGCAAATCACAACCGTTGGTACATCATTAAAAAAAGATTGTGTGTTGTAATTAGTAGTTCAAAGATACGAAACGAAAGCAAATCACAACGGGAAGCATGCGCAATTTGGAATTGCTTTTGTTGTAATTAGTAGTTCAAAGATACGAAACGAAAGCAAATCACAACTGTAGTTCTGATATGGTTCGTTGTTGGCATGTTGTAATTAGTAGTTCAAAGATACGAAACGAAAGCAAATCACAACCTATAAATATCCAACCCAAAACGGTATCGCGTTGTAATTAGTAGTTCAAAGATACGAAACGAAAGCAAATCACAACCGTGAACAATCATGCTTAAATAGTTCTGCGGTTGTAATTAGTAGTTCAAAGATACGAAACGAAAGCAAATCACAACATTTTTGCCATCATTTCCGCTGGTGTAGCTGTTGTAATTAGTAGTTCAAAGATACGAAACGAAAGCAAATCACAACGCGCACGCTGCAAGCTGTTAAATTTAACCTGTTGTAATTAGTAGTTCAAAGATACGAAACGAAAGCAAATCACAACTGCTAGGTCTTTAATGCCGCCAGCTATTAAGTTGTAATTAGTAGTTCAAAGATACGAAACGAAAGCAAATCACAACTTATGTAAAAATACCCTTTCATCACGTCTTGTTGTAATTAGTAGTTCAAAGATACGAAACGAAAGCAAATCACAACACAATTAAACTTCATGCTCCCATGAAACAGTTGTAATTAGTAGTTCAAAGATACGAAACGAAAGCAAATCACAACATGTTACATGGCGCATTCAAGGAGTTGAAAGTTGTAATTAGTAGTTCAAAGATACGAAACGAAAGCAAATCACAACTTAATCGTATTTTGCAAAGTGTCATTTGTAGTTGTAATTAGTAGTTCAAAGATACGAAACGAAAGCAAATCACAACCATATCTGTTTAATGCTTCTTCTAACTGACGTTGTAATTAGTAGTTCAAAGATACGAAACGAAAGCAAATCACAACTAACTGTTAAAAGTTAGCAGCTAACGCCCTGTTGTAATTAGTAGTTCAAAGATACGAAACGAAAGCAAATCACAACGTACCGCTGCCAATTACTCGAGTTATAACGTTGTAATTAGTAGTTCAAAGATACGAAACGAAAGCAAATCACAACAACAAATTAGGTCGATTAATTACCATTTGAGTTGTAATTAGTAGTTCAAAGATACGAAACGAAAGCAAATACTCATTCTTGTTCGTTTTTATTTGTATTCGTGAGCTCAAACGCCTAGGGCGTTTTCGATTCACAACCTTTAAAACTCCTTTCCACTGCTTGGTATTCTTTCACCTAACAGCCAAAAACCTTTATTATGAGGCTCAGGTTGGGGGGATTATTCAAAACGCTAAGGCGTTTTATGTTTTTTTATTTTCTAAACTTACTCAAATAAGTTTGGCCTCTGCTTGGTGTTCTGTCACCAACGATTAGCAAATAGGGATTATTTCATGATCCCTAAGTTGATTTCCAGTACAAGCATGAAAAACCTACCGTGCTTTGCACTAGGTTTTTTAATTTCCATTCACATATCAAAACAAGTTTTGAATGTTGCTGAAAATTAAAAAACCCATTCGCCAATTGGCGAATGGGTTTTTCTTTTGCGGAGAAAGAGGGATTCGGACTATGCAACCAAGTTTTTTTATATTAGTAGTAAAATTGGCAATAATCCTTTTATTTGCAATGGTTATAGTTCGTTTCTATTTAGTATTGCAACATAGTGAAATTTAATGAAATGGTATAAAATTAAAATATTGTGGGACAAATGTGGGACAAATGAGTATATTTGTACCCAATGGCAACAATCAAATTTATACTCAGAAGTATAGCAAGTCCTGCCCAAATTTATGTGCGAATTAGAAAAGGTAGAGATTTTGATTACAAGATACCTACAGGGCTGTATATTAATACCCAATTATGGAATCCTACTAAAGGGAGACCAAGGTCTTCTGCCAATAGTAATAATGTAGCTTTCCAAATTGACGCTTTAAATGAAAAAATATTATCCTTTTTGAATAAATCTTCTTCAGAGAACAAGAGCATCAGTGCTGAAGACCTACGAGAGTTAATTACACCTACCCTAGAAAGGAATGTGGAAAGTATAGACCTTAACCTATTGGTGAACTATTTTGAAAGCTATATTGATGAACTTAAGAATAGGGTTGAACTGGGTAAAATACAGAAATCTACTGTTAATAAATATGAAGTAATTAAGAATAATATCCTTGAATTTGAAAAGAAGATAGGTAAAAAAATATCAGTAAGTGACGTAGACCTAAACTTGATAAGAGACTTTGAATTGTTTTGCAAAAATCACTACAAACATTCTAAAGGCACAATTGGCAGGAGAATACGATTTATAAAAACAGTTTGTAGGCACGCTCGGATTAATGGAGTTGAAACAAGTATACAATTGGATGCTATAAAAGGATATGAAGCAAAGTCGAGCTTTATCTATCTCAATGAAACGGAATTAAAATCCATAGAAAGTTTGGTTTTGGATAATCCATCGCTTGATGGTATTCGGGATTGGTTACTAATTAGTGCTTATACTGCACAAAGAGTTTCGGACTTCTTGCGTTTCAAAAAAAGTATGATTTATGCCATTAAGGGTGACAAAGGAAAGGAGTATAAAGCACTCAATTTTATCCAAAAGAAAACAGGCAAAGAAATGAACCTCCCCTTAGATGCCAGAGTCTTACCTATATTAGAAAAAAGAGGGGGGGATTTCCCAAAGGAAACAAGTGCTAAAAACTATAACGAGTTAATTAAGGTTGTCGCCAAAATGGCTGGTCTTACTGAACTAATAAAGGGTGCAAAAATTAATAAATCAACGTTGAGAAAAGAAGAAGGCGAATTTCCGAAATGGGAACTTGTTACATCACATATAGGTAGAAGAAGTTTTGCATCTAACAACTACGGAAAATTGCCCACTCCCTTAATAATGTATGCAACAGGTCATAGTACAGAGCAAATGCTGCTCAAATATATAGGAAAAACAAATGATACCAAGGCCTTAGAATTAGCCAAACTTTTAAATCAATAATAATATAACAATAATAAATTATGAAACTAAGCGAAAAATACGAAGAATTAGAAACGAAATGCAAGGAAGAAGTTTTTGAACAAATCAAAAGGCTGGAAAAGGAAATTGATATTGAAAATGATGATAAAAGATCCAAAGCTATTTTATATGGACTTCAAGACAAACTACCGTTCTACCAATCTAATTTTGACAGAAAATACTTTAATGATTTTGACGAGAACAATAAAGAAACCAAAAAAGATGAAGAAAATAGACGTTTAGCAAATATGGAGTTTATTTTCATTAATAGTTTAGTAAAATTACATTTTGACGTTTTTAATGATTACCCTATTGGATATATTGAAAAATTTTGTGATGAAATATTGCCTGATAAACTAAGCAATTACGCTTGTGAGAACTATCCTAATTATGATTTTGGTTCATTGATAAATAACTTTAAGGGTGACAGTGGAATGGAGTTGTTACTTACCAATATACTTTCTAAGCTCACGTATGATATGGCAATTTCAGGAAGGTATAGAGATAATATTCTTACCTTTTTTAAGGATACAGCATCACCTAATGCTTTAGTAGAATTTAAAACTTATATCATTGAGAAAAATGAAGATATCAATCAGGCAAGTTGTGCTGTAATACTTAATTACATGCATAGGTTAGACTTGTTTGAGAATGTCAAGGAGGAAAAATATTTTGAAGTTTTTTCTATCCTAGTTAACAAGCAAAAAACTAGAGAATTGAAAAAACTGTTCAATTCTTATGGTAAGGGGAGCAGATTTGATGTATATATTAGAGGTAGAAATAATGCAGCAAAACGCAGGGTTTTAGGAGAAAAATTATGGGAAATTGCAAATAAGATTTCGCGCGAAAATTAATTGGTAAACGTTTTTTGTAAGAATTACCTATACTGGTAAATGATTTTTGTGCTCAAATTTTCAAGTGTTTCTATCATTGCACCAACATAAATTCAATAGCATGAAACAACAAAGAACGGAGATCACCTCCTTAAACCCAGAAGAATTGACAGTACTGTTTGAAAAGGTACTAGACAGTAAATTTACACAAGCATTTAAAAATCTAAAACAACCTGATGATGAAAGATATCTATCACGCCAAGAAGTCGCAAAACTCTTGGATGTAGATTTGACGACTATTTGGAGATATTGTAACTCCGAAAAATTAACAGCCTATAGTATTAAAGGCACAAAGCGTGTGTATTTTAAGAAATCAGAAGTAATTGCTTCATTGGTAAAAGTAAATGAAGGGGATAATGATAAATAATTCAATCAAAGGCCCTGAAGCAAATATTTCGAATCTTGAATTTGAAAAGGCCATTCAAGAAAAAGAGGAAGCACTGAATAATCAAAACGCTAGCTCCACTAAAAAGTCCCAACAACCAAACAATAATACACAGATACATAGAATTGAGGCTTATATTTCAAGTAAATATATCCTTAGAAAAAATTTGGTTAGAAACTATGTTGAAATTAAAGACTTATCAAAGCCAGAACAAGGGTTTAAAGTAATGGGCAATTTTGAGGCAAACATAACTGTCGATTTGATGAAAGCAGGATTTAAAGCTCCACAAACCGCTTTAAAAGCACTGTTGTACTCAGATTTTATTCCGGATTATCATCCCGTGCAAAATTATTTTTTAAATTTGAAAGCATGGGATGGAATTGACCGTATAAAGGATATGGCGGGTTGTTTAATAGCTGAAGATTCCAATGATCAAACAGAAATAGAAAAGCATTTTAAAAAGCATCTGGTAAGATGTGTAAAATCAGCATTCATAAATAGGTATTTCAACAAGCATTGTTTCGTCATTATTGGCACTGAACAAAGTATGGGAAAAAGCACCTTTATCCGTAGTCTTATCCCTGCTGAATTATCTACGTTAAGTTCAGATTCTACCCTTGATATGAAAACCAAAGATGCTATAATTTCTCTTGGTTCTAATTGGATTATTAATTTGGATGAATTGGCCAACTTAAATAAAAGTGAAATAGGCGCTTTAAAGGCCACGTTAAGTACAGAAATGATAAAAGTGAGGAAGCCTTACGATAGAGTTGAAACCGAAACTAAAAGATTAGCCAATTTTTTTGGGAGCACAAATGATATTGAATTTTTAACTGATTTGACGGGAAATGTTCGATGGATCTGCTTTAGGATTAAAAAAATTAACTGGGTGTATTCCGTATTAGACATAGATCAAATATGGGCTCAGGCTTATCATGAGTTTAAAAATAAAAACTTCAATGCAGAGCTTACAGACAAAGAAATTATTGACAATGAATCTCGAAATGACCAATTTATGCTTGTTGCTAACGAAGTTGAGGCCTTGCAACAACATTTTAGGCCATGCAATAAGGACAATCCGAGAGCCCAATTTGCTTCAACTACTATAATTATGAGTAAATTAAATTATCATGGATTTTCATTTAGGAACAAGAGATTATTTGGTCAGGCATTGAAATCCCTAGATTTTATCAAGTGTTCTAAAAGAGTCAAAAACGGTGACAAAAAACAGCCTGTTTATGGCTACTATTTTATAGAAGAAAATATTGAATTTGAGGAAATTTTAGAAAATGAATAATCCAATTACTACTTACTACAAAAAGTATTAATAATTTGAAACTTGTAGTAGGTAGTAAGAAGAGTAACAAGAAAAGTAAATATGGAATTTAAATATACTTTAGATAAAAGACCAGGCAAGAAAAAGCTAATATGCCCTAGTTGTGGGGTTAAACAAAAGTTTACTCCTTATATTGATACTGAAAGTGAAGTTTTTTTAGATGTTAATTGCTGTGGAATTTGTGACCGGATTAACAATTGTGGATACCATTTGACACCAAAGGAATATTTTTTGAAGCATCCACAGCTTAACAACCAATTCGACATCGGTAATTTTCCTAGACCAAAATTAAGGACAGAAGAAAAAATATCCTATCATGACATGGAGCTGGTAACTAAAAGCATTATAAAATTAACGGAAACAAATCTATATCAATCCTATCTAAATTATTATGATAAAGAAACCGTTAACCATACTATGAAGCAATACAAAGTAGGATATTCCAAATTATGGAAAGGCGCAAATATTTTCTGGCAGATTGATAGTAATAATCAAGTGAGGGGTGGAAAGATAATGTTAATTAATAAAAATACTCATAGCAGAGTTAAATATCCTTTCCCTCACATAAACTGGGTGCACTCTTGTTTGAAAAATAATGGAATGCTCCAATCATATAATCTTAAGCAATGCCTATTTGGTGAACATCTGATAGATTTGTTTCCTGAAAAGAACATTGCTCTGGTTGAAAGTGAAAAAACAGCTTTAACCGCTGCTATGCAATATCCTAATTTAGTTTGGGTAGCAACAGGTTCATTTAACCTATTGAAGCAAGATATTTTAAAAGTCTGCAATAATAGAAAAGTGCTGGTGTTTCCCGATTTAGGGTGCTATGATAAATGGAAGTTAGAAGTGGTAAAAATTGAAAATAGCTTGAATATTAAAGTTGAAATGATGGAAATTTTAGAATTAATGGCAACAGAAAAAGATAAGCAGAATGGTTTTGATATAGAGGATTATATCCTAAAAGACCTAAAAAGTATAAAGGGCGTAGAATAACAAAAAATAAATAAATAATAAGCATATGAATAAATTTGAAAAATGTATTACCTGTAACGAATTACAGCATGATTACAAGAATGAAGAAGTACCGAATTGCAGACCCCCAAAGGAAGTTTTAACTTTTGGAGCAATAACAATTGACAGGCAATATAGAGAAGCACTTTACATCCATAACCCTTGTTATGATGTAGAAGAGATAATAGGATCTTATCAAGGTAAAAATGAATTTTTCCCTTCACAGGTTGATTGGTTGGAAACTCAAAATTATGATGAGGAGGAATAGTATAAACTACCCTTTTAAATTTTGCAGCCAATGCACCACCCAATAATAACCAATTGCAACAACTAAAAACAAGATTTAAAAACAGGCATAAATGCCATGGCTAAGCTATGCCCAAATCATAAAAAAAGGAATAATAAAACGTAAAAAACAAGAACTATATGATTCAAAATAACAACGAAGCAATCAATAATTACTATAAAACCAGCAATAATTAGATAGCAAAAGCTGCCAACATCCAAACAAAAAAATAGAAACTCCATAGCGAGGGGCAACGCTTCAACAGAAGTTTTAAACGCAATTTTTCTTGAGGCAAAACAGCGTTTAAACCTTAATTGTTCTCAGCTGCCATTCTTTCTGTCCGAAGTGTTGTCGTTGTTGAATATACACTGAATTGTCTGCGGTGTTTACGGTCTGGTCTGCGTTGAACGGGTGCGGTTGCTTGCACTCTCTTTTGCTTTTGCTGTGTTTGGTGACAAAAGCAAATGTGAGTGCAAATGCGTTGGTTTTAGATACACGGTTTTGCTGATTGTTGGCTTCATGGTCAGTTTGCAATTTTATTTTCAAATTTCATCAAATTTAAACTGGTCAAAATTACTATCAGCGTTACGCCTACGTCTGCGGCAATAGCGAAAACTAAATTGCTGTAACCGATAAATGCAAGCATAATAAAAATAGCTTTTACTGCTATCGCTCCGATGGTGTTAAATTTTATTCTGCGTAATGTTTTTTGACTTAACCGAATTAAAAACGGTATGAGTGAAAGTTTATCGTTCATCAGTGCAATGTTTGCGGTTTCTATTGCTGTGTCGCTTCCTGCTGCTCCCATTGCTATGCCTACGGTGCTTTGTGCTAATGCTGGTGCATCGTTTATGCCATCACCTACCATTGCTACGAATTTATACTGCTGTAAAAGTTCTTTGATTTTGTCGGCTTTGTTTTCGGGTAACATGTTTCCGAATATTTTTTTGATGCCTACTTGCTGTGCTACATAGTTTGCTGCTTTATCGCTGTCGCCTGTAAGCATTACGGGTTCAATGTTCATTGCTTCTATTTCTTTTAACGCTGCTGCACTGTCGGGTTTTATTTCGTCCATTAAACCTATAACCCCTGCCACTCCTTCGCCAAAACTTACTACTACACTTGTTTTACCTTGTGATGAAAGTTGCTCTACTATCTTTTCAGTTTCTCTATCTGTTTGTTGATGTTCTTTTATGAAATCAAGTTTACCTACATAAATTGTTTCATCTTCACACACCAAACATTTTGCTGTTGCTCCTTTGCCCATGATGCTTTTGAAACCTTCGGTTTTGTGTGGTTCAAATCCTTCTTTCTTGCTTGCATCAACTATGGCTTGTGCTAATGGGTGTTCGCTGAAAATTTCTGCTCCTGCGGTGCAAGCCAACAATTCTTCGCGGCTTGTTCCGTTCAATGGAAAAATGTCTGAAACAATCGGGTTGCCAAAAGTTATGGTTCGTGTTTTGTCTAATGCAATAGCTTTTATTGATGCCAATGCCTCAATATATTTTCCTCCTTTTATCAATGCTCCTTTTGCGGATGCATTGCCTATGGCTGCATAGATTGCAACAGGTGTAGAAATGACCAATGCACAGGGACAAGCAATAACAAGTAATGTAATTGCTTGGAGCAGCCATTGATTAAAATCTAATTGTAATACGTAAACAGGAATTACAAAAAGCAAAACAGCGAGCAAAATCATAGTAGGGGTATAATACTTTGAAAATTGTTGAATGAATTTTTGTGTTTCACTTTTATTGCCCTGTGCCTCAAAAGTTAGGCGAATAATTTTTGAGAAGGTTGTGTCAACTGAAAGTTTGGTTGTTTCTATTTCTATGAACCCGTTTTTGTTGAGTGTTCCTGCAAAAAGATTGTCGCCTGTGTGTTTGTCTTTGGGAATTGGTTCGCCTGTGATGGCGGCTTCATCAACAGTGGTTTCTCCTGAAATAATTTTGCCGTCAAGTGGTATCATTTCACCTGCTTTTACCTGAATGATTGTGCCGACTGCTATTTTATCAATGGGAACATTAGCGTTTTCTGTTTTTACAAATGCTGTTTTCGGTGCTTTGCTCACTAATTCATCTAATGCAGATTTCGAATTTTCTATTCCAATATCTTCTAAGCGTTCACCCAACACATACAACACTACTAATACTGCGGCTTCTGGAAATTCTTTAAGATAAAATGCACCGATTACAGCAATGAGCATCAGCAAATTGATGTTGCTGAAATTGAGTTTGAAGATTGCTTTTACTCCATTCCATAAAACATTGTAGCCAATACCGAAAATGAAAATTGCGAAAATAAAGGGTGCATACGTCATTGGAATATTTATGCCGATGATGGATAAAACTTCTAACGCAATTACTATCGCGATTGCGGAAAGAAGAAAAATAAATTTTTTGTCTTTGATTGGTAGTTTCATTATTGAAAATATTTTAAATGATTAATGTGCGTGACCTTCGCCTTTGTTATTCATTTTAGCCAAAATGAAAAATGCTCCATTTACAACTACTTTACTGTTTGCAGGAATTTCTTTGAGCAAAGTAATTTCGCTGTAACCTACATCGGTAGTCCCTTTGCGAATGGGGATTTTTTCAAATGTTGTTCCTTCTTGCTCGTGTTCGGGTTCTTTCTTCTTTTCACCTTCACCGTGCTCATGACCGTGTTCATCATGTTTGTGTTCGGCTGTTTCGGTTTCATTATGGTGTTCTTCTTCTTTGTGAGCATCGGTAACAATAAAAATATAGTCCTGCCCTTCGTGGTTCACAATGGCATTGGTTGGTACAGCATCAACGGTGGCATTTTCTAAACTTACCAATGCGGTAATGCTCATTCCATCAATCAATCCTTGTTTGTTGCCTTTTACCATTGCATGAACGGCAATGGCTTTTGTGTTTTGTTCAAAGGTGTTACTAATGGCGTAAACATCGGCATCGTATTCTTTTCCAGGATTGTTGGTTAACGTAAAGTGAATAGTTTGCCCAACTTTGAGTTTTTGCAAATCCTTTTCATACACATACAAATCCAGATGCAGTTGGCTGTTGTCAACTATTTCGGCAATGGGGTTGTTGGCATCCACATAACTACCGATGTTTACCATTATATTGCTGATTGCCCCATTTATCGGACTTATAATATTTATGGTTGACCTGATGTTTTCACTTGTGAGCGAAGCTGCGTTTATACCGATGAGTTCTAGTTGCTTTCGTAAACTAGCTTTTCGTGCTTTTAAAATTTTAAGTTCTGCATCAGCTGACTGCAAGTTTTTCAATGCTCCTGCATTGCCTTGTTGTAATTCCTTTTGTCGGGCAAATTCTAATTGTGCCATTTCTGTTTTTGAAGAAATGCTTAAAAACTCTTCTTGCATGGTGATAAAAGAATTGTTTGAAATGGTGGCTATTACTTGTCCTCTGCGAACTGTATTACCCGTTTGCACTAATATGGTTTGAATGACACCACCCATTAAGGCAGTTGCATTTGCCCTATTGTTGTTAGGCACTTTAAGTAATCCATTTGCTTTAAGCGTGGCAGTGAGTTGTTTTTTCTCAATGGTTCCCAACTCAATATTGATGGATTTCATTTGTTCGTCAGTTAGGATTGCCGTGTTCTCATTTTCGTGTTCATCGTGGTGTTCGGTTTTCTCTAAGTGTTTTTCTGTTTTTTTGCTGTTGCAGGCTGCAAATAATATTGATGTTGCAAGGGCTGCTATGAAGATTATATTTTTCATTTTTCTGATTTTTAGTTATTGATTAAGAATTTGATGTTGATGATGGATTGATTGATTTGATTGATTGATTGCAAATAATTTAACTGCACATCGGTAGCGGTTTGCAATGCCTGTAAATACTCTATGTAACCAATGTCGCCACTTTTGAAACCAACTTTTGCAGTGCTGATAATTATTTCTGCATTGGGCAAAGCCGTTGATTTGTAATAATTGTATTGAGACAAGTTTTGATTGTATTGTTGAAAGGCATTTTGCAATTGGTTTTGTAAAATCAGTTTCCCGTAGTCGGCTTCTTTTTCCAATGCCTGTTGTTTGTAGTCAAGCGATTTTATTTTTGAAGCGTTGCTGAAAAAAGTAATTGGAATGCTGATACCGACATTGAACCCCTGAAAACGTTTGCTGCCGTCAAAATTTACATCTGTTCCGTTTATGGTCTGAACACCAATTAAAGATTGGTTGAAATAGCCAACATTGAAATCGGGCAAAGTAGATGCGGCTTCTAATTTTTTGTTTTGCTCTGCAATTATTGATTGCTGATACAATACTTTCAGCGAAGGATTATTTGCAATTAGAGTTGTGTCAAACGAACTACTCAAAATAAGTGGTTGTAAATTTTCATTTAAACCAATTGTAAATTCTTCGCTTGTATTCATTAGCGTTTTCAGCGAATTGTAAGCCGTGGTAAAATCGGTTTCGTTTTGTTTAAGCAAAAGAGAAAGTTGCCCACGCTTGGTTTCGGCTGTTGTTTTTTCCAACAAATTTGTTTCGCCTGTTTTGTAACGCAAGGCAGCAGCACTTACAAAATCGTTATACAAACTGTCTAAAGATTGCAATTGCTTTTTTGTGTTTTGCAAATACTGCAACTGGTAAAAGTAGAATTGCACCTGTGCTTTTATTTCGTTGGCGGTGGCTTGTTGTTGCAATTGGTTTCCTTGCAATTCGGCTTTATACAAATTTGATTTTGCAGAATAGTAGGTAGGAAATGGAATATTCTGCGAAATCTGAAAGGCTTTGTCGTTTTGTATGCTGTTGTATTGCCCGTATTGAAAATTGACATTGGTTTTGGGCAATTCAAATGTTGATTTTTTCAAAGAGATAGAAGATTGCACATTGAGTTGCTGCGATCGAATTTCAAGATTGTTTTTCAATGCTGTGCTGATAGCATCATCAACAGAAATGGTTTTGATTGTTTGCGTTTGGGCATTTGCATTTCCGAAAGAAAAAAGAAAAAGCAGGATTGCCGATGTTATAATGGTTGGTTTGATTTTACGTTTGAGTGGGGTAGAAAAAATCAAATACAACAAGGGTAAAACGAATAGCGTTAAAAATGTGGCTGTAATCAGACCGCCTATGACTACAGTTGCCAGTGGCTTTTGGACTTCTGCTCCTGCACCGTGTGAAAGTGCCATTGGTAAAAATCCAAATGAAGCAACTGTAGCTGTCATTAATACAGGACGTAAACGTATTTTAGTTCCTTCCTTTATGCGTTGGATAATGTCAGTCATTCCGTCTTTTTCCAATTGATTGAAAGTTCCTATTAGCACAATTCCATTTAATACCGCTACACCAAATAAGGCAATGAAACCTACACCTGCTGAAATACTAAAAGGCATATCTCGTAACAACAAGGCAAATATGCCACCGATTGCAGCCATTGGAATAGCCGTAAAAATTAGTGTAGCTTGTTTTACAGAAGTAAAAGTAAAATAGAGTAACATGAAAATAAGTGCCAATGCCATGGGCACGGCAATCATCAACCTCTTGGACGCTGCTTGCAAGTTTTCAAAAGTCCCTCCGTAGGTATAGTAGTAACCTTCCGGAAGTTTTACTTTATCGTTGAGTTGCTTTTGAATATCATCTACAACACTTTCTACATCGCGGTCTTTTACATTGAAGCCGACAACAATCCTTCGCTTAGCATCTTCTCTACTAATTTGTGCTGGCCCCAATTCCATTTTTATGTCGGCAACTTGAGAAAGTGGAATTTGAGTGCCGTTAGGCGTTGGAATATATAAATGGCTTACATCTTCAATATTGTTACGATGTGCGCTGTCAAGCCGAACCACTAAGTCAAATCTACGCTCGTTTTCATAAACAACCCCAGCCCCTCCACCGGCAAATGAGGTGCTTACAATGTGGTTGATATCTTCAATGTTTAAACCGTAATTCGCAATTTGTGAACGGTTGTATTTAATGATTATTTGTGGTAAACCCGCTACTCTTTCTACAGTTGGTTCGGTTGTACCATCCACACTTTGAATGACGGTGTTTACATTGTTGGCATAAGCGAGTAGTGTGTCCATATTCTCGCCAAATATTTTAACAGCAACATCCTGACGAATACCTGTCATTAATTCGTTAAATCGCATTTGGATCGGTTGGTTTTTTTCGAAGAATACGCCCGGAATTACTTCGAGCTTCTCCATTATTTCATCTGCTAATTCTTCATAAGAAATATCCCTTTTCCATTCGCTGGGTTGTTTCAGAATTATTATCATATCTGTTGCTTCTGGAGGCATTGGGTCTGTAGGTACTTCGGCACTTCCTGTTTTACCTACCACCATTTTCACCTCGTCAAATTCTTTGATAAGTCTTGATGCCTGCATAGAGGTTTCTATGCTTTGCGATAAAGATGTGCCTTGTGGTAATATGCAGTGAAATGCAAAATCGCCTTCTGTTAGTGTCGGAATAAATTCTCCACCCATTCGTGAAAAAATAAAAACGGATAAAATAAAAACTGCAACGGTTATACCAATCACTATTTTTTTGAAGCGAAGGGCACTATCCATTAATGGTGCATACAGTCCATGTAGAAAATCCATCATTCGATCGCTTATATTCTTTTTATGTGATATGTTTTTAGACAAAAATAAGGCACACATCATGGGTATATAGGTAAAAGATAAAATCAATGCTCCGAAAATGGCAAAACTCACTGTCTGAGCCATAGGGACAAACATCTTACCTTCAATACCTACTAAAGTCAGAATTGGTATATATACAATTAGAATAATAATTTCACCAAAGGATGCACTCTTACGAATTTTTGCAGCAGAAACAAGGACTTCATCGTCCATTTCTTCCTGGGTTAATTTTCCTTTTGTTTTCCTTAATCCCAAATGATGCATTGTTGCTTCCACAATAATAACTGCACCGTCCACAATCAAACCAAAATCAATAGCTCCCAAACTCATTAGGTTGGCACTTACACCAAAAATATTCATCATACCCAATGCAAAGAGCATGGATAGCGGAATGGCTGAAGCGACTATTAGACCTGCTCTGAAATTTCCAAGAAATAGAACTAATACAAAAATTACAATCAATGCACCTTCTATCAGGTTTTTTTCAACTGTAGAAATGGCTCGGTTAACTAAGTCCGTTCGGTCTAAATAGGGTTCAATAGTTACATCATCAGGTAATGTTTTTTGAATAGTTAGCATTTTCTCTTTTACCCTCGTTACTACTTCGGCACTATTCGAACCTTTCAACATCATTACCACACCTCCCACAACATCCGCTTCACCGTTATAGGTCATAGCGCCATAACGAACGGCACTACCCAAATGCACCTCGGAAACATCCTGTATGAGGATAGGAATACCATTTGGATTGTTTTTTACTACAATTTTTTTAATGTCTTCAAATGAGCTAACTAAACCTATACCTCTTATAAAATAGGCATTTGGTTTTTTATCAATATAAGCACCGCCTGTATTTTCGTTGTTCTTTTCTAGTGCAGTAAAAATTTCGGGAATGGTTACCCCCATTGCAACCAAGCGGTCAGGATTAACAGCTACTTCATACTGTTTGAGTAAACCGCCAAAACTGTTTACTTCAGCAATACCTGCCGTGCCGTATAATTGTCGTGCTACAATCCAGTCTTGCATTGTCCGCAAATCCATAGCAGTGTATTTGCTTTCACTTCCTTTTTTAGGGTGAATGATGTATTGATACACTTCGCCCAAACCCGTGCTTACAGGTGCTAATTCAGGTGTTCCAACACCTTTGGGGATTTTCTCCTGAGCTTCTTTTAATTTTTCGTTTATAAGTTGTCGGGCAAAGTAAATATCTACTTTATCATCGAAGACTACTGTAATTACCGATAGTCCAAAGCGGGAAATACTCCGTAACTCTACCAAATCAGGAAGGTTAGCAACACTTTGTTCAATAGGGTAAGTTACCAATTGTTCTACCTCTTGACCTGCAAGGGTAGGGCAAACCGTAATGATTTGTACTTGGTTGTTGGTGATGTCGGGAAGGGCATCAATAGGTAGTTTTGAGGCACTCCATCCTCCCCAAATGATGAGTGCCATGGTCATCAATCCAATGATGAATTTATTTTTTATGCTGAACGCAATTATTTTATCTAACATTTTTTTTAATCAGTTTAATGAATGAATACACGATTACTTGCGGTGCGTAAGCACTGCAAGTAGTTTAGTTTTGTTCCGCTTAAAGCGGAACGTCAGTAATTCATTAACTGATTTTTGGCGGCTGCCAAATGGCAATAAAAAATTCAGATACAGAAGATTGCTCATGAGGAATGACCCTCTCAGATGAAAACACTACATTAATTCCTAAATCTATTTGAAAGAAAGTGGAAATAATAATTTGACCGCAACAGGCACACATACAAAATGGTGTGCAATTCTCCGTGTCGCTGTCGTGGTCTGAATGGTCTATAGGTGAGAAAGTTGTTTGTTCACTACTTATATAGTTACAGTCGTCCTTGTCGCTGCAAGGCATAATCACCAAAGCAAGAAGATATAAACTGAAAAGGAGTGCAAAGCATTTCACTGGGCAAATATAGGTAAAAATTTAAAAATAAGTTGAAAATCCAAACTGAATAACTCCTGTGAGTGCAGGTGGATTGCCTAAAAGGTCTGTTTGTTGTTGATAGCGGTAATTAAAACGCAAAACAGTTGTTCCCACTGGTCGGAATGCAATGCCAGGCACGATTGCCCAAATGTCATCACCGATATTTTCTCCTGTTTCTTTGAACTCTCCCTGATTGTAGTCGGCATATTCAAGCCGAACACCAAGATTGAGTTTTGCTTTGTCCCAACCCATCATTGGTCGTTGAACTATTGTGCCAACTATATCGATGAAGCCACCGAACTGTTGTGTACCGAATGTTTGAATATACAATTCGGGAACTTCCACCATAACTTTTGCAAGTTCTCCTGTTAAGATCAACCTGTTTTTTGCAAAGGATGTATTAAAATCTGCAGCAATAACGCTTGCACTTCTTTTGTTATCAAGGATTAATCCATCCTCTTTCCATTTGTTGTAAACGCCTGTCATATAGGAAAGACCAAATTCGCCAAGTTTTCTGTTTCGCACGGCAATTTTTCCTGTAAACATTGGCAGTCCGCTGTTACTTTCTTCAAACCTTTCAGGATTTTTCTTCCCAGCTGCAAGCGATGTTCTTCCGTCTTCATTAGAAATAATTTTGTCATCAAAACCATTGGTCAAATATGTTTCATAACCCACAATCCAATTATTTACAAAATATTTTCCGTGTAATCCAAAACCAGCATTTGCAAGCGTGGAAGGAATAATTGTAGTTGTAGAAATTGGTCGGTCAATAAAATCCCATCTTGGCCCATCGTGATTTTGATTAAACGCTCCGATAGGGTTCATAATTATCCCACCTCTTAAATTAAGCAAAGAATGAAATTCTATATCCATGGCAGCAAATTCTATGTTGATTTCTTTTGTGCCGTCTTCAAATTCAAGTTCAGAGAGGAACTTAATTTTTTTAGCAATGGTAGAAGAAAAGAACAAAGTAAAACGCCTTGCTTGAAAAGAAAATCCCTCTGAAACACCATCAGTAACGGCATATTGAGTATTGGCTTCAAGATAGCCGCCTATGGCGATGGGTAATTTTCCTGCCGTCAAAAAAGGTCGGTTGTAAACCGCGTCCATATTTAGCTTTTGTTTAGATGTGTCGCTAGGAATACGTTGAATGAGTTTCGTGGTATCAGTTTGTGCATTGCTGTTTGTTAAAGAACAAAGTAACAGAAGCAAAGACAAACTACCTTTAAAGATGTATGTAAATGTTTTCATTGTCTATTGTAGTTTTAAAAGTAAGTAAATTTTGTTCAGCAGGCGGGTTTTGCACAACGCCTTTATTGCTAAACTCGCTGCCGTGGCATGGACAAACAAGAAAACTTCCCTGGGGTTGCAATTCGCAACCTTTATGTGTGCATTGCATTAATAAAGCGGAATATTCTACTTCACTTATTTTATAAACACAAATTGGAAATCCGAATTTTTCGGATTTGACCAAAACTAATTTTCTCTTCTTGATTTTTTCTTTTTTAGTCGTCAAAAACTCTGTTTTTTTAATCAAAATCTTGTTATCCTCCAATGCAGTTTGAGCAAAATAAGCTGTGCTTGCACAACTTTGAAGAAATGCCATCAACGCAGTTCCGCCAATACAAGCAAAACCACAATTTTTAATAAATTCTTTCCTTTCCATAGCCTACAATGATTCTAAAAACTTTAACAGAGCTTCTTTCTCTTGTTGGGAAAGATTTTGATATTGTATTCTGCTGTTTGTTGCTTCGCCTCCATGAAATAAAATGGCTTCTTCAATGCCTTTCGCTCTGCCATCGTGCATTAAAAAATATTGTCCACCTTGCGAATTGGTCGAAAGTCCTAAACCCCAAAGCGGAGGTGTTCTCCATTCCGAAGTTTTTGCGCTTCCTTCTGTATAACCATCATCTAAGCCGCTTCCCATATCGTGCAAAAGCAAGTCAGTATAAGGATGAAACTCTTTGTTTGATAAAACTGCAATAGGTGAATAACCCGTTTTTAAAGTGGGTTTATGGCAGGATGCACAATTAATTTGGTTGAAAATATTTTTGCCCTGAATTACTTCTGTTTGATTTTGATTTCTTTGAATAGGTGCTTTCAGAGTTTGCAGATAGAAGACAACCTCATTTACAGTTTTCATTGAAACTTCAGGGTCAATATCAAGCCCGCTATAAACATCTTTGGGCTCAAATACAGAAGTAATACCCATATCCTGATTATAAGCATTAACGGTTTGATGCAATAAATTATACGCCCCTGCTTTTTTACCAATACGGCAAATATATTTTCCGCTTTGTGAAATTGCATTAGGATGAATCGTTAAATATGAAGGTAGGTATTTCCAATTTGGAACTCCTGAAATTCCGTCTCCATCAATATCATTCGGGTCAGCCATTGCAAGAATATCAGCATCAGAAACCAATTCTATAAACCCAAGTCCCGTTACGGCTGGCGGTGTAAATTTTGAAAAAGTTGCTCCAGGAGGTATTTGTTCGGGATTATATCCAGGTATAGCTCGATTTTGTAATTGAGGACCACCTAATTTCAAAAATTTGTTACCCGTGCTGTCTGTTTGTCCAAAGCGGGTAAGTGTAGTAAACGGATGTCCTTTGCCGTCTCCCGCGTGACAACTGATACAACTTGTTGCAACGAAGATTGACCCAAGACCTCTTTCGGTAGTAAAAGTTTCACTAAATGCAGCATCACCTTTTAGGAATTGGGTGAGTTGGGCGGAAGTCAATCCATTTATGGGACCATCTAATACCTCATCGTCTTGAGGGGCTGGCGGCAACATCTTTTCACAAGATACTATAGCAATTATTGCTAAAAACATTATAGCAATAACAAGAAACCGTTTATTTTTCATTGTTCTAAAATTTAGAATTGAGCACAAAGGTAAACAATTATTTGAAATACCAAATATAAATAATTAGGCTTATCTAATTTTTATCTTTAGATGAAATGTTTAACTTTGTAGAAAATCAGTAAATGCATTCACTAACGGAAGAGAACTATCTGAAAGCTATTTATCGCCTTTCTCAAAATGGTTCAGATAAAATTACCCTTACCGCTTTAGCGGAAGAAATGAGCATAAATGCTGCATCGGTAGTAGATATGATGAAAAAACTTTCAGGCAAAAGACTTATTAATTACGATAAGAAAAAGGGGGCAAAACTTACTGCTCAGGGAAATAAAATTGCGCTTGACATTGTGCGGAAACATCGTCTTTGGGAAGTTTTTTTGTTGGATAAATTAGGTTTTTCATGGGATGTTGTCCACAACATTGCAGAGCAGTTGGAACATATCAAACACGATGAGTTAGCTGACCGATTGGATAAATATTTGGGATTCCCAGAATATGACCCACACGGAGACCCGATACCTAATGCCCTAGGAGAGATACCAGTAATATCAAACACCTTATTGTCTGAAGTTGAACCCGGAAAAATATGTCAGGTCAATGCAGTAAAGGACACATCAGTTGTTTTCCTTCAATACCTTGAGCAATTGTCTATAAAGATTGGAACAAAAATAAAAGTCCTTGAAAAAATTCAGTTTGATGGATCAATGGTTGTTCAAATTGGAAAAGAAGTCAAAACCTCAGTGTCCAAAAAGTTTGCAGAAAGTTTGTTTGTCAGTTGAGTGAAGGTAAATTTTCTGGAGCAAGATTTTGTTTGTGGGTGGAATTTAGCACTATTGCAGGTGGTGCGAAGTAAGTTTTTTAAATGCGTATTTTTTCCTACGTAAAAAAAAACTAACCTGCAAATGTGCTAAACGAAGCGTGGGACAAAAACCATTACAAAAAATTGCGGGAGGGCTTGTTTCTATATTTTCCTTTTTAAAGTGCGGTGGAGCAAAAATTAAATCTTTCTTAGGGTCGGTCTGCCTGTCGATCATTTTTCCGTCTGCCCGAAATGTTTTAACTGGTCTATTCGTTTAATATTTCTCCAAAATTGTCAAGGTTGCACGGTCAATTTATTCATTTTCAGTAACATCCGTATAAACGACACTCTCAATTCCAAATGTGTTTTGCGCCAAAGGTCGCACAGGTATTTACGTTTTGTAGGGCTGTTTATTGTCCTACAATAATAATCTAAAACCATTACTTTTAAAAATCTATTGTCGTTAAATGGGTTTACACAAAAAACAACAAAAAGTAACAAATAGTAACAAAAAACAACAAAATTGCATAATTTTTGAGTATTTGTGACATTAAAAAACTTTTTTGGAGTAATTGTATCCACAATAGCCAAATTGCTGAAACCCTAAAATCAGTAGGTAAAACACCTCATTCTTTACCCCTTGCTACCCACAAAAATTGGCAGCCAATTAATAGCCGCTATTTTAATTCAGGATAGGTAAACTTTTCGGTTGCACTTGGGGTATTGCCTACCCCTTGTTTACCAGTTAATGGGGGTACGGTAAAGGCCTTTAATTTGTTTTGAGAATATGGTTGTAAAAATGGCTCAACATCTTTGCGGCTAAATTGCTCTACATTGGGGTCTAGCCATAAATCAACAAAATCTTCTTCTAAAATTACGGGCATTCTTGGTTCATCAATTTTAGGGTTATTATGTATTTTAGCCATCAAAGGATTTGCCTCGGTAGTAATGATGCTAAAGGTAGGGTAGATGGGGGCTAAAACATCCTCTGTCCATTCGCTCCAAATCCCTGCCAAAGGCATGCTTCTACTATCTGCATTTTGTATAAAATAGGGGTACTTTTTACCCTCAAAATGGTAGTACTCAAAAAAACCACGAACATATATCACGCACCGCTGATATTTTATGGCATCTTTAAAGCTCTTTTTTTCAAACAAAGTTTCACCCCTGGCATTGAGGGTCATATTCCATATTTTATGGGCTTCTGCTAGGGTCTTCATGGTTTTAGGAATTAGTCCCCAATAGGCAGGCTTGGGTATGTTAGGCTCCCAATTGGTATAAATTAACATCTTTTGATGCGCAAAACCAGAAGTAAAATGTAGGGGTAAATCTGTTGAGTTATCTAATTCGGACACTATTCTTTTTATTGCATCGGCATCATTATTTTCATAGGCTCGATGCAATTGACTAGATTTGTCTGTACTGATACTGAAACACATATCGAGCAAAAATAAATAACCCATTGCAATTTTCACCCTATAAGTAGTAAATTATTTATTTGAACCTTGGGGTATGCTATTTAATTTCAAACAAGTATAGTCCTACAAAAAATAAAAACCTTCAAAACTACCCTTTGTTACCCTAATTCTGACCCTATGCACCCCTTATATAGCAAGTGTATAATTTCTGTTTAGGGCAAGGAGTGGGTGTGTTGCATCAACTACCCCTATATGACCCCCTGAGTACCCCTTAACATATATTAAAATGTCTAATTTTATCTAGTTTTGTAAAATTTGTCCAATAATAACTTTTGGTTTTGGGATAGATAGGGTTATTTTACCCTAAACTTTATTAACTATTAGGGGGTAAAAGAAGTATAAACTTATAGCAGGATTAAACAATTAAACTGTAAACCTTTTTTAGGGCGATACATTACCCATAAGACCCCTACATTAGCCCTTGAATAATTCCTAATTAGGGAACTAATTATCTGCATAAAATACCCCTATATAACCCCCTAAGTACCCCCTTTAGATATAAAAATTGTGTTTTTTTGTGTTTCATTGTCTTTTTTTGTACAAAATTGTTAAATGTTGAAGTTTGGTTTTGGGATGGTTAGGGGTATGTTTTACCCTAACATAGTTTAAATATTAGGGGGGGGTAAACACTAGTCATTTATTTGAGCTTAAGACACCCACAATATTTGATAACAATGACCCTAAAACACCCCCCTAAAAAATAAAAATTATAGGTGTCAAGTTATAGGTAAAAAAACATCCAGGCCCATTACTGCACATTATAAATAATTTAACCCCTGCATAACCCCTAAGCACCCCTACATTACCCCTTTGAAAAATATCCTAATTATTAGGACGATACATTTAAAAGAAAGTACATTTGTAAACCCAAAACAGGACTAAAAAAGAAGTGTAAACTTATAACAGGATTAAACAAATTAACTGTAAACTTTTTTTAGGACGATACAAACCTCAACAATACCCCTTGTCACCCCTAGCTCTGACCCTATGTACCCCTTATATTGTAAGTGTATAATTTCTGTTTAAGGCAAGGAGTGAGTGTATTGCATAAACTACCCCTAAATGACCCCTTGAGTACCCCTTAACAACTATTAAACGGTCTAATTTTATCTAATTTTGTAAAATAGTATCCAATAATAACTTTTGGTTTTGGGATAGATAGGGGTATTTTACCCTAAACTTTATTAACTATTAGGGGGTAAAAGAAGTGTAAACTTATAGCAGGATTAAACAATTAAACTGTAAACCTTTTTTAGGGCGATACATTACCCATAAGACCCCTACATTACCCCTTAAGTACCCCTCCTTGAACATATACAAACTATCGTTTTGTATCCATTTTTGTCACAAAGTGTCCAAAAAAGTTAAAAAGTATCCAAAAAAGTTTTTTTATGACTTTTGGTATTGGGATTATGAAGGGGTAAATTATGGTCATTGAATTTCGCATTGGAGATATTGTTTTGTGCATACACCCGAAGGTTTTCTTATAAAATTTAATCAGCCATAGGTCTGTCCTTTTTCAATGAATCAAAACTTCACACGGGTATCAATTTTTTGAATACGGAATACTAAGTTTTTATATTTAGACCCCCCTAAACTGCATCCCAAAGGTGCAAAAAGGACACAGTCATTTTTCGTAAACCTCCACCCTAAACTTATGAGCGCCTCTTGCAACTTTTTTTTGTCCTTTTGATACCCTAAAAATTGCCCAAAACAATACCCAAATGAAAACTTTGGCTTCCAAGGTTTTACCATAACCACATACATCAAATTGGGGTGAAAAGATGATGTAATTTTCCTGCTCTACAAAGGTAGCTAAAAGTAGATGCCCCTTAATTTTAGAAGTATTGTTTTCAGGTATAGCTAAAGTCAGCTAATAAATAGTCATTTTATCAAAGTATGGGTACACAAAAATAATTCAAAAAATTGAACCCCCAACATGACCCCATCAACACCCCCTCAGGTATAGAAATTTGTGTTTGATTGTATAAAATTGTGTAAATTTATATAATAATATAAAACTTTGTCTTTGATAAAATGGGTAAATAGGGTATTGAAGAGAGTAAATTTTAGCCCTCTTATACCCATAATTTTCTTGAGCTAATTGCTTTTAATAAATGTTCTGTGTATTAAATCATTAAATTTAATGATAGAGCAGGGGGGTAGGTGCATAGTTTGACCCTAACATCAGTATAAACGACACGCTCAATTCCTAGTGTCGTTTGCGTCAAAGGTCGCACAGGTATTTACGTTTTGTAGTCCTTTTATTTCCCCACAATAATAATCCAAAAGCATTAATTTTTAAAATATTTTTGGGGTATTGGTGGTAGGGTGGTTGTGTTTTGCAACTACAAGAAGTTGGCGATTTCGAAGCACTAAAGTTTCGGCTAGTACTGTAATTAATCCGAAGCACAATACTTCATTTAAGCAATGAACCAGCTTTTTTGCCAAACACCTGTTATGTGTTCGGCTTTTTATTATTTCCATTTAAAAAGTTCGTATAATTCCTCAAGTGGTTCTGTCCATTCATTTTTAAAATCAAGTCTGTCACGTTTTAACATATCGTTTGAATACACTGTCTTAAAGTAGGTGATTTTGCTGTTGCTGTCACGATAACCATAGGCCTGTCCTTCTTTAAATTGAAACTCTATTTCGTCAATGCCGTCTGCAATTGTGTCAGTAATACGAACAGGCCCTAACATATCAGAAAACATAATTCCTTCAGAGCCTGTTTGGAAAGTTGGTGCGTCTTTGTTCATAATTCTTTCCGCAAATCTCACACAAAAATGTCCTGTGTAAACGCGCACCCATTTGCTCCAACCTTTATTGCTAATAACTCCACTTACTGGAATACCTCCATTGGAATTGTCATCTGCTATTAAAATCATTCCTTTTGTGTTTCGGTGAGTCATTCCAATACTAACAATAGGGCTTTCTTGAGTAGGTGTTTTTTCACAATAAAAATTAAGTTTTGCTCCTTTGAAATCTTCATAGGTCTCTATCCATTTAGAGTTGATAATTTTTGCCTTTTTTAGCTTTATCCATTCATTTGCAATTGCAGCTTTAGCTCTTGGCATTGCGATGTCTAATGCCTTTTGAAAAAGGTCAGATATTTCTCTCAAAGTCAAAGTTTCTACTGCAATTCTATCTGTCATAATTCCTTTTAATTTTGTTATTACTCAACAATAATAAACAAAATGCATTAATTTAAAAAATGTGTAAGTAAAAAATAATACACTGTTGAAATGTCGCTCTTTTAGTATTGGGGGGGGGTACGGTTTGTGTAAGGTGCGTATCCTTCAATGTATGAAATTTACACTTTGTATGATTTTGTATTACTAAATCCTATCCTTTTTCACGAGATTCCAATAGTGTTCTCCAAGTATTGTCAATTGGCAGCCTGTTGAATTCATTGCTGCATAGTACATGTGTTCCTCATCTATTGGAACAACCAAGTTAATTCGGTTAAATTTTTGTAACAGGCTAAACTTCTCTGTATTCTCTTCTATAGCACTTTTTTCTGAAGGCTCAAAACTTGGGTCAAGTGAAAATATATCTTCTTTTTTAGGAAAGAGTTCAACTATTTCTTTTAATTCAGATAATGAAATAGGTGGCTGTACTTTTCTTAGGCTAATAAAGGTTTTAACATTGGTTTTAAAAATTGGTCTTTGTTCCCATGGTCCTAGTGATTGGTCTATATGCGCATAAACACTTCCAGGAGTTATTTCACCCACAAGATTAGACGCACTGCCGTTAAGTGCGTCAACTAGTAGAGATGTGAAAACACCAGATCCATTTTCCTCTATGGCATATTGATCTTCACTTGATGCGGTCAAAATTGTTAGACCTTCACTAAGAGTAGATTCCTTATCACCACCTGCCTTTTTACCTGCATATCCTGCATGACAACAATCTAAAACAATAATCTTATTTCTTGCTGGAGATTCATTTGCAATTTGAAGTAGCTCGTTCAATGCTAATCCATCATCCCCATCTGAACATTCGCTAGTTATTAAATAACCACCTGTGTTTTCAACATATCCATGTCCTGAAAAATAAAAAAGAGCGACTTCACTATCATCTTTGAAAAGTTCAATCGCTAAATCTTTTAATTCTTTTCGTGTGATTCTTGATTTATCGGCATTTGCTACTCTGTGTTTTGATGAAAAATTGATAGTTCCATCACTGTGTCTGTCTAAAACAGTTTTAACGGCAAAAGAATCATTTACACAGCCATATAATGGATTGATATTCTCATAATAATCAATACCGACAATTAGTCCCTTTCTCATAATTTAGGCTTTTGAATTTCTTCTAATGGCTGCTACGATAGATTCTGTGTTCCATCCGACTAATTCTGTGGCGTGAGTTCTAACAACAGATGAAACTTGTTGACTGCCCCATGGCATAACTCCTATAATTGGCTTTGGGTTTACAAAAGCTTTATTTGCAATTACTATTTCTGTATTAATCCATTTGGAGTAAGTAGAGTATTTGCCGGCCATAATTAAAATCACATGGCATAATCGAATCTTATTGGTAATTGCTTCTTGCAGCTGTTTATCAGTTCCATTTGTGTGTATCGGGTCGTCTTTTGGAACCGAATAATTTACATAATTAAAATATGTTCGATTGTCCAGCAGATTGCATAGTTTATCATAAGCATCACCGTATGCCCATGAATGACTAATAAATAAATTGTGTGTATTTGCCATAATATTTTCGTTTAGTGATCTATTATCTTTTATGCACCCTAAAGACACTTTCAAATTCTAATGTCGTTTATTTCCATTTTTTTACGCAACAATAATAATCTAAAAGCATCAAATATTTTTGCATTAGTATTTGAAATGACTTATTTCCAATAAATTGTAAACTTTTTTTAGGAAGATATATATCTGAAAATCCCCATACCATACCCATCACCCCCTAACTTCCAAAAAACCATCTAATTTTGAGTTATTCTATTAAAACTAACTTTGTAATAATTCAAATAAAATTATCTTTGGGGCAAATTAACTTAGAACTATTTGTGAGTGCGTTTAACGAAAATTCAAGAGTAAAAATACCTACTATACTGCACCTAGCTAGACTAGGCTTTGAATACCTGTCGTTAAAGGATGCAAATTGGGATACTGAAACCAATATTTTTACGGATGTATTTTTAAATAGCATTGGCAAAATCAATGAAGGTCTAGCAGAAGATGATGCCAAGCGTTTATTGGATGAAATTTCGTTATCCTTGGATAATGAGGATTTAGGTAAGGCTTTTTATGAGCGATTAACTCAGAAATCTGGGGTGAAACTTATAGACTTTGAGAATTTTGATAACAATACCTTTAATGTAGTTACAGAGCTTACGTATAAAAAGGATGAGGACGAGTTTAGACCTGATATCATTCTTTTAATCAATGGAATGCCTTTGGTGTTTATAGAGGTAAAAATACCCAATAACAAGAATGGGATGCTTGAAGAACGTGATCGCATGTTCAAAAATAGAAACACCAACAAGAAATTTAGGAAATTCATCAACATCACTCAACTGATGGTGTTTTCTAATAATATGGAATACGATGATGGGTCTCCATTACCCATTGAAGGGGCGTTCTATGCAGCACCATCTTATCACAAAGCAATATTTAATTACTTTAGGGAGGAAGATGAACTGGATTTAGCCAAATTGTTAAGCTCTGAGGATGATAGTTTGGAGAACTTTGTTTTAAAGGATACCAACTTAGTAGGAATTAAGAATAGTGCAGAGTTTTTAACCAATAAGAATCCAAAAACACCTACCAATAATATTTGCACCTCCCTTTTTAGCAAGGATAGGTTATCTTTTGTACTACAATATGCCATTGCTTATGTAAATGAGACCAATGGATTAGAAAAACACCTCATGCGTTACCCTCAATTGTTTGCTACCAAGGCAATTGAGCAAAAATTAGAAGCTGGTATCAATAAGGGTATTGTTTGGCATACACAGGGTAGTGGTAAAACGGCTTTGGCCTATTACAATGTAAAACATTTAACTGATTATTATCAGAACAAAGGCGTAGTACCAAAATTCTATTTCATTGTAGATAGATTAGATTTATTGATTCAGGCAGGGAAAGAGTTTAGAGGGCGTGGATTGGTGGTGCATAATGTAAACTCAAGAGAAGAGTTTGCTAGAACTATCAAATCTCCACAAGCCATTGAAAATGATTCTGGAAAAGCAGAGATAACGGTTGTTAATATTCAGAAATTTGAGAATGACCCTAATGTTGTTCGTAATACGGATTACAATTTAAATCTACAAAGGGTATATTTTTTAGATGAGGTACATAGAAGCTATAACCCTAAGGGGAGTTTCTTGGCCAATCTGAGAGAGTCTGACCCCAATTCAGTTAAAATAGGTTTGACAGGTACTCCTTTGTTGGGAGATGATGTTAACTCTAAATTGCTATTTGGTAATTATATTCACAAATATTATTACAATCGTTCCATTGCCGATGGATATACCTTACGCTTGATTCGTGAGGGAATAGAAACGAGCTATAGCCTATCCTTAAAAAAGGCGTTAGATGAAATTAAGATACTAAAAGGGAATGCAGACAAAAAAGAGATTTATGCCCATCATAAATTTGTAGAACCTATGCTTGATTATATTGTTACCGACTTTGAAAACAGCCGCACCATGATGAATGACGCAAGTATTGGGGCTATGGTGATTTGTGATTCTTCTGACCAGGCTAAAAAAATGTATGAAATCTTTACTGAGAAATACGCTGTGAAAAGTGAAAGCCTTGACATGGGTTTTCCAATGGCTGCTGACAAGGCCATGAATTATGGAGATAAAAAGAAACAAGAAATAAAAGTAAAAACGGCTGCTATTATCTTGCACGATATTGGAACAAAGCAAGATCGAAAAGATTGGGTGGATGCTTTTAAAGATGGGAAAATAGATATTCTGTTTGTTTACAATATGCTTTTGACTGGATTTGATGCAAAGCGATTAAAGAAACTATATATCGGTAGGGTTATTAAATCACATAACCTTTTGCAGGCATTAACTCGTGTAAATAGAACCTATAAGGAAATGCGCTACGGTTATGTAGTAGATTTTGCTGATATACAAGGGGAGTTTGATAAAACCAATCAGGCGTATTTTAATGAGCTGCAGGATGAGCTTGGGGATGAAATGCAGTATTACTCTGATTTGTTTATTACACCTGTCGAAATAGAGGAACAAATTGGTGAAATAAAAGATGCCTTGTTTCATTATGACACCCAAAACGCTGAAATTTTCACACAACAGATTTCAAAAATAAATGACCGCCACCAAATGCTGGCCATTACCAAGGCATTGAATACTGCCAAGAGCTTGTATAACCTGATACGCTTGTCTGGAAACTATGATTTGTTAGAGAAGTTGGATTTTAGAAAATTGACCATGCTAGCCAATAGGGCACAGGAGCGTTTATCTTTAATCAATACTAAAGAGGCACTAGAGTATAGTGCAGATACCACTAATTTATTAAATGTGGCATTGGAGGATGTATTATTTGCATTTACCAAGATAAGTGAGGACGAAATGGTGCTTGCAGATGAATTGAAAAATATCTTGCAAAAAACGAGAGAAGGACTAGCGGGAAACTTTGATCAAAAAGACCCTGAATTTATTTCATTAAAGGAAGAATTGGAACGTCTTTTCAAAAAGAAAAACCTGAATGAAGTGAGCAAGGAAGAAATGGAAAAAAACATTAAAGAGTTGACCCTTATCCATGAGAAATCTAAAGAACTGGAAAGGAAAAATAATTTGATAAAAGCCAAGTATGAGAACGATGCCAAGTATGCTCGTATTCATAAACGCCTGATGGAAAAAGACCCCTTAACCGACAGTGAACGCAAATTATTTGAGGTGCTGTGTGAGCTGAAAGAGGAAGTAGATAATCATATTTTACAAAATGCTAAGATTTTGGAAAATGAAAGTTACGTAGACAAAATGATTGCAAGGATGGTGATAGTGGAATTTAAAAAGCAAAATTTACCCTTAGACTTGGATAAATCTAAACGAGTGATAAATCTGGTAACTAAGGAATACATGAATGAATACCATGGCAGAATAGCATAATCAATTACGAATGGAGAATGAATCAATTACGAATTACGAATAAACAATTACGAATTGTAAATAGAAATTAAGAATAGATGAAAGAAAATGTTGTACAAATAAAATCCTATGCGTTTGCTATTAAAATAGTAAATGTCTGTAAGCAATTGCAGGATGAAAGACGGGAGTTTATTTTGAGTAAGCAACTGTTACGGTCAGGTACTTCAATTGGGGCAAATATTGAAGAAGCCATTGGTGCCCAAAGTAAAAAAGACTTCTTTGCTAAACTAACAATCTCCTACAAAGAAGCAAGAGAAACTAAATATTGGATTCGACTTTTAACCGATACTGAATACCTGACAAAGGAAGAAAGTGAACCATTAATAAATGAAATAGAAGAATTATTGCGAATTATAGGAAGCATCCAAAAGGCCATTCGTAATTCGTAATTAAAATATTGATAATTAACTATATGACTAGTAAAGAATTTGAATTAAAAGTAAAAGAACTCATTGATAACCTAAAAGGGGTTTGTGCGAATTATGGGCTGGGAAATGATGGGAACGAGTTTAAGATTATTACGCAAGTATTTTTGTACAAGTTCTTAAACGATAAGTTTGCTTATGAAATAAAGAAACTAGAGCCTGCCTTGGCAGAGGATGAGCATTGGCAAGACACCCTAGCCAAATACAAAAAGGATGAGTATGATTTGTTGCTTATGCAATTGAGCGAGGGAACAGCTTTAATACAGCCCAATCATTTTATTGGCTCTTTATACCATAGGCAAGACGAAGCTAATTTTGCCCAATTATTTGACGATACCTTATTGGATATTGCTAAGATTAACACCGATATTTTCTCTGTAAAAGAGGATGGTGGGGCTAAGGTAATCTTATTTGACAGGGTGAGTGAGTTTGTTTCTAGTTCTAAGCGAGATGCCTTTTGCAAAGCAATTATTAACAAACTGATTAACTTTAGTTTTGAGCGTATTTTTGAGGAGAAATACGATTTTTATGCTGCCATATTTGAATATTTAATCTCTGACTACAATAAAGATAGCGGTGGTAAATATGCTGAATACTTTACACCCCATGCCGTAGCTAAAATTATGGCGGCTTGTTTGGTAACAGATAAGGTAAAGAATGTAACTTGCTATGACCCCAGTGCAGGATCGGGGACACTGCTCATGAACTTGGCACATGCCATTGGAGAAGATAAATGTACCATTTACTCTCAAGATATTTCTCAAAAATCTTCCAGTCTATTGCGGTTGAATTTGATATTGAACAACCTGGTGCATTCCATACAGAATATCATACAAGGTAACACCATTTTGCATCCTTACCACAAGCAGGATAACGGGCAGCTAGAGAAGTTTGATTACATCGTTTCTAACCCTCCGTTTAAACTCGATTTTAGCGATTACTCAGCCGATTTAGACACCAAAGCGAACAATGAACGCTTTTTTGCAGGAATACCTAATATTCCCAAAGCCAAAAAAGGTTCTATGGCTATTTACCTATTGTTTTTGCAACACATTATGCACTCAATGAGTGCTAAGGGTAAGGCAGCCATTGTAGTGCCCACTGGTTTTATTACTGCCCAAAGTGGTATTGATAAAAGCATAAGAGAACGCATGGTAGAAAACAAAATATTGGCAGGGGTAGTAAGTATGCCTAGTAATATTTTTGCGTCTACAGGAACTAACGTAAGTATATTGTTTTTAGATGCGACAAACAAGGGGGATGTGGTATTGATAGATGCGTCTAATTTAGGCACTAAAGTAAAAGAAGGCAAAAACCAAAAAACGCTTTTATCTCCAGCCGAAGAACAACAAATTATTGATATATTTAATGCAAAAGAGGCAAAAGAAGATTTCTCGGTAGTGGTTTCTTATGATGAAATAATAGCCAAAAACTATAGCCTAAGTGCAGGGCAATATTTTGAGGTAAAAATTGAATATACCGATATTACCCAAGAAGAATTTGCTGTCAAAATAAACGATTTTGAAACCAACCTAACCAGTTTGTTTGCTGAATCTAAAACTTTAGAAATGGAGATTAAGGAAAATTTGAAAACTTTGAATTATGGGAATTAATAGTTGGCATACTCAACCTTTGAAAGAGCTTTGTACAAGAATTGGAGATGGATTACATGGAACCCCTAAATATTCGGACAATTCAAAGATTCCTTTTATTAATGGTAACAATCTAAAAAATGGTCAAATTTTAGTTACGAATAATACAAATTACGTAACAGAAGAAGAGTTTGAAAGAAACTTCATTAAACTGGATCATAATTCATTGCTATTATCCATCAATGGAACTCTAGGTAGTATGGCTTTTTACAATGATGAAGTTATAATGCTTGGAAAAAGTGCTGCTTATTTGAATTTCAAAACTGATATTAATAGGTTCTATTATTACTTTTTTCAATTACCAGGAGTTCAAACATATTTTTATAATGTTGCTACTGGCTCTACAATTAAAAATCTTTCCCTTAAATCTATTCAAGATTTTGAAGTTCCAGTTCCCAACAAGAAAGATTATGAAGCAATAGCCAAAGTATTATCCGATTTAGACGCCAAAATTGAGGTAAACAATAAAATAAATGCAGGTTTAGAATCTATGGCAAAAACGCTGTATGATTATTGGTTTGTGCAGTTTGATTTTCCCTTCGACTTCGCTCAGGGTAAACCAAACACCCAAGGAAAACCCTACAAATCTTCTGGTGGTAAAATGGTGTATAATAATGAGTTGAAAAGAGAGATTCCTGAGGGGTGGGAAAGTGGCACTTTTGAAACAATTTCAACACTAATAGGAGGAAGTACTCCTTCTAAAGCTGTAGATGAAAACTTTACAACTGAAAAAAATATGGCTTGGATAACTCCTAAAGACTTATCAAATAATAAAGGTAAAAAATATATTACTAGAGGCGAATGGGATGTAACTGAATTAGGAATTAAAAGTGCTTCATTAAAAATTATGCCTCCCAATACTGTCTTACTTAGTTCGAGAGCACCAATAGGGTATTTGGCAATTTCTAGAGAAGAAGTTACAACAAATCAAGGTTTCAAATCTTTTGTTCCAAAGTCTTATTACCCTTCAGAGTTCATTTATTATTGCGTTAAAAATTTAATACCTGAAATTGAGGCAAATTCTTCAGGCTCCACCTTTGCTGAGGTTTCAGCTTCATCATTAAAAACAATAAAAATTTCTGTACCACCTAAAAATGTTATTGAAGCATATAATGAAAAAGCTAAACCAATTTTTCGAAATCAAAATGTACTTGAACAGCAAAACCAAGAACTAGCCGAACTCAGAGATTGGTTATTGCCTATGCTAATGAATGGGCAGGTGAGTGTGGGTGCAAAACAATATGAAACCAAAGAAGAAAGTGATTTGGCAAAAGTGGCTGAGGGAGGGGTTGGGTATAAATGAAGTTAGAAATTGAAGAATTAGAAATTATTGAATGGCATTCTGATCATATCTGGAATGAACTTATTTCTCGTGCCCAAGGTCAAAAATCATATTACTTCAAAGACAAACACTTCACATTTGAAGTTATTATTGAGCCTAGAGCTAATAATTATTATTTTGAGTCATGCTATTTTGAAAAAGGCTTGAGTTTTAAGCCGGCATTGAGAACAAATGATAAAAACTTTACTACCCATTATGATGAAGATATAACTTTAACTAATTGTAAAATAGATTCTACATTTGAAGCTAAAAAATCAGTGTTTGATGGTAAAGTTAGAATACATGACTGCGAATTTCAAAAAGTAGAATTGACTAATACCAAATTTAATAGTTTAGCAGATTTTTGGTTAACTAAATTTACTAAAGATGTAATATTTTATAAAACAGATTTTAACTCAACAGTTGTGTTCAGTATGGTTACATTTAATGAAAATGTGCTTTTTACATACAGTTTAATGGGCGCCAAAGCTATTTTTGCAAGAACACGTTTTGAGAAAGGGCTGGATTTTTCTCAAACAGTCATTTCTGGAGAAATTCAACCATTTGATTTACATTTTGATTATGAAAAATTTGAAACTGAATTTGTAGGGGGAGATGATGAGAAGTATCAAAAATACATTGACACCTTAGCTAAAATACCTCTTGTAAATAAGGTTCGTACATTTCAAATACTTAAAAAAGCATTTCAAGATATTGGAAGTTTCTCAGATTCAATTTTAATGTTAAGAGAAGAAAAAAAGGCTCTCAGGAATTTAACAAAATTTAAACTTAAAAACAAAAATAATGATGTAAACCTAGGAGATAAATGGATTTTAAGCCTCAATAGGTTGTCTAATAATTATAATTCAGACTTTAGAAATGGCATTTGGTTCACTCTTGGTTCTGTAGTTGTATTTGGCATACTTACTCTCATTTTTACGGATGCATATTTGGATGGTGTTTGCTTTCAGGATTGTGAATTTGACCCTGAAAGGCTTACAAGAGGAGTTGAGTTTTTTATGAATTTTTTTAATCCAGCTCGAGGATTAACTTATTTAGATCAATTGAATCCAGTTTATGGGGTTTCATATTTTTTTGATTTTTTAGGTAGAATTTCCGTGGGATATGGAATATATCAAACAGTTCAGGCTTTTAGAAAATATAAATGATGACTTTTGAAGAATTAAAAACTTTATCCTTTCAAAAAGTAATCATTCATTTGCCAGAGCATGGTGTTAATGAACTAAAGGGTATGCTGTCCAACCTAATTAATGAGAAAATGAAAAATATCTCTTTCAAGGAACTAAATAAAGTAATGTTATGAGTGGATTTAAGTTGTTGGCGATTGTTCCTTTGGAAGGGTGTGATAGTCAGTATCGTAAGAATTTAGAAGTTGGAACTCCTTATCAGTTCTATTCTAATTATGATATTAAAATAAAAGAAGACCTTTCAGAAATAATCTCAGCTAAGGCTCTGACGAGTGAAATTCCTAAGGTTAACAGACTTCCAAATGGGATGTATGTAAACTATTGCGCAGTAGTTGGTGGAAATGGGTCTGGGAAAAGTACATTAATAGAGCTTCTTTATTATATGGTTTATGCAATTTCTAGTGATAATAAAATTGGTAGTGGCAAACTATTAAGAACGGAATTGGATAATTTAATTATAAAGCGTTCAGTAGCCATTTCAGATTATAATATTTTAAATTCATTATATGATAAAGTTTATAATAGTAAAATTTGGAAGCCAAATTCTAATAAAGACATTGCCCGCCTTATGTCTATGTCATTGGATATACAGAGAAAATATGATATTGATTTAGGTAGGAGAGTAATTAGTGATGCGAGGACTTTTGTTAAATCTATAAAAGCAGAGTTGGTTGACAATGTATTGAGAAGACTTTACAGTAAAATAAAAGATGAGAAAAAATGGGAATCTTTTTTTAGAGCAAATTTTGCCTGTTCTATCCTATATGAGAAGGATAATAAGATTAAGGAGGTTGCATATGATAAAAAGGGTTTTATTTTTAATGACTATTCGTCCAAGGAGAAAATGAAAAATTCCAATGTGTTTGAAATGGAAGATTTTTTTTATTCAATTAGTTTAAATTTCTCGCATCATAGTCTCAATTCTAACACACTGGGCAACTGGATAAATAGGTTATTTCATAAAAATGATGCCTATACTACTCCATTGGTAATTAATCCAATGAGGACTGAAGGTAATTTTGAGATTAATAAAGAATTAAAGCTATCCACGGAAAGATTGATGGCAAATGTTTTGTACGACTTAGTAAATGAAAGAGAAATGTACTTGTTGGATAAATATGAGGTTTCTTCTTTTATTTTTAGACCTAAAACCTTGTCAGGTTACCCTAGTTTTGAAAAACTACAAGAGGATTTCTCTAAGTTAAATAGTTATTCTCTTTTTAAGCAGTTATTAAATATTGAAGTTTTAGAGAAGGTTAATGACTATTGGTACTATGCTATAATGTATTTAGAGGGGAAGATTGAAAGAATAAGTGAACACTATGGTGACCAAATATTTAGTTCAAATTCGAAGAGGTCTCAAAAAGAGCAATTGGATTGGTTTATAGTAAATGATAAGAGTCACATAACAAAAAAAATAAGACAGGTTGTAAATTTTTTAAAAATTACACATAAAGAAAAACAAAGTGATTCCATATGGAGAGTCCCAGTAGGAACAGTTGAAATTAAAGTTAGTGATAAAAGATTAAAAGATTGGTTGAACCATTTTAATATTGACTTTATAAATATGTCTCCCTCTGAATTGGTGGAATTTGGGCATCCAGGTTTTTTTACTGTAGATTTTTTGCTGAAAGATACAAATGAAAATGAGATAGTTTTCTCGAGATTGAGCTCAGGTGAACAGCAAATGATTTTCAATACAAATTCTATATTGTATCATATATATAATTTGCAATCAGTACATAATAATAATAATAATAATAAGTCTAAGCATCCTAATCATATGAATTTGCCACGGATTAAATATTCGGATATTAACGTAGTATTGGATGAGATTGAAATGTATTATCATCCAGACATGCAACGGAAGTTAGTTTGGGATTTAAATAACAATTTAGAAAGACTAAGTATGGTTGATGGAGGAGTTACTTCAATTAATATTTGTTTTTTAACACATTCACCCTTTATTTTATCTGACATTCCTTCAACTAATATTTTAAGATTAGATAAAGGCAGACCCATTCCCAATGAAAAAGAAACGTTTGCTGGCAATATTCACGACCTTTTGGCAAATGATTTTTTCTTAAGTGATGGCTATATTGGAGAATTTGCAAAAGAAAAAATCAATAATATCATTGCATTTTATCACGAAGTTTGTTTGATTGATAATAATAAATTTAAAGATTATTTTAGTAAGTATCAAGCAAAAAGAGAATATTTTTACTATGTGTTGAGCATAATAGGGGAACCAGTGATAAAGACTATTGTAGAGAATCATGTTAAATTTCTTGATGATTATTTTAAAGTAAAATGAAAGGAATAGTATACCCCTCAGGCAATGAGTTAGTTGAGTTTAACAAAAGGTATGTTGAGAAAATTAGTCCAGGTAATATTAATGATATTAATTGCTTTCTCAGTCTAATTAAGTTTGAAGGTAAAGAGTTGAACTTTGAAACTTTAGTGACATTAAGTTTTGATAAACTTCTAAAATTAAAGGAGAAATTACTCAGTTTTAGTGCGGGTTATCAGTATGGTGCCGACAATGAATTCAACGCATTGTTTAATTATGAAAACAGACATCAAAGTATTGCCAAATTCTTCAGATCAGAAAAGAATTTGTCTTTTAAAACCTGCTTCTACTGCAATATTGATTATATTAATTCATTTGTTGATTTAGAAGATTATAAAGATGGGTATGATTTTATAAATAATGCGGATGAAAATGAACTTCAATATATGGAAGGGTTGGGGTCTAGTGCTGCAAGTAAAATTTTAGAATTTAGAAAATTTACAGGCATTATAGATCCCTCTAACATTGAGATGATTATTGCTAATAAAGAGTTGTTAACTAGAATTTTGTCTTTATCATTAGATAATACCCATGACCATTTTACTCTAGACCATTTTTTGCCGCAAAGTATATATCCGTTTTTATCACTCTGTCTATATAATTTAATACCCTCATGCTACTCTTGTAATTCGAAGTTTAAAAAAGCAAATACGCTACCTTTAAGGGCTATAAAACAATAAGTACAAAGAGTTAAAAGAAAAAAAGCCCTAAAAAGCCCTAAAATAAAAGGCTTGACGCATTTAACTTTAAAAAGGGTGAGTTAAACAAAAGGTGATTAATACCTATTTAATACCTATTTAATTAGGCTTATAAAAAGGAACAAATGCGCGTCA